>Ga0169931_10000015_pt1 | contig 206929 bp, 159 predicted proteins | sample Kivu_15m_20L_FD_129675 | JGI IMG/M metagenome (GOLD analysis project Ga0169931, IMG submission 129675) | Freshwater microbial communities from Lake Kivu, Western Province, Rwanda to study Microbial Dark Matter (Phase II) - Kivu_15m_20L... | ecosystem: Environmental > Aquatic > Freshwater >...
AGCAGCTTCAGCAGGAGCAGCAGCTTCAGCAGGAGCAGTTGAATCAGTAGCAGTAGAATCAGTAGCAATAGAATCTACAACAGCGGTAGAATCAGTAGCAGTAGAATCAGTAGCAGCAGTTTCAGCTGAGTTAGAGCAAGCAGCGAACGCGAACATGGCGCAAGCAGCAACGGCGAAAGTGATTTTTTTCATTTTGTTTGTTTCCTATTAGGTGTGATGCAAAAATAGAGGCGATTTCACAAACTGCAAAGAAAATTTTAAAAAAAATGTAAAAAAACAACCAAAACTATCAAGTCATTGATTTTCAATGAATTAATTTAACAAAAACCTAACATTAAGGCCAAAATGTGAGATTTTTGACCCAAAAAAGACGAAAAATATCGCATCCTTAACACAAATTTCATCCCCAAAAAGCGATAAAAAATGTGCCCACAAATCCATCACATCTCATATCAAATGTTAGGGTCATGTTAGAAATCTCGTCCAAAAACGACCATACTCACGGGTATGTGTTGGCAAATTGGGCCATTTTTGTTGCTGCGCTGGGATACCTTTGCAATACCCAATACCATGAATAACGTAGAAAATCGTTTCATCACCCTCATCGCCATCATCTATTGTGTAGGCATTGCAGGATTCATCATACCCTCCCTCAACCCTACCTTTATTTGGCTAACCCCCTATAACATCATTGCGACATTCATCTTCGCCTGGATCTTTCACAAAAAATGGGAGGCCAAACATGTGGCCATCATCATCACCGTGGGCGCTTTAGGATTCTTCCTCGAATATGCAGGCGTAACAACGGGCAAAATTTTCGGCAGCTACCACTATGGAAAAACCCTCGGTCGCGGCTGGCAGGGCGTTCCCTACCTCATCGGACTCAACTGGGCTGCGCTCGTATTCTTCACCTCAAGCTTGCTCGCAGGTCGCTTTAGCAACCCCTATGGCGCCTCGTTCCTCGGCGCTAGCCTCATGACCCTCTACGATTTCTTCTTGGAACCTGTAGCCATGCGGTACGACTTCTGGCATTGGCACCGCGGGATTGTCCCCGTACAAAACTACATCGCGTGGTTCATTGCGGCTTTCCTGTTCCAACTATTGCTGCACCTAAACACAAAACCCCAGCGGAATAAAATGGCCGGGGCCATGTATCTTATCCAGCTGGGGTTCTTCTTGATCCTCTATGTTTGGATCAGGGTCTTCTAAGCGTACATCGCCTCAATCTCATCAGCGTATTTCTCCATCACCACCTTGCGCTTTACTTTGAGCGTGATGGTCATGTCGCCCGCCTCTACACTGAATGGCTCCCGCTTGACAATAAAATCCTTGATGCGCTCGAACTTCGCCAACTTTTCACTCAACTTCTTCACATCTTCCTGCATCCACTTCTTAATTTCATCGTCCTGAATAAATGGATCACTCACCTCGAAATAATCTTTCCTACCCCCAAACGCCGATTTCAATTCCTCCATGTTGGGGTGAATGATCGCCGTGAGATATTCCCGCTTGTCGCCTATGATAAACACCTGCTCCAATTTGGAACTGCGCAACAATACGTTCTCAATTTGGGTTGGGTAAATATTCTTACCCAACGATGTCTTCAACATATTTTTCAATCGGTCCGTAATCTTCAAGTATCCACGATCAAACTTCCCGATATCTCCCGTGTGGAACCAACCCTCCTCGTCAAAAACTTCAGCAGTGGCCTCCGGTCTATTCCAATATCCTTGCATCACGTTCGGACCTTTTACCAAAATTTCACCCTCCCCACTCGCATAAGCGGGATCAAATGAATCATACGTTTGCAATGCCAGTATTTTCTTGGTTTCGATATCCTGAATCGCTACCTGCTGCCTTGGTGCAACCCTTCCCACCGTTCCGTACACTTGTCGCTCAAACTCATTCACAGTAACCAGCGGACTCGTTTCGCTCAAGCCATAGCCCTCCTGAACCCGCATGCCCAAATTCGCAAAAAACTCACCCACATGCACAGGCAAAGCACCGGCCCCGCTCACAAACATCTTCAAACGACCACCCATCTTGGCCTTGATCTTGGAATACACCAACTTTTCAGCAATGCCCACTTGCAATGCCAACAAAGGACCTACCATTTTTCCTTGGTCGCGACGAACCCTGGCTTCACCACCCACTTTCAACGCCCACAAGAATATCTTAGCACTGGCTCCACCCTTTTCCGTGGCACTCTTGTACACCTTGTCGTGCACCCGCTCCAACAAACGAGGCACCGCGGCCATCAATGTAGGGCGCATCTCCTGAATATTCTGGGCTACTTTGTCGATGTTCTCTGCAAAGGCAACCTGAGCCCCAATATACGTACTCAAATACATCGTCGCCAATCGCTCAAACACGTGGCTCAATGGCAAGAAACTCAAATACAAATCTTCCGAGGTGATGGCCGGACACAAATCTTTGGCATCGTAACAGTTACTCATGAAGTTGTAATGCGTTAACATCACCCCCTTAGGCATCCCTGTGGTTCCACTGGTATAAATAAATGTAGACAAATCGGTTTTCTCCACTGAGGCAAATCGCGCTTCAATGGCTTCCGCATGCCTACTGCGCAGCGATTCTCCCTCTACCCTCACCGATGAAAAATCTGTGAATATCCCCCCAGATTCCAAATCAGATGGCATGCAGACCACCTTGGTGACCGTGTTGCACTCCGATTGTACCTTTTTAAACTTCTTCAGCAAAAAGGCATTGCCCACAAACAACACTTTGGCACCGCTATCATTGAGGATGTAGGCCGTTTCTTCATGGGTGAGCGTGGGATAAATCGATACGTTAATCAACCCCAACTTCTGCAACGTCTGATCAATAAAATAGTATTCAGGACAGTTGTCTAGCACCATCGCCACGCGATCGCCTTTTTCCAACCCCAACTCCATCAACCAAGACCCGATTTGGGCAACAGCATCCAAAACATCTTGGTAGGTGTATTTTTCCCAATCGCCTTTTTCCTTGGCAAACATGACCGCAGAATCCAAAGAATGAATCTTTGTGGCTGCATGTACGTAAAATTCGTGAAGTGATTTAAAATCCGGTTCCGGCTTCTGTATTACTTGAGACATAAAATCTTTGCTTTCTTTCGTTAAAAAGCAAATATGTCTGAAAATTGTGTGATTCCCAAGCAGTTTGGAAAATTCACATCATTAAATAAACGTGTATTGAATTTCGCATTAAACGGCTTCGGCCTCAACAGCCACAACCTCAGGCACCATGCGCTTCAACAAGTTTTCAATTCCCGCTTTTAATGTCATGGTGCTACTGGGACATCCACTGCAGCTCCCCTTCATTTGTACGGTAACTACGCCATCCACAAAACTCTTGAAATCAATAGCACCCCCGTCCATCTCTACAGCCGGACGAACATGGTCCTCCAACAATTGGCGAATCTTGCGCTCAATTTCCGTTTCTTGCTCGGGGGTCAACTGCGCCTTCGGCGCCACAATCTCTTTTCCTTGCTCAATCCATTCTGTAAAGAAATTGCGCAAATCAGGAATCAAATCAAACCATTCGTAATCTTCATTCTTGGTGATGCTTACAAAGTTGTTCATGATAAACACCCCTTTTACAAAAGGCATCTCAAACAACGCCTTTACCAAGGCCCCACCCTTTTCTGCCTTTTCGGCATTTCTGAAATCAGCACTGTCGTTTGGCAACAACATTTTGTTGGCAACAAACTTCATGCTCTCGGGATTGGGCGTGGCTTCCGCGTAAATTGTAACGATGTCGTTCAAGCTTTTTTCCATGACACCACAAAATTAACGAAACTTTCCCCGAATTTTCCACCTTATTTAGATTGTTTCTAAAATAAATTTGAATCGCATTTCCCATCTTTGTACACCCACCCCGCACCCATACAACGAGCACCATGAGCAAAGCCAAAACCACCTTTTTCTGCAAATCTTGCGGATTCGAAAGCCCCAAATGGATCGGCAAATGTCCGGGTTGCAACGAGTGGAACACCTTCATCGAAGAAATCAAACCCACCAAACAAACCACGGCCTGGAGAAAAAGCGGACGTAAAATCGCAGAACCCAAAGCCATGAGGTCCATCGAAGCGAGCGAATCGGAGAGATTGATCCTGCCCGATGAAGAACTCAACTTAGTGTTGGGTGGCGGACTCGTGCCCGGTGCGGTAATTTTACTCGGCGGCGAACCCGGTATCGGAAAGAGCACCTTGCTGCTGCAAATCGCCCTGCAAACAAGCGCCAAAACCCTCTATGTATCGGGAGAAGAAAGTGAAACCCAAATCAAATTGCGGGCAGAACGCTTGGGCCTTGGCAACAGCGATTGTGAGGTCTTGACAGAAACCCTGCTCGAAAATATCAAAGCGGTGCTCGACAATGACACCCCAGAATTGCTGATCATCGACTCCATCCAAACGCTGTACAGCGACCTATTGGATGCCACGCCCGGCAGCGTTTCTCAAATTCGAGAGTGTGCCGGACAACTGCTGCAATTTGCCAAAGAAAACGATGTACCCGTTTTCCTGGTAGGACACATCACCAAAGATGGCAACTTGGCCGGACCCAAAATCCTGGAGCACATGGTTGACACCGTGCTGCAATTTGAAGGCGATAGACACCATGCCTACCGCATCATTCGGACGCTCAAAAATCGTTTTGGAAGCACCCAAGAATTGGGCATTTATGAAATGCATGGTGGCGGACTCAAGGGCGTGAAAAACCCCTCTGAAATTTGGCTTGCCCAACGCGAAGAGGTTTTGTCGGGCATTGGCATCGCGGCGGTCCTGGAGGGCGTACGTCCATTACTGCTCGAAACCCAAGCCCTGGTGAGCACCGCGGTTTATGGCACGCCTCAGCGGTCTGCCACCGGATACGACCTCAGACGCCTCAACATGCTATTGGCCGTTTTGGAAAAACGATGTGGTTTCAAACTGGGTCAGCAAGATGTATTTGTAAACTTGGCGGGGGGATTGCGACTGGAAGACCCAGCCTTGGATTTGGGTTTGATGGCAGCCATCATGAGCAGCTTTTATTCTGAGCCCCTCCCCACAAAATGCGTTTTTTCAGCCGAAGTAGGATTAAGTGGCGAGGTTAGGGCCGTTCAAAGGGTAGAACAACGCATCGCAGAAGCAGAAAAATTGGGATTCACAGACATCGTCATCTCCAAATACAACAAATTCAACCAAGAACACACTGGCAAAATCAAGGTGCACAGTTTTGGTCGGATCGACGAAGTCTTCAGCTGGTTATTCGGCTAGGCGCTCATCCATTTCTCACACACAAAACTCTTTGCCAACAGGGCAATTTTTTGAGAGTTGGGGATCCGAACGCGACTTTCAAGAATGTCAACAGCCGTTGTGCGCTCAATTTTTTCGAGCAACTTAAGGTAATAGATGTAGGCCGTGTAGACACCCAAACGACATCCAACAGGCAACATCACGATACCTTTGTATGCATGGGCGAAATCCTTTTTCACGTCTTGAATGATGTTATATTTATCCTCATCCGAGAAGTGATTGAAATCTACACCGGGGAAATACACCCGACCTCTTTCATCCACATCCGAACGGATATCGCGCAAGAAATTCACTTTTTGAAATGCGGATCCCAAACTGCGGGCATAGGGCATCAAATGGTTGTATTGGGCTTCATCGCCACTGCAAAAGACCTTCAAACACATCAACCCAACCACTTCCGCGCTACCATAAATGTATTCTGAATAGCTTTCAGCATTGTGGGCGCTGGTGTCTAAGTCCTCTTCCATAGAATTGAAAAAAGGCTCAATCAAATTTTTTCCGATGCCAAATTGATTGGCTGCCAGTTGAAAAGCATGCAACACGGGGTTGGTACTGATCCCTTCCTCAATGGCCTGATAGGTCTGTGACTTGAAATCGGAAAGCAAACGTTGTTTGTCGTACACGTGAAAGGTATCCACAATCTCATCCGCCACGCGCACCAATCCATAAATGGAAAATACCGCCCAACGGCTATCCTTCGACAGCAAACGAATACCCAAGGAGAAACTGGTGCTGTAATTCAGCGCCAACTTCCGACTCATGGCGATCGATGTATCATCAAACAGTTTAATGCTCATTTACTATCCTTTCTGTTACCAAGCGCGAGCCGATGACCACAATGGGCAAACCTGTTCCGGGGTGGGTGCTGGCACCGACATAATAGACGTTGTTTAATTTTTCGTCTTTGTTGGCCGGTCTCAACGCCCCAATTTGATTCAAACCGTGCGCCAATCCCAATCCACTGCCTTTGTACAAGTTAAACACCTTCTGCCACTCGTTGGGTGTATAAACAACTTGTGTGAGGATATTGTTTTTGATATCAAAATTCACCCGTTTGCCCAAATCCTCAATGATCTCCTCCACCAACTTATTGGCATCGCTCCAATCTGGCTTTACTCGCAAATCGGGGACGGGACAAAGGATGAACAAATTCTCACAACCTGCTGGAGCGCAATCGGGATTGCTTTTGCTGGCCACATTCACGTAGTAGTAGGGTTTTTCAGGGGCCACAGTACTTCTGAAAATGGTATCCGCATAAGCCCGGAAATTGTCGCCCAGAAAATAATTGTGGTGGTGAATTCCTGGAATGGTTCCTTTCACACCCAGATAAATGGTAAAAGGCGCGAGCGTCCACTCCATTTTATCCAATTTCGCTTCCGTGTATTTGGCCCGATTCAAGAACTTGCCTCTAAACCAAGCAGCATCGGCATTCACCACGAACAAATCTGCCCGATAGACTTGTCCTTGAGAATCAGTCACCGAAACCATCTTCCCGCCGCTGTGTTGCACCGAGGTGATTTCTGTGTTGTAAATCATTTTCACGCCCTTTTTCTCGAGCAATCCCATGATGCCTTCTACAATTTTATACATCCCGCCTTTCACATTCCAATAGCCATCGTGCTCCAGTTCCGTGTAGTTCAACAGATTGTAAACACTGGGCGTATTAAACGGGGTGGCACCCAAAAAGAAAGCCACCAACGAGAAAATAATTTTTACCTCTTCACTTTCAAAATGTCGCTCCAACTCCGCCCAAAAAGTCCGAAACATCTTGGGCAAGTGTTTCATTGGAACGGTAGCCATACTCAAGGCATAGGACACGATGTTGTCGAAATTGCGCTTGATAATTTTGTATTCGGTGTCGTGAAATATCTCCTTCGCCCCTTTCAAATACCCACGCACTTTTGACTCAAAATCACTTTCGATACCTTTGAATTCCTCGGCAAGTCGATCCAAATCTTTGTAGATCTGAAATACGCGGTCGCTTCCCGCCATGTTTACGGTATACAACGGATTCAATTCATTGAGCTCGAATGGAATGGGCTCACCAATGGAATCAAACAATTCTTTGAACTCATAACTCATCGAAAAGAAAGATGGACCCACATCAAAGGTAAAACCGTCTTTCTTCAATAAATGAAGTCGGCCACCCGGAATATCCTGCTTTTCAATCATGGTTACCTGGTAACCTTTATAACATAACCGCAGGGCCGTTGACAAGCCACCCAATCCCGCACCTACTATAATTACTGACTTAGTCACGACCGTATTTATTTAAATATCTTTTTGGAACATATAAAAATCCAAAAGCCTCGGCCCCCTCTTTGGTATGCACTTCATGGTGCAAATGATGGGTTCTGCGCATCGCTTTGAAATATCGGGAACGAGCGGCACGAAGCCATTTCACCCGCTGATGTACAAAAACGTCGTGAACCAAAAAATAAGCCAAGCCGTACAGGGCGATGCCCAACCCTGCAAAAAAGCGCCAATCGCAATCTGCAGCGCCCAAAATGATGAGCCAAGCCGAGGGAATGGCAAACATAAAACCGAACAAATCGTTGAGTTCGAAAACCCCTTTTCTGGGTTTGTGATGGCTTTCATGCCAAAACCACATGAAGCCGTGCATCACGTACTTGTGGGAAAACCAAGCCACAAATTCCATGGAAAAGAAAAAGAGAAGTACTATGAGAAAATTAACCATTTTATTAACGATTCCAAATCTAACACGGCAACACAATAAAGGTTTTGTGTAATTAAATGATTTTTTCGATAAAAAAGGTTAAACAAAACGTTTCTTATCATGGTAATATGCCTTTGGGTTTGGGCGCATCCAAGCGATACGTAACACCCAAAGAAATGAGGTAATCGGCAAATGCGGCATCTCCATTGCGGGCAACACCAGTAGCGTCCTGCACCTCTTTATCCGTAACAGATTGTTTACGAATGCGATACAATGCAATTGGCATGTTGAAATTCAAAGTAGTTTTACCTTTCATGTAGGTAACTCCGGGCTCTGCCGCGATAGTATAACCCGGTCTACGGAAGCCATAACTCTCTCCCACCAAGTCTCGCACAGGTACCCCTTCTAATCGTGCACCCCAAGAAAACGACAAACCATGCAACTGCGATTGTGATAAAAACCCAAGTCGGGCTGCATATTGATCAGCCACAGAACACATGTATTCGTTTGTAAAAACCTGAGACACCCCATTCACCACGATGGTGGTACGTCTATTTGTCATTGTACCATTGACCCCTCGAGGATTCAGGATATAAAAGGCATTCCCGTAGGCAAACAACCCGTCGGCCATTTCCCAAAAACCTTGCATTTCCACAGACAAACCAAGGCCCCCATCGCCCAATTGAATGCTTTGATCTACCGGACGGTAAACGGTCTTACGCGAGGAAATACCCGTTGATGGGTCCGTTACTAAAACATTGTAAAAACTATCCTGAACATTCCAATTTCCGGTAGGCAATTTCAATCCCACACCCAACATCAAATTGCTTTTGGTATGAGATACTGGATTCCAGAGCCACTTGCTCACACCAATTCTTGCGTCTCCAATACCGGCTGATGTAGAGGTTTTTCTAGCACCTGGGAAAGTCGTCGACTGTCCGCCATGCTCATAATAACTCGACCTATCAGTATACGAAACCGGCAAACTCACATTTAGCTGTGTACGGAGCGACAATCCCATAGAAGCTGAAATTTCTAAGGTATTTAAGTAATTAATTACTTGGGTTTGTTTTACCAGACGATCGTATTGCTCTTCATCTCCTTTGAAGTGGCGGAACGATTTAAAATATCGATAATTTACACCTACTTGCCATTGTTTTGGGGCGAGGGCAAGGCCCGAGCCTCCAGCAACACCACAACCGCCAAACCCGCGTACGGCCACGCAACCTTGGGCGTTAACTTTGTAAATAATCAATACCAAGCAGGCACAAACTAATAATTTTCTTAACTTCATGAAGAAACAATTTTGACAAAATTAATGTAAAACCATCGTACTTTGCCGAGCTGTTGGACAAAACCAATAATACAACCCCAATATTCGCGGACCGTGACAGGACTTTCCCACACCCAAAACCAATCGTTAAAGTCTTTCAACACCTTTGGGTTTGATGTTGTTGCGCTCCAATATCTACCCATTGAATCACCCGAAGACCTACCCGTTTTGTTTCAAGCAGAATCCTTCAAGAAACAGCCATTTGGCATTTTGGGCGGGGGTAGCAATATCACTTTTACGCAAGACTTTCAAGGATTGTTGTTGCATAACAAAATCCTCGGTAAAAAAATCATCGATCAATCCAACGACACCATATTGGTGGAATTTGGCGGTGGTGAAAATTGGCATGAAACCGTCCTCTACACCCTTGAAAATGGCTGGGGAGGACTGGAAAACCTGAGCCTAATTCCCGGTACCGTGGGTGCCTGTCCCATCCAAAACATTGGCGCTTATGGGGTTGAAATTAAAGACTGCTTTCATTCCCTCACTGCATTTCATATCCCCAGTGGTGAATTTCACGTACTCAACAAAGAAGCCTGTGGATTTGGGTATCGCGACAGTGTCTTCAAACGGGAGAAAAAAGGACAGTATTTCATCACCGCCGTGCAATTTCGGCTGAGTACCCACCCTGAAATCCGTACCCAATACGGCGATATCCAAGCCACCCTAGATGGTTGGGGCATCGCAGAGCCTAGCATTCGCGACATCAGCAATGCAGTTATCCATATCCGACAAAGTAAATTACCCAACCCCGCGGAAATTGGCAACTGCGGCAGCTTTTTCAAGAACCCCGTTGTAAGCAGCGATATCATTCCCGCCCTGCTCGCCCAATACCCCGATTTAAAAACCTTCCCCGCTGGTGAGGGTTTCACCAAAGTACCCGCAGGATGGCTCATCGAAAAAGGGGGATGGAAAGGCTATCGCCGAGACAACATTGGCGTGCACGCCAAACAAGCCTTGGTGCTAGTAAATTACGGTGGAGGAACTGGGGCGCAAATCATCGCTTTGGCCAAAGAAATACAGGCCGATATCTTCCAAAAATTCGGCATCGAACTGGAAATGGAAGTTAACGCTTGGTAAATTTCCCAGCCCTTGCCATTGGTAAAATTTGTGTAAATTGCACGCAATGAAACGCCTCCTCGTTTTTGTGGGACTGTCCCTGATTTTCAGCCACTCCCAAGCGCAAACAGGTTCCTCTGTTGAAGTCCTCCGCAACCACAAATCTGCGCTGTCGCACGTGTTCGACCCATCCACGGCCTCTGATGTCTTTTTGGTACCCACAGATGAAATGGGGGAAATGCCCATGCCCACAGGCATCAACGAGTCTTTGCGCAAACAAATCGATGCGGCACGAACCGCCAAACTCCATCAAAAAGCGCTTGAAAATCGGGGCATACTCAATGACAGGCCCACACCCTCCAACATCACCAAGCCCGTTCCGCAAAGGGGCACTGAGGTCCCACCAGGCGCTGGAACCCCCAACGACAACCACATCGCCGTGGGCAATGATGGCAAAATCGTGAGTGTCATGAATACGGTGATTCGGGTTCACAACGACACCGGCAAGGTTATCAAGGCCTTCACTTTGGAGAATTTTGCGCTCAATCCAAACATCAAAAAAGACCCCATCCCTACCCTGAATCGCACCTATGATCCTAGGGTGGTTTACGACCCCTACACAGACCGCTACATCGTGTTGTACATGCATGGGACCACCGACAAAACCAGTTTTATTGTCGTTGGATTTTCGAGCAGCAACGACCCCACCAAGCCCTGGAATGTATACAAAATTCCCGGAACCCCAATCCAAGACAGCGTTTGGAGCGACTACCCCATCGTAAGTCAAACAAAAGAAGACTTATTCTTCACCGTAAACCTGTTGCACAACGGCAGTTCTTGGGAAGAGGGATTTGTGGAAGCGGTTATTTGGCAATTGAACAAAGACGATGGTTACCGCGGCGATACGTTGAACAAGAATTTCTTTCACAACATCAAATACGATGGCGTTTCCATTTGGAGCATTTGCGCCATTCAGAACGGCCCGATGCCCGGGGGTGTCGACAACTATTTTCTGAGTGTTCGACCCTACACCAAAGAAAACGACACCGTTTTTGTGCATCGCATCACCAACACCCTGCGCAGTGGCCAGGCCAATTACGAATTGGGCGTATTCAAAAGTCCGCTCAAGTATGGCTTTCCCTCCAGCGCTTTGGTACCCGATACCGCCTTCCGATTGCGAACCAACGACGCCCGTGTATTGAGTGGCGTTCGGATGGGTTCTCAATTGCACTATTTCCAAAACTGCCTCAATTTCAAGACGTTGCAGGCACACATCATGCACGGCAGCATCTACAACCTAACATTGCCAAGTGGAAAAATGGCTTCAATCAACGAAACCGGAACCCCCGGAGAACCGCCAGCCAGCTGGAACCTCGGTGGCGCAACCATCCAAGCCCATTTGTATACCAACGACAGTTTGGACTTTGGTTATCCTGCCGTGGCTGCAGCGGGTGCAGAACCCAAAAGCGAGAGCGACCCACTCGACCCATCGATGGTGGTAACTTCCGTTTTCTCGGGCAGCAAGCACTTCCCCGGAACCGGCGCATTCTTCATCAACCGCTACGGCGAACACAGCGATTATCAGATATTGAAAAAGGGACAATCGATCATCAATTACACGTTTATCAAACCCGCAGAACAGCGCTGGGGCGACTACGAAGGCATTCAAGCCAAATTTAATGAAAAGGGCGTCTTTTACTTGGTCGGATCTTGGGGTAAATCCAACAGCATGTTTGCCTATGTGGCTCGGGTAAAACTGCAAGACACCGTTTTTGATAACCCCATAGCCTCCGTGCGGGTGTTTCCGGTGCCTACCACAGAAAATGTGCAAATTGAGATTCAAAACGATGTTCACGCCAGCATCAAAGGCCAAATTTATACAGCCGATGGAAAACTCATCGCCCCCAAATCGCCCAGTGCAAATCAAACCTTGGCCCTGGCCGGCGATCAGAGCTTTAGCATTTCCATTGAACCTGGCACCCATCGCTATGCCCTACATACACTGGGATTGCCCAAAGGCGTTTACTTCCTCAGACTACAGCTTACAGAAGGTCGTTGGTCGGCCAAATCAGATTCTCAATCTTTCAAATTCATCGTACAATAATTGGCCATGTCGGACAACCCCAACCCAAGTGCCCGTGCCAAAGGCGAAATTTTATTGATCAACAAACCCTATGGGTGGACTTCTTTCCAGGCGGTAAAAAAAGTGCGATATGTAACCAGGGCAAAGAAAGTAGGGCACGCAGGCACGTTAGACCCATTGGCCAGCGGATTGCTCATCATTTGTACCGAGCAGCAAACCAAGGGCATTCAGGCCATTCAAGACGCGGAAAAAGAGTACGAGGGCACCATCACATTGGGCGCTACAACCCCGAGTTACGACATGGAAACAGAACCCAATGAACATTTTCCTACCGACCATATCACCGAGGTGCTGATTCATGAAACCACGAAGCAATTCTTGGGAGAAATCGAGCAAATACCACCCCTATTTTCGGCCATTAAGGTCGATGGAAAACGTGCCTACACGTTGGCCAGACTGGGCGATGCCACAGTATTGAAATCGAGGCGTATCAGTATTTACGATTTCGATATTACCCGAATTGAAATGCCTGAAGTCGATTTTCGGGTGCGATGCAGCAAAGGCACTTATATCCGCTCTTTGGCTTACGATTTTGGCAAAGCACTGAATTCTGGGGCCTTTTTATCACGTTTAGTACGTACAAAAATTGGCGAACACAGCCTCGAAAACGCCGTTTTACCCCAAGAATTCGAAGACGCTTGGAGAGCGAAAAACCCGCGTCCAGAAGTTCTTTAAGCCCACCCCAAAGGCCCTGAATTTTTTGGGCCGATTTTTGCTACCTTTGGAAAACATGCGCACAATGAAAAAAACGCTCCGTACTTTGGGTCTATTGACCCTTTCATTGGGATTGGTTCAATGCTCTGACCTCAATGCAGAAAAAGTTAAAAAAGACTTAAACAGCTGGTTCACCGACCTGATAACACCCCGCTCTTCTTCATTGGAATTGGCCAACGAGGGCTTTACCGTGAAAGGCAATCTCAAAAACAAACCCAACCAAAAGTTGGCACTGTACGAGATGACTCCTGAGAATTTGATTTTTATCGACAGTGTCCTCACTGACAAAAAAGGCGATTTCACCTTGAAGGGAAGCACAAAAGAGCTAATTTTCTGTGCCTTGGCAATCAACGAGAAACAAATGATTTATTTGGCGCTCGACAACAGCACCGAGATCAATGTAATGGCCGATGCAACAGCGAGCAGTTTGAGTTATTCATTGTCGGGCAAAAACATCGACGAGAGTGTGGCCTTGAAAGATTTGTTGAAATTGAACGAAGGCTATGCCAACAAAATCAAAGCCCTTGAAACCGAAGCAAGCAGTTTGAATCCTAATACGGATGCTGGATTCCAAAGAATGTCGCAGTTGCAAAACGATTATTATGCAACCATGACCGCTCGCAACGCAGACATTTTAAAATTCGCACAATCCAAGCCAGCGAGTTTCATTCCCTTTTTCATTTTGCAATTCAACGTGGTTCAGGAACCCACAATTGAACTATTAACTGCAGCCAAAGACGCGGCGATGAAAGCCAATCCAAGCAGCAAATACACAGAAACCATCTTACAGCGCTACAACGAAGAGGCGAAATTGATGATTGGTGGACTGGCCCCTGAGATCAACCTGGCCCAACCCGATGGGGGGAATTTGCCCTTGAGCTCATTGCGCGGAAAACATGTTCTCATCGATTTCTGGGCCAGCTGGTGTGGTCCTTGTCGAAAAGAAAACCCCAACAACGTGATCATGTATAATAAATACAAAGACAAAGGATTCGAAATCTATGCGGTATCGTTGGATCAAGACCCTCTGCGTTGGAAAAAAGCCATTGAAACCGATGGGTTAACTTGGAAGCACGTGAGTGATTTGAAGGGTTGGAGCAGTTCTGCCGGACAGACTTACAACATCCGTAGCATACCTGCCACGGTATTGTTGGATCCCGCTGGTAAAATCATTGCCAAGGGTTTGCGCGGCGAGGAACTCGACGCGAAACTGGCCGAAATTTTTGGTAATCAATAATCACTGAAACCCAAACTTTAAGTTAGGGTTTTCTTAATATAAACTTAATACAAAGCGAGTTGATAATTAACATCAAATCAATTCATTTGTAAAACAATGATTAAAGGAATGCCTAAAGTTTTAGTAGTTGATGATGAGCAAGATATTCTCGAACTCATTCGGCATTCGTTGGCTAAAGAAGGATTTGAAGTGCATGTCGCCGCAAACGGCGCTCAAGCCCTCGAGCAAGCCCGAAAAGTGAAGCCGGAAATCATCATCATGGATGTAATGATGCCTGTAATGGATGGAATGGAAGCCTGCAGACAACTCAAAAACAATCCAGAAACCAGCAACATCCCTGTTATTTTCCTCACCGCCCGTTCCGAGGAATTTGCCGAGTTGGCAGGATTTGAAGCCGGCGCCGATGACTACATCGCCAAACCCGTAAGGAATCGCGTTTTGTTGAGTCGAGTGAAAGCCATCTTGCGTAGAGGCAATGCCATTCAAACCCCGGAGCCCGAAAAATACGACTTCAATACCATCAAAATCGACCGCGAACGCTTTGTGGTTGAATACAACGAAAAGGCCTTGCAATTGCCTCGAAAAGAATTTGAATTGCTGGCGTTTTTGGCTTCACGCCCAGGCCGCGTATTCAGCAGAGATGAAATTCTTGAAAACGTTTGGGGCAATGAAGTATTGGTGTTAGACCGCACTATCGATGTGCACGTTAGAAAGATTCGGGAGAAACTCGACGACAAATTCATCTACACCGTAAAAGGCGTAGGGTACAAGTTCGAACCTTAATCAACACCTTTCTTTCCGATTTCTGCCTTTTGACCCCCGGGGATCTTTCCGTTTATTCAAAAATCGACAGTACCGTTGCTGCCTTGTCGCAACACTCTTGGTACTCTTCTTCGGCATCACTGTCGATGGTGATTGCCCCGCCCACTGCGTATGACAATCGCTGGGACTGACCATCATACACCAACGAACGGATGACCACGTTAAAATCCATGGCTCCCTGCCACACATATCCAACGGCACCGCTATAAAGTCCGCGAGAAAAATTCTCAAGTTGCTCGCTGTGTTGCATCACTGCAATTTTCGGGGCGCCTGTCATACTGCCCATCGGAAATGTAGCGTGAATAATATCGCGAAACCCCGCAGTGGGACTCAACCGTCCTTCCACGGTAGAAATCATCTGATGCACGTGTGAATAGGAGTAAACCCCACACAATTTAGGCACTGTCACGGTTCCCGCATCGCAAATCCTCGACAAATCATTGCGAACCAAATCTACGATCATCACATTTTCTGCGCGATCTTTCGGTGAATTTCTCAGCGATGCCACCGAAGCCGCATCTTCTCTAGCCTGTAATTCGGCATCACCCAACCCCACACGAATCCGTTTCCGCGTGCCTTTGATGGGTTGAGAAATCACCGTTTGGTTGCGGACCGACACATACCGCTCCGGACTCGCGCACAACAAAAACTGATCTTGATCTTTAACAAAACTCGCAAACGGCGCAGGAGCTTTGCGATTTAACGCAACAAATGTTAAATAAGGATCTATTTGGGCATCCGCAGTGTAGGCAATACAATGGTTCATTTCGTAGAAGTCCCCCTCCACGATATGCTGTTTTATTTCCGCGATTTGCGACAAATATTCCTCGCGCTGTGTTAGCGAGTGCCACTGAATATAATGCTCCGTCAACGGTGCATTATATTCATGATGGTCAATATTTCTCGCTTCAATTTGGCGCAGCAACGACAGCCCTTCCGCATTGCCATGCACCTGATTGGAACGATCCAACCCCACCCAAAGCTGTGGCTTTACAAATTTCGTGGGAGCAAATTGCGACAGATACGCTGAATCACTTTTGAGAATTGGCTCAACGGTGTTTTTGTAATCATAAGAAATATACCCAAACCAAGGACTCTCACTGTGCAAATCTACCTGTTGTAGATCACCAGTTTCGGCTGCCATCCCAAATCCTGCCAACCACTGCCACCGACCGTAGCGGTCATCAAAGTTGTTGCTGAAAAACAGGGCACAAAACGACGAATTCTTTGCTTCTTCCAGCAAACATTCAAGTAGGTATGTGTCCGTATCTCTATGCATATCAATCCATTTTATAAAACCACGGTTTCATCCGCCTCAGCGGGGCCGCCTTGATAAAAATCAGCGATGATCTTGGCCTTGGCCCTGCCCACAACCCCAGCAAGGGTATCTTCACTGGCTTCTTTTACCCGGGTAACACTCTTAAAATGCTTCAACAAAGCACGGGCGGTTTCCTCTCCCACGCCGGGCACTTCGGTGAGGGCGGTTCTGAGGGTTCCGCGATCGCGCCGACTCCTGTGATGGGTAATACCAAACCGGTGGGCTTCATCGCGCATGTGTTGGATCACCTTCAACGTTTCAGATTTTTTGTCGATGTACATCGGCAACGGATCGCCTGGATAGTAAATTTCTTCCAACCGCTTGGCAATTCCCACAATGGCCAATTTACCATAAATGCCCATGGCTTTCAGCGCTTCAACGGCGGCGCTCAACTGTCCTTTCCCCCCATCAACAACGATCAACTGTGGCAAGGGTTTCTGCTCATCCAACAGCCGAGAATATCGCCGTGTTAGGGCTTCTTTCATGGTAGCAAAATCATCAGGACCTTCCACGGTGCGCACATTAAAATGTCGGTATTCTGATTTGGCTGGTTTGCCATTTTTAAACACCACACAGGCACTCACCGGATAGGTTCCTTGGAAGTTGGAGTTATCAAAACACTCAATGTGCTTGGGGAGTTCCCACAAGCGCAGGTCTTTCTTCATTTGCTCCATCAAGCGATCCATCCGCAATTCTGGGTTGAGTTTTTCGTATTGCGTTAGTTTTTCTTGCTTAAACAGCAGCGTGTTTTTCATGCTGAGTTCCAGCAAACGACGTTTATCGCCCATTTTGGGCACGGTAATGCCAACCCCTGGAAATTCCAAATCCAACGGTTGATTCAACACAATTTCCTTACAATCGTCGCCATACTGCGCCCGCATTTCGGCCACTGTGGCTTCGAGCAATTCGGCATCGGCCTCATCGAGTTTCTTGCGAATTTCCACATTTCTACTCACCACGATCAGCCCTTGGCTCACCCGCAGAAAATTCACGAAGGCCACCTTTTCTGTGGAGCTGATGCTATACACTTCTAAATCTCCGAGGGTAGAGCTAATCACCGTGCTCTTCGATTGATAGCGCTCCAGTGAATCCAATTTGTCTTTGTATTCTTGGGCTTCTTCAAATTGCAAAGCTGCGGCCGATTCCAGCATTAGTCCTTTCAGGTGATGTTTTACCTCGCCGAGATGTCCTTTCAGCAAATATTTGATGTGGGCGATGCTTTCGTTGTAGGCCTGTTCGGTTTGATGTCCTTCGCAGGGACCTTTGCAATTCCCCAACTGGTATTCCATGCAGATTTTGTGTTTGCCGGCGGCTACGCTCGCCGGCGACATCACCAAATTGCAATTTCGGGTGGGATACAATTTTTTCACCAAATCCAACACCGTGTGCATCACTTTCACGTTGGCGTAGGGACCAAAATACTCAGAGCCATCGCGCACCGGACTTCGGGTGGGAAAAACCTTGGGAAAGCGCTCGGCTGTAACCCGAATATACGGATAGGTTTTATCGTCCTTCAGCGAAATGTTATACCGCGGCTGAAACTCCTTGATCAAACTATTCTCCAGCAACAGTGCATCCATTTCGGTATCCACCACCGTGAATTCGATCCGTTGAATTTTACTCACCAAAATGGCAGTTTTCCGATTTTCGTGATGCTGCTTGGAAAAATAACTGCTGACCCGTTTTTTGAGGTTTTTCGCCTTGCCCACGTAAATGATTACCTCTTCGGCATCGAAATATTTGTAGACCCCCGGCTTGTGTGGGAGCGACTTCAATACTTCGGTAAGATGCGCAGGCTGCATGCCACAAAATTACGGGGAAAGCAACATCAATGTTGACCAATTTCCACATGGGAAGCCACAATGGGTTCATCAAAAAATAGGGAGGCCTGTTTTTCAAAAGTTTCCGGATCATCGGTTGTTACGAAAGACTGGGTACCGGCGCGCCGCAGGCGCGCCTCCATCTCGGGATGACGGACCAAATAATCTACCAAACGCTCCGCTACCAACCCGCCCTGAGAAATCAACTTCACCCCCTCAGGAATAAATTTTTGTATCGTCTTTGTCAACAACGGATAATGCGTGCACGCCAACAACAACGTATCAATTTTCGGATTTCGCTGAAAAATGCGATCCACATGCTGCCTAACAAAATAATCAGCCCCCTCACCCTCGCGCTGGTTTTGCTCAACCAAATACACCCACATCGGACATGCCTCCTGCTCCACCACAACCTGCGGAAAGAACTTCGCCACCTCAATCGAATACGATCCCGACTTTACAGTGCCCTCCGTGCCCATCACACCCACCACCCCCGATTGGGTCATCAAGCCGATTTGTTCGGTGGTTGGACGAATAACGCCCAACACTCGCTTGCTATCTTTGCGCCTCGGCAAATCCACCTGCTGAATCTGTCGCAACGCCTTTGCCGATGCCGTATTACAAGCCAAAATCACCAGCTCACAACCCTCATCAAACAACCAATTCACGCACTCTAAAGTATATTGATACACCGTTTCAAACGACCGGCTACCATACGGCGCTCGGGCATTGTCGCCCAGATACAAATACTCATACCCCGGCAACGCATCCACGATGCTGCGCATCACCGTAAGTCCCCCATAACCAGAATCAAAAATCCCGATTTTGCCCTGTGATATCGATTCCTTAGAAGTTGTCACCCGTTGCTAGCTTTTATCTCAAAAAAAAGGACCGCCGTTTTCACAGCAGTCCTCAAATATAAGGTCTTCCCCAATTATTTCTTCAACATCGCAGCAATCACCGCAGCCGTGATATCATCAGCCGCACTGGCGCTCCATACCACAGAACCGGTTGAGTTATCAATCACATGCGCATAGCCCTTTGCCTTGGCTACGTCACCGGCCGATTTCTTCACGGCATCCAAAATGGGCTGATACAACTTGGCCTGCTCTGATTGAATTTCTACTTTGTAAGCCTCTTGCGTTTCTTGGGCCTCTTGCTGCAAACGCTGGAAGCTCTTTTGAATCAGCTCCAACTGCGCAGGAGACGCTTTCATCGCCAACTTGGCTTGGTAGTCTTTCTCCTTGTTCTGCATTTCCATTTCCAAATCCTGCAAACGCATGGCGTACCCTTGCTCAATTTTAGCCAACTGCGCCAAAGCAGAATCCTTCATGGGCAACGTATCCACCACTTTAGCGGTGTTGATGGTAGCGATTTTCTGAGCGTGAGCCACTGAACCCAATGCTACAAGCATGGTCATGGCGATAAAAAGAATGGTTTTTTTCATGTATCCTGTAATTATTATTGTCAAATTAGTTGCCGTCGGCATCATCACCACCACCGTTTACGTTTCCGCCAGGTTTGGGTGCTGTTACGCGGTTTTGGGTATTGGGCTTGGCAGGGGTCACATTCGCCCCAGGCATGTCATCGGTTGGAATTCCCAACGCCTCCATCACCTCCAACGTTTTGTCGTACTTCTGGTCGGCAAACAACATCAACGCGCCGCCACTTTTATCGAAAATATACGCGTAGCCTTCTTTCTTGGCCACGTTTTGTACAGCATCGTAAACCTTGTCTTGCAAGGGCTTGATCAAACGCGAACGCTCTTGGAACAGTTCTCCGGTAGGACCGAATTTCGCCTCACGGTATTGAAAAAGCTCTGCTTCTTTCGATGTGATGGCTTCTTTTTTCTGGCGACGTTGGTCGTTGGTCAAAAGAATTTCTTCCGATTGAAAATCGCGAATCATCTGATCCAATGCGGTCTGCATCTGCTGGGCCTCACCCTGATATTTCGCCCCCAAATCGTCTAGGTCCTTTTGAGCAGCACGATATTCAGGCATCTTCGCCAAAATCACGTCCGAATCCACGAATCCGATGTCTCTCGACTTCTGAGCCGATAAACCACCCACCACCATCGCCAAGCACATTATCAATATTCGTTTCATCATTTGTTGAGGATTGTCAAACTGCATGCCAAAAACCTTTAAACCACGAAAATATCAAATTAAATTGGATTTATGGGTGCTGTAAAAAAATTGCGTCTGTTAAGATTCTCTTACTTCGATGAAGCGCACGATCTATCAGCTGAATTTCGAAACGAACGGAATCGCCGCGATAGGTGTATGGCCTGGCAGGAATCACCAACGTAAAATCGCCATTAATGCTTTTATGCTTTCCCGTAGGGGTGATATTTTTTATGCGTTCGTGCAACACCAATGTATCATTGGCCCCCAGCAATGGATTCTTGGGATACTGCCATTGCCCACCCTTTTTATCCAAATAATACACCAGCAAGTTAAACTCGGCAGGATCCCCCACCCCGAAAGGGTAGAGCGTGTCTGCATCGCCCAGTCCCAAATCGCCATCCAAATCCGAAAATTCCATATCTGCCTCCACAAAACTGTCGTACCCAAAGCCACTGTTAAACACGTAAATCCCCTTGAAAGTCAGCGTTGGCGCAGAAGGAATTGTATCTTTGCCCCCGTTGCAGGCGCTGAATAGCCACAGTACACCCACCATGAAAAGGCCCAATATCAATGATTTGTTGAACATCTCCTCAGCCGAATTTACGGCTTTGGCCTCCATGGTACAAACCTATCAACAAAAAAACAACCCAGTGTTCCAAGAATGGTGCACGCAATTCCCTTCGGAAGGATTCAATTTCTTGCCCATCTCCTTTTTCAAAAGTCACTCCGTAGTCACCCAAAACCCCGAAATAAGCCAGCAACTGCCAGCCCAACTCGAGTTTACCAGCTCAGGAACCACCCTGCAAACCCCATCCAAACATTTTGTTCAAATCGCATCGACTTACGAACAGAGTTTCGTGCGCGGCTTTGAACTGCACTATGGCCAAATTGAACAATACTGCGTATTGGGGCTGCTGCCTAGTTACCTGGAGCGACAAGGTTCGTCGTTGATTTACATGGTGGATTACATGATTCAGCGCGGACAAACAGGCAGTGGATTCTACCTCAACCAATACCAAGAAATAGCAACGCGCATCGCCCAAAATGAATCCAGAGGGATCCCTACCCTGCTGTTTGGAGTCACCTTCGCACTGCTTTCCATGGCCCAAGAACTGCCCGCCCAAGCATGGCACAATACCATCATCATGGAAACCGGTGGCATGAAAGGCAGAGGACCTGAAATCACGCGGGATGAATTGCATAACCACCTAAAAAAGACCTTTGTGGGTGCCGAAATCCACTCCGAATATGGCATGACTGAACTCTTGAGTCAGGCGTACGCAAAAAACGGACACCGATTCACCTGTCCGCCCTGGATGCAAGTGCACATTCAAGATCCGGGCGACCCAAAACAGTGGTTACCCAATGAGAAAACCGGTCGATTGTGCGTGATTGACTTGGCAAACATCGATAGTTGTAGTTTTATCGCAACGGATGATTTGGCCAAGCGCTACGACGATGGAAGTTTTGAAGTCACGGGGCGGATCGACTTTTCAGACTTGCGCGGTTGCAATCAACTGGTGATCGAATAAATCAATCTTCGTTTTCGTCGGGCAGTTCCAACACCTGTTCAGCCAATTCCTCTTTGGGATTCAATGATTTTTCCAGCGACAGAATCAACGCGGGGAGCAAGAACAAATTGGCAGCCATCCCCGTGAGCAATGTGAGGCCGGTGAGCCAGCCCAACGCTTGAGTTCCTTGGAAACTTGAGAAGGTAAAGATGAGGAAACCGGCGCAAATGGCGACCATGCTATAAATCATCGACACACCTACTTCCACGATGGTTTCGTTCAGGGCTTCACGCACCGGACGATTGTGTTTCACCAGTTCGCGACGGAAGGTGATGATAAAGTGAATGGTGGCATCGACCGTGATACCAAAAGCTATACTGAACACCAAAATGGTGGATGGCTTGAGCGGTATATCGAAATAGCCCATCGTGCCTGCGGTAACCAACAAGGGAATGATGTTGGGAATCACAGCAATGATGATCATTCTGATGGATGGAAACAAGAAGCCCATGGTGATGGTTATGATGATGAGCGACCAAAACGTAGCGCTGCCTAAGCTGCCATACAAATAGGAATTGCCTTTCAAAAACACAGGCACGGAACCGGTGATTTGGGTGGTATATTCTTCGGGAGGAAACACGCGATCCAAGATTTTGTATACTTCCTGGTTGATGCTGTCCATGCTCACGGAGCCCACGTCTCTCACCTGATAACTGATGCGCAAAGTGGTGTGGGAACTGTCCATCAGTCCACGAGCAATGGCATTCTGCATGCTACCGGCTTGTGCTTCGGCTTCGGGCATTCTACCGGCCACATCGCTCATGGCAAGGGCATTTGGCAAACGATAAAAAGCAGGATCGCCTTCATTCACCATTTGGTTTCCGTAGCAAAGGACTTCTACCAAGGAAGTTGGTTTTGCGAATTCAGGGAATTTTTTGAGGGCTTTTTGTAAACGATTGGCTTTATCGAGAACATCAAAATTGGTCACCTCCGATTCATCATGGGTACGAATCAAGATTTCATAGGGCAGAATTCCTTTGAAATTGTCTTGGAAGTATTGCATATCCTTATACATCTTGGAACTTTTGGGTACATCGTCTACCATGTACGCAAGCGGATGCAATTTGAATACGAACGTTGTTGCCACCACGGTGATGGCAATGAACCAGAAGTAGATGCGACGTTTGCGATTAAGCACCAAAAACTTCACCCAACTCAGGAATTTGTTGATGCCACCATTGTCGAGGTGTGCCACTTGTTTGTCGGACGGAACCGGCAACAAACTATACAACGCGGGTATACCAATGATGTTGATGAAGAAAACGAGGTTGATGGTAATGAACGAAACCACGCCATATTGTTCAAGGATTTGGGTTTTGGTAAAATAGAAAGTTCCAAAGCCCACCGCGGTGGTAAAGTTGATCAGGAAGGTAGCCACACCCACGCGAGAAATGATGCGGGTAAGGGCTTTGGCTTTGTTGCCATGTTTGCGGTATTCTTCGTGGTATTTATTGATGAGATAAACGGCATTTTGCACGCCTATTACCACCAACAAAGGCGGCAAAGTACCCGTGAGGAGGTTGATTTTGTAGCCCAGCATACCGCTGATGCCAAACATCACAATCACACCGATGGCAATGAACAAAATGGCGATGGCCAGGGTACTAAAACTGCGGAAAAAGACCAAAATAAGAATGGCGGTTACCAAGAAGGCCACCACGGTGAACATGACCAATTCTGCTTTTACGCTGGTAGCCATTTCTGTACGCACAAAAGGCAGTCCTCCCATGTGGGCTTCGACACCCACTTCTGCACCAAATTGGTCGGCCCTACGTTGAATATCTTTGATCAAGGTAATGCGATTTTCGGAATCCATTACTTTGTCGTCCAGCGAAACCACCATCAACGAGGCGTTTGTATTGGCGTTATAGAGCAGCCCTTGATAGAATTTCATGTCCAAGAAAAGAGCATGTAGACTGTCGAGTTCGGCTTGATTTTTTGGGGGATTCGCAGCAAATCGCTCCATTTTAAACTTGCCAGCGGTGTCCAGGGCTAAGTTATACAGGTTGGTGGGCGATAGCAGGGTTTTCACGCCATGGATTTTGGCGATCGAATCACACATCTGTTTGTATTGATTGAAATGCTTCAACTGGAACAACTTGTCGGTGGTGAAACCAATCACCACTTTGTTGTGGTCCATTCCAAAGGTTTTTTGGAATTTGTTGTAGGCGATAAGGTCGGGATCATTTTTGGGCGCCAGACGCTGCAGTTGATATTCGAGTTCTACTTTGGTAGCGTAGTAACCCATAACGCCGGTGAAGGCGAGGATGGCGATCAAGAAGATGACCTTTTGTTTTAAAATGAAGGTGGCTATTTTATCCGACATGACGTTGGCAAAGGTACTTATAAAAAACAAAGGTCGCCCCGTGGGGCGACCTTTGAAATAGGTTTCAAGAATATTACTCAGCGATTACTTCGAGGGTAATGCTAGCATTGATGTCTTTGAACAAGTTGATGTTGGCTTCGTAAGAACCCACCATTTTGATGTCATCGAAAACAATTTTGCGACGGTCAACATCGAATCCTTTGTCTTTCAATGCATTGGCAACTTGCAAACTGGTTACAGAACCGAAGATTTTGCCAGAGGCACCTGCTTTCGCTACCAAGTTGATGGTTGAACCGTTCATCTTTTCTGCCAAAGCTTCAGCATCTTTGCGCAATTTGTCCATTTTGAACGCGCGCTGACGCATGTCTTCTGCCAACATTTTCAAGGCTCCTTCGCTGGCCAATTTGGCTTTGCCGGTAGGAATCAAGAAGTTTCTTGCGTATCCATCTTTCACAGCGACAACATCGTCTTTGTGTCCGAGATTTTTAACGTCTTGGGTGAGAATGATTTTCATGTGTCTATCTCCTTCTTATTTTAAACCGTCGGCCAAGAAAGGCAACAACGCCAGGTGACGTGCTCTTTTGATGGCTACAGAAATTTTACGTTGATACTTCAAAGAAGTACCGGTGATACGACGTGGCAAAATTTTGCCTTGCTCATTCACGAACTTCAACAAAAACTCAGCGTCTTTGTGGTCGATGTAGCGAATACCGTGCTTCTTGAAGCGGCAGTATTTCTTCTTCTGTAAAACCTGAGGGGTTTGGTTGAAGATGAAGTTTGTTTCTTTGCTCATAATTCTGTCTCCTCGATTTCAATTTTCTTTTTAACAACAACTTTCTCGCCTTGTGGAGTTACGGTGCGAAGTTCACCATTGCGCTTGCGCTGGTTGAAATCTACACCCCAACGATCCAACTTCACTGTGAGGTAACGCAAAACGCGCTCGTCACGACGGAAAGCCAATTCGAAAGACTTGATGAATTCTGGGTTAGCAGTAAATTCAAACAAATGATAAAATCCCGTGCCTTTTTTCTGGATTGGGTAGGCTAGTTTGGTCAGTCCCCAGTTTTCTTCGTGGACTAACTTCCCTCCATTGCCGGTGATCAACTCTCTGTAGCCTGCAACAGCATCTTTCATCTGTTGTTCAGAGAGCACGGGTGTCAAAATGATCACGGTCTCGTACTGGTTGGTATTCATTTGGCTATAAAATTAGGGCTGCAAAGATAGCAATTCCCACTCAAACAACCAAGCGGTTTCACACAATTCCGTCCAACACTAATCTCAAAGTCAATGACTTGCCCATTCAACCTAAACCACCAAGCCCAGTATCGCCCTTCATGGCACCGGATCATACCCACTCCCACCCCACGGATGACAACGAGAAATTCGCTTCAGCGTAAGCCACAATCCCTTGAAAGGACCGTGTTTCTGCAGTGCTTCTACCCCATACTGACTGCAGGTAGGGACAAACCTACAGCTGTTTGGCAACAAGGGCGACAGCACATATTGATATACACGAATCAGGAGCAAGAACAAAGCATTAAACCCTGTACCCAGCAGCGACCGCTTACTGGACAACAAACTATTCTTTTTCTGGGGCGTTTGACAATTCGAGCACATCGAACATTTTCTTTAATAGTATCAAATAGGCCTTTTCCAATTGGGGCATTGTGGGCAATTCAGCACCCACATACATGATGGCAACAGCCAAAGTTAACCCCTTCCTTTCCAAAGCCTCGTACAACGGCAACTTGTTCTTGCGATACACCTCGCGCAATCGTCGCTTCACAAAATTCCGGTCCACCGCCCGCTTGAACTTTCGCGTACTGGCAGTAAATACCACTTGCACAGGCACCCCCGCCACCGGCAACGGCGTAAGCATCAAATTCGCCCTGAGTGGATACTTAGAAACAAAAACGCCAGACTGAAACAGTCCGGCGATTATTTTTTCACTATTGAGTTTTTCGGTCTTCCCGAAAGCCTGTCCCAAACGATATGGCAACACTTCAGAAGTCATTGCCTTGCTTGTCTAGACAAAGGCCCTTAGCCCTTGTGACTGCGCTCGTGAGATACAGTAAGACTTGCACGACCGCGTTTGCGACGAGCAGCCAAAACCCTGCGGCCATTGGCAGTTGCCATTCTTTCACGGAAACCGTGACGGTTCTTGCGTTTTCTATTCGAGGGTTGGTAAGTGCGTTTGGTCATGATTGAAAATGCTTAAAAGGGCTGCAAATATACAAAAGTGATTGTCGATTTGCAAGACATCCAATGTTTTTTTCAGTACTTTGTAACAGCATGTCTCAGGAACCCATCGCACAGGCCCAATTTGAGGAACGAACCGGCATTACAAAAATCGGCCTTTTCACGCTCATCCCGACTACTTTTTTGGTGATTGTAGTAACCCTACATGACCTAGCATCCACGGGCCTAGACTTGGCCATCGACCTGATTAAGCAGCCCCAATTGTGGATCATGCTTTCTGTATTGGCATTGTTGTTATCATTAAAACTGAAGGTACGCATCAACGACGATAAAATCAGTTATCAAATGCTGCCATTTCACCTCAGGCCGCGATTGATCTTTTGGCAGGAAATCGAATATACCGAGCTGCTAAAAATCAATGCACTCCGCGAATTCGGCGGCTGGGGCATTCGCAGAGGTCGGCTCGGCAAGGCCTACAACCCCGAGGGCAACATCGTATTGCACATCAACACAACAAAGGAAACACCCATCAACATCACGATCAAAAACCATGCGTTACTGAGCGCAATCGCAGCCCAACGGGGTTGGAAAATCAACCCATTAAGAAAAGTGTCTTAATCACAGAATCCGGCTATTGCGAATCACTTTTTGCTGCGCAACAGTCCTGATGGCTTTGGGAAATAAGCAATCAAGGGTTGTAAATTCGACAAAATTTGAGAGTACGGAGCAGTCCGCAACTCGTCATAGCTGTTGGCTCCGGTTAATACGCCAATATTCCAAGCACATCCAGCAGAAAACCCCTCATACAAATCACTCACGGTATCGCCCACCTTCATTACATAATGCGAATAGGATACGCCTGAACGCTTCATCGCAAGTCGAATCATGTCTGGCTGAGGCCTTCCCACCGCCACTTCATCGCTCCCGATATAGCCATCAATCACGGCATCCAGTCCCAAATTCGCCACAATCACACTGGCCACCTCGCGATTAAACCCTGTATTTAAATACAAGTGCGACCCACTGGCTTTGATGCTGTCAAACAATTCTGCGGCATAAGGCATCAGTTCGATATTGCCTTTTTCAGCATATTGTGCCATCAGTTGCTCATTAAACTTTGCCACCAATTCCTCAATAATATTGGGTGTTACCGCCGTTTTGTTCAAGGAACACAACTGCTCGAATGCCATTTTTTTGGGAATACCCATCACTTTGTTGGCTTGATCCATGGGAATGTCGATGTTCAACTTCCACTTCATCGCAGCTATGGCGGCTTGTTGAACCAATCCGAAATCATTAACAGTTGTCCCTGCCATATCCATTACTACCAGTTGGGGTTTCATGATTGCAAAGCAACTCTCTAATTGAGAACTTAAAATTAAATCTCTGTTAAATACCGTCGAAACCCAAACCTTAACACACTTCTAACAATCTAGCGACATAGTCGAGGGTAATTGCGCCCACTTATGAAAATCGCCCTGTTGTACGCAGAAAGTCGCTATACCCCCTGGAAAGAAAACGTCGATACCACCACCGTCGTCTCATTGTTCAAAGCCCTTCCAAAAAATGTGGCTGGAACCATCATCCACATGACAGAACCCAACGATGACCTCGCCAATTTGCTCTCAAAATTCGACTTTGTAATCAATATTTGTTACGGTTTCAAAGGCAGATCACAGGCCGATATTGCGGAATGGCTCGACAGTCAAGGAATCAAACACCTAAGCAGCGGGGGACCCGAGCAACAAATGGCACAGGACAAACTTTACGTGGAAAATGCGCTGATCAGACATGGTATTTCTGTTCCGCAATCCATACAATCTCCAAAAGAAATAACACCGGGATTGTACATCACAAAACCCAGAAAGGGGGGCTGCCATCGGGGCATTGAAATCACGGACGCAACAGCAGCCTTTGAGAAGTTCGATTTAAATTGTTCCGAGGACAAACTCATACAGCCATATCTCATTGGTCGAGAATTCAGTGTAGCGATTATCCCCAACGAGACAGGAACAGGTTTCGAAACTTTGCCTCCGTTAGAGGTTATCCCCTACCCCAAAAGAGCCATTTATATGGCTGGCCAATCGCACGGAAAAACCCGGAAAAGTTATCATCCCAAGCTCACCGAGGCAGAGAAACAGACCATTGAAACCACTTGCCTGGAATCACACAAAGCACTCGGCCTAAAATTTTTCTCTCGGGTTGACATTAGACTGGTCAATGGCGTTCCGTTTGTGCTCGATGTGAATACCATGCCAAATATGCACCCCACCAAAAGTATGTTGCCCGGGTTGCTGAAGACCCACAAGCTGGGCTTGCGAGAATTTATACGCAGACTAATTTTATCAGGAGAACACCAATATAATGTGGAGCCCCGCTTTGAAGGCACATCAATGCTAACCCACGAAATAACTTATCCTTAACACCAACTTCCCGTTAACCATACATTGATTCGATTTCTTCGTGATTCAACTTCACTGTGAATCTCCATATACATACAGATTTTTGCGATGGCAAGGGATTGCCGAAGGATTTCGTTAAAAAAGCCATTGATCTCAAATTCTCTTACCTGGGATTTAGTGCACATGCCCCCCTGCCTTTTCATTGCGAATGGGCTCTGCCTGAAGACGAAATTGATGGGTATTGCGAAGCAATTCTATCTCTTAAAACAGAATATTCAAAAAAAATCACCCTCTATCATGGATTTGAAATAGACTACTTGTTTGATTTGGGTTTCCCCAGTTTGATGCATGAAAAAATCAAATCGGCCGAAATCTTCATCTGCAGCATACACTTTTTAAATATCTATTTCGAAAACAGCACAACAACGCCCCGATTCATCGAGATCGATGGCAGCTATTCACAGTTCATGTTAGCCATGAAAGGCCATCAGTATTCATTAAAAAAACTGCTGACCAACTTTCTTTTGTCTACCGAAAAGATGATCCAAACACCCACCCCCGTCGGGGCCATTAAAATCATCGGGCATTTGGACAAAGTCACCTTAAACGCGCAACAATTGCCAGAATTTGAAGCGTTATCAGATTGGTTTTATGAAAATCTACTACAAATTCTCATAGAGCAACGAGACAATTATGATTACCTGGAGATCAACACCCGGGCCATGTACAAAAAAGGACTAAGTCAACCTTACCCGCGCTTCACCTTATTGGAATCACTCAAAAACAACCAAATCCCTCTTCTGCTAAACAGCGATGCGCATCACCCATCAGAAATCGCAGGGGGATATCAAGAATGTCAAGAAAAATTGGCAGTCCTAACCAACATCAACCTCCATAGTTTACAACTGTAATGTCGCTCACAACCACACCCAGACGCAACTTCGTCAATGTTCTGCTGATCGGAATTACCACATTCTGTTTATATACCTTCATGTACGCGATTCGAAGACCTTTTTCCGCGCTCGTATACGACAATATGATACTATGGGGAACGAATGTGAAAATTTGGATGGTTTTGGCACAGCTGCTGGGCTATACTTTGAGTAAGTTTTACGGGATACGATTGTTGGGCAAAATCAAACCCGAGGATCGTGGCATCTACCTCATTGCCATCTTGTCGATCGCCACACTGCCCTTATTTCTTCTTCAATATACGCCAATCGAAGTCTGGCCATGGCTGATGTTGCTCAATGGGTTTCCACTTGGATTGGTTTGGGGCATCGTTTTTTCATATGTTGAAGGCAGAAAATACACCGAACTTATTGGGGCCATGCTTGCCTGCACGTTTGTCTTTTCCTCGGGTTGGGTGAAATCATTCGGATTGTACTTGCAAGAACTACTCACCCTAAAAATTGAACAAGTTCCATTTTTTACCGCGATTACCGCATTGATTGCCGCGGCCTTGGTAATCTTAATTCTTGAAAAACTCCCCCCTCCAACCATCCAAGACAAGCAACTCCGCAATGAAAGAAAACCCCTTTCCTCGGAGGCACAAAAGAACTTTCTCATTGATTACGGGCAAATTTTATTCCCCTTCGTTTTGATCTATGGCATTTTCACCATAATGAGGGATTTTAGAGACAGTTTTTCCGCAGAAATGCTCAAAGAAAACGCAGCCTATTCTAATGCCATTTTCACAAACATGGAACTCAAAGTATCGGTAGTCTTGTTGTGCTTGGTGCCTTTATTTTCGTGGATCAAAAGTCATCACCGCGCAATCAACCTAACCGTGTTATCCATCTTAGTTGGCGCGCTTGTTTCCTTGGCCTCTACCATACTGTTTACCCTAGACAAAATTTCTATAACCTGGCTATTAATGCTTACCGGCGGTGGATTTTATTTGGGATACATACTCATAAACATCAGTGTCATGGATCGACTCATTGGCTACTCGGGCCAATCTGGAAATTCAGGATTTCTGATTTATATCGCCGACAGCGTTGGCTATCTATTCTCCTTGATTATCAGTTCATTCGCCTTACTCAATAAATTAGAGTCCGTGAAATGGACCACCCTGTACATGAGCATTATCACCTTTGGGACGATTCTCGTCTTTTTACTTGCCCTTTCGATACCATATCAACTTCAAAAAAAGAAACACATTCAAAATGCAGAAGCTATCACAACCTAAAGCCATCGTGGTGGGCGCCGGAATTTTGGGCATTGCCTATGCCCGCACATTGAAAAACCGAGGCTATGCGGTTAACGTGTTCGAACGTTCAGCCAAAGCCAGTGGTTCTTCCATTAGAAATTTTGGAATGGTTTGGCCTATCGGCCAACCGAGTGGCACCCTGTTAAACAGGGCAATGAAAACCCGCGAGACATGGATCGAATTATGCAAATCCGCCAATATATGGCACAAGCAAACTGGAAGTCTTCAGTTGTTATCCAACGAACTCGAATTTGAAATGGGCAAAGAATTTTTGGAACGCGAATTAAAACATCGTCCAAAATTACAGCTCCTAAACAAAGCCGAAACCAAAAGCTTATTTCCACTTGCACATGCAAAAAACAACCATGGCGCCATCTACAGTGGCACAGAAATCATTGTGGAATCTAGGGAGGCCATCAGACAACTACCGAACTATTTGGAGTCGCAAGGAAATATTAAATTTCATTTCAACACCCCCATTCTTGAAATCAACAACGGCAGTGTAATTACGGCAAAAAAACATCGCTTCGAAGCAGAAATCATTATTGTTTGCAGCGGTTATGAAACCGGAATTCTGTATCCAGAAGTATTTGAAGCGGCACCCATTACCATCAGTCAACTAAACATGTTGCGGAGTTATCGCATTCCGCAAACCATCCCTGCTCTTTGTGCAGGACTGAGTTTTTTGCATTACGGCAGTTATGAAAAATTACCCTCATCGGCGATTTATAAAAAATGGGCGACAGACACCTACCCACAACAAGTATTTCACGGGATTCATCTGTTAATCAGTCAGAACTACAACAACCATCTCACCATTGGCGATAGCCATGAATATGGCATGCATCATGAGCCTTTCCAACAAAATGATGTGGATCAGTTAATGTTAGACTACATGAACGACGTGATGGAAGTCCCCAACCTCGCCATTTCTCAACGCTGGACTGGGCAGTATTTAAAAATGCAAAACGGAAAAAGCGAATGGTTCGAAGAGATTGAGTCAGGCGTTTTCATTGCCAATGGTCCCGGCGGAGCCGGGATGACTCTTGGCTTCGGCATGGCCGAAGACACTTTGTCTAGCCTACTCGATTAATCAGTAGACATTCTTCCAAATCCGTCCAAACGCGAAGAGGAATTTCTGTATCAATATCAGTGCGTTTGCCAGTATCATCCCACCGTCTGAGGTCTAGTGCGTCTTGGAAATAAGGATGTTTCTTTGCAGCACTTACTTCATCATCAGACATTAAGCCACCCTGAAGTTGAAAGCTCTTTAAACTTGCCGCCGACAGGCGGTTGATGTAATAGGGCTCACAACTCACCAAATATCGCTTAGCCCAAACATGTGAGGCCACAATTTCAGCAACCTGTTCCCCAAATCCCCATGACAACATCAATTCGGCGCCAATTTCCTCATGCTTCATGTCTTTTGAATGCCCCTCCACTTCCTCGTACGCCAGATGTCCGATATCGTGCAAAAAAGCAGCCACCCTCAATTCCAATGACGCATGCGCTTCTTCGGCAAGTAGATAACATTGCATCGCATGTTCTTGCTGGGTTACATCTTCTCCGTAATTCTGTTGTCCGTGTACAGCAAACAACGTTTTAATTTTCTCAATAATTTCCATGTCCGTTGATTTAAAAAAGGGGAGCAGAATTAACCACTCCCCTTTGCTAACCAATAACCTATGATTTACTCTGTTTCTATTATTTCAAAATCCACATTTCAGCATTGATTTCGTCTTTTCCACCGAATTGACGATCCAAAGCCGCTTGCCAGTTTGCCGCATTGTTTGTTCTCTCACCCGTAGGATATTGATATCTCTTTGGGATAAGACCACTGTTTCCCGTGCCCGGACCATTGGCTGAAAAGGTTGGATAGTTTGTTCTACGGAAATTGTAGTACCCTTCCAAGCCACTATTCTGGAAGAATGACAAATACTTTTGTGTGATGATTTGTCTCAGACCATTTTCGTTGGCACCTGCATATTTCACCGTGGCCTGACTAAAGTAAGCCGCCTCATCAAAGTTGTAGGTATTCTTGATATAATCGGCCGCATTTGTGGGGGTACCTCCATTTTTGAATGCATACACATCCATCGCACCATTCTTCACACCGAGGAAATCAAAGCTCGCTTTAATCCCTTTTTCGTACCAAGTAGACGCATTTTCTGAAACCCAACCGCGGTGTGCAGCCTCTGCGATATTGAAACACATTTCTGAATACCCAATTTGAATGCCTGGTTCAGCGGTGAAAGTTCTGTAGTAACGGTAACGATTGTACAACGAATATTCTCCATTCAAAAAATTACCGCCGTTAGACACCTGCATCTTTGTAGACATATCTGCTAAATCTTGATTGGCATCTGCACCAACGAAAGAAGAGAAATCTGTGTAACCCGATCCCGCTTTCAATTTTGCACCCGCAGGCTCCGCAATAACAAATGCACGTGGATCTTTCAAATAGGTCAACACAGACAAATTGGTTGAAGACATGTTGTAACGCAAGGCATTAAACCCGTAGTTATCCGGACTTACTGGATATTTATTCAACGTACTATTGTATACAAACTGCAAATTATCTGCGTTGCTGGTAAAAATTGGATATTTTCCGGGATTGGCAACAATGTTGGCAAACTTGCCTTTCACGTTCAAATCCCCGTCTGACTCCTTTTTGCTCAAAGCGATCAACACGCGCAATGCCAACGTGTTGTTTGCTTTTTGCCAAGCAGCCAAATTATTATTGAAATAAATATCACCCGCGAATGAACTATTACCACTTGCGATCAACGTTGCCATGTCTGTATTGGCTTCTTCCAACCAAGCCAAAATCTGCATAAACACCTCCTTTTGAGAATCGTATTTTGGCAGAAAATTGTCGGCTTTCAAAGCCTCAGACATTGGCACATCACCCGTTAACATCGTCATTTGATAATACAAATAAGCGCGCATGAATTTACCCAAGGCAGAATATGGGTTCACGGATGGACTTCCAACGCGCTTCGCCTCTTCTTCCATCTTGATTACGTTCTTCAAGGTAGTGAAGCTCCATGCACCACCACCCCAATTGTATTCGTTGTTTCCGTAATAGTTGTAGTTACACAAATTGTACTGACAAATCCTTGCGTCACCACCCCAAGGTCTTTGATTTATGTTGAAGCAAATCCCGTTGAAAACCAAATCGGGAGTAACCTGCGTAGGACGGTTTGGATCTCGATCGATTCCGTCTACTGAACAACCATTCATCACCAACAAGGTTAAAGCGGCGATGGATGCGAAAAATATGTTTTTCATGTTTTTGTTTTTTAGAAATTATTAAAATTAGAAAGTCAAATTAATGTTAATACCATATCTTCTCATGGTTGGCGACTGCAGTGCAGAATAACCAGTCATTCCTGGGAATTGATCCAAATCCAAATCATCCAAACCTTTGGCGAAATACAACAAGTTTCTTCCTACCAAGGACACTGATGCACCTTTGAAGGTCTTACCCAATTTGGATGCTGGCAAGTTGTAAGTGATGGTTACTTCACGCAACTTCATGTAATCCTTATTTATGATGTTTGGTCCAAACTGACCGTAATAGCGACTGATATAATCCTGCAAGTAAGTTGGCGTTTCATTTTTCTTGAAAGTCAATTCACCGTAATTGGTGATTTCACCAGTCAAAGGATCATACTTAATGGTTCCACCAGCAAGCTGTGCACCTTCACCCAACCAAGTCTTTTTGCCTTCTGTATCTGCTTCACGTGCAGAGGCCATCGTATTACCGTTGGCATCAACGATGTTTCCTTGAACTGTTTCGATATGTCTACCTCCACGGAAAGTCTGACGTTGAATTTGGTTCACAATCAAACCACCAATACGGCCATCGAATTGTAAACCGATTGTCCAATTTTTCACTTTTACCTGGTTGTAGAAGCCAATCACCAAATCAGGCAAAGTATACCCTTGGAATTGTCCTTTTGGCAATACAATAGGACGTCCACCTGCGTCATTAATCAACTGTCCGTCAGGGGTTCTTGCAAAATCATTGGTATACAATGCGTCGATACGATCACCCACTTTTAAAAACCGGTTACTAGAGTTATCCGTCACGAAATAGTTCGCAGAAATCTGGTTCACATTTCCATAGACGGCTGTCAAGAATTCTCTGTAACGAGACAAGTTCAACATGCTATTCCAAGATACACCACCTTTGGTTTTCGCCTTGATTACATCGCCCTTGAAGCTCACTTCCCATCCTTTACGCTGAGTTTCAATACCATTTACGATTTGGTTTGTGTAACCAGTTGCTTCAGAAATAGTTCTTGAAAAGATACCTGGTCCGTCGTTGTAGATATAGTAAGTAGCATCAACACCCAAACGATTTTTGAACAAACGGGCTTCCGTACCAAACTCAATATCTGTACGTTGAAATGGAGCCAAACTGGCATTTGGCAATACGTTGGTAAAGTTTGCAGAAGGACGGCCATTGTACAACAACGGCGTGTTGTAAATTCCTGAATTCACGTAAGCAGGTCCTTCGTAAGGTGATAAATAGTTACTACCATAACCCAAAGTACTTCCTGCTTGCGAAATCAATGGGGTTGTCAAACCACCTTTCACTTGAGCAAATGAAACGCGAAGCTTCCAGAAATTGAAATTTTTGCTTTTCAAATTTTCAAACATATCCATCGGCAAAATAGAAACCGAGGCAGAAGGGTAAACAAATGAGTTGTTTCCAGCAGGCATTGTGGACAATTGGTCCATACGGGCACCCAAGTTCAAATACAAAAACTTTGATCCAATATCTGCCAAAGCATACAATGAATTTACCGCCATTTTCGAATTAAAGTTGAATACACGAACAGGGTTTGCGCTGTTCGCGAAGTTGTATACTTCAGGTACGTTTAAATAATCTGTGGTTGCCCAGTTGCTTTTGTAGTTGAAATCTCTGCGGTTACCTCCGATGGTAGCATGAACATCCAAACCGCCCAACTTCTTTTTGTAATCCAACAAGAATTCGTTGTTGATTTCGAACATCGCTCTGCGGTCTTCGCGGTAATCACCACGTCCTTCCTCACGGTCATAGGGGTGAGCCGAAAATGGCATTTTTTCAGTACGCAACAAATCATAGGTGGTTGCAGACGTTCTTACCATCAAGTTGATATTTTTGGTAACATCCCAATCAAAGCTAGTATATCCGTACAAATCATTCTTGTAGTGACCTCTTAACCACTTTTCAGCCACAAACCAAGGGTTTTGATAGCGCTTATATTCAGAGTGAAGTGACTGAACACCTTCTTTACCTGGCTGCCAAATACCACGAATATCATCGCTCATTACATCCCAGTCAGCACCTTGCCAAATGATCACGTTGTAAATCAATGAGTTTGGACCATAAACAACATCATTGATGTTGTCGGTAGACTGACGGTTGTAGTTAATGTTCGCATTCATTCTGAATTTATCAGAGAAACGCACAGTGTTAGAAATATTGAATGTATTGCTGTTCAATCCTGTATTTGGTACGATACCACGTTGATTCAAATTGCTAAATGAAAAACGCACATCCATCTTTTCCGTGGAAGAAGCAATACTGAAGTTGTTGGTATTCAACAGACCCGCTTGCAAAAAGCGCTGAAGGTTGTTTTTACCTCTTGCCACAAAGGGTGTAGGAATACGCTTACCTGTAACTGGATCAATTGGACTATCGTATTGTGCGATCAATTGACCGTTCAATTTAGGTCCCCAAACATCATAGTCACCATCGTTATCGCCACCACCCAAACCATCAACAAATGAATAGTTACCGTGGTCACCAGGACCGTATTCGTCTTGCACCTTAGGAATGGTCAAGAAACCTTTTTCCATAATGGTAGACGAGTTAAAGTCGATGGAAACACCTTTACCCTTGCTGCCTTTTTTGGTTGTAATTACTATCGCACCGTTCTGACCTCTGTAACCATACAATGCAGCTGCCGCAGGACCCATCAGTACCGATACCTTGTCGATATCATCAGGAGACAAGTTGTAAGCATCTGAGTTAATGGGAATACCATCTACAAAATACAGTACAGATTGACCGCGGCGTAAATCACTACCACGAAGCACGATTTGTGGGTTACCCAACAACTCAGCACTTTGTCCGATCGTTAAACCTGCTACCTTACCCACCAAGTTGTCGATGACGTTCGTTTCACGCGCTTTTACCAATGTTGCTCCATCCACTTCAGCAATCGCAAAACCCAACTTCTTTTTTTCCTTTTTGATACCCAAGGCGGTAATAACGACCTCTCCCACACGCGCCGTGTCGGTATCGTTGTTCGCTTGTTGTGCGAGAGAAGCATTGGCAGCCATGGCCACCGCAACCGTCACAAACATGCGATTGGTTAATAAAATGTTTTTCGTTTTCATAGGCTATATTTAGATTCAAACAAACGCGGACAGTATTATGACATTCCTCCTTATCCGTTAATAAATCATAAACAAGAATTTTTTAATCTTAACATTAAAAAGAATCAACATTCATTCATCTCAATATGGAGCAAAAATCATTGATATACAATTACTTAAATGCTACTTATTTACAAAAATTAAAATGACCAAGATGTAAATAAATGATTACACCCTATCAAATCCTAAAGTGCTTAATAATTCAAAAACACAACCATCACATTGGCAATAACCGCCAGCAACAACCGGTTAACCCTACCCCTATTTTTTTAGAAAATCGACCGCGGTAGTTCAATCCAAACCCGCTGTTCATTTTCAAAATCCAATCAGCAGCTGGATCGCTCTACCAGGCATATAAACGCCCGAACCGTGGGTTTTGTATAATTGATTGCCCACATTGGTCAGGGCCAAATCCCAATACATTGACTTCTTTTGATACCGACAACGCAAATCGCCGGTTATATACCCGGGTGTGCCAGATGCGCCGATTCGGTTATCTTGAATGTCGCCTTTGGCCAAACGAGTCTGAGACTTTGCGCCATAGGCAACTGCAGAAATTGACCAGCGATCATTCAAACGATAGGTGCCTTGAAAATTGAACATGGCCGGCGGTATTCTGCGCATTGGCTCATTGCCAGAAAGGTTGTCACCCATGGTAATAAATGCTCCGCCTTTCAACTGAATCTTCTTATTCACAGCGTAGGAAAAATCGAATTCTGCACCCTTCACCTCCGCCTCTCCTACATTTTGTTTGGCATACACTGGGTAGCCCTGCATACTGTCAGTGGGGGATTTTACCCGTGTAATCAATCCCGACAAAGCGTTGTGATACACACTCAAACTCGCTGTCAAAGATTGACTCTTCCATTTCAAGCCCAGTTCTTTGTTCAGGCTATACTCTGGTTGCAAGCCATATTGAGGCACTTCAAATCTAAAATCTACGATTCCCAAAGTACCCAAATCATCCATATTTGGACTCCGATAACTGCTCCCCACATTGCCGTAAATATGTAACTGCTTAGTCAATTTGGTTGATGCCGCCACATCGAAAACAACCGCCTCGTTGTTATCGGTTATTTCTCCCAACTCCACAGTAGGTATAATCACTTGAGTGCCACTGTAGCGAGCACCCATACGAACCAATCCCCACTCTCCCGTTTTGGTTGCATAGGCAAACAAGGAAGTTTGGTTGTTCTGTGATTGATTTGGATACAATGCGCGCAATGATTTCTCTGAACCAGCGATCATGTCAACATCTTTTCGCTGCGAAAAAACCCGATCGTAATACCCATCAAAACCCACCACATATTGAAAGCCCTTCCTTGGCAACCCAAACACTTTGAGGGTGACAAATCGAGTATCCACAGAATCTTTTTCTCGTCGGCAGGTGTTCGACGCATTCTTTTGAAACGAGCGCCATTCACTCTGGCTTTGGTTCCCAGCAGTGACTTCCACTTTTTCAAACAAACCCCACAATTGTCGCCACTCTTTCCGCGCATAGGTCAACCCACGCAATTGCAGATCCATGGTATAATAGGCATAGTTTTCAAGGGCTACCTTATGATAAACAGGCACACCAAATTGGTTGTTATTTTGATGGGCGAAGGTCCACGTGCCGCGTTTCCCAAACCATTGAAATTTTCCGTCGACATTCCTCTCCCGATATCCGGTAGGCTTCAAAACTTCACGATCGCCCCCAGCAATCACATCTCCAAAATTCCTGAGGGTTCCGCCCACGGTCAACCCATATCGTTCTGTTGAATAATCCATGGCAAGCCTGCCCGATAATTCTTGATTGCCCCCCATCCCTCGAAGAAAAGCATGAGGTATCCATTGATTCAATTTGATTTTCGAGGGTTCGTGATATTTAGCCAAAATGGTTCCGCTCATGGCATCCGACCCGTATTGCACGGCGCCATTACCAAACAGCACTTCCATTTGGTCTAACCCAAATGCATCCACCGTATTCAAATATTGATTGGGCCCATACCGAAAGATGGAATTGTTTAACCTGATACCATCTACCAGCATCAATGTTTGATTCCCCTGGAGCCCACGCAACGTAGGCGAACCACCCCCGTGGTTGGTTTTTTGGACCATGATGCCGGTCTGATTCAACAGTAGCTCTGGGGTTGTTCTGGTATTGCTACCCGTGGATGGCACCACCTTTATCAACTGGGTTCTACAGGGCTGCTGTTCCCAATTGACTCTGCGCAACAAAGTTCCTTCAACCATTGCCTCTGGCAATCTTGTTTCACTCAGAGTGTCCAGCTGAAATTTTTTGGGTGGTGTCGGCAATGCCGACAGCCCAAAAACACCAAAATTAGATTTCGATGTATCTAAGTAGCGGTTCGACGATCCACTTAGGGGTATCGAAAAGAGGATCCCCCAAAAAAGTAACAACCTAAAGAATCTAACCATTTTCAGAGAATGTCGTTTGTTTAGGATGAAGCATTAATCAATATCCATCGAGCGCATCACCCAAGGAGCACTTGCAATTGGGGGCAATTTTGAGCGCTCTCCTTTTACATACTTCCACAACAGTACGTTCATCAACTTTTCGTTGGCGCGGTCCTCGCGTGACAAATCCAACTTCTCACTCATTCGCATTAAGTAGGACGTTGCCCGGGGATTTGTTGCTGAATTCACCTCGTCGAGATTCACCTGGGCCGATACATGGTCAAACCCTTCCGCAGAAGCAGTATCTGCAAAACACCGCCACATTGGCTCGGCACCCGCGTCGTACTGACTCATGGGCGGCATACCCAAAATCAAACCCATGGTTCGCAACATCCCGCTGGTGCTGTATTTCGTATGGTCAACGTACCCCCGTTTTACGAATCCACCGGCCACATAGGCCGTTGAGCGATGGGCGTCGATGTGATCGGCTCCGTTTTGGGCATCATCTTCCAAAATAAAAACAACGCTCTGCTTCCAAATGGGAGATTTCGATAAATAATCAATAAACATTCCAACTGCCAAATCATTGTCAGCCACATGCGCAAAAGGCGTTGGCCTTCCCTTTCGAACCCCTTCTGTGTGGTCGTTGATGAAGCGCAAAGTATTCAGAGATGGCACGGCGTTGATGGCCAACAAACTGTCAAAATCTCTTTTCCATTGACCAAATCGACTTGTATCGCGCACGGTTTCATCCCATGAAGTGAAGTAATTGCAATGTTGGTTCTTCAACACCGGAATATTGGGTTTATAATCATCCACAAACTCACCATAGCTGCGGTAGGAAATTCCGGCGCGGTGGGCATGATCCCACATAAAACCCTTTTGAGGATGCGCCACCGAAGACTGTCCTTCATACACATAATCGCCCCCTCTACCACCATAATGCGTGGGCCAAGTTTTTTCGGTGTAATCATTGGCATAGGCAGCGGTGCTCCAATTATGTCCATCTGCACTCACTTCGGCGTCTACATAAAAATGATCCAAAAGCACGAATTCCTCGGCCAGTTTGTGTTGATTTGGGGTAATATTTCTACCAAACAAGAGCAGGGATGTATCGCCATCTCCCCCGGGCAAATCCGCCAAAACCTGATCGTAAGTGCGGTTTTCTTTGATAATATAAAAAACATGTTTGATGGGTGATGAATCCCCCACGCGATTGGGGATGGGATTTTCTTCGGGAATATCCAGGATGCGGCCCTGAGCGCTAGCGAAGGGCGAATTGGCGTAAACAGCCGCAGTATTCACAATCAACTTATCCGCTTCCAAAGCTTCCCCAATGGGAATCAATTGAAGCCCACCCCTAAACAATCCACCTATGTATTGAACCTTCGGTGTGGTTTTTTGTCCTTGTTGATATTCGGTCTTCGTTCTGCGCTCCATTGGATTCGGACCCTGAGGATTGGCCATCGAACCAAAGCCCTTCCCGTTGGCTACAACAATTTGATCGTTCCAAACCGCTACCTGTGTAGGATACCATCCGGTAGGTATAAATCCTTTGAGTCTGTATTTTCCGCGGGTTTTCACATCAAATACCGCCAGTGCATTGTTATCGGCATTCGCCGCCAAAAGAATCCCCTTGTTTTGCATCAAACACAACGCATTGGTACCGCTACCCGTTAGACTAGTCGCAAACAACCCCGCCGCAAGAACTTCCACCGCATTGCCTTTTTTCAAATGAATCACATACACAGAATTATCGTCGGAACAAGCCACAAACAAACGCTTGCCTTTGGTATCGTATTTTATTTCGTTGGGATTGTCACCCACCAATATTTTGGGCTCCCACTGATTCAGCGCGACATTGAATACACCCACCGATGCATCGCCCCAATGACTTACAAACACCTTTTCATTCCCATCGCCTTCTACTGCATACCCCGCCGAGGGCAATTTCCATTTTTGACGCTGACTCACATCATTCAAAGAAATTTGATAGAAGCTGGAATCTTCCTTTGTGGCCACGTACAACAACCGACGTTTCTCATCTACGTACATTCCCGTGGGCGAGATGCGCACAGGCCACTGATCTCCCAAGTGAATGGAATCGAGGTAGGTTAATTTGCCTTCCAAAAATTGATAGCGATTGATCACATTCAAATTGGCTCCTGTAGAAAACAATTGGTTCTTCAACGCATCAAATGCCAATCCGTAAAATGTGGCTTTAACTGGTAAACTGTCGGTCACCAAACGCTTTTCCATGTCGAACACCATCAAAGAATGATCGCTCTGACCTGCATTGGCAACCACCAAATACCGCTTCGATGGATCCATGATCATGTGTATGGGCAAATCTCCCAATCCATATTTTTCGCCCCCAGTTGTCAACCTCCATCCATTGGGCAATTCCGTTTGGGCATATGTGGGTAGACCATTGGCGAAAGCAAATAGCCACAAAACAATCCGCAAAATATTACTTGTGATTTTCATAAAATTCTCTCCGTTGTGTGTTTTCATCGTCCATGGCCTCAGGCATCTTCAATTCTCTCCAAGGTATGGTTCGATTGTATTTTTTCAAGGCCACCGTAGGATCAAATACCCGCAAATCACTGGGCTCCAATACGTAAGGCGTAAAATCGGGTGTTGTTGTTAAAAAATCCGACAAGTCAGAAGCGGTGATATCGAAATGATTCACCCCCGTAATACCCATTGAATTGTAAATCAACTTAATGATCGACCCAAAATTTGCGTGGGTGTGCGAAGTGTAATTGCGCTTCACATAAGGTCCCGCCATCATCAAAATACTGCGATGCGCATCGATGTGATCTACCCCTCCCTGGGGATCATCTTCAGTGACCACCACCAACATATTTTTCCAATAGGGGGTGTGCGACAAAAAATGCAACATCCTACCCAAAGCCAAATCGTTATCGGCCACATAGCTGTGAACAAACGGATAGCCATCGGCCGGACGTGGCTTTGAAGTATGGTCGTTTGGCAATTGGATAGTAATTAAGCTTGGCATGGAATCCGTACCCGAAAGCCACTTTTGAGTAAATTCCGTTTCAAATTGTTCTACCCGAAATTGATCAGGTATGCTGGTATTGTATCCGGCATAATTTCTCGATGTTTTGGAATAAATGGCCGATGGCATTGGAAACGCTACCGCTATGCCCGTTCCATTGAACGTATCATACCAATCTTCCCTTACACCTTGATATTCATTGGCTTCACCAAAATTATACATGCTTTTTTTCGATCGCTGAACCGCCTCCCACAAACCACCAATTTGGTTGTAATCTTCTGGATCCATCGCCCCAGTGGTTTTGGGCATCCGTCGGCCTGGCGCCGGCGATAGAACCCTAAAATCCCCTTCATTGGCAGCATTCGTCTCTACATATTCGTTGGGCATCGTACCCACCATCCAATGATGTCCATGAATCGATGCATCAGAATCGCAATAAAAATTATCGCTGTAAGCAAACGTCTTGGCAATTTTGTGATGATTCGGCGTAACCTTCAACCCTTTCATTCGAGCCTCTATCTCCTCTTTTTTAAGGGTATCGCCGCCGTAGTTCCACGTTTGGTCATCGTGGATCATCTTCAACTGGCCTTGAATGGTGTACTCGCAGTTGACACCAAAACGACTCAAAGTTGAATCTCCCATTCCGCTGGTTAGTTGTCCAAAAACCTCATCATAAGTACGGTTTTCCTTGGTGATGTAAACGATGTGTTTAATGGGCGATAATGAACTGAAAAAAGGATTTTCTACAGACTTGTCGGGCATCATTTTGTACGTATTGTCTAAAACTTCCTGCTTGCCTTTTGCCAATGCTTCGTTTGATAGAAGCGACACCCGTTGAAGACTTCCCAATTGGATATCCCCGATATATGTGCCTTGCTCTGGCGCTGTAAATCCTACGCCTCCATTTGGCCCTGCACCCAACCCCCTGGCCGAAGTTGCCAAAATGGATCCCGTTTTCGACAAGCATTTGACCCTTGTAGCCCCCCAACCGGCCGGAATCAATCCCAAATTCTTCCCTGATTTCGCATCCAAAACAGCAATTGCATTGAATCCTAAAAGCGCCACGTACAACCTATTTCTTGACCGATCTAAATCCAACCCATAGGGCATGTAACCCCTCGATTGATCCAAAAATGTTTCTGTTTTGATGGGCCAAGTACCATTCAATCGATTCGATTTCAAATCAATTACCGCGATGTCATCACTACCCGCTTGCGACACGTAAGCATATTTATCATCGCAAACAATACTGTTGGGATGAGCCCCGCCTACAATTTCAGCATCCTCTAAAAATTCACCAATGGGCTTTCCCGTTTTAATTTTTGAAATCACAGAATTCTTTCGAGTGTCTATCACCCAAACACTCATCGATTGATCGTCGTTGGGATCACCCAGCCCGGGGATAAAACGTCCCTCAAATTCAACGCCCTCGCGAGATTCTTTGCTATGAGCGCCGTATGGCGGAAAATGCAACAAAAATGAATCTTTGGATTTTTCATTCACCCCTGGAACCACCGGATAGGCATACATACCCACATTGGCCACCAGAATTCTGTGCTGCTTAGGCGCCAGAGCTATGCCAAATGGAATTCTACCCGTGGGAATGCTTGCCTTGATTTGGTGGGTCTTCAATGAAAAACGATGCACTTGAAACCAAGCACGATCCAATACCCACAAGTCATCGTTCAATTCGTCTAGTATCAAATCGGTGGCGAAGGCTTCTCTATTCGACTCCGGATGTGCCAGGTTCAGATCAAAACTATCAACCATGACTTTTCCAACCACATCAAACACCCATACTTTGCCTTTATCACCGCCACTGAGAAATACCCTGCGGTTGTCTGCAGAAAAACAGGCCCCTACAAATGACGCACCCTTGATAACATCCCGATTTTTACCGTCGTATGATGGGAATCGAGAAACAGCCATTTCACTGTTCGATAAATCAACAATGGAAATCGCATTGCTGTGGAGCACAACAGCCATTCGCTCATCTTTCGATACCGCCAAACCATAGGGTGCACGGGTTACCAATTTCAACTCACCAGCAGGTTTCACATACCTGCCGCTGGGTAAGACCGATGGCCCATTCAATGTTATTTTGGCATATTCATCCCTGCCCGGAACTTCTATAGATTGAGAAATTAATTGCCCGTGGACCAAATAAAGAAAGGCCAAACAACAGGCTTTGAATTGATGCAAATTCCGCATGTCCGAATTAACCAAACGGGCATTTGCTCTAAATCATCGACAAGTAAACGAATCATTAATTAAATAGGCAAAGTCAACGCCTGTGGTAACATTCTCGAAACAAAATTGCAGTGAATAGTATATCCCTATTTTTTGAATAGAAAATTCCGCGAAACATTACACAATATATTTCGTTTGTTAATAATTAATTAATAATTGACACACAAGTCTTTAGTTATTTCGCAGGTAACAAATAGCCTATGAAAATCAAACAAATTCTCACCACGGTCATTTGCACTATCTGCTTTGCAGGAAGCGCATTGGCCCAAGTAACCACCGCTTATTTGAGTGGTGTTGTTACCAACGGAAATTCAGCGGTTGAAAATGCCACCATTAAGGCAGTTTTGACCACAACCAACGCAACGTACACCGCAAACTCTCGTTCAGGGGGTGTGTACGACATTTCAAACTTGAACGCTGGTGGACCTTACACCGTAACCATTTCAGCCCCCGGCTTGAAAGACATCGTTTTCAGCGATGTGTTTTTGACTTTGGGTGAAAACTTCAAGTTGGATGCCGACTTCACCACCGAAAAAATCGGCGGTGTGGTGGTCAGTGTTTCTCGTAATGCCACCAAAACCGGTAGCAACTTGAACATCAACAGTCGCACCTTGAACACGTTGCCTACCATCTCTCGTTCTATCAACGACTTTACCCGCTTAACGCCTCAAGCAGGTAGCCGTAGCAGTTTTAACGGTCGCGATGGTCGTTTCAACAACATCACCATCGATGGTGCTAACTTCAACAACAACTTCGGATTGAGCGACAAAAACTTGCCCGGTGGCGATGCGCAGCCCATCTCTTTGGATGCGATCGAAGCCGTTCAGGTAAACATCTCTCCCTTCGATGTACGTCAATCCAATTTCACCGGTGCCGGCATCAATGCCATCACCAAAAGTGGTTCAAACACAACCACCGCCTCTGTATACACTTTGATGCGCAACGAAAAGTTTAACGGTACCAAAGTAGATACCTTCGACTTGGGCGAACAAAAGAAAACCACCTCCAACATCCTTGGCTTCCGTTTGGGTGGTGCCTTGGTGAAGGACAAAATTTTCTACTTCGTAAACTACGAAAACGAAAAAACTTCACTTCCCGGTTTGCAGTGGAAAGCTTCTCGCCCCGGCACAGGCCAAAGCGCCTCTGACCCAAACTTGTCGCGCACCTTGGCTACAGACCTAGATCTAGTTCGTACCCATTTGAAAGAAAAGTACGGTTATGAAACCGGCGACTACGAAAACTTGGGCAACTTCAATACCGCCAACCAAAAATTCTTGGCTCGTATCGATTGGAACATCTCAACCAAACACAAATTCAGCTTGCGCTACAACTCAGTGCACAACACCAACGACCAAGTATTGAATGGTACCTCTGCACCCAACCCTCGTTCGTCATCAAACCGCTGGAGTAACAACTCAATGAGCTTCGCAAACTCTAACTATTCTTTCGACAACAAAGTTTGGTCAGTGGCTGCAGAATTGAAAAGTAACTTCAGCAGCAAACTTAGCAACCAATTCTTGGCTACCTACACCAGCATCACCGATGCCCGTGGTACCAATAGTACACCATTCCCTTTTGTAGACATCAAAAAAGGCGGTGACAACTACATCAGCTTCGGTCATGAATTGTTCAGCTACAACAACAAAGTAAGTAACAACACCTTGTCTTTCATCGACAACATCACCTACAACATGAAGAAGCACACCATCACTGCTGGTATCGCTTACGACCAAATGTATGTAGGAAACGCCTTCCAACGTTACGGCACAAGCTACTATCGTTACGATTCATTGAGTCAGTTCTTGAATGGCAAGGCGCCTTCTGCCTTTGCCTTGACTTATGGTTACGGTGGCAACGCAACCCCAGTGGGTGCTGAATTGTCGTTTGGTCAATTGGCTGGATACGTGCAAGATGAATTCCGCGCTAGCAAGAAATTGAAAATCACCGCAGGTTTGCGTGTGGATGTGCCCATTTACACTTCAGAGTCTAAGGCCAATGCCGGTTTTGTAAAATATGACACAGCCGCTTTGTTCAAAGATCCTTCAGGAACTGCCATCAAATACAACCCCAATAGCTGGCCCACTGGCTCGCCATTGGTATCGCCCCGTGTAGGTTTCAACTACGATGTGAATGGCGACAAAGATTTGATCATCCGTGGAGGTACAGGTGTTTTCACCGGTCGTTTGCCTTTTGTTTGGTTCACCAACCAACCTTCAAACGCTTACGGTGTACAAGCCACTGTTGAAGTTACCAAAGCCGCTGATTTGGCGGGTTATGTCTTCAACGCAGACCCAACAGCTTACTTGAACAAATTCCCAACCACTCCAGGCACATTGCCCTCCGGTGCTTCTTTTGCCAAGGTTGACAACAACTTCAAATTCCCACAGGTTTGGAGAACCAGTATCGGTATCGACAAGAAATTACCCTTCGATTTGGATTTCTCTGCGGACATCATTTACACCAAGGAATTGAACGGTGTTTATCAGTACAACGCCAACTATGCGATGGCCGACACCACCTTCTTCACCGGCACCGAATGGGAGCGCGCGGCCTACAAAAAAGCGGCAAGTCGCTCTTACGTGGGCACTGTGCGCGAAGCCATGGTATTGAGCAACACCAACTTGGGTAGTGGCTTGAGCGCTGCATTCACATTGAGCCGCAACTTCAAAAAGGGCTTGAGTGGTTCTATCAGCTACGCCTACAACAACACCAAAGACATCACATCTAACCCTGGTTCACAGGCTGCTTCTGCATGGAGCAACAACCGCACCGTGGGTGGTAACAACGCACAAGAGTTGGCCATTTCTGAATACTCTACACCCAACCGTGTAATTGCCAATATTTCAAAGAAGTTTGAATACGGCAACCGTTTCGCTACCACAGTAAGCTTAGTTTACGACGGTTACAACCCAGGTCGTTACAGCTACATTTACTCTACCGACATTAACAACGATGGTTTAACAAACGATTTGTTGTTCGTACATGCTTCTTCCGATATCAAATTCTCTGACTTGGTAATTGGTGGCAAGACCATCACAGCCGCTGACCAAGCTGCTGCTTGGGATGCCTACGTTGCACAAGACAACTATTTGAGCGCCCACAAGGGCCAATTTGTTGAGCGCAACGGTGGTTTATTGCCTTGGTTACACCGCTTCGATTTGCGTTTGCTGCAAGACATCGCCCAGAACATTGGCAAAAACAAGCATACGTTGCAGTTGAGTGCCGACATCTTGAATATTGGCAACATGATCAACCCAGCTTGGGGCATCCGTAAGCAGTTGACCGTGAGCAACGGTGGTGTATTGAGATACAATGCAGCCAACGGCACTTACAATTTCAATGCTGTAAACGGTGTATTGCCAGTTGAAAGTTTCCGTCCAATCGTAAGCACCTCAACCACTTGGGGCATGCAGTTGGGTTTGCGTTATTCTTTCTAAATAAATCCAATTTATCGCCCAAGGCGATATCGAGTAAAGCATTAAACGAAGCGGGGCGGCCAATGGCCGCCCCGCTTCGTTTAATAACGGTTATAGACATTACAAATCAACAAAACATCACCCCATTGTTCCTTAATTAAACAATTGATTTAAAATCCCTTAACATTATTCACCACAACTTAAATCACGGGTCAAACAAGGATTACATGGCAGCAATAATTTCGGAACAAAATAACCATGAAAACCCTTTTGAAAACCCTGTTAACATCCGGCCTAATCATTCTATTTGGCCCGTTGTTCAATGCTACAGCATCAGCACAATCCATGCTGATCTCTGAAGTGTTCGTAAATCCACCTGGCACAGATTCTTGCAAAGAGTTTGTAGAGCTTGTTGCCACCAAATCCATCGACTTCAGCGCTACGCCTTATTCCGTAATTGTCTGCAATAACGGCACGAGTACCGTGAGGGGATGGAAGGAAGGCAAAGCCATCACCTATGCCTTCGAGATCACTTCTGGCTCAGTAAAAGCGGGAGACATCGTATATGTAGGCGGCTCTTGCATGAAAATCAACGGCACCAAGCTCCGCACCATCAACAACATGACCACCGGGGGTGATGGAGGTATCGGACAAGCCAATGCTTCTGGCGTATTCGGCAACGGAGGTACATCGGCCGACGGTGTGGCCGTTTTTAATTTAGCCCTCTCGAAAATTGATTCCATGACCGCACCCATCGATGCGTTGTTCTATGGCAGAGCTATCGGTGCTGCTGTTAACAATGCAGGCGCTGCCGGTTACCAACTACCTGACAACGATTTGTATGCAGGCGGGAAATTGCAAACTACATCCTACGTTACTGCGGATCCCAGCGCAAATTACATTGTTGCATCAGGCACATTTTCTACAGCCACAGGTAAATTCAGCAGTAAACGCACACACACAACGAGCAGCACTTCCGCTACAGACGGCAAATCAGACATCACACTCGCCGGTGCAAAAGACACCACCAAACCCACTTTTGTCATTTCCATTGCCAACGGCGATAGCACCGTAACCATCCAATCAAACATTCGACTGCTGTTCAGTGAAAAAATTCGTTTGACAGCCGGACCTGCCTGCGACAACAACAACATCGACACCCTGTTCGTATTGAAAGAAAACGACGCCAACGGCACTTCTGTATCTTTTGATGCCAGCATCAATGGCAATACCATTACAGTGACTCCTTCAGCCAATTTGAAGAGCAACCAAAAGTACTACTTCGGCTTCAAAGCCACTGCGATTTCTGACAGCATAGGCAACGCCATCGCCCAGAATGCAAGCATTTCATTCAAAACACTGCCTGAACAAACCCAGTTCAAAGCGGGCGACATGGCTTTTGTGGCCTATCGCATGAATGCTTTAACCACCGACGATGAATTTGCGATAATCACTTTTGTCGATATCCTTCCTGGAACACAAATCCAGTTCACCGATGCCAAATTCACGAGCAATTCTCCAGCGCAGTGTGCGGGTGGACTCACTTGGACCGCCCCAGCAACCGGCGTGGCTTCAGGCACCGTGATTTCGATTAAAAACGATCTTCCATCAGCCAACATTGGAACCCTCACTGGTGCCAAATTTGGTTTGAGTAGCAGCGGTGACCAAGTGATGGTATACGCTGGCAGGAACGCCAACCCTACCCACATAACTGCTTTGAGTTCAAACCAATGGTTAACAGCAAACACCACTTGCTCTGGAAGTAATTCCATGTTACCTAGTTCATTGACCAATGCTACAAATGCCATCCAACACGCACTCACCAAAGGTGGAACAGGCCTTAACACCGCCAACGCCATGTATACCGGTAGCATGAAAGGCAGCATTACCCAATTGAAGGCCTTGATTCACGATACCGCCAACTGGAATGGAACCGCTTCAGGATCAGCCGCACAAACATGGCCAACTTGGGCATTCCCTGGCTCTCCTTCGGTGACCAAAGCCGAATTGATCAACGCCACCACCATCCGCGTTATTTTCAGTGCCGACATGGACAAAACTTCAGCCACAGACATTGCCAATTATACGGGCATTGCCAATTTGCAAACAGCCAATATGTCGAACAACGGTGGTAGTATCGATACCGTTACCTTAACGTATTCCACCCCATTTACATCCGGACAGACATACAGCTTATTGGTCTCTAACGTGAAAGACGCTGAGGCAAGAAAATTGTTCACACCTCACACGTTCAACTTCAATTTCTTGGTAAGCGCCACCGAAACGATCAACATCGATGAAAACATCGTGGGCTACCCCAACCCTGCAACAGATCGCGTGTTTGTGAAAAATGTAGATTTCTTTACCATCACAAACATTTTGGGCAAAGTGGTTTATCAAGGCAAAAACAAAACCGAGGGCATTGAGTTAAATCATTTCTCTACCGGTGTTTACTTGATTCAAGACAACCACGGCAGAACCTGCAAATTTATTGTCAAGTAATTAGTCAATAGCACATTTAAAAGCGAAGCCCCGCGAACCAAAGGTTCGCGGGGCTTCGCTTTTAAATGTGCGCATCATTTGGAATACAAAAACCCATACGCACCCAATGGACATATAAATCCGTGCCATCTTCATTATCGGTTCCGTAATTTTTTTACTTGTAATACAGCTCGCGAATCAACCCATCCGCCAAACCAATGCGCGGCACCTCAATGGAGTCGGCCACAGCCCATTTCAACACCGATGTATAAATCTGCAAAGCCGGAACGATCACCTCGGCGCGCTCCTGTCGCAAATTGTATTGATGCATGCGATCCGTTACCGATAAACCCGAAAGTTCCTTGAAAAAACCCTCCAATTCCTGCCTCGACAGTCCGCCATTTTGCTTCGACTTACTAATAGAAAACAATTTGTTGATGTTCCCGCCGCTACCAATTACTTCCAGCGATTTCAATCCCTTCACACTGCGTTTTACCGCTGCTTTCATCTCATCCCAAACCTTCGTATCCACTGTGCCATGCATCAAACGAATCGTACCCACATTGTACGAATCTTGTAAAATCCGCTTGCCTTGGGCATACAACGTCAACTCCGTACTTCCCCCGCCCACGTCTACATACAACCGCGTTGCCTCCTCCAAACCCGCTTCCTTCATGTGCGTATCGTAAATGATCGCCGCCTCCTCTTCGCCCGATATAATATTGATTTCGATACCGGTTTTCTGCGCGATGTTCTTTGCGATTTCTACCCCATTGCTTGCATCTCGCATCGCCGATGTAGCACAAGCCCGGTAACGCTCTACCCCGTACACCTCCATAAGCAATTTGAACGCTTGCATACTCTTTAAAAAAGCCTCAGCCTTTTCACCACCTATGCACCCATCCTGAAACACATCCAAGCCCAACCGCAAAGGAATCCTAACCAAACTCAACTTGGTAAAATCGACTTCGTTTTCATACGGAACGGCCTGGGCGACCAACAATCTCACCGCATTCGATCCGATATCAATGGCCCCTAGATTCAATACTGTATGTTTTGTCTTTTAAATACTGATAAATCGCTACCTGTGACCTCACCACCGCTTCCGATGCTTCCCGCTCTACGTAGTCGTTTTTCAGTGTCGCATCCAAAATTCGGGCTTTTTCATTTTCCGCCAATTGGATGTTCATAATATGTGATAATTCTTCTTTGATCTCCATGTCGTGAATCGGACAAGCCACCTCCACGCGGTGATCCAAATTCCTCACCATCCAATCCGCCGAAGAAATAAATATCTGCTGCCCTTCGCCCTTCCCAAAAATAAAGACACGGGCATGTTCTAAGTATTGATCCACAATCGACAAGGTTTTGGGCGCTTTTTTGAACGCTTTTTGATCCATAACGGCACAAAAAATCCCCCGAATCACAAACCCCAAATCAACCCCCTGCTTGGCCGCCCCATACAATTCATCAATGAGTAGCTCGTCTGACAAGCTATTCAATTTCACAATCACCCCCGCCTCTTTCTTTTTCTTCGCCAAGGCCGATTGTTTGGCAATCAACCCCAAGAAATGCTTGCGCATATTTACTGGGGCAGGCACCAACACCTTGCACGATTTCAATGTGCTCGTATTAGGCACCGGCCTCTCCAAACAATCAAAAACACGGTTGATATCCGCCATAATTTGTCGGTTCGATGTCAGCAAACAATGATCTGCATACACTTTCGCAGTACTCTCATTCAAATTGCCCGTACTCACAAACCCAAACTGGGTGGTCCGATTAAACTCGCGCCGCTTAATCACACAAATTTTGGCGTGAATTTTCATCTCAGGCAATCCAATATATACGCGCACACCTTCCTCCTCCAGCCTGCGCTTCCACATCAAATTCGCCTCTTCATCGAAACGGGCCTTTAATTCTATCACTACCGACACCTGCTTTCCATTTCTCACCGCATTGATCAACGCATTGATCACCCTCGAATCTTTAGCCAACCGATACAAAGTAACCCGAATACTTACCACCGCCGGATCAATCGCAGCCTCCCGAAACAAATTAATCACACTGTCGAACGAATGGTAAGGAAAATGCAACATCACATCGCGCTGGGCAATCACATCCATGATTCTACATGGCTGCACCAACAACGGATGTACAAAGGGTTTTGGCCTTGATTCACGGTCTTGAAACACCTCCTTAGGGAAGTCCATGAAGTCTTTGAAATTGTGAATCCGCCCACCAGGAACCATGTGATCCTTTTTGTTCAATCCCAACCTACGCATCAAAAAATCCAACAAGTTGGGATCAATTTGCTTGTCGTACACAAACCGCGTCGCCTTTCCCTTTTTGCGATTTTTCAATCCTTTCTCCAAATCGTCGATGAGGTTGGTGTGAAAATCACTATCCAAATCCAACTCCGCATCGCGGGTAACCTTGATGAGGTGTCCCATGAACTTATCAAACCCAAACGGCGCAAACAAATAAGGCAAATTGTACCTAACAATATCCTCGAGCAAAATGAGGTCTTGGGTACCCTTGGCCGATGGCAACACCACCACCCTGGGCAAATCACCCACCGGGATTTCAATCAATGCATATCGGTGCATCATGGCACTTTGCGTATATCCCAACACACAAGCCAAATACACAGAACGATCCCTTAACAACGGCATAGCAGGAATAGACTCAATCATTAACGGCACGATGCGGGTATGCAATCGCTCCTCAAAATAATTCTCTACAAACTCTTTCTGGGCCTTGTTAAGTTGTTTGTCGGTCTTGAAAAAGATTCTTTTCGACTCCATTTCAGCCACCAATTCACGGTAAATTCTTTCGAATTGTGCTTGCTGTGAGAGCACAACCGACATAATCTGCGATAAAATTTTATCGGGATTTTGCTCCAAATTCATCTTGGCTTTGCTCGGCGCCACTTTCACCATTCGGTTCAATGTGGCCACCCTCACACGAAAAAACTCATCCAAATTGTTCGAAAAAATACCCAAAAAACGCAACCGATCATGCAAATGATTCTGCTCGTCTTCTGCCTCTTGCAACACCCGGCCGTTAAACGACAGCCAACTTATATCCCTATTAATCAATAATTTTTTCAAAATGATGAGCTTTAAAATCCAAACTTCAAATATGGAGTAGGCTTCATCCAAACAGCATTAAGGATTGGATAAGGATATGTTTATTTAACATTAACAAAACAAGAAAACAAAGCGGTAACATCCAAAACATTTCGCTAACAACATCGCAACATAAAAACCTCATTTACAACCCAATAAACCAACATACGAACAGGTATTTCGTGTGCAGATGAACACATCAAAAAGAGCTGTACAGGTTTGCGTCCTCAGCGACCTCCACCTCGGAACGTTCGGCTGCCATGCCCAAGAAATCTGTGATTACCTCAAATCCATCCAACCAGAAATTCTTGTGCTCAATGGCGACATCATCGATATCTGGCAATTTCGAAAATCGTATTTCCCGCCACAGCACATGCAAGTGATTCGCGAAATCCTCAAACTCAGCACCCAAAGCACCCAAGTATACTACATCACAGGCAACCACGACGAAGCCCTCAGGAGATACTCAGGCACGCAGTTGGGAAATATTCTGCTCGACGATAAACTGGTCTTACAACTCGACGGAAAAAAGGTCTGGATTTTTCATGGCGATGTTTTCGACGCCACCACCCAGGGATCGGCCAAATTATTGGCGCAGTTGGGCGGCAGAGGCTACGACCTCCTGATTTGGCTCAACCACCGCATCAATCAATTGCTCAAACTGATGGGCAAAGAACGCATGAGCTTGAGCAAACGGGTGAAAGAGAGTGTTAAAAAAGCCGTTTCGTGGATCAACAACTTCGAGGAAACCGCCGCAGCTTTGGCCATCGATGCTCAATACCACACCGTGATTTGTGGACACATCCACCAGCCACAGCAACGGATCATCAAAACCGAAAAAGGAGAAGTATTATACCTCAACTCAGGCGATTGGATTGAAAATCTCACCGCCCTTGAATACAATGATCAAGCGTGGAGCATTTATCAGCACCCCCTTTCTAACCGCAAGAAAATCATGCCCACCGCGGAAATCGACGAACTCAATGCCTTAAAAAAACCTGTGCTCCCCGATGTACTCGGACAACAAATTGCCGCCATTGTGGGAAATCCAAACGCCATCTCATTCACATGAAAATTTTATATGCCTTTCAAGCCACTGGAAACGGCCACATTAGTCGTGCCGCGGAAATCATCCCCCTGTTGCAAAAATATGGGGAAGTCGATGTGATGCTCAGCGGCAACAATGCCCACCTGCCCGTGCAATTGCCAGTTAAATACAAAAGCAAAGGCGTGAGTTTGTTCTACAAACACGGCGGCGGCCTCAACTACAAGCGCATGGCCAAACAAATCAATCCCCTTCAACTTTGGCGCGACATCAAAAATCTGCCGGTGGAAGACTATGATTTGGTCATCAACGACTTTGATTTCATTACCGCCATGGCCTGCAAACGCAAAAAGGTTTTCAGTGTACAAATTGGGCATCAAGCCAGTTTCCAATACCCCGAATCGCCCAGACCTACTAAAATCGACCGCTTGGGAGAATATGTGCTCATACATTTCGCCCCCGCATCGCATTACATTGGATTGCACTTCAAACCTTATCACCCCAATATCCTGCCCCCCATCATCGGCGAAACCATCCGAACTTCACTACCTACCAACCAAGGTCATATCACCGTTTATTTGGCACAATATGGCATCGAAGAATTGATGCGTCAATTCAAAAGTCTCACCCACCTCAAATTTCACATTTTTAGCGCGGAAGTAGCAAAACAAGAGGTCAAAAACAACTGCACCCTGTTTCCCCTTGGCAAAGAATCGTTTTCCCATTCCATGATTCACTCGCAAGGAATCATCACCGGAGGCGGATTTGAAACCCCAGCAGAAGCCCTATTCATGGGTAAAAAAATCATTAGCATACCCATCAAAGGACAGTACGAGCAACACTGCAACGCGGAAGCGTTAAAATCACTGGGAGCCAAAGTCCTGTACGACATCGATATTCATTTTGGCGCAGAAGTAGACCAATATTTCGACGGCAATACCAACACAGAAATCCCCAAAAATCACTTCTGGAGCAACCAAACCATTGTTGATACATTCATGAAACTCGCCCTAGAGGCCAAACGCAACCACCACAATCACGAAACCCCGCTGCCCGGTACCACGTTGATAGAAGGACTCATGAATACCAATTTTCCATCGGCGTCTTCAGCCATCAATATCATGCCCTGACTCTCAATACCACGCATTTTGCGCAGCGCCAAATTGGCCAACAACAACACCTGCTTACCCACCACTTCTTCGGGTTGAAAATGCAAGGCGATGCCCGATACCACTGTGCGCTCTTCACTGCCCACTTGCAAGGTCAATTTCAACAATTTATCGGCCTTCTCCACTTTTTCGCAAGCAATCACCTGAGCAACACGCAAATCCAATTTCGCAAAATCATCGTAGGTTACCTCCGCTTTGGCCTCAGCCTCAACAGCCCCGCCTCCGGCGGGTCCTGTCCCAGGTGCAGTAGCCACCGTTCCACTCAAACCAGCACCCGACGTCAAATTCGCCGCAGCAGTGGCCGCAGCTTCGCAATCTGCGCCTCTATCACCTCGTCCTCGATCTTCTGAAACAATAATCCGGCTAACCCAAAAGTATGACCAGCCCCCAATTCCATCCACAAACCCGATCCAACCTGTGCCATCCAAAATTGTTTTTTCTGCGCCTCGCTCACACTAGCACCCAACTGCGACAGCAATCGCCCACTCGCCTCAGGCATGAATGGCTCCATCAATAAGGCCAAATTATACAACACCTGAACCGCCTCGCTCAATACCATCGCCGTAGCCTCAGCATCCGTCTTCACCAACTTCCAAGGCTCTTGCTCCGCCAAATATTTGTTGCCCAAACGGGCCAATTCCATCATCTTGAATTGGGCGTCCCTAAATTGGTAGTTAAACAACAAATCAACCACCGGTTGTATATATTCCGACACCATAGGATGCGCACCCTGAACCCCGCGATCAAACAAAGCAAAAGGTTCCCGAATCCCGTCAACTTGAGGCATCACACCCCCATAATACTTCTGCATCAACACCAATACCCGGTTCGCAAAATTGCCCAAAATCCCCACCAACTCAGAATTTACCCGCGTCTGGTAATCCTTCCATGTAAATTCACTGTCCTTGGTCTCCGGCGCAATCGATGTCAACACATACCGCAACTCGTCCTTCCGGTTCGGTAACTCCTCCAAATATTCATTCAACCATACCGCCCAATTTCTACTTGTCGATATCTTCTGTCCCTCCAAATTCAAAAACTCATTCGCAGGCACCTGCTCCGGCAACACATACCCATCACCCCGCAAATGCAACATCGCCGGGAATATGATACAGTGAAACACAATGTTGTCCTTGCCAATAAAATGAACCAAACGAGAATCACCCGTCCACCACTGTTCCCAGTCGGTAGGACGTAATTCCTTCGTGGCCGAAATATACCCAATGGGCGCCTCAAACCACACGTACAACACTTTTCCATCAGCCCCTTCCAGTGGTACAGGCACCCCCCACTCCAAATCCCTCGTCATCGCCCTTGCACGCAAACCCTCATTCAACCAACTCTTGCACTGTCCGTAAACATTGCTCTTCCAATGCGATTTCGAACCCAGCCAGTCATTCAAAAACGATGTTTGAATCTCATCCAAAGGCAAATACCAGTTGATGGTTTCCTTTTTCACCGGCACCGTTCCGCTCAAAGCCGATGTGGGGTTTAGCAGTTCGGTGGGACTCAAGGTGCTGCCACATTTCTCACACTGATCGCCATAGGCCCCCTCGCTTTTGCACGAAGGACAAGTTCCAACAATGTATCGATCGGCCAAAAACTGTCCCGCCTGCTCATCGTAATATTGCTCAGAGCGAATTTCCTTGAAAGCGCCCTTATCGTACAAATTCTTGAAAAATGCTTGTGACAATTCCTTGTGGGTTTCGCTCGATGTGCGCGCATAGATATCAAACGAAATACCCAGATCTCTGAATGAATCGCCAATGATTTTATGGTATCGGTCCACCACATCTTGAGACGTAATCCCTTCTTTGCGGGCCCGCAGCGTAATGGGCACCCCGTGTTCATCACTGCCGCAAATAAACAAAACCTCCTCGCCACGCAAACGCTGAACGCGCGCATGAATGTCTGCAGGAATATATACCCCAGCCAAATGCCCAATGTGAACCGGTCCATTGGCGTAGGGAAGTGCAGCAGTAATGGTAATCTTCGACATGTGACTGCAAAGATACTTTTACCGCGAATAAATCTGTAGGTATTTCTGCACGCTTTGTTTGTAGTAGGGCTTAAACGCCGGCTGAATCCTCCGAAGCGCCTCGCGCTCACTGGCCTTTTTACGCGTTTCCTCCACCAATTCGGGCGGCACCGTGGGTACAAAATTGGGCGCTTGGTTCGATTCCCTCCTATCCTCCTGGTCCTGTTTTCTCTCTGCCTTCTCGTGCTCCAACAACCGCGTCATGATCTGCTTTTGTCGCTCCAACGACTGCGGCGTTACCTTGCCATTCACCAAGTCCTTCTCGTTTTGCTCCATCAACTTCTCCACTTCTTGCAAGGCATTCGACATTCCCTGCTTCCCCTCCTGGCCGAGTTCTTTCCGCAACGATTCTACCTGCCTGCGTAATGCCTCTTGCATCAATGCCATTTTCGCCAATTCTTCGTTCAATTCGCGCTGCGATGGCTCCCCATTTTCACCCGGCGATTGCGGATTCCCTCCTTGTGGCTTCCCGTCTTGCCCAGGCTTACCCTGCTTCCGCTGTTGCATTTTCTGCAATTGCTCTCCCAATGCCTTCTGTGACTCACTCAACTTACTCCCCGGCTTGGGCTTACCCTGTTTCCCCTGCCCAGATTTATTGGGATTGTCGCAGCTTTTATCCCCCTCTTTCTTCTGCTCGCTGTTCATCTGCTGCTGCATGTTTTGCAAACTCTCCATCAACATATCCGCCAAATTGTTCAACCCCGTCATCACAAACTGCTGATGCTGAGCCGCCGACCGCGGATTCCTCACCTTCATTTTCTCTAACGACATGGCCATCTCACCGTTTACCCGACTCATTTCCCGCGTTACAAATTGGTTGATCATGGTCTGTCGTTTCGCCAAGGCCATCAAACTGTCTTCGATAAACATCAACGATTCCTTCAAACGCATCTGCTCCCGGTTCAAAGCCACCTGCTTGGGGTTGTCGGGGTTCATTTTCCGCAATTCAGTCAATATCGCCTCTTGTCGGTTCGAGGCATCAATCAAATTCTCCAACAAAGCCCTCAATGCCTGATAGTCTTCGGCCATTCGCTGTTTTTGCTCCTGTTCAAACGCATCTTGCATCTTTTGCATGGCTTCTTTCATCTTTTGTGCCGACCGCTTCATTTGCTCCGTAGCCCCAGATTTTCGGTTGTTTTTCATCTCCTGGGATGCTTTTTTCGCCGCGTCTTCCGCCTCCTTCCGCTCTGTCTCTCCTGCCTTCAAATCCATGGGCTTTTCCAAGTCCTGATTCTTCTGTTCGATGTCTTGCATGCCCTGTTCGATGTCTTTCAAGGCCTCATTCTGCGCCTCTTGTGCTTGCTTTACCCCATCCGATACCTCTTTGCCCTTTTCCTGCTCCAACGATTGCTGCAAGGCCTCTTCTTTTTCTGCCCATTCCTGCATGCGATCTATCTGATTCTCCATCGCCTCCTCCAATTCCAACTGCTTCAACTGCTCCATCAGTTTCTCCAATTCCTTCGACGATTCCTGACTCATCTGATTCAGTTTTTGCATCTTTTCCTGCAACTGCTCTTTGCTCGCTTTTTGCTCCAACAATCGATTGATCTCCTCGATGAGCTTTTGCATTTCAGGCGAGGTCAGTTGCTTCATGCGCTTGTTCAATGCCTCTTTCTTCTTTTGCATTTCCTCGGAGGGAGGATTCGAGGCATTTTTCTGCTTGTTGATGTCCGATTGTTTCTTCTCTAACTGTTTGAGCGACTCCACCATTTTTTGCTGTTCGTTCAACCAATGCTTGATTTTATTCTCCTGATCCCAACCGCTTTGGTTTTGCTGCAACGATTCTTGCAATTTTTGAGATTCCTTTTGTAACTCCTTCAACGTTTTTGAAGACTTACTCATCCCCGCACCGAGGCCCGCCTCTTGTTTTTCCAACCATTGGGTGGCCTTTTCTGCCCCCATCCGCTCCAAGGTCATTACCGGCGTTCTAAATGTCTTTCCGCCCCTGAGTCCATCGTTGTCCTTCACCGCAAACTGATACTCCAACGCCTCACCCCCTTTTACACCCAACCCCGCCAAATCAATGGCATGAGTCAATGCCCACTGCGGCGTTAGTCCCTCATACAACACCGTTTTTCTCCAAGGAGCATTCTTGCCCGCAACGCGATACAAAAAGTCTACCTCCCTCACCTGATAATCGTCGCTGGCCAGCCCCGCAAAATACCATGTACCCAAGCGCACTGTATCAGCTACTGTTTCAATCTGAATCGATGGGAACGCATCCGCCCTCACCACCAACGCACTCTGTAACGTGTCTTTGCTCAAGCCTTGCGGTCCCTCCATGGCAAACACCAATCGCTGATCCTTCATGGCCTGGAAATTATAGTTAGCCCCTGTTTCGGTGTTCTGCAACCGCTGTCCTCCCCCGCGTAAAATCTGTAGAAACGAGGCCCCTACCCGCCAGCCAAACACCTGCTCGCCTTTGAGTTTGTACTGCAACCTTGTACCCTCCACCACTTCCAAAACCTCCGTTTGAGACAATACCCCATCGGCAAGGCCCGTGTATTCCGGAAAATCTGCATAGACCTCCACAGCTTGCCAATGTGGCAATTTTTTCACTATTATCTGATGTTCCGCCACCACAAAATCCATCGCCCTAACCGTCAGCAATGCATCCTCGGTAACATCTTCCATCGAAAAAGAAAACACCCCCGGCTTGATTCTTCGGGCCCTACGCCATTGGTCTCCCAGCTTCACTTCCACCACCTCGGGCATCACAGCCCCCTCTACTTGCCACTGCAATAAAACATCTTCGCCTTCCTGAACCGTTAATTCTCCGTGGGTTAATCGCAACGAAAATGGCGCCTGTCGAACAAACTCGCGTTGGTATTGAAACACCCGCGACGCACCCTGCAACAATTCCGAAGATTCATACAACCCCAAACCCAACAGCAACAACAAAAACGACCCCAATCGATAGACCCATTTTCTGTGCTTTCGCCAGTCCAACGCCTGCAAAAACGGCACCTGTCGCAACGCCATCGTCTTCTCCTCAATACTGGCCAACAACAGCGCATTGCCCGATTGCACCCCCGCCATATCCTCCAACTGCAACAAGTTGATCAACTTATCCGAAACCGCTGGAAAATAATTCCCGATCCACTGCGCAGCCTCTTCCTGGGATAAGGTTTTTCCTATCCCCAGCATCTGCAGCCAAGGTCGAACCACCCCCAAACCCAATATCGGTAAAAACAGTGCCCACATCACCCAGAACAAGACCGCACGATGCTTCGATTCCAGCCACAAATTGTGCTCGACCATAAAACCCACCCCAAAAATGAACAAGCCCAACGCCACCGCAGCCATCCCACCGCGAATCAGTCGCTGACGGTAATGCATCTTGATAAAATCGTTGAGTTTTTGTCGAATCCCGGTTTGCATGAATTTTCTGCCAAGGGCTAATTACAAATATACGAAATTTTCAGGGGGTCTGTGCGGCGAAAACACCCGCAAACCGACCAACTACCGCAAGAGATTGTCAAGCAGAATCGCCGTGGCCATCCCCGCATTTAAAGACTCCGCTTGTCCCTTCCCCGGAATGGTGATGGGATGCGTTACCAACTTCGCCGCCGCCTCTCGAATCCCGTGCGATTCAGAACCAATGAGCAACATGCTGTTGGGCGCCACAACCAAACCGTGAACGTTTTCACCATGCAAATAGGCCCCATACACCGTTTTGCCCGCAGCCACTGTGTCCAACGGAGCATAAACCACCGCTACCCGCAAAAAAGAACCCATCGTTGCCGCCAAACACTTGGGATTGAACGCATCTACACTGTCGGGCGACGCCACAATCTGCGTCAATCCAAACCAATCTGCCAAGCGAATGATGGTACCCATATTCCCCGGATCGTTGATGCCATCTAAAGCCAAAATAAAAGGCATATCCTTACGCAAACCCTCGTATTTCGGCATGTTCACCAGCGCCATCACACCCGGAGCTGTGTCAAAGGCCGTACATTTTTTGTTTTCCTCCTCGCTCATGAGCTGGAAGGGATACCCCGGCGCATGGCGGTCCGCAAATTCCTGAGTGGCCCAAATTCCCTCCACCTGCCAACCGCTGTGGAATACTTCCTCCACCGCTTTGCGGCCCTCCACCACAAATTGCCCATATTTTTGCCTAAACTTAGGCATGCGCAACGAAGCGATGTGCTTGATTTGAGCAATGGATGGCATATTCTGATAGCAAATATCACGGTTTTCTGCGGAAGTACCTATGGCTGCTGAGCGTCATCGCCATTCTGCAGGCCTGTGGAGTAAAGAAAAGCATCCCCGATGGCAAATACCTACTGAAGAAAAACATCGTTCAAATCCCCAAAAAATCGGCCCCCGATGCCGACATCAAAGCACAAATTTTGCATCGCCCCAACAAACGGGTGCTGTTCAATAAATTGCCCGTCTTTCTTTGGGCCTACGCGCTGGGAACCAATGAAAAACACCCCGAACTATCAGACTCGGTGGGATGGCGTCGCACCCTGAGAAAAAAATTGGGAGAGCCCCCCGTGCTGCTCGATTCCTCGCTGGTGCAACTATCGGCAGAAAACATCTCCAACCAACTGTTCAACATGGGGTATTTCGATGCCCAAGTCACCTATCGCACAGTCCTCGGCCCCCGAAAAGCCCATGTGGTTTACCAAGTAGAACCCGGCAAAGCCTACCGCCTCAATTCATTTTTCCGACAGCCCGCAGATACCGCCCTCAGGCCCCTGATCGATAGTCTCGTTGCCCAAAACATCGCGTATCGGTTGTGGTGGCCCATTAACCTGAACGACCTCAATGCAGCCAAAGAAGAGCTCACCTTGGAACTGCGCGACCGTGGCTATTTCGAAGCACAGCCCGATTTGTTTCGCTATGAAATCGATACGCTTCAAAATAGAAAGGAAGGCGCCGTATTTCTCAAGCTCGACAACCCCAATGCCAAGCAAAAATTCCAACGATACCGTTTTGGAGCCACCCATTTCACCCTCATTTGCTCAGACATTTATCAAAGCAACCGCTATCCACAATCCGTTCATAGCCGCGGCAAACACCTCACACTAAACCACTACCCCATCAAATCCCAAGTGATGGAAAAGGTTATTCTGATCGATTCCGGACGATGGTTTTCGCAGTCGGTCACCAACCAAACCTATGTTGGGCTGGTTGATATGGCCCTGTTTTCCTACGTTGACCTCCACCAAGAAGTGGACTCAGCACGGGGACTCATCATTACGCGCATCGTGGCCAAAGCCGTTCCCCGCATTTATACCCAAATAGAGCCCCAAGCCCTTTATTCGCCCCAAGGTAGTTCGGGTACCAACTTCCAAACACAAAGCCAACGCTCGTTCGGTTTGGCTGGCATCATGTCGTTCAACAACCGAAACGCCCTGGGAAATGGTGAAAGTTTGAAAATCAGCTCCATCACTTCGTATGAAGCCATCTTCAAACGCGGCGATTTGGGCAATTTCCAGTATGGATTGCAGCAGGGTTTCAATATGACCCTCTCGCTGCCCAACTTTACCATTTTGGAGAAGTTCAAATTGAAAAACCCCTACCAGCGAAAAAACACCGTCTTCTCGTTGAGTTATCAGGCAGAAAACAACCCCAATTTCATGCGAAGCGCCCTGCCTGCCTCGGTATCTTTGCAATTCATCAGACCCAATTTCAGTTGGTATTATACCCCCCTGGAACTCAGCTTCAACCGAAACGAAATCAACCCTTCGTTCTTGCCGCGATTGCCACAGCTCGACCAAGATTTTGTAAAGCGGGTATTTACTGACCAATTCATTACCGCGGCCAAATTGGGGGCCATTTATACCAACAACCGACACAAACCCGGACAAACGTACTTTTTTGGTCGGGTAGGATTTGAAACATCCGGCAACTGGCACCGACTTGCCCGCTATTTGTTTCAGCCCAACTACAATCCTGATAGTTCCTACCAATTTCTGGGGGTGAATTATTTCCAGTATGCCAAAATGGAATCGGAAATTCGCATCCATCAAAACATCGACGAATTGAACAGCATCGCTTTCAGGGCCAACTTCGGAATGGCGCTGCCGTATTGGAACAGCAATGTAATTCCTTACGACAAACGATATTTCATCGGGGGCAGTAACAGTTTGAGGGGGTGGCGACCTCGAGGCATCGGACCGGGAAACACCCCAAGAAGTTCGGGATCCATTATCGATAGAAGTGGAGAATTCTTGCTCGAAGCCAACCTAGAATATCGGTTTACCCTGATCAAACACTTCATCGAAAGCGCCCTGTTCTTAGACGCCGGTAACATTTGGAACCTCAGCGCTGCGGGCTCCACCAACGGTTATGGCGTCATCAATCGAAATACTTTTTTGTCTGAAGTGGCGGTAAATACCGGCATTGGCTTTCGTTTCGATTTAAGCGTATTCCTGTTTCGCATCGATTGGGGCCTTCCCATCCGCGACCCAAGCAAACCCACCGACCAGCGATGGGTGATGACCAAACAAGTCTCGAGCAGCATGGGCAGGTATTTGCTCGATGAAACCGCCATCGCCATAGGCATCGGTTACCCATTTTAACCATTGGGCTAGGAGATTTCCGGTCCACGGGCATTTTGGCATTATTTTTGGCTAAAGGGGGATACGCGAAAAAGCCATGAACAAACGAATTTCTTTAATTACAGCCTCCATTTTGGGACTTTTCACCCTGTCTAGTTGCTCGAATTGGTTGGGGAAAGTGAATATTTTCCCAGTAGAACAAGACGTAGCCTTAGGACAGCAAGTAGCCAGTAGTTTTGAAACGGGTTCGGCCGCAGTGGTGATGGATTCCGCCAAAAATGCCTCCTTGTACCGATACATTTACGGCGTTCGCGACACCATCCTCAACACCAATTTGTTGGTGCACAAAAGCGATTTCCCATGGCGCGTGAGAATTATTCATAACGACACCATTCAAAATGCGTTCTGCACACCGGGGGGATACATTTACGTGTACACCGGCTTGATGAAATACCTTGAAAGCGAAGACCAATTGGCCGGCGTAATGGGACATGAGATGGCGCATGCCGAGAAAAGACATTCAACCGATGCCATGACCCGGGAGTTTGGTGCCAATTTGCTGTTGGAACTCATTTTTGGAACCAACAAAGCCCAACTGCTGCAAGTGGCTACGAGCCTGGCTCAATTGAGCTTTGGGAGAGATGCTGAAACCGAGGCCGACAATTGTTCTGTAGATTGGCTATATCAGACCAGCTACAACCCCGTAGGTGCCGCCGGATTCTTCGAGAAAATCCAAAAAGAGAAGCACCAAGTGAACATTCCTGAGTTTCTCAGTACCCACCCCGATCCAGGAAACCGCGTGGCCAACATGAAAAAACGTTGGGCAGAAAAAGGAGGAAAAACCGGACAAACTTACACCGAGCGTTACAAGAAAATGCTCACTTACTTGCCATAACCCCAACACAAATCATCCATAATCTTCAACGCAACACCCAAAACACTCGCCGTGATCAAACAAATCGTTCTTGCCGTCATTCTTTTGACCACCAACCTGTTATCGGCACAAACCGACTCGTTGGTAAGTGACGACAATGCCGATTTGGTGGCCATCAACTCGCTGTTGCGGGAAGCAGGAAAGCATTTGGGCACACATTACCGCGGCGGCGGCAAAACACCCGCGGGGTTCGATTGCAGTGGCTTCGTGGGCTATTGCTACAACACCACTTTGGGCATTCGCACACCGGCGAGTTCATCCCTATTTCACAACGCAGGGGTTCATGTACCGTTGGCTCATGCCAGACCAGGTGATGTTATTTGCTTTAAGGGCCACAGTCTCAGCAGGCGCGTCATGGGCCACGTAGGCATCATCACTGAGGTTACCCCCACCGAAATTTACTTCATTCATTCAGCCACCAGCGGCGGCATTCGATACGATGTTTTGAGTTCGCAGTACTATCGTCTGCGATTCATGGATATCCGACGGTTTTTTTAATTCTCGTCCGATTTCTTATCAGTCTTGGCTTTGGTTGCCCTCGGTTTCTTTGGCGCTGCAGCAACCTCTTCGGTTTTGCCTTCTTCCAATGCGGGCACTTCGGCAGCTGAAGCAATGGCCTTCACAGGGGTAAAGTTCAACTCCTCCGCCCCTTCAGCGTGATCCACCAACAGGGCATCGCCTTCTTTCAAGTTGCCCTGAAGTACTTGCTCTGCCAATGGCTCTTCCAGATATTTCTGCAAAGCACGCTGTAATGGTCTCGCACCGAAGTCAGCATCAAATCCCTTATCGGCCAAGAAGGTCTTCGCCGCATCGCTCAAATTCACTTTGTAACCGATATCGCCAATGCGCTTCAACATTTTCGCCATGCGCACGTCCAAAATCTTGATGATTTGCTCTTTCTCCAAAGAATTAAAGACAACCACATCATCAATTCGGTTCAAAAACTCGGGTGAGAAGAACTTGCGCAACTGGGCTTCTATCACCTGCTTGCTGTCGCGCTCCCGGTTCACTTCTTTGGTCTGGGTTCCAAAACCCACCCCTGTGCCGAACTCCTTCAACTGCCTTGATCCAATGTTCGATGTCATGATAATCACCGTATTTCTGAAGTCGATTTTCCGTCCCATAGAATCGGTCATCTGTCCCTCATCCAACACCTGCAACAACAAATTGAACACATCGGGATGCGCCTTTTCCACCTCATCGAACAAGATCACAGAATAGGGTTTGCGACGCACTTTTTCGGTCAGCATACCGCCTTCTTCATACCCCACATAACCTGGAGGGGCCCCCACCAATCGGCTCACGGCAAATTTTTCCATGAACTCACTCATATCAATGCGAATCATCGCATCGTCGGCATCAAACAAAAACTCACTCAACGATTTGGCAAGTTCGGTTTTGCCCACGCCGGTAGGACCTAAGAAAATAAATGAACCAATGGGACGATTGGGCTCTTTGAAGCCTGCCCGGGTCCGTTGGATGGTTTTGGTCAACTTTTCGATGGCTTTGTCTTGACCCACCACGCGCTTGCGCAAAGTATCGGCCATGGCCAGCAGTCGGAGCGATTCATCTTCACCCATTCGTTTCACGGGGATGCCAGTAATCATCGAAATCACCGCCGCGATATCATCTTCCGTAACCATGAATTTCTCAGTGGCTGTTTGGGCTTCCCAACGGGCTTTGGCCGTTTCCAAATCTTCGAGCAAACGCTTTTCGGTATCGCGCAATTTGGCCGCTTCCTCAAAATTCTGGCTTTTCACCACCTTGTTCTTTTCTACTTTGATGCCTTCAATCTGCGATTCAAGCTCCAAAATATCGTTGGGGACATTGATGTTGCTGATGTGCACACGGGCACCCGCTTCGTCCAAAATATCAATGGCTTTATCTGGCAGATGTCGATCGCTCATGTATCGCACACTCAAATCCACGCACGCTTTGATGGCCTCAGGGGTGTATTTCACACTGTGATGCTCTTCGTATTTGTTGGAAATGTTGTGCAAGATTTCTACGGTTTCCTCTGGAGATGCAGGCTCAATCAACACCATTTGGAAACGACGTTCCAAGGCGCCGTCTTTTTCGATGTATTGGCGATATTCATCCAAAGTGGTGGCTCCGATGCATTGGATTTCTCCACGGGCCAACGCCGGTTTAAACATATTCGAAGCATCCAACGATCCGCTGGCGCCCCCGGCACCCACGATGGTATGGATCTCATCGATGAACAAAATTACATCATCGGCTTTCTCCAACTCCATCATCAAGGCCTTCATTCGCTCTTCAAACTGACCGCGGTACTTGGTTCCCGCAACCATGGAAGCAATATCCAAATTCACCACGCGTTTATTGAACAACACGCGACTCACTTTTCTTTGAATGATGCGCAATGCCAACCCCTCGGCGATGGCTGTTTTTCCTACGCCAGGCTCCCCTATCAACACGGGGTTGTTCTTTTTGCGGCGACTCAATACCTGACTTACCCGCTCAATTTCTTTTTCACGACCCACAATGGGATCCAACTTGCCTTCTTCCGCAGCTTTGGTCAAATCCCTGCCAAAATTATCAAGCACCGGGGTTTTCGTTTTGGCCTTCCCGCCTTTTCGAGCCTCCGCCGCTTTTTGTTCTTCATGATAAAAATCTTCCGGGGTTTCGTTCTCTTCACTAGCTGATTCACTGCGAATTTGTGGATTGTCGACCCCCTCTTCCAACGCCGACTTAAACACATCGTAATTCACCCCATATTGGTTCAAAATTTTGGAGGCCACATTGTCCTCATCGCGCAAAATCGACAGCAACAAATGCTCGGTACCAATGAGGTCCGTCTTGAAGATTTTCGCCTCCAAATAGGTAATCTTCAACGCCTTTTCCGCCTGCTTGGTCAATGGAATATTGCCCAAATTGGTGGTTTTGGTGGCGGTGGTCCGAATGGCATCCTCAATGCTCTTTTTCAATCGCAATGCATCAATATCCAGCAACTTGATGGTCTGAATGGCCTTGCCCTCGCCCTCGCGGATGATGCCCAACAATAAGTGCTCGCATCCGATGTAGTCGTGGCCCAAGCGAATGGCCTCTTCCCTGCTGTATTGAATTACCTCCTTAACCCGTTGTGAAAATTTTGCTTCCATGATTGCTCTGCTTATTTACAAATGTATGGGCTGTTCATGGCATTTAATTCACCAAAAACAAACAAGCCCCCACACTGTATCTTTTGTTGGATATAACACATACCGTACCCATTTTGTTGGACCTTAACTGTCTGACAATTTGACACAATTACAACCCTTTTCCCCACTCAAAAATGTTTACAAGTTTTGTCCGCCCAATTTGAAAAAACTATGTCGATTTGATTTTACTTTGTAGGCCCTATGGACGACAACTCCAACATCAAAAGCACACGCAGGAAAAGCCAAGTACCCAAAATCATCGGTCCCGATGCCAGCGGTCGCATGCCTCCAAATGCCCGTGAGTTGGAGGAAGCCGTGTTGGGGGCCATGATGCTGGAGCGTGACAAAATTCACGCGGTGGTGGAAATTCTGACCGAAGGCCACTTCTACGCCCCAGAAAATGGGAAAATTTATGGTGCTATCAGGAAATTGTACACCGAAGGCGGTGCCGTGGATTTGCTCACCGTAGCCAATGAATTGCGCAATGCTGGAGAGCTAGACATTGTGGGTGGGGCCTACTATCTGGCAAGTCTTACCAGCAAGGTGTCTTCAGCGGCCAATTTGGAATACCACGCCCGGATTTTGACACAAAAATTTGTGCAGCGCGAGCTCATTCGCGTTTCTGGAGAAATTTCGTTGGACGCCTACGACGATGCCAAAGATTCTTTTGAAATGCTCGATGAGTGCGAACGAAAATTGTACGAAATCAAAAACGCGGGATTGAAACGAAGTTTTCGCGACATCAATGCCCTAGTGCAACAAGCGTTGAAAGAGTTGGAACAACGTCAGTCTACCGATAATTCAGGCATCACCGGTGTAGCCACAGGCTTCAGCGATTTGGACCGAATCACCAGTGGATGGCAACCTTCCGATTTGGTCATTTTGGCAGCCCGTCCGGCGATGGGTAAAACGGCGTTCGCGCTGAGTTTGATGCGAAATGCCGCCTTAGACTTTGGCAAGAAAGCCATGATTTTCTCGCTGGAGATGGCCGATGTTCAGCTAGTCAATCGCTTGATTAGCGGTGAAGCAGAAATCGAATCAGATAAAATTAAAAAAAGCAACCTTACCGAGCAGGAGTGGCAGCGTCTGCACGACAAAACGGTGCATTTGTCCAACGCTGGCATATACATCGACGATACCCCGCAGCTGAGTATTTTTGACCTCACAGCGAAATGTCGTAGAATACACTCTCAGAGCGGTTTGGACTTGGTAGTGGTCGATTACCTACAGTTATTGCGCCACGATACCAAAGGACAAGGAAACCGAGAGCAAGAAATTGCCTTCATTTCAAGGGCTTTGAAAGGCTTGGCGAAAGAATTGGCCATCCCCGTAATCGCCTTGGCACAGTTGAGTCGGGAAGTTGAAAAACGCGGCAACAAACGTCCCCAGCTATCCGATTTGCGGGAATCAGGATCCATTGAGCAAGATGCGGATATGGTCATGTTCTTGTACCGCGACGAGTACTACCAAAAGATGGGCATGAACGAACCCGGACAGCAAGCGGAAGCGGCGCCAGGAAGTGACATTGCCGGACTTACAGAAATCATCATTGGAAAGAACCGCCACGGAGAAACGGGTTCTGCGTTTGCCAAATTTGTGGGTCAGTTTTCCAAGTTTGTAGACTTAGATCCCCAAGACCGTATGATGTTGGAAAACAAGGGTGGCGATTTCAATTTCTATCAACCACAAAGTGTAACCGTTCAGAGCAAAATGAACAGCAGCAGTCCTTTCGTGGAAGACAATGGCTGGAACTCCGGCATCACACCCAATATTTCCGAAGATTTTTAAACAAAAATGGGCCGGCAAAGCCGGCCCATTTTGCTTAACATGATATCAAATCATCAATCTTTCCGCGGCAACTTCACCGCAAACACACGCTCTTTCTTATCCGCCGTATACCCCTCAATCGTAATCGCCCCAGACAGTGATTTCAACAAACTCACCGCACCCTTGGCAGAATACACTGGCTCATTGTTGATGTGCGTAATCACAAAACCCACCGGAATCCCCGCCTCCTTGAACAATCCTTTGTCGACAGCACTCACCTTCACACCCGACTTCACCCCCAACGCCACCTTCTGCTCGCGGGTTACATTGTCCATCTTCATCCCCTGATACGCATCTGAAACTTCCGCTTCCGCAACCTCCAATTTGGTTTTGCCCTCAGCATTTAACAACGTAGCCTCCAATTCCATTTCCGCATTTTTCCGTCGGATGGTGATCATTACTTTATCGCCAGGACGGTATTTGGCCACCTCTTCTTGCAATCGCGATGACGCATTTACCTCAATGCCCGCCACTTTCAAAATCACATCGCCCTTCTTGATGCCCGCTTTTTCTCCCGCACCATTTTCCACCACCTCGGCCACATATACCCCCTTCAAATCTTTCAAACCCTGCGCATCGGCCAATTCCTGACTGATTTCTTGGATTGATACACCCAGCAACGCACGCTGTACCTTGCCATACTTCATGATATCGTTCACCACCTTTTTCACCAAATTCACAGGCACCGCAAAGCCATATCCCGCATAACTGCCCGTCTCAGACGCTATGGCGGTGTTGATTCCAATGAGCTCGCCACCCGTATTCACCAAAGCCCCGCCCGAATTGCCGGGATTGATGGCCGCATCGGTCTGGATGAAATTCTCAATGGCGTATTTATTTCCCTTGCTGCGAATCAAATCGATGTTTCGTCCCATCGCACTCACAATCCCCAACGTTACCGTACTGTTCAAATTGAATGGATTCCCAACAGCTACCACCCACTGACCCACCTTCACTTCATCAGAATTTCCCAATTTTAAAAAGGGCAAATCTTTCTCTGCGATGCGCAACAAAGCGATATCCGTATTGGGGTCCGTGCCCACCAACTCCGCCACGTAAGTGCGCTTGTCGTTCAGCACCACCTCAATCTTCGAAGCACCCTCCACCACGTGGTTGTTGGTGACAACGTATCCATCATCGCTCAAAATCACCCCAGAACCACTGCTCTGCCTCGGACCTTGCTGCTGGAACTCCATGCCCGGACCACCGCGAAAAAATTCAAAGGGATCCATGGGCATTTGTTGCAGACGTGAACCATCACCCATGCTACCACCTGATATGGTGGACTTGATGTGAACCACCGCCGGATTGGCAATTTCACTCACACCCGTAAAATCAAACGCCGGACTGCTGTTCAAACTGGCGTATCGGGCCATCTGTCCAGAAGCATTCTGCTTTGATTCAATGGAAGTGGCTTGATTAGAGGCCACAACCATGTAACCACCCAAACTGGCAACGCCACCGGCAACACCAGCCAATACGAGGATCAAAATTTTGTGTTTGTCTAATAACTGTTTCATGTGCGTGCTTGAATCAAAATTTGTACCGAATTTTAACGCATAACCAACCGAGTTCGTTTAATTTGTAAGACAAAGCGTTTACCTTTTTCGATGAACGCGTATTAAGCGCCCGCGCAATGTACAAAGCAAGCCTGTCAGACCGCAGAATCATTGACCGCATCCGCGAAGGAGACCGGGAAATTTTGATTGAATTGTACAAAGCCCATGAAGAAATGATTGCCAACCACGTTTTTAACCATTCGGGCAACGACGACGATGCCAAAGACCTCCTGCAAGATACGCTCGTGGCATTGTGGCAGAATGTGCGCAAACCCCAGTTTGAACTGTCTGCCAAACTGACGACCTACCTGTTTGCCATCGCCAAGAATTTGTGGTTGAAACAGCTCGACAAACGCAAGCGCACCAAAAGTGAGGATTATATCACCGGCAAAGAAGTGGCCGACTCCGTAGATCCGGCGCAGCGGATGGACTACAGCATCGTACAAAAAGCCCTCGACTTGCTGCAAGACAAATGTCGAAAAATTTTGATGATGTTTTATTTCGATGGGTTCGACATGAATACCATAGCCAAAGCGAACGGTCTTGCCAGCGCATCTGTCGCTAAAGCCAAGAAACACCAATGTTTGAAAGGCTTGGAAACCATCATCAAACAGAAATATAACGCCTCGGATTTTTACCTCAACAAACCCTAAGACATGGAAATCAACGACCCTAAAATCGAATCTTACCTGAACGGGGAAATGAGCGATGCTGAACGAATCACTTTTGAAACAGAGGCCCAACAAGATTTGGCGCTGTGGGAACATATTCAGTTTCAACAATTCATGATTGAGGGTATCCGCCGAGAAGGCGCTGCCGAACTCAAAGATTTTATCGCCAACCGCATCACCGAAGACAAACAAAACGAAACCACTCGTGCAGGATTGTGGTGGTCCATTGCCGCAACTGTGGTCGTGTTACTCGTGGGCCTAGTAATCAACTACAAAAGTGCTTCTCGCACCCTGGAATCAAAATCAATGGCAAAAAACGAAGAGCCATCCGCGCAGATTGCGTCAGATTCCACGGCGGTTGTGTTGAACGAAGAACAAAATTCTGGCGTGCCACCAGCCCTTGCACAAGCTGAGGCTGAATACCCGCCCTACGAAGACGACTTCAACGCCTTGGGGGAACAAGACGCCGTCGACCTGGCACTACCCCCTGATGACAGCAAGACAAAACGCGTGGCAAAATCAGAGGAGAATCGCAACGATACCAAAACAAAGGAGGCCAATCCCAACGACGATATCCCCACCAATATTTTCATGGGGAAAATGACGCTCACCCCAATTGTGATTGCGGATAACATCGCCCCTAACAAGAAAATGAGTTCCGCACCCGTGGAGATGAAAAACCGCGGGGTGATGGAAAACAGAACAGCGGATACGGTTTCACTGAACGATAACACCAGCGATGCCGCAGACAACGTGAGCAAACCCAATTCCGGCGGGACTCTCGCCAAAGCCAAGAACAAAGCAAAGACATCGACGAGTAAGGAGTATATTTTTTCACTCGTGCAGTCAGGGTTTGGACCACCCCATGTAACCATTAATTCAAGTATCGGAAACCAAACCGCCGTCACCCTTTGGAATGCGGGCAGTACCGATATTTTGCTCTTTGAACTCAACAAACAATTGTACCTGCAGCTCGGCGACCAATACTATTTCTATCCGCAGACAGCTCCGATGGGCGTCAAACAAAGCCTAACACCCGTTACCAATGCCGCCCTGTTAAACACACTACGCAACCGATGACAATACCCTTTGTAAAATACCAGGGAACTGGAAATGATTTTGTGCTGATCGACAACCGACTTGGTGCGTGGGCAGCCTATGTTGCATCCCAAGTGCCCCGTGGGTTTTCTTCGGAAAAAGCGCTGGTGGCACACATTTGTCACAGGCAGTTTGGAATCGGAGCCGACGGACTGATGCTGTTGCAACCCAAAGAGGGCTTTGATTTTGAGATGGTTTATTTCAACAGCGATGGCGGATTGAGTTCGATGTGCGGAAACGGCGGTCGATGCATTGCTTCGTGGGCCTTTTCATTGGGATTAGGCGATGCGATTGCAGAAACCCAAGAAACAAGTGTCCCTTTCAACGCCGAAAAGACCGTGAAATTTTGGGCCCCGGATGGCGTACATCAGGCTTGGAAATTGGCAAGGGGTGAAATTGGGTTATCGATGAATCCGGTGGAGAAAATCCACGCGTTGGGCGTTAACCAATGGGAATTGAACACCGGTTCTCCGCATTACATCCAGTTTGAGGACGGCGATTTAAGCAACATCGATTTAATTCCGTGGGCCAGGGGGGTTCGTTACAGTGAGCAATACGCTCCTGCCGGAATCAATGTGAATGTCGTAAAAATCCTGGGTGAAGGTTCCATTGCGATGCGCACCTACGAGCGTGGGGTGGAAAACGAAACCTTGAGTTGCGGCACGGGGGTAACTGCGGCCGCCATCGCGTACTCAAACCAACGCGTACAAAACCAAATCCCCAACACCCTTCAACAGGTATCGGTAAGCACCGCTGGCGGCCAGTTGCATGTCCGTTTTGCTGCGCAAAACGGCCGGTTTGAAAACATCTACCTCATCGGCGCAGCCACCTTCGTTTTTGAAGGCCGCCTATAAAAAAAAAGAGGCCGGCAAAGCCGGCCTCTCACTTAGTTAGGAGTCAAAAATCAATCGTTATTGTACGCAAATTTTCACTGTACCTTGGTTGGCATTGCCCTTCACCGTAGCGAAGTAATACCCCTTGGGCATGTTGCCCAGATTGATGTCGAAATTGTTCTCACCCACAGTCATCTCTACCGCTTTTTCCATCACCACCTTGCCCTGCAAGTTTACTACACGCAATACCGCCGCCTCTTTCACCTTGGATTGAACCGTTACCGTGGCTTTGTCTGTAGTTGGGTTAGGATATACAACCACCTTCAAAGAAGTGTTGTCTTTTACATTTTTAGTTGAAGTCAACAACGTGCGACTGCGGAAGAAACCACGACCGTGTGTACCTACGTACATCGTCATACCCTCCCAAGGTCTCCACTCGTAACCACGAATTTCAAATACAGGCACACGTGCCATACCGTCGTTTCCTTCTACCCATGTGCTTCCGCCATCCTCAGTGTACCAAACACCAAAGTCTGTACCCAAAATGATGCGTTTGTTGTCGTCCACGTCAATCACCGCATCGTAAACAGGCATCGAAGGCAAATTGCCCGTGATGTTTTTCCAAGTTGGCGCATCCGCCAAACCGTTGAACGTTTCGTATACATATGTGGTGTTACCGTAACCACCCAAAGTGATTACCACGTGCTCACCGTCCATCTGGTCAACATTCACCGAGGTGATGGTGCGGCCCGACAAACCCGAAGGGGTAATTGTTTTTTGAACGATAGGAGCAGGTACCTTCAACACAGTAGGATTGGCAGCCAATGTAAATGTAGCCACGTTGATGCTATCGATACGGGTTAAACGGCCCGACTTACACAAGAACAAATGATCACCATCCGCAGTGTAGTCCATTTCGATGATACGATCTGTACCCAAGTTTTTACCCACCAAATACCAGCTAACGGTTTCAGCAAAATCGGTTGGGTTGTTAGCCATCCACACTTCAGAATTCTTAGCCAAGAACAAACGCGATGTTTTTGGTCCAGACTCCCACAAACAGAAAGTAGTATTAAAATCAGATTGTGCAGTACCGGGCTGACGGTCGTCGAAGAAGGTTGATGTTGATTGACCGTTGTTGGCTGAACGAGCCACTGTACCATAATAGGTTGATACAAATACCGTTTTGGGACTGAAACGCGAGAATTCCACATCAAATCCATCACCACCGTAGATTCTAATGGCCGTCTTTGAAGGCTGACCGCCAAAAGAGTTACCACTAAAGTTCAACAACTGAGTACCATTATCTTGCGCACCACCGGTCATGTGACCCAATTCATTGGCTGCAACATTGTATAATTGCAAAGTAACAAAACCACGAGAAATAGGGGTCCAGATCTTACCATCAAAACTCCTATGCAAACCACCATCAGAACCAACAATGATGGCCGGAGGCGTTGTAGACATATCCCAAGCAATCATGTGTTTATCGGCATGAACATAGTTGGTGTTCCAAGGAGCATCAAAAGTACCAGCCGTCTCGCGGTAACCGTTCACCACATCCCAAGTAGCCAAATCAACGCCACCCATGTAAACTTTATCCTTGTTGGTTGGATCAACACTCACTACGTTGTCGTACCATCCTTGACGGTTAGAACCAAAAATATCGGTCACAGAGCTATAACTCATCAAACGATTCCAAGTTGCACCACCATCGGTAGTTCTGAACAAACCACTGAAAGAACCTGTATTTGAAGCACCCATCAAGTAAACGTAGTTGGGATCTTGGGGAGAGATCGCAATGGAAGTACGGCCTCCAGTGCTGATAGTTCCATTCACCGGCTTCATGGCACCGGCAGCATCCATCTTCAACACAGAACCTGAGTTGGTAGACGCCCACAAAACACCATTTTTATCCATTTTTATTTCCTTGATAGAACCTACAGAAATCTTCTTTTGGTTGGCTCCGTCATTGGTGAACTCATAAATACCATCCTCGGTAGACACGTAAATTTTATCGGCCGTAGGGTGCGCCACCATGCTATTGCATTGCATGAAACTCGCAGCGGTGGTGTTGGCCATCTTTGTAAAGGCAACCCCTCTAGCGTTCGTGCTTTTGTACAATCCACCACCCAAAAAGGCAGGTGAACCGTTGCGGGTGCCCGACAAATTCACAAACCCACCTTCTCCGGTACCATAGAAAATGGTTCCAGTGGCCGCGTTTTGTGCGATGCAGGTCACACTCAAATTCTCTTGCTTATCGTTGATGGGCGACCAACTCTGTCCTTTGGTGAAAGAACGGAACAATCCACCACTCACACTACCGGCAAACCATATGTTGCTTGAATCCTTGTGAATCAAAAAGGCACGCAAGCGACCGCCTACGTTGTCAGGACCCATGCTTTCCCACTTCAAAGGCTTGTTGGCACGACGGTTCAATCGCATCGCATCGGCCTGAGACATGGCTTGCTCGAACCATTCTGGCTCGATGGTTCCGGTGGCCTCATTCAAACGCATGCTGTAAATCGAACGAATGGCCCCTTCAATGGATTCCTCTTCCCCATGCTTCTCTTCCGTAGTCAAAGAAACTGGCATCCCCACGGGCAACATCGCAACAAACAACGACATCCCCGCTACCAATGTAGCAGAAGCCGTGAGCGTGATGATTGGTTTTATTCTCATAAGATCTAAATATCGATTTTAGGTATTTTACAAATTAAACAATGTATCGTTACTTTTCCAATTTATATGGGCGATTTACATAAAAGAAAATCGAACAACCGCCCATTTTTTCACGATTCTTAGACATCCCAGCAAGCAGGACGTTCCGCAAAATTACAATACGTGCTTTTCAGCGTGGTAAGAACTCCTCACCATCGGACCGCTTTCTACGAAACGGAAGCCCATTTGCAAGCCCAATTCCTCCCAGTGCTTGAACTTATCGGGATGCACATATTCTTTCACCTCCAGGTGCATTTTCGTGGGCTGCAGGTACTGTCCGAGCGTTAACACATCACACCCACTTTCCCGCAAATCTTCCATCAATTGCTTCACTTCATCGTCGGTTTCCCCGAGCCCCAACATCGCCCCAGACTTGGTTCTGCGTCCGTATTCGTGGGTGCGCTTGGTCTGCTCCAAACTGCGGGCATACTTGGCTTGAGGCCTTACCATCCGATACAACCTTTCCACTGTTTCCATGTTGTGCGATGTTACTTCAGCACCGGCATCCAACACCATGTAGAGCAAATCCCATTGGGCCTTAAAATCAGGAATCAACGTTTCAATGGTGGTTTCGGGATTCAGGGCTTTCACCGCCTTCACCGTTTCGGCCCACACAGTTGCCCCTTTGTCTTTCAACTCATCGCGATTCACCGAGGTAATCACACAATGCTTCACCCCCATCAATTTCACCGCTTCCGCCACGCGCTCGGGCTCGTTCATGTCGTATTCGTTCGGACGTCCGGTAGCCACTGCACAAAAACTACAGCTGCGGGTACACACATTGCCCAAAATCATGAAAGTTGCCGTGCCTTCTCCCCAGCATTCGCCCATGTTTGGACAGCGACCGTCTTCACAGATGGTGTGCAGTTTGTGCTCCTTCACGATGCGTTTTACGCGGGTATAGTTTTCGCCAGTGGGCAATTCAATCTTTAACCAACTGGGTTTTGGCGTGCGCTTTTCTTTCGATACGATGGGTAATTCTATCACAACAGTAATTCAATTAAGGGCAGGAAATGACTTACAAGCGGTTGCCGTACTCAAATCCTACTGCAAAGGTAACAAATACACTTGGGAAGAAGTTTCGATTCATTTCTGAACGATACCACAAAGGCAATTTTCTGGCAAATCGATCCACGCCAAACCCCAGCGTGAGGGTATTCGAAACGTTTCGATAGCTGCCCCACTCGGCCTGCATCGCCACCAAACCTCCCAGCCCAGGTATAAATTCTCCATCCGAGAACCCCTTGCCATAAGCGGCCGTTCCACCAATCAAACCCACATCGTGAATGGAAGGATCATAGGCCACGGCGGTATATCCATCGGTTAGGGGCGCAGGTTCGTACAACCATATATAAGTAGGCCAGGCATAGTTCAACGGAATATCTACCGACGCATTCAACCGAACCCCCACATCGCCACGGTCATTCCGCTCACTCAAAACCAAACTCTTTCCCCATTGATATCGCAGCAACGCATTGTGGGTGACACGCTCAATCGCAAATGCCGAACTGCCAGGCAAACGCTGATTGATCACCTTCATCTCCCGGGGATCTTTCATGACACCCAACCACAAAGCTTGCGTGCCCAAATGTCCTCGTTCCGACTGCTGTTTGACGAATCCAAAATCCCAGCCGAAATGTCGGACATTCACCCCCAATCCCCACAATTTTGGTTGGATGGGGGCGGGCAAGGTCGACAAAGTCTGTCCCCCAAGTGTGGATAACCCCAACACCCAAAGTCCAATCGCCAACCCCAAAATGCCCTTTTGCATGTATCAAAGATACAATTCCCCCACACCTACCCAAAACAACCAAATCCAGGAAAAAATCACTCCACTTTCTCCCACTACCAGAAAAACCCTTGTTTTCATGGATTTCAATCTATATTTGTTGCGTCTAAATCGTGGAATTCCGACGAATTTTTACAACAAACACCCCTTTGGTGGCGCAATGTGGAAAACAAGTGGTTAAAAAGGGGAAATTGTGGGAAATTGTGGGAAATTGCATATTTATTTAGCAGACAGAAAAAACCAACACGGAATGACCGCATTCATTGGAGAGTTTAATTGCAAACTGGACGAGAAAGGAAGACTTTCCATTCCGTCGAAACTTCGGGCTCAGTTCCCCGAAGCGGTTGGCAATACGCTTGTGGTGAACCGCGGATTCGAGAAGTGTCTGGTGCTCTACACCAAGGAAGATTGGCTGGATGAAACCGCCAAACTGAACTCCGTGGATGATTTCATGAGTCCCGACATCCGTCGGTTCAAACGAATCTTCACCAACGGTGCCAACTTGGTTCAGATCGATGGCGCACAGCGCATTTTGATTCCCAAAAAACTCCTAGAATACGCCGAGCTAACTGCAGAGGTAATCTTGGTGGCCAATGGAAACAAAATTGAATTGTGGGATCAAGCCGTTTACGAATCTGAACTCAATGTTGATGCCACGGAAATGTCTCAGTTGGCGCAATTGTTTCACCAACAACGCAACCAAGGTTAAGTAGCGCATCGGGCCGTTGGCCAACTGTTTGCGTATGTACGACTACCACGACCCCGTCCTTCTTCACCCCAGTGTGGATGCCCTGGTTACCAACCCAGACGGCACCTATGTGGATGTCACATTCGGCGGTGGTGGTCACAGTCGCGCCATCCTCAACAAATTATCGCCAAAAGGCAAACTCATTGCCTTCGACCAAGACGAAGACACCCTGTCGCGCGTTCCCAACGACCCCCGTTTCACCTTGGTCAACCACAATTTCCAATTCACAAAACCCTACCTAGAATACCTCAAAGCCCTGCCCATTGATGGCCTCCTGGCCGATCTCGGCATCTCCTCCCACCAAATCGATGTGGGTGAAAGAGGGTTTGCCCACCGGCTCGACGGTCCGCTCGACATGCGCATGTCGAACCAAAACCCCATCTCAGCCGCCCACCTCGTTCAAAATGGGGCAGAATCGGAATTGCTGTATGTATTCAAACAGTATGGCGAAATCCCCAACGCGCGCAGACTCATAGAAGTTATCACCCGCTCACGCGGAAGCAAAGACCTCAGCACCATCCAAGGGTTTAAATCGGCCATCGCCCCGTGCACGCCCGGCAAAACCCCCGCCAAATATTTAAGCCAAGTTTTCCAAGCCCTGCGCATCGCCGTAAACAAAGAAATGGGCGTTTTGGAAACCCTGCTCCAAGATGCAGAACACATCATCAAACCCGGCGGAAAATTGGTGGTCATCTCGTATCACTCCTTGGAAGATCGCTTGGTAAAACACCTGTTTCAGACCGGAAATCTCAAAGGGGAGCGACATACAGACCTGTATGGAAACATCAGCAAACCCTTTGATAATCAACCCAATAGCGCCATCATCCCAGATGCCGAAGAAATTGAAAAAAACAAACGCGCACGCAGCGCAAAAATGAGAATAGGAGTACGCAACACATGGAAGAGAACCCATTCTTAAATACCGACATCGACCCCCAGACGGTGATGGACAACACCACACCGGAGGAATCAACGTCCCAACAAGACGCGCCCATTCCTATGTGGAGCTGGGTAAAATTTGCCCTGGTGGGATTCGCCCTGATGTTGTTCTACATCTACAACTCGCACCACGCCAACAAAGCCATCCGCAAAAAGGAGCAACTCATCAAAGAGCTCAAAGAACTCCACAGCGAGCGCATCAGCCTAGAAAGCCAAACCACCAACGCCTCCAAACAAAGCGAACTCAGCAAACGCCTCGAAGGCAGCGGCTTGAAAGAAATTACCACCCCGCCCATCAAACTGACAAAACCCCATGAGCAAGACTAAAGTCAACTCCCGAAAAGTCATTTTGGTTAGGGCCTACATCGTTTTTGCCCTGCTGTTTGTCTTTGCCGTTTCTATTTTTATCACCGCGGTAAAATTGCAATTGGGCACCGACGACAAATTCCGGGAAGAATTGAGTGCCAAAAACACCCGTGTTGTAGAAATTGAAGCGTTGCGGGGCAACATTTACGCCGACGACGGCAGCCTACTCGCCACATCCGTACCCAAATACGATGTCATTTTCGACCTACGGGCCGATGGACTTACCACCAAAGTATTCATCGGCAAAATTGACAGTTTCAGCCTCAGGATGTCGCAGATGTTCCCAGAACGCAACGCCAGCGGCTGGAAAGAACATTTGTTGAAGCACCGTGAAAAACGCACCCGTTACCTAAAAATCGCCAAAGACATCGGCTTTGAACAAGTGAAAGCCATCAAAACTTGGCCCATCGCCCGACTTGGAAAATTCAAAGGGGGCATCTGGTATGAAGAAAAAGGCAAACGCATGTACTTCATGGGTGAATTGGCCAAACGAACCATCGGATACATCAAAGACAAAACCGCGGTGGGATTGGAAGGCGCATTCGACACCCTGCTACGCGGCAAAAACGGCAGCCAAATGCAACAACGCATGAGCGGCCAAACCTGGAGACCCATTCAAGTGGGAAACAACCGAGGCGCTGTGAATGGAAAAGACATCGTCACCACACTGGATGTGCGCATTCAAGACATTGCACAATATGCATTGCAAAAAGGACTGGAAGCCGAATCGGCCGACCACGGCTGCGTGATTGTCATGGAGAGCAAAACTGGCGCCATCAAAGCCATGGCAAACCTTAAACGCGGTGAAGACGGACAGTATTACGAAGCGCAAAACTACGCCGTGAGTGAATTCACCGAACCTGGATCCACATTCAAACTACTATCGGCCATCGCCCTGCTGGAAGACGGCAAAATAAGCACCACCGATACCGTTGACAATTCTTGGGGCAAGTGGAAATGGCTGGAGGACGCGGTAAAACCCAAAAAGCGCTACTACACGTTGAGTGAATGCTTGCAATACTCTTCCAATGTTGGCATCAGCAAATTTGTGATGCAACATTACAAGAAAGACCCAAAGAAATTTACCCAGCATGCCTTGGACCTCGGGTTGCACAACAAGCCCAAATTCGACATCCCGTCGAGCAGCAGTCCCAGCATCCCCACCCCAGATCAATCAGGATGGTCGGTCACCAGTTTGCCTTCATTGAGCATCGGTTACAGCAGCACAATATCACCAATGCAAACGTTGATGTTGTACAACACCATCGCCAATCAGGGCAAAATGATGCAACCCTACATGGTGAAAGAAATTAGGCACGAAGGACAAACCCTGTCGAAAATCGAACCGCAAGTCATCAACGAAAAAGCCGTTAGTCCCAAAACCGCCGCCACCCTCACCCAAATGCTGGTGCAAGTGGTAGACAATGGTACGGCCAATGGCATCAAGACCGACAATTACAAGATTGCGGGAAAAACCGGTACCGCTTGGCTTTCACAGGGCAAATCGGGGTACAACCAAGAAAACAACCGACAATTCCAAGCCTCATTTGCTGGATTCTTCCCCGCCAACAACCCCCAATACACCATTGTGGTAGTGGTCAACAACCCCAAAAGCGGTCGTTATTCGGGCGCGCAAATTGCGGCGCCTATCTTCAAAAACATCAGCGACCGCATTTACAGCACGCACATCAAGGTTCAGCCATCGCTACAAACAGCCAGCTTGCCCCAAGAACCGGGCATTCTGAAAGGCGACGCAGCCAAAACCAAATGGGTACTCAACGAAATCGGCATTAGTTCGCAGTTGCTGCAAGACAGTCAAACCAAGAATGAGCAGGTCCTGTTCCCCGGCCAGTACATCGACCTCAGCAAAGAGGCACATTCGGTTAAACTAAAACCGGTCAAAATCAAAGAAAATACCCTCCCCGATTTGCGTGGCATGGGATTGCGCGACGCGCTCAAACTACTGAGCGACCTTGGATTAAAAGCCAGCTACAGCGGATATGGCCGAGTGAGCGATCAAGCCCCAGCACCCAACACCAAAATCGGCGCCAACAATGAAGTCGTTCTCATCCTCAAACCCTACTAAGCCATGAAATCGCTCCAACAACTCCTCTCTACCCTGGAATCGGCCACGCTGTTCGGCGCTGCTGATGCACAGGTTGGCGGACTTCAGATCGATAGCCGTATGGTGCAGTCAGGCGACCTCTATGCCGCGATGAAAGGCACAACCGTTGACGGTCACAATTTCATCGATGCCTGTATTGAATCGGGTGCGTCGGTGATTTTGTGCGAAGAGTTGCCCAAGCAGTTGAATGAAGCGGTTTGCTATGTACACGTTGAGAATACCGCGAAAGCCTTGGGCGAAATTTGCTTGAATTTTTACGACAGAAAAGCGGAAAACATTACCATTGTTGGCACGACCGGCACCAATGGGAAAACCAGCGTAAGCACTTTGCTGTTCGATTTATTCACCTTGCGGGGGCATTTGTGCGGATTGATTTCCACGGTAGAAAACCGGATTGGTAAGCAAATCATCCCGAGCACCCACACCACACCCAACATCGTGGCGCTCCACGGATTGCTGGCCCAAATGGCCGATGCCGGTTGTGAATACTGCTTCATGGAGGTAAGTTCTCATGCGGTAGACCAGCTCAGAATTGCCGGTGTTCCTTTCGCTGCCGGGGTATTCACGAATATCACCCACGACCACCTCGACTACCACAAAACGTTCGACAATTATATCAAAGCGAAAAAGCAATTTTTCGATGAGTTGCCCTCATCGGCGGTGGCGGTCACCAACAAAGACGACCGCAATGGCATGGTGATGTTGCAAAACACCAAAGCCATGCGCTACACCTACGCGATGAAACAACCGGCCGATTTCACCGTAAGGGTTTCAGAGCACGATTTCACCGGAATGCAGCTGCAATTGAACCAAACCGAGTTTTGGACGCCCTTGATTGGTGGTTTTAACGCTTACAATTTGTGCGCAGTATATGCCACGGCCTTTTTGCTCACCGAGGGCGATGCCGAACTACCCATTCAAATGAGTGCCTTAGGCAAAGTAAACGGGCGCTTCGAGGTACTGCGTGGCCCCAACAGAATCACCGCCATCGTGGATTATGCCCACACCCCTGATGCACTAAAAAACGTGTTGCACACCATCAACGACATCCGCAAAAACAGTGTAAACTTGATCACCGTGGTTGGTTGTGGTGGAAATCGAGACCAAGCCAAACGACCCGAAATGGCCAAATTGGCGGCGGAAATGAGCAACAAGGCCTTGTTGACCTCAGACAACCCCCGCTTTGAAGATCCTCAAGAAATCCTTAACCAAATGGAGGCGGGTGTAGACCCGCAGAACTACAAACGGATTGTCAAAATCATGGACCGCAAGGAAGCCATCAAAACCGCGGTGCTCATGGCACAGCCCGGCGATATCATCCTCGTGGCCGGGAAAGGACATGAAACTTACCAAGACATTCAGGGGGTGAAGCATCCTTTCGACGATAAAATCATTTTAAGCGAAACTTTTAAACTCATCGAATAAAACCAAAGCCATGTTATACTATTTGTTTGAACACCTCGACAAAATGGGCTTCGCCGGCGCCGGCGTGTTCAAGTACATTTCATTCCGGGCCTCATTGGCAGGTATCCTGAGCTTGCTTTTGGCGCTGATTGCCGGCAAAAGCATCATCGGATGGTTACAACGCCAGCAAATTGGCGAAACCATCCGCGAATTGGGTCTGGAAGGCCAAATGCAAAAGAAAGGTACTCCCACCATGGGGGGCATCATCATCATTTTAAGCATTATTGTCCCCACGCTATTGTTGGCCCGGCTCGACAACATCTATGTGATTGTGATGATGATCAGCACCATTTGGATGGGGGTTATCGGCGGGATTGACGATTACATCAAGGTGTTCAAAAAAGACAAGGAGGGCATGAAGGCCACCACCAAGTTGATTGGACAGCTGATGTTGGGTGTGCTCATTGCTATCACCATCGATCATACGCACAGCAGCAACAATTTGGCGTTGACCACCAACCTACCCATCACCAAAAACATCTTGAATTACTCTGACCTGATCCCAGGGGCTCACAACGCTTGGATCATCTATGTACCGATCATCATTTTCATTGTCATGGCCGTTACCAATGCGGTAAACCTTACAGACGGTATCGATGGTTTGGCAGCGGGCACTACCGCCATTGTGGGTGTGGGTTTGGGCATCATGGCCTATGCAGCGGGTAACATCAAAGTAGCCGATTATTTGAACATCATTTACGTCCCCAACTCTGGAGAAGTGGTCATCTTCTTGGCCGCAGTCATTGGTGCTTGCCTGGGCTTTTTGTGGTACAACGGCTATCCAGCTCAAGTTTTCATGGGCGATACCGGTTCGATGGCCCTAGGTGGCGCGGTAGCAGCCGTAGCAATCATCATCAAAATGGAATTGTTGCTCCCCATATTGTGCGGGGTATTCTTGGCGGAAAGCGGGTCTGTGATCTTACAGGTAAGCTATTTCAAATACACCAAAAAACGCTTTGGCGAAGGCAGAAGAATTTTCTTGATGTCGCCCTTGCACCACCATTTTCAGAAAAAGAACCTCCCAGAAAGCAAGATTACCCTGCGTTTCTGGTTGATCACCATTGTCTTGGTTTTGGCTACGTTGGCATTGATTAAACTGCGTTGAGAAAGCGATTGGTCATATTGGGAGCAGGCGAAAGCGGTAGAGGTGCCGCAGTTTTGGGCGCAGCCCAAAACTGGGATGTATTTGTATCCGACAAAGGAAAAATCGCCCAGAAATACCAAGATGAACTCAACCTACACAACATCGCCTGGGAACAAGAACAACACAGCGAAGACAAAATACTTTCCGCCGACTTAATCATCAAAAGTCCGGGCATTCCAGACAAAGCGCCCATGGTTGCTGCTGCACTCGAAAAAGGCATCGAAGTGATTGACGAACTCGAATTTGGCTATCGCTATACCCAAGCCAAAATGATCAGCATCACCGGCACCAATGGCAAAACCACCACCACCCTACTCACCTACCACCTGCTGAAACAAGCGGGATTGAATGTGGGATTGGCGGGAAATATCGGTCGCTCATTGGCCCGACAGGTGGCACAAGAACAGTTCGACTACTACGTGGTGGAGATGAGCAGTTTTCAGCTAGACCGGATCGATACCTATCGCAGTCACATCGCCATTCTCTGCAACATCACCCCGGACCACTTGGACCGATACGGATACAATGTAGAAGCCTATGCCGATGCCAAAATGCGCATCACCCGCAACCAAGAAGCTTCGGATTATTTCATTTATTGTGCCGACGACTCCCTCACACAAGAGGCCATGTTGCGCAATCCATTCTTGGCTAAAGCCATCCCATTCAGTTTACAAACAACCCTAACGGAAGGAGCCTATGGCAAAGACAATATCCTTCACATTTTAACCAAAGAAACATTCACTCTCGATATGCAAGAATTCACACTTCGTGGGCAACACAATGCCTACAACAGCATGGCTGCCTCAGTAGCTGCCAGTTTAATGGACGTTCGCAAGGACAGCATCCGCGAAAGCTTTACCAACTTCCAAAACGCAGAGCATCGCTTGGAATTTGTACAAAAGGTGGGCGGAGTTGACTACATCAACGATTCCAAAGCCACCAATGTTAACTCAGCATGGTATGCTTTGGAAAGCATGGACCGACCTGTTATTTGGATCGCTGGCGGGGTAGACAAAGGCAACAACTACGCGGATTTGAAGAACTTGGTGAAAAGTAAAGTAAAAATGATCATTTGCTTGGGCTTAGACAACATCAAGATCCATCAAGCATTCCAGGCCGATGTTGACCTCATCATCAACACAAGTTCCGCCAAAGAAGCGGTTCATGTGGCCTCAAAGATGGCCGATCAGGGCGATGTAGTCTTGCTCTCACCCGCTTGCGCCAGTTTTGATTTGTTCGATAGCTACGAAGACCGTGGCCGTCAGTTCAAAGAAGCCGTAAGACACTTATAAAAACAAAACACCGCATGAATACGCAGTTCACTTCCCGTTTCAAAGGCGACAAATGGATTTGGTTTGTAATCATTATCCTGTCGTTGATCGGCATTTTGGCCGTTTACAGCGCCACCGGTACCTTGGCTTATTCCAAGCAGGGCGGGAACACCGAATGGTATTTTTTGCGACACACGGGATTCTTACTGATTGGCTTAGGCTTGTTGTACCTCACCCACCTGATCCCATTTTCTTATTACTCGCGGATAAGCCAAATTTTCTTGTGGATTTCTATTGGGCTGTTGATACTTACCCTAGTCATCGGCTCAGAAATCAACAACGCCACCCGGGTTATTCCCATTCCAGGATTGGGCATTACGTTTCAACCCTCAGACATGGCCAAGCTTTTCTTGGTGATGTACATTTCACGGTATTTGAGCAAGAACCAAGAGGAGATCGACAGTCCGAAAGTATTTTGGGTAACACTGGTCTACATCCTTATAGTCGTTGGGTTGATTGCACCAGAGAATTTGAGTACCTCTTTGGTTGTGTTTTTAACGGCAGGACTGCTGATGTTCATTGGCCGGGTAAACTTCAAGTATATGATGTATTTGTCGCTCTCGGGCCTTGGGCTCATCAGTTTGTTGGTGGTGGTTTTGCTCAACATCAACACCGAAGGCATGGAGGGCACCCGTATTCCCACATGGAAAAAGCGTATCGAGACGTTCATGGGGAAAGACGACGGTCAGGGCAACTACCAGCAATTGCAATCGAAAATTGCCGTGGCAACGGGCGGAGTATTTGGAAAAGGGCCGGGCAATAGCACCCAGCGCAATTACTTACCACACCCCTATTCCGATTTTATCTATGCCATCATCGTGGAAGAATATGGGTTGTTGGGTGGATTGATTGTAACGGGCTGCTTTCTGATTTTGGTCTATCGGTGTTTGAAAATTGTGGTGGAGAGTCCGCGCGCCTTCGGCGCGCTAGTGGCCATGGGATTAGGCCTTTCCATGAGCCTACAAGCCTTCGTGAACATGGGCGTTGCCGTGGGCATGTTGCCCGTTACCGGCCTTACCATTCCGCTGGTGAGTATGGGTGGTACCAGCTTATTCATGAACAGCATTGGCTTCGGCATCATCCTGGGCATTTCAAAGTATATCGAAGAGGAAAAACAACAGCAAGCCGAGGCGTTGCACGCCAACATCGCATAACCATGGGAACTTCTGCCAACCATAACGCCTCGCATCGCTTCATCCTTTCTGGAGGGGGTACGGGCGGACATATATTCCCCGCAGTGGCCATTGCAAAAGCCCTGCAAAAGCGATACCCCAACGCAGAATTTTTGTTTGTGGGCGCTTTGGGCAAAATGGAAATGGAGAAAGTACCCAAAGAAGGATTCAACATCGTGGGGATGCCCATCGAAGGACTGAAACGCTCCATTACATTGAGGAACGTGGTGGTCGCCCTCAAGACCTTACAAAGCTTTTGGAAGGCAAAAAAATTGTTAAAGCAGTTCAACCCTAACGCTGTCATCGGCACGGGTGGATACGCCAGTTTGCCCATTTGTTTTATGTCGGCCCGAAACGGCTACACCACCCTCTTGCAAGAGCAGAACGGATTTGCCGGACTCACAAACCGGTTGGTGGCAGGCAAAGCGGCACATGTGTGTTGTGGGTTTCCGCAGATGGACAAATTCTTCCCCTCGGGCAAATGGAGTTTTACGGGAAATCCCGTGAGGCAAACCATCATTGATGTGCCGGGCAAAGACAACGAGGCCAACCGCACAGCCTCAAGGGCCAAATTTGGACTGAACCCGCAGATGCCGGTGGTTTTCATCACAGGCGGAAGTTTGGGCGCCAGGACCATCAATGAGTCGGTGTTCGCAGATTTGCTCACCCTAGCCAAAGCCGGGATTCAAGTCATTTGGCAGATGGGGTTGCCGTTTGCAAAGTCGCACAGTGACAAAATCCAAGCAATCATCACCGCCAATCCATCGATTTACGGCGATGCTGGATCACCGGGCTTATATCATGCGGCGTTCATTTACGACATGGACGAGGCTTATTTGGCGAGCGACCTGGTCATTTCTCGGGCCGGGGCGATATCCATTTCAGAAATTGCGGTGGTGGGCAGACCTTCCGTTTTGGTGCCTTCTCCGAATGTAACCGACGACCACCAAACCCAGAATGCGCGGGTTTTGAGCGATATGGGTGCAGCGTTGTTGGTGAGCGATAAAGAAGCCCCTGAGCGGTTGATTTCAGCCACGATGTCGTTGTTGGAAGATACGAAAAAAAGAGCACAAATGCAAGAAAAATTGACGGTCATGGCCAGACCCATGGCTACAGAAACCATTGTAAACAAGTTGGAAGAATGCCTACAGAAGCGCGGATAACGGATTTTGAGCAGGCCTATTTCTTGGGCATTGGCGGTATTGGCATGAGTGCCATTGCGCGGTATTTGCTGCAGATCGGCATGCCGGTGATGGGGTATGACAAGACATCAACGCCGCTGACCGAGGCCCTTGTGGCCGAGGGCGCGGAGATTCTGTACGATGATACCGTTGCGGCTTTGCCGCAACGGGTAACCACCCAGTTGCACAAGACCCTGTTTATTCTTACCCCGGCCATTCCTAAAAACCATCCCCAGTGGGTTTGGTTGCAGGAACAACAGGCCACCATACTGAAGCGCAGCGAGGTATTGGGCAGCATTGCCCGCAATGGATTCTCCATTGCGGTGGCCGGTACCCACGGGAAAACCACCACTTCTACCCTGATAGCCCACCTGCTCAATACCTGCAATATCAACTTCACCGCCTTCCTCGGAGGCATATCCTCCAATTTCGGCAGCAACTACTTCCGCAAAACCGATGGCATCAACCCACCCGTTGGGGGAGAAATCATCGTGCTGGAAGCCGATGAATTCGACCGCAGCTTCCATCGCCTGAACCCCGATTTGGCCATCATCACCGCGATGGACCCAGATCACCTCGACATATACGGAACCCCCGAGGCCTTCACTCAAGCCTTCGCCGATTTCACAAAACTCATTCGCGCTTGGGGCGGCGCCGAGAAACCCTTGCCCTCAACCCCAAAACCCCACGGCGCCGCCCTCATGATCCATGAATCGCTGTCGCTCCAAACCCCCGATCACGTCCTCACCTATTCCTACGGACTCCAATCCACCTCCGCTGTGCAAGCCCAACAAGTGCACATCGACCAAGGAGATTTTTGTTTCCAATACAAGTTAAACCAACACGAGGTAGCTGAATTCCGATGCGGACTTCCCGGCCATCACAACGTGCAAAACGCACTGGCCGCACTGGGGGTTTGTCACGCCTTCCTCGGACTCCCCATCGACCAACTGCAGCAAGGCATCGCCACATTCAAAGGAGCCAAGCGACGGTTTGAATACATCCATAAAACAAGTCAATACGTGGTGATCGATGACTATGCCCATCACCCCGAAGAGCTCAACGCCATCATCGGTTCGGTAAAAACCCTGTACCCAAACAAAAAAATCACGGGCATTTTTCAACCCCACCTGTTTAGCAGAACCCAAGACTTTGCCCAAGGATTTGCCAGCAGCTTATCGGCCCTTGACCAACTCTACCTCATGGAAATTTATCCTGCGCGCGAACTCCCTATCCCTGGCGTCGATAGCACCTGGCTGTTGAGTTTGGTAAGTAACCCAAACAAAGCGCTGGTTAACCCCAACAGCATCTTAACGGAACTGTCTGAAAATCCCGCCGAAGTATTGCTGATCCTCGGTGCCGGCGATATCGACCGCATCGTTCAACCCATTCAAACCCTGTATCATGAACTGGAAACCCGCATTCAATAAACGACAATGGATGGTGGCCATGTTGTTGGTCTTACTGGTAGCCGTATCCATCTTTTGGTCGGCCATCTCCAAGACTGCCAAAAATCGCCTTGTGGAATCCATGGAGATCACCATACTCCCCCAAGGGAAAGCCCTTTTCCTCAACAACACCATCCTCGCCGATTCCATACAATCTGTGATTGGTAACCCCACGGGAAGAAGCGCCTCCGACCTCAATATCCAAAAACTGGAAGCCCGACTCAACAAAATCCCCGCAGTTAAAAAAGCCGAAGTGTATATCGCCCTCGATGGCGTACTCAAAGTAAAAATTGAAGAACGTACCCCCATCGTGCTGGTAAACAACACCCAAGGAGAAGAATTCTACCTCGATACCCAAGGCGTCATGATCCCCAACAGCACACCCAAATTTTGTGATGTTTTGGTCGCCAACGGCAACGTGAGAAATCGGTTGGCCTCTGGCAAAATCATTGCCGGAGAAACCGCCAGAAACTTACTCTCCGTGGCCAAGTTTATCGCCGCCGACTCCCTGTGGAACATGCAATTTCAACAACTGTATGTAGATAATTACAACGATGTGATTTTGATTCCCCGCGTTGGAAAACATAGCATTGTTGTAGGCAACGGCGCCAACCTACCCGAAAAGTTCGGAAACCTGCGTCTTTTCTACGATCAAGGCCTGAAAAGCACCGGCTGGGATCGCTATAAAAGTGTAGACATTTCTAACCTCAATCAGGTAGTAGGAACCCGCAGTGGTCAAGAAAGTATACAAATCAAAGAAGAAAAGTCCAATAAAAACAACAGTAGATAATCGCGCAGAAACCCCAAAATAACCCTAGCACAATTACAAAAAAATATGGCTATCAATAACAATATCATCGTAGGACTCGACATCGGAACCACCAAAGTGTGTGCGATTGTTGGTCAAATGGCTGAAAACGGCAAAATCAACGTTTTGGGCATGGGAAAAGCACCCAGCCAAGGTGGCGTATCACGCGGAATGGTCGCCAACGTGGCCAAAGCAGTTACCGCCATCCAAACGGCCGTGGAAGAAGCTATCAAACAAAGTCAAGTCAGCATCAAAACCGTGTTTGTAGGCATCGCAGGTCACCACATTAAAAGCTTGCAGCACCGTGGCACCCTCAGCCGCAAACAATGGGATGTTGAAATCACCGAAGACGAACTCAACAAACTCGAAGCAGAAATGGAGAACTTGGCTTTGTCGCCCGGACTTGAAATCCTCCACGTTTTACCTCAAGAATATCGCATCGACGGTGAAGAAGGGATCAAAGACCCCGTAGGTCGTGTGGGTGTTCGTGTGGAATGCAACTACCACATCATTACTGGTGAAACATCTGCCGCAAAAACCATTTTCATGGCCGTACGTCGCGCTGGACTCGAAATCGCCGACCTCATCGTAGAGCCCGTGGCATCCGCCGCCGCCGTTCTCAGCGAACCCGAAATGGAAGCCGGTGTCGCATTGGTCGATATCGGAGGTGGTACCACCGACATCTGTATTTTTGACGATGGCGCCATCAGGCATACCGCCATTATCCCCATCGGTGGCGACCGAATCACCAAAGATTTGCAAGAAGCCTTTGGTATTTTAAAGGACCAAGCCGAATTTGTGAAAGTCAATTACGGCAGCTGCTACCCCACCGAAGCCATGAAAAACGAGGTGGTGGTGGTTCCTGGATTACCCGGTCGCGCGCCCAAAGAAATCTCTTTGTATGCCATTTCACAGGTCATTCGTGCCCGCGTTGAAGACATCATCCAAAAAGTAGATTTCGAAATCGTGGTATCAGGCATCCGAAACAAATTGGCTGGAGGTATTGTACTCACAGGTGGTGGTTCTTCCATGAAAGATATCACCCAATTGTTCAACTACTTCATTGGCTTGGAAGTGCATATTGGCTCGCCCGGACAGCGTTTGGCAAAAGGCATGATCGACGAAGTACGCAACCCCATGTATGCCACTAGCATTGGCTTGGTATTGAAAGGTTTTGAATTGGCGCAAAAGCATCAGCACATCGAATTCAACAACGAAATCATCAACAAAGAGGAGCCCGTTGCACGCGTGAGCGATCCTTTCTTGGACGAAATTGTAGCCGAAGTACCAATGAGCAATAGACAAATCGAAATCAGCGATACACCAGAAGGCAAAAAAGGCGGATTTGGCCTGTTCACCGGCTCTTGGTTGGGCAGCAAAAACGGCTTGTTCAAAGGCATCAACGACTGGATGAAAGAAGGCGAAGATTTTCACGAGTGAGTTTGAATAATAGAACCAATTATGTCAGTATTTGAACCCGCAGTAAACGTACGCAGAGGCAACCTCATCAAAGTCATCGGGGTAGGTGGTGGCGGCAGTAACGCCGTAAATCACATGTTCCGTCATGGCATCGAAGGCGTTGACTTCTATATCTGTAATACAGACTCTCAAGCATTAAATAGCAGCCCCATTCCCAACCGACTTCAACTTGGCGTACAACTCACCGAAGGGTTGGGTGCCGGTTCGATGCCCGACATGGGAGAAAAGGCGGCCATGGAAAACATGCAGCAGATTCGTCAAATCATGGAAGACAACACCAAAATGGTTTTCATCACCGCCGGAATGGGTGGTGGTACAGGAACCGGTGCCGCTCCCGTGATTGCGAAAATTGCCAAAGAATTGAGCATCCTTACAGTGGGAATCGTTACCCTGCCCTTCGAAGACGAAGGTCCACAGCGTATCGGACAAGCACAAGAAGGACTGGAGAAATTGCGTCCACACGTGGATGCCCTGTTAACCATCTGCAACGACCGCATCGTGGACATGTATGGCGATCTAACCATCACCCAAGCATTCTCAAAGGCCGATGACATTCTCTGTACCGCAGCCCGTGGTATCGCAGAAATCATCACCAAGCCCGGTCAGATCAACGTGGATTTCATGGACGTGCAAACGGCCATGAAAGACAGTGGACGTGCAATCATGGGAACAGGATTTGCCGCCGGTGAAAACCGCGCTGAAAATGCCGTACGTATGGCGCTCGACAGTCCCCTTCTCGATAGCACACGCATAAGAAGTGCCCAACACTTGTTAGTGAATTTCGCTTACGGCCACAAGGAACCCGTGATGAGTGAAATTTCCAAAGTGAAGAAATTCTTGCAAGAAGAAGCGGGTCATACCGCCCACCTTAAAATGGGTATCACCAAAGACGAAAGCCTCGGTGAGGAAATTGCCATTACCGTAATTGCCACCGGATTCGAGGTTCGCTTGCAAATGGAGGCCAATATGCCCCAAGTAGAGGCTGCGCCCCAACCCTCAATTTCGCACAATCCGTACAGTCAGAATCCTCCCGCAATGAATAGCGGGTTGGGATTTCAAGGGAACAACAATCCTTACGGACAAAACACCAATGCTTACGGGGTAACCCCAAACAATACAGGCAAGGTGGTTCAGCCCAACTTATTCAACACACCGCCACCACAACCCTCTGTAATCAATCATGTCCCTACTTCGTTTGGACAAGATTCGAATGACGAATTGGGAAAAACGGTGCACAACGGTGTTGACTGGGACCAAAACGAGGCGATGAACCCCGTGAACGTTTCTCCCCGTGCTATTGAAGCCCCAGGCGATGATTGGAGCGATGATCCAATGTCGCAAATTTTCCGCGACACCCGCATGGAAAACGGTCGCAGAGACAGGGAGTCACTGCTCGACAACGATATCGAAATTCCAGCTTATATGCGCAAAGGCATTAATTTGGAAGCAGCACCTCCAAGCCAAAGCCAATTGGTTAGTAAAATCACCATCGGCGAGGAAGACCCAATGAATGCGCGCGATTTAACGGTAAAACCGAATCGCCATTTGCACGATAACGTGGATTGATAGCCAAAATAATCCAACAGCAAGAGAGCCATGCCTTAGGGTATGGCTTTTTTGTTTTATTCAATGTTGAAGATGAGAGTGCCGAGCGCTATGCGCGATACACTTGCTCGTAAGCGTGTGCAATTTGATTTGCACTGTACTTTTCCAAAGCGAACGCTCTGCAGTTTTGTTTGATTCGATTCACCTTGGATTCAGGTGCCACAATGTACTCAGACAGTTCCTGAACCAGCTGTTCCAAAAAGATGTCGGTCGTTACCAACCCTACCTCCGATTTTGGCACCAAAAATCCGGTTTGATACTCCCCCTCTGCAACCACCATTTCGGGAATTCCACCCACTGCAAAAGCCGCCACAGGCAGCCCGCAACTCAAACTTTCCATGATTGTGGTTGGCAAATTTTCTTCGTGAGAAGTGGTCACGTAAACATCCGTTTGCCAATAGGCTTCTCGCATTTGCTCTGCGTCTTTGATAAAACCCAATTCGCGATACTTACAGTTCAACCCCAGTTCACCAATTCTATTCTCTCCCACGATTAACGCCTGTACTTGAGAAAACCCCCGAGCTATAAGTTCATTACACACCCAACGAAATTCAGCAAACCCCTTGGCGGCATTGCCCAGGTTGGCAGCAGCAAACATCAAAGTAAAAGGTTTGCCCTGTATTTCTGATTCCCCTACGCTTGATTTCCCTATTTCTGATTTCCGTGCTCCTAACGCAACTATTCCTGACTCGTCGATTCCTGAATCCATTACTTCTGAGTCACTTCTTCCTGAGTCATCCAAACTGCCGGGATAAAAATAATCGGTATCAATGGGATTGGGAATCACAGAAATAGACCCTCTCAAAGAATCTGTGAGCGCGCCGCTCTTCAGCGCCTGATCTTTCAACCACTGACTGGGTGTAACAAACGAGAGATTTTGTCCAACAGCGGCATACAAATCATGCTTGGCGCTGAAGACACGGCGCGACAAATCCCCAACCGATGGAGATTTCAAGTAATGGCAGTTTCCACAAGATGCCTCAAAATGATTGCAGCCCCGTGGGTGGTAACAGCCACCCGTAAATGGCCACATATCGTGACAAGTCCACACCACGCGCTTGTTCAAGGCCAACAATTGTCTCAGGCCCGACAAACTGACAAATCCCTTGTTTATCCAATGCAAATGAATCACATCGGCTTCAACGATCGATTGCCAAGCAGAAACATTCACTCCAGTCTTACCGTGACTAAACGCAAATCTGACAGATTTTTCCCGCTCAAATCGCAGGAAATCCAATTTTTCCAACGCATGTAAACCAAAGGCCCACTGCTTTTTCACCCAACCATCGGCCCACAATTGAAAATCGCCCTCCCCGCCCTCAAACACCCAATGCGAACTCTCTACATTCGGCAACTGGTCCAGTGCCCGACTCAACCGCTGGGCCGCTACAAATGCACCCCCCGCCGATGAAGCGTTCAAATGAACCACTTTCAACGCGTTGCTATGGCCGGTCTTTGAAGTCATGGTTGTATTAAACCCTCGAATGGATCAACCCCTATCGATGGCGTCTTCTTCGGTATTTTTCAATCGTTTGGATAATAAAATTGCCACAATCAATGCCATCATCATCAATACACCTCCACTAAAGTAGGGCAATCCGTAGTAGTAATGATACAATCCCCCAGCAACAATAGGACCGAATGCGCGGGCCAATGAGCCCAAACTTTGCAACATACCCAACATTTGCCCTTGCGATTCAGCCGGTGTGTTTAAACTCACCAAAGAATTGATCGCCGGCATCATCAGACCATTTCCAAATGCAAGAAACAAAATGGCGATGGTTTGCACTACATAGAATGTTTGGGTGTCGTTGGCAATAGGAATAATGCTCAATCCCACGGCAACGATGGGACATCCCATCAACAACATTTTTCTCACGCCCCACTTTTTCTGAAACTTGCCAATCAGTCCACCCTGCACAATGGCACTGCAAATTCCAATGAATCCAAAGATGTTGCCAATGCCATACTCAGTCAGTCCATATTTCTCTTTCCAAAGCACGCTAGCATTCACCTGCATCATGCTGAAAGCCGCGATATATAAAAAATTAATCAAAAACAATTCCCCGATAATATCAATACGCCAGACAGTTACCAAACCTTTGAAAGGGGCCGATACCTTGCGTTTCTCCACCACTTTAGTCTGCAAACTCTCGGGCAAAAGGAACCACGCCAACAAGAAATTCAACACACACAACCCAGCGGTAAAGAAACCCACCCATTGAAGCCCTTGTGCGCCGCCATGGTGATAGAGCCATCCGCCGATAGGCGGACCAAAAACAAAACCCAGTCCGAATGCAGCCCCAATGATCCCCATGCGCTTGGCACGATCTGCCGGCGTTGTAATATCAGCAATGTAAGCCTGTGCTGCCGAAATGTTGGCGCTGCCAAAACCGGAAATCACACGAGAGAACAACAAGAAACTAAAATTGGCGCTGATCCCAAACAGGTAATAGCCAATCACGTTGGCGAACACACTCATTAATATTATAGGCCTTCGACCAATGCGATCAGACCAAGCCCCAAAAATTGGGGCAAACAAAAACTGTATAATCGAAAAAGACCCCGCGACCACCCCCACCGCTACATCCGGATTGAAAGGCATCCCCGAGGTTACCGCCAAGGTCTTGGCCAAATTGGGTAAAATGGGAATAACAATACCAAAGCCCAACAGGTCGATGAATATGGTAAGAAATAAAATGAGTATGCGTTTGTCTTTCATGTACTTTGTAAATCTCTGTGTAATTTTTTGGATACCCAACTGCCCGACAATGGAATGAGGCCTTTTGCGCGCAAATCTCCCAAGGTGGGCGTGAGCATGTCAACAACGGGTGTATCGAAATCGATAGACTGTTCCTTCAATGCATCCAGTAACAACGCTGCTGTATAGATGCGAAGGTCGTGCTGAACCCATGCCCAAATCAGGGTCCGTTGGAAAAAATCTAACTGGTATTTTTCGTTTTGCGTTTTTAGCAAATGAAATACTTTGTCGATACTGCAACCCGATGGTGGCTCTTTGGATTCATCTACAGCAACCACGAGGATGGCCTCGCCGAGCAATTCAAAATTTGCCAGTAAATCTTTTCCATGGGCTTGCCATCCGGCAACAAATTGCGACATTTCCTCTTTCAAGAATTGGGTTTCTTGGGCCGACATCAAACGCTGTGCGCCGAACAACCAGATACGGGCTGAATCGGGCATTTGGGGCAATACGTGGCGAAAATCCATAGATAGAGATTACGCCCTGAGTGAATCGTTCACGATTTCAGCGATATCCAGAACCGATACTTGGTCTTCCTTTTCGAAGTGTTTGGTGCCATCGCGCATCATGGTATTGCAGAATGGGCAGTTTACCGCGATGATTTCAGCACCAGTTTGCAGCGCTTCTTCCGTGCGATTCACATTGACTTCTTGGTTGCCTTTTTCCGCTTCTTTGAACATTTGCGCACCACCGGCACCACAACAAAAACCATTGGTTTTGCATCGTTTCATTTCCACCAAATCTACATCCAATTTTTCCATCACCAGGCGAGGGGCTTCGTAAATCCCATTGGCACGTCCCAGGTAGCAGCTATCGTGATAGGTGATTTTCTTGCCTTGAAATGCACCCCCTTCAATGGCCAACCGACCGCTTGAAAGGAGTTCGTTGATGAGCTGGGTGTGGTGAACCACTTCATAATTCCCGCCCAAGTTGGGGTATTCGTTTTTTAAGGTATTGAAACAGTGGGGACAGGCAGTTACGATGCGATTTACTCCGTAGCCATTCATGACTTCGATGTTTTGCATCGCTTGCATTTGAAACAAGAACTCATTGCCGGCCCGTTTTGCTGGATCGCCGGTACAACCTTCTTCCATGCCCAGAATGGCAAACTTCACCCCTGCTTTTTCGAGGATGTTTGAAAATGCACGACTCACGCGCTGCGCGCGCTCGTCATAACTCCCTGCACACCCTACCCAAAACAAAATCTCGGGTGTTTCGCCTGCGGCAATGTATTCCGCCATGGTCCTTGCCGATTCCGTCATAATGGTGCAATTTCGCCATAACCACCCGTATCTGTGAAACATTTATTCCACAGACAGAAAAAATAGACAACTCCCTGTTGTAAAAGGTCAAAAACAAAACGGGGAGGCGCCCTTGGCACCTCCCCGTTTTGTTTCATTTCATCAACAGCTCAATAACCAGAACCACCCATTCCAACCACTTCTTGAACAGCACAGGCCATCAAAGGTCCTTTTGTATCGTTACACAAGTGCTGGAAAGGGCTTGTCTTCATGAATCTTGTACCATCGGTCTCGTTCATGATGGCTAACCAACAATCATTCAAAGTTGACAGCGCAGAAAAAATTGCCTCTTTCATGTCCCCCCCAGCCGCAACATCCAACTCCGTTACAGACACTCCATGTTTTACCATGTAATCGAATGCTTGGGATGAATAGGCATGAAGGTAACGTACAGTCTCGTTGTCCTTTTTATCGGAAACAGCAAATACATGTACTTTCGCAAAAAAGGCTTTGGCAAGAATGGAAACGCGGTAAAATTTCTGTCGAGACTCCGAAGTGGAATCCAACACCATCAAAATGTTCTGAGGTTCTACCCAAACCGAATTAGGATTCAGGTAAATCACGGGAGTTTCAAATTTACTGATGCAGCCCGACATTCCCCCACCCAGCATACTGCCAGATTTGGATGCCGCAGCAATCACCGTCATCTCCACCTTCATCTCTTTGGATGTTTTTGCCGCAATCGACCAAAAATCACCGGATTTCTTCACGATTGTCAATTCTCGGTACGCACGCTTCTTGAGATCATCCACAAGGGCGTTCGTGAGTCCCGCGTTTTCCGCTGTTTCTAACCACAGCAGTTCGCCTTTGAACCGGCGCGCTACCGAAACCATTGCGTCGCCAAGTGTTTTTTGATGTTGGGTACTGTCTGATGTAAATAAAATTTTTGTAGAGGTTTCTTCCATAGGCAGTTGTAATTTTACACCGAATGTCATGAATACTTTCCATAATATCAAGCACTTAAACTTTTATTAATCGATTGTTTTTACACTCTGTCATTTTTATGTCAATGCTCAATTCCTTCATTTACCAAAAAAGGAGGCTGTTTATTCATCTAATTCCCATAACCCTGAGCCTCCTGATCACGGAAATTTATGGTTCAAACCAAAACCATTCAAAACCACCCCACCTGCGCGGTTTAACCGTTACCCGCAACAATACGGTATGGGCCAGCGGTACCCAAAGTACCCTGCTACGAGGCAAGTTCGATGCCTCCCATGCACTGCGATTCGATACTTGCATGAGTCCATATCCAGGCAAGGACTTTCGGGATATTTGGGCACTCGACCAATACACCGCAGTGGCCATGAGCATTGCCGATAGTGCCGTTGTCATCAAGACCACCGACGGGGGCCATCATTGGGAAACTGTGTATCACGATGAAACACCCGGGATATTTCTCGATGTCATCGAAATCGACCCCCGTACCGGTGTTGGCATCATTTTGGGCGATCCATTGAATGGACATTTCAAAGCAATTTTCACCAACGATTACGGCAGCTCTTGGATTGAAATTCCTGCAGGAAATTGGAACACCCCATCCGACAGTCTCGAATCATTTTTTGCAGCCAGTGGCACTTCCCTTTCGATCATTGACACAAAAGCCAACCGCAAGAAGCAAAAATTTGCAATCACCGCCGGCTTCGCCGGCGGCGGACTCAACCCCCAATTCCATTTGGTACAGATACAATACCAAGCGCCAAAAGCCCCAACGGTCCATTCCACCCCTTCCAGCACAAAACCTTCCAACACGAACCCTTCCCATTCAAACACGGCTAACCCTGACCCATCCGCTGATACAGCATCTATTTCAATCCCACCCGCCTCAAGCAGCACAACCCCCCAACCAAAAACCCCAATCCCACATCCCACGGATCCTTCGAAATACCATTGGAACGTGGATGCCTGGAAAATCCAAGAACTGCCCAAACAAACCCTCCACCTAAAAGGAGGTCCCGCCTGGGGCTGCTATGGACTCACGACCTACCAAACCCAAAAAGGCATTGCCGTAGGCGGCAATTATGTCCAACCCAATTTCCGAGGCGATTCATGCGGCGCCATCGCAGCCTACACCCCCAATATCCTGGGCCAGTGGTACCCTGCCGCTACCCCACCCCGCGGATACCGCAGCGGCGTTTGCATCAGTGCCCCTATCAACAAAGACACCGTATTCAACCTCTTTTTTGGTGATTCTCGCAATCGTTGCCAATCGTTTTACGACGCCTTTGGCAAGCAACCCGCCGATTTTTTCTACACAACCCATCGCAAAAAATCCATCACCATGTCCATTTGTACAGGCACCTCCGGAACCGACGTTTCCTTCGACGGAGGAATCCACTGGCTGGCACTCTCCAACGAACGCGGTTTCAATGCCTGTACATGGAGTTGTAACACGCTCATCCTGGCAGGAAACTTGGGCAAAATCGAATCCCTATCCCTCCGAGAAATTTCTGGGATGTTTCAAAAACTTAATCCACTTGATGCAACCCGTTAAGCCATTCCGCCTTGGCCGAACCTGAATTTTCGGACAAACCCTAGTCCCCCTCAACCCGATAAATCACAAATTTTTTGTTTTCGTAAGCAATGGGCAACGCCGGTTTTTGCTTGCGCGCTAATTGCTCCTTGGACAACACCCAATAATCGATCTTGCTAACCTTTAACTTCGACAAGGCCGTTGCATATCCCGAAACACGCGCATCAATCATCCCGCCATTCGTATCTCCCCCATTCGTAGCACCGCCATTCGTAGCACCGCCATCCGCAGCACCCCCATTCATCTCGTCTTTCCCCATGGTTTCTTTACCATAGTCCGTGGCAATTCTATACGTCTCAACGCCCGTAACCATGCGCAACAGTCTCGGTTTGTGAAAAGACACCTTCTCACCCAACGACACTTTATGCGATACAAAATCATACACCCCTTGCATTTCATTTGAAAAAGCTTGGTTTGTATCCAGTTTCGAGTAAAAAATGGAGGTCATTATCCCTTGAATCAGCACAAATCCAGCCAACAACATCACCCAAGTTCGAGAAAATTTCAATATCCGTGGCAACCAATCCCATCGGTGTAAAATCGTTGACAAATACAGGTTCCACGCTTCCGTGAAACCGGCAATCAAAAAGACCATCAACAACGGCAACAGCGGAAACAGAAACCGCATTCCTTGTACCGAAGGCCAAACAACGTACAATCCAAAATTCAACAACACAAACACGCCCATGGCCCATTTAACCGGACCCAAACGCTTGAAGCCCACAACCACCAAAAGCCAAAATATCAATAGACACAACCAAAGCAATGGTTGCACAAACATCTTCATCAACGTAGCAACATGCCAAAAAGGATAACTGCCCGCCATCTCCAAATACACACCAATGTTCTTTAGGATGGTCTCTGCTTTGATTTCCCACAACAGTTGCCAATGGTTCGACCCATTACCAGCATCGGCATACAATGCAAACAAACCCGCCATCGTGCCCATCATCAAAGACACTACCCGGTTTTCCGTCTTTCCGGTTTTCCGAAAATCCACCCACTCCCAAACAAACCAAGCGGCAATCAAAAAAACACCATTGCTCCGCGATACCGAGGCCACAAAAACGAACAACGATAACGTAAGCGCTTTAGACAACCATCCTTTGAAGGGCGTTACCAACGTGTAGAAAAACAAGATCACCAACCCAGTAAACCACAAATCTGAATTCAATCTGTCTGCGGCCTCCCAAATTTTTGGGTGCCAAGCTATCAACACAAACCCCAAGAAAATTTTGCCCCAATGCCCTTCGAATACCCCATTCAACAACCGCAAATAGGCCAGCAAAACCAACAAGAAAACGCCATAATTTGCCCATTTCAAACAATACAAAAGCGGCAGTCCTTGAATCCCCATTAAGCCAAACAACCGCATAAAAAAACTTAAGAATAGCGGAAACCCTTGGGGATACAGATACGGCCCCAACAAACCATCCGAAGCATCCATGCAGCCCTTATTTGTAGCGTACAACGCATCCATGCCTCCTCCAATCCAACATTGGGCTTGATTCAAATAAATCGCAAAATCATCGCCCCACTCGTGACCCATATCCATGCACAACCCCCCACCCACTGCGGCAACCAACAGCACGATAACCCATTGATAATTTCGGAGTTGTTGGATCATCGTTTAATTCATGAAACGTTACAAAATCAAACCATGGCCCAAACCATCAATCCCACATAGGCCCCAAGTGCGATGGCACCTGCCAATATCAACATCAGCAGATATTTGATCGCTTTCTTGTAATTGTATTTCAAAATGCAATAAATGGCCCTAAAACCATCTTTCCAGCCAATTTTCTTTCCCTCCTCAAAGGTTCTGCCGTAATAACTGATACCCACCTCATAAATTCTCACCCCAGGCACCTTGGCAATCTTGGCGGTAACCTCGGGCTCAAAGCCAAAGCGCTTCTCCTGCAACTTCAACGACTGAACCATCTCCGTGCGGAACATTTTGTAGCAAGTTTCCATGTCGGTCAGATTCAAATTCGTCAGCATGTTACTCAAAAAAGTCAAAAACTTGTTGCCGATACTGTGCCAGAAAAACAAAATCCGGTGGGGTTTTCCGCCCATAAATCGACTCCCAAATACAACATCCGCAAAGCCATCGGTGATGGGCTTCAACAAAATATTGAACTCGTTGGGGTCATACTCCAAATCAGCGTCTTGAATGACCAACACATCACCCGTTGCTTGGGCAATGCCCGTATGCAACGCCGCCCCCTTACCCTTATTTACCGGGTGATCAAACAATTGCAAACCCATGTCGGGGTGTGCCTCTGCATATGCGCGCAATACCGAAGCTGTATCATCGCTGCTGCAATCATTCACAACGATCACTTCCTTCTGGATCCCATGGATCAATTGAACCTCAGCTACCTTATTCAAAATATGGTGAATGGTCTTGGCCTCGTTGTAGGCAGGAATCACGATGGATAGTTTGTTGATACTCATGACTGAATGGACAAAATTAACGCATCCGCCATGAATTTGGGATTCCCGTTGCAATTTTTACCAATGCAGAAGAAGGATTTGCAAATTCCGCAAATTGGCTGCCCCCGGTTTGATTGCCTCTAAGAACTGACACATCTTTGCACCGTGAAAGAGATCGGACTGCAAAAGATTTGGGCCCACCAGGCATTTTACCCCCTTCACCTGAAAACGGATTCGGGCAAAAACCTACAGATTCTACATCGTGGCGATTGGAACAATCAAAACGGACCCGATTTCCTGCATGCACAAATCGTCATCGATGGAATTATGCTGCATGGCGCCATCGAAATTCACAGCAAAGCTTCCGATTGGTATGCCCACAAACACCACAAAGACCCCCGTTACAACCAAACCGTTTTGCATGTGGTCTTCGACAACAATAAACCCTGCTGCCTTGAAAATGGACAACCCCTAGAGTGCCTATCCATCAAACACCGCATCAACAAACACGAAATCACCCACTGGGAGCAAACTCAAAGCCTGCCGTGTGCACCCCTTATATCGCTGTGCAACGAATCGGCCCGGGAAGACCAGCTGCAACGAGCCCTCACCAAACGCATTCATGAAAAAACATCCCGCATACTAACCATACACCAACAACACCATGGCGACTGGTGGTATACCGCATTAGAGCTGCTGCTCTCCTCCTGGATGGGTAAAGGAAACGCAGCAGCAAGCCAACAACTATCACAGCACCTGCACAAGTCGTTCATCCTGCGCAATCGCAACCCGAAAACTCTGCTGGCTTATCTGTTTGGACAATCGAATTGGTTGCAAGATGAAATCAATGTAGCACCGGATGACTTCACCCAAGACCTCATGCAGCGATACCAATTTTTGCAGACCAAACACGGGTTTGAGCCTTGCCATCTACCCTGGAATACGCGACAAATTAGACCCAATGCACTCCCACAAATTCGCATGGCACAACTCAGTGAATTTTTATTTCGATGCGATGCTGAACTGCTGCCATTTTTCTCGACTACGCAATGGCCCATCCAAGCATGGATAGACCATTTCACCGTAGTGCCCGAACCCTATTGGCAAACCCACTTCTTCTTGGGTCAACCCGCTGACCGCCACAACAGCGCCAACGGAAAAGTCCACGCCCAACAGGTGATAACCAATGCCGTAGTGCCCTTTCTTTTCGCTTTCGGACTTGAAACCCACAAACCACAGCTTTGCGATCTGGCCATGAATTTACTTTCACAACTCCCAGCAGAAAACAATCACGTCATCAAACGGCTCTCACCCTTGAGATTTTCCAACTACAACGCCCAACGAAGTCAAGCGATATTGGGCCAGCATCACAATTACTGTTCGGTGAAAAATTGCCTCCATTGTGGCATTGGTCAACAGTTATTAAACTTGCAATTGATGGGTGGCAGTGCTTAACTTTGTAAAACGGATTCATGAAAACAGACGTACTGATTATCGGAGGCGGCATCGTTGGTTTGTCAACGGCGTATCAATTGCTCAAGTTAAATGAGCAACTCACTGTAACCATCCTCGAAAAAGAAGATCGCGTGGCCAAACACCAAACAGGCAACAACAGCGGTGTCATTCACTCAGGTATCTACTACAAACCCGGTAGTTTAAAAGCGCAAAACTGTCTTCGCGGCTACGACATGCTGTTGGATTTTTGTAAGGCCGAAAACATCGATTACGACCTCTGCGGCAAAATCATTGTAGCCATCAAGCCCGAAGAAATCGCCGGACTAGAAGCCCTTTATCAGCGCGGTATACAAAATGGACTCTCGGGATTGCGATTCCTGAACCAGGAAGAAATCAAGCAATACGAACCCCATTGCAGCGGCATCAAAGGCGTTTTCGTCCCCCAAACAGGCATCGTAGACTACAAAGCCGTTGCTGCCAAACTCGCCGAAAAAATCCAAAACCATCCCAACGGAAGCATCCAAACCTCTGTAAAGATTGAAGCAATCGTTCCGGGTAATCATGGCGCAATTGTCCATAACGCCACCGAGCGATTCGAAGCCAACATGGTGATCAATTGTGCAGGGCTATACTGCGACAAAGTGGCTGCCATGGCTGGGGAAAAACTCAACATGAAAATCATTCCATTTCGCGGAGAGTATTACAGCATCAAACCCGAAAAAGCCCACCTGGTTAAGAACTTAATCTATCCTGTGCCCGATCCCAACTTCCCATTTTTGGGTGTGCACTTTACCCGCAGAATCAGCGGAGAAATCGAGGCAGGTCCAAACGCCGTTTTCGCCTTTCAGCGGGAGGGATACAAAAAGACCGACTTCAAATGGAGCGAATTTTGGGAGAGCATTTCATTTAATGGATTCCGAAAAGTTGCGGGCAAATACTGGAAAACGGGATTGGGAGAATACCACCGCTCATTTTTTAAACCGGCTTTCGTTAAAGCACTACAACAGCTGGTGCCCAGCATCACCGAAGACGATCTAGAACCGGCTGGTGCAGGCGTTAGAGCGCAGGCTTGCGACAAAGATGGCGGACTTATCGACGACTTCTACATCCAAGAATCACCTTCGTTCATTCACGTGTTAAATGCGCCATCGCCCGCGGCCACCAGTTCTTTATCTATTGGATTGGAAGTGGCTGAACGCGCCTTGAAAAAACTGTCGTAATCGGTTGTCGTGAAAAAAGAACAACTCATACCCATCCTTCGAAAATACCTACCCGAGGGCAGTGAGTTGTATGCCGCGGATTTGATGGAGAAACACAAAATCCAGCTAAGAATCAAAAATCCCCGCCTAACCAAACTGGGCGATTATCGTCCACCCACCACCGAAGACAGCCACCGCATTTCGATCAACCGCGACTTAAACCCCTTCGCCTTTCTCATCACCTTCATGCACGAGGTGGCCCACCTGCTTAACTTTGAAAAATCAGGTCTGCGCGTACCGCCGCATGGCATCGAATGGAAAAGAGAATTCCAACTGGTCAGTTCACCCATCGTAACGCAAAACCTGTTGCCCCAAGATGTACACATGGCCTTAAACAAATACCTCAAAAACCCCAAAGCCAGCAGTTGCACAGACGCACAATTGGTGAGAACGCTCCGCAAATACAACCTCAACTCGGAATGGGTTTTGGTAGAGGAAATTCCTCTGGGCTTGGCTTTTGAAACACAAGACGGTCGCAAATTCAAGAAACTAGAAAAAATGCGCACGCGTTTTCGCTGCACTGAGTTACAATCAGGAAAAATCTATATGGTGCCCGGCTTGATGCAATGCAAACCGGTACTAATTCAGTAATTTGCACTTTTTATGCATAACCACAGTCACAGTGCCCCCCAAGACAACATGGGCCCACGCTTTGTCGCTGGCATCCTGCTCAATCTGGTGTTTGTATTCGTCGAATTCGGCTATGGCTTCAAAATCAACAGCTTAAGTCTACTTGCCGATGCTTGGCACAATCTGGGCGATGTGGCGGGATTGATCATCAGTTTGTTCGCTTTCAAAATGGCGGCCAAGCAACCCACCAAAGTGTATACCTATGGCTTCTCCAAGGCCACCATCTTGGCGTCGTTGGCCAACTGCATTTTACTCTTCATTGCGATAAGTTCCATGGGCCATGAGGCTTATACGCGTTTCATAGATCCCCAACCCACTTCGGGCAGCACCGTGAGCTGGGTGGCGGGCATTGGTATTATCATCAACACGGCAACGGCCTTGCTCTTCATGAAAAATAACGAGCTCAACTCTCGGGCCGCTTACCTTCACATGGCAGCCGATGCGGGCGTGAGTTTGGCGGTGCTGATTGGTGGCTTACTCATTAGTTTTACTGGGATTTCGATGGTCGACCCCATACTAGGCATACTGGTTTGTATGGTGATTTTGTTCGGTACATTGAAACTGTTCAAGCAAAGTTTGAGACTGAGTCTGGATGGGGTGCCAGCGGGCATCGACATTTCTCTGGTTGAGGCGAGGATTTTAAGTATACCGGGGGTAAAAAGCATCGACCACCTTCACATTTGGGCTTTGAGTACGACCCGGAATGCCATGACTGCACACCTGATGTTGGATCGAACACTCAACCCTACCCACCAAGAAGCCATCAAAGAGCGGGTGCGACATGAAATCGAGCACGAGCAAGTGCATCACTGCATCCTAGAAACAAGTTTGGTGTAATCGCACCGAGTACAAAGAATTTCTGTCGAGAAAATTTCAGGCGACCTACTCGCCCGAGAATGGGTTACAATCCCAAAACGCGTTCTTCGGGCTTTTTACCGTCGAACATCATCTCTGGATTCTCCAACAACTGCTTCACGCGAACCAAGAAACTCACGCTTTCGCGACCGTCGATGATGCGGTGATCATAGCTCAACGCCAAGTACATCATGGGGCGAATTACGATCTGACCGTTTTCAACCACGGGGCGTTCAACGATGTTGTGCATCCCAAGGATACCGCTCTGGGGTGCATTGATGATGGGCGTACTCATCATAGATCCGAAAACACCGCCGTTTGTGATGGTGAATGTACCACCAGTCATTTCATCCAATCCCAATTTATTGTCGCGGGCACGGGTTGCCAATCGCTTAACTTCTTTTTCGATTTCGTCGAGTGATAGTTTCTCGGCGCTACGAATCACGGGAACCACCAAACCTTTGGGTGCACTCACAGCGATAGAAATATCGCAGTAGTCGTGGTAAACGATTTCATCCCCTTCGATGCCAGCGTTGACTGCTTTCCATTCGCCCAGGGCGATGCAGCAAGCGCGGGTAAAGAAGCTCATGAATCCAAGACCCACGCCGTGAGTTTCCTCGAATTTCTTTTTGTACTGGGCACGCAAATCCATGATGGGCTTCATGTTCACCTCATTGAAGGTGGTCAACATGGCCGTTTCATTTTTCACCGCCACCAATCTACGGCTCACGGTTTTGCGCAAATTTGACATTTTTTCGCGGCGTTCTGCGCGAGATCCACCGGCAGATTGAACCGCAACACCACCCAAAGCAACAATGGCTTCAAGGGCATCTACTTTGGTTACACGTCCGCCCGCACCGGTACCTTTAACTTGGCTGGGGGAAATGTTATATTGTTGCAAGAGTTGAGCAGCTACTGGCGAAACCAGCGACCAATCACTGTCTGGAGCCACAGGGGCCGATTCGGGCTTGGCAGCCGTTTCTTTGGGGGCCTCTGTTTTTGTCGCTACGGGGGCAGCTTCAGCTGCTTTCACGGGTTCTGCCGCCGGCGCAGCCGCGGCAGGACGCTCAGCATCCGTATTAATCACTGCAATGACGGTATTGATGGCGATGGTATCTCCAATGTTTCCGATGAGCTTCTCTACCACACCCGCTTTTTCAGCGTTTACATCAAAGGTGGCTTTATCGCTCTCGAATTCAGCCAAGGGGGCATCCATTTCTACCCAATCACCCTCTTTTACCAACCAATTGGCGATAGTTACTTCACTCACCGATTCCCCCGGTGCGGGCACTTTGATTTCAATTGCCATCCGTAATCTGCGTTTTGCCCAACAAAGTTAGGGGTTTATCTGATTGATTTCAATGCAAGACGATAATACACGTCAAAATCCACCGATGAAGGCATTGTAGTCCCGACTCGCCTCCCAAATGCCCAAGACATACTCATCGAAATCTGCACGCATCGTATCCTCCGGCTCTATCAAATGACGCACATAAAACTGCTTATTTAAAATCAACGGCTGCCGCTGCGCGGCCGCCATCAAATCTGCGTCAATGCGCTTGTTTTTTTCTCCCAAAACCTCACCAAAAACCCCAACAAAATCAGCTGCCCCGATCACCCGCTCAAACCGCTCAGGATCAGCCGCAATGCGCTCCCGAATCCGACGCAACTCCTCCTTCTCCGGTAAATACACCCCCGAATAAATCGCACACAATTCAGGACCGAATTCGATGTACATGCCTCCGGCCGACATCTGCTTACGTCCGCCCAACTGAACGGCTGCAGAACAATGCAATTTATACGGTGATTTGTCTTTGGAAAATCGAATATCCTTGTTGATGCGAAAAATACAATCCTTGGGCTGCAAACCCCCAAATCGCGAATCCATCGCCGTCACTTTTTGCAATACAGACCCAACAAATTCCTGAAACAACGCCTTCACATCCCGTTCGTAGTCGCCGCGATGCGCATCAAACCATGTTTTGTTGTTGTTGGTGGTTAAGCCAATAAAGAACTCATAATACGCCTCCGTAAATCCCATCGTATCCCGTCATCAGCGCATAATTTGCACAAAACCACGATGCTCCTCGCCCGTTACATTGTGCTTCAAATGGTAGAAATAAACCCCTACCGGCAAGTCAACACCCTGGTTATCCTTCCCGTCCCATTTGTTCTTGTAAGCCCCAGTTGAATACACCAACTCCCCAGCGCGATTGTAAATATTCACCCTGCGTTGATTGTACTCAAACAACTCATACAAATCCCAAAAATCATTGTCGCCATCGCCATTCGGTGTGATGATGTTCGGAATCCTCAACACCTCGGGATCTACCACCCTCACCCACATCGAATCCCTGAACAAACAACCATTGCTGTCCAAGGCCAACAAATGGTATTGCAGACTGTCTGTTGGTCGTACCAACACCTGCCACAAAGTATCACTGCCCATCATGAATGTCTTGGGCGACCACCGCCATTGTTGTCCGTTACGGGCATACAATCGGGCCATGCTTCCCCGCGAAATCACCGTGTCTTTCAATGACTTCATGGGCGATACAAATTCCTGAACCATCAATACCAATGAATCCTTACAACCCTGCGCATCTACCACCCTCAAAGTATATTTTCCCTTGCCCAAACCTGAAGCTTTCGCGGTGGTTTGCTTCGCAGGATCATCCCAAAAATACCCCAATGGCGCAAATCCTCCGGTACCCTTCACATCGAAAAAGGCATACGTTCCCCCAGCGCAAATCACCGAGTCAAAAGTCGCCAAACTCAAATTAATCTTGGCCCCCGACACAATCACACCAATGGTATCCACAAAAGGAATCGAACATCCATCCTCTACCAACAAGGTATAAACTTTGGTTGCCAACGGATTATCGGTTTGCACCGTCTGCGTTGTTGACACACCATCCAGTTGCCAAGTCAATGTAGACGTTCTTCCGCCGCTGGCCGACATCAGCACATCCGTAGCATCGCCTAAGCACAATATTGTATCGCTCAAAGCAAGGCTACCCGACAAAGGCGATCTCCGCGTAACCGCAAATTGAATGGTGTCATTTTCCACCGTGCAACCGTCCTCCACATGCACCCGATAGTTGGTCGTGCCTACCGTCATGGGGTTAACCACCACGTTGTTTCCACTGAGCGATGTACTGTCCCAAACGATCTTCCTCGACGATGCCAATCCGCCGGTATCAATCAATTGAACCGAATAGGTTTGTCCGTGACAAAGGGTGGTATCGGCGATCGGACTCAAATACAAGGGGTTTCTTACCGTAACCAACACTGAGTCCAATACATTGGGCGAACAGCCTTCACTGCCCTCCACATAATACTTAGTGGTGGTGCTTGGAATCACATGGATAGAACCAGCTTTTACGCCGTTGCTCCAATCCAACACGTAGGCCCCGCCACCATGCAATCGGTTTCCGCCATAAATCGTTGCCAACAGATCCACATATTGACCTACGCAGACGGTGGTATCGTTCGACACCGACATAATCAAGGGCAGGTAGGTATCCAAACGCGCAGAGTCCTTGGCAGAGACCACCGAGCAGCCATCAGAAACCGTCACAGAAACCTGAAGGGTATCGGTGAGTATTATGTTTGCCAGGGCCGAAGTTCCCAAACCATTCGACCACAGATAGGTATAGCCAGCGGTATCGCCACCCGATGCTTTGGCAGTGAGGTACATGGTTTGTCCGATACAAACGGCTGTATCAGACTGTGAAATTTTCACCGCCAACGGGGGTTTCACATAGACCGTTTTTATAACGGTGGTGGGTGTAAGGGCACATCCCTCCCAAACCGCCACAGAATATTGTTGCGTGGCGGCGGGCGACACCAGCTTGGCATTGCCACCACCAGACAGGCCGGGGCCTGTCCAGCTGTATGAATAGCCCGAGTTGCGGCCGCCTGCGGCGGCCGCAACCAAATTCACCGCCCTTCCCGAACAAATCACCGTATCCTTACCCAAACTCGCCAACACCGGCTTAAACACCCCCTCATATTCTACCTTAAATCCTTTCCCCTCCAACATCGGGTCAGAGTACTGAATAAAAATCAACCGATTGGCCGCCTCCGCCTTCCATGCTCCCGCAAATGGCAACACATTCCCTGTAAATTTCCCCAATCGATTCGCACCCGATACACTGTTTTTATATACCACCACCGAATCATAACCGCTTTCATAGTCTAACAACCTGAAGCGATACCTTACACTATCCGCCCCCGGCAACTTTAAATCAAACCGCACTACCTTGTTCCCGCCATAATTCCCCTCGCCCCCTTCATCGTACACAAAACCCCGGCACCCGATGGCACTGTCGCTCCCCGTTTTTGGCAATAAAAACGCCTTGCAGATGTCGTAAGTGCTATCCACCTTTACATACTGCACCTTGGTTATCGAATCCTTGAAGCCCTTGAAACAAGACTCCACCACCAACTTCACAGAATATTTGCCATAAGCACCGTAGGCATTGGTTGGGTTGGTTGCCACGCTGGTGTTGCCATCTCCGAACGACCACAAACTGCTTTTATTATTGTCTGACCGATTTAAAAATTTCATCGCCACGCCCGTTCTGCACGACAGGGTATCTCCTGTAAAATCAGCCTTCACGTATCCTGAATCATACTTGTTTCCAACACCACACACCCACCAAGCATTCGTTACTTGAACCACTTCGTTGCTACACTGACCGTACAAATCCGCGGTCGACAAAATACTAAACGTGCGCGCATCGGCATACTGTGAGCTGCTGGTCAAATACACACTCAAATTGCGGTAAGCAATTTTACTGGTTTTGGCCAACCCCAGAGAACCAATCGAAAAATTCCACCCCTTTTCATTGGTGCCGCTCGCTCCCTGAACCAACAAATAATACCAATAATTCTGTACACCACTATTATAATGAACCCCACCGTTGTCGCCCGTTCCTGTATACCATTTGTTCCCCTTGTAAAACTTGGGCTGATTATAACCCGTTGCACTCGGATCCGCCATATTGCGAATGCCATTGCCGCTGGGCGTAATATCCTCCCCTATTTTCCAATTCCACTGGGTCGGTCTCGCCCAAATCTCAATCGATTGACCAAAAACATCGCTAAAACTCTCGTTCAGCGCCCCACTCTCATAGGAATACACCAAATTGGCCGTATTGGTCGTTACCGCATGCGCAATCTCATGCCCGCAAACATCCAATGCCGTTAAAGGCGTAAATCGCGAGCCATCACCATCGCCATAGGTCATCACACTGCCATTCCAAAATGCATTGTTGTAATTGCTGCTGTAATGGATATAACTCAAAATCTTTGCTCCGTTGTTGTCAAAACTATTGCGACTGTGCTCCGTACTAAAATAATCGTAAGTCATTTCCGCACCCCAATGCGCGTCCGTAGCCACCTCATCTTTCGCCGCATTCACATTGTTCCAGGTTTTGTCTGCATCTGTAAAATCAACCGCCGAGCTGTAGGTTGTCCCCTTTTTCAAGTCGTAGGTTTCGATGCCTTTGCCCCTGCCCGATTCGCGCAAGCGATAAGAACTCGCCGATAAACTGTCTACCGTAATCGATTTCGTCCCGCTGTATTTCGTCACAGCCGTTGCCTTTACATCGGTGTGCAAGATCAAATCACTGCTGGCCAATACCTCCCCCGTTTCTGCATCCACCCAAATCGTTTTGCCCGCCAATGGCTCACTCGCCAATACATCGAACCGATATCCCAAACGATGGGTGCCCGATAAATTGAAGTCTTTCGGACAATAACTCAAACTACCCTCCGGAAAATAGGTAGTGTCTTTCACCCCCGTAGCCAATTGCAACGCCTCATTCTGCGCTGGATCTTGCCAATAGTATTTTTCCGCTGGTAAAAATTGCAACGCCTTTGCCCGTGCTTGCTCTTGCGTCAACACTACCCGGCCTTCAAATTGATTCTCCGACACAAAATCACCATTCAATGAAACCAACTGTCCTTGTTTGGTGTGCAAAATCCCCATCGACAACTGCACAGGCACAGATTTATAATACTGTCGAACCCGGTAATGCGTCATCCCCAAATCGTCGTTCAACACACTGTACACCACCCACCGACTGTCTACCCCATACTTGCCCAACTTCTGCACGATGGCTGTCCAACCCTCAAAATCGGGTCGATTTTCTTCCGAAAAAATAACCAGTTGCGGATTTTTTAACACCGGATGCGGATACTGTCCCGCCGTTGGCACCTGACCATACAACAGCGGCATCACCAAACCTGCCAACGCAATGCTAAACAATCGAAATGCGGATTTTATCATGTTGCCAAATCTACAAAAAACAATTATTTAAACCCGTTCTAAATTTCAGGATTTTTTTCAAATTTTAGATGTTGTATAATTGACAATTATATAAATTGCGTCCCACTGTGGGGCATCCATGGTGTAATTTGAAACAACAGAACCGCTTCATCGATGAAAAAACACCTACTCTTGATTGGTATAACCGCCGCAACCTTGGGATTTAGCCAAGCCCAAACTTCGGCCAATAACGACACCAAATCCACCCAAGACAGCATCGAGAAACCCATGGAACAAGCCGTGGTTATCGGATATGCCACTGCCAAGAAAAAAGACATTACCGGAGCCGTGTCGTCGATCAAAGGCGCTGAAATCATGCAGCAGCCCGTGCTCACGGCCTCTCAAGCCCTCCAATCCAAAATGGCCGGTGTTCAAATCACCAACTCTGGCGCCCCAGGATCAGCGCCTACTGTGAGGATTCGTGGAACGGGGTCGGTCATTGGTGGTGCAGAACCTTTGTACGTAGTAGATGGTGTGATTACCGATGACATTCGCAACATCAACACCGCAGACATCCTCACCATCGATGTGCTTAAAGATGCCTCTTCCACCGCCATTTACGGGGTTCGCGCATCCAATGGGGTCATACTCATCACCACCAAACGCGGAGGATCGGGGAAACCCAAACTCAGTTACGACGGTTATGCCGGGGTTAAATTGATGTCGAACAAAATCGCCATGGCCCGCCCTGGCACCTTCTCAAAATATTCCAACGAGGCCGCAGGCACCTTCGCCGTATTGCCCAGCGATATCACAGGCGAAACCGATTGGTACGCCACACTCACACGCCCCGGAAACATGAACAACCACAACCTGAGCATCTCCGGCGGCACCGAAGCAACCTCCTACTTATTCTCAGTAAACTACTACAACGAAAATGGGATTCTGAACGACAATAGCTATGAGCGGGTATCGATTCGATCAAACAATGAATATCGGGTATCGGACCGACTCAAATTCGGCAACAACATTGGCATCACGCGCTGGAATTCCAACAACAAACCATTCAGTTTATTCACCGACGCCTATAACGCCGCTCCCATTTACAACGCCAAAAACCCCGATGGCACCTACGGATTCACCCCGCTATCGGATGTGGGCAACCCCTTGGCCAAACTCGAACTAACCGATGACAAAACTTGGGGCAACCGCTTCATGAGCAATTTCTATGGCGACCTAAAACTAAAAAAGAACCTGAGTTTTCGCAGCGCTTTTGGACTCGATTACGACAACAGCAGAGGCGCCAACTACCAGCAAAAATATCGCGTTTCCGCCACGCAGAAATACGACACCACCACCCTCACCCAAAGTGAGATGGAAAAATATCGGTGGATATGGGACAATACGCTGACCTATACGCCTTCTTTGAAAAAAGGACACCACCTTTCCATTTTGGCAGGCCATACCGCCGAGCGCTACGATGGTTTTGAGCAATCCTTTAAACTCGATGGTGTTCCGTTTGCGCAGCAATACCGCTACTTGAACACCGGCCGCGACGCCGTTTTGGGCACCATCAACTACCAACGCCCGATCGCTGATTACGGTCGCCGCGAATCTTTCCTCAGCCGTGTAAGCTACAATTTCCAAGGAAAATACCTGTTGAACGCCTCTTTTAGACGCGATGGATCTTCAAAATTCCCCATCCAAAATCGCTGGGGTAATTTCCCTTCGGTGGGTCTGGGCTGGATGGTTAGCAACGAAAACTTCATGAAAAATGTGCGCAGCATCAACATGCTGAAAGTGCGTGGAAGCTGGGGCCGAGTGGGCAACGACCGCATCAACCCATCAGAATTCGTGACACTGTTGAGCACAGGCCTAAGTGCCGTTTTCGGTAATCAAGTATTCATGGGCTCTACCATCGCAGAGATCAAAGACCCCAACTTGAAATGGGAAACCACAGAAGAAATTGATTTGGGGATCGACTTCGAAGCCATCAACGGTCACATCGCCGGAGTCATCGATTTTTACAACAAAAAAACCCTCGGCGCCCTGTTCAACATACCCTTGCCTGGCGGGTTGGGCGACAACAACAATTCCATGCTCACCAATGCCGCCGATATCTTGAACCGCGGTTTGGAGGTTTCGGTGCGATACAACAAAAACAGCAAAGGCCCATTCAACTACAGCATCGGTGCCAATGCCACCTTCAACCAAAACAAAGTGTTGGGATTGGGCAGCGGTCTACCCACCAATTTCGGCAGCTTGCGCAACGGCGAATTTGCCACTAGGGTGGCGGCCGGACAGTCCATCGGCAGCTTCTGGGTATACGAAACCAACGGCATTTTCCAAACCGCGGCCGAAATCGATGACGCCCCGCATTTCTTGGGTGCACAACCGGGCGACTTCCGCATCGTGGACCAAAATGGCGATGGCAAACTCAACGACCTCGACCGAATTTATGTAGGCTCTTACCAACCCAAATGCTACATGGGTATCAACGGAAACTTCAAATACAAGCAGTGGGATTTGAACCTCGATATCCTCGGCAACTTCGGCAACAAAGTATTCAACGGCAAGAAAACCGTTCGCTACGGGGGTAATTACAACGTAGAAAAATCTGTGGCCGATGCGCGTTGGACACCCGCCAAGCCCAGCAATACCAATCCACGGGCCTTCAATGGCGTTCCCAAACCCACCGATTACTTTGTGGAAAGCGGAAGCTATCTGCGCCTAAACAACTTCACTTTGGGCTACAACTTGCCCGCCCGCATCGCCAAAAAATCAAAAGTTCAGGGATACCGATTCTTTATCACCGCACAAAACGCCCTCACCTGGAAAAAATTCAGCGGATTCAGTGCTGAATTACCCGGAGGTCCGGCCGACGCAGGCATAGAACTCGACATCTACCCTACTTCATCAACTTTCCTCACCGGTTTGTCCATTCAATTCTAACCCATGAAATTCCAACGCAAAATGACCCCATTGAAAACCGCGAAAACCATCGCCATCGGTACATTGGCCCTCGCCTCGTTGGGCATCGCCTTCACGGGATGTCGCAAAAGTTTCTTGGACGAAACACCCCGGGTTCAAACCCCCGATGACTACTTCAACTCTACCGCCAATGCGGCCCAAGAACTTGTGACCGCCGTATATAGCAAATTGTACGATTGGCAGCAACACAGCTTCTCTTGGCTCGGCATGACCTCCATCGCCTCAGACGAAGGAGATAAAGGCAGCGATCCGGGCGATACTGGCACCGACAAAGACCAATTCGAAAAATTGAGTTGGAGTGCAACCTCGCTCAGTTTTGGAGAAGTTTGGGAATCAAATTTTGAAGGCATCGCCAGGGCGAACAAAGCCATCGATATGTTGCCCAAATTGGATATCAACAGCAGTTTGCGCGAACGGCTCATGGGCGAATCCCGATTTTTGCGCGCCTATTTTTACTGGAACCTGGTTCGCAGTTTCGGGGGAGTGCCCTTGATTCCGAAAGTGCCAACCACAGAAGCCGAAATTGAAGCGTTGAACTACCGCGCAACCGCCGATCAAGTTTACGATTTCATCGATGCCGACCTAGAACTTGCGGCCACAGTTTTGCCAGCCAGTTATTTATCGGACCAAGCCGGAAGGGTTACCGCGGGTGCTGCCAAAGCCTTGTTGGCCAAATCGTCGTTGTACCGCAAGCGCTATGGCAAAGCAGAATCGCTCGGCGCCGAACTCATCAACAGCGGAACCTACAGTTTGTACGCCGATTACAGCAAATTGTTCCGTGAGGTGGGAGAATTTTGCTCGGAATCTATTTGGGAAATCAACTGCAAAGGAACAGCCCCTGCCAAAGCCCTCGAAGGATATTTCGTGGTGCAAGCCCCTCGCGGTGCGGGTGGATTGGGCTGGGGTTTCAATACACCCACCCAAACCTTGGTGGATGCTTTTGAAGCGGGCGACTTAAGAAAGGAAGCCACCTATTTTTCTCGCGGCGATGTGTTGTGGGATGGATATGTATGCCCTCAAACAGCGCCCAACGCCCGATACAACTACAAGAGTTACGTATCGAAAACCATGGAAAGCTGGGGCAAAGACGACTGGTTTGCCAACAAAAACTTGCGGGTTTTGCGGTATGCCGATATCCTGTTGATCCATGCCGAAGCCGCCAATGAAAATGGCAAAACCGCCGACGCCCTCAAATCACTGAATTTGGTGAGAAACCGGGCCGGATTGCCCAATTGCACGGCCGCTACGCAGTCCGACATCCGCGATGCCATTTGGAAAGAGCGATTTGTGGAATTGGCCATGGAGCACGACCGTGTATTTGATCTTAGACGACAAGGCCGAGCCGGTGCGGTGATGCGCGCCACCGGCAAAAACTATATCGATGGCGTGCATGACTTGTACCCAATACCCCAACGTCAGATCGACCTCTCCGGAGGTAAAATGACCCAAAACCCTGGCTATTAAAAACAAAACCTAATCACATATATCTATGAAAAAAATCAAATTATTCCCATTGGCAGTGCTTTTCGCAGCTTCTGCCTTGACATTCACCGTTACTTCATGTGGCGATGACACTCCAGACGACGACAACAACACCGGTGGTTACACTGCTTCAGACGAAGTGGCTGCAGCCAACTTGGTGGCGAAGTTCTCGTTCGAAAACAACATAGACGATGCCAAAGGCAACATCACTGGCGGAACCGCTTCAGGTACAAGCTTCGTAGCAGGTGCCAAAGGTCAAGCTTGGAACGGTGCTAGCAACGGTTATGTATTGTACACGGGTGTAAACTCTGCCATCAGCGGCATGAAGTCAGTGACCGTTTCTTCTTGGGTAAAGACCAAAGCCCACACCGATGGTGCTGAGTCTTGGTTCCAATTGTTGAACGATTCTAACTGGATCGGTAACATGTTCATCTTGCAAGAGTCTGGTACTGCTGGCAAAGATTCTACCCGCATCAAGTTCACCGTGAACAACTGGAACGCCACCGCTTGGAAAGAGCAGTGGACCGATTTGAGTGGAACTAACCGCATTGTCATTGGTAACGATGCTTGGCATCATGTAGTTTGTTCTTACGATGCTGCTACTTCTAAAGTAGCCGTTTACATCGATGGTAACAAAATGAACTACCCTGCGAACGTAACCGACAAATACCAAGACGACCCAACCAAAGGCGGTGCTCCATTGGGTAACTTGGCGTTCAAGAATGCCACCAAATTCGTTTTCGGTTGCTACAAGCAAAGCTTGCCAGGTGGCACGCCTGATGCTTGGATGAAAAACTACGACGGTGGTTTGGACGAGTTCCGTATTTACAGCAAAGCATTGGCTGATGCCGACGTGAAAGCGTTGTACGACTTGGAAAAAGCCGGTAAATAATCTCCTTTTACTCTTTTCGATGTGCGGGCCCATTCAAGTTTGAATGGGCCCGCCTTTTTTTAGAAAAAAATCGCCCCGAAACACCATAAAACTAAGGAGTTTTCGTAATTTAGACTCTTTAAAAATGATGAGCTTTTTGCGTTCCGCCGCCCTGTTAATAACCACCCTGTTTTTGGGCTTTTCGGCCTCCTCCTGCCAAGATGATCCGCCACCACCGGCCCCCAAACCCAACGGCATCATGCTTACCGTGTTTCACATCAACGATGCACCCACCAGCGGCAAATCGAACGGCATCCCCCTGAATTCAACCTTTACGTTGTATTTTTCCAATGCGCTCGACACCCAATCGGCCAAAGAAAACATCGCCGTGAAAGAAAAAGGGTACGACCCCATCGCCCTGAACTACCAATTTTTTCAAGGCGATAGCGCGGTAAAACTCATCCCCAAATCCAACCTAAAAACCGGCACCGGATATGTGGTGGCCATCACCGCTGCCCTCAAATCGAAAGTGGGTACAACCACCGGCTCCTATGTGGGCATTTCCGTGGGGAGTATGATGGATACCACCGATAAATTTCCCCGGATTTCCGACGAAGCCCTGCTCGATAGCATCCAATACAACACCTTTCAATACTTTTGGAAATTCGGACATCCCAACTCTGGCCTTGCCCGGGAGCGAAATACCTCCGGCGACCTCGTAACCTCCGGCGGATCTGGCATGGGAATCATGGCCATCATCGCTGGCATCAACCGCGGCTTTATCACACGCGCCGAAGGCCTTGCCCGCATCCAAAAAATGGCCACCTTCCTGAAAAATACCGCCCAAACCTTTCACGGGGCCTACCCCCATTGGCTAGACGGAAACAATGGCAAAGTGATCCCTTTTTCTAGCGACGACAACGGTGGCGATCTGGTGGAAACCTCTTACCTCATGCAAGGCCTGCTCACCGCCCGCGCCTATTTCAATCAATCTTCCACCGAAGAAATTCAACTGCGGGCCGATGCCACCACCCTCTGGGAAAAAGTGGAATGGGATTGGTACACCAAAGGCAACAGCGGTTCTTTGTACTGGCATTGGAGTCCCAACCTGGGATGGAAAATGAACATGACCGTTCGCGGCTGGAACGAGTGCCTCATTACCTACGTGCTCGCCGCGAGCAGTCCCACCCATCCCATCGATCTCGCCACCTACCAAAAAGGATGGGCCGGCAATGGCTCCATGAAAAACGGCAACAGCTACTATGGTTTCAAACTACCGCTGGGCGAAAGCTTGGGCGGACCGCTGTTCTTCTCCCACTACTCATTTTTGGGACTAGACCCCCGCGGATTGGCCGATGCCTATGCCAACTATGAAACCCAAACCTCCAACCACAGCAAAATAAACCACGCGTACTGCAAGGCCAATCCGCGGAGCCATTACGGCTACTCGGATCAGTGCTGGGGACTCACAGCGTCCGACAACAATTCTGGATACAGTGCGCATTCACCCAACAACGATCTCGGGGTGATATCCCCCACCGCGGCGCTGAGCTCCATGCCCTATACCCCCACCGAATCCCTGAAAGCAGCCCGTTTCTTTTATTATAAACTGGGCGATAAAATCTGGAGAAACCAAGGCTTTACCGACGCTTTCAACCTCAACGTGGGCTGGTTTGCCAACTCTTTCTTGGCCATCGACCAAGGTCCAATCGTGGTCATGATCGAAAACTACCGCTCCCAACTGCTATGGAAAACCTTTACCTCCGACAATGAAATAAAGGCCGGACTCATAAAACTCCAATTCACCGCCCCTTACCTGTAAGCGTTCGCATGGCCCAAACCTTATATAAACACAAAATTGTCGGCCTGTCCCCCAAAGGGTTACTGTTGGGACTAACCACCCTTTTATGGTCGGGCTTGAGTGCTTTTGCCTCCACCAACCCCATCCAAGACAGCATTTGGATGGATTCGGTTCAAAAACAGACCATCAAATACTTCTGGGATTTTGCCCACCCAACCTCCGGACTCGCCCGCGAACGCAGCAATATCGCCTACGATTATGGCAATGAAGTCGTTACCACAGGTGGATCAGGCATGGGTTTCATGTCGCTCATCGTGGGAGTAGAACGCGGCTGGCTCAACCGCAACGACGTGGTCAACCACCTGCTGAAAGCCGTAAAATTCTTGGCCAAAGCCGATCACTATCACGGCATTTTCCCCCACTGGCTCAATGGAGAAACCGGCAAAACCATCCCCTTCTCCCGAAAAGACGACGGTGGCGACATCGTGGAATCGGCCTACCTATTCCAAGGATTGCTGTGTGTACGCGCCTATTTTGATCACACATCGCCCAAAGAAACCGAACTCAGAAATCGCATCACCTGGCTCTGGAGCGACTGCGAATGGAACTGGTATACCCAAAACCAAAATACGCTTTACTGGCATTGGAGTCCCAACAACGGCTGGAGCATGAACCACAAAATTCAGGGCTGGAACGAATGCCTCATCGCCTATGTCATGGCCGCCTCCCACCCGCGATTTGCCATCAATCCCAAAGTCTACCACAAAGGATGGACCGCAGGCAACCATTTTAAAAATGGAAAAACCTACCTTGACGTAACCCTGCCCCTGGGCTTCGATTACGGTGGGCCCCTGTTCTTCTCGCATTACAGCTTTTTGGGACTCGACCCCAAAGGCCTTGAAGATCGATATGCCAACTATTTCGAGCAAAACGTGGCGCATTCGCTCATCAACTACAAGCATTGCCAAGAAAACCCGCAGAAATTCAAAGGCTACGGGCCGGGATGCTGGGGACTCACCGCTTCCGACTACCATTTGGGCTATGCGGCACACTCACCCACCGAAGATTTGGGCGTCATCTCACCCACCGCAGCCCTGTCAGCCATGCCCTATTTGCCAGAGCAAAGTCTTGCCGCCCTGCGTAATTTCTTCGATGTTGGGTCGATGCGAAACCTCTTTCCCGCCAACGACACCACCCGATCCAACGTGGCCAACAATGGCAGTGGCAGCAGCAATCGCTATGTAAACACCCAACCCCAAGAAAACCCGATCTGGGGTCCTTACGGCTTCCGCGACGCCTTTTGCGCCAAAGAAAACTGGGTGGCCAATAGTTATCTCGCCATCGACCAAGGCCCAATCGTGGTCATGATCGAAAACCACCGCTCACAACTGCTGTGGAACCTGTTCATGAACATCCCCGAAATCCAACACGGCCTCAAAACCTTAGATTTTACTTCGCCATACCTTAAAAACTAACCGCAATTTTCCCCTATCCCAATCCTACATCCAATTCAACAGACCTTTCCATGTATACCCATTCTTCATTACCACGATTTACTTGCTTGTTTGCCATCGCCCTAACGGCCATCCTTGCACCAATTGGCCTATTGGCCCAACCGGGAAAAGGAAACATTAAGCCCAAGAAAATCAAGGCCTCGGCCACAAGCAGTGCGCCGAATGCAACACACGAATGGCACCTGCCCGATACCCTTGGCATGAACGGATACGTCTCCGCGCTGATGGCCAAAATGACGTTGGAAGAAAAAATCGGACAGTTAAACTTGCCCACCGTGGGATTTGACGTCACCGGTCCTGTGCTGTCGAAAGACGTGGAAGGCAAAATCCAAAAAGGCTTGGTCGGCGGCGTATTCAACACCTTCACGCCCGTGGCAGTGCGCAAATTGCAAGAAAAAGCCCTCAAAGAAACCCGCCTTGGCATCCCGTTGTTGTTTGGGTTCGACGTAATACACGGACATCGTACTATTTTCCCAATCCCTTTGGGATTGAGCTGTACTTGGAACATGAATTTGATCCAAAATACTGCGCAGGTGGCAGCAACAGAATCGAGCACCGATGGTCTCAACTGGACCTTCTCTCCGATGGTTGATATCGCCCGAGATCCTCGCTGGGGACGTGTGAGCGAAGGCGCTGGCGAAGACCCTTTCTTAGGATCTGCCGTGGGTGCGGCGATGGTTAGAGGCTATCAAGGTGCCATTCAAAACACACTCAATCAGCCAACAAACATTATGGCTTGCGTGAAACATTTCGGACTTTATGGTGCGGCCGAAGCCGGTCGTGATTACAATACCGTAGACATGAGTGAGTACAAAATGTACAACGACTATTTCCCTCCTTATCGGGCCTGCGTGGCTGAGGGAGTGGGATCGGCCATGGCATCGTTCAACGACATCAACGGCATGCCCGCCACCTGTAATCGCTGGTTATTGACCGATGTGCTTCGCAAAGAATGGGGCTTTAATGGCATGGTTTGTACCGACTATACCGGCATCGCGGAACTGATCAATCACGGCATGGGCGATGAGTCTACAGTGGCTAAACGTTCGCTGAATGCGGGCTCCGACATGGACATGGTCTCTGAGTTGTTCTTGAATAAACTACCCGAGCTCGTGAACAAGGGCATCGTACCCGTTTCAGAGGTGGATTTGGCTTGTCGCCGAATCTTAAATGCCAAATACCGTTTGGGATTGTTTTCGGATCCCTACAGAGGTTTGAGCGACGATGCACCAGCCCGAGTGCATTTGTCGAACCAGCACCGCGAAATCGCCTATCAGGCCGCTGTGGAGTCGTTTGTTTTACTACAAAACGATTGGCTCATCGACGAACCCAAAGCGGGCAAATACAGTCAAACCGCCGCTGGCGAACCCACTTCGGCCTTGCCGCTATCACCCGATGCCAACATCGCTTGGATCGGCCCATACATCAAAGACAAACGCAACCTCATCGGCAACTGGAGCGGCGCTGGCGATTACAAGCAGGCCATCAGTTTGTGGGAGGCTTTGCATGCGGGTAAAAAATGGGATGGTCAGGCCCTGAACGATTGGGAAAAGCGGGGTTGGGACAATGAAAGCAACTATGCGTTGGGATGTAATGCCCTGGAGGATGAGGCCCTGATCGCGCGGTTGAATGAGCATGGCGGCATGATTGAAAAATCTGCAAAATCGCCCCAAGCATTGATCGACGAGGCCGTGGCTTTGGCCAAAACCAAAGAGGTGGTGGTGGTGTATTTGGGTGAAACGTTCGGGATGAGTGGTGAGGCCGCAAGCCGCAGCAACATTCAATTGCCGGAAAATCAGAAAGCCTTGTTGCGCGCGTTGGCGGCTACGGGCAAACCCATCGTTTTGTTGCTGATGAATGGCCGTCCGCTTGATTTGAGTGAGGAATCGACGTTGGCTTCTTCCATTTTGGTGACTTGGTTCCCCGGAACGCAGGCGGGATTGGCGGTGCGGGATGTGTTGTTTGGCAAGGTATCGCCCAGTGGCAAGTTGACGATGACGTTTCCGAGGTCGGTTGGACAAGTGCCCATCTATTACAACGCGAAAAATACGGGCAGACCGTTTGATGAGAAGCAGAAATACACCTCGAAATATTTGGACATCCAAAATACGCCTTTGTTTGCTTTCGGACATGGTTTGAGCTATGGCAAGACGGCATTGGGATTCGGCGGGGCCATTGCAAATAGCGACACCCTGGTATTGGATGCAAGAACGGCAAACGCCCAAGTGGAATTCGATGTTGTGGTGTTACATGTTGGGGGATTATCTCACAGTGAAACGATTCAGTTGTATACGCATCAGCGCAGCGCCATGTTCACCCGTCCTGTGAAGGAATTGAAGCGCTTTCAAAAGGTGGCGGTGAATGTGGAAGACAACATCCGCGCTACCGAGCACAAGGCGGTGACTTTCACGCTGGGTGCCAAGGATTTTTCGTATTTCGACGAATCTGGCAAGCCCATTTTGGAGGCCGGCCTATACGATGTTTGGATTGGTACTGCATCAGACCAACTGCCATTGCACAAGGTGGTGAAGGTGGTGAAGTAAAATTCAAAACCCAACCGCCGATTGATTTGTTCATTTAGGGTGAAGACCTTTTTAACAGCCAAGTGGGAAAACCTCATCATGGCGAACTATGTTATGGAGCCCCAAGTTCTGAAACCATTTCTACCAAAGGGAGTGGAATTGGATCTCTATGAGGATGAGGCCTTTGTGAGTTTGGTTGGATTCATGTTCAACCGCAGCAGAATATTCAACGTTCCGATTCCCTTTTTGGGCACATTTGAAGAAATTAACCTGCGATTCTACGTGAAACGAAAAACGGCTGATGGTTACCGAAGAGGGGTTGTCTTCATCAATGAAACGGTGCCTTATAAACCCGTAGCGTGGCTTGCGAATAAGCTCTACAAAGAACATTATATCGCGATCCCCACCCAACATAACATTGTCATCAGATCGGATGAGAAATTGGTTCTGTACAATTGGAAGATGGGACAAACATGGAACCACCTAGAGGTGAAGGCGAGTACATCGCAACGCGAAATGGATCGTGGTAGTTTGGAGGAGTTCATTTTTGAGCATTACTACGGTTATACCCGCATCGATGCTAATCGCTCACAAGAATACCGCATCCATCACCCCCGCTGGAAGGTGAACGATGTGTTAGAGGCGAATATTCAATGCAATTTTGCGGAAATGTATGGTGCCTCTTTCGCCCACTTGAGTTCGGAAAACCCCAAATCCGTCATTATTGCCGAGGGCTCTGCCATTAGCGTAGATTGGAATAGAAAACCCATTTAATCCATTCAACATGAAGACCAAACCGTGCGCTACTTGCAAGCAAGAACACACCACATTGTATCGCATCCAAGTGGTCAAAGGGAAAATCTGGATCTTCGTTTGTGAAGCCTGCTGCCTTGCCGCAAAGTCCAACCCCCACTACCGTTACGGGGGCACCTGGCAGGGATATCGACATTGATGCGTCCTGCAATACCAAAGTCCAACGCTGCGCGTTGGCTTTTTTTATGGCTAGTCCCTCGCACTCAAGCAAGCTTGGCACTAAGTTGGGGATTGCCGCGCTGCGCGCGGCTTTCCCTACTGTTTAGTCCTGCAATACCAAAGTCCAACGCTGCGCGTTGGCTTTTTTTATGCTCTTCCGTCGCTAGCATTCCTTGAGTGCTGACTCCCTTAGAGCATAAAAAAAGGCCTCAACTTTCGTTGAGGCCTTTGCTCTTGATCGTGCACGCGTAGGGATTCGAACCCCAAACCTTCTGATCCGTAGTCAGATGCTCTATCCAATTGAGCTACGCATGCATTACTCTCCAAGGCTGCAAGGGTTGGGAACAACCCTGGAAAGGGGTGCAAATATAATCATTGTTTGAAAACTTTCAAATGAAATTCAGCAAAAAACGATTCCCAACGTTTTGTAGTAAATTGCAACACCATTTTATGAAAAAAATCTGTTTACCCATCTTGGCATTCGCCCTCTTCAGCGCCAACGCCTATGGCAATAAGCCGCCGAAAAAACAAAAAGGTGCAACCCCCGCAGCCCCCACAGAAGCCGCTGTCGTACCTGAAAAGGCCAAAGATAAAAATCCATCCATCGAGTCAAAAACCAAAAATGCCAAACGCATAGAAGGACTATTCCCCCTCTTCCTCGACTCAACCGATGGCAAACTCTATATCCAAATCAATGCTTCCCAACTCAATACCGAATTCATCCACTTCGCCTATACCGAAAATGGCGTCATCGCCGGCGGCCATCATCGTGGGCAATTCCGTGGATCGCGCATTTTTACCATCCGCAAATCCTATAACAACCTCGAATTTACCCAAGTAAATACCAACTTCTACTTCAATCCCAGCTCGGCACTCTCCAAAAGCAAAAATGCCAACATCTCCGATGCCCCGCTGGCCTTCGAAAAAATCATCGCCGAAAACAAAAAAACCGGCGACTTCCTCATCGATGCCGATGAACTCTTCCTCACAGAAAAACTTCACCAAATCAAAGAAGGTGGCAGACCCGGTGGCGAAGGCTTCAAATTGGGCATGCTCTCCAAAGGAAAAACCCAATATATCAACATCCGTAACTTCCCCCAAAATACCGACCTCGTGGTGCGCTATGTCTATGACAACCCCGCCCCCGCCGGTGATGGTGGCGAAGAAGTAACCGATGCACGTGCCGTAAACATCGAATTGCAGCACTCCATCATCCAAGTGCCAAAAAACAACTTCCAACCCCGATACGATGACCCGCGTGTGGGCTTCTTTACCGACCAGGTCAACGACATGACCTCCCCCAACGCCACCAACTATCGTGATGTGATTCATCGCTGGGACCTTCAAAAGAAAGACCCCACCGCACTGCTCTCCGAACCCGTGAAACCCATCGTTTGGTGGATCGAAAATACCACACCCGTTGAATATCGCGAAACCATCAAAAAAGCGGCCCTCCAATGGAATAAAGCCTTCGAACCCATCGGCTTCCAAAATGCCGTGCAAGTGTTCGAACAGCCCGATACCGCCAACTGGGACGCCGGTGATATCCGCTTCAATGTACTCCGTTGGACCTCATCGCCCAACCCGCCCTTCGGTGGATATGGCCCCAGCTTCACCAACCCACGCACAGGCGAAATCCTTGGCGCAGACATCATGTTGGAATACGTGTTCCTCACCAACCGCTTCCGTGCCCAAAAATTGTTTAAAACCGATGGTGGCGAAATACTCACCCCCGCAGAACTGATCCAAGCCCTGCGCGAAGAAGAAGGCCACACATCACTTCATGGATTCCAGGGTTGCTACGCCGCAGAATGCCTGCACAACGAGCACCTTTTTGCCCAGTCTTTGTTGGATGCGCAAAATGCATCGCCCGCCGAAAAATTACGCCTCATCAACGAATCCATCTACTACCTCGTGTTGCATGAAATGGGCCATACCCTCGGACTCATGCACAACATGAAAGCCTCTCAGTTGCACACGCCCGCCGAGCTCGCCGATCCCGGACTTACCTACAAAACAGGCCTCATCGGCTCCGTCATGGACTACCCCGCCATCAACCTGCACAAAACCAAATCTAACGTGCAATACTGTCAGACCGAACCCGGACCTTACGACCTCTGGGCCATCGAATACGGCTACAGCCAAGCATTGTCAGACCCCACAGCAGAAGCGGCACGATTAAAAGCCATCACCGAGCGCAGCATCGAGCCCAAATTAACCTTTGGAAACGACGCCGATGATATGCGTTCACCCGGCAAAGGCATCGACCCCCGCGTGATGGTCAACGATTTGAGTTCTGACGCGGTAGGCTATGGCATCGATCGCATCGAAATGACGCAAGAATTGATGAAAAACATCAAGGCCACCCATACCCAAGATGAAATCAGTTACCAAGCCATGGTAGGCGCCTACAGCTCGTTGAGCGGTGCTTACACTACAATGGTGGGTGTGATGAGTCGCTACGTGGGCGGCATCTACGTGAACCGTCCTATCCCCGGTCAAGCCAATGCGCCTTTCCCTTATGAGCCCATCCCCTATTTCCAACAAAAACGTGCGATGGAAACCATCAACAAGTTTGCGTTTGCACCCAATGCGATGGAAGTTCCTAGCGATTTGATTCCTTTCTTGCAGCCCCAACGTCGCGGATTCGGTTTCTTCGGCAAAGAAGAGGACCCCAAACTCCACAACCGCGTGGCTCGCATGCAGGCCGAAGTATTGGCCCATTTGTTGAACCCCAAAACCTTGTTGCGCATCAACGATACCCGCGAATACGGCAACCGTTTCACCTTGAACGAAATGATGACCATGATGACCAATGGCATATTCATGGAAGACCTCAAAGGAACCGTGAATACCCACCGCATGATATTGCAAGAAATGTACTTGGAGAGTTTGGTAGCAGGGGCTTTGCAAGTAGAACGCAACCCCTATGATGCGGCCTCCAAAGCAGTGATGTACAGCGAAGTGCTGCGTATCCAAGAATTGCTCAAAGCCAATCCGGGTAACGGCGAAACCAAAGGACATCGTGCCTTGTTGTTGAAAGCCATCGAAAAGGCACAAAACAACTAAAAGTGAAAACACATCAATTAATTGGACTGGGAAGCCTCATGATGGCCCTCTCCATTGCCCTGGGCGCCATGGGTGCACACACGTTGGAAGGTGCCATCACCCCGCGTTATCTCGATGTATGGAAAACCGCTTCCCTGTACTTTGCCCTTAACGGCCTCGGCTTTTTGGCAGTGTCGCACAATGCCGAAAGCACCAAAGGCATTTACATCAAAATCACCATCTTGGGGGCCTTTATTTTTAGCGTTTCCCTCTGGTTTCTGGCATTAAACGAACTCCTTTCGCCCGCCTTGCGCAAACTGGGTGCAATAACGCCAATAGGCGGACTCCTGATGATCATCGGTTGGGCCATGATTGGCATCAACCAATTGCGTCGTTGAGTCAAAAACTCATATTAACCAGACCTTTTTGAAAGGAAATCTATTTCCTGGAAGGCAAAAAATTATTTCGAACGTCATGAACGAATTAGGGCGGCCTGCGGCCGCCCTAATTACTGAAAATTTCTTAAACCTCGGATTATTTATCCGCTGGTGGTGGGATGTAATCCAAAGGAGGTTGTGTATTTGCACTTGGCTGCTGACCCGGTACCACGCTCTTCAGATCCACCTCAATCACCGTTACACCATACATATCATCGAAACTTCCCGCCATTCTAGCCAAACTGGGGAATTCCACGTTCGACAAATAAACCTCAAACGATCCACCCGCAGCCGTCTTCTGGAATGCCTCTTCTAGAGGGGCCAAATTCAAACTTGTGATGTTATTAACGAATGGCTTGTTATCCTTGCGGTTGTCCTGAAACACCTTACCCTTGCCATTCTTGATGATAAAATAACAAGTAACTGTATCATAAACACCAGGAATAGCACCATTGCCCTTTTTCAACTCCTTGTAATAACCCTTGCTCGCCAACGGAGTTACACCCGCCTCTTTGCTCACTTTGGCCATCAAATCGTTCGTTTCTTTTTGTAACACTTTGATTTTCTTGTCCTGTACCCCCTGCACATAACCTTGATACACCTTGCCCATGTTCTCCTGCTTGATCGCCAGTCCACTGTCTTTGGCCATACCGTCCTTCACACCGCGAAGAAAGCTGCCAAAATCAATGCCGTCGATACCCTGCTGCTTCATGCGCTGCGCAGTTTCATAGCCGTAAACATAACTGAATGAATCTTCTGAAGTCTTCAACTCCTTGCTCGTGTCGATCGATTCGCCACATCCGGCCAATAAGCCCAAGGCCAACACCGGTAAGTATATGATTTGCTTTTTCATTGCTTTTCTGTTCGATTATCGCCCAATGCCTCGCATTAAGCGCCGTAAAGTTCTGCTTTTCTTGCTTTGATTTGATCGTCTTCCGCAAATTCCTCGTACGACATGTACTTATCGATGATGCCGTTCGGGGTGATTTCAATGATGCGATTGGCGATTGAGTTGATGAATTCTTGGTCATGAGAGTGGAACAATACCACACCCACATAATCCACCAAGCCGTTGTTCAAGGCCTGAATGCTCTCCAAATCCAAGTGGTTGGTGGGTTCATCTAACAACAATACATTGGGGTTCTCCAACATCAACTTACTCAACATACAACGCACCTTCTCGCCTCCACTCAATACCGTACACATCTTCTGAGTTTCTTCGCCACTAAACAACATTCTACCCAAAAAGCCACGTACGTAGGTTTCGTCTTTCTCGGTTGAATACTGACGCAACCAATCTACCAAATTGATTTTCTCAGTAAAATAATGCGCGTTCTCGTTCGGCAAATTGCTCATGGTCACCGTTATACCCCAGTTGAATTCGCCGGTGGCTGGCTTAACCTCGCCCCACAACGTTTTGAAAAACTGGTTCAAGGCCAATGTATTTCTTGAAATAAAGGCAATTTTATCGCCCTTGCTCACCGTGAAATTCACGTTGCTAAACAACAAATCACCCGATTCCGCTTTCGCACTCAAATTCTCAACCGTCAGGATTTGATCCCCAACGTCTCTGCCCTGTTTGATGATGATACCTGGATATTTCCGTGTGCTGGGCTGAATCTCTTCGATGTTCAATTTCTCCAACATCTTCTTACGCGCGGTGGCCTGTTTGCTCTTGGCTACGTTGGCACTGAAACGCGCGATGAACTCTTGCAATTCCTTCTTTTTCTCCTCGGCCTTCTTATTTTGGTCTGAACGCTGACGCAAAGCCAACTGCGAACTCTGATACCAAAACGTGTAGTTACCACTGAATATCTGAATTTTGCCAAAATCAATGTCACAAACGTGGGTACAAACGTTGTCGAGGAAGTGACGGTCGTGACTCACCACCAACACCGTGTTGTCAAAATTCGCCAAAAATTCTTCCAGCCATCGAATGGTGTCAACGTCCAAATCGTTCGTAGGTTCGTCCATCAATAACACATCAGGATTGCCAAACAAAGCCTGCGCCAACAACACCCTCACCTTTTGGTTACCGTTCAAATCCTTCACCAAATATTCGTGATACTGCTCGGTGATGCCCAAACTGCTCAGCAACGTAGCCGCATCGCTCTCGGCATTCCAACCGTCCATCTCCGCAAACTCACCCTCCAACTCACTGGCACGCATGCCATCGTCCTCCGTGAAATCCTCCTTGGCATACAAAGCGTCTTTCTCTTCCATGATCGACCACAATTTTTGGTGACCGCGAATGACTGTTTGTAACACAGGAAATTCGTCGAACGCAAAGTGGTTTTGCGACAAAACCGCCATACGTTTGCCGGGTTCCATATCGATAGACCCAGTATTCGGCTCGATTTCGCCAGAAAGAATCTTCAAAAAGGTAGATTTACCCGCGCCATTGGCACCGATAATACCATAGCAATTGCCATTGGTGAATTTGAGGTTGACCTCCTCGAAAAGTACGCGTTTACCGAAACGCAAAGAAACATTGGAAACTGATAGCATGGTATGCGAAAAATGAGCCGCAAAGTTACGGCATATCAGCGAATTTCGGGACGCTCCTAACTAAACAAGGTAAAAGAACCTTCCATTTTAAGGTTCACAAAACCCAAATGGCCGTTTTCCACCAAATTGCGGTTGAAAACATAATAACGCGCGGGCTTGTTGCTTACCCCGTGCTGCTTCTCTGGCAATGCCATAATCACCCCAGAATTGAGCATCTTTCTACGGAAATTCCGCTTGTCTAAATCCCGCTCCAAAATGGTTTCATACAACGCTTGCAAATCACTCATCGTAAACTTCTCCGGCAACAACTCAAACGCAATGGGCTGAATTTGCACCTTCTCACGCAACGCCATTAACGCCCCCTCAGAAATATCGTTGTGGTCAAATGCCAACTCCGGAATCTCCGCAATGGGCAACCAAACCGCTTCCTTACTGAAACTACCTGGCTGAATTTGCACCTTGTTGCTGTCAATCAAGGCCATGTAAGCCACCGTGATAACCCGAGCATCCGGATCCTGTCGCACCCCCTTCAACCAAGCCCTGTCCTTCGCCTTGGTGATACGCAATGGATCGCCAAATGCCTGAAACTGCTGCAAGAAAATGCCCGATAACCCCGTCAACTCCTTCAAAACACGCGCCGCAGCCTCATCCAAATTTTCATTGTCGCTCACCAAATCACCCGGAAGTGCGTAGTAACTATCGTCCAACTCCGTCACTGCATTCGGCACCGTACGCTTGATTAGCAACAAACGCAAAGTTTCTTTGCTAAAACCAAAAATGACACAATCGACCGAGACGTGGGGGTTTAAAGAGGGACTAACCGACATTCTGCAAATAGAGTTGACGGCAAAATAACCCAATTAAACAATAATTACCAAAAATTGTTTTCGAAGTGTTCAATTGACACTAAGTGTTTTTTTATTATCTTGCACCCACTTTTGATATGATCTTAGTAGCAGACAGCGGCAGTACCAAGTGCGACTGGGTATTCACAGACGGCGATTCACAGCGCCTTTCCTTCCATACAATGGGTTTCAACCCCTTCTTTCACCCCACCGAGTTGATCGAAAGTGAAATTAGAAAAAATACACAACTCTGTGCGGTTGCACCCATGGTTGAACACGTATTTTTCTACGGCGCCGGTGCCAGTCACCCCGCCAGGAACATCATCCTGGAAAATGCCCTACGCGCTGTTTTCACCAAAGCAAAAGTGGTTGTAGATCACGACCTAACCGGTGCAGTTTATGCTACCTGTGGCGATGAGCCCGGCATCTCTTGCATCCTCGGAACGGGCTCTAACAGTTGCTACTTCGACGGTAAAGACATCCACGAAGAAGTGCCCGCCCTGGGTTATTTACTGGGCGATGAGGCCGGTGGAACGTTCTATGGCAAAGACCTGCTCCGTATGTTCCTCTACCATGAACTGCCCGAAAAAATCCACAACGGATTGATCGAGCGTTTCGGACTTACCAAAGAAAACATCTTTGAAGCCGTATACAACAAGCCAAATCCCAACGTCTACCTCGCTTCGTTTATGCGTTTTCTCAGCGATAACCGCGATGAGAAATGGGTGCGCGATTTCATCTACAACGGATTCAGCAAATTCATCAACATCCATATCTGGAAATACGAACACCACCAAGAAGTCCCCGTGCATTTCGTGGGCTCTGTGGCCTTCCACTTCAGTGACTTGCTGAAAGAAGCGTGCAAAATTCACCGCCTCAATGTGGGTGTGATTACCAGCGAACCCGTAGTTAACTTGGTTGAATATCACCTGAGAAAACTGCAGGTTTCGGCATGAAAACCGCAATCATCCTCGATCTCGACGGGGTAATCTGCGATACCGCCCACTTTCATTTTTTGGCTTGGCAGCGTTTGGCCGCCGAATACGGCTATGCACTCACCCACGCCGATAACGAGCAACTTAAAGGCGTGAGCAGGGTCGACTCCCTCAAATTCATCCTTTCATTGGCCAACAAAACGTTGTCCGCCGAGCAATTCGAAACCGATTTGCACCGCAAAAACGAGTGGTATTTGGAGTTGGTGAAAGACATGGGCCCGAGCGATACCCTGCCAGGTGTTACCGCGTTTTTCGCGGAGGTTGCCGCCCGACATATCCCCTTGGCCCTGGGATCCGCCAGTAAAAATGCAAACATGGTTTTATCGCGTGTAGGACTGCTTCAGGCCTTTGATGCCATCGTGGATGCATCTCAAGTTAGCCAAGGAAAACCCCACCCCGAAACATTCCTGAAGGCCGCCGAACTACTGGGCATCGCCCCGGAAAATTGCCTCGTATTCGAAGACAGTGCTGCGGGTGTCCAAGCCGCCATCGCCGGAGGAATGAAAACCATTGGCATAGGCACACCAAACGATTTACCCGGCGCCATTTTGCACCTGCGCAACCTTGGCGAATTCGATTTCAATCGCCTACCCGCCTAAAACACCCTCGTTTGTTCTCGCAACATCACCATGAGTAAATCCCAAAACAGCCCCTGATTTTTAACCCAATTTCAACCGTACTTTTACCATATTAATCCTACCCACCATGATCGACTACTTCAAAGCCCACCCCTGGAAAGTCATCGAAGAAGGCTTCAACCCCGCCATGAACGAAATCGCAGAGAGTGTTTTTTCTTTGGGTAATGGCATGATGGGACAGCGAGGCAATCTCGAAGAGAGTTTTAGCGGACACTCCTTGCAAGGTACCTATGTTGGTGGGGTGTACTATCCCGACAAAACACGTGTAGGGTGGTGGAAGAATGGATACCCTGAATACTTTGCCAAAGTACTCAATGCCACCTATTGGAGTGGGTTGCGCATTTGGATCAACAACGAACTGCTGGATTTGGCCCAGGTAACGGTAAAATCGTTCACCCGTGAGCTCGACATGCACCAAGGTGTGTTGAACCGCCATTGTGTTGTGGTCCTAAAGAATGGCATCGAACTCACCATAGAGTCGCACCGATTCTATTCGCTCATCAACAAAGAATATGGCGCCCTTCAATACAACATCACGACAAACACCGCTTGTGTGGTGAAAGTTGAGAATTACCTCGATGGCGATGTGGCCAACAAGGATTCGAACTACGAAGAAAAATTCTGGGATGAAGTAAAGCAAGAAGTGCACAACCACGATTTGTTGGTGACGGTAAAAACCAAAAAACTGAATTGGGTGGTAACCAATGTCCTCTCGTTTGAGATTTGGAAAAACGCCATTAAATACAACGAAATTGCCAAACCCTTCACCCGCAGCAAATTCGCGAGCAACACCTATGAAATTGCTGTGGCCGCTGCCGAGAAACTCACATTGGTAAAGCACTGCATCACCGGCAGCAGCTTCCACCATGCGCCCGAAGCGCTGGAATTGTACACCAAAAAAGCACTCGATAAAATGAGTGCCTCCAGTTTTGAAGCACACCTGCAAATGAGCGCCGCCGCATGGGCGAAAAAGTGGGAAACCACCGACGTTCGCATCGATGGCGATGTGAAAGCCCAGCAAGCCGTGCGTTTCAACATCTATCACCTCAACCAAACCTACTGTGGCGATGACGCCAGACTAAACATTGGCCCCAAAGGATTTACCGGAGAGAAATACGGAGGAAGCACCTATTGGGATACCGAGGCCTATTGCCTGCCCTTCTTCCTGGTCTCCGCCGATGCCGCCATCTCTCGCCAGCTGCTCGTTTATCGCTACAAACAGCTGGGAAAAGCCATTGAAAATGCTGCGAAATTGGGCTTTACCGACGGGGCAGCGCTCTACCCCATGGTTACAATGAATGGGGAAGAATGCCACAATGAATGGGAAATTACCTTCGAAGAAATACACCGCAACGGAGCCATCGCCTATGCCATTTATAATTACATCCAACATACCGGCGATCAACAATACCTACTCGAAGGTGGGTTTGAAGTGCTGTTGGGTATCTCACGTTTCTGGAAACAACGCGTTCATTGGAGTGGCATCAAACAACGCTACGAAATGCACGGCGTAACAGGCCCCAACGAATACGAAAACAACGTAAACAACAACTGGTATACGAGTTACATCGCCAATTGGTGCATGCAATACACCGCCGAATGCGCAGAATGGATCAAATCTAACCACCCTGCTGAATTTGCCGAAATTGGCCAAAAAACACAGTTCCAAGCAGACACAGAAATCGCCGCTTGGAATCACATCCACGCTAATTTGTATCTTCCCCAAGACGATTCACTGGGCGTTTTCGTTCAACACGATGGCTTCCTGGAAAAAGAACTCATCCCCGTCATAGACTTGTCGCCTGCACAACGACCCATCAACCAAAAATGGAGCTGGGACCGCATTCTGCGCAGTGTGTATATCAAACAAGCCGATGTACTGCAAGGCCTTTACTTTTTTGAGGACAACTTCGACTACGGTACCCATGTGCGAAACTTCAAATTCTACGAACAGTTCACCGTGCATGAAAGTTCTTTGAGTCCCTGTGTCCATAGCATTTTGGCGGCCAAAATTGGGGAGACCGACAAAGCCTACGAAATGTATTTACGCACCGCCCGATTGGATTTGGACAATTACAACAACGATACCGAAGATGGTTTGCATATCACCTCGATGGCGGGGTCGTATTTGAGTATCGTTCAGGGCTTCGGTGGTTTGCGCATCAAAAACCAAACCTTGTATCTGAATCCCCACTGTCCATCACAATGGGAAGGCTACGGTTTCCAGATTTTGCTCAACAACGAGCCCGTAAAAATCGAAGTCACCAAAGCCGGACATCACATCACCAATTTGGGTAGCCAAGACATTACGGTTTACCTGAATCAGGGCAATCCAAAACAGGGTAGCGACCATACAGCGCAAGCATCTGCACTTCATTTGAAGTCGGGAGAAGAAAAATTCACAGCGCAATAATCGCCCCCAGAAGGGTTGGATTTGACTGAGAAAATCAGCGTCTAAAGTTCGCTGTGTTTGAAGTATTTTTGCCCCACTTTGGCGGACAACGAAGATCAAATCACCCCTGACAGCCCCGAGGCGACGTCCGCGAAGTTGAATTCCATTTCTTCCTCCAATGAACACGCGCGCGTCTCAGATGGCGAAAAACAACCCAAAAGCAGTGCAACACCCCACGAAAAATCATCCCCTTGGCTGATTATCTGGGCTGGATTGAGTATTTCTTTGCCCTTGTTGCTGCTGTACATATATAGCTGTAGTCCACAAACCCTAAAACTGGGACAGTTAGAACTCAAACAAATTTTGGGCAATCAAGACATCGATGCCATGCTGGCCGCCTTGGACGAACCTGAACCGGTTCCGGTCAAAGTTACCCACGACAGTACATCAAACCTAGCGAGGGATTCCGCCGACTTTACCCCTGCCTTTGGAGGAACTATACCCATCTTGAATAAAAACTACCATCAACCTTTTGTCTTACCGCCCTACGAATTACCCGTATTTGCTGACACCACCAAACACCGCATACTCCTCATTGGTGATTCTGAAAGTGGTGGCTTGCGGTATCCGTTGAATGATTATTGTTTGGCGAATGGACATAAAATCATCCTTTCGTTGGAATGGTATTCCGCGACCACATTCAATTTTGGCAGGTCCGATACCATTCAGAAGATCATTGCCAAATACAAGCCCACCTACATATTTTTGGTGTTTGGGTTGAATGAATTGTACGCCCGCGATTTAAAGGCCCGCAAAATTGCCGCCAACCAGCTGGCAAAAAAATTACGCGGCATCCCCTACGCATGGATCGGACCTGCCAACTGGGAGGAAGACAATGGCATCAGCAAAGTATTCCAATCATCGGCCGATTCCGGCGCTTATTTCCTGACAAAAAAGCTGACCCTTACCCGTGCCGGAGATGGTCGTCACCCGGATGTTCAAGGTTACAGGGTTTGGATGGATAGCATCGCAACTTGGATACAAACTTCTTCGCGATACAAAATGCTCATGAAGCCGCCGCGCAAGCGCGGCCGGCCTTTCCGTGCCCCCGTCATCACCATTAATGCAGCCAATTACCGTGGATATTAATTGGTTGAATCAACTGTTTGCCCCTTTGCGTGATCCCAAAACATGGGAATCAGCCTTCGGATATTCTACCAAAGAACCCTGGTTCTTCACCGAATTTACCTTCTTGGCTGTGTTTGGCGTATTCCTCGTTTTTTATGCCGCCCTCGTCCAAAAGAATACCTGGCGAAAAATCTACCTCATCTCTTTCTCCCTGTTTTTCTATTACAAATCGAGCGGACCTTTCCTTGGGCTATTCGCGCTGATGATTCTGTCCGATTACCTCTTTGCCCTAGCCATAGAAAAACAAAAAGGCATCAAAAAGAAGGGTTTACTTTGGTTATCGCTCAGTTATAGCCTCAGTTTTCTGCTGTACTTCAAATACGCCAACTTCTTCATTCACAATTGCAATGACCTGCTCGGCACTCACTTCACCGACCGCGATTTGTTCTTGCCCATTGGCATTTCTTTCTACACGTTCCAATCGATCAGTTACCTGATGGACGTCTACCGGAAAGAAATCCCCGCCACCCGCAATGTGAGCGATTACGCCTTCTACATGACCTTCTTCCCCCACTTAGTGGCAGGTCCAATTGTTCGAGCCAAAGACTTCCTTCCCCAAATTTTCACCCCACAAATCATCAATGCCTCACTCTACAAAGAGAGCTTGCTGCGCATTTTGACCGGTTTATTGAAAAAATTGTTCATCGCCGATTACTTGGGAAAATACGTTGACATCGTTCATGAGCTGCCGGCCAATTTCTCCGGTGCTGAAAATGTATTGGCCATGTACGCCTACAGTTTTCAGATCTATTTCGATTTCTCGGGATATTCAGACATTGCCATCGGCATTGCGCTGATGTTGGGGTACCGACTCAAAGAAAACTTCGACAACCCCTACGCCTCGAGCAACATCACGGTTTTTTGGCGGAAATGGCACATTTCTCTCAGCAGTTGGCTCCGCGATTACGTATACATTCCACTGGGGGGCAACCGCAAAGGCGAATTCAACACCTACCTATTCCTCCTCATCACAATGTTGGTGGGTGGATTTTGGCACGGAGCCGATTGGCGATTTATTTTCTGGGGACTGTCGCACGGTCTCGCATTGGCCTTCCACAAAGCGTGGATGCAATTGTTCCCATCCAAATCTACACGTTGGTATAGCCAAGTATTCGGCACCATTCTCACCTTCCATTTTGTTGGTTTCTGTTGGATATTCTTCCGCGCCACCTCCTTTGGCTCAGCATTTGCTAGCATTGAACAAATTGCCTTCCACACCCAATGGAAAGACTTTGCAGGATTTTGGATATCGCGACAAGAAATGGCCATCATGATATTGGTGGCAGCCTTCATCGCGTTCTTCCCTCCCCAACTCAAAGAACGCATCTTCCAAAAAACACAAGTATTGCCCACCTTCACTTGGATTCTCTGGGTTCTCATTGCACTTCAAATCATCATCCAATTCAAGGACGATGTTGTACAGCCCTTCATCTACTTCCAGTTCTGATGAAGTTGAAACACTGTTGTATAAATCCACTCACCTTATTCTTTCTGGCAGTTTGTGCCATCATTCAGCCAATACAAGCCCAGCAAAATTCAACGATTGAACCCTTCAACAACGACGTTCACGAAGATAGTTCCATCATTTGTCTTACCTGCAACGAGTTGCAAGAATCGCCAAATCTTAAAAAGGCGTTGCAAAAATTGCACAATGTTCGGGTGAACAACCTCCCATACATCGTAGCGGCCTATCCAAACCAATTGGCCAACCAACCAATCAAAAAACCGGCCCTACCACCCTTGAGAAACATGGCCAAAACCGGCAAAAATGGTACCAATACCAACCAAACTGGCATCAGCCCCGCTGATACGCTCTTTACCATCATTCACATTGGTGATAGCCACATTCAGGGTGATTATTTCTCGGGGGAAATACGCATGCAACTGCAGTCCGTATTTGGAAACGCTGGCCGCGGAATCCTCTTTCCCTATGCCTTGGCAAAGAGTTTTGGTCCCAGAGGCGTATCGGTAAAACCATTGGGCGTGTGGACCGGATACAAAACACTCACAGGCAACCTCACAGAACCCCTGGGAGTATCTGGGTATGGCGCGAGCACCCAAACGGTGGGATCGAGCATACAAGTGTCGCTCTCAGAAAAATTCAAGGAAGAAAATGCGCTCGGACAGTTTAGCATCCCTGAGTTTCAAAAAGTCAACATTTGGCATTCTGCGGACAATGCTTCTTTCATCACGCAACTGAATCCCGAATTCCAATGGACAGGCAGCCAATTCTATCCTTCGGGTTGGGGTGTTAGCTCCTATTTGGCCCCAGAAGCACAGAATACTTTCACCCTTTCCTTGGCCGCAAACTCGCCTACCCAAAACCACTTTGGATTTTATGGTTTTGAAATCATTCCGATGCAGCAACGCGGTGTTGTTTACCACCATTGTGGGGTTGTTGGTGCGCAATTCACGCACCTGATCAACAAAGCGCCGTATACCGTTGAGCAAATTGCACACATCAAACCAGACATCCTGATTTTTTCTTTCGGCACAAACGAAGCGTACAACGGAAAACTCGACAGCCAGGTATATACCCCCGCCGTGATGAAATTTCTGTCTGATATCGCCGTGGCAAGTCCCACCACCGCCATCATTATCACCACGGCCCCAGATACCCGCAGTCGCAATCGCATCCCTCCGCAACAGAAAAACGTAAACAACCAACTGCGTAAAATCACCAAGAACCAGAAAGCCACCGTGTACGATTTAAACGAAGCGATGGGCGGATGGGGATCGCTGCATGTTTGGTACAACAACAAACTGACCCTCACAGACAAACTACACTTCAATGCGGCGGGTTATGCGTTGCAAGGACAGCTTTTCACGTTGTCGCTGCTACAAGCCTACAACAAAGCAAACAGCAATGACACCCTGAATATTCAAGGATTGAGAACGGTAGTCCACAACAGCATGATATCATTGGTTCGGAATTTCGAAGCGGTTTCGATGGGCGATTCTTTGTCGGGCGATACCCAAGCAGCCCACCGCAAGGTTGACAGTACCGGACTTACCGCCATGGCCGTTCACGTGGATACAACCCATGCCCCCAACCGGGTAACAACCGTTCCACAACGCAGCAACCAGCCGGCAAGAAATAGGCCGACGACCCAAACGAACAGCAGCCCCCGGACACAGCGCGGCGAAATCACCCATATCGTAAAATCTGGAGAGAATTTATACCGAATTGCGCAACGCTACCATGTAACCCATGAAGCCATTGCCCGACGGAATAACCTCACCAACCCCAGGAGTTTAAGACCCGGACAGCGGTTGGTGATCCCATCCCATTAACTATCAGCACGGCCTACGTAGCACGGCACAAAAAAACGGGGGCTTGCGCTGCGCGCAAGCCCCCGTTACTATTTTTTCCTGCGGAGCTATCTCCGGTGTTTTAATTAATGAGCCACTTGTAATCCCAAAGAAGAAATTCCTTCCTTAGATTTCAAACGAACCGTGTACAATCCCTCCGCCAAATTAGCCGTAGGAATCACAATGCCCTGATTTCCGTTCACCGCAGTGAAAGTCTGGCTGTAAAACTCTCTACCCAAAGCATCTACCAATAGTACCTCCAAATTGGCCTCTGCACCATTGAACTTAACCATCACCTGCTCGCTAGCGGGGTTTGGCATCATGCTCAAATTCATCAAGGTCTGCACACGCGTTCCCACATTGGTCACCTTTACGTCGAAGTACATTGTGTCTGATTTACATGGAGGGTTGTTGGCAACCAACATCACCTTGTAAGTACCGTCTGCACTGAAAGTGTAAGTAGGCTTAGGTTGGAAGCTCTCATTACCATCGCTGTAACTCCAATAAACATTCGCCGCGTTGCTACCCGTGAATTCAAATTGGAATTTGCGACCGCCCAAACTGGTGTATTTGTATGCATTGATTGGCTTCAACACCCCGTAAACGGTCTTGTTTTTGATGGTTTCACAACCCGCGTTGTTCTTCACTGATACCTGATAACTAGAACTAGCTCCATTCGCCTTTGCAAAAGTGGTATTCGTGGTTGACCCAGTACTCCATGCATAGGTATAGGTCTGTGGAGGACCGCCTACTGGCGCTACGGTGGCTGTCAATTGAACAGAATCACCCTCGCACACCATCGTGTCGCTGGCAGTCAATGTTACGTTCGGACCATTTTGCACCTGCACCGTTACGTTGCGCTGACCTGTGCAACCCTTGTCATCAATACCGGCTACTGTGTAAAATGTAGAAGCCGTAGGCAAAGCATAAATGGTATCACCCGTATTGGAACTCAATCCGGTTGTTGGCGTCCAACTGTAAGTCAACGCACCACTCGCTACCAATTTCACCCCAGTAGTTGCACCCGCACACAATGTCGCATTTGCAGGCGTAACCGTAATGGTTGGTGGTCTTGCTGTATTGTCGATCCAGATACGAATACAATTCGAAGTATCTGATTTTCCACTGTTTGCACAAGACACAATCGCGCGGATGTAACGGTATTTCCCAATGGCCGCACTGAAGTTTCCCGTATTCACGTTGGCCGTCCATGCATTAGCAGTGAACGTAGCAGAATCAGTAGACAATTCATACTTCAACGAAATTCCTGTAGACGCTGTATTTCCTGCCAAGGTAATGGTTGATGGACCTACAGCACCACATACATAATAGGTGGAAGCACTCAAAGTACCAGCATCGGGTTTGCCCTCACAAAAGGTAGGATAAGCATCCCAAGTAACACTGTCGATGAAAATGTTACCGCCATTCGCACCACCGCGTGCAGTGGCCTGAATCAAGAAATAGTTGGTGGTTCCGGTGAACGATGAAGGAATTGCAAATGAATATTTGTACCATCCATGAGCTACAGAATCTGGGTAAGTCTTCTTCGCGTAACGCGTAATACCACCCAAACGCTTGGCACCCGTTAAACTGCGCGTGGTGTTGAACCAAACAGTAACAGAATCATCGGTATTGTAAACCGTGTCGCGGAACATGTGAAAAGAGATGTAAGTGTTGGCACTGCCACGCTTGCTCAAGTCAATCACTGGCGATCCCAAAGACTGGGTTGCACCTGCGGTTGCGCCGCGTGAAGAAAAACGAGCCATACCGGCTCCACCGAAAGGAGTACAAGCAGGCGTAGTACCCGCAGTGGCCGTGGTACGGCGCGACCAAGTAGGTGCACCAAATCCACCTCCACCCACAGTTTGCCAACCAGCAGGTGGAAAGGCCGTGCCCTCAAAACCCTGTCCTGTTACAGTTTGTGCCATCAAATCTGAGCCTAAAAAGGCCAGACCCAACGACATTACATAAGTAATTATTTTTTTCATGGTTAATTGTTTGTCTATTTATCGTTTTGAATCCACCACCAAGAAAGTTCCTTGGCGGATCATATTTCTAAATCCTGAAACCGTTTCATCGAAAGTCACGTTCACAATGTACACATACATACCCGTCATCACCGGTTCATCCATGTACAATCCATTCCAGGGTTCGGTGATAGGTCGTTTATCAAATACACACTCACCCCAACGGTTGTAAACACTCCAAGTACCCCTTTTAACCGCGCATGGCTTGCCCCAGTCATCCACAAACATCGGCTTAACCTCATCATTTATACCCTGGGATGAGAATGGACTAAACGCTGTAGGCATCCACATCTTGCAATCGCAGCGAATGGCATTGACTTTTACTGTATCTCGGCGCTCGCCACAAGCATTGTACGTATGCAAACTGTAATTTCCCGATTGAGACACATTCAAATTGCCTGTTTTGGCGCCCGTATTCCACAAATATTTGCTGTATCCCGAAAATTGCGCCCCTTTCAATGTATAACTCACACCGCCACAGAACCATTCCTCTGCAACTAAACGCTTTTCGGGAATCGTATCATTATAAATGTAAAAGGTATCGGTTCTAACCCCACAATCGTTGGTCATTGTCAACCAAAATTTCCCCGTACCCATGATCACCCGCTGCGGAGAACCCGTCAAATCATCCCATTGGTAACCCTTCACATCCGGATGCGTCATATCCAAATTCCATGCGAATATACTACTGCAAAATGTGGTATCCTTCACCCTACTTTTGGTGGGAGGCAATTTGATCTTGATGACGAAAGTATCATAAGCCACCCCACACAAGTTGGTTACAGTAAGAGTCGCCGTCATAGAAGAATTGAACGTTTTTGGCACCATTGTATCACCATCCAACCATGTATACAAACTGGCGGGCACTTTGGGGAAATCCACTACGATGTTCTTGCCAACACAAACCCCTGTATCCTTAATTTTAGGTGCCAGAGGCGGCAGTAACAATTTAAACCGCACGCTATCCACACGACTTCCGCAGGCATTTCTCGTATCCAACCAATAAACTCCTGGCTTGGTAAAAGTCCGCGTCGATAGCGTACTTCCATTGTCCCAAACGTATTTGCAAAATGGCTGCGCCACATCAATGGTATAGTTAAAAGGACTCTTACAAAACAGAGTATCTTTCAAATTGGGCTTTGCCGGAGCCGAGGCCTTACCCACGATTACCGTGTCTTTGCGCGTTCCACAGGCATTGGTGCTGTTCACTATATAAGTACCCTCAACAGTGAATGTTCTGGAAGGGGATGTATTTCCATCCGACCAAGAATAACTCTCCGCCAATGCTTGCGTTGCATCGGTGGATACACTGGTGGTGGATGGACACATAACCAATGGCGAGGTCACCACCTTAATGGGCATCGGACAGACCTGTGTGCAGTTCACCGCTTGGTTGATATACATTGAAGTCGTATCAAAATTCACAGTAGCAAGATCACCAAAACTACTCTCTGTGTATCCTGTGGATGTAGCCCATGTCCAAGTTAATGCCGTATTGTTCACCGTAGATGTAGACGTTCCACAGTTGGTGTTACACGGACTGTTGATCATGAAATTGTTGTGTACACCCGCTGAATTATCTACGCCAATGGCCACCATCCCTCCTTTGGGCATAGGCACAAAGGATCGCATGAAACCCGCCAATGCGAAGTTTGTGTTTCCGTTCGATAAAATCTTCTGCGTTTGTGTGGTTGCGCCCGTTGCCGTATCGATTTGGACCAACAATTCCCGGTTATTGGCAAAAGTTTGGTAGGCAGAACTCACCCACAACGACCCTCCCTCAAGAATCAAATGCTGACCAGTCTCAGCCACGTTATTCGTACCAATGCTGCGTGTCCATTTCCGGGTTCCATCTGCCGTAAAGGCGCAGACTAAGATTTGTGCCGTCAAATTCGCACCAGAAGTTCCCACGGTATAAATCGTACCGCCTGGAGCTACCAACACATGGCCAAATTGATTAATACCATTGCTCGTTCCTTTCCAAAGACTGCGCAGGGTTCCGTCGGTTTTCACATACGCTGCAAATGGATATGTTTGCGTGGATCTGCACCAACCTGTAATTACCCACTCACCGCCTACCCTTGCTACGCCCCAACCATGGTGCTCGTTGTTGCCCATGTCTAGGTTTAATGTCCATTTGGTAACACCGTTGCTATCCAATTGGGCTGCAATCAAATTGCGCTTTCCAGTTAACTGAGCACCTGTCCCCACCACCACGATGGTATTGGCATCGTAAACCAAAACATGGTTAAATACATCGCCCTGACCGTTTCTATTCGAACTCGGGGTTTCTCTCGTCCATTTCAATTGCCCGCCTGGGGTAAAATAACTCACCGTGGCAAGCGCGGCATTTACCGAACCCACAACACTTGAACCTACCGCAACCGCCCCTCCCGATGGAGTGGTAGCTACGTCGTTGATGATCTCATTTGAACCAGTCCCTTTCACACCGTAGCGTATGGCACCCACAAATTTCCCGGTGTCATCGTACTTCATGAGCCATCCATCGCCGTGATTCGCCCCGTTCACCGTTCCGTATCCAGCCACCCAAAAACCTTTGGAGCGATTCGACACGGCCATGGTATTCCAAGAGCTAAACTGTCGGGTACCCACAACCTTTTCTGTGAGTGTAAAGTATTGTCGCTTAATGAATGGATAACAAATTTGTCCATTCAAACCCACGATACTTAAAAATACCATAATAGATACTAATGTATTTTTACATTGGCTAAAAATTTTCACAGCTTTTTTGTACTTTTTTGTAAATATAGACGACAAAACACCTCTTTTCGTTTGCTAACGATCAAAAAAGTTTTGCCACATTCAGGCAAAATACAAAAATGATTCCCACCCCCAAAAAAAAATACTTTTTTTTATTCCTGTGCTTTCCAGCTTCTTGGCAATTTTCGCCAATCTTCCTCGGAGGGCACACTGCCATTTGGTGATTACGTTCCAAATTGCCGACCTTTACATTTTGAAAATCCTCTCGAAAGACATTGGAAAAACTCATCATCTTTTCTGCACCCTCCGGATCGGGCAAAACCACCGTGGTTAAACACTTACTGAGTGTCATGGAATCCAAATTGGCCTTTTCCGTGAGCGCCACCACCCGCAGTCCCCGCCCAGGAGAACTCGACGGGCGAGAATACCATTTTCTTGAACTCGATGATTTTCGTCAAAAAATCAAAGATGGAGCGTTTTTGGAACATGAAGAAGTCTATGCCGGCATCCTTTATGGTACCCTCATGAGTGAAGTCCGCAAGATATGGTCCGAAGGCAAAGCCGTAGTATTCGACGTTGATGTAAAGGGGGGCTTGAACTTGAAACGACAGTTTGGCAACCAAGCACTGGCGGTATTCTTACGTCCACCCAGCGTAGATGTGTTGATGGAACGCCTCACCAAACGCAGCACAGAAGTTGAACATCAACTGCAAGAGCGCATCGCCAAAGCCAATTACGAATTGAGCTTTGAAAACCAGTACGATACGGTTGTTGTCAACGACAAATTGGAAGAGACTTTCGCCACATGCGAAAAATTGGTCAGTGATTTCTTAACCAATCCTTAAACAAACCCACCCCAATATCGTTAAGTAACTATGCGCGTTGGCTTATATTTTGGATCGTTTAACCCCTTGCACGTGGGACATCTGCAAGTGGCTCGCTATTTCCGAGATAATGAAGTCTTTGATGCGATTTGGTTTGTACCCTCGCCCCTCAACCCCCACAAATCGGAAGAAACTTTGGTTCCGGCAGAACTCCGGTTGTCATGGGTCAAAACAGCGCTACAAGGTGAGCCATACTTTCATTGTTGCGATGTAGAATTTGAATTGGGATTGCCCAGCTACACCCATCGAACAGTGAAACACCTTCAGTCGCTGCATCCAGAACACCAGTTTTCATTGATTATGGGTGCCGATAATCTCTTGCATTTTCACAAATGGAACCACGCCAAAGAACTGGCCGAAATTTGTCCGCTTTTCGTCTATGCCCGCCCCGGTTACAACAAACCCCAAGACCCAATGCCATTTGGGGCAACATGGTACGATGCCCCCCTGTTGCATATTTCAGCCACTGAAATTCGCGACAAACTAGCCAACCATGAATCCATTCATGAATTGGTGCCATCAAGCATTCTGGCCGAGGTCGAGGCTTTTTTTCAGCACTTTTTCGCGGAACAACACCAATAGATAGCCCACGGTAAAGGTCACAACCACACTGTACAACGCGTATACCAATGCGGGCTTTTCCATCAAAGGATTTTGTAGTTTATCGCCCGCTATTAGCAATGCCAGGGCCGTATTGTGAAGCCCCACCTCAATGGCAATGGTGATGCGATTTCTATAACTCAATGCAAAGGGAATTCCCACCGCAAACCCCAGCAACATCGAAAGTACATTGAGGGCAATCACGTAAGGGGTAAGGGTGAGAATGTCACTGCCCGACATAGCTGTACCGCCTTGATCGGGGCCTGCAATGAATTTAAAACCAAAAACCATGAGCAACAACAAGGGCAATACCACATTCAACCATTTGCTTACGCCCACCACGTTTTTGCCTAACCGCAATCGCGCTGCCATACCCAGCCAAGCGGGAATGATCGTCACCGCAAAAATTTCTAACAGGGTATTCCAAAACGGAAGCCAAACCGACTGATCGCCTTGATTCATGAAATGCGATAAGAACAAATTAACCATCAAGGGAATCGACAAGAGCGACAACAGCGCATTGGACACAGTGAGCGACACGGCCAGGGCCACATTGCCCTTCACAAAATAACTGATAAGGTTGGAAGTGATTCCGCCCGGACAAACACTCAAAATCATGATGCCCACTTTCCACTCTGGTGATAAAGACGAAGAATACACCATCGCGGCAGCCAACATCGGCAGCAACACCATTTGGGCGAACAACCCTATCGTCAACGACTTAGGCTGATCAAAAAGGGCTTGAAAATCTTCCTTTTTCAGCGAAAGACCCAATCCAAACATGATCAGTGCCAACACCCCGTTTAGGAGCCAGTTGATGTTAATGACCGACAGGAGCAACATACCAAGCGTGCAGCAAGACTACAAAATGATAGGCGAAATACAAACCGATGGCCGATAAAATAGCGCCAAAATAACGGTTCACCAGCTGATATACACGCTCGCTGAGTTTCTTTCCGATATAATCACTGAGATACACCTTGCCCAAATCCAAAGCCAACAAAGTGCACAAAATTGTGATCAATTCTACCAAAATAAGGGTGCGACCTGCTTCAGTACGGGCTTCACCTCCCACACTCAACGTTGCTATCACACTCACCCACAACAACATCACAAATGGGTTGATGATGTTCATGAAAAAACCGCGGTACACAGAAGCTGATGCACTCACTTTGATTTCGGGCAATTTATGGTGCTTGATGACTGCCGATTGCAAACCCAAGTATAAAATGGTAGCCGCAGCAAGCCCTGTAAAAATGAGCTGGAAGGTAGGTGTAGTGAAATAACGACTCAAGCCAAAAAAACACAGCAAAGCCACAAACATTTCACTCAAGAAAATCCCCAAAGCCACTTGCATGCCTTGCTTCTTGCCGCCCTGAATGCCTGTGTGAATCAAAGTGAAAAAAGACGGACCAAAACTGAGCAGGCCGATTAAAAAACCGTACCACATTCCTTTCCCTATTGACAATACCAATTCCAAAGCCGTGGTCGCAAATTAGGCCCGATTTATGGGTTGTACAACTCCGAATTTGGCTTAGCCCAATTTATCTGTCACTCGTTGTAAGAATTCTTTCGCCAGGGCCGGGTGCGATGCAATGATCTCTCGCTGAAAAAGAACCTGAGACCCCCCTGAAAAATTGGAAACAAAGCCTCCCGCCTCCTCCACCAGCAGGGCTCCGGCGGCCACATCCCAAGGGGCCAATCCCATTTCGTAGAACGCTTCAAACCGACCAGCAGCAGTATAGGCCAAGTCAATGGCCGCCGAGCCCATCCTGCGCAATCCGTGGGTGCTTCGCATCAAATCGGACAGCAACGACAAATAAGGCCCCATTTTGGCAAAATCGTAGTACGGAAATCCGGTGGCAATGAGGGAGTCGGCTAAGGCTACATGACCCTCCAAACGCAGCGACTTCCCATTCAAAAATGCACCCCCACCGCGGTAAGCCGTAAAAGTTTCACCCAAAGCCGGAGCATGAACCACCCCCAATTGGGTATCACCCGAATCCCACAAAGCCACACTCACCGCAAAAACTGGCAATCCATGCAGAAAATTTGTGGTCCCATCCAAAGGATCAATGATCCACGTGGGATTTTCACCCAAAGAAGAATCGGGATGAAACTCCTCCCCAATAAAACTAGACCCTGGCAGAATTTGCGCCAGTCCATCCATCAGTCGCTGTTCGGATTCTTTGTCCACAAAACTCACCAGCTGGTTGAGTCCTTTGTCGACAATATCCAGAGACTTTACCGATTGCCAATGCTGCATTTGGAACGCACCCACTTCGGCGCACAATGCCTCAACCGCATCCAACATGGGCGATAATTGATTGGCAGTCAAAGCCGAAGTCATAGACTAGCAGTGGGTTGCGTAGGCGCCCTGAAGGTTGTCGGCCACCATATCTGCGGTACGACCTTCGATCATGTGTCGCTCCACCATATGTACCACCTCACCACCTTTGAACAAGGCTACAGCGGGTGATGACGGAGGATAAGGCGCCATGTATTCGCGAATTTTCGCTACGGCATCCAAATCTTGTCCTGCAAAAACCGTCACCATTTTCGATGGCTTTTTATCGCCAGACAGCGACTTCAATACACCTGGGCGGGCAGAACCTGCAGCACAACCGCAAACAGAATTCACCATGACCAGGGTGGTATCCTCATTGCCTTCCATGAAACCAACAACATCTTCTGCTGTTTTCAATTCGGTAAAACCGCCGTTTGTCAATTCTGCACGCATGGGTGCTACAAGCATTTCTGGGTATGGCATAATCGTAGAATGTTAAATTTTTACAAAGATACAAAATTCAAAGAGTGCAACCATTGACGACAGTAGTGTCATTTTCACAAAACACATCCAGAAACCATTCAAAATATTGTATATTCCCGGTTGTTTTCAAAACAACATAACACGACAATTCAGTGTCAATATGATTCAATTTCATCCCATGCAACAACGCTACTCGCTTAAAACTTTTTCCCTATACATTTCCTTGATTTTCTTCGGGTTGTTGGCATCACCTTTAAATGCGTCACATTATACATTCGGAAGTGAAGTGTGGGCCACGCACATCACGAAGAACAAATATGAAATTAGCTATCGCGCCTACAGGATGTGTGGTGCAGCAACTTCAGCGCCATCTTCCGTTTTTGTGGTCGCCTATGGTGGCAAAAGCGCGGCTTGTGGAACGGTTTCTTTAACCGCCTCGTTGGTGTCTAGTGCAGCGATTGGACCCAAATGCTCCACGGCGGTAGACTGTAACAAAAGTTATCTTTTTAAAGAACATATTTATAAGTGCACCGCGGATCTTGACAGTTCCATTTTCAAAAACATTCTCTCTGGCAGCACCTGCAAAAACATCACTTTCGCTGTTTACGGCTATTTTTTTCCATCCACGCTTCCATGTGGTAATTATGATGCCTATTCTGCAACCACCCTGTATTTGGAAAATCTCGCGAATTGCTCAAAAACCACCAATACACCCCCAGCGCGGATGTTTGATCCACTGAGAATAGTACAACTCGATCGCACCACCATCTTCAACCAAGGTCTTTCCGATACCGCCGAAAGAGACGTCCTTCGCTACGAACTCTCACCCTCGAATTTGGATCTGCCCTACAAAGGCAAAACCTGCGTTAACACGCCCACCAAAGACTTAAGTCATCCCTTTACACCCACCTGTGCGGGAACCACCCTGTGCAGTGCCAACACCAAAACCAACCCAGTTCGCGGCACCTATTTCGACACCTCAGACGGAGTTTTTATTTTCACTCCCAGCGTAGATGGCGAAGTCGGCATGGCTACCGTGAAAGTGAAAGAATATCGCATCAACAAAAAAGGAAAATACACCCTCATCGCAGAACATCAGCGGGAAATGGCCGCCGTGGTGGTTGATCCAAAAGGCGACAATGAATCTCCCAAGGCCCTTCTCAACCAAAAAAGTGTCATCAAGGTGTGTGTGGGCACCACATTAAAGCAAAAATTTGTGGATTTTGACGACGTTGTAGCCCCCTTTCAATCGGGTACTGACAGCCTTCAAGTCATTGTGCCGCCCACCTTCCGCGGAGCTTCGATCAAAGTATACAGCTCCGCCAAAAATAAGCGCAGTTTGGAATTCAATTGGACCCCCACAATGGCCGATACCTTCGCCGAGGGTTATGTATTCCCCATCAAAGTGGTGGATCTGCATTGCAGTGAACCCCTGTCAACCACCTACAACCTCATCGTCAAGGTTTATCCTCAAACTTCTGGCACCCCACAAATCGCCTACAAAGGCTGCAACAAACTCAGCCTCAAAGTGAAAAACTTCTCGGGTGGAAGCGCACCAAAGGTCAGCTGGCAAGTATTGGATGCCGCCGGTAGCTCGGTGGGAACATCCAATCGCGTGAGCGACAGTTTGCGACTCAACGGAACAGGCAAATACAAAATTTTGGCCTTGTTCTCCAACGAAGGAGGCTGTTTAAGATCTTGGGATACCACCATCAGCATCCTAGATACCGTCATCAATTTCCAATTGGGATCGCAAAAACCCTTTGCCGATACACTCAATTGTCCCAATGGCTCCTTGTACTTAGAGCCACAAAATGTCACTGCCCGCAAAGGCACGTTACAGCACCGCTGGTATGGAATGAACTTCGATATCGCCAAAAAGAACCAAACTCCCCGCGACATCCCAACTTCCACCCTGGCTTTGGTTGGAAGCGGCAAAAACATCACCGTAAAAACCAACAAAGACACAGCCATTTTGCTGTTCATTACTGATGCCCAAGGCTGTACGGAAGCACAACAGTTGAATATCACCCAGCTTTTCACCGACCCCGTTCAATGGAAACGCTCACCGTTGGCGCCGGTTTGCGCCTCAGATCCTCCGTTGAAATTGATCGATCCCATGAGCAAAGACATGTTGGATGGCGGACCTAAAACCAACATACGCTGTCTGAATGGCAAATACCTCGATAGCATTGGCCCAAACTACTACAAACTGCGTTCACCTGCGGCCATCAAAGGGGTTGACAAGATCGTACTCACCCTAGTGGCTGCCTACGATACGATGGGTTGTGTAAGTTATGATACCAACACAATTGATGTTATTTACCGTCCGCAATTCGATTTGGCTACCACCAAAATCGTCTGCTCTGGGGATTCTGCCTTTTACCCGGAAGACGCCGTTGACAAGCCCGCAAAAAATGCGTTGCCATACGAGTGGAAAATCATTGGCATGCCGTCAAAATCCATCGCCCAGTTGATGACTGCCACCGTAGGTGGCAGGACCGCGACTTATTTGGTGACCCATTTCGACTCCATTGCCGTAGGCAATTACAAATTGCAGGCCTGTGCGGTAGATTCAAACCTAGGATGTAGGGCTTGTGACACCACCACCATCATTTCCAAAGCACAAACCAAATTCACCTACACAGGTGACACTTTGTTTTGTCCGAACGATGAACCATTCCGTATGTGGAGCACCCTAAAAATCTCTTCGGGCGAATCGAGCGATACAATCTACCGCATAACATTGGCATCGGTCAACGGTAACCCAAATCCATCCGCAAAAGCGCAAAGGGTATTTGATCAAAATAGCAACGAATTCACTCCAAGAATGGCGGTTGGAAACATCAAAATCCGCTTGGAATCATCCAAGTATTGCTATACCGATGGAAACATCAACCTGCGCATCCAAGATACCCTGCCCATCAGTTACAGCGTCAGTCCCGACACAGTGGTGAGACTCCCGCGCACATCGTTTACGTTCACGGCCAATACCAACTCACCAAAAGTATGGTGGTATTTTGGCACAGGAAACGCAGCAGACACCTCGCAGCTAGACCCCATTACTTGGTCGTTCGATAACAAAGTAGCCAATTACAAGGTATCTGCACGGAGTTTCCACAACAATGGCTGCTACGGTGAATTCACCCGTACAGTTTCGGTTTGGGACGTTTCGGGCCTCACACAGTTCGATCGCGAAGCCAAAATCACCTCGCGCTTGGTCCTGGTATCCAACACTTGGCAAATTGTGGAGTTGGAAGTGTTCGATGTACAAGGAAAATGCATCTACCGCAGCCAAAGCAACGAGGGGGTTCCTTCCACAGGCATCGCCCAAGGCATTTACACCTACAAAATCAAAGCGCAGTCAACTTCAGGATCCGTGGAAAAATCGGGCAAATGGTTGAACGTTGAATAAGAATAATTCGGCATCCCGAATATTTTTTTCCGTAGGCTTTTAATTATTGTACTTTTTACAATATATTCGCCTTCATTGGAAGAAAAGGAATACGGATGGACGAAAAATTTGAATCTTATTTTAAAGCAGCGGTTTCGGTAGACAACGTAGTTTTCGGGTTTGACCACACCGGCCTCAAAGTATTGCTGATTTATCGCGGGGCGGATCCGTATCGAAACTGCTGGGCTTTGCCCGGGGATTTGATCAGTCTCGACACCAATTTGATTGATTCAGCGGAGAAAGTCTTGCAAGACCTAACGGGCTTAGAGGAGATCTACATGGAGCAGATCCACACTTTTGGCAAGGTAGACCGACACCCATACGGTCGCGTATTCACCGTGGCCTATTTCGCCCTCATCAAAATTGAAGACTACCACTTGCATCCTTCTTCATGGGCAGAAGAAGCGGCATGGTTTCCCATAGGTGAAATTCCAGAATTGCCGTTTGACCACAACGATATCTTGGCTTATGCAAAAGAGCAGCTGAAAAGCAAAATCCGTCGCCAACCCATCGGATTTGAATTGTTGCCCAAGCATTTTACCCTCACAGAATTACAAAATTTGTACGAATCAATCTTGGAGACCGAGTTCGATGTCAGGAATTTTCGAAAGAAAATCCTATCGATGGATTTTATCACCGATACGGGTTTAAAACAAACCAGCGTAACCCACCGTCCAGCAAAATTGTATAAGTACAACGCCAAACGGTACAGCAACCTCATCAACACAGGGTTTGCGTTCGACCTTTAAACCAACCGTATCTTTTTCGATGCGATACCCCACCCCTTAACAAGAACTTTTTCATGATACATTTGACGATTCATCGCCACTTTCCCTTGCTACCATGCTTGATGGCTGTTTTTTCTTTGAGTATTCCTCGCGCTGGCATCGCCCAGACACAAAAAGCGGTCAACAGCAGCCCCCAATTTTCGGTCCCGGCTGAACGAACCTTAGACATGGCCATTGATGAAGTGGTTGGCAGACTGAGTCTCGAGCAGAAAGTAGGTCAAATGACACAAATTGATTTGGGTGTGATTGCGGTTGGAAGTCCTTGCGGACTGCAGCAGCCCCAGACCTTGGACCAAACTAAGTTGCGTGAAGCCATCGAAAAGTACCACATTGGGTCGGTTTTGAATGTTGGCTGCGGTTCGGGCACAATCGCATTGGATCGTTGGAGAACAATTCACCGCGGCATTGCCTCGGCTGAAGAGACTTGGTCGAGCACACAAATTCCCATTTTATTTGGGATCGATGCGATTCATGGGGTAAATTATACCGTGGGTGGCACGATGTTTCCACAGCAAATTGGTCAGGCCGCCACTTGGAACCCTGATTTAATTTTGAAAGCAGCGGAGATTACCGCTTTGGAATGCAGGATTTCGGGTATTCCCTGGAACTTCTCGCCGGTATTGGATTTGGGCCGACAGCCTCTGTGGTCGCGCTTTTTCGAAACCTATGGCGAGGATGTTTTTTTAGCAAAAAGCATGGCCAGGGCTAGCATTCGCGGATACCAAGGCAGGGGCGATGTCGACGTCATTGATGGCCGACATGTGGCCGCTTGCATGAAGCACTTTTTAGGGTACAGTTACCCATTGAGCGGCAAAGACCGCACACCAGCATGGATTCCCGAGCGCGAGTTGCGGGAATATTATTTACCCACTTTCCAAACGGCCATTGCAGAAGGTGCGTTAACGGTGATGATCAATTCTGGGGAATTGAACGGCACTCCGGTGCATGTAAACCACGATATTTTAACCAAGTTGTTGCGTGAAGAATTGGGATTCAAGGGCCTGGCAGTTACTGACTGGGAGGACATTTACAAACTACACACCACACACAAAGTGGCGGCCTCGCTGCGCGAGGCCGTAAAATTGGCCATCAATGCAGGGATCGACATGTCGATGACACCCAATGATTTTCAGTTCAACGAACACTTGATCGACCTCATAAAATCAGGGGAAGTTTCCATGGATCGCATCAACGAAGCCGTACACCGCATCCTGTATGTAAAACATAAATTGGGCATCTTTGACGCAGCCCGTCCTACCGTATACCCGGTTTACGATTACAGCAATTTTTCTTTGGGGAGCTTAGAGCATCGCGCTGTGGCATTAACCGCTGCCGAGGAAAGTATCACCTTGCTCAAAAACAACCCAACCTCCAATGGCACACCCCTCCTTCCTCTTGGTAACCAACCCATATTCGTGTTTGGCAGCGCTGCCGATGACCTCAATTTATTAAACGGCGCATGGACGAACACTTGGCAGGGGAACGACAGTCAGTATCGCCACAATCTACTTTATCCAACCATTTGGGAGGCATTGGTGAAGCATCGCGCGGCGGGTGCAATCGAACCGAAGTCCTCTAAAGGATTGCAATACTTTGCCCAAGCACTTTCTGGCAAAACCCATAGTGCAAAACAATTAAAATTACTCAAAAAATCACTAACCCCGAATGCCGTAGCCATTTTATGCATCGGAGAAACACCCGGAACAGAAATCCCAGGCAATATTGATGATTTGGCCGCCGAAATCAGCGCGGGCGATAAACAACTCTTCGATTTTTTCGTGGAGAATCAGGTGCCTGTGGTATTGGTATTGGCGACAGGACGTCCACGCATTATCACCGAATACGCCAACAAATCTACAGCGGTTTTACAAGCCTACCTCCCCGGCAACGAAGGGGGAACCGCCATCGCCAAAATCATGTATGGCGAAACCAACCCCTCGGGCAAACTGCCTTACACCTATCCCCGCTTCGCGGGGGATGTGGTGCACTACGACCACAAATCCACAGAAAAAAACGACAAGCTTTTCAGCACCAATGCCTATCAGCCGCTGTTCGATTTCGGATCAGGCCTGAGCTACACCCAATTTGGCTATACAAACCTGTTGGTATCTGCACTGGGCGACCTTTTATTTCAAGTAACTACGACGGTTTCCAACACTGGCAAAGTGGCCGGCAAAGAAGTGTGTCAATTATACTACCGCGATGAATTTGCAAGCATCACCCCATCGGCAAAAAAACTGTGCGCCTACCATAAAACCCTGTTGCTAAAACCTGGGGAGTCCGAGACCATCACGTTTTACATCTCCCGCGAAGACCTCAGTTTCGTCAACAAAAACTTACAACGCGTTACTGAGCCCGGTGATTTCACTTTCATGATGAAAGACCAGGCAGTTACAGTGAAACTCGCCAAATAACCGCCATGTCAATCACATGATAGAATAATCATTTGAATTAGCAGTAGGTAGATTCACCACCTAACCCAAATCATGTCAATAAAAAAAGGGCCCGCTGCGCGGGCCCTTTCCTGTATGAATCTAATCGAGTTTAAATTTTTTGAAACACCCTCACATAGTCAACATCCATCTGCTGCGGGAATACCGTGGTGGCATCCGGATAACCCGGCCAATTCCCCCCAACAGCCACGTTGAAGATGAAGAAAAACTTCTGATTGAAGGGATAAATTCCGCCAGTATTCGCGGGTGTCATGGAATGAAACTTTACGTCATCCACATACCATTCCACCAAATTGTTCTCCCACTTCAATGTAAACACGTGGTATGCATCCGAGAATGTACCCTTAGATATTCCATAAGATGCCGTTCTCTGCGTAGAAGGCGGTTGATTTCCAAAATGTGCCGTTCCATGAACCCTATTGGGCTGATGTCCAACCAATTCCATGATATCCAACTCGCCACACTTTGGCCATCCCACACTGCTAAAATTTGAACCCAACATCCACAGCGCAGGCCAAATGCCCTGTCCTTTGGGCAAACGCGCCCGGATATCGATTCTTCCATACTGAAACTCGCGTTTCCCTTTGGTCAAGATTCTTGCTGACGTGTAATTGTAGCCCCCTTGCGATTCTTTTTTGGCGGTGATGGTCAGTTTGCCGTTCGATACCACACAGTTGGCGGTACCCGAGGTATAATACTGCGATTCATTGTTCCCCCATCCTCCTGAGCCATTGCCTACATCAAAACCCCAGCTGCTCAAGTCCAAGGCATCGCCAGAAAATTCATCGGCCCAAGCCAAATTGTATCCGGCATACGCATTCGGCGTAGAATAACCATCGGCCAAATTCACTCCCGTAATTTCAACCGTATCCAAGGCTTTCACATAGTTTGCCGCACTCGCATGCGCTTTCAATACCACTTCATAGGTTCCTTCCGCAGCGAACGTATGGGATACCACCCCATTGGGTGATTCCACCGTTACATCGCCCGACTTATCCTTGAAAATGGCCGAAAAATAGTTGGCATTGGTTGCATTCATGGTAAACGTCACCTTGCCTTTGGTGGTGGCAGAGTAATCTACCGTCCAAGTAAAGTTCTCGGGCAAAACCACCGGATCCACAGGCTTGTCTTCACAGCCCATGAATCCGAAGGTCAATCCCAAGGAAATCAATCCTAACATAGCCATCTTGATTCTCTGGCGCATGTTACTTTTGCTTGATATCGTCTACGTAAAAAGTACCCGCATTGGCAACGCCCCAACCGGGGAACAATACCAATCGATTGTACTTGCCTGCTACCGCATCGCTGAAATCAATGCTCACCTCTACCCATTGGTTGGCCACCGTCACATCTACATCCTTCTCTACGAATTCTGCTGTATTGTCGCCGTTCTCCAACTTCATTCTCAACACACCGGTAGTTGGCGCATACACTTTCACAGAAATGGTTTTGCTGCTGCTGAAATCAAACTTATTTGTCATGTTGATGAAAAATCCAGCCCATGTTTCGTTGCCATGAACGGTTTCTAATACTTTGGAACTGGTGTTGATTCCGCTCGATTTTGGATTGCTAATCACCGCCGTGGTACTGCCACCAAACGTGGTCAATTTGGGCTCTACATTCTCAAAATCAACCGGCAAAGTGTAGGTAGGATCTGTACCATTGTCTACAGGGTAGGTATCAGGTACCAAACGGATGTACCAAGCCAATTGGCTGTTGGCAGCATCTACGTATCTCAAGAACAATTCATTCTCCGACATGCGAATTACTTTGTACGTGTTTACACCGGTGTAGTAACCAATGAAAGACTTACCCGAAACCGTCAAGGTAGTGTCCGTACCCATGGTCAATGTCCAGTTTTGGTTAGTCTGATCCGCGAAAGGGGCTGTATAGTCCGTTTTTACGTTCAAAGTTGCACCTGGGAAGTTTGCCGCCTGTGCAGAGTTGATATACACATCGCCCTTGGTCATTTGGTCAAAGCCAAAACCCTTCAGTCTGAATACAAACTGGTCGTTGTACAACCCTGTATTGGATTTGTCGTTCTTCTTCGCCGCCCACCACTCTGGGTAGTTACCGGCAGCACCCACGGGGTTTGGACCTACACCAAAGTGTCCGTCACGGGTTGAGTCAATCACCCAAGTCTTGTAACCCTTGCCCGCACTTCCACCGGTTAAAATGGTGTACAAAGGATTGTTTAACAAGGTAGCATCGTCTTGTGCGATGGTGATGGTCTGTGAAGTTGATGCACTTCCACCAGAATTAAACACCGTCAACGTAACCACATAGGTACCTTTCAATGGGAATGTTCCCTGAACAGTTGGGCCTTCTGCCTTGGTGCCGTTTCCGAAATCCCACTTGGCGATCAAATTCTTGTTTTTGGCATCGAATTCAATCACGTTGGGGTTAGCAGCCGTTGGCGTGTACGTAAATTCCGCATCGGCCGTGGTTGGAGCCGTTCCCAAAGAGGGCTCGTCCTCACATCCTGAAAGTGCAAAAGCACCCATTACACCGAGAAATAACAATTTTATGGTTTTCATTTTTTTATAGTTTCAAGTTACGATTAATAATTGGGATTTTGTTTCCAATTTCCACCAGCTAAGTCAATTTCCACCTGGGGAATTGGGAATAGCTCGTGTTTACCCGCTACAAATCCGGTAATAGATGATGCCGCTTGTTTGGTGCGCACCAAATCAAAGAAACGATGTCCTTCACAGGCCAATTCCAATCTGCGCTCATTCCAAATATCCGACACCAATGTTTGTCCTGACGATGTAACATCCGACAAATTCACACGCTTTCTCACCAAATTCAAGTAAGTCTTGGCCTTGTTTTCATCGGGCGATGCCTTTCTCGCACAAGCCTCAGCCGCCATCAACAACACATCGGCATAGCGAATCACTTTGTAATTCACCGGACTGGTCAAGTCGTTATCGGGCAGACCAATTTCTGTCTGACGTTTGATGTACTTATTGTTGTAGTAGCCCGTATGTCCTCCCGCACCCTTGGCATAGGTAATGTCCGCGGGCTTGGCTTGCTTGGCGATGAATGCATCGATGTCCAAAATGGTTGCATCCCTGCGCAAGTCACCGCTAGCAAAAGCATCGTACAAGTTCTTTGTAGGCAAGTTGTAGCTGTTGCCATCGCCGTAAACAGGACCATTGTATTGACGGATTCCTTGGAAACCCGGACCCGCATTACCCTCTAAGCAAATCAAGCAGCCGTAACTTCCACCCTCTGCGCCGGTGTACTCTACATCAAAAACAGTCTCTTTATGACCTTCGTTGGCCACCGTAAACAGTTGATTGTAGTTGGGGATCAAGGCGTACAAATTCTGGTCGATGAGCGTCTGTAAGGTAGTTGCTGCTTCGTCAAATTTGTCTTGGTACAAATACACTTTACCCAACAAGGCTGTTGCGGCCCCTTTGGTAATACGGCCTTTTTCTGCAGCTGTCCAGTCGAGTTTAGAGATAGCATACGTCAAGTCGGCCTCAATTTGCTTATACACTTCCGCTTTGGGGGTGCGATCTAAGGTTGTCACCTGATCGGCTCCCAAACGCTTATCTACCACCAATGGCACATCGCCGAAGAATTTTACCAATTCAAAATAATAGAAAGCACGCAAGAAAGACGCTTGGGCCAAAATCTTGTCTTTGCCCTGGAAATCGATCTTGTTTTTGTTTTCCATGATGAAATTCACCCGGGTAATTCCCGCGTAATTCCATCGAAACACGTTGCGCAATTCTTGGTTTACCGCCACATGACTCATGTCGTCGATCTCGTGTAGCCCCTTGGTATCGGTAACGCTCTCACCACCAGCAATGGTGTTGTCTGAGGCGATTTCACCGATCCAAACCGACATAAAAGATCCCTGCATCAAATCGTAAGCACCCGTCAGTGCACGTTCGTAGTCAACAGGGGTATTAAAGAAATTATCTGCATCCTGCGTGTAGGCGGGATCTACGTCCAAAAACTTCTCACAGCCGAACTGTGGCAAGAGGAGCATTCCACCCAACAGGGTTGTTATGATTGTCTTTTTCATGATTAAAAGCGAATTGAGAAGCCCAACATTACGGTTCTAGCCTGTGGGTAGAAACCATTATCGATACCTGCACCCAAAGCACCACCTACAGAACCGAGGTCTGGATCGTAACCCATGTATTTGGTGAGGGTGTAAATGTTATTGGCCGACAAATAAATGCGCAGGCCTGTCATTTTCAATTTCTCCAAGCGCTGGCCTTTCAGGGTGTAGCCCACTTGCAAGTTACGCAAACGCAAGAATGAACCGTCTTCCACGTAGTAATCAGAAAACACCGTATTGCGGGTCAAAGAGGTTGTGGCGCGAGGGTTTTCGTTCGTGCTATTGGGGCCTGTCCAACGGTTGATCGTATACGACAACTGGTTGGCATAGGGCTGCTGACGTTCGTAGTTACGCACGATTTTCTGTCCAACCGCCGCATACAACTGCATCGAAATATCCCATCCCTTGTGTGAAAGGCTCAAATTGTATCCTGCTGTGAACTTTGGCAGGGGCGATCCCAACATTTTTTTATCACTATCGTCAGAGAAATTGATCACGCCATCGCCATTGATGTCTTTGAACTTAAAGTCACCAGGTTTGGCACCCGCTTGTTTCACAGGGGCATTGTCGATTTCTGCCTGACTTTGGAATACGCCATCGGTTTCATAACCCATGAAGAAGCCAATGGGATAATCTTTTTGGAAGCGCGATGCCACACTGCCACCCACGCCAAATCCAGCACCGGGAATAAAATCAACCCCTTTGGGCGTACTCAAAACAACGTTTTTCAAGTAAGCGAAGTTCAAGCCCATGGCCACATTCCAGCGTTTTTTCATGGCCCCTTGGTATTGAATGTCCAACTCTACCCCACTGTTCGATACGTCTCCCGCATTGATGATGGGTGGGTAGCTACCCGGACCAGCGGTTCCCAAAACCCCAGAAACCTCGGGTTGGAACAACAAATCCTTGGTGCGCTTCACAAAATAGTTCGCGGTAGTGGTGATGTGACGTCCGATGCTCATGTCAGCACCTACGTTGAATTGCGACGTAGACTCCCATTTCAAATCGGGGTTACTCGCCCTTCCAATAGCCACGCCTTTTACAATAATATCGTTGAATATATAATCACCCTCACCGTTGAGCAAACCGCGGTAGGCAAAGTTCTCAATTTGGTCGTTTCCACTCACCCCGTAACTCATCCGCAGTTTCGCAGTGCGCATCCAGGGGATGTTGTAAAAGTCTTCATCGGAAATCATCCAAGCCCCGGACAATGTGGGGAACCATCCCCAACGGGCGTTTGGTCCGAATTTGCTGGATCCGTCGCGACGTAAAATGCCCGACAAGAAATAGCGATTTTTTACATTGTATTCGCTGCGCACGAATGCCGATAGCAAACGCTCTTTGAATTCCCAAGAGTAAACGTTGTTCAAGAATCCCCCTGCAGCCAAGTTGGCTGAAATATCAGCGAATTCCAATGAATTATTGGGGATGTTGTAGGCCGTTCCGCCCAAGTAATTACCACGGCGTTGGAACACTGAAATACCCGCGGTGGTTTTCAATTTATTGCCACCGGCAAATTCTTTCTGGTGGTTCAAAAATGATTCAAAGTTTAGGTCACCATAGGTAGCACGACCTTCCGATACCGAAGCACCACGTTCAATTTTTACATCTGGAGCAATTTCTACCATGGTGGGATCCAAATTGGCATTCAACGCGGTATTCTGCGCCTTACCAGGTCCAAACCAAACCAAGGGAGAAAATGCTTTATTATCGACCAACGCATAATTGTAGTTGAAGCGATTGGTGAAAGTTAAATTGTCGTTTATATCCGCCGTCAACTCCTGCTTACCCACAAATTTGTTAACCCAAGCCCAGTTGTGCGTGTTTTCCATTTGGGCAAAAGGGTTGATGATATCGGCCACTTCTTCCAAGTAGGTGTATTTTCCGTTCGACCCCTTGATAGGATCGGTAGGAAATGCATTGATGGTATTGTACAACACACTGCCGATGCCGTTTTCAGGCAATGCAGAACGCTTTTCGTTGGTGTACAAAAACACACTGCTGTATTTCCATTTGTCTGACAAACGAGTATCGAAATTCGCTCTACCATTTAATCGGTTAAAGTTGGCCTTTTGAAGCCCTACGATACCTTGTTGATCGTAAACGCTACCCCCCAAAGAGTAGGTGGTTTTGTCATTTCCCCCACTCACCGATACGTTGTATTGGTATACGGGTGCGAGTTTGAAAATAGAATCTTGCCAATTGGTGCCTTCACCCAATGAGGTATTTTTGAATGGCATGTCTTCACCACCGGCGGCGAACATTTCATTTTTCAGTACCGCATATTCTCTGGCATTGAGCAAATCCAATTTTTTGGCTGTTTGTTGTAGCCCTTGAAACCCTGAAATCTCCCAGCGAGGGGCCGATTTCAATTGTCCTTTTTTGGTCTCTACGATAATCACCCCGTTGGCGGCGCGCACACCGTAAATACCAGCAGTGGCGTCTTTCAACACGTTGATTGATGCGATATCGTTGGGATTGAGTGCATTCAATCCTTCACTATCGTAAACAACACCATCCACCAAAATCAACGGATCGTTATCGCCAAAAGTGCTTAGTCCACGAATGCGGATGCTGGATGTACCGCCGGGAGAACCCGAATTGGTACTCACCACTACACCCGGGATCTGTCCCTGCAGGGCTTGGTCCATTCGTGGAATGTTCAACTTCTCCAGGGATTGACCCTTCAGTGAGGAGTTGGCTCCGGTAAATTCTTTTTTGGTGGCCTTACCATAACCAATGATCACAACATCTTCTATTTTTCCGGAGGTATCGGTGACATTGGTTTGGCCTTGTACTGCTGTTCCATATAGGGTACAGCAAGCCACGACGCATTTTAACAACAATTGCATTGTTTTCGTAAAGGGGTTTTGTAAAAATTAAGAAAAAAAAGGGGGTGTTTCCACCCCCCAATATAAACTATGAAAAAATTATTGCTTGATAAAACGCTGAACCGCAGTGCCTTCGTTGGTTTCTACAGAAATCAAATATGCACCAGCAGCCAAAGCAGAAGCAGAGATGCGGGCGTTGCTGCTCTTCACAGAAACTTCGCTCACTACTTGACCGCTCAAGTTCATCACTCGAACCATGTTGATTACACCACCATTGGCCAGGCTTACGTTGAAATCACCATTGCTAGGGTTAGGATAAACCACAACACCGTTGACAACTGGAGACTTCACACCACTTACAGGACGGGTAGTTTTCACCAACTCAAAGTGCCAATAAGCACCGCCAGCAATCGCGATATCCACTTTCATCGTATCGGCAGTGATCGCCACTTCGTATACGATGGTATCTTTGGCATTGGCAGGAGAAGACAATTCACCCCCGTTGTAAGCCTTTGGCAAACCAAGGTAAGAACCTTTACCAATCAAAGTAACGGTACCTTTGTCTTTGTTGGCAACCCACTTACCTGCTGTTGCACCATCATGAGGCGCTACAGGCGTACCGCAAGCGAATGATCCACCTTGCCATCCTTCTAAGAAGGTAGAACCTTGCAACTCGTTTTGGAATGTTCCATCGGCAGAGAAGTTGTAGATGTCATCGTACTGACAAGCACGAACGCCAGTGATTTCAGCCGCAGGCACTTTCCACCAAGCGAAATCGCCTTTGGCAGGACCAACCGCCATTGACGTTTCAACTGGACGTAATTTCCACAAACCTGTAGGATCCAAAGGAGGCATTTTCTTCACAAATTCAAAGTGCCAGTATCCACCACCAATTGAAATATCCAATGACATGTTGTTACCATTGATAGACACTTCATAAGTGATAGAATCTTTGGCATCAGCCACCTTTGAAAGCTCACCACCGTTGTAAGCTTTTGGCAAACCTGCAAAAGCACCTTTACCGTACAATGTTACAGTACCTTTAGAGGCGTTGTATTTGTAGGTGTAGCTACCTGATCCATCGAAAGGAGCTACTGGAGTGCCACATGCGGAAGATCCGCCCATCCAACCTTCAACGAAAGTTGAACCTTGGAAGTTCATTTTGTAAGAACCATCGGCGTTGAATACGAATTCATCGTCGTACTGACAAGCACGAACACCCGTAATTTCAGCAGCGGGTACTTTCCACCAACCAAAATCACCCTTTGCAGGACCAACCGCCAAGGAAGTTTCAACTGGCGACAAAGTCCATGTACCAGCGATTTGTGCCAAGCTGCTACCAATTATGGCTGCAAACAAGGCGAGAGTAGTTATTTTTTTCATGTAGATTAATTTTTCTTATGTCAAATATAACCGATTAATCGAGTTATGGTATTAACGACAATAACTTTTCGGTAACAATTGGTATTTGTAGTGAATTTGCCGCATCAAAATTCAACAAAAAGCCCTCAAAATCTCCAATTTCAGTGGGTAGTTGCGAACAACACGGATAACAATAACCTTAATTTGTCATAGAAGTGTCATAAATAAATTTCCTATTCAAACAATCGACCATTAACAAAAACCTGGTGGGTGTGATTTTGTCCCATGAAATAGGGAATGGCTTTGATGGCGTCGACGGTTTTGGTGGTAAAGAAGTTGGCGCGCTGGCCTGCGGCCAGCGCGCCAACTTCTTTTTCGCAACGCAGCGCCCGCGCTGCGTTGCACGTAATTGCATAAAATGCCTCCACCGGCAGCAGCTTCTGCTGCGTGCACCCCAAAGCCCATACTACCTGCAAACTGGCGATCGGACTGCTCCCCGGATTGAAATCCGTGGCCATCGCAAATGGTAAACCCGCATCAATCAACGCCCTTCCCGGCGCATATGGAATCCCCAAAAAGTAACTCGTTCCCGGCAACCCCACCGGCACAGTGCCTCCATAGTCCATCCGCAATGATTCCACCAACAATCCCACCTCTACCTCGCTGCAATGCTCCAAATGGTCTGCACTCCAACTGCCATTGGCCACCGCCACCTGTACCCCACCCGTTAATCCCAACTCATTGGCATGAATCTTCGATGGCAACCCCATCGCCGCAGCCGCCTTCAGTATCCGGTCTGTCTGCTCCACCGTGAAAAACCCCCGATCGCAAAACACATCCACATGATCCGCCAACCCCTCTGCCACCACCTTCGGCAACATCTCCTCAATCACCAAATCCACATACTTATCCGGCTCCCCCTTAAACTCCATCGGAATGCCGTGCGCACCCAAAAATGTGGCCTTAATCACAATATCAAAATCCCGCTTCAACCGCTTCACTACCCGCAATATCTTCAACTCACTGTCTGTGGTTAACCCATACCCACTCTTGATTTCCACCGTGGTGGTTCCATGGGCTATCATCGTACGCAACCGCGCTGCCGCCTGCTCATACAAATCATCCTCACTCATCGCCTGCAACTTCCGTGCAGAGTTCAAAATACCTCCACCCGCCGCCGCAATGGCCTCGTAACTCTCTCCCTTCAAACGCATCTCAAATTCCTCGTGCCGCGGCGCCGCAAACACAATATGCGTATGTGAATCCACCAACCCCGGCAATACCTCAACACCCCCCAAATCAATGCACTCCCACAACGCCTCATCCACACTGGCCCGATCAACCCCATAATACCCCTCTGAACCACCCAAACCCACAATCAATCCGTCTTCTACCAACATCCAAGCCGATGAAAAAGACTCCACCTGTTGCATGTGGGTCCCGCATCTATACAAACCCTGCTGGGCCGCCACTCCCCACATCGTGGAAATACCATGAAATAACTTGCGCATCAGGTGCAAATTACGCATTTTTGAAAGGATGACCACCGATGAATTATTGCGAAAATTGCAACAACCCCCGCAAATACACCCCACCGCCTTCGTGGCGCCCAATGCCATCGCCATCGGAGATGTCATCGTAGAAGAAAATGCCTCCCTTTGGTTTGGTGCCGTCCTTCGCGGTGATACCGATACCATCCGCGTAGGCAAACGCAGCAACATCCAAGACAATGCAGTGATCCATGCCGACCCCGGTGCACCCTGTACCATTGGCGATGATTGTGTCATCGGACATACAGCCATCGTGCATAGTGCCACCCTATCGCACCACGTCCTGGTTGGAATGCATGCCACCGTGCTCAACCATGCCCAAATAGGCGAATACAGCATCATCGGTGCCAACGCCATGGTGCCCCAAGGCATGATCATCCCACCCTATTCCCTGGTCTTGGGCACCCCCGCCAAAGTGGTAAAAACTCTGGGACACGAAGTGGAAGCCCAAATCCAAAACAACGTAGACGAATACGTTTTGCGCGCCGCAGCCTACAAAAAACACTTTGCGGAATGATTTTTGACCGCCGCTAATCACTACTTTCGAAGCAACCATGGCCCGTCGCACCAAATACTTCTACAACCCCAAATCCCTGAGCTTTGAGAAGGTGTCGGACCACAAAAGTTACGTCCTATGGAGAAGGCTTGGCGCCACATCGCTTTTCGTGGTGCTCGTGGTTGGCCTCAGCTTTTTGATTAGCCATTTTTACGTCCGATTCAACTTATTGCCCAGCCAACAGAATCCGTTGGCCCTGCTGAGGGAATTGGAATCCATCGACAGGCAACTCCAAGCATTGGAAGCCCGATTGATTGATTTGGAAGACAAGGACGTCAATATATACCGAGCCATTTTCAACGTGGCACCCCCAAAACCTACCGACTTCCGGGGTAAAGACTATGCAGAACTTGCCCAGTTACCCAACGGAAAATTGCTGCAACGCATCAAACAGAAGGCCGACGAATTAGAAGCATTGTCGGAAGCCCAGCAAGCAAGCTTTGTAAAGCTGCAAAAACTATCCAAAAACCGCATCAATGCCATCGATGCCATCCCTGCCATCATGCCGGTTGCCAACAAGGATCTAAGGCAAATGGCCTCGGGATTTGGCTATCGAAGAGACCCCTTTTACCATACCCCCTCATTTCACCCGGGGATGGACTTTACCGCCCCAACAGGCACCGAAGTGTACGCCACTGCAAGTGGCACGGTGGTGTTAACGAAAACAGAACCCTGGGGATACGGAAACCACATCGTCATCAACCACGGCAATGGGTATACCACGCTATACGGACATTTGAGCAGGTTTGTGGCCCGGGGCGGACAAAAGATCAAACGCGGACAACTGATTGGATACGTGGGCAATACAGGCAGATCAACCGGGAGCCACCTGCATTATGAAGTGCGAAAACACAACAACCCCCTGAACCCCGCCTTTTTCTATCGCAACGATTTAAGCGACGAGCAATACCAGAAAATGATTGAGCTGTCGCAGCGAGAAGCCACCCGTTTCGACTAATCACAACTAACCCTACATTTGTAATACCCATGGACAGTCACATCGATAAGAAATACATGAAAATTGGCGAAGCAGCCGCTATCATTGGTGTCGCGCCGAGCACTTTGCGATTTTGGGAAAAGAATTTCCCTCAGGTGAAGCCCATGAAGAACAAAAAGGGTGATCGCTTCTACACCCAGAAGGATCTGGACCTACTGAAAGAAATTCACTATCTTTCTCATAGCAAGGGATTAAAACTGTCGAGTGTTTCGAAAAATGTGAAGCGAAACGAGGATGGAATTACCCCAAAAGCAAAGTTGGTAAAGGAACTCAGAGAATTCAGGGAAAAACTCATCAAACTCAAGGAACAATTGGAATGACAAGGCATGGCGGCAATATCGGAACGTGGATTTTTACAGTCGTTTCGATGTTGATTTCGCCCAGTTTGGCCTTCCCGATTTCTGTTCCATCCAATCCTGTTCAAAGCACCCCCATTTCTTGCAAAACCTTCTTCCCAACCCTGTTTTGGGGTCAAGGACCGGTTGTTGGTGCAGAAACTTTTTGCATTTTTCGCAACTATGGTTTTTCGGTGGACGGGTTGGGATCGATGGGTATTCACCATCAAACGGAACATTGGCGAATTGACGTTGAAAATGAGGGCTCCCGCGAGTGGCATTCGCTGGGGGCAAAGGTGCATTATGCATTAAATCTCTCCCCGCGACAGCGACTATCGATGGGTTTGGGCGGAATGAAACATGCGGGATTGGCGGCTGATATGCAGTCGCAGTCTAAGGGCGGTGCAGGAATTTTCAATGCACAATACCAACGGGTTGATCCCAAATGGGGCACAATTGCTGCGAGTTATCAAACATGCCTTGGCGGGGACCAAACATTCCTCAAACAATGGCTGTTTGGTGCTGCTGCCGATTCTCCATTTTCATCTTGGCAATACGAGCAAGCCCATTGCAACTTATTGTGGGTGGGCAGAAACAGTCTTAGTCCGCAAATAGTTCGACCGGAAAGATCAAAAAATCCAACCATTCCATTTGTATTACTTCACTATGGGGCACAGCGACAATACCTAGAGGTTGGAATGATCCGGTCGTTCAACAGGCAATGTCAAGGATTATTGGCCATAAACACAACGAATCAACCCCTGAGGTGGGGCGTAATTTATAGCGAAAAATCATGGAGTGGAGGATTGGATGCACAGTGGCTTCGGCCATTGGGTCTGTGTGTGGGATGGCAGGTACGCTATCACTGGCGTTGATGTCTTTGGGCAGTGGTGTGGTTCACGCCCAAGTTCATTTGCACGATGAGGGTTGTGCTGATGAGGCGATGGAGCGAAAGAAAAGCACTAAAAAATGGGTTAGTTCGCTAGCGGGGGTAGATGCGCAGGAACAGGCCGACAGTCTATTGTACATCAACCAAATTGGGGACTATGCTTTGTTTTGGCATCCCCTATTGAGGGGTGAGGAAGCGCAGAATATCCTTTTACACAAACAACGTTTTGGCGATATTTTGGATGCTGCCGAGCTGGTGCAATGCGGATTTTCAGTAGACCGAATTCGTGAAATTAAAGACCACCTGATTTGCGATGCGGCCCTGTCGTGGCAAAAGCAGCAATGGCTAGAAAAGGCCAAGGAAGGGAGGGGCGATTTATTCATCAGCGCCAAAAGTGATTGGCGGCGCTTGGGCGCAGGGGATGTGAGCGGTTATCAACTGCAATGGCGGTATACCAACGCCAAAACATTTTCCTGTGGGGTTTCGATACAACGAGATTTGGGTGAAGTGGGATTAGGTAAAATCATACCCAATGGGAATCTGCGGAGCGATAAGGGTAGTCGCATTTCTCGGACCGCTGTGCTAGGCATGTTGTGCAATTACCATGTGCGAGTATCGGGGTTCCGCGGCATGGAAACATGGATCATTGGTAAGTATGCGATGCAGTTGGGACAGGGTTTGGTGCAGGGAGGGATGTCTGGGTTCTGGAATGCCCCCATTTTGTGGGCCAGGCGAACAACGGATTGGGGACTTTCGGAGAAGCGGGGATGGGACGAATATCAGGGTCATTCTGGCACAGCGCTTGGGTTCAAGTTGGGGAATGATGGCAAGAAATTCATTCGGGGGATGGTAGCTGTTTCTGGCGGGCGGGTTTCTGCCAGGGTAGACACATTGGGAAGGATGAGTAGTTTGATTACGGATGGAAATTTTGGATTGGGGAGCAATGCGGGTTACCAGCGAAACACGGAGCAGCAGCACGGTACTGTGGCTGTTTCATTGCCTGGGGGTGTTGGGTTGGCGTGGAGTGGTTACCGCTACAATCGTTTGTGGGCCACGCGGGAGGAGTGGATACGGCCCGCGCTGCGCGCGGGCCGCATCTTCCATTATCCAGAATGGTGGTTCAGCAAATCCACGGCCCACGGCGGCTTGGCTTTTTTACACATGGCATGGCAGTGTCAACCCAATGAAAAGCCAAAGCCAGCCGCCGTGGGGGGATGGATAGTTCCGCTGAACCAGGTGTCTGACATCTCGCTTCGCGCTTATATGATCCACAACCAATTTCGACCCCCTCAAGGTTTGTTCAACCAACTCATGCCCAATTACTGGAGTGTTACCGCTACGTATTCGCGCGGCACCACCGGCAAGCGGAGCTTGCGGTGGGCCGCGGAATTCAGACAACCCCTGCTCCCAAACAATGACCTAGAACGACCCCTGTATCACAAACAACAGGTACTATGGGAAAAAGCCCTCTCCCGAAATCTCCTGTTCCACTGCCTCTGGCAGTGGAACAGGCAAGCCAATTTGTGGGGCTGGGACACCTACTTGGGCAATGCCACAAACAACCCAGAAACTGTCCCGGCAAAAGCCAATACTGCCAGCCACAAAATCACCCTGTACCTCAAATGCCAAAGTACTCAACGCTTGTTTCTGGAACACCAATTCACCCTCGTGCCGCGGCCCCAATCGACCAAAAGTTCATACCTGTATGCCGTTACCCTCCAATACAGAAAACCATTCTCCCCCCTAAAATGGGCCGCGGATTGTATCGCTTTCAATACCGAAACCCCGCTGTATTTCACCCCACAAACCCTAACGCACGAAATCACCCATTATACCCTTAGCCAACGTGGCATTGCCCTGAATACCAACATTCAATACACCTTCAAACACCTAGGAAACCATCAAAACAAACACAAACACAAATCCCAACTCTACCTTGCCGCGCGCACAGAAATCATCCTTAAAAACACAACAGAAAACCCCGTTCAACCCCGTATTTTTGTATCATTATGGCTGAAATAACGTCTCCCAAACTCTCTGTCAATGTAAACAAAATTGCCACCCTCAGGAATGCCCGTGGAGGTAACAACCCCAACGTGCTGCAAGTGGCCTTGGATTGCGAACGTTTTGGGGCGCAAGGCATTACCGTTCATCCCCGTCCGGATGAGCGACACATACGCTACACGGATGTACTCGAGCTCTCAGCCAACATTTCAACCGAATTCAACATCGAAGGGTATCCCTCCGAAGACTTTCTACAACTCATAGAAAAAGTAAAGCCCCACCAAGTCACCCTGGTCCCTGACCCCCCACATGTGCTTACCTCAAATGCAGGATGGGATACACTTCAACACCAATCATTTCTGGAACTAACCATCCAACGCATCAAACAAACCGGTGCCCGCGTTTCGATTTTTCTGGACCCCAACCCCCTGTTGATTGCCTCCGCCAAAGCCACCGGCACAGACCGCATCGAATTGTATACCGAGGCCTATGCCAGCGGTTACCACCATGACCCGGCGCAAGCCATAGCGCCCTACCTAGCAACAGCAAAAGCCGCAGCTGAAGCAGGATTGGGGGTGAATGCCGGACATGACCTCGACCTCCACAATTTGGCTTATTTGTCGCAGCAAATGGCGGGATTGCAAGAGGTTTCTATCGGACATGCCATGGTCTGTGATGCGCTGTATTACGGCCTTCAAAACACCATTCAGCTCTATCTCAGAGCACTGAATCGCTCAAAATAATTCCCCCTTTTCATGTGTAAACTGTCCTACCCCACCCGTAAATCTCACGTCTTTAGCCATGCTTCCTTATCACAAACCCTTAGGCGGTTGGTGGCGGTAATGCTGATGGGTCTGCTGGGATTCCATCAATTGGGTGCATGGGGATTTTTGGGACACAAAACCATCAACCGACAAGCCGTTTACGCATTGCCACAGCCCTTGTTTGGATTCTATAAAACCCACATCGATTTCATCACGGATCATGCGGTAGACCCCGACGAGCGGAGATACACAGATACCGCCGAGGCTTGTAGGCATTACATAGACCTTGAACGCTACGAACAATCGCTACCCATTGATACATTGCCAAAATTCTGGAAACAAGCGGTAGAAAAATACTCCGCCGATACATTGTTCGCTTACGGTATTGTCCCTTACCACGTGCAAACCATGCTTTATCGCTTGACTGAAGCATTTAAAAACAAAGACATCGACAGGATTTTGCATTTGTCGGCAGACATCGGCCACTACGTGGCCGACGCCCATGTGCCGCTTCACACCTCCATCAATTATGACGGACAGCTCACCCAACAAAAAGGCATCCATGCACTCTGGGAAACGCGTATCCCTGAAATCAGTATAGACCAATACCAACTGACAGTGCCCATTGCCCATTATTTGCCCAGCCCCAACGACAGTCTTTGGCAATGCATCGAGGTTTCACACAGTCACTTGCCCATGGTCTTGTTCAATGAAAAACAACTCACCCAGCAATGGGGCGAAGATCAAAAATTTGAACTTACCACAGATGCAAAAGGCAAAACCAAAAAACAAGTCAAAACAGCCTTCGCAATGGCCTATGAAAAAAGCTTAGAAAACATGGTGGAAGACCGCATGCGCACAGCAATTACTGCCGTTTCGAGTTATTGGTATACAGCTTGGATGTTGGCTGGACAGCCAGACATGACGGGATTGTAGAAGATTGAAGTTGAACGTTGAAGTTGACGGTTAAGACGCTTTCAGGATCACCAATTCTATGCGTCGGTTCTTCGCACGTCCTGCCTCGGTATCATTCGCGGCCGCAGGCCGCGAATCGCCATATCCCTTCGATTTCAACCGAACTGGGGCAATGCCGGCCTTCACCAAATAGGCAACCACCGATGCCGCTCGATTCTCAGACAACTTCACATTGTAATCCGCCGCACCCTGATTATCCGTATGTCCCGTAATCATCACCTCCATCTTCGGATTCATCTTCATCAATTCCACCAACTGCTGCAACTCTTCGGTACTTTCCGATTTCAAATCATACTTGTCCGTGTCAAAAAATAAATTCTGCAACACAAATACAGCATTGCTATTGATGGGTGTCAGTTTCGCAACTACCCGAAATGGCTGGTCCAAGGTTGATGCTGTGGGTTGAAAATTCATGCTGTGCGGAACATATCCCTTGGCCGTTGCAAACAATGCATAATTCCCTCCAGCTGTAAGCGGGATAAAAAAATTAGAAACACTGTCCGAAAAAACCACTTTCCCCGTGCTGAGTTCCACCACGCGAATCCTCGCCATCAATGGCAAACCTCCTTTTGCGTCTTCGATGTTACCCGATACATAAGTCACCGGTTTCGGTTTGAACTTTTCAGGCACCTCAAACTGATAAATATCCAAATGACCCAATCCACCCGTTCTGTCCGAAGCAAAATAACCCCGCTTCCCAACTGCGTCGATATACAAACCAAACTCATCCTCCGAGGTGTTCAATCCCGACCCCAAATTCTCAGGGGTAGACCATTGACCATCCGCGCCCATTCGCGACATGAAAATATCCGCGCCACCATAGCCCGGATGTCCCAAACTGCTAAAATATAAAGTCACCCCATCGTAGTGTAAAAACGGAGCATCATCATCATCACGTGTATTGATAGCAGGACCCAAATTTTTCGGAACACTCCATTTCCCATGCTTCAAATAACTGATCCACAAGTCTTTGCCACCAAATCCCCCAGCGCGGTTACTAGAGAATATCAACGTATGACCGTCTCCACTGATGGCGGGCTGACAGTCCCAAGAGGCCCCATTGACAGGCGCTCCCAAATTGCTGCCGCGCTTCCATCCTTTGCCGTCCAAATCACTGATATAAAGATCACAACTACCCAATCCACCCGGCTGATTGCAACGGGTATAATACAAGGCAGAACCATCGGCCTTCACGCTCAAAGTACCTTCATTCTCCGGTGTATTGATGTCGCCCAGCGCAGGATATGCCTTTCCCCACAGTGAGTCTTTCAAATCACTCATGTAAAAATCCTCCTGCAACATGGCATTTTCCGTTCCGCCTAATCGACGTGTAAACACAAATCGATCCCCCGAAAATGGCATGCCCGGCCAGTATTCATCTTTATCACTGTTGATGGCTGGGCCCATGTTTTTAATCTTCAAATTCTCCGCAATGTTCACATCATCCATCGCCGTTTTTACACTGGACTGCAACCTCGCCGCTTTCTCTTTCAATCGAACCGATGCACTGTGCTTCTGTACAATAAAACCCTCTCTATCGGGTACCTCATCGAACTGTTTTAACACCGCGGTGGCTTCCTGAAGCCGTTTGTTGCGATATAAATACTCACCGTAATAAAAGTACATGGGCTGAAACAACGGGGCTACCCTCAGGCAATTTTGATAAGATCTGCTGGCGTTGGCCGTATCGTGCATCGCCTCATAAACGGATGCCTGCAACGAGTACGCATCCGCATACGTTGGATCAATCTTTATGGCCTTATTCACCGAAGACAAAGCCTTGGAAAATTCTGCGGCATTGAATGAAACAAAGGCTTCGTCCAATTGCTTTTTGGCTTTGGGATTTTGAGCACTCAGGCAAGCCGTAAATCCTACAATCAACCACAAGGCAATGAGTGGGCATTTGTACATCCCCAGCTTAAATTTCCACACGTTCATTTTTTCCATCGCATGGTTTTGATCATGTGATACACATCTTGTTCCACAAATTGAAATACGGGTGCAACACTGTCGGGCTCTGTGCGTTGGTTAAAGTAAAGTGCACCTCGCACAAAATGCTGAATACTGTCGGTTAGGTAGAAGTTGAAATTCGTCGCCGTATTCCCTTGAATACTGAAAATCAAACCTTTGGCCTCTGGATTCAACGAAGCGGTGGGCCGCTCTAAAATGTCATCCGCCTTCTGCAAGTGCTTATTCACCAATTTGCGCGAATCGTACAAAAGACTGTCAAAAAATGCCCAATCATTGAATTTATAATAGGTCAAATGAAGGGTCATGTCGAAATGGGGGAAATGCAAATTGTACCAACCCGGGGTATGTTTTCCTTCCAAATTTGTATCGGCCAACATACGGGCATACGCGGGCATTTCAAATTGCATGGGTAAATCTGACACAGAATACGGTTGGTATACTTTGCTAGGCAAGGCCATGCGGGGGTAGGCCTGTGGCTTTGGCACGTAGGATTCGTTGGCACCACCTCCGCAAGAGAATAAAACGACAACCGACAAAAGACAGAGTCCCAACCAATAATTACGCCTCACCATGATTTTTTAAAATTGTCACCCTTATTTTTTTCACCTTCCGCGGATCGGCAGATTCTACCTTGAATTGAACAGACCCAACAGCTACTTCATCACCACGTTTTGGCATTCTACCCAAACGTTCGCTCATCATACCGCCCAAACTATCACTCTCCAAATCCAAATGCTCAAACAAATCAATGGGCAATCCAATCTCACGCAAAAAATCCACAAGCAGAACTTTGCCCTCGAAGATAAATACACCCTCTTTCAGTTGCACATAGCCCTTTTCTTGATCATCAAATTCATCTTGCATGTCGCCAAAGACCTCATCCAGGATGTCCTCCATGGTAATCATTCCACTGGTACCGCCAAATTCATCCACCACAATGGCCAAATGAGTGTGATTGGTTCGCATCTCACCCAGCGTATCATCGATGGCCTTATTCTCAGGGATAAAATAGGGCGATTTCACGAACTGCAGCCAATCAAAGTTGGAATCAGCGTCTAAATGAGGTATCAACCTTTTGATACTCAGGACTCCCACAATTGAATCGATGTTTTTATCATACACTGGAATGCGAGAGAATCCACTTTCCCTCACCACCGACAGCAATTTGTGATAATCGACAGATCGATCCACGGCGGTCATGTCTACACGGGAAAGCATGATTTGTTTTACCTGAATGCTGCCCATATTCACAATGCCTTTCAAAATCTCTTTTTCCTGCTGGGCATCTTCCTGATCAGTAGCCATATCAATGGCCAAAGAGAGTTCTTCCGGGGTTAACTCATGGGCTTGAGGCTTCATTCCACGCTCCAACAAACTGCCAAATTTCACTAGCAGAAAGGTAAAAGGGGAAAACGCCCACACAAATGCACGCATGGGATAAACCAAAAAGCGGGCTGCGGCTTTGTAATTCTGTGTAGCAAATACCTTAGGCACTACTTCACCAAAAACCAGAATGACAACTGTAACAACGATCGCCTCCACAAAAAACTTCAACCAAGGCAAAGCTTCCAAATTGAACAACTTTTCGGTAAGTAGGATGGCAATCAAGACAAATGCCACATTCACCAAACTGTTGAGCAGCAACATGGTTGCCAACAACTGCTTGGGTCGCTCCAACACTTCCAAAATGTACTTCGCCGTTTTGGTCTTCTCCTCACGCAATGCCCCGGTATCCGAATCTCGATGAGAGAAAAACGCATTCTCCGAACTTGAGCAGATGGCCGAAACCACCAAACACAAAAACAAAATCAATGAATAAATCACGATTTCAGGCACATCAGCAGCTGAAATGGGCTGGATGATGGCTTGGAATATGAGTCCCGTGGGACCAGGATCGTCTACGCTCATGTCAATCAATTAAAATGGCAACCCTTCGTCTTCGTGATCCATATCCATGGCATGACCGGCATCGGTAGAACTTGAATCACCATGCGAATCACTGCGCTGCCCATCTTCGGAACGAGGAGCCAACATAGACCCCATCATCTGAAAATTATTGACGCGAATTTTGCGCGTCTGGCGTTCCTGCCCCTCCGCATCCGTATACCTATCGGTGCGAATCTTTCCTTCAACATACAACAAGCTGCCTTTTTTCAAGTATTTCTCTGCAGTCTCCGCTTGCTTATCCCACATCTCTAAGTTGTGCCATTCCGTGCTCTCCATTCGCTGTCCGTCCTTTGTGTAATAATCGTTTGTTGCCAACGTCACATTCGCCACTACCCGACCGTTATCGAGCCTACGCACTACGGGGTCTTTCCCCAATCTTCCCAATAAAATCACCTTATTAATCATAATATTACGCTTTATTAAATCTTAAAAATCTCATTTGCTTAGGTAAATTTAATCATTTTTTCCATCAATCGGTGCAAGGGCAACAACAGAATTGCTTCTTTGTCTAGCCACATCCAACCGTCTTTCTGTACAAACTTATTGTCTGGAAGGCACAAATACCAACATTTGGCATGGATGGTTTGATGGGTGAGATGATGTTTGACGGTTTTTACGCCCTCTACAACTATTTTTTCCACAACGCCCCATTCATTCATGATGTCTGATAGTTCCAAGTGGTCACCATCCCCTTCATAGAGCGGAAACTCGTGTAAATGCGACCATATACCGGTATCAGACCTACGCACGATGGCATGGTAATCGCCACACCTGAAATCCACAAAATAGAAGTACTTGTTCACGGGCTTTTGCTTTTTTTGCACCACTGGAAGTTGTTTTTGTAAATGTTGCAAACGGGCGATACAAGTTGATTCTAGCGGACAAATTTCGCACTTAGGTTGTGTTGGAGAACACAAAGTGGCACCCAACTCTATCATCGCTTGATTGAACTCATTGGCATCGGCAAAAGCCATGGCATCTTGCAAAAGGGGAAACAATTTTTTCAAAAAGCGCTGTGATTGCATTTCGTCGGTGAGACCAAAAAAACGAGCCCCTACGCGTTTAACATTTCCATCGATGGCAGGCACTTTTTCTCCAAAAGCGAAGGAGGCAATGGCAGCCGCTGTATACAAACCCACCCCTGGCAGCCGTTGAATGTCTTGGAAGGTAGAAGGAAAAACCCCACCAAGATCATCAACAACCATCTTCGCCGCTTTATGCAAATTGCGCGCCCGAGAGTAATAGCCAAGGCCTTGCCAAAGCTTGAGCACCTCACCCTCCTGAGCAGACGCAAGTGATTGTATATCTGGCAATTGCGCAATGAATCGCTCGTAGTAAGCCAAGCCTTGAGCAACACGAGTTTGTTGGAGGATAATCTCCGACACCCAAATACAGTATGGGTCGCGAGTTCTACGCCAAGGAAGATCTCTTGACTCAAGATTGTACCATCTTGACAAAGTTTGGATAACTATTTGCATATTCATTGGCAAAAGAACGGCTTTTGTGTTTTTTTTGCACCTCAATTAATTATGACAAAGTCAGAAATCGTAAACGAAATTGCAGTGCGCACAGGTTTGGAGAAGACCGCGATTGCCGACACTATCGACAACTTCTTCGTAGTTGTTAAGAATTCAATGGTTAACGGCAGCAACATCTACCTCCGTGGATTCGGAACATTCGAATTGAAAAAACGCAAAACGAAGGTAGCTCGTAACATCAAGCGCAACACCAGCTTGGTTGTTCCTGCTCACTACGTTGCTCGTTTCAAACCGGCCAAAGAATTTTCTACCTTGGTAAAAGACAGCAAAACCATGGCCGATAAGCTCTAATTAACTTTAACTACCTTTGTCGCGTGGGAAATACTAACCTTCGCGTTTGGATAATTGCCGCAATCATCGGGTTGCTGGGCGTTGTTTTGGTCATCAATGGTTGGAAGTCTGCTGAGTTTGTGCCAACAAACTCAGCAGAAAATACCGCTCCTATGCCAGGAATGCAGGGCGACGGTCTTCCCCAACAAGAAATTTCGCGCATCGAATTCCTCAACGCCGTATTTGAGAAGACCAAACCAAGTCCATTGGTTACCCGAATTCTCACAGCCAAAGCCGGCACCTACCCCAAAGATTCTCTGGAGTTGGCACTGCATTGGGCCGCAGAAACCCAAAATGCACCCCTGGTTGCGCTGCTACAAACCGATCTTGCCGAACAATTTGGCGACAAAGCAAGCGAACAAAGCAAAACAGAAACAGCCCGAAACCTAATCTTCTCCGCCGCGATGTCGGTTGAAACACCCATCGCTGCAGCCTATTTGTATCAATTGGGCAAAAAATACATCGATGCAGGATTGGAAAAGAACCCCAAAAATGTAGGACTCCTGAACGCGTTGATCGTTTACCAGAGTGAATATTTGAACGCACCGATGCAGTTTTTGGGCACCTTAAAAACAGCTCTGGCCTCGGATAGCACCAACATCGAAACGCACGACATTCACCTAAATCTGTTAAAAAAGTCGCAACAGTGGCCCAAAGCGCTGAAAAAATGCGAAAAATTAATATCTTTGCAACCCCAAAATCCTCGATGGTTGTTCGAAATGAGCGAAGTCTATGGATTCATGGGAGATTCTGCCAATGCAAAGGTTTACCTCAATTTGGCAGTAAAAACACAGAAATCAGTTCAATAATTTAAATAAAGGAATATGCCAAGCGGTAAAAAAAGAAAACGTCATAAGATTGCCACGCACAAGCGCAAGAAGCGTCTGCGCAAGAATCGTCACAAGAAGAAATAAGTTGGTTCTTCCACAATAACTAGGCATTTTGTCCAACGAATTAATCATACAAAAAGGTTCGTCGGGGGTTGAAATTGCACTGCTATCGAACCGCAAACTCATAGAATTTCACCGAGAAACCGCCACAGACGGATTTCAAGTCGGAGACTTCTACCTAGGGAAAGTCAAAAAAATATCCCCATCGCTCAACGCTGCCTTCATCCATGTAGGCGGTGAAAAAGATGGTTTTTTGACCTATTTCGATCTCGGCCCAAATCTCAAATCCCTGCGCAAGGTGGTGAAATCCGCCATTGCCGGACATCCGCGCGCTGGCGACTTAGACCAATTTAATATCGAAGAGCCCATCGTAAAGACGGGCAAAATTGGACAAGTCCTCAAAGGTGGTGAGCCCCTTTTGGTTCAAGTAATCAAAGAACCCATCGCCAACAAAGGCCCCAAAGTCACCTGCGACATTTCAATACCGGGCCGATATTTTATCTTAGTACCCTTTACCAATCACATTTCCATCAGCCGTAAAATCGGCAATCCCAAAGAAAAAACACGTCTAAAAGACCTCGCCAACAGCATCCGTCCACACAACTTCGGCGTTATCGTACGCACCGTGAGTGAAGGTGTTGCCATCGAAGAGTTGGATAAAGACATGCGTGAGTTGGTAAAAAAATGGAATGATTTGATTCGCGGTCTAAAAAATGCACCCTCCGCCACCAAAGTACTGGGCGAAGGTAACCGCTTACAAACGCTACTGCGCGATATCCTCAACGATTCTTTTACGCAGATTGTCACCAACGACAACGACATTCATGCTGCCGTGAAAGAAACCCTGGGTCGTTACAATACCGACGCCGACAAAATTCTAAAACTTCACGCAGGAAAAAACACCCCTTTCGATCAATATAACGTCAACCGTCAAATTCAATCTAGCTTTGGCAGGAATGTCCCCTTTAGCGGTGGTGCCTACTTGGTCATTGACCATACCGAGGCCTTGCATGTGATCGACGTAAACTCAGGAAACACGTCTTTCGACCCTACAAACCGCGAAGAAAATGTATTGAAAGTAAACTTGGAGGCCGTGGACGAAATCGCCAGACAAGTGCGCTTGCGCGATATGGGTGGAATCATTGTGATTGATTTCATCGACATGCGCGACCCCAAAAAGAAGAACGAACTGTTCACCGCTTTGAAGGCCGCCATGAAAACCGATCGCGCCCGTCATACCATTTTGCCCATGAGCAAATTTGGCTTGGTGCAAATTACCCGTGAACGAGTTCGTCCCGCCACGGAAATTGCCACCCAAGAAGTCTGCATCAGTTGTAACGGTACCGGCAAAATGGACGCCAGCGTTCAATTGTTGGATCGCATCGAAAACGAAATCAACTACCTCTGGGAAAACATGAACCAGAAACAAGTTACCCTTCGCGCCAACCCTCTGATCACCAACTACTTCAAACAAGGATTTCCCTCGCTTCGAATGAAATGGTGGTTCAAACACAAACACTGGCTAAATCTTCAGGCCGACCCCTCCCTCGCGCTCACCGCGTATCTACTCGAAAACGACCTCAAACAAGTCGTAAACCAAGAAGCTTAAAAAGGCTTGTTGCGATTTTCCGTAAACTTCACGAAGTCTATTTGCGATTTTCCGTAATGACGCCATCACGATTGGCTTTACTTTCGGGACATGAAAAAACATATTACCCTTTTTCTGTCCTTTTGTATCAGCGTATTCGCCTTGGCACAAAACCAAACGGTGCGAGGTACGCTGCGCGACAAAGAATCGCAGACCGTAATAGCCAATGCCAAGGTCTATTTTGAAGGTCCAATCACCAATCCCCCTTCAACCTTCGAAGCTACCACCAACAACAAAGGTGAATTCGTTTTCACCGATGTGCCTGTTGGAAGATATGCGCTGGCGGTTGAAGCAAAAGATTACCAAGTTTTCAGCACCAACAACATCGTGGTTACTTCTGGAAAAGAAGTGATATTGGGCTACGAATTGGAACAAGTCATCGAGCGCGTGGGCGAAGTGGTTATCAAAGGCAAAGGCAAGGGCGACAAACCCAACAACGATGCGGCCCTGATTTCTGCGCGGTTGTTTACTGTGGACGAAACCGACCGATTCGCTGGAAGTAGGGGCGACCCAGCACGTATGGCCTCGAACTTTGCTGGTGTGCAAGGTGCCGATGACTCTCGAAACGATATCGTGGTCCGTGGGAACTCCCCCCAAGGCATTTTGTGGCGCATGGAAGGCATTGACATACCTAACCCCAACCATTTTGCAATTCCCGGAACAACCGGAGGTTCTGTTTCTATCATCAACAACAAAATATTGGGCAACTCCGATTTCTTCACGGGTGCTTTCCCGGCAGAATATGGAAATGCCAACGCCGGTGCTTTTGATTTGAAACTTCGCAACGGCAACAACCAAAAACGCGAATTCAGCTCCCAGTTGGGATTGTTGGGATGGGATGCGTTAACCGAAGGATACCTCGGCAAAAAAGGAGGTGCGAGTTATTTGATGACTTACCGTTACAGCACCTTGGCCATGTTCAGCAAATTGAACATCCCTTTGGGTACCGATGCCGTGCCCAATTATCAAGATTATTCATTCAAATTCAACTTCCCTCTCAAAAACAACAAGGGCAATTTGAGCTTCTTTGGAATTGGCGGATGGAGCAACATCGACATCAATATTAGCAAGGACACCCTGAGCAGTGCAGAATTGTATGGCGACAATGACCGTGATCAATTGTTTGCTTCAAAAATGCACATTGCCGGTACCACCTTCCAATACAACATCGACAAAAACAGTTACTTCAAGGCCACCATCGCCGCGAGTACTCAAAATGTGACCGCCGAACACCAATTGGTCTTCCGCCAAGTAATTGGCAAGGAAATCATTGACGGTGTAGAATATCAAAAATATCAGAACGACTCGTTCAAACGCAATTTGAGCTACGAATTCGACACCAAAACCATCGCAACACATGCTTTTTACAACAAAAAGTTCTCAGCAAAAAGTTCGATGCGTGCCGGTTTGCAGCTCACCCAGTATTACTACATGTTTGACGACAGCGCCCTCAACTTCAACCCTACAAGTCCATTGTATTGGAAATTTTCTGTGCGATGGAACTCGAACGGAACAGCCTTCATGGCGATTCCTTACGTGCAATGGAAATATAAATTCTCACCCGCTTTGACCTTCAGCACGGGCGTTCAGATGCAGAGTTACACAGTGCACTACGACCCCACCAATACACCTTTGGGGAATAGTGGAACCGGTGAAAAATACAGCAACACCAGCAACAGCGGTCCATTGTTCCGCTTTGGTGCGCGCTACCAACTTTCTAAACGCGATGCCATTAACTTGGGATTGGGTATGCACTCCCAAAACCAAAGTGCCTATGTTTATTACTACCAAAAACCCGGAAATAGCACCCCCCACAACTTGGGCATGGGACTTTCACGCAGCAATCACGCGGTATTGGGTTGGGATCACCAAATGGGCAAAGCCAGTAGAATTAAGGTTGAAACCTATTACCAACAATTATCAAACCTACCGGTTGAACGTTTGATGGCAAGCAATAGCTACAAAGGCTCTTCGTTCAGTTTGGCAAACACTGGCAGTGGATTCTCTCGATTCTTCCCAGACAGCCTTGAAAATACCGGTATCGGCAAAAACTATGGGGTAGAATTTACCGTAGAGCGTTTCTTTAGCAAAGGTTTCTACTATTTGGCCTCATTGAGCGTGTTTGATGCCCAGTACCAAGGCAGCGACAAACAATGGCGCAGCAGTGATTTCAATACCGATTATGCCGCCAACGGATTGATCGCCAAAGAATTCGTTTTCAAGAACAAAAATTCTTTAAACATTGGAGGTAAAGTGACTTTCGCAGGGGCACGTAGATTCTCCCCCATGGACACCCTCAACACCATCTTCGAGAGAGAATATGTGGAAAAGAGCGATTTGAAAAATACCCAGCGATTTGGTTCTCCTTACCGTCGTTTCGACATCCGCATCGCCTACCGCATCAACGCGAAAAAGGCCTCTCATGAAATTGCATTTGATTTGGTGAATGTCACCAACCGCAAAAACGTGTTGAAGTATAGCTACATCGATAGCGCACCGTACTCAAGAGAAACATACCAATTGGGCTTCTTGCCACTGTTTTATTACAAATTGGATTTCAGTTTGTAACCTTCGCCACCTAGGCAAACACGAAATTATCGAAGTCAAACTGCAGGCCCCTCTCGTTTCCAATGAGAGGGGCCTGCTTGTATGTCCACTCGGCAACACATGTGAATAACGGTTCCCCCTGCCACGAAAGTGGAGAATTATCTTCGCCAATATGAAATTTGGATGGAGTTTTATCGCAGTGGCCCTTGCACTAACTGCTTGCGTGTCAAAGAAACAATACCAAGCCCTGGAAGCCGCCAAGGCTGATATGGAAACGCAGTTGAAGAAAAAGAACGACGACTGTTTGGAAAAAAACGCCTCCTTAGTAGCGTCCATCGCCCAATTGGAAGCGGAAAAAGGCGACAAAGAAAAAACCATTTCTGCCCTCAAAGACACCATCGAAACTTGTCAGTTGCAACTCGATGAAAACTTAGAATACATCCGTAACCTCGGCACATCCTTAGATGCGCAACGCCAAAACCTCGCCCAAGAAATCAATGAGAAAAACAAAACCTTGGCCGCCAAAGAACTAGAGCTCAATACGGCCTTGGCAAAAGCCGAAGCCGAAAGAGCAAGACTGGAACAATTGCGCAAAGAATTGGAAAAAACCTCGCAACGCGTGAAAGACCTCGAAGCCGAACTTTCCAAAAAAGAACGCGCTGTACGCGAATTGAAAGAAGCCATCGCCAAAGCCTTGGCAGGATTTGAAAAACTCGACATCAAAGTTGAATTCCGCAACGGCAAAGTGTATGTTATCTTACCCGAAAAATTGCTCTTCGCCTCTGGCTCAATCGATGTAGATCCCAAAGGACGGGAAGCACTCATTGAAATCGGCAAAGCACTCAATAAGCAGCCCGATGTGCAAATGGCCATTGAAGGACATACCGACAATATCCCCATGAAAGGCATCATCAAAGACAACTGGGACCTCAGTGTTTTGCGTGCCACCAGCATTGCGCGAATCCTCATCGCCGACGCTGGTATGAACCCCAAACGCATTCAAGCCGTGGGCAGAGGAGATACCCAGCCGGTTGCCGGGAACGACACCCCTGAAGGCAGAGCCAAAAACCGCAGAACGGAGATTGTGCTGACGCCCCAGCTCGACAAGATCCTCGAAATCTTGAACAATTGATTCGCAACAGAAGCTCCAGCCGTTTGCGGCTGAGCAGAACCGCGTATCTCCCCTACCTACCATACCTCCCATACCTACCCTACCCCTTTTGCAACCCAAACTGATATCCATTCATGATCCTCATCGCAGCCATCGAAAACCACAAAAATCCGGAAATCGATGCGCTCTGTAACGATTATGTCAAGCGATGCAGTCCGATGCATGCCGTAAAACTGGAACTGCTACCTGCAGCCAGAACCCCCGATCCTGAAGCGCAAAAAGCCAAAGAATCCGATACCCTGCTGAAATTGATCAAGCCCGGCGATACCCTCATCCTATGCGATGAACGAGGAAAATCCTTTACCAGCCGCGGGTTTTCAACCTTTGTAGAAAAAACACTCGCACAATCCCGCGGCAAAATCGTCTTCGCCATCGGCGGCGCCTATGGCTTCACCGAAACCCTCCGAAACCAACACCCTTGCATCAAACTCAGTGAATTTGTCTTCCCTCACCACTTGGCGCGTCTTGTGCTTACTGAACAAATTTACCGGTCGCTCAACATCCTCAAAGGCACCGGATACCACCATGATTGATCCCAATTTCCCCGAAAATCCCCGCCCAATTTCGTATTTTTGCAGTAACCCATGAACTTGGAACAGGCGTTAATCCAACACATTTCTGAAGCCATCACTGCCCTGTATGGCTCCAACCCGCAACCCGTGAAACTCGAGCGGACCAACCCCGATTTCGATGGTGATTACACTTTCGTGGTTTTTCCGTTGTTGCGCATTTCACAATCTACGCCTGAAGCCACCGCCACCGCCATTGGAGTGCAACTCAAACAACATGCCCCCATCGTCAGCGACTTTAATGTGGTGAAAGGGTTTTTGAACATCGTACTGAAGACCGATATCTATGCCGATTTTTTGAAGGCTCAGTGGGACAATGCTTCTTTCGGACAAACCACCTTGGGCGAAGGCAAAAAGGTCATGGTGGAATACTCCTCTCCCAATACCAACAAACCCCTCCACTTAGGTCACGTACGAAACAACCTCTTGGGGATGTCCGTGGCCAATCTATACAAAGCCGCTGGCTACCATGTAGTTATGGCAAATTTGGTCAACGACCGTGGCATTCACATCTGCAAATCGATGTTGGCATGGCAAAAATTTGGCAACGGAGAAACACCAGAATCAACGGGTATGAAAGGCGACCACCTGGTGGGCAAATATTATGTTGTTTTTGAAAACGCCTTGCGCGAACAAACATTACCCATCATCGAAGAGGCCATTGATGGCAAATGGACGCCCGAAGGAGACATCATAAAGAACAAGTACCAAGCCATACTCGCGCAACTTCAGCAGGCCAGCGAAGACAAGCAAATCGCCAAACTCAAAGATGACCTCAAGGAACTGGTGAGAAATCAGTCTCCTTTGATGCGTGAAACCCAACAAATGCTCCGCGATTGGGAAGCCGGCATTCCTGGGGTAATTGAACTTTGGAAAACCATGAACGGCTGGGTATACAGCGGTTTTGAAAAAACTTATGCGCGTTTGGGCGTATCGTTCGACCAATATTATTACGAATCCGACACCTATAAATTGGGCAAGGATGTGGTAGAGGAAGGTTTACAAAAGGGCGTTTTTTATCGCAAAGACGATGGCAGTGTTTGGATTGATTTGCGGGGTGATAGCCTGGATGAAAAGTTGGTTTTACGGGGCGATGGCACCAGCGTTTATATCACCCAAGACATTGGAACAGCTGATTTAAAATTCCAGCAACACGGCGTGGACCAAAGCATTTATGTGGTGGGCAACGAACAGGACTACCATTTCAAAGTCTTGTTTCTCATCATGAAAAAATTGGGCCGGCCTTTCGCCGAAGGCATGCATCACTTGAGTTATGGGATGGTTGATTTACCTAGCGGCAAAATGAAGAGCCGAGAGGGAACCGTGGTAGATGCCGATGATTTGGTGCAAGAAATGGTGGACGAGGCTAAAGCCAAAACCCTAGAATTGGGCAAAACAGACGGTTTGGAGGAAACAGAATTGCTGAGCCTATACGAATACTTGGGTCTGTCGGCCTTGAAGTTTTTCATCCTCAAAGTAGACCCCCGCAAGCGGATGTTGTTCAATCCCCAAGAGAGCATAGACTTTCAGGGCGACACAGGTCCATTTGTGCAATACACTTACGCCAGAATCCAGAGCATTTTGCGCAGCGCTTCTTCAGAAGGACAGGACCAATCTTGGAAACTGGGTGATTTAAACACCGAATTACAACCCATAGAAATCGAGACCATCCAAACGTTGTATCGCTACCCTGAGGAAGTGAACAAGGCCTGCAATGATTCTTCTCCTGCTGTGATAGCACAATATTGCATTGATTTGGCACGCACTTTCAACCGATTCTACAACGAATGCCACATCATGCGCGAGTCGGATCCGGTGATTAAAAACACCCGCCTAAAACTCGCTCATTTCACGGCACACACCTTAAAACACGGACTCAATTTGCTTGGCATCCAAGTGGTTGAGCGGATGTAATTCCGACGGGGAGTATACGTCGTTTTATTTCAAATTCACTTCCTGCAACTCTTTTCCCAAAGACTGTATTCCATCCTGAATTTTTGCCAATTGCTTGGCGCTTGGAATTTTGGTTCCTTGAATATACTGTGATAACAAGGTTGCATGCATTCCAATCTTTTCCGCCAAGAAATTGGCATTCAGGGCGCGATATCGCTTGAAGAACGCATCCAAATGAAAGACCAATTCAATTTGGGATTCTTTGATTTCCATAGACGCCTCTTCGAAGTAGAGTGAAAGTGCCTCCGCTGAATTCGCCTTTAATTCCAAGAGGTCTTTCCCCGTTGTATACACAGACAAATCTTCATGAAACGCAGAATATCCCGTTTCCGTGCTCTCAAATAACATTCTATATTTTGTCTTTTTCATACAATTACTTTTTCTTCAGTGTAATCCCAGAATCCCTGACAATACGATGCAAGGTACCCGTAGCGATTTCGTTACTCCCATGGTTAGGAACAATGAGGATCGTTGATTTTTGAGGATGCTTAAGTTTAACGTGCGATCCTCGCTGCGAAATTTCAATCCACCCATCCCTTTTCAATATCCGCAACAGCTCACTGCACTTCACAAACCCTCCTACAAATTTAAAAAGTAAATAATTATTTACAAATCAAAATTAATTAATCATCGCAAAAAAACCAAAAACCCATTTAGTTTAACCGTTTATAATCGGTTAATCCGAAAAAATCAAACCTCCCGATCGGGATTGTCTTTGAGAAACTGAGCCCATCCGCCGGCCTTGTTTTTGCCACCCGCCGTTCCGCCTTTGGTATTGCCGAAAGCCCTGGGTGCAAATTGGTAAAAATGACAAACCGCTGCGGCCAAACCATCCGTGGCATCCATGGTTTCAGGTTTTTCTTCGAAATGAAATTCGGCATGCAACATCGCAAATACTTGCTCCTTACTTGCATTCCCATTTCCCGCAATGGACTGTTTGATTTTTCTCGGCACATATTCAAATACAGGCAAGCCCTTGCCTATCGCTGCCGCGATGGCAACCCCTTGAGCCCGCCCCAATTTCAGCATCGACTGAACATTCTTGCCAAAAAATGGCGCTTCCACCGCCACCTCCGTCACATCAAAACCCTCAATCAACGCCGTTACCCGCTCGTAAATGTGATGCAACTTCTCCCCCGCATCGCCAACCTTCGCCAAACGCACCACCCCCAAGCCCAATAACTTGGGCAGCTTCCCATCAATTTGTATCAACCCGTACCCCAATAAATTGGTACCCGGATCAATTCCCAAAATCACACGCGGTTTGTCCACCCTACAAAGATGCCGATTTCCAAAAAAATCCGCAGAAAATTTCCGAAATTTGTGGAAATAGCAATTTATAGCATATCCATGGCTTTCGATTTAGACCTTATCCAATCCGTTTACCAAAGAATGCCCGAGCGCGTTGCCGCAGCACGCCAACTTCTGGGCCGCCCCCTCACCCTTACAGAAAAAATCCTTTACTCCCACCTGTGGGATAATGCCGCGCCCCATTCTTTTGGCCGCGGGAAAGACTATGTAGATTTCGCGCCAGACCGCGTGGCCATGCAAGATGCCACTGCACAGATGGCCCTTTTGCAATTTATGCAAGCCGGTCGCCCAAAAGTAGCCGTGCCCTCAACCGTGCATTGCGACCACCTGATCACCGCAAAAACCGGTGCCGGTGAAGATTTAACCAAAGCCACCCAAGAGAGCGCAGAAGTGTACGACTTCTTGGCGTCGGTTTCAAACAAATATGGCATCGGCTTCTGGAAGCCCGGTGCAGGTATTATCCACCAAGTGGTTCTTGAAAACTACGCCTTCCCCGGAGGTATGATGATCGGTACCGATTCCCATACCGTGAATGCGGGTGGATTGGGCATGATCGCCATCGGTGTGGGTGGTGCTGACGCCTGTGACGTGATGGCAGGACTCCCATGGGAGCTCAAATGGCCCAAACTCATCGGTATCAAATTAACCGGCAAACTCAACGGCTGGGCAGCCCCCAAAGACGTGATCCTCAAAGTGGCAGGTATCCTCACCGTAAAAGGTGGCACCGGAGCCATCGTAGAATATTTTGGTGAAGGCGCCAACGCCATGAGCTGTACTGGTAAAGGCACCATCTGTAACATGGGTGCTGAAATCGGAGCCACTACCTCCACCTTCGGTTACGACGACTCCATGGAGCGCTACCTCCGCGCCACAGGTCGCGAAGCCATCGCCGACGCTGCCAACGGCGTTCGTGAACACCTCAATGCCGACCCCGAAGTGTATGCCAATCCATCGGCCTACTTCGATGAAGTCATTGAAATCAACCTGTCTGAATTGGAACCCCACCTCAACGGTCCTTTCACCCCAGATTTGGCCACGCCCATCTCGAAAATGAAAGAAACCGCCGCCGCCAATGGCTGGCCTACCTCCGTGGAAGTTGGCTTGATCGGAAGCTGCACCAACTCCTCCTATGAAGACATTTCTCGCGCCGTTTCCTTGGCAAAACAGGTTTCACAAAAGAACCTCAAAACCAAAGCCGAATACATGATAACCCCAGGCTCAGAGCAAGTACGCTACACCATAGAACGCGATGGCTTCCTCGAAGTCTTCGACCAGATTGGTGCCAAAGTATTCGCCAACGCTTGTGGCCCCTGCATCGGTATGTGGGATCGTATGGGTGCTGAAAAACAAGAAAAAAACACCATCGTTCACTCCTTCAACAGAAACTTTGCCAAAAGAGCCGATGGAAACCCCAATACATACGCGTTTGTAGGTAGCCCAGAACTCGTGACTGCATTGGCCATCGCAGGTGATTTGACCTTCAACCCACTCACCGATACCCTCATCAACGAAAATGGCGAAGCCGTGAAATTGGATCCCCCATCTGGCGACGAATTGCCAACCCGCGGTTTTGCTGTGGAAGATGCTGGATACCAAGCGCCCGCCGAAGATGGTAGCCAAGTGGAAGTAAAAGTGGCCGCAAATAGCAGCCGTTTGCAACTACTCGACCCATTCGCAGCATGGGAAGGCACCAACCTTGACAACCTCAAATTGCTCATCAAAGCCAAAGGAAAATGTACCACCGACCACATCTCAATGGCAGGTCCTTGGTTGAAATTCCGCGGTCACCTCAATAACATCTCCAACAACCTGTTGATTGGCGCCATCAACTTCTTCAATGAAAAACCGAACGAAGTGAAAAACCAATTGACCGGCGGATACGATACCGTTCCCGGTACACAGCGCGCCTACAAAGCAGCAGGCATTGGATCGGTTGTGGTGGGCGATGAAAACTACGGTGAAGGTTCTAGCCGTGAACACGCCGCCATGGAACCCCGTCACTTGGGTGTTCGTGCCGTATTGGTAAAGAGCTTTGCCCGTATCCACGAAACCAACCTCAAAAAACAAGGTATGTTGGCGTTGACGTTTGCCGACAAAGCCGATTACGACAAAATCCAAGAAGCCGATACCATCAGCATTTTGGACTTGACCGAATTTGCTCCCAACAAACCCTTGCAAATGGTATTAAACCATGCCGACGGTAGTAGCGACACCATCACTGTGAACCACAGCTACAACGATCAGCAAATTGAATGGTTCAAAGCCGGTGGCGCCTTGAACATCATCCGCAAGAGCGTGGCCTAACCGCTAATTACTAAACAATACCTCATCATGAAAGGTGGAAAGTCGTATTTTTATACAGCGCTTTCCGCCTTTCTTGTTTTAAGGGCTTTTGCCTACAGTTACTTCTCGGGCAATTACACCGATTCCGATCAATGTGTGCTCTGGCAAATGGCCGCCGATGTAGCACAGTTCGATTTTCGGACACCCTTTTATTACGGTCAGCACTATTCTTCCGGACTTGAGGCGTGGCTTGCCGCACCATTCATCTGGCTTGGACTTCCGGTTTATCGGGCGGTGCCACTGACAACCGCTTTGATGTCGACCCTCCCCTGGCTCTGGATGTCTCAACTTTCTATCAAAAAGCACAAGCACTTCCGCAATGCCACCGCTTTGTTGATATTGAGTTTACTTTTCCCAGTGGAATGGCTACAAACCACCTACATCAGTCGCGGGTTTATGCAATCTATATTCCTCATTTCCTTGGCAACACGGCTTATAAACACCTCCTCCGTTCGATCCAACCTCGCCATTTTCTTGGTTGGATGGGGATTGTTTCAAAATGTGAACGGGGTGCTGATGCTTCCCGCGGTTTTTCCTTTTTGGCGCGATGCGATGGGTGAGGGAATCAAACATCTACCCCTATCCCAACTGTTGATCAAATCAATACCCGGATTGGCTTTGGTGATGTGCATGTTCTTGCTGCTAAACCACTTCAAACTGTCTCATCCCGAAACAAAAATCCATCCCACCGTTGAATTGAACCAATCGTGGGAAGCCCTGTGGAACAATCTCCGCAACATCAACGCCCTCTTTCAACACACCTTTCCAACAGCCTTTGCGATCGTCGGCATCGCGATAATCGCGGGAGCCACCTACCTCCTATTCAAACCGACCTCCAACCTGGAGAAAGCCATTTATCTCTCCGTAATATTGCTTCCCTTCGGACTGTTTGGCATCGAAAAGATGGGAGACGGCACGGAGAATATCTTTTTTGGCTATGGTCGGTACTTCTTGGCGATCCCGTTTTCCTGGGGATTTATTTGGACCCACAATGAAATACAAATACCAAAGTTCATGGAAATCCGCCCCCCAAAGTGGCTCTTTTCAATTTTGTGCCTTTTGGGAACGGGCTTGTATTCCTACCAGTTTTGGGACAAGACCAGTTTGAACAAGTTTGGAAACTCATACATCCCAGTAATGGTTTATCCGATAAACCAACTTAAACAGGATGCGGAAGCATTGTCTCAATTATGCGAAACCGACACCATAGGTGCCGTGGTCATCCTGGGACACTATATCCTAGATTGTGGCAGTATGGGCTATCCCTTGGTGGCCGATTTCCCTCCAATAAGCCATTTATACCTGAACGATACCACGCCGGAAATTTTCAAAATTAACCGGCCCATTCCCATCATCCGGCCCCAATTTGAGCGTCGTACTTGGCGTCTCAAAGAACTCAAAGAACAACACTATATCCCCAGAAAAGTGGCTGTGATGGATGTTTTCAAACACAAATCCTGGGCCGACTCCCTACAAATCCCTTACACCGTAGCCGATGTCCGCGGCCCCGTGTACATTTTCCAAACGGGTGATTTATCCCTTACAGATTTTATTTTTCATACTCTTTCTATTTCTCCATCAAGCGTTTACTCAGAAAAATACCTGCCAAAGAAACAATGACAATCACAGAGATATCTCTCACTCACTTCGCTGATTTGCGATTCTTGTGATTCTTATATTGCGCTCTGCCATCCCTACCCCTCCTTGACTCAACTTGGTTAAAATCTGATGAAAGAATGTTCTTCCAATCATTTCTCAAGTTAATTGCATCCTCTTCAGGACCTTTTATCAAACTCTGTAAATACTCTTTACCCTTTACTGTCTCGAACACAGGGTGCGGTTTGAACCAAGAACTGAATTCAAAAACACTCAAAAATCCGTCGAAAAACGCACCATCTACTGGGTTCGATTCTTTCTTCATAGTTCAAAAATACTCCAACAGAAGATAATTTCTTTCCTTTTATCCGATTATAACCGATTAACTCAAAACCAACTTCCCTGTGAGTTGATAATGATCCATCACGGCCTGCTCAAACGCCCTACCAATCCCCGCCTTTACGGCCAACCGATACGTCACCGACTCCCTATATTCACTGCCCAATACCCGGGCACCAAACTTGGCCACCAAACGATGGATCTCTTGTTCATGCTCAAAGGCCGACGTTACTTGAAACACCTCCTCGATATACTTTTCAACCCGGCCGGCGGCGCGCAGCGCCGCCGCCGACGAACCCCCGTAAGCCTCTATTAACCCCGGTATCCCCAGCATCGTGCCCCCGAAATACCGCACCACCACCACCAAAACATTCGTCAACCCCGCACTGATAATCGTCCGCAAGATAGGTCTGCCTGCCGAATTCCCCGGCTCGCCATCGTCGTTCGCCCGCTGACCCTCACCCCTGGCCCCCATCACCCAAGCGTAACAATGATGTGTAGCATCCGGATACTCGCGCTTCAACCCCTCCAACTTTTCCTTCACCTCAATCTCACTCCTCACCCCATATACATAAGCATAAAACTTACTGCCCCGCTCACGCAACACAAACTCCGCATCGCGTTCCACCTCGTAATACACATCCGAAAACAACCCCATCACAACAATTTCCTTTCCCAATAGCCGTGTTCATCATCACCCAAATCCTCCAACCACCGCAATTCCATCCCTGCCGATAACTTTGGCGATCTCACCCCCTCGCCCAACACCCTATTTTTGTTCCGCAACACGTGCACCTGATCCACGGTACCCGCCTCAAACAACGCCGACAATACCTGCGCACCGCCCTCCACCATCACAACCCCCAAACCCTTCTCCGCATACAGCCAACGTAATAAATCCGCCATGTCTCGATGTCCATCCACCACCCACAAAGGACCCAAATCCCCTGACTCCTCTTCTGGCTGATATACCCCCCTCCCGTGGCCATCCAATATAATCCTTACCGGCTGCTTCCAGACGCCATTTGCCCTATCCACGCCCCGCACGTTCAACCGCGGTCTGTCTAAATTCCATGTATTCACCCCCACCACAATGCCATCCATGCCCTTGCGCATCGTCATCACCCAAGCACCCGCTTCCGCCCCAGATATCTTCACCCGCTCCGATGTTCCCGAGCCAATAAATCCATCCCACGTCTCCGCCCACTTCGCCAATACAGCAGTTCTACCCAATCGCTGGTTTACCCAAAATGACCAATTTAAACGCCGACATTCGTCCTCCAATACCCCCACAACCACTTTGATCCCAGCTTCTCGCAACAAAGACACCCCATTCCCGCTCACCTTGGGATTCGGATCCAACACCCCCACAACCACTGTCCCTAACCCACGCTCCACAATCAAATTCGCACAGGGCGGCGTCTTCCCGAAATGAGAACACGGCTCCAGCGATACGTACAATATACAATCACTCAGCGGCCCAACATCGCCCAGTTGATCAAACAACATCCGCTCCGCATGGGCACCGCCAAAAACATCGTGCCACCCTTCACCCAAAACCAAACCATCCCGCACCAACACCGCCCCCACCATGGGATTGGGACTCACTTTTCCCCTGCCCTGTTCGGCCAAAACCAAACAACGACGCATCCAAAATTCATGCGAAAATTCTTGGGAATGCGATTGACCCACCACGCTACAAAACCCTCAATCGTTATTTGCCAAACAAACCAACCGCCTCACGCACATAGGTCTTCACACACGCAAAAACCTTGCCCCCATCGGCCGCCTTCTCGATACCATGACCGGTGCGCACTACCACCATATTCCTCGAGGGAATCAACACTACATACTGCCCTTTCAAGCCCTGAAAATATTGAAAATCAATGCCATCCACAGAACCTATCCAGAAAGAGTGTCCGTAATTGGGCGATAATACTTTCCCGTTACTGGCGAAAGGCGTGCGGGCCATAGCCAAAAAAGACGAATCCAAGATGCCAGCACCGTTGTGCATGACCATCAATCCCAACCGACCAAAATCGCGGGCACGGGCGTTAAAGCAACAAAAGTTCAATTCACGTCCCGCCGCCTTATCCAATGACCAAAGGGCTGGGGACTCCATTCCCAGCGGTTTCCACAGCCATTCCGAGGCCAAATCGGCCAGGTGTTTTCCGGTTACTTGCTCTAAAACCAATCCCAACAACTGCGTTGCGCCACTCTGATATTCAAACTGGGTTCCCGGCGCCACAATTACGGGAATCTCACGCATGGCTGCCTCTACATCCGCGCCGTAATACGCTTTCGCAGTGATGCCAAATGGCGACTGATAGTTCTCATTCCATTTGAGTCCGGCCGACATCGTAACCAAATGCCTCAAGGTCACAGCTTTCGCATTGTCATCCATCGCTTGCTTGCCAACGCCATCGATATTTTCTCCCTTTTCAACCGCAGCAGCACCAACCCAAGGCAAAAATTTCCTCACTGGTTCGTCCCACGAGGCGATTTTACCCGTTTCAATCGCTTTTTGTACCATCAAACACGTGATTGTTTTGGCCATGGAAAAGGAATTGGTAAGCACGGAATCTGCTACCGGCTCAAAATATTGCTCGCAAACCAACGTATCGTTGCGAAACACCAAAAACGACCCACTTTGGGTACGTGCAAGCATATCCGTCAATGACTGCGACAAAGCCACTGTACCTGCCGTAGAAGTTGAAACCAACGGTGATACATGCGCGGGATCATTGGCAATCACACGGGTATCAAACCCTTTGTAATCCAAATAGTTGGCCGATTTCTCTCCGATGAGGTAGGTAAGTCTCACCCCTTTGATCAAATAGCCGAAAGGGGAAATCCAAACCACCCCCAACAGGACGGCAGCGATACCCAAAACCAACAAAAACCGTTGAAACGCTTTCATCATATTCAAATGTAATCAAAGTCGGTGAACAATGACATTCATCCATACCCAAATCAAACTGAACCCACATCGCTTATATTTGTAGCCTATGAAATTGACTTTGAGCGCACGTCTTTCCTTTTTATTCTTTCCGATGGTCGTTTTCGTCGGCCTAGCCACCCTCCTCGATGCAGAAATTTTCATCAATGAAGTGTCTGAAGGCGAGGAAAATCCGGGGTATTTCACCCAATGGTTTAACGAAAAAAAGGATGCCAACGGGGAGATTCCGCCGTTTTTGAGATCGCAGTGGGCCAAATACGATGCGATGAAACTCTCGGTATCACGTCGCAGCAACGACAACCCCATCGATACCATCATTGAGTTGGGACCCAAATCGGTGGGTGGCAGAACCCGCGGATTGTGGATCGACCCACGCAATGAGAAAATCATGTTGGCGGCCGCCATCTCCGGTGGCCTTTGGCGCACCGTCGATGGCGGCCTCAACTGGAAACCACTCAACGAGCACCAAGAATCGATGATGCCCTCTTGCATCACATCCAACCCCTTCAACCCCAACGAAATTTATTATGGCACCGGTGAAAGCAGGGCCAACAGCGCCGATGTAGACGGTGAAGGCGTTTTCAAATCCACAGACGGTGGCCTCACATTCAACCAAATAACCACTTCGGCTAAAACACCCGGTTTTCAGGGAATTTGGGACATTGAACACGCCAAAGACGATTCCCAAACGGTATTCGTGGGCACCCAAACCAACGGCTTGTATCGCTCCACCGATGGTGGCTCAACCTTCATCAACGTCTATGCCGGCGGCAACAAGCAAGTCACCGATATTTTGTGCCTAAACAACAAACGCGTCATCGCTACCCTGCACTCTTCACAAGTGGTTGCCTCCGATTCACTTGGAAAGCCCGGCACGTTCAAAGCAATTACCTTTCCCAGTGCGCCCGGATCCGGAAGCTACCGTAGAATTCAACTAGCAAGTCCAGCCAAATACCCCTCCGTGGTGTATGCGGTTTTTGAGGGATATGCTTTCGATGATGTCCCTGTAGCCTTTTACAAAAGCAGCGATGGCGGACGCACTTGGAAGAAAAAAACGGCGCCCGGCGGAGCCGGCGCCAGTTATCAAGCCTATTGTTTGCTGTTGGGGGCGCATCCCACCGACTCCAATTCTGTGGTTTGCGGCGGAGTTAAACTTGTTAGATCTCGGGATGGCGGAAATACCTGGACAGATTTAACAGTAGGTCATTCAGACCACCATTCTTTTGCCTACCTCCCCAAAACCACCAACGAATTTGTGGTTGGCACAGACGGAGGCATGTACAAATACCGCTGGAACAGCACAGAAATCTTGGCTACATTGAACAACGGTTACCGCGTAACCCAATTCTATGCCGGTGCCTACGGGCCTACTGGCTTGGTAGCCATCGCTGGCGCGCAAGACAATGGTACCCATGTAGCACGACAGCCTATGGTAAGTGAACGTTTCTTCGGCGGCGATGGGGCGTACTGCCACATCGGACTGCAAGACGGAAGCATCGCGTATATGAGTTACCAAAATGCCGCCATTCACGTAATGAAGAGTTTTAGTCCAACTGGACCCAGTTGGGCCACCAACATCACCGATCCCGCCTTCGCAACGGACGTGGTGGACTTCATCAATTTGTACGAAATGAACCCGGCGGATCAGTATCAAGTGTACTACCGCACCAACAGAGGATTGTATCGCACAACCGACATGGGAAGCAGTTGGACCAAGCTCAACCTCAGCATTCGCGCGGGCATCAAGGCCATTGGTATCTCTAAGCAGGAAAATCCCGTGGTATATTTTGGCGGCACTGGGGCTCAGTTATACAAAATCGAAAAGGCGGCAACTACCGTGGCTGGAAAGGAAGTGAACTACAACAGCAGTGTGCCTTTGGCCGTGACCAATGACAACATCAAGGGGATGCATGTGCACCCACAAAACCCCTATATTCTGTATGTGGCGATGTCGAACATCAGCAACCAGCCTCGCGCTTGGAGAGTTACAGGTTTGGACAGTGTTGCCAACAAGCCGGTTTGGACAAATATTTCAGGCGATTTGCCTCCGGGATTACCCGTGAATATGTTGGCAGTGGACCCGGCGAATCCCGATGCAGTGTTCTTTGCGGGGACGGATTTTGGGTTGTACTACACAATTGACAGCGGGAAAACTTGGCAGAAGGACTACCGATTGCCAAACGTTGCCGTGCATGAGATCAAGATGCGTGAAGACAGAACGTTGTTTGCGTTTACCCACGGCAGGGGCATGTTTGCCATCAAATTAAAGGCCCCAAAAGTGGGGATCCGTTCGATGCAAGGCCGCAGAACTTTGCAAGCCAAAATATATCCCAACCCCAGCAGCGATGGGTTGCAAGTAAACAGTGCGGTGGATTTAAACGGCGCCAACTATTCAGTGATGGATGTAGGCGGTAAAATGGTTGCCTCTGGTGTGCTCAGCCGTTCACGGGGCGATGTTTTGGGCGATGGAACCGGTGCATTTACGGTAGATGGTGGTTATCGCATCAACACACACAATTTGAAAAACGGCAGTTATTTCTTGCAGATTTCATTGGGTAGAGTCGATGGAGTTTCCGGTCCTGTTAGTGATAGTGGTCGTGTGTTTACCGAGAAATTCATCGTACAGCACTAATAGATTGAAACCAATTATTTGGTGTAAATTTGGGGTCGAATGTCCATGGATCCCATCGTTGAATCGCAGTTAAAGTCACTGGAAGCCCAGTTGGGCGAGTTGAATGATTTTTTGTTGGAGGTAAGTACCGACATGGTAGATGGTGGATTCACCGAGCATCCGATGTATGTGGCCCACCAGGAACAGGCGAAGATTGGTGAGATGATTGTGGACCGCGACGAGTTTGGTTTTCCTTTTTCGATCAATGCCACTACGTTGGAGCGATTTTTAGAATTGGGCATTTTGCAGAAGGAGCGGTTGGGGGCTTTTTTAAAAGCTTACGGAAACCCCAAATCTAAGTGTTGCGTATTTTTGATGGTAGCGCCAGAGCCGCAGTTTATTTTTCACAATTTCAAAAACGGCGGGGCGGCCGTCGGAACAAGTTCCGCCGCGGCCGCCCAATAACCCTCTCGCAAAATTCTATTTCTTATAAATCCAATCTCGTTACCAAAATTATAATCCCCGCCCTGAATTCAATTAATCCCCAAATCCAACCACTCCAAAAACCAATCCCACCCAAATTGACCTCCCCCACCATCAATATCGTTGTCCTGAATTTCAACACCCGCAACTTGTTGCAGCAGTGTTTGCCCACGGTGATTCGAAATAGTCAATATCCAGGCGCTACAATCACGGTGGTGGATAATGCCTCAACCGATGGAAGTGCGGAATTCATGTCTGGGCATTACCCCGAAATCAGATTGATTCAATTGCGCGAGAACTTGGGCTATGCTGGGGGCTATAATGAGGCCTTGAAATTGTGTACCGAGGATTATTCTGTGTTGCTCAATTCCGATGCCGAGCCCGATGAGCAATGGCTAGCGCCATTGCTGGAATTGGTTGCGCAAAACCCAGATTTGGGTGCGGCGCAGCCGCACCTCATAGACTATTATCAGCGCAACAAATTCGAATACGCCGGCGCAGCCGGCGGATTCATCGACAAATATGGCTACACTTTTTGCAGGGGTCGCATTTTTGGCAATGTTGAGTTCAACAACGACCAATACAACAACCCCATGCCCATCTTTTGGGCAACCGGTGCAGCCCTCTTCATCAAACGCGAAGCATGGGAACGCGCCGCTGGACTCGACCAAGCCTTCTTTGCCCACATGGAAGAAATAGATTTGTGCTGGCGCCTGCAACTCATGGGTTACAGCATTTGGTCCTGCCCCGCCTCACGGGTATTTCACATTGGCGGTGCTACATTATCCAACCAAAGTCCGCGCAAAACCTTCCTCAATTTCCGCAACAACCTGCTGATGTTGCACAAAAACTTGCATCCGAGCGAAAAAACACAGCGTATTTTTATCCGCAAACTCCTCGATGGCCTCGCCGGGGTTTTCTTTCTGATCCAAGGAAAATGGTCGCACATTCCCCAAATCATCAAAGCCCACCAAGCATTTGATCACATTAAAAATCAGTTTGTAGAAACACCCCATTCCAAGCCCCTGAGCCAACTCACCGGCACGCTACAACATTCCATCGTTATGGGATATTTCCTGAAGCTTAAAACCACTTGGGCCAAATGGTATTAAATCCCAAAACCAGAATTTGTGTCGTAGGACTTGGCTACGTGGGACTGCCGCTGGCAGTGGCCTTCTCACGTCAGTTTCAAACGTTGGGATTCGATATCGATGCAGACAGAATCCAAGAATTATCTCAGCAAATCGATAAAACTGAATCTGTAAAACCTGAAGGGCTTTCCTCTGCACTGTCTTCCCAGCAACTCCTACTTTGCAGCCATATTAATCAGGTTGCGGATTGTGATTTTTATATCATCACAGTACCCACACCGGTAACAGCAGAAAAACAGCCAGACCTTGGTCCGCTAACCACCGCCTGTACCCTTGTTGGACAAATCCTCAAGCCCAAACAAGTGGTTGTGTTTGAATCTACCGTTTACCCTGGATGCACCGAAGAGGTCTGTGCACCCCTGCTCGCAAAAATCGCCAACCTTGAATACAACCGCGATTTTTATTGTGGCTATTCGCCAGAAAGAATCAATCCCGGAGACACAACCCATACCGTTGAAACCATCGTGAAAGTAACCGCGGGTTCAACCCCAGAAATTGCCACACTGGTAGATCAATTGTATGCCACCATCGTCACCGCAGGTACGCACAAAGCAACCAGCATCAAAGTGGCCGAAGCCAGCAAAGCCATCGAAAATGCCCAACGCGATGTCAATATCTCCTTTGTGAATGAGTTAGCCGTCATCTTCGACAAAATGGACATCGACACCTATGATGTGCTCGAAGCGGCCTCAACGAAATGGAATTTCTTGCCGTTCAAACCAGGCTTGGTGGGTGGTCATTGTATCGGTGTAGACCCCTATTATCTCGCATACCAGGCAAAAAAACTTGGACACGAACCCCAAGTCATACTCAGTGGCCGTCATGTCAACGACAATATGGGACAATTTGTGGCATCAAAAATGGCCAAACTCCTCCATGCAGCAGGAAAGCCCATTCAAGGTGCCAATTTGCTCTTGTTGGGAATCACCTTTAAAGAGAATTGCACAGATGTGCGAAACTCAAAAGTGGTCGATGTTTACAAAGAACTTTGTGCTTTGGGCATGATCGTTTCAGTGTATGACCCCCATGCAAACGCGCAGTTGGTCGAAAATTTATACGGAATCAAGTTAAACACGGACCTCCAATCATACGATGGCATCATTATCTCGATCGGGCATCATGAGTTCTTTCATCTCGACTACGCGGCCCTAAAAAAGGAAGACAGTAGTATCATTTTTGATTTGAAAGGCATTTTGCCAAGGGAAAGCGTAAACGCAAGATTATAACGCCCGTTATTGGCTCCGCGGATGAAACTTCAACAAAGTATCCGCCAAATAATTTCGATCCAAATGCGTATAAATCTCCGTGGTGGTGATGCTCTCATGTCCCAACATTTCCTGAACCGCCCGTAAATCTGCACCCGCTTCCACCAAATGCGTAGCAAAACTGTGTCGGAAAGTATGGGGCGAAATGTTCTTTTTCACACCAGTTTTCAATGCCAAACCTTTGATCAATAAAAACACCGACTGCCGACTCAAGGCGCCTCCCCGCTTACTCAAAAAAACCACATCGCGCTGACTGCTCTGGATATTGATGTGCACCCTTACTTGATTCACATACAACTTAATATGCTTTAGGGCCCTGCCACCCACCGGCACCAATCGCTCTTTGTTGCCCTTTCCCACCACCTGTAAAAACCCCTCTTCAGGATGAATTTGTGTCAGTTTCAATCCCACCAACTCACTCACCCGCAAACCACAACTGTACAAAGTCTCTAACATCGCCACGTTGCGCTCTCCTTCAGCAGTGGTTCGATCGATGGCCGCAATCATCCCATCAATTTCTTCCTCACTCAATACCACCGGCAATTTGCGCCCGGTTTTGGGGGGTTCTAAAAAATCGGCGGGACTTTCCATCAAGCTATCCTCCATCACCAAAAATTTGTAAAAGGCCCTCACGCCACTAATAATACGGGCTTGAGAAGTTGCCTGAAAACCCTGATCCGCCACCCACTGGGGAAATTGCTGTATGGCGTTTTGATTCAATTTCAAGGGATCCTGATACCCCTCAAACTCCATCCACAGTTGAAATTTCTCTAAGTCTGCCAAATACGCTTCCACACTATTCATCGACAGTGAACGTTCCAATTGCAAATACTGCTTGAAACGCAGTTTGGCGGCTGTCCAAACGGAAGGGCTTTGGTTCATTCCTATTTCATAGAAACGTGATTCACTTGAACCACCTCTTTGGTGTTGGCATCCAAAATCCAAACCACCACATCACAATTCGCTGGATTCCATTTAGATTTTGGGGTCACATAAAAATGCTTTTCCCTCACATAACCCGCAGAAACCGCATTGGTATTGATATCAGAACCCAACGCAGACCCAACAACACCGCGCAATGCGTGTTCGTGTTCGTAATCTTCAACAACCCCGCCTGGTGCATCTTGATCTGATTGCTTGCTCTTCACCGCACTTTCGGTAATGGCCATCACCCATTTGTATGACCCCGCTATAGCTGTATTGGCCACCGCTTTCACTTCAACACGAGCCCTGCCCTCGGCAGACTTCCACGTGCTTTTCAGTTCTAAATTGAACGGTGAACTTTTCGATAGTTGAGCCGTAACCGCAGCACTCCAATCGCTGGTATTCAACAACTTACTTCCGTTGTACGATACTTGATCCACCGCACCCAACGGCAACGAAGTGATCCCGCCCAACGCAGTAGCAATTTGATCGGCTTCTATGGTACTCATCGTGTCGAACCCCGCCCAAGGATAAGTCAAACTCACTGGGGTTTTGGGGTACAAGGCCACCACTTCCAAACGACCTGCATTGCTCGCCAACAAATTCTTGGCCAAGACGGCGGCTTTCGGACAGTTATTGCATCGAACACCCGTTACATCGAACAGAAGTACTTTTTTGGGCGATGCCGAAGGTACCGAACCCACATAAAACGTATCCAACAAAGGCTTTTCCTCTTCGGTCATAATTACTGGAGGCAATTCCTCATCACAAGATACCATGGCACCCATCAACAACAGGAAAGTTCCCATTCCTACCAACCATACTTTTGAATCCTTCAATCGCATTCCACGAAATTAACCAAAATTCACAAATACCCACCCAAACCAACTTTCATTAACTTTGTTTTATCATCGTGAAAATCATAAAATTTGCCTCCATCGCCGCCGCCATTGGCTCGTTAATCACCGCCTGTGTGTTTGGTAAAACCAAAACCATCGACCCAAGTCAAGCAGGAACGGCATCCAAAAGCATATACGACATTCAATTGAAGTCGCTGGATGGCAACACCACACTGAACCTGGCCAACTACAAAGGCAAAAAAATCCTCATCGTGAATACCGCATCCAAATGCGGATACACCCCACAATACGCTGAACTCCAGCAGTTGCAAGAAAAATATGCCGACAAACTCGTGATCATCGGTTGCCCATGCAACCAATTCATGGAGCAAGAACCCGGTGGGGCCGAAGAAATTGCCAGCTTTTGTCAAAAAAATTATGGCGTCACCTTCCCCATCAGCGAAAAATTGGATGTAAAAGGCAGCGCCCAACACCCACTCTACCGCTGGTTGTGCAACAAATCGGAAAACGGCGCCCTCGACGCCACCGTGGGTTGGAATTTCAACAAGTTTTTGATCAACGAACAAGGCCAACTCGTGGCCTACTACCCCTCAGGTGTAAAACCCATGGGCCCTGAGATTACCGCGGCCATCACGAAATAATCGCCGCCACCGCATTGGGATCCAGCCCTTCTGTGTTATTTTCGCGCAGCAATAAAACTATGAGTATACTGGTTAACAAAGATTCTCGCGTAATCGTTCAAGGTTTCACTGGAAACGAAGGCACTTTCCACGCACAACAAATGATTGAATACGGCACCAATGTGGTTGGCGGCGTTACCCCCGGCAAAGGAGGAAGCACCCACCTGGATTGTCCGGTATTCAATAGCGTGCAAGATGCAGTTCGCGAAGCACAGGCCAACGTGAGTATCATCTTTGTACCACCCGCATTTGCCGCTGACGCCATCATGGAATCAGCCGAAGCAGGTATCGGTGTAATCGTATGCATCACCGAAGGCATCCCCACCAAAGACATGGTGAAAGTGCGTGAGTATATCAAAGGATTTAACTGCACACTGATTGGCCCCAACTGCCCAGGTATCATCACCCCAGGCGAAGCCAAAATCGGCATCATGCCCGGTTTCATCTTCAAAAAAGGCACCATCGGTGTTGTATCCAAATCGGGTACCCTTACCTATGAAGCGGTAGACCAATTAACAAAATTGGGACTAGGACAAAGCACCGCCATTGGAATCGGTGGTGACCCAATCATCGGAACAACCACAAAAGAAGCCGTTGAATTGTTCATGAACGACCCTGAAACTGAAGGCATCGTGATGATCGGTGAAATCGGTGGTGGCATGGAAGCTGAAGCTGCCCGCTGGATCAAAGAACATGGTACCAAGCCCGTGGTAGGATTCATCGCAGGTCAAACCGCCCCCGCAGGCCGCAGAATGGGCCACGCCGGAGCGATCGTGGGTGGAAAAGACGATACAGCCGCCGCAAAAATGGCCATCATGGCTGAGTGCGGTATCCATGTAGTAGCCTCTCCCGCAGAAATCGGACAGAAAATGGCCGAAGTCTTGGGAAGAATGCCTGCGTAATATACTGATTAAGCCCTTTCCATACGTTCATGCTTTGGGCTATTTTCACCGCCATAATTTTTGCTTGTAGCAATTTTTTTATTCGATTTAGACTTGCCAACACCCATTGGCTTTCACTCATTTGGTGGAGATCGTTAGCCTCTTCCTGCCTACTGCTCATTTTTCTATTTGTATTCCATTCGGCCTCTACCGTAGGCGTATTCTGGCAACATTTTTCCACTCAGCCAGGGTTGTGGATCATCACTTGGCCATAATTAACCACAACGATAAATCCTATATCGCCGCGATTTCAGTACAAATGAGTACAAATAACCCTACCCGCC
>Ga0169931_10000016_pt1 | contig 205352 bp, 147 predicted proteins | sample Kivu_15m_20L_FD_129675 | JGI IMG/M metagenome (GOLD analysis project Ga0169931, IMG submission 129675) | Freshwater microbial communities from Lake Kivu, Western Province, Rwanda to study Microbial Dark Matter (Phase II) - Kivu_15m_20L... | ecosystem: Environmental > Aquatic > Freshwater >...
GGATGCCGTCGCCGTCGAGGTCGGCGATGCCGGTGACGCCCTGGCCGAGCCGGTCGCCGTCGCGCAGCACCCCGCCGAGACCACCGGCGGAGGTGTCGGACACCTTCGTCGTCGCCTTCGGCACCGCGATGCCCCACTTGGCGGCCAGGTACGCCTCGGTGGCCTGCCGCTCGGCGTCGGTGAGCACCCGGTCGTAGACGATCACCTCACTGACCGTGCCGACGGAGTTCTCGCCGTACTGGCCGCCGATCTGGATGCCGTTGGGGCCGGTGAACCCGCCGTTGGCCTGGCCGATCATCGTGCCGTTGCGCCACAGGGTGGCCTGCCCGTTGCCCATCGTGCCCGCATACAGGCGGGGGGTGGTCGACAGCGGGGTCATACGCTGCACCGCCCAGCCGTCGAGGTGGAAGTTGTCCTCCCGCCCGGCCCACCAGCCGAACAACCAGTTGTTGTTGGCTGCGGACACGAGCCGGCCCGCCGGCGATCCGGTCATCGCGCCGACGACGAACACGGTGTTGCCCGAGCCACCCAGGGCTCGCCCCTCCGGCCACTTGCCGTCGGCGCGGGCGAAGGTGTTCCGGGCGCCCGATGCGCCGTTGCCGGACGCATCGGTCACCGTGGTGTCGGTCTCGTCGAACCGCCAGAACCCGAGCGGGCCGTTCGCCATCACCGCGTTGGCGTGGGTGGTCGCATCGCCCGATGTCGACAGGGCGACGACCTCGGTGGCGCTCAGAGCGCCGGGATACACGGCGACGTCGTCGATTGCGCCGACGAAGGAGTACGCGTTGCTGCCGAGCTGGCCGATGAGCAACGGCCCGATGCCCGACGGCAGCGTCACCGGGGCGGCGGTCGAGCCGACGTCGAGACCGTTGACGTACACCCGCATCGTCGTGCCGTCCGAGGTGCCGACGACGTGGGTCCACTGGCCCGGCGTCGGGTACCAGCCGGTGTAGACGTGGTACCAACCCCCGTTCGTGCCCCGCAGCCGCCACACGACGCGGCCACCCTCGAGGAACAGCTGGTAGTGGGTGTTCGTGGCGCCGCCGATCGTCTTGTCGACGATGCCGCCGTTCTGGCCGCCCCACGCCGGCCGGATCCATGCCGACACCGACACCGTGGTGGTGCGATCGAGGCCGCTGCCCGCGGCGACCGGGATCGTGGCGAACACCGGCGGCTGGTTGAAGTTCACGGGGGTGCGCAGGACCGTGGCGCCGTCGGTGACGATCGTCGGCTGACCGTTGAGGCCCGCCGGGTCGTAGGTCGTGCGGTTCGTCGTCACGTGGTTGCCCCGGCCGGACTTGTCCCGCCACCGGGTGACGTCGCCGCTGGTGGTGGTGGTGAACGTCGTGGTGTCGGCGGCGTCGAGCCACAGGGCCGGCGCCGTGAGCGAGGGGCTGCCCGCCGTCGTGGTGGTCAGCTCCTCACCGGTCAGCGCCCGGTCGTACAGGACGAACTCGTCGACGAGGCCGACGAAGCGACCCGCGGTCGAATCCGTGGCGCCGCCGAGCCGCACCGTCGTCGACAGCGGTGCCGTCCCCGGGGTGCCGAAGCGTTGGCTCAGGCTCTGGGCCACCCCGTTGATCCACAGCCGGTCGGCGGCCGGGTTCGTGGCGTCGAGCTCGACGACGACGCGGATCCACCGGTTCGTCCAGTTCGGGTCGATCGTGACGCCCCGGCAGTCGCCGCTGCCTGCCGTGGTGCCGGTCGACAGCCCGAGGCAGCCGTCGCGCACCACGAGTTGCCGGGCGCCGACGCCGAGGATGGTGCGCACGCCGCGGCTGGTGTCGCCGTCCCAGCGCAGCCACAACGCCGCGGTCGTCTTCGACCCGGGGGTGGTGACGATGCCGGGCACGTTCGCCTGGAGGTGGTTCGCCCCCGTGAACGACACGGCGGTGTCCGGGTCGTCGGGGAACGCGCCGGGCTGGCCCAGCAGCGGGGCCCCGGCGTAGCTCGCCGTCGCCCCGCGGCCGGCGAGGTCGATGGCCGTGGTGCCGGACCGTTCGCCGAGTCGGAAGAACGCGATCGGGCCGGTCCCGAGGACCACGCTGGGGCCGCCCGAGCGAGCCACGAGGCTCGGGATCCAGCGTTCCGCGGCGCTACCGGTGGCGTCGGCGATCCGGACCGGTGACGCTGTCGCCGCCTCCGACGAGACGAGCACTCGTCGGCTTTCGGCCCCGATGAAGGTGACCGTGCCGTCGCCGTTGAGCTGCATCGTCCACTGCTGTGCGGTGTTCGTGTCCGACAGCGGGGCGAGGGCCGTCACCGACCCGTTCGCCGCCCCCAGCGCCGCGACCGCCTTGGTGCTCACGGCACCCACCAGCTGCACCCGGCCGGCGCCGGTCGGAACCACGGCCCAGCGCTGGCTGGGCGCCGCCGTACCGGTGGCCGTCGTGTCGACCCGCTGGTAGAGCCCGGCGGTGTCGGACACCTCGAGCTGGGCGCCCCAGATCAGCACGCCGCTCGCTCCGTCGCCCGGGTAGTACGCCGGGCTGACGCCGGCGAGCGCCGGGGTGGTCAGCTCGAGGGAGTTCCAGAACAGGCCCCCGGTGCTGCGGGCGGTCACCGCCACCCGGTACCAGCCGTCGGCCAGGGCGGTGATCACGTACGAGGGGGAGGGCCCGGTCGAGCCGGTGAAGGTCACGAACTCACCGGTGGCCGGATTGATGGTGACCCCCCGGTTCGATCCCTGGGACGAGTCGTTGACCGGACGGATGTTGAGGTAGCGCACCGTCGTCTGGCCCGGCACGGCCTTGACGTGGATCGAGTAGGTGGCCGTGACCCCCGTCGTGCCCTGGCGAGATTCCTGCCAGACCTGGTGGTAGGTGTTGGCGCTGCCCTCCATCAACCGGGTCGCGGTCTGGGTTCCGTCGGGCGCCGCCGCCGCATTGGCGAGCGCCACGAGGTCGTTGCGGCCCCACGGGCTCTCGTGGAACTGCTCGGTGCGCACCAGGCGGTTCGTATCCCACCGGGTGGCGATGACGGGCGAGCCGTCGATCGATCCGCTCGGCGGGCTGTACCGGTAGGGGTGATCGCCGGGCAGCCGGTCGGTCAGGCCCCACTTCCACGCCAGGTACCCCTCGACGTGCTGGCGTTCCGCCGTCGTGATCGCCGAGTTGACGACCACCAGCTCGGCGATGCGGCCCTGGAACAACTCGCTGGCCTGCGCGTAGCCGACCCCGCCGACCGCCGACGCGGTGTCCGACGTGGTGCCCGGGTCCTGGAAGCCGCCGGGGCGGACCGTCCAGGCGCCGTTCACCCCGACGGCGAGCTGCGCGTTGGCGTAGTCGAACGAGCCCCCGATGAGGGCCCGGCCGGTCCGCGGCGCGGACACCGACTGGTACGGGTTGGTGTCGAGCCGCCGGCCGCCGGCCTCGACGGTGCCGGCGCCGGCGAACAGCGACGCCCGCGACGAGTCCATCGACGGGGTCGACGTGCTGAACACGGTGCCGTACTGGGTGCCGCCACCACCGCCCGGCGCCGGCGGGTTCGACCCCGGACCGCCCGGATCGGTGGGCGGCGCCGGTGGCGTCCCGGCGTTGGTCGGGTCGGCGAGCGCGGCGATCTCGCTGTCGGAGAGCGCCCGGCTGTAGAGGCGGACGTCGTCGAGCCCCCCGCAGCGGCCGCCGTACCCGTTCCAGCACAGGAGCAACTCGGCGTTCGAGTCCGTCGACACGCCCGGGATCGCGCCCTGGTTGTTGAGCACCCCGTTGATGAACACCCGCAGGGTGGAGCCGGACTTCACGAGGGTGACCTGCGACCACTGTCCGGTGGGGAGCGCCGTGGCGGAGTCGACGCCCGGGTTGCTCGAACCGGTCGTCGCCCACCGGAAATGGATGTGGTTCGAACTCGGGTAGAGCCAGATGCCCGGCACGCGGTCGGAGATGCCCGAGGCGTGCAGGTTGAACACGGGCCGCCACGAACCGGCCGGGGTGCTCGGGCGGACCCAGAACGCGATGGTGGCGTCGCCGTTGGCGGTGCCGATCGCATCGAGGGTCGTGGTGCGCCCCACCCGCACCTGGCCGCCGGCGTCGAAGGCATAGGCCGTGCCGGCGACGCCGGCGGCGCCTCGCACCACCTGGCTGTCGACGGCGCCGTGGTGCTCCCACCCGGACACGTCGAACGCCGTCGACCCGGTGGTCTCGTCCAGCATCCATCGTCCGACGAGACCGGTCGCGGCGACGGACGGCAGCACCCGGACCGGGTACGGCGTGCTGCGCCGGCCGGCGGTGTCGATGACCACCATCCACCGGGCGCCGGGGCTGAGCGTTCCGAGCCGGACCGTCACCTCGGCCATGGTGTCGGTCCAGGCCGTCACCGTCAGGGGCACCGACACGCCCGATCCGTCGGCGTTCTCGACGAGCGTGACCCACCCGGTGGTGGATCCGAACCCGGTGCCCGAGAGCGTGAAGCCGGTCTCGCCGACGATCGCCGCCGGCTTCTTCACCGTGTTCACCTGGGGCCCGGCCGGGGCGATCACGGCCAGGATCGTCTGGCCGTCGACCTTGCGGGAGGTGTCCGTGCTCCCGAGCAGCAGACCGTCGTCGACCCCGTCGAAGCTGATCGCCGGCATCGTGGCGCTCCACCCGCCGGCGTTGTAGGTCGGGCGGGCCGAGGCCGACGCCTGGCTGACGTTGCGGTTGTTGCCGCTCTTGTCCCGCCACTCCGTGACCGCGCCGCCGGTCGCGGTGATCGTGCTCGCATCGGAGGCGTCGAGCCACAGCGCGAGGTTCGGCGCCTCCGGGCGGGTCGCTGCGGCGACGTCGAGCGCGAGGCCCGTGAGGGAGTTGGTGAAGCGGTAGGTCGCGGACGGGTCGACGCCGACGAAGAACGAGACCGGCGCCGACACGGTCACGTTGCCGTTGTTGTCCACGGCAGTGGCGGTGACCGTGTAGCGGCCGGCGGCCGGCGCGGTGTACTGGACGCTGTACGGCATCTCGGTGGCGGTGGCCACGAGGGTGCCGTCCACCCGGAACTCGACGCGGGCGACCGAGCCGTCGAGGTCCGCGGCGCTCGCCACCAGCGTGATGACGGTGGGCGCCGGGGCACCGCCCGCGGTCTGGATCACGGTCATCTGGTCGAGGGTGAGCGCACGGGTGCTGCCGGCCGCGGTGTCGGTGCGGAGCCGGATGGTGTTGGCGCCGGCCCGCAGGCTGACCGTGACCGGGCTCGAGTCGGTCCAGTTCCCCCAGCCGGTCGTGCCGGGGAACGTGAGCGCCGCCGTGTGCTGGCTCCCGTTGACGTCGAGTCGGCGGATCGCAGGACCGTCGCCGGCGCCGTAACGGAACTGCAGCAGGTAGTACCCGGTGAACGGCACGTTCACCGTCCAGGTCAGGCCGGTCACGTCGTCGGTGGTGCCGAAGTTGCCGACCGCGCCGCTGCCCGAGCACGGGCACCACGTCGTCTCGAACGCGATCCCGCCGCTCGCCTCGGCGTCCTCGGCTTCGAGGATGCGGGCGCTGGAGGTGCCGCCCGACGACGGTGCGAGCACCACCGACATCGTCGTCGACCCGGCGCCGGCGCCGGCGGTGAAGGTCGCCGCATCGACGTTGCCCGCCGTGGGGCGCAGCACGTCCGCGACGCTGAGCGTCACGCTGGCGCCGGCGGTGACGTCGACCTGTTCGGTCGTACCGGTGGGCGGCGTGAAGGTGGTGCCGGTGGCCAACCCGACGATGCTGACGACCATCCGGTTGGCGCCGTTGGTGACCGTCGCCGGTGCGGCGTGGGCGGTGCCACTCGGTGTGGTGGCGCTGCGCGCCACGCCCTCCACCGGGCTGGTGGGATCGACACCGGAGTAGGCGGTGATGCCACCGGCTGCGCCGACCGAGGCCGACAACCGCCAGGTCCACGACGCGGCGTCGGTACCGGTGGCGGTGTAGCGGTAGAGGACCACGGACGTGTCGGGACCCGACCGGGTGCCGACCAGGGTCCATCCGGCCGGAGCGACCGTCACCGTCGTCGCGGTCGCACCGGTCTGGTTCTCCACGTCGAGGCGGTCGAGGTTCAACAACCGGCTCGACCCCGCCGCGGTGTCGGTGCGCAGCGTGATCGTGTTGTCCCCGGCCACCAGGTTCGCGTGCACCAGCGCCCGGTCGGTCCACGCCGCCCAGGAGGCGGTGCCGCCGAACGCGAGGCCGGCGGTGTGCTGGACGCCGTTCACGTCGAGCCGGCGTACGGCGTCGCCGTCGCCGGCCGCGTACCGGAACCGCAACCCGTAGCTGCCGGCGACCGGAGCGGTGAAGGTGAAGGTGATCGCCGCCGCGTTGTTGGTCGGTGAGAAGTTGTCGACCGCGGCGCCCGCCGAGCACGGGCACCACGCGGTCGACACCTTGAGGATGTTGTCGGGCCGGGTGGCGGCCTCGGCCTCGAGGCGGGTGACGGCGAACAGCGTGTTCGGGAGGGCGAGTGCGGCGAGCAGCACGTCACCGGGCTGGGTGCCGGTGGGGCGGTCGATGGTGACGGCACTGGTGGAGGTGGTGCCGGTGAGGGTGAGCACGTACAGCGCGCCGCGGTCGGTGCCGCCGTCGTCGTCGCCGGGCGAGCCGACGGCCACGTCGACCACACCGTCGCGGTTCAGGTCGCCGAGGCCGGCGACGGCCGTGCCGAACCGGTCCCGGTCCGCGAGCACGCCGCTGCCGAGGTCGCCGGCGGTGGCGGAGATCTTGCGCTGGTTGCTCGTGGTCCCGTTGCGGCGCAACGTGAGCAGGTGGACGGCGCCACGGTCGGTGCCGCCGTCGTCGTCGCCGGGCGCGCCGATGGCGACGTCGCCGATGCCGTCCCCGTCGAGATCGGCGATGCCGGCGACGGACATGCCGAAGCCGTCACCGTTGTCGAGCAGACCGGCGCCGAGCCCGCCGCTGGTGGCCGAGATGCGCTGCTGGGCCAGCACCGTGCCGTTGCGGCGCAGGTTGAGCAGCAGGAGCGCACCCCGGTCGGTGCCGCCGTCGTCGGCTCCGGGGGAACCGGCGGCGACGTCGCCGATGCCGTCCCCGTCGAGATCGCCGATCGCTGCGGCCGCGCTGCCGAAGCGATCGAAGGCGGCGGTCGTGCCGGCCGCGAGCCCACCGGCGGAGACCTTCTGCTGGGCCTTGACCGTCCCGGTCGTGGTGAGGAACAGCACGTACAGCGCACCGGCGTCGTCGGCGCCGTCGTCGTCGCCGGGGGCGCCCACCACGAGGTCCCGCACGCCGTCGGCGTCGAGGTCGCCGACGCCGGCGAGGGCGGAACCGAACTGCTCGCCGGTGTCGAGCACGCCGGAGCTCGCCGCCGCTCGCGGGTACCACGGGCCGGCGCCGACGGTGCCGGGGTCGGTGAGCCAGCCGGTGGGGACGTCGATCACCGTGGGGATGCCGGGACCGGTGACGCCGACCTGCAGGTAGTCGGCGCCACCGCCTTCGCTCATGTAGGCCTCGAGGTAGTAGCGGACACCGGCGGTGAGGGCGACGGTGCCGGCCTTGGACGGGTCGCCGAGGTAGCCGCAGCAGCCGTTCTCCACCGCCAGCACGGCGGCGCGCGCCGGGTTGGCGTCGGGGGCGATGCGGATCGTGCCCTGGTCGTCGGAGCGCAGGAAGAACGTGTACGAGCCCGTGGTCGGCACGGTCACGAAGGTCCGCAGCCGCAGGCCGTAGTAGTCGTACGGGCAGCACGCCCAGTTCAGGCTGGCGGCAGCGGTGCCGGTGGTGGTCGGCGGGGTCCCGTCCGGGATCGTGGAGTGGGCCGTCGACGGGGTGAACGTGGTGCACGTCGCCCACGGCGCGCACGCCCCAGCGAACCACAGGTCGGCGCGCACCGGCTGGGGGCCGGTGCCGACGGCCCGGGCCGGGGGCGCGACCGCAGCGAGTCCGCCCGTGGTGCCCGAGATCTTCTGCTGTGCCTTGACCGTGCCGGTGCTGTTGAGCCGCAACACGTACACGGCGCCCGTGTCGGTGCCGCCGCTGTCGTCACCGGGTGCACCGACGGCGAGATCGACGATGCCGTCGCCGTCGAGATCGCCGATCCCGGTGACGGCCGAGCCGAACCGGTCGTTGTCCGCCAGGCCGGTCAGGCCGCCGGTGATCGCACTGATCTTCCGCTCGGCGCGGACCGTGCCGGTCGGGTTCAGGAACAGCACGTACACCGCGCCCCGGTCGGTGCCACCGTCGTCGTCGCCGGGCACGCCGACCACGGCGTCGGGGTTGCCGTCGCCGTCGACGTCGCCGACCGTCGTGAGCGCCTGGCCGATGCGGTCACCGTTGTCGATGACGGCGGCGAGGTTGCCGGCCGTGTCCGAGAGCTTCGTGCGCGTCGCCACGTTGCCGATGGCCGACACCGTCACGTTCGTCGCCGCCGCCGAGCCGCGCACCGCGGGTGTCGTCGTCGCGGACGACCCGCCGGCTCCCGGGCTCAGCGCAACGGTGATCGCCGACGACTCGGCCGCGACCCCGGAGCCGACCGTTCGGGCCGGGGAGGATCCGGCGGTGACCTGCGTCGCGTCGACGACGCCGACGGTCAGGCCGTTGCCCGCCTGGTCGACGCGCTCGCTCGATCCCGACGGCGGGGTGAGGACGGTCTCGGTGCCGACGCCGAGGACGGACACGATCATCCGGTTGCCGTTGGTCGTGGTGACCGCCGGAGCGAGATGCGCCGTGCCGCTCGCGTTGGTGCCCGTGGCCGAGGTTTCGACGGGGTTCACCAGGTCGACGCCGCTGTAGGCCGTCAGGTTTGCGGTGGCCCCGGCTGCGGCGGACAACGACCACGTCCACGCCGCCGGGTCGGCGCTCGAGGCCACGGCCCGGTAGAGCGTCGTCGTGGTGCCGGCCGAGGCGCTCGCCGTGGCGACCAGCGTCCAGCCGGCCGGCGCCCAGGCGACCGTCGTCGGCGTGCTCGGGCCGTCGGCCACCACCTCGAGCCGGTCGACGGCGAGCGGCTGGGTGGAGCCGGCGGCGGTGTCGGTGCGGAGCCGGATCGTGTTGGTGCCGGCGACGAAGGTGACCGGGATGTCGATCGTGGAGGTCCAGCGGGCGAACGAGCCCGTGTTCGGGAAGGTGAGGCTCGCGGTGTGGATGGCGGCGTTCACGTCGAGCCGGCGCACGGGGGTGCCGCTCGCCGCGCTGTAGCGGAACCGCACGCGGTACCGGCCCGGGGTGTTGGCGGTATAGCTCCACGTGATCGACGCCGAGTTGTTGGTCGGGTCGAACGCGGTGGCCGAGGCGGCCGAGCCGCCCGAGCAGGGGCACCACAGCGTCTCGGTGCCGACCACGCTGCGCGAGGCCGACTCGGCCTCCAGGACGGTCACCGATCCCGGGGTGGGCGCGGTCGTGATCGCCGCGAGCAGCACGTCGCCGGGTTGGGTGCCGGCCGGGCGCGACACCGTCACCGTGGTGCGACCGCCGGAGTCGGCGAAGGTCGGGGTCCCGGTGCCCGATCGGGTGGTGACCGTGCCGGATCCGATGTCGATGCGGCGGATCCGATGGTTGCCGAGTTCGGCGACGACGATGCCACCGGTCCCGTCGAGCGCAAGACCGCGCGGCTGGGAGAACTGCGCCGCCGTGCCGACCCCGTCGTTGGCCCCGGCGGCCCCCGAGCCGGCGAGCGTGGTGACCGCCGCGGTGGAGGTGTCGATCCGGCGGACGCGATGGCCGCTGTTCTCGCTGACGTACAAGACACCGGCGGTGGCGAGCAGGTTCGACGGCTGGGCGAACGAGGCGGCCGAGCCGGAGCCGTCGGCGGAGCCGTCGACGCCGATGCCGGCGGCGCCACCGGCGAGGCTGGTGACCGCTGCGCCCTCGAGGCGGGCGTCGTACCAGGCGGCGTGGTCGCCGGTGGCCGACGCCAGCGGGTTGACGCCGAGCCGCAGCGTCGTGCGCCCGGTCGTGTCGATCACCAGATCGATCGGGGCGGTCGTCCCGGTGACCGTCGGGCTGGTGTAGACCACCGTGCCGTCGAGGGCGACGGTGAACACGACGCTGCCGGTCGTGTTGGGGTTGAGGACGCCTTCGTCGAGGGCGATGCGGGCTCGGAACGTGGTGGCCCCGTTGACGGCGTACGAGGCGGTGTACACGGTGTTGGCGGTGGCACCGGGGACGGTGAGCACGCCGTTGGCGTAGGTGACCCCGCTCTTGCGCAGCGACCCGCCGGCGTCGTTGGTGTTGTTGCGCAATGCCGCGCCGGTCCAAGCGACCGTCGGCGTCAGGTTCGACAGGAACACCGAGGCCGGTGTGGCGGCAATCCGGCGGATCAACCGGTTGCTGGCGTCGGCCACGTACGCCGTGCCCGACGGGTCGACGGCGACCTCGGTCGGGTAGTTGAACGTCGCGGCGGTCCCCGTGGCGTCGGTGGCGCCGATCGTGCCGTTGCCGGCCACGGTCGACACCGTGATCGTCCCGGTCGTCGTCGCCCGGCGGATCCGCTGGTTCCAGGTGTCGGCGACGAGCAGCGTGCCCGCCGGTTCGACCGCGACGCCGTACGGCTGGTTGAACGTCGCCACGGCGACCCCGCCGTCGGTGGCGCCGGCGGTGCCGGTCCCGGCGAGCGTGGTGACGACACCGCCGACGCCGACGCGTCGGATCCGATGGTTGTCGGTGTCGGCGACGTACAGGGTGCCGTCGGGCGCGATGGCCAGCCCGCGCGGACCGTTGAAGCTCGCGGCGATCCCCGAGCCGTCGGCGAAGCCGGCGGTCCCCGACCCGGCGTAGGTGGTCACGCTGCCGTCGAGGGCGATGCGCCGGATGCGGTGGTTGAGGCGGTCGGCGACGTAGATGTTGCCGTCGGCGTCGACGGCGGTCGCCGAGGGCTCGTTGTACGACGGGGCCGCCGCCGTGTTGGCCCCGGTCGCCGCGGCCCGAAAGGCAGGGATCGGCCCGGGCGGGGGGAGGCTCGTCGAGCGCAGGATGTAGCTGTTGGCCTCGGGGGCGGTGACGGCCACGGTCGGGCCGTCGTTCACGTCGAAGCTGAACGTCGGCGAGTCGGCGAGCAACCCGCTCGTGTCGTACGCCCGGGCGAACACGGTCTTGGTGCCCGAGCCCGGGATCGGCCACGCCACGTTGTACGGGGCGCTGCGGGCGGTGCCGATGAGGGTGGTGCCCTCCCAGAACTCCACCCGGCTGATCGCACCGTCGCTGTCGCTCGCCTCGGCGCTGAGCACCACCGACGACGACGGGATCGTGGCCTTGCCCGCCTTCACGTCGTCGAGGAACGCGCCGCCGCTGCCGGGCTGGGTGCTCACGAACTCGAGCACACCGGTGGCGCCGTTCGCCGAGACGGTGGCCGTGCGCGTCGTCCACGAGCCGTTGGCGGCCGTGAACGTGGCCACGTCGGCGTCGTTCCAACGGAGCTTGTAGCTGACCGGTCCCCCTGCGCCGGGGTTCGCCCGGTCGGCCCACGAGACCTGGTAGCTCGCGCCGGTGATCGTCGGGATCGCCTGGCGGATCGTCCCCGGGGTGTAGCCGTTGAGATCGATGAACGTCGTGCCGGCGAGCGGGTTCACCCCGTGGTGCGAGGTGCTCACGTCGATGTCGCCGGCCGCGACGGTCCATCCGCCGACGGTGCCCGTGCGACCGAGGCCCGCAGTCCCCTGCTCGAAGCTGCCGTCGGCGATCGGCAGGCTCGGGCCGGTCACGCGTACCACGGGGGCGTCGTTGACGAGGAACGCGAGCGGGGTGGACTCGCTCATCAGGCCCCGGTCGTCGTAGGCCCGGGCGAACACCTCGTGGTTCCCCTTGGGCGGGTCGGCCCAGCGCCACCGGTACGGGCTCGTCGTGGTGGTGGCGAGCAGCGTCGAGCCCTCCCAGAACTCGACGCGGTCGATCGAGCCGTCGACGTCGCTGGCCATCGCGCTGAGCAGCACTCCGCCGCCGTTGTAGGCGGTCTGGTCGGCGAGGCCCGCGTCGTAGTGGGCCTTCACCCGGGACGGTGACAGCGCCGACGCGTAGACGGCCACCTCGTCGATCGCGCCCTGGAACGGGTACGGGCTCGGGCTGCCGTTGCCGTGCTGGCCGATGCGGATCCGCCCGGGCCCGCCGTTGGCCGGCCCGGCCATGTTGACCGTGGCGCTCACCGGGATGCCGTTGACGTACACCCGCAGCGTGGTGCCGTCGTAGGTGCCCGCCACGTGGGTCCACGAGCCGACCGGCGGTCGGAACCCGGTGCTGAGCGGTACGTAGCCGCCCGAGCGCGGCGACACCCGGAACTCGACGGCCCCGTTGACGAGCAGCAGGACGAACTGGGTATTGCTCGACCAGCCGACCTGCTTGTCGACGATGCCGGCGGTCTGGCCGTCGGTGTTCGGGTTGATCCAGGCCTCGACGGTGAAGCGCTCCCGCACGTCGAGCGGGTTGCCGGCGACCACCGGGACGTTGAGGTCCGGGTTGCCGGAGAGCGCGGGCGAGCCGATGCCCTGCGATCCGCTCAGCGCGCCAGAGGTGCGGGCGCCGCTCGCGATGAAGGCGGGATGGGCGCCGGTGGCGTCCTGGGCGATGATCCCGTCGCCCTCGAAGCTCCAGTACGCCGCCGGGCCGTCGGCGAGCACCGTGGCCCGGTAGGCCGTGGCGTCGGCGGCGGCCCACTGCATCTGTACGCGCTGGGGGGTCAGCGCGCTCGGGAAGATCGCGGCGTCGTCGATGATCCCCTGGAACTGGTAGACGCTGCTCCCGAGGATGCCGAGGGTCACCGGGCCCGACCCGCTGGCGAGCCGGCCGAAGGCGTTGGCGGCGAGCATCGACGTGCCCGACACCGCCACCGGCGCACCGTTCGCGTAGACGCGCAGCACCGAGCCGTCCCAGGTGCCGGCCACGTGGCTCCATTGGCCCGGGGTGGGATACCAGTCCGTGTAGTAGCTCACCAGCGCGCCGGTGGTGAGCCGGACGCGCCACACCAGGCGACCGCCTTCGAGGAACAGCAGATACTGGTTGTTCACCCCGCCGTTGACCGTCTTTTCGACGATGCCGCCGTTCTGGCCGCTGACGCGCGGGTTGATCCAGGCGGTCACGCTGACGCCGCTCGTCAAGTCGACCGGCGACCCTGCGGCCGCCGTGGCCGTGGCCCGCGGCATCGCTGCCGGGGTCTCGACGGTGCCGGCGGCGCCGTCGCCCTGGACCGCGCCGATCACCCGGGTGCCGGCGTCCCAGGTGCCGTCGGTGCGCGAGGAACCCGAGTCGCGGATGACCGTGCCCGGGATCGGGTACGGATGCGGGGGCACCAGCGGGAGGTTCCACTTCTTGGCCAGGTACCCCTCGATGCGCTGCCGATCGGCGGTGCTGAGCGCGTTGGGTACGACGATGAGCTCGCTGACGACGCCGTCGCGCAACCCGTACCCGGTGAACGACCCGAGGGTGAACTCGTTGAGCGCCCCCCAGGTGACGGCCCGGGTGCCGCTGTCGCGCGCCTGGCCGTTGCGCCACCAGGTGGCCGTGGTCGCTCCCGCCGTCGTCGACAGGCTGAGCGCCTGCAGCGAGCCTTCGTTGGCCCGGGTGTCGGGGGCGCTGATCAGCGCCCCGTTCCAGTGGGCGTAGTTGGTGTTGCCGATCCCGAAGCGCAGCAACGGGTTCCACCAGCCCGACGACCACGACCACAGGTTGACGAGGCCGGTCGAGCCGTTGCCGGTGTCGCTCGAGCGCATGACGACGAACACTGTGCCGTTCGGTCCGGGGGTGGCCGAGGGCGGGATGCTGAGCGACTGGGAGTTGAACGTGACCCCGGGCCGGCCGGCGAACGCGGTCGGGCTCAACTGCGGCTGGGCGATGGTGCCGGTCGGGCCGGCGTGACGGTTGTTGCCGCTCTTGTCCCGCCACTGCGAGATCGTGCCGTCGGTGACGGTGATCGTCGAGGTGTCCGCAGCGTCGAGCCACAGGCCGATGCCGCCGACGTCGAGCGTGCTCGGTGCGCTCAGCGAGCCCGGCGGCGTGTACGTCGAGGACTCGTTGAGCCGCCAGTAGCCGACCGGGAGGTCGGCACCGACCGCGCCCGCGTAGCCGGGACCGGTCATCGCGACGGTCGGCGGCGTGTTCACGTAGAAGATCACCGGGGACGAATCGGTGAACGCGCCCCGGTTGTCGGTGGCCCGGGCGTAGATCGTGCGGGTGCCGTACGGCGCCGGGTTCCAGGTGAACGCGTACGGCGGGGTGGTCACGGTGGCGACGACGGTCGTGCCCTCCATGAACTGCACCTGGGTGATCGAGCCGTCGGGATCGCTGGCGGTGGCGGCGAGTTCGACCGTGCGGACGTTGAACCAGGTGCCGCCCGCGGGGCTCGTCATCGCGACCGTCGGCGGGAGGTTCACCGTGAACGTCACCGGCGCCGAGGTGCCGGTCTTGCCGAGGTTGTCGACGGCGACGGCGGTGATCGTCGCCGAACCGCTCGGCGCGTTCGTCCACGCGAAGCGGTACGGCGGTGTCGTCGCCGACCCGAGCAGCGTCCCGCCCGGGAAGCCGCCCCGGTAGAAGTCCACCCGGCTGATCGAGCCGTCGGCGTCGGCGGCGGTCGCGCCGAGCATCACCGTCGGGCCGTTGACGACCTGCCCGGCGGTGGGCATCGTCAGGGTCACGGTCGGGGCGAAGTTGTCGATCACGGTGAACGTCACCGGAGCCGACTGGCCGGTGGCGCCGACGTCGTCGACCGCGAAGGCCCGCACGGTGTACGTACCCGGCGTGATGGCCGGCAGCGCCAGGGCGAACGGGGGGGTGTTGGCGCCGAGCGGGACGGTGCCATTGAAGAACTCGACGCGTTGCACGGTGCCGTCGGGATCGACGGCCACCGCCACGAGGTTCACGCCACCGGCCACCGACACCGTGGAGCCGTTGGTGGGGCTGGTGATCGCGACCGACGGGGGCCGGTTGCCGGCCACCGTCGGGATGTCCCGGGTGAGCCCGGTGCCGTTGGTGACCTGGATCTCGGCGATCGACATCGACCGGCCCGACTCGTTGCGCACCTGCAGGTAACGGGCGTTGTAGAACACCGGCACTTCCAGGTAGTCGCCCGGCGATCCGTCGACGGTGGTGCTCCACACGCCGTCCTGGCCGTCGGGGTCGGCGAGGAACGGCACGTTGCTCACGTAGACGCGGAGGTCCTTGAGCGACCCGGACGTGTCGGACCGGTTCCAGATCCGCACCATGCCGACGGGACGGGTGGTCTGCATGTCGACCTGCCACCACGACCCGGCGAGGTCCGGGGCGGTGCGGGTGACCGAACCGGAGCCGAGCCGGCCGTCGGTGTTGCCGTCGAGGGCGACCGCGGCGGTGTACCCGCTGCCGTCGAGCGAGGATTGGGACGCCACCCAGCCCGACGTGGGCAGCAACGCCGGTGCGGTCGCCCCGACCCGGTTGCCGACGGTGCGGATCGGCACGGCCCCTTCACCGAAGAGCTGCACCTCGGCGAGGGCGAGCGCTGCGGTATCGGTGCGGCGGATCCGTACGAAGCGGCCGGCCCGGTTGACCGGCAGCTCGACCATCCGGTTCACGACGCCGGGGAACGTGGCGGCCGGCGACCCCCAGGTGACGCCGTCATCGGAGACGTACACCTCGAGGTTCGCGGTCTGATCGACGAGCTGGTCGGTGCGGCCCCAGATGCGGATGCTGCCGATCATCGGCCGCTCGACCGGTGCGGTCGCGGTCGTGTCGAGCTGCGGGAGCTCGACCTGCCACCACGGGTTGGCCTCGACGTTGGACACGAACAGGTCGGCGGAGCCCTCGGTGCCGAGCCGACCGCCGTCGATCGCCCGGTCGGCGACGGTGCTGGCGCTGCGGGCACTCGACGCCGTCACCGTGGCGGTGTCGGTGGTGATCGCGGTGGAGGGCCGCAACACCTGGACCTCGGCGAGGGCGAGCCGGGCGTTGGTGGCCAGGCGGCGCACCTGGATGTAGCGAGCGCTGCGCCGGACGGTCACCTCGGAGACCCGGCCGACGACGTTGGCGACCCGGAACGTCGAGAGCCCCGGGGTGGTGATGATCGGGTTGGTGAACGGGACGTCGGACACGTAGACGACGAGCCCCGTGCTCTCGGCCGGCTCGTCGATCGAGCCGTGGAGCCGCACCCCGCCGATGCGGGTGACGCGACCGAGGTCGAGCTGCCACCACGGGTTCGTCTCGGCGGACGAGCGGAACAGGCTCGGCACGATGTCGGCGCCGGCGGTGACGGTGCCGGACGGGTTGCGGTCGATCGCCCGGGCCGGGTCGGTCGTCGGGCCGTTCACGCTCGACGCCGTCGTCACCCACGCCGGGGTGCGCAGCACGGTGCCCGACCACTGGCGCCAGTCGTCGGCGAGGGCCGTGAGGCCCGTGTCGAGGTTGGCGTTGGCGGCCGTGATCGTCGCCCGACCCGTCGCGTCCTCGACGCGGACCCGGGATCGGCCGAGCACGTCGACGGGGACGCGCACCCGCAGGGGTGTCCCGGCGAGCGATCCGTCCTGCAGCGTCGGCGAGCGCAGCTGCCCGACCGCAGCCGGGCTGAGCGCGCAGGTGATCGCCGTGGTCGTCGGGTAGACCCCCGACCCGGTGGCGCACACGACGCCCGGCGGGGCGACGGGTGGGGCGGTGATCCGGGTGTCGGCCGGCGGCACGTAGGTGAACGTCGCCGGGCCGTTCGCGTTCGCCGGGCCGTGGTTGCGCAGCACGACCGTGAGCTCGCCCACGCCGCCGGCGATCAGCGTGCCGTTGCTGACGACCTCGGCGCCGAGCGTGAAGCGAGCCGGCCCGGGGGTGACCGTCGCGTTCAGCGTGGTCGACGCGCTCGTGCGGGTGCCGGCGACGACGACGGCGGCCACAAGGGCGTCACCGGCCGCAGTGGAGGGGTTGGCGTCGGCGTCGAGCCAGACCGGCACGTCGAGCCGGGTGGTGGTGCCGCCGGCGACGGCGAGACCGGTGCAGGCGATCGACGTCGGCGCGTCCGGGGCCGCGAGCACGGCGATGTCGGCATCGCCGAGCGCCCGGTTGTAGACGCGCACGTCGTCGAGCCGGCCCCGGAAATCGCGCCCGTTGTCGGGGGCGTTGCCGATCCCGAGCCCGGTGGTGTCCTGCGACAGCGTCTGGGTACCGATCGCCGACTGGGCGACGAGGGCGCCGTTCACGTAGAGCCGGATCGTGGTGCCGTCGTAGCTGCCGGCGAGATGGCTCCAGGTGTTGAGCGGCACGTCGGCGGGCGACACCACGGTGAAGGACTGCCCGGTCGTGTTCCGCAGGAAGAAGGCGGCTTTGCCGTCGAACAACTGCACGACGTAGCTCTCGGCGTTGTCGCGGCCCTTGCGTACGACGGCCTGGTAGTACGCCGAGGTGGCGAGGGTGGGGTGCACCCAGGCCGTGGCGGTCACCGCCGTGGGCGGCCGCAGGGCCGCGGTGTCGGCCACGAGCAGGCGGGCGCCGGTGGTGGCGAACTCCACGCCGGAGCCGAGGCGTCCGGCGCCGGCGGTGGCCCCGCCCGACAGCGTGCCGGCGTGGCCGAACCCGCTCGAATCCGGGGTCGTCGTGCCGGCGACGGTGTCCATCCGCCACCAGCCGACGAGCCCGCCGAGCGGGCCGGGGCGACCCGGGTAGGTGGCGCAACCCGCCGGGAGCGCGGTGGTGTCCGGCACGACCCGGGTCGGCAAGGCGACGGCGGCCGATGCCGCCGGTTCGGCGATCGTCGAGGTGTTGACGATCGAGATCGGCAACGACCCGGCCGTGCCCGGCGTGAGCGTGAGCGAACCCGCGGTCGAGGCCCCGAGGTCGCTGCGGGACCGGACCGTGAAGGTCTTGTCGGCGTCGGCTGCGGTTCGGTTGGCGTCGTAGCCCGACGCGGCGCGGAACGTCACCCGGTTGCCGACGACGGCATTGTCGAGGCTGGCGTCGCTCGCCACGGTGCCGGTCACCCGGAGCACCACGGTCATCCCGGGGCTCGCGTCGATCCGGGTGTCGATCCGGTTGCCCGAGCCGGCGGCGGGCGCGCAGGTCGCCCCGTTCGGGGAGGTGCAGGTCCACGTGACGTTGTCGAGGGCGGTCGAGACGTCGTCGAGCAGGCGCCCGGCGATCACCGGGTTCGGGCTCCGGGTGTCGACCGTGGTCCGGATCGTGTACCCGACGTCCGCCCCCGGGTTGAGGAGCGACTCGCCGAGCGGGAGGGTCGTCGTCTTCGACAGCTCCGACAGCAGGATCGGGCGGTTGATCGTGAGGTTGCGGACCTCGTGCACGTTCGTGCCGCCGCCGGTGCCGCCGCTGAAGCCGATGCGCATCGTGGACGGCAGGGCGGCCTGGCCCGGCGCGTTCGCGACGTCGAAGTCCGTGAGCACCTGCGTGAGGGCGGCGGCCGAATCGCCGTACCAGATCGACAGCCGGCCCCCGGCGAGCACCATGCGGACGTGGCGGTTGCCGGTCCGGCTCCCGGTGCTCACCCCGCCGGGAACCGGGAGATTGGCAAGCCGGTTGTATTCGCCGGGCAGCTGACCGCCCGGGCGGTACACGACGGTGTCACCGTCGCCCGAGCCGACGACGGTGATGCCCGGCCTCAGGTCCGAGAACGTGGTGTCGGGCTGCCCGGCGCCGCCCTTGGCGAAGTTGCCGTACTCGTCGATCCCGACGGCCAGGTACCCCTTGCGGACCCCCTTGCCGGAGGCGCAACCGAGGTCGGGAGAGCCGGTGGACCCCGGCGGGTCGGCGGGCGCGGGGAACCCGGAGTAGCCCAGGCACCCGCCCCAGGCGCCCACGTTCACGTCGGCTTCGGGCACCGAGCCGTCGGTGAAGAACACCGCCATGCCGTCGGCCTCGAGGGGGGTGGTCGAGCCGTAGGTGGCGTAGTCGAAGTCGATCTGGATCCCGTCGGTGGTCGACACCGTGTCGAGCAGCACCGCCGATCCCTTCTGGTTCACGGTCGCCGGGTTCAGCCGCAGCCAGCCGTCGGTGTCGTTGGTGAGCGCAGCGACACCGCGGAACAGCCAGCGGTTGGCGAGACTCGAGCCGGCGAAGCGCTCGCTGACCGGGAACGCGAGCGGCGCCGCGGCGGCCGGCTTGACCTCGACGCCGACGCCGACGAGGAACGGCAGCAGGCCGGCGAGCAGGCCGAGCACGACCGTGGCGAGCGCAAGGCGCGCGCTGTAGGTGCGTGGACTCCAGGCCATCGAGGTCCCGATCGGCGGGTGCGGGCGCGGTCCATAGGTCCCCGGGCAGAGGTTGACGGGATCTTTCCGAACGGCGATTCCGTTCCCGGGGCGCTCCCGTCGGTGTTGTGCGCGTCCGGTGTCGCTGCGGTGCCGGTGTCGGGCAGGTGCGATGCCGGTGCTGTGCCGGTGTCGTGGCGGTGCCGTGCCCGACCGGCGACGGACCTCGTACCGGTCGGTGCTCAACTCCGGACCGGTCGCTGCCGATCAGGACACCGTGTTGGGACGATCGATCGCGGTGTGCAACGGCAAGGGTGGGGCGGGGAAGACCTCGGTGAGCGCGCATCTCGCCGGCGCCGCGGCCGCCTCGGGGTGGCGGGTGCTCGCCGTCGACCTCGACCCCCAGGGCAACCTCGGTCAGGACCTCGGTTACTTCCAGGCCGGGCGTAGCGACGGCGGGGAGGGCCTGGCCGCGGCCGTGGCGCACGGGGTGCCGCCCGAGCCGGTGCGCGAGGTGCGCCCCAACCTCGACGTGATCCCCGCCGGTGAGGGCACCGAACGGTTGCAGGACCACCTCTACAAGGGGTGGCTACGCAGCCCGGCCGGGCTGCTGCGCCTCGGCGAGGTCCTGGCGCCGGTGGCCGCGGGCTACCACCTCGTGGTCTTCGACTGCCCGCCCGGCGATCGGGTGCTGCTCGATGCGGCGCTGAGCGCCTCGCGGTTCGTGCTGATCCCCACCCAGGTCGACGACGGGTCGGTGTCGGGCCTGCAGCGCGTCGCCCGGCGGTTCCTTTCGGTGCGGGCGGCGACGAACCCAACGCTCGAACTGCTCGGGGTGTGCCTGTTCAACGTCGGTGTCGGTGACACCCGCATCCACGCCGAGGTCCGCAGCGAACTCGACGCGGCCCTCGCCGGGGTGGCCCCGGTGTTCGACGCAGTGGTCCGCCACGCCCGCAAGGCGTCTCGCGACATGCGCCGCCGGGGCGAGTTGGCCTTCGAGTACCAGCAGGCCGCCGCCTCGGCCGTGCCGTGGTACGCCGCGCCCGACGCGGCGGGCGACCGGTTCGCCGGCAACGCCGCCGGCCTCGCCGAGGACTACGTGGCGCTGTGCACGGCGGTGCTGCGCCGGGTCGCCGAGCGCGTGACGGCCCAACCGGTGGTGGCGGCGTGAGCGCGCCCCGGCCGCCCGCGCTCGACCTGTCCGGTTTCACGGCGGTCGCGCCCCCGGGCCCGACGGCCCCGGCCCAGGCGACCCCGGGCCCGACGGCCCCGGGCCCGACGGCCCCGGCCCCGACGGCCCCGGGCCCTTCGACGCCGGGTCGCGCCGCCCCGTCCCGGTTGCGGTCGGTGGCGTCCCCCGCCGCGACGCCGGCGGCCCCGGCGCCGGCGGCCCCGACGGCCGGGGCGGTGAAGCGGGTGTCGTTGAACGTGCCGGCCGAGCTCGTCGAGGCGGCCCGGGTCCGGGCCGAGACCCACGGCGTCTACCTCGCCGACGTCGTCGTCGACGCGCTCACCACGGCGGCCGACACCGTCGTGGCCGCGATGCGGTCCCGGCCGGTCGCGCGCCGGGCCGGTCGTCCCCGCCGCCAGCGCGACGTCCACCACCCGACGCAGCTGGTGGTGGCGCTCACCCCCGAGGAACGCTCGCAGCTCGACGGCGGCGCCGAGCGCTGCGGGTTGACCCGCTCGGCGTTCGCCACCGCCGTGTTGCGGGCTGCACTCGGCACCGACGCCTGAGGCGCCCTACGCTCGTCGCCGGCGCAGCCCGGGGGCGGTGGCGCCGGGGAGGACGACGATGCGACCCGAGGACGTGAACTTCCTCGACGAGGACGTGCAGAACTGCCCATACGACGCGTACCGGATGCTGCGCGACGACGCGCCCGTGTACCACGACCCGATCACCAACATGTACGTGATCACCCGCTACGAGGACATCCGGGGCCTGCTGCTCGATCCCGAACGCTTCGGCAACGCCCGGCCCCGGGGATCGGTGCAGACGCCGGCGGCGATGGAGCGGGCCCGCAAGATCCACCAGCTCTACCAGGACAAGGGGTGGGTGCCGGCACCCACCCTCGCCGGTCGGGACGACCCGGAGCACCGCCAGATGCGCGGCCTGTTCGACCACGCGTTCCGCCCGGGCAAGATCAAGCTGCTCGACGGATTCGTCGAATCCCTCGCCCACCGCCTCGTCGACGACATGGTCGCCGGGCGCACCGCCACGGTGGCCGCCGACGGGACGGTCACCGCCGATCTGGTCCATGCCTTCACGGTGCCGTTGCCGCTCATCGTGATCGGGCACCAGATGGGGGCGAAGGAGGAGGACATCTGGCGGATCAAGGCGTGGACCGACGCCTGGGTGCAGCGCCTCGGGATGATGCAGAGCGAGGAGGAGGCGCTGTGGTCCACCGAGATGGAGATCGAGGCGCAGCACTACTTCCAGCCGATCTTCGAGCGCCTGCGCCGTGAACCCGACGACACGCTGCTGTCGGATCTCGTCAACACGGTGATCCCCGAGTGGGGGCGCACGCTCACCGACGAGGAGCTGCACGCCGAGATGATGGCCGACACCTTCGTCGGCGGTTCGGAGACCTCCACCAACGCGCTCAGCGAGGGGGCCCGGATGCTGATCGAGCAGCCCGAGCTGAGCGCGCGCCTGCGGGCCGAGCCCGACCGGTTCCTCCCGGTGTTCGTCGAGGAGGTGTTGCGCCTCGAAGGGCCGGTGCAGGGCCTGTTCCGCGTCGCCCGCACCGACATCGAGTTGCACGGGGTCACGATCCCGGCCGGTGCGACGGTGAACGTGCGGTACGCGGCCGCCAACCGCGACGAGCGGCAGTTCGCCTGCCCGGCCGACGTCGACCTCGAGCGGGCCAACGTGCGCAGCCACGTGGCGTTCGGGGCCGGCACCCACTACTGCCTCGGCGCGCCGTTGGCTCGGCGTGAGCTGCTGCTCGGGTTCAAGGTGCTGCTCGAGCGCATCGGGGACTGGTGGTTGATCCCCGGCGCCAACGACTTCCGCCACCAGCGCAACGTGTGCCTGCGGGCCCTCAAGGAACTGCACGTGGGGTTCCGCCTGCGACCATGACGCGGCCGGTCCGGCTTAGGCCGGGCTCAAGCCTTGCGCAAGCGTTGCTCTCGGAGCATCGCGCCGCTTGACCGCACCGGTGCCGTGCCGATGCCAGGCACTGCGGTATGGAACGTCGGCGGTATGACCGGACAGCGCGCGCGGTTGCTGCGACCGTTGTGCTCGGGCTTTTGTTCGGCGCGCTCCCGTTTCTGGTGCGATCGCCGGCCGCCTCGGCCCGCACCGACCCGACGGCGCTCACCCGCATGGTGTCGCACCCGACGGGATCGGTCGGCGCGCTGGGCGCCGGGGCGGCCGGCCCGCTCGAGGCAGCCGGCGCGGCGCTGGAGACCGCCGGCTCGATGGTGTTCGAGACCACCTCGCTGAGCACACTCGGCTCGCTCGGATCGGTGGTGCAACCCGGCTCGGTCCTCAACGACGCCTACGGCTACGAGGACGGCTTCGCCGACAACGTCGGCATCGACCTCGGCGCGTCGCCCAACATCCAGAACCTCGGCGGGATCGTCGAGGCGACCGCAGCGAACGTGCTCGTGGTGTCCCGGTGCTTCGGCTTGCCCCAGCCGGCGGGCGCCACCTTCGGGGGCTGGCTCTTCGCCGACCTGCTCCTCGCCCAGACGGCCAACCTGAGCTCGCACCGTTTCGAGGTGCAGACCTGCGCCGGGGTCCCGCTCGTCACCCTCGCCAACCCGACCGCCGGGGGCGCGAGCGTCGACCTGCGGTCGATCCCGACCACCACCACCCAGATCCGGCTCGCCTACGTCGCGACCCACACCGGGACCCCGAACGGCTCGACCGTGCGGCCGGTGCAGCTCGACCTGTGGCGGGTCTACGGCTCGTCGACGGGTGCGACGACGGTGACGGTGACCCCGACCGTCACCGGCACGACCACGCCGGGCACCCAGGTGACGATGACGGTCGCGTGGGCCAGCACCGGCGCCCGCACCCGCGACGCCGTGCTGTCGATCCCGCTGAGCGAACTCAACGGCCTGTCGGCCAACGGGACCGCGGTCGCGCCCGACGACGGGCTCAACGAGGATGCCGAGCACGACTACGGCAACGGGGCCGGCCTCATGCGCTGGTGGCCGATGCCGCTGGTGAACGCCGGCGATGCGCCCGGCGGGGTGGCCCCGACGCTCGTGAACCCCGGTGGCGGTACCACCCTGGCGGGGGCGGTGAGCGGGGAGGTCACCTGGAACCTCGGCGCGATCGAGGCGGGGAGCTCGGGCTCGGTGACTGCGTCGCTCACCGTGCCGATGGGCTTCGCGGTCGGCAAGCGGTATGCGCTCCGGGCCCGGCTGCGCCACGGCGCCACGCCGCTCGTGCCCATCGTCGGGCTCGGCACGACGCTCGCGGTCACCACCACCACGCCGACGGTCACCGTGAACGGCACCGGCGCCCCGACGTCGATCTACCGCTACCAGTCGCTGGGCACGCTCGGCCCGGGGGCCACCGGACAGTTCTACTTCGCCGCCTACGGGGGCTACCGCACCGCCGACCTCGAGGGGGCGCGCTGGACGATCGACCTTGCGGCCGGCACGTGCCGGCCGGTCTTCCGCGGCATCGTGCGGAGCAATCCGCCGTTCGAGTACGGCACCGACGCGACGTACCCGTGGCGGCAGGTGTCGGGCCCGGCGGTGGGCCAGCAGGCGACGGCCGGCAACCCCGTGGTGCTCCACTTCGACCGCGCCCGGTACGACACGGGCTACACGATGTCCATCTACGTCGACGTGCCGACGACGTGCACGGCGGGCCAGACGGTCACCGCGTCGGTCACGGTGACGGGGACCAATCCGGCCGTCACGGTGTCGCAGGGCGGCTGGACGTTCTCGATCGTGTCGGAGACGTGCCACAGCGTGGGCACCGGCCACTACGTGGTGCGCGGCTCGCTGGCCACGCCGACCGGGAACTCGTTCCTCGGCTACTACTGGCCCGGCTGGCCCGAGATGTACGAGATGATCGGTGGGGCGTGGCGGCCCGGTGAGTACGTGTTCGCCTGGAGTCCCTACGCCCACGAGAGCTACCGGACGAACACGGTGAAGCTCGACCGGATCTTCGCGTCGCAGGTGGTGCAGCCCGGCGTGACGCTGCACGCCGTGGCCGGGAACACACGTGCCTACAAGGACTCGACCGGTACGGCGCCGCTCCCGGACCAGGCCGGGTTCGATCCGATGGCCGACCCGCCGCATTCGGCGTGGAAGCCGGTCGACCAGACCTCGTACCCGACCCCGTTCGTCGACGCGCCCAACGACGCCAACCCCCGGGCGGTGGTCGGCCCCGGCACCCGCCTGCTCTACGTGAAATGGGACGACAACCCGCCGTGGGTTCCCCCCGACTACGGCTACTGGTCGTCCCACACCGTGTGGCGCATGGCCGACGGCAGCTTCGGGGTGCCCGAACTGCCCGACGGCACCTCGGTGAGCGTCAACTCCGGACTGACCGGCTGGTCGTACCAGCGCGTCAGCGCGCCGAACATGCGCAACTGCGGCACGACCGGCGGCGGCTGGGCCGTCAAGGGATCGTGGTCGTACCCGATGGTGCGCAACCTCACCGCCGAGCCGGTGGCGGTGCCGGCCGGGCAGCCGGCGGTCGTGACGCTGGTCCCCCACAATCGCAACGCCGCCAGCGCCCGGGTGGACGGGCGGTGGGCGTTCAACCTGTTCGCCGTCCGCAACCAGGTCGACCTCGACAACGTGTCCGGCAGCGTCGTGAGCGCCGGGTTCTCCGTGCCGGCGGGCGGCAACGTGGCCGGCATCACCTTCACCCCACCCAACCGGGCGGCCTGCCTCGCGGCGACGAGCAGCACCGGCACCGCGTGCCTCGCCGTCTGGACGGTGCCCCTCGACACCCAGGTGCCCAACGCGTGGGGAAACAAGGACGTTGGTGGCGACGACTACGTGTCGCCCTACCGGTTCCGGTTGTCGGTGCCGATCCTGCGCACGGTGCCGGCGGGCACGGTGCTGTCGTTCACCGGTGAGGTCCGCACCTCGACGCTGGCTGCCCTGGGCGCCGACAACGCTGCGCCCGTCTCCTACCACGGTGTCGACAGATACTCGTCGTCGACGACGGTGAGCGTGCTCGAGTCGCCGCTCGTCACCGTCGACCACAGCGGGCCCGCCAACTGGCCCCGGGCGAGCACGTTCACCTGGGTCGGCTCGGCGACCAACAGCGGCAACGCCCCCTCGAACGGGATCTACGCCGTGAGCCGCCTGCCGGTGGCCGGTGTCGGCGGCAACCAGTTCACGCCCGGCTACGGCAAGGTGTACGTCACCCGGCCGGCGGCCGACCTCGTGGTCGAGACGAGCACCGACGCCGCCTGCCTCACCACGCCGACGACGGGCACGTGGACCGGGCTCGCCCTGGTGGCTTCGGCCCGGGCCGGCTACGTCGCGGAGACCTCCGCCGCCGTGGCGGCCGGTGCGCGTTGCGTGCGGGTGCGGCGCAACCCGTCGTCGTCGGTGTCGTTCGCGGCCGGGTCGCTCGCGTTCCGGTACGGCATCGACGTGGTGCTCGGCCCCAACGGCCCGGCCAGCTTCAACGACCCGCGCGGCATGGCCGTGGACGGTGCGGGGAACCTGTATCTCGCCGACCACCTCAACCACCGGATCCGTCGCATCACGCCGGCCGGCATCGTGACCACCGTCGCCGGTTCGGGTTCGCCCGGGTTCGTCGACGGGACGGGGACGGCGGCGTCGTTCAACTCGCCCATGCGGGTGGCCTTCGACGGGGCCGGGAACCTCTACGTCGCCGACCGTTTGAACCACGCGATCCGGCGCATCACCCCGGCCGGGGTGGTGACGACCCTCGCAGGCAACGGCTCGCCGGGGTACGCCGACGGCACCGGAGCCGCGGCGCGGTTCCGGGAACCCAACGGCCTCGCGCTCGACCCCGGCGGTGTCCTGGTCGTCAGCGACGCCGGGAACCACCGGATCCGCCGGGTGACCACGGCGGGTGTCGTCACGACGCTGGCCGGCTCGGGCTCGGCCGGGTTCGCCGACGGCACGGGCGTGGCGGCCAGCTTCAACACGCCGGCCTCGCTCGCCGTGGCGGCGGACGGCACGACCTACGTGGCGGACCAGGAGAACCATCGGATCCGAGCCGTCAGCCCGACCGGTTCGGTCAGCACCGTCGCCGGGTCGGCAACGCCGGGGTCGGCCGACGGGACCGGCACCGCGGCGCGGTTCAACCGGCCCGCCGACGTCGCCGTCACGGTCGACGGCACCTTGTTCGTGGCCGACAACGACAACCATCGGATCCGGCGCATCAGCCCGACCCGGGTCGTCACGACGCTGGCCGGCTCCGGGGCGGCCGGCTCCACGGACGGGACCGGCACGGCGGCGACGTTCAACTTCCCGCGGGGGATCGCGGTCGGCGCCGACGGCGCACTGCTCGTCACCGAGGCCGGAGGTCACCGGGTCCGTCGGGTGACGACCGCCGGGGCGGTCACCACCTTCGCCGGTGACGGGGTGGCCCGCTGGCTCGACACCGCCACCAACGACGGGCTGAACCTCACCCATCGCATGGCCGGTGGCGCGCTCGCCGCGTGGGGATCCTCGGCCGACCTCGCCCCGATCGAGACCAGCGACCTCATCACCCAGCAGAACGCCACGGTGATCACCTCGGGTGTCGCCACGGCCGTGCCCGACCTGACGACCGCCGGGGCGGTGCGTTGGGACCTCACGTGGCGCAACACCTCGGGCACGGTGTCGGGGGCCGTCGACGTCACCACCTCGCTCCCGGCGGAACTGCTCTTCGACCAGGTGGTCGGCGGGTTGCCGGCCGGCACCACCTGCGTGACCACCTGCGCCGTGCAGGGCGCTGCGGGGGACGGCTCGGGCGGGTTCCACGCCGTGCGCACGGCGAGCCTGGCCGCCGACGACGGCAACGCGGTCGGCGGCGACGACCAGCGCTCGATGTCGTTGGCCACCCGGATCAAGGCCGGCACGGCCGACGGGCGGACCGTGGCGGTGTGCGTGGTCACCAACCCCGGGCTCGGGGCGGTCGGCTCGAACCGCTGCGCCACCACCACGACCGCCGCGACCACGGTCGCGCTCACCCAGACGGTCGTACCGGCGCAGGGCGGCACCCCGCCGCGGGTGAGCCCGAACGACGTGCTGCGCTACCAGGTGAGCGTCACCAACACCGGCACGGCCCCGCGCTTCGTGCGGGTGTTCGACGCCCTGCCGCCGCTCACCGCGTTCGTGTCCGGGTCGTTCCAGGTGGACGGGGCCACCGCGTCCGACGGGGCCTTCGCCGGCAGCACCCTCGTCTACACCGGCACCGTCGCCCTGGCGGCCGGCGCGACCCAGGTGCTGCGGTACGACGCCCGGGTCGACCTCGCGGCGGCGAACAACACCGACGTCGCCAACACCGCGGTCGTGACCCTCTGCTCGGACCGGACCGACGTGGCCACCTGCGCGGTGGCCAAGGAGACCCCGTCGGTGTTGGCCCGGGTGGCGGCCACCGCCAGCATCTCCGGCACCGTGTTCGAAGACCTCCACTACGGCGGCGGCGCCGGCCGGAGCCGGGCGAGCGCGGTCGGGGTGGGTCGGCCCGGGGTGCGCGTCGAGCTGTACCTGCCCGACGGCCGGTTCTCCCGGGCGACGACCACCGCCGCCGACGGCACGTACGCGTTCACCGAAGTCGGACCCGGCGACCACACCGTGCGGGTCGTCACCTCGACGGTCACCTCGAGCCGGTCCGGTGCGGTGGCGGGCCAGTGGCCGGTGCAGACGCTGCGCACGGCCTGGAACACCAGCGCGAACGCCGCCGACCCCAACCAGGTCGGCGGGGAGAACCCGGCGCTCGCCGACGCTGCGGCGAACACCACCGCTGCGACGCTCGCGTCGCTGAGCACCGGGGGTGTCACGCCGCACAGCGTGTCGGTCGTGCGCACCTCGCTCGGTGCCGTCGTCGGGGTGGACGTCGGGTTCCACTTCGCCACCGTGGTGAACACCAACACCGCCGGGCAGGGGAGCCTGGCCCAGGCGATCGCCAACGCCAACGCGCTCGGCGACGACGCCGCACTGCTGCAGGCCGGCCGGTTGCCGGGGGTGGAGCACGTGGTGTTCATGATCGGCAACGGCACCGCTGCGCCCGGCCTGCGCGCCGGGGTGGACCTGTTCACGACGGTGGCCGGTGGGGCCCGCGTGGCCACGATCCGCCCGACGGCCTCGACGCAATTGCCGACGGTCGCGACGACGATGACGATCGACGCCCAGGCCCAGCCCGGCTGGTCGAGCGCCGATCCCCGGCCGGTGGTGGAGCTCGACGGGTCGCTGGCCGGGACCTCGACGGGTGTGATGGGGATCGAATCGAGCGCCGCCAACGTGGTGATCCGCGGGTTCGTGGTGAACCGCTTCGCCGGGCGGGGCCTGTTCGTGCGCGGTGCCGGGTCGGTGGTGGAGGGCAACTGGGTGGGGCTCACCAACACCGGCACGGCACCCGCCGGCAACGGCGTGCACGGCATCTCGATCCGAGGTGCCTTCGCGGTGGTCGGCGGGAGCACCGCCGCCCAGCGCAACGTCGTGGGCGGTCACCTCGGCGGCGGGGGCATCGTCGTCGATGCCCCCGTCGCCGGGGTCCGTATCGCCGGCAACCGGGTCGGCACCAACCCGGCGGGCACCGCCGCAGTGCGCAACGTCTACGGCATCTGGATCACCGACGGTGCCACCGGGGCCGTGATCGGCGGCGGGCAGCCCGGCGAGGGCAACCTCGTGTCGGGCAACGACTTCGGGATCGTGCTCGGCTGGCTCGCCGGTGCGGGGGCGAGCACCGTGCAGGGCAACCTGATCGGCACCGACGTCACCGGCACCACGGCACTCGCCAACGGCCTCGGTGTGCAGGTGGCCGACGGTTCGGGGCACCTGATCGGCGGGCCGAGCGCGGCCACCCGCAACGTGATCAGCGGCAACACCGGCGCCGGGATCCTGCTCGGCGCGTCCGCCGGCACGGTCCTCGGCAACCACATCGGCACCAACGCGCTCGGCACCGCTGCGATCGCCAACGTGGGTGGCGGGGTGTCCGTCACCGGGTCCGGGCACCGGATCGGCTCCGCGACGGCGGGCAACCTGATCTCCGGCAACGCCCAGTTCGGTATCGCGCTGTCGGGGGCGTCGGCCGCGAACAACGTGGTGCAGGGCAACCGGATCGGCACCGACGTCGCCGGGGTGGGTGCCGTGCCCAACCAGGAGCTCGGTGTCGGGATCCTGTCGGGTGCCTCGGGCAACACCGTCGGCGGCATCGCGGTCGGCGAGGGCAACACGATCGCGTACAACAACGGCAGCGGGATCGCCGTCTACAACGGGGCGTCGTCCGGGAACGTGTTGCGGGGCAACACCATCTTCGGCACTACCGGTCTCCCGGGGCTCGGGATCGACCTCGGTCGCGACGGGGTGACCGTCAACGACGGCGCGACGTCGGCGAGCGCGCCGAACCGGGGCATGGACACCGCGGTGCTCACCAACGTGACCGCCGCCGGCAACACCGTCACCGTGTCGGGCTACGTGGGCAGCGCACCCGGGCAGGCCACGTTCGCCGCCGACACCGTCGATCTGTACCTGGCCGACGGCAACGTGGCCGGCTACCGATCCGGGCGTACCTGGATCGGGTCGGTGACCACCGATGCGTTGAACGGCAACTTCACCAACCGCACCGTGCTGCTCCCCGCCGGGGTGACGGTGAGCGCCGGGGTCACCCGCGTGGTGGCCACGGCGACCGACGCCACCGCCGGCACCTCCGAGTTCGGGCTCGGTGCGCCGGTGGCCGATCTTGCGGCCGGGCTCGTCGGCCACTGGAAGCTCGACGAGACCGGCGGCCTCGCGGCCGCCGACGCGACCGGTCGCGCCAACCACGGGATCCTCACCGACATGGCCGGCACGGAGTGGACCCCCGGGGTGCGGGGCGGCGCGCTGCGGTTCGACGTCGGCGACCGGGTGCGCGTGCCCCACCGGCCCGAGCTGTCCCCCACCGCCGGGGTGAGCGTGGCGGCCTGGGTGAACCGCACCGCACCGACCGGCTCGTTCGACCCGATCGTGAAGAAGTCGAACGGCGCCGGGGACTTCGCGCTCGAATACACCGCGTCGGGCGCGATCGTGTTCTCGGTGTACGTCGGCGGCACGTGGCGCCAGAGCCCGACCGTCGCGGTGCCCGACGGGTCGTGGTCGCACCTGGTCGGCACCTACGACGGCCAAGCGGTGCGGCTGTACCGCAACGGGGTCGAGGTCGGCTCGGGCACCGCTGCCTCGGGCTCGATCGTCACCTCGACGAGCGAACTGCACCTCGCCGGGGATCCGGCCATCCCGACGCGCAGCCTGCGCGGCCTGCTCGACGACGTGCGCCTGTACGACCGGGCGCTCGCCGCGATCGAGGTGCGCGCCCTGTTCGACCCGCCGGCCAACGCCGGCGCGATCGCGGGGACCGTGTTCGAGGACGTGCACTACGGCGGCGGCCCCGGTCGGGACCGCGCCACGGCCCTGGCCGCCGGAGGCACCGGTCGGCTCGGGGCGCGCGTCGAGCTGTACCGGCGCTTCGGCGCGACCACGGTGCTCGTCGCGGTCACCGCGTCCGACGGTTCGGGCGCCTATTCCTTCGGCGACCTCGTGCCCGGCGACTACCGGGTCCGCACGGTCCTGGGCACGGTGCGCTCGGGGCGGGCCGGGGCCACCGACACCGTGGTCGGGGTGCAGAGCTTCCGCACCGAGGCCGTCACCGGGACCGTCGTGCCGGTGACCGGCGAGGTGGGCGGCGCGGACCCGGCGCGCGCCGACGCGCTGGCCAACACCGCCGGCGCCACCCTCGAGGGTCTGAGCACCGCCACGGTCACCCCGCACAACGTGACCGCGGCGACGGTCGGCACGAGCGCGCTCACGGGGATGGACGTGGGCGTCACCTTCTCGACGATCACGACCACCGTCGACGACATCCCCGGGAGCCTGCGCCGGGTGTTCACCAACCTGAACACCTTCAGCGACCAGGCGGCGCTGCGCCAGGCCGGGCGGCCCGCAGGCGTGGAGTCGACGATCTTCGCCCTGCGGACCACCGACCCCGGATACCGGTCGGCGACCGGCCACTGGCGCTTCGCGCTGGCCTCCGCGCTGCCGACCCTGACCCGCTCCAGGGTCGCGGTCGACGGCCTCACCCAACCCGGCGCGGCGGCGGGCAACCTGTGGTCCGGCGTGCCGCACACGCTGCGCGTCGAACTCGCCGGGGCCGGCGTGGTGGTCAACGCCGACGACGTCGTCGTGCGGGGCCTCGTCGTCGGAGGCACGCCGGGCACGGCGGTGGTGCTCTCGGGCGCCCGGAACCGGTTGTCGACGAGCTACGTCGGCCTCGACGTGACCGGCACGACGGCGTCGTCGATCGGCTCCGACTGCGTGCACGTCGCCGGCAGCGATCCGGTGGTCGGCGGGCCCGACGCCGGTGACGGCAACGTGATCGGCGGCGGGTACTGCATCGTCGGGGTGTCCTTCCTCGCAACCGGTGTGACCGTTCGCGGCAACTTCATCGGTTCCGACGCCACGGGCACAGCGATCGTCGGGTCACGCTCGCACGGCATCGCCATGCACCACGGCGCGACCACGTTCCGCGAGATCCGCGCCAACGTGATCGCCGGCAACGGGCTCGGCATCTCGGCCCAGCCCGACGACTCGTTCGGGCCGGTCGCCGGTGCCACGTCGTGGACGATCGCCGGGAACCACATCGGGGTGGGCCGCGACGGCCGCACGCCGCTGCCCAACACGATCGGCATCGACCTCGACGGGGCGACGGCCAACACCATCGACGGGCTCGTGATCGGCGGGACCGGGGCCGGCGACGCGAACGTGATCGCCGGCAACCTCGGCGACGGGATCCGCCTCGCCGCGCCGCGCACCACCGGGCTGCGGATCATCGGCAACCGCATCGGCCGCGACGCCGCCGACACGATGGCCGTGCCCAATGCCGGCGACGGGATCGACATCGCCGCTGCGCTCAGCGGACCGGTGACGATCGGCGGGGTCGGCAGCGCCGCCAACGTGATCAGCGGCAACGGCGGCGCCGGGGTGCGGCTCGGGGCCGGGCTCGCGCTCGTCGCGACCATCCGGGGCAACCAGATCTACGGCAACACCGGCCCCGGGATCGACCTCGGTGGTGACGGGACGACCCCCAACGACGGGGGCCGGACCGCCGGGCAACCCAACGGCCTGATCGACACCCCGATCCTGCACGAGGCGGTGGTTGGCCCGACCACGCTGACGGTCAGCGGGTTCGTCGGCTCCGGCCCGGACCAGCCGGCCTTCGCCAACACCGTCGTCGACGTCTACGAGAGCGACGCCCGCCGGCAGGGCCGCCGCTGGCTCGGGTCGCTCTCCACGGACGCCTCGGGGGCATTCCTGGGCACGTTCACCGGGATGAGCGGGCTCGCGCCCGGCACCACGGTCGTCACCGCCACCGCCACCGACGCCGCCGGCAACACCTCGGAGTTCTCCCCCGACCGGGCCAGCGTGGCGCTGCAGAACTTCCGCAACGGCTCGTTCGAGACGGCCCCGCCGCCGTCGGGAGGGTCCGGGTTCACGCTCGGCGCCGGCAACGACGGGCTCGACGGCTGGGTGCTGCGCCGCGGCGGCGTGGACGTGCTCGACACCTACTGGCAGCACGCCGACGGGGCCCGGTCGTTGGACCTCAGCGCCGTCTCGCCGGGCGGGCTGCACCAGACGTTCCGCACCGTGCCCGGCGAGACCTACGTCGTGCGGTTCTCGCTCGCCGCCAACCCGGCCGGGACCCCGGTAAAGGCGCTCACCGTGCGGGCCCCGGGGACGACGACGTCGTTCACCTTCGACACGACCGGCCGGACGCTCGCTGCGATGGGTTGGGGGACCCGCAGCGTCACCTTCGTCGCGGTGGCCGAGGCCTCGACGGTGCGCTTCGACAGCGACACCGCCGGCAACGCCGGCCCGGCCCTCGACGCGGTGTCGATGTGGGCCGGGTCGATGACCGATCTCACCGGCTCCTCGCTCGGCGCCGCCACCGTCGTACCCGGCGGCGGTGCGAGCGTCCCCGTCACGCTCGTGAACGTCGGGACCACCGCCGAGCCGGACGCCTCGTTCACCCTCACCGTGCCCGCCGGGGTGCGCATCGACGTTGCGGCGCTGCCCCGGCCCTGCGCGCGCGTCGACCTCGCCGATCCCCGCACGGTGCGGTGCCGTGCGGTGCCCGTGCCCGCGAACGGAACCGTCGTGGTCGACGTGCCGGTGTGGGCCGAGGCCGGCGCGAACCCGTCGGCGACCCCGCTGGCCCCGGCGGCGATGGCCGCGGTCGTGACCGGCTCGCGCTTCGGCTCCTCGGTCACCCGGTCGGCCACCGTCACCGTCGACGGCGCCCGGTTCAGGCTCGCGCTCGAGCCGGTGACCGCCGGGTCCGTGGCGCCCGGCGGGGTCGGCGAGGTGACCCTGCAGCTGCGCAACCTCGGGCCGTCGGACGCCCACGGCCCGGCGACGGTCACCTACACCCCGCCCGCGGGCACCCGGCTCACGGCCGCACCGAGCATGCCGGCCGGCGTGCAGTGCGCCGCAGCGGCCCCGTATCCCACCACCGGCACGCTCACCTGTTCGGTGAGCGCCGCGGCGGTGGCGTCGTTGCGTTCCCCGACCGCGCCCAACGTCACCGGGCCCGACGGCACGCCGCTCGCGCTGTGGCTCGACGCCGCCGACCCCGGGACGTTCGTCGCGGACGCGAGCGGGGTGTCGCAGTGGCTCGACAAGAGCGGCAACGGCCGCCACGCCTCCGCCACCGACCCCACCCGCCGGCCCCAATTCGACCCGGCCGGATTCGAGGGCCACCCGGGCGTGGTGTTCACCCGCGACCGGATGAGCGTGCCCGCCGCGGCCTCCCCCGGCCCCAACGGCACCGTGTTCGCCGTGATGCGGTCCTCGACGAGCACCGACGGTTGCTGCACGGGGCTGATCAATCTCGACTCGGGGCCCACCACCGACAACCCCGAGATCCGGTTCGGCCTGGACGACGGGTCGGTCGCGTACTGGAACGGCACCAACGTCGTGTCCGCGGCCACGGGGGCCGACACGGCGTCGCTCCAGGCCGTGTCGTTCACGGACAACGCCGGGACGATCACCGGCACGCTGTGGCGCAACGGGACCGCCGTCGCGTCGGGGTCCCGCCCCGGGCCGTGGAGCGCGCCGGCCCGGTTCGACCTCGGCTGGTACTCCCGGATCGACACCCAGCGCGACGGCGTCGTCGCCGAGCTGATCGTCGTCGCCGGGCCGGTCTCGGTGGCCGAGCGCCAGCGGATCGAGGGCTACCTGGCGACGAAGTGGGGCCTCACCGGGCGGCTGCCGGCCGGTCACCCCTTCGCCGACGGGCTGCGCGCCTCGTCGATGACGCTGCGGCTGCCCATCGACGCGCTCGGCACGGCGACCGCCGACCGTGCGGCCGCGCCGGCGCTCACCACCGTCGTCGCCACCGCCGAGAACCGCACCGAGGCCGCACTGCGCACCCTGCCGCTCGTGGCCCGCTCCCCGGCGTGGCGCGCGACGTCGTCGAGCGTGGACGCCGCCGAGCCCGCCGCCACGGCCACCCGCGCCCTCGACGGGGACACCGCCGGCGGGCGATCCGTGTTCCGCAGCGAGGTCGAGAGCGCCCCGTGGTGGCAGCTCGACCTCGGCCGGGTGACCCGCATCGGCGGCCTGCGAGTGTGGGGGTCGCCCGATGTGCCGGGCGAGAGCACGAACCTGCTGGTGTACGTCGCCGACGTCCCGTTCCGCTCCCCGATCGCGCTGACCCCGGGGTTGTCCGTGTTCCGTGTCGCGGGCAACGTCGGGCGGGTCCACGAGATCGCGCTCGGGCGGGCCGCCCGGTTCGTGCAGGTCCGCCGGGCCGATCCGGGTCGCCTCGGGCTGGCCGAGGTGCAGGTGCTGCGGCCGTTCGCGCTCGTCGACACCGCCTCCGCGGTCGCCACGTCGTCGAGTGCGGCGTCGGCGTCCACGCAGGCCGGCGAGGCGATCGACGGCGGCCGGCTCGGGTTCGCCGGGTCTGCCGACCTGTTCGTCTCCGCGTCCGAACCCAACCCGTGGTGGCGCCTCGATCTCGGTGCCCCGCAGGCCGTCGGGTCGGTGCGGATCTGGGGGCGCACGGACGGCTTCGCCGCCCAGACCGCCAACCTCGAGGTGTCGGTGTCCGACGACGGCATCACCTGGGGCGCGCCCGTCGCATCGGCGACCACCATCGACCGCCTCGTCGAGCTCCCCGTCGATCGGCTCACCCGGCACGTGCGGGTCCGGCGGGTCGACAGCGGGGTGCTGGCCCTCGCCGAGGTGCAACTCACCCGGGGATCGGCGGTGCCGCTTCGCACCGGGGTGAGCCGGCGGTCGAGCTCCGGGTTGCTCGCCACCACCGGATGGGTGGCCCAGCAGTCCTCGACCGACGGTGCGAACGCCGCGGCCCGCGCCCTCGACGGCAACACCGACGGTCGGGTGGCGGCCGGGTCGGTCACCCTCACCGGATCCGACGCTGCGCCGTGGTGGCAGGTGGACATGCAGGCCGTGCGGCCGGTCGGCGCGGTCCGGCTGTGGAACCGTTCCGACACCCGCCTGGGTCTGCGCGACCTGCGGGTGCAGGTGTCGGCCGATCCGTTCGGGTCCGACCCCGATGCGCAGGACGGGGTGTGGACCACCTTCGTCGAGGGTGCCCCGGGCGACTACTGGGAGGTGCCGGTGTTCCGCAACGCCCGCTACCTGCGCGTCACGAACACCTCCGGCCGCCCGCTGTCGATCGCCGAGGTGCAGGTCACCGACGGCGCAGGGCAGACCCGTGACGTGCCCGGCACCCCCGGCGGCCAGGCGCCGGTGGTCGCCGTCGTGGCGCCCACCACCGGTGCGACGGTCACCCCGATCGACGGCGTCGTGCGGGTCGAGGTGGTCGCCGCCGATCCCGACCCGGCCGGGTCGATCCAGCGGGTCGAGCTTCGCCTCGGCACGGTCGTGATCGGCACCCTCACCGCGGCGCCGTACGTGTTCCTGTGGTCGCCCCCGCCGGGCGCCTACACGCTCACCGCGTTCGCCGTCGACAACAGCAACGCCTCGGCCACCTCGAGCCCGGTGGCCGTCACCGTCCAGAGCGCCCGGCCCGGGCCGCCCGGGGCGCCGGCGGCCTCGCTCACCTCGGTGGCCACCGTCGCCGGGAGCGGCGCCGCGGGCGCGCTCGACGGCACGGGCGCCGCCGCCCGGTTCAACTGGCCCGAGGCGCTCGCGCTCGACGGCGCCGGCGGGGCGATCGTCGCCGACCGCTACAACGGCCTGCTGCGCCGGGTGAGCGCCGCCGGGGCTGTCTCCACGGTCGCGGGCGGTCTGGCCCAGCCGATCGGCGTCGCGGCCGACGGCACGGGCGGCTTCTACGTCACCGAGTACTCGGGCGGGCGGTTGAGCCGGGTGAGCGCCACCGGGGTCGTCACCACCGTCGCCACCGGCCTCGCCGGTCCGATGGGGGTCGCCGTCGACCGGGCGGGGGTCGTCCACGTCTCGGAGTTCGACGGCCACCGCATCCGTCGGATCACCCCGACCGGCGTCGTGTCCACCCTGGCCGGATCGGGTCTGCCAGGGGCCATCGACGGCGTCGGCACCGCGGCGAGCTTCACCCGGCCGGCCAAGCTCGACGTCGACCCGTCCGGGGTGGTGTTCGTGGCCGACTACGGCACCGGCCGGATCCGTCGCGTCGATGCCGCCGGTGTGGTGTCCACGGTGATGGCCGGGCTCGCGGAACCGACGGCGGTCACCCTCGACCGGGCCGGGAACCTCTACGTCGGTGAGAACACCGGCGGCTGGCGGGTGCGGCGGGTCACCCCGGCCGGGGCCGACACGGTCCTGGCCGGCAACGGGGCGAGGGACGCGGTCGACGGCCCCGGCGCGCTCGCCGGGTTCGCCGGGCCGTTCGGGTTCGCGCTCGACGACGACAACGGACTGTGGATCGCCGACGGCCCGGCCCACCGGATACGCCGGCTCACCCTGACCGGCCCGGGCACCACCGTGCTCACGTGGACGGCGCCCACCGTCAACGCCACCACGGTCACCGATTACGCGGTCGAGTTCCGGGTGTCGCCGTCGGGGCCGTGGTCGACGTTCCCCGACGGCACCTCGATCGTCACCCAGGCGACGCTCACCGGGCTCACCGACGGCGTCGCCTACGACGTGCGGATCCGAGGGGTCGGCACCGCCGGGGCCGGCGACCCGTCCGGGATCGTCACGGTGACGACCCACAGCGTCCCGGGCGCGCCGGGCGAGCTGACGGTGGTCCCGGGGGCGGGCAGCCTGCTCGTGTCGTGGCCGGCGCCGGCCACGACCGGTGGCCTGCCGGTGCGCGACTACCTCGTCGAGCACCGGGCGGCGGGCACCACCCCGTGGGTGCGGTTCGTGGACGCCGTGTCGCCGGCGACGTCGGCGACGGTCACCGGGCTCACCGACGGCACCGCGTACGAGCTGCGGGTGCGCGCCGCCAACGACATCGGTGCCGGCGCCCCCCGGGCGGCGACGGCTGCCGTCGCTCCGGGCGCGCCGGGCCAGCCCGGCGCCCCGGTGCCGTCGCGCGTGGTCGTGTCCACCCTGGCCGGCTCGGGAGTGCGGGGTCCTGCCATCGACGGGCCGGCGGGCACCGCCCGCTTCGCCCGGCCCGAGGGCCTCGCCGTCGACGCCCTCGGCACCGTGTACGTCGCCGACCGCTGGAACCACTCGATCCGGCGCATCACCCCGGCCGGTGTGGTCTCCACCCTGGCCGGCTCGGGCTCGCCGGGCGGGGCCGACGGGGTCGGCACGGCCGCCAGCTTCAACGAACCGATCGGGCTCGGGCTCGACGCCGCCGGCAACCTCCTCGTGGCCGAGTGGGCCGGCAACCGGGTGCGCCGGGTCAGCCCGTCGGGGGTGGTCACGACCCTCGCCGGGTCGGGGGTCGCCGGCACCGCCGACGGCGTCGGGACCGCCGCCAGCTTCAACGGTCCCTACGGTCTGGCCGTCGACGCCGACGGCACGGTGTTCGTGAGCGACTGGTTCTCGCACCGGATCCGGCGCATCAGCCCCTCGGGGGTGGTCACGACGCTGGCCGGGTCGGGCGCCGGATTCGTGAACGGCTCCGGGTCGGGTGCGGCGTTCACCCACCCGCAGGGCCTCGGCCTCGACGCCGCCGGCAACGTCTACGTGGGCGACGCCGGGAACGGCGCGCTGCGTCGCGTCACCCCAGCCGGGGTGGTGTCGACCGTCGCGACGGGCCTGTCCTGGCCCGGCGGGGTCGCCGTCGCCGTCGACGGCACCGTGTTCGTCGACGAGCACCTCGGGTACCGGGTCCGTCGGGTGTCGCCCGCCGGGGTCGTCACCACGGTCGCCGGCACCGGGGTGGCCGGCACCGTCGACGGGCCCGGCTCGATGGCCCGGTTCGCCGACGGCGGCCCGATCGCCGTCGACCGGGCCGGGGTGCTCTACACGACCAACCTGGTGAACCCGGTGATCCGGCGGATCGCGCCGGTGCCGGCCGGGTCCGTAGCGCTCGCCTGGTCGCCGCCGAGCGCGAACGCGGTCGGGATCACCGACTACCTCGTCGAGTACCGCCCGCTCGGGCAGGTCGGCGCGTGGACGCAGGCCGACGACGGCGTCTCGCCGGCCCCCTGGGCGGTCGTCGGCGGTCTGGCCGACGGCTCGGCCTACGACGTACGGGTGAGCGCCGTGAACGGCGCCGGGCCGGGCATGCGGTCGCCGGTCGCGACGGTGACCCCGATCTCGACCCCGGGCGCGCCGGGCGGGCTGCGTGTGATGCCCGGCAACGGGCAGTTGGCGCTCACCTGGTCGGCACCGGGGCTGACGGGCGGGTCGCCGGTGACCGACTACGTGGTCGAGGTGCGCGCCACGGGCACCTCGGCCTGGCGGGTGGTCGCCGATGGGGTCTCGACGGCGACGGTCGCGACGGTCCCGGGGATCGTCAACGGGATCACCTACGAGGTGCGGGTGTCGGCGGTGAACGTCGAGGGGGTGGGCCGGCCGTCGCCGGCGGTGTCCTCGGCCGGGGACGGCACGCTCGCCGCCCGGTGGCCGCTCGACGCCACCGCGGGCACCGTCGCCGCCGACGTGTCCGGCAACGGGCGCGACGGCACCGTCGCCGGGGGCGCCGCCTGGGCCCCGGCCCGCGTCGGCAACGGGCTCGTGTTCGACGGCGTCGACGACCGGGTCCTGCTCCCCGACACCGGGGTCGCGGGGTCGTTCACGCTGTCGCTGTGGATGCGGCCGACCGCCTTCGGCACCGACGTGCGAGTGGTCTCGACGGCCGGGGAAGCGCCCTGCTACTCGGGTACGGCAGCGTTCAGCGTGCAGCTCACCGGCACCACCGGGCTCGCGGTGGCCTGGCCGGGCTGCAACTGGTACCCGACCTGGCCCGTGAGCCTGCAGGCTGGGCGCTGGTACCACCTCGCCGTCGTGGTGCAGGCCGGGATCTCGGTCACCGCCTACCTCGACGGCCGCTCGGTGGGCACTGCGACCTCCGGGGTGCCCGCGCCGGGTACGCGCCTGGGCCGGCTCGGTCTTGGGTCGCCGTACAACCCGTCGGACGGGACGAGCTACGGGACGTTCTTCACCGGGTCCCTCGACGAGGTGCAGCTGTTCGCTCGGGCGCTCGGCGCGGCCGAAGTCGCCGTGCTGGCCGGGGGCGTCGACGCCGGGCTCCTCGCCCACTGGCGTCTCGACGAGGGCGCCGGGGTTGTGGCCGCGGACGCGAGCGGCCACCAGCGCAACGCGTTCCTCGGCGACGGGGCCCGCTGGGGTGACGGGCCCGCGGGCACCGCGGCGGTGGCCCTCGGCTCGTTCGGGTCGGTGCGCAGCGCCACCCCGCTCGTGTTGTCGGGGTCGTTCTCGTGGTCGGCGTGGGTGCAGCGCACCCACGGGGGCCGGGCCCAGACGGTGATCGGTCACGGCGGGGCGACGTTCGGCTTCGGTCCCGACGACCGGTTCCGGTTCGGGTTCGGGAGCTCCACGCTGTCCACCTCGGCGCTCACCGACACCGCCTGGCATCTGTGGACCGGCACGTACGACGCAGCGAGCGGGGCTCGCCGGCTCTACCGCGACGGGGTGCTGGTCGCCGCGGACGTCGCCCCGTCCGGTCACAACGCCGATGCGACGGTGCGGATCGGCGTCGACGGCGCCGGCACCGCCGCCTGGCTGACCGGTGCGGTCGACGACGTGCGCATCCACGGCCGGGCCCTGTCCGCGATCGAGGCCGCGACGCTGCTCGGCCCGGTGATCACCGGCGCCGAGGACGACGTCGCCTTCGACGGCGAGACTGCGTTCACGATCACCGGCGCCGGGTTCGGCACTGCGCAGGGTGCCGGCCGGGTCGAGTTGCTCGACGGCGTCGAGTACGCCACCGCCCGCCGGGTCGCGCAGGCCGTCTCGGCCTGGTCGGGTGGATCCGTCGACGTCACGGTCGGCGCCGGCAGCCTGCCGGCCGGGCCGGTGTTCGTGGTCGTCACCACCGCCGACGGGGTGCGTTCGGCCCCCTACCCGATCCGCCTCGAGGTGGCCGACGGGCTCGTGCGGTGGTGGCGGGCCGACGAAGGTGCCGGGCCGTTCGCGGCCGATGCGTCGGGTGCCGGCGGCACCGCCGGCCGGCTCACGCTCGCGAACGGGGCGACGTGGGCCGCCGGGGTGAGCGGTGCGGCGCTGGCGCTCGACGGTGCCGACGACGTGGCGCGCGCCGACGACCCCGGCGTGGGTACCACGTTCACCCTCGCGGCCTGGGTCCGGCCCGACGCCGTGGCCGACGACGTGCGCCTCCTCAGCAACCGCGACGCCGGCGCCGCGTGTTCGGGGAACCAGTTCTCGTTGCGGTTCAACGGTGGTCGTCTCGAGCTGTGGTCCTCGGCGTGGCGGACCGTCGCCCCTGGGCCTTTCGTGGCCGGGCGCTGGTACCACGTCGCGGTGAGCTCGTCCGACGCCGGTGCCACCGTCTACGTCGACGGGGTCGCGACCGCCACGGTCACCGACGTGCACCGGTTGCGGTCGCTCGGGGTCGGCGCCCCGCTCGCCTGCGGCGCCACCACCTTCGGTGCCCCGCTGCGGGGGCGGGTGGACGACGTGCGGCTCTACGGCCGGGTGCTGCCGGCCGCCGAGGTGGCCCGCCTGGGCGGCCCGCGCGTGGCCGACGCGGCCGACGAGCGGTTCCACGTCGGCGAGGCCGTCGTGGTGTCGGGGTCGGCCTTCGGTGCGGTCGCCGGTCGGGTCGAGCTCGCCTCCGGACCGGATCACACCACGGCGACGCTCGTGGCCCAGACCGTGGCCACCTGGTCCGACGGCGCAGCCGAGGTGATCGTGAACCCGGGCGGTCTCGCGCCGGGGTCCGCCTGGCTGTTCGTCGTCGACGCCGCCGGGCAGCGCAGCGCGCCGTATCCGGTGGAGGTCCGGCCCGAGGATGCGCTCGTCGTGCACTGGCCGTTCGAGGAATCGAGCGGTCTGGTCGCCACCGACGTCTCGGGTTCCGGCGACACCGGCGCGCTGACCGGGATGGGCGGTACCGCCGAACGGGTCGTCGGCCGGTTCGGCGGCGGGCTGCGGCTCAACGCCACCGACGCCGACGACGTCGTGCTCGACGGGTCGCTCGGCTCGGTGCTCGACGGCGACGTGACCGTGAGCGTCTGGTTCGTGCGCGACGGGCGAGCGCCCATCGACGGCGGCGGGGACCGGATCGTGGAGTTGGCCACGGCCGACGGGGCCGGGTTGCAGATCGTGCTCGACCCGTCGTCGGGCCTGCGGCTCCACGACTCGGGCGGGCCGTCGACGGCGGCGGGCACGGCGACCGATTTCGCCGACGGGCAGTGGCATCACGCCGTGGGCGTGCGGAGCGGGTCGACGTACCTGCTCTACGTCGACGGCGTGCTCGTCGGCTCGACCGTCGGCACCGTGCCGACCTACCGGCGGCTGGCGGTGGGGAACTCGGCGCGCCGCACCGCCAACGAGGCCTTCGCCGGGGTGGTCGACGACGTGCGGGTCTACGCCCGGGCGCTTCCGGCGAGCGAGGTGGCGGCCCTGACCACCCGCCCGCAGGTGACCGCCCTCGACGGCCGCAGCACCGGGGCCGTCACGTTCGACGGCAAGGCGACGCTCACGATCGCCGGTGGGGCGTTCGGGGCGTCCCAGGGCGCGGGCCGGGTCGAACTGGTCACCGCAGCCGACGACGCCCGGGCCGTGCGGACGGCCCAGGTGGTCACCGCCTGGGCGGAGCGATCGATCGACGTCACCGTCGCCCTCGGGGGGCTCCCGGCCGGCGACTACCACCTCGTGGTCACCACCACCCTCGGGCAGCGGTCGCGCCCGTTCCCGGTGCGGGTCCTCGCCGCCGACGGCCTCGTGGGCTGGTGGCCGCTCGACGATCCCACCGGCGCCGTCGCCCGGGACCGGTCGGGATCGGGCGCCGATGCCGTGGTGGCCCACGGCATCGCCGCGGTGGGGGGCCGTTCGGGCGGTGCGCTCGCGTTCGACGGGGTCGACGACTTCGCCCGCATCCCCCTCACCGCCGCCCTGCGCTCGGCCACCGGGCCGTTCACCATCGCGCTGTGGACCCGGGTGGACGACCCGACCCGAGCACAGATACTCGTCAACAACCACGTGCAGCACTCGGGTTCGCCGCGGACCGGTGCGATCGCCTCGGTCGACAGCGGGCGGACGTTCTTCCAGACCCGGCTCAACGACGCCTGCTGCCAGCAGATGACCGGTGGAGCCGTCACCGCCGGGCGCTGGACCCACGTCGTGGTGCAGTGGGACGGCACGACGTTGCGGCAGTTCGTCGACGGCGTCGCCCAGCCCGGCCCGGTGGCCGCCTCGGGCACGATCCGGTTCGTGCGCGACCTGGTGCTCGGCGCCAACGCCGACGACCTGTGGCCGACGGCTGCGGGCCGTTGCGGCAGCGAGGCGACGTGCGTGCGCGACAACCTGCGCGGCGCGCTCGACGACGTCCGCGTCTACACCCGGGTGCTGTCCGCCGACGAGATCACCGGCCTGGCCGGACCGCAGGTGCGCACCGCCGAGGACGGGGTGGCCTTCGACGGCGAGACGGCGTTCGCGCTCGACGGCAGCGGCTTCGGCCTCGACGTCGGCACGGTCGAGCTCGTCGCCACCGCCGACGGGTCCGGCCCGGCGGTGCCGTCGACGGTCACCGCCTGGGGCCCCTCGACGGTCGAGGTAACGGTCCGGCTGGGCACTTTCACGCCGGGCGCCCGTTGGATCGTGGTCACCGACCGGGCCGGCCGGCGCAGCGCACCGTTCCCGGTGCGGGTGCTGGCCGCCGAGGGGCTCCTGGGCCGTTGGTCGCTCGACGAGCCGGGCGGCCCGAGCGTGTTCGACACCTCGGGATGGGGCCACGACGGCACGGTCGAGGGGACCGTGACCCGGGGCGTCGGCGCCGTGTCCGGCACCGGGTACGCCTTCGAGGCGGCCCCGGGCCTGGTGCGGGTGGCCCGGACCCCGGCACTCGGCGCCCTCGGCACGGCCAACGGCGACGCCACGGTGTCGTTCTGGGTCCGCCCGGGCCCGCCGACGGGCCACTGGCGACCCGTGTTCAACCTGCACGCCTCGGGCATCTCCGACCGCGTGCCCGGGGTGTGGCTCTATCCGGGCGACAACCGGATCCACTTCCGGTGGACGACGACGGCGTCGTCGAACCCGGGGGTCGATTCGGTGACGGCGCTCCAGCCCGGCGTGTGGTCCCAGGTGACGCTCACCAAGACCGGCTCCACCCTGCGCGTCTACCTGAACGGCGCCCTCGACGCCCAGGGCGTCGTCGACGGCGTCACCACCGCGTCGAACGCCGAACTGCTCCTCTGCAACGGGTTCTGGGGGGAACCGGGATTCAACCGGTCGTGCGGCGCGGTCGACGACGTCCGGCTCTACGACCGGGCCCTCACCGGCTTGGAGATCGCCTCGCTGGCCGGGCAGTGGACCCCGGCCGATCTGGCGACACCGCCCGCGCTGTGGCTCGACGCCGCCGACCCGAACACCCTCACGCTGTCGGGCAACGCGGTGACGCAGTGGCGCGACAAGTCCGGGCGGGGCCGGCACGCGAGCCAGGACGCCGCGGCCGCCCGGCCGACCTTCGTGGGGGGTGTGCAGAACGGCCGTGGCGCCGTGGTGTTCGACGGCCTCGACGACACGATGCGCCTCGCCGCCGCCCCGCTGAGCTCGCAGCAGAACACTGCGGTCGTGGTGGCCACCACGACCGCGACCACCAACCCGACCGTGGGGTTCCCGGCCCGCGAGGTTCTGTCGAACTGGACGACGTCGAACTCGGTGACCTCGTACTTCCTCGGGGTGACGGACGTGACCCGGGTGCGGTTCTCGGATGCGTTCGCGAGCGCGGGCACCGTGCCGACCGGTCAGCCCCTCGTGCTGTCGGCCGAGGCGACGGCCACCGACGCCGTGACCCGCCTCCACGGCGCGGTCCTGGCGAGCCGCGGCGCGCCGCTGACCCCCCGGGACCTGTCCGGGCCGTGGGTGATCGGCAGCCAGGGGGCGTACGCCTCGTGGCCCCTGGAGTACTGGCAGGGCCCGATCAACGAGGTGGTCCTCGTCGACGCGGCGATGGCGACGATCGACCGGCAGCGCATCGAGGGCTACCTGGCGTGGAAGTGGGGCACCGTCGACCGGCTCCCGGCCGGTCACCCGTTCCTCACCGCGCCGCCGATGCGCACCGTGCCGGGCGCCCCGCTCGGTGTGCAGGTCACCCCCGGCGACGGGTCGGTCACCGTGTCGTGGACGGCGCCGGCCCACACCGGTGGTGCACCGCTGTCCGGGTACACGGCGACGGTCTCCGCCGCGGCGCAGGCCTTCGGGCAGTCCTGCAGCACGAGCGGGGCCACCTCGTGCACGATCACCGGGCTGTCGAACGGGTACCCGTACGTGGTGCGGGTGACGGCCTCGACCACGGCGGCCACGGGCGCGGCGTCGGTGCCGTCGGTGGTGGTGGTGCCCCGCACGACCCCGGCGGCGCCCGGGGCGCCGACGGTGACCCGCACCGGGTCGACGGCCTCGGTCGGCGTCCCCCGCCTCGAGGCGACGATGCTCGCCGATCCGACGCTGATCACCGCGACACGCGAGCAATGGGACACCTCGCGGGCGTTGATCCCGATGCTCGACGGCGTGTCGTACCGGCTGAGCGCCGACCTCCGGGCCGACGCGGTGTCGGGGGGCTCGTTCCTCGGCTATGCGAACTACGACCTGACCGGTTCGTGGATCGGGCTGCAGAACCAGGGTCTCGGGTATACCTACACGACCCTGGCGCGCGACCTGCGCCCGGGCGACACCACGTTCCGGCTGGCCTCCACGGCCAACTGGTATGCCGGTCCGAACAGTTGGACCCGGAACATGGTCTTCCTCGACTACCAGGACGGGTTCGGCACGTCGTACCCCGGCAACGGGTACTCGCAGTGGGCGTCGGTCCCCTTCGAGGGGACGTGGAACGAAGGCGGGATCGACGCGGCGACCGGCACCGTGACCCTGCGGTCCCCCTGGGGGCTCGTCAACCCGCGGCGGGCCGACGGGGTGTGGCCCGCCGGCACCCGGGTGGCCAACTCGAGTCACAACAGCACGTACAGCTACGTGGCGCTCGCCGGTTCCTCACCGACGGCGTGGACGACCTTCACGGGCATCGCCGCCGGCCGCGACGCGCAGGTGGGCGACGTCAACCCGATGCGCTACGACGTCGCCCGGCCCGGCTCGAGCTACCTGACGTTCCTGTGGGGGGTCAACCACATCGGGGGCACGACCCCGACCTACCTGCGGAACCAGACGATCGTCGCGCTCGACGTCTCGGGCGGGGCGAAGGTGAGCGGCTACACCGTCGAGGCGGGCCCGGGCGGGCCGAGTTGCACGGTGGTGCCGCCGGCGACGTCGTGCACGATCGAGGGGCTGTCCGAAGGGGTGTCGTATGCGTTCCGGGCCCGGGCCGCGAACGCCGCCGGCGCCGGTCCGTGGGGCGCGGCCACCGAGGCGCCGGGCCGCCCGACCGCCGTCTCGGCGTCGGCCACCGAGGCCGCGGTGTCCACCGTGGCGATCCCGGGCGCCGTGTCGCTCGGCGGATCGGCCTTCGACGCTGCCGGCAACCTGTACGTGGCCGACGCCGGTGCGCACGTGATCCGCCGGGTCACCCCGGCCGGGGTCGCGTCGGTGTTCGCGGGGTCGGGGACGCCGGGCTTCGCCGACGGCGCGACGGCCTCGTTCTGCAGCCCGAGCGACGTCGCCGTCGACGCGGCAGGCAACGTGCTCGTGGCCGACACCTGCAACCACCGGATCCGGCGCATCACGCCGGCCGGGGTCGTGTCGACGGTGGCCGGCTCCGGGGCGACCACCCAGGCCGACGGCACGGGCATCGCGGCCTCGTTCCGCAACCCGGCCGGGGTGGCCGTCGGCCCGGACGGTTCGATCGTCGTCGGCGAGTACGGCGACGACCAGCCGGGCGGCACCGGTCGGGTGCGGCGCATCTCCCCGGCCGGGGTCGTGTCGACGGTGGCCGCGCTGAACCGGGCGCGCGGCGTCGCCGTCGACCCGGCCAACGACATCTACGCCGCCGTCGGCGCCTCCGATGCGATCTACCGGGTCACGCCGGCCGGTGCGGTCTCGCTCGTCGCCGGGACCGGTGGCATGGGATTCGCCGACGGCCCGGCGTTGTCGGCCCGGGTGAACTTCCCGACCGACGTGGCGCTCGACGCCGCCGGCAACCTGTACGTGGCCGATCTGGGGAACCGCCGGGTTCGAGTGCTCGGCAGCGCGGGCACGCTGCGCACCGTAGCGGGCACCGGGGCGACCGGCTCGGCCGACGGGCTCGGGACGACCGCGACGCTCACCGGCCCGCTCGGGGTCGCGGTCGCCCCGTCGGGCGCCGTGATGGTCGGCGACGGTGCCGGGCTGCTGCGTCGCATCGACCCGGCGGGCGCGGGCCGGGTGACGGTCTCGTGGAGCCCGCCGAGCGGGGGCGCAGCGATCCTGGGCCACACCGTCGAGTACTCGACCTCGCCGAGCTTCGCGACGGTGTCGGGCCGGGTGGAGGTGGCCCGGCCGCCGGCAGTGCTCACCGGACTGGCCGACGGCACCCCGGTGTACGTGCGGGTCCAGGCCCGCAGCTCCGTCGGCGCCGGTACGTGGAGCGACCCGGTCGCGGCGACCCCGCGCGGGGTGCCCTACGGGGTGAGCAACGAGGGTCTCGTCGGCTGGTGGAAGCTCGACGAATCCACCGGGACGACGGTGACCGACGCCAGCGGGGCGGGGAACCACGCCACGGCGGTCGGCGCGCCGGCGCTCGGGGTCACCGCGGTGCGCGGCACCGGCTCCACGTTCGCGGCGGCGGCCGGCACCCGGGTGGAGGTCCCGGTGTCGGCCGACCTGGCGGCCGCGTCCGCGGGCGACGTGACGATCGCATTGTGGGTGCGGCCCAACAGCCAGGCCAACAGCTGGCGCACCCTGTACCAGCACGACCGGTCCCCCGGCCTGTGGCTCCACCCGAGCACCAACCGGGTGCGCGTGCACGCCTCCGTCGACGGCGTCGAGCGTTTCGTCGACACCGCCGCCGCCCTGCCCGCCGACTCGTGGTCGCACGTCGCGTTCGTGCGCAGCGGTTCGAGCTACCGCCTGTACGTCAACGGGGTGCGCGACGGCTCGAACACGTTCGCCGGGGCGATCAACCCGGCCGGCTCGGCCACGATCACCCTCGGGGGCAGCACGTTCTACGCCCAGTCGCGGGCCTCGCTCGACGACGTGCAGGTGTTCCGCCGGGCGCTGACGGACCGGGAGATCCAGCGGTTGGGTCCGGCCCAGGCCGGACCGGCCATCGCCACCCCGCCGGGCGCGATCGCCCCGGTGGTCCACTGCCGGTTCGCGGCCGACTGTGCCGCCCTCGCGGGCAGCCCTCCGGCCGGTGCGTACCAGTTCGCGTTCGAGGCGGTGGCCGGCGCGAGCTACCGGGTGGTCGGCCTGGCCGTCGACGGCTCCTCGACGTCGTGGGATTCGGGCACCGAACTCGGGGGCCTCACGGTGTCGAGCCCGACGGCCGGCGTCGGTGTGAGCGCGGGGGTGGTCACCACCAGCGCGGCGGGCCGGGTGGTGGTCACCGTCGCCGGTGCCCCCGTCGACACCCCGGTGGTCTTCACCGTCACCCGGGTCGACGGCGGGGCGGCCGCCGCGGGCGCCCGGGCGTTGGTCCCGCTGTCGCGCCCGTCGGCGACCGACGTGCTCGCCGTCTTCACGACCCCGGGCACGGCGCGTTTCACCGTCCCGACGCCGGGCACGGTCCGCTACATCGTCGTCGGCGGCGGTGGTGGCGGCGGCGCCGGGGCGAACGGGGTCGGCGGCGGCGGTGCCGGTGCGGGCGGTGTGCGCTCGGGCACGCTCGCCGTGGGAGCCGGTGCGACCTCGGTGGTGGTGGGCGCCGGCGGCGCCGGTGGCGTCAGCACGACCCGGTCGGCCGACGGTCAGGCCTCCTCGTTCGGGACGCTGAGTGCCGCGGGCGGTGGGCGCGGCGGGCGCGGCGGTCATCTCGGGCTCGGCTGCCCGGCGGCGGACACCGACGGCGGTGCCGGCGGTTCGGGTGGCGCCGGGGCGTTCTGCGGCAACGGGGTGACCGGCACCTCCGGCACCGGCAACACCCCGGCGGTGTCCCCCGCCCAGGGCTTCGGCGGTGGGGCCCCGAACCTGTCGGACTCCTCGAGCGGTGGCGGCGGCGCCGGCTCGGCCGGTCGGGCTGGCGGCTTCGGCACGGGCGGCAACGGCGGCACCGGCGCGGCCAGCGCGATCACCGGGGTGACGGTGAACTACGGCGGCGGCGGTGGCGGCGGCGGCCGGGGGTCCGGCGCGCCCACCCCGGCCGGCACCGGGGGGACCGGCGGCGGCGGCGCCGGCTCGGTGGCCGGCACCGGCATGTCGGGTGTCGCCGGCTCCGGCGGTGGTGGTGGCGGCGGTTCGGGCGGTGCCGGCGGCAGCGGCTTCAGCGAGGGCCCCGGTGGCGGTGCGGGCGGGTCCGGGATCGTGGTGGTGCGGCGCAGCGCGCCCGCCGTCGTCAGCACGTTCCTGTCGGATCTGCAGCCCAACGCCCCGGCGTGGGGTTCGTTCGGCTCGGGTTACCCGTACCTGAACCGTGACCGGGCCGAGAACGGTGCGGCGCTGAAGAAGGCGGGCGTCGTCTACGCCAAGGGTGTCCTCACCCATCCGGGCTCCGGCTGCACGTACAAGGTCGCGAACGACGGCATCTGCACGCAGTCCTGGGCGATCGACGGCGCCACGTCGTTCAAGGCCCGGATCGCCATCGACGAGGGCACCTACGACACCCTTTACGGCAACGGCGTCGTGTTCTCCGTGTACCTCGACGGCAACCTCGCCTACCAGAGCGGCACGATGCTGCAGGCGAGCGCACCGATCGATCTCGACCTCGACACCACGGGCCGCACCACCCTGACCCTCGGCGTGCACCCCGTCGCCGGGGAGATCTCCTACGACCATTCGGTCTGGTACAACGCCCGGCTCGAGCGCACCGTCACCGCCGGGACCGATCCGGGCCTCGTGGGCCACTGGACCTTCGACGACGGCGCGGGCACGACGGTGGTCGATGCGAGCGGCAACGGGAACAACGGGACGCTCGTGAACGCCGATCCCTCGACGGCATGGGTGCCGGGCCGGGTGGGCGGGGCGCTCGCCCTCGACGGGGTGAACGACTTCGTGAACCTCGGGAACTCCTCGAGGTTCAACTTCAACAACAAGAGCTTCACCATCGCCCTGTGGGGGTCGGGAGCCGTCGCGAACGGCACGTTCGTGGTCGCGAAGGGTCGCGGGGCCTGGCAGGGGTGGGACCTCTCCGGCGCCCAGGCCACCGTCGGCGACGCCGACAGCGGGGTGCAGGGGTTCCTGCAGGGTCCCTCGGGGTCCGGGGCGTCGTTCTTCTCGGCCGGCGTCTGGAGCCATGCGGCGGTCACCGTCGACGTCGCCAACCTACGGATGACGTTGTACCGCAACGGCATCAAGGACCGCGAGGTGCCCATCACCACCGCGGTGTCGAGCCAGTACGGCACCGTGAACCTCGCCGACGTGAACATGGCGGCGAACGATCTGCTCGTCGGGACGCGTGCCGACGGCGCGACCGGGCCGTGGTTCGGCGGCCGGGTCGACGATCTGCGCCTCTACGACCGGGCGCTGTCGGGGGCCGAGGTGGCCGAGCTCGCCCAGGTGCCCTCGGCCTACGGGGTGTCGGGCCCGTCGATGTGGATCGACGCCTCCGACCTCGACGGCAACTCGACGACCGTCGGCGAGCCGGCGGTGGGCACGAGCGTGTTGCAGGCCAACGACCGATCCGGTGCCGGCACCCACTTCGTCTCGGATCCCACCGTCGCCGCGGACCGTCCGGTGAGCACCCGGGTGTGGGGGTTCCGGTATCCGGTGCTGCGGTTCTCCACCACGCAGTGGATGCGCACGCTCAACCGGTTCGACCTGGCCGGGTCGATGACGGTGGTCTACCTGGCTGCGCCGCGCTCGTCGTCGTCGTCGATGACGCGGGCGTTGCAGGGCGTCGGCAACAACTGGCTGCTCGGCTGGAGCGACAATGCGAGCGACCGGGCGTTCTTCGAAGGCTGGGTGCACCAGGGCTGGAGTGCGAAGCCGCCGACGCCCACGGTGTACTCGGCGGTGATCCGCGGCCCGGGTCAGCCCTCGAGCGTGTTCCGAGACGGTTCGCTGTTGTCGTCGAACACCGGTGGGGTGACCGGCCCCAATGGCCTGTCGTTCAACAAGGGCCTGTACTCGACGACGTCGGGGAACGCGAACGCGGAGATCGACGTGGCCGAGGTGCTGGTGTTCCCCCGGGCCTTGAGCGACGCCGAGCGCGCCACGGTCGAGACGGCGTTGCGCGACAAGTGGCTCACCTCGCGCAACCCGTCGCCTGCGGTGTCGGCGTACGGCGTGGCCGAACCCGGCCTGTGGGTCGACGCCTCCGATCTCGACGGCGACGGGAGCGCGGCGAACGAACCCGGGGTCGGTTCCAGCGTCGGCCGTATGGCCGACAAGTCGGGCTTCGGCCGGGAGTTCGTGTCGGGCACGGCGGCGCAGCAGCCGGTCCGCACGAGCGTGGCGTCGTTCCGGCTCCCGGTGCTGCGGTTCGCAGCGACGCAGTGGATGCAGCACGCCGGCACCCGGTTCGACAGCCCGTCGACCGTCGTCTACGTCGCCCGGCCGCAATCGACGACGGGCACGGGGCGCATCCTGCAGGCCCGGGCCAACAACTGGTTGCTCGGCTGGTGGAACGGCCGGTCCGACAGCGCCTACTTCGACGGCTGGGTCAACCAGGGCTCGACCTCGGTGGCGGCCACCCCGCAGGTGTACACGGCGGTCGTGCCCGGTTCGGGCCAGGCCTCCAGCGTGTACCGCAACGGCGTCCTCGTGGCCGCCAACACCGGCGGGGTCACCGGACCCGACGGGCTCACGGTGAACAACGGGCCGTACGGCGAGGTGACCGCGACCGACCTCGCCGAGATCGTGGTGTTCCCCCGCGCCCTGAGCGACGCCGAGCGAACCGCCGTCGAGCAAGCCCTCCTCGCCAAGTGGATTCCCCAGGTGCCGGTGCGCGACGGACTGGTGCTGTCGGTCGACGCCAACGACCGAGGTTCGATGACCACCGACGCCGGCGGGTCCTCGCGCGTCACCCAGGCCGGTCAGTCCGTGTGCCGGTGGGCCGATCGATCGGGACTCGTCAGCCACTTCACGCAGACCACCACCGCGCAGTGCCCCACGTACGGTGTCGACGCCGCCGGCGGGTTCGTGCAGTTCACCGCCAACGGTTGGCTCGGTACCTCCGTACCGCTGGCCCCCGACGCGAGCGTGTTCGCCGTCGTCGAGAGCAACACGACGTCGTTCAACACGCACGGCTGGATCGTCTCGGCTCGCGGCCCCAACGGCCTGCTCATCCATCCATCCGAAGCGTCGACCGCGAACCAGACCTACGTCGTCAACCGGGACGGCAGCTGGGCCGGCCTCGGAAACGACGTCGTGGTGCCCACCGCCCGGAACCTGTACGAGCTGACCGTCGCCGGCACGGCCGACAGCACCGGGGTGGTCGGTGTCAACGGCGCCGTGCGGCCCTTTGCGGTCGGGGGGCACGCGCGCACGGCCGGCATGGTCCCGCTCGACATCGGTCGTGACCAGTGCTGCGGCGTCCGCCACGGCGATGGTCGCTACCGCGAGGTGCTCGTCTTCGACCGGGCCCTGAGCCCCGGGGAACGCCAGCAGGTCGAGGGGTATCTCGCCTGGAAGTGGGGTGTCGCCGGTTCGCTGCCGGCCGACCACCCGCACCGCCTCGTCGCCCCGTCGAACCCGCCGATCGCCGCGAGCGTTCCCGCCGCGCCGTCGCAGGTGACCCTAGCGCCGAGCAGCGGGCAGCTGGCCGTGTCGTGGTCGCCGTCGGCGACCGACGGCGGAGCGATCGTGACCGACTACGTCGTGCAGTACTCCACGTCGTCCACGTTCTCGACCTTCGCCTCGACGACGGTGGCGGCCACGCAGGCCACGATCACCGGCCTGGCCAACGGATCCCTGCAGTACGTGCGGGTACGGGCCCGCAACGCGGCCGGGACGAGCCCGTGGTCACCGGTCGTCAGCGCGCCGGCGTTGCAGGCGACGACCTGCCGGAACGCGCTCACCGTCTGGCCGCAGGCGCCGAGCGGCACCTACACCCTCTACCCGGCGGGCGCGGCGATCTCGGCGTACTGCGACATGACGACCGACGGTGGTGGCTGGACGCTCGTGTCTTTCGTCGACGACCGGGACTCGGGGCTCAACCGGTGGGCCGTGCTGCACGACTGTGCCGCTCCGGCCGTGTCGTGCGCGAGCACCGACTTCTCCTCGACGTTCCGCACGGCGGCCAACGAGATCCTGATCCCGGCGGCGTCGGAGGTCGCGTTCAGCACCACCGCCGACACCGCCGCGCGGGTCAACGCCGGCCGCCCGCTCGGGCAGTGGAGCTGGAGTTGGCGGTGCGGTCGGCCGGCCGGCCTCGATGCCGCCTGGATCCGCACGTCCGGGCCGCGCGGGGCCGCGTCGTTGGCCCTGTCGTGCACGGTGCTCACCCAGACCGGCACCACGTTCCCGGCCTCGTTCACCCAGCGGCTCTGGTACGGCCGCAAGGACGATCAGATCAACTCGTTCATGGTCGCGGAGGATACCTATTTCTCCTCCCACCACACGTACTTCTACCCGGACTGGTCGAGCTGCCAGGACACCCCGATGCTCCACACCTTCGAGTCCGACGCCCCCACCTCCCCTTCGCTCGACCCCACCGGCGAGTATCGCGGCATGACCCGGGCGGTGGCCCGTTCGTCGTCGGCCGCAGCGTCCCCGGCGCACTCGTGCCGGTTCGCGAGCGTCGCCGCGTACCAGTACCAGGATGGCAGTCGGGCGCCGGTGGAAGCGGCCGTCTGGGTCCGGTGAACCCTGCCGGAGCCTTGCCTCCTCGGCGTCTCCGTCCCCTTGATCCGACGTCCCGGGGTGCCGATCGTGGAGCCGTGACGCCCGGGCTGTTCGAGACCGTCTCGCAGTTCCCGTGGTACGGGTGGCTGGCCGTGGCCTCCGGGCTCGGGCTGGTCGGCTACACGATCGCGCACCTGTCGGGCCGCTGGCACGGCTTCGCCATCGCCGGCTGCCTGCTCCTGGCGGCGCCCACGTCGTGGTTCACCTACCGCAACGTCTCGATCGAACGCCGCATGACCGAGGTGGCGCGCCGGTTCACCGGTGACCCGACGGTGTGGGTCAACTGCGCCGGCATGTTCGACGAGCTGCCCCACCTGGGCAAGGCCGGCTGGGCTCAGGTGGTCGATCCGGGCACGGGTGCCGAAGCCCATCTGAAGGCCGAGCAGTGCGATGCGCTGCGCTCCTGGCTCGGCGGCTCGCCGTCGAGTGCCGCGTCGTTCGACGAGATGCTCGCCCTGCACGTCTACGTGCACGAGATCGTCCACCTGTCCGGGGTCCTCGACGAGGCGCAGACCGACTGCACCGCCATGCAGCGCACCGCCGAGGTCGCCCGGCTCTTCGGGGGCAGCGACGCCTGGCGCACCGCCGGGGCGGCGCTCGCCGCCCGCTACTTCGCCGAGGTCTACCCGCGCATGCCCGACGCCTACCGCTCGACGGAGTGCCGGCCCGGTGGTCGACTCGACCGCACCCCCGCCGACGGCCGGTTCCCCTGATCCCTCCGCCTCACCCGCCCATCGGGTGGGCGATGCCGGCCGCCGCGTAGGCGTCGGCCTCGTCGAGGGTCTCGCGAGCCAGCAGCGCCGCGGCGAGCGCGTCGAGTTGGTCCCGGTGGGCGGCGAGCAGGGCCGAAGCCTCGACGTAACAGGCCTCCACGAGCACCCGGACCTCGTCGTCGACGAGCTGGCGCGTCGCCTCCGACGGGGCGCGCGGATCGCCGGGGAACCAGGTGTCGCCCGCCGGGTTGGGCAGCACGCTCAACGGCCCGACCGCGTCCGACATCCCCCAGCGGCCCACCATCTGGCGGGCGATCGAGGTGACGTGCTCGAGGTCGGACTCGGCCCCGGTGGTCACGTTGCCGAACACCAACTCCTCGGCGGCGCGGCCGCCGAGGGCGCCGGTGATCCGGCCCTTCAGGTAGGTGGCGTCCACGCCGTAGCGGTCGGTGGACGGGGCCTGGAACGTCACCCCGAGCGCCTGACCCCGCGGGATGATCGACACCTTTCGCACCGGGTCGGCGCCGGGCAGCAGCATGCCGAGCAGCGCGTGGCCGCCCTCGTGGTAGGCGGTGCGTCGGCGCTCGTCGTCGGTGAGGGTGATGCGCCGCTCGGCGCCGAGCACGATCTTCTCCAAGGCGTCGGTGAAGTCCGCGTAGGCGAGCTCCTCGTGGTCACGCTTGGCGGCGAGGAGCGCTGCTTCGTTGACGAGGTTCTTCAGGTCGGCACCGACCATGCCTGGTGTGGCGGCAGCGAGCGCCGTGAGCGACACGTCGGGGCCGAGGGGCACGTGGCGGGTGTGGACCCGCAGGATCGCCTCGCGCCCGGTGATGTCGGGCGGGTTCACCACGATCCGCCGGTCGAACCGGCCGGCTCGCAGCAGCGCCGGGTCGAGCACGTCGGCCCGGTTCGTTGCGGCGACAACGATCACGCCCTCGGAGCCGGTGAACCCGTCCATCTCGGTGAGGATCTGGTTGAGGGTCTGTTCGCGCTCGTCCACGCCGCCGAGGCTCGCGCCGCCGCCCCGGGCCCGGCCGATGGCGTCGAGCTCGTCGATGAAGATGATCGCCGGGGCCACCTTCTTGGCCTGGTCGAACAGGTCGCGCACCCGGCTCGCCCCGACCCCCACGATCATCTCGATGAACTCCGACGCCGACGCCGAGAAGAACGGCACGCCCGCTTCGCCGGCCAGCGCCCGGGCCAGCAGCGTCTTGCCGGTGCCCGGCGGCCCCGACAGCAGCACCCCGCGCGGGAGCTGCGCGCCGACCTTGCGGAACCGCTCGGGGTCGCGCAGGAACTCGACGATCTCGATGACCTGTTCTTCGACCTCGTCGATGCCGGCGACGTCGGCGAACGTGGTGCGGGTGCCACCGTTGGCGTCCACCCGCACCGCCTTGGACCGCCCGATCCCACCGAGGCCGCCGGTGCCGGCCATGCCTCGGGTGAAGGCCCGGCTGGCGAACAGCAGCAGCCCCACGAACAGCAGCGTCGGCCCGAAGTTGACCAGCAGCGTCTGCCACAGCGGGACCTCGGTGTACAGCGAGGTGGCGCTCACCTCGACGCCCTTGGCCTGGAGACGGGCGAACAGGTCGTCGTCGGCGAACGAGGGCCGCTCGGTGTCGAACTGCGAGACCGTGACCGTGGTCGGCTCCGCGCCGTCGACCGCGATCGGGGCCGGGGTGCGCAGCTCGCCCTGGATGGTGTCGCCCTTGGCGCTGATCCGCGTCACGTTGCCGGCGTCGAGCTGGGCGAGGAACTGGGTGTAGGCGATCGTGGTCGGGCCCTCCTCGGCGGTGAGGAACGACCCGATCGCCCAGTTGGCCACGAGCAGGCCGACGATGAGCAGCCACCACCGGGCTCGGCGCAACGGGTTGGTGGGGCCGGTGGGGCCTTGCGGCCGGCACGGTCCGGGGGCGGCGGAGGTGAGGGGAGCGACGGCATCGGCTCCGGCATGCTCGAGCGGCGCGAACATGCCGTCATGAGCGCCGCCGCCGTGTCCCGGTTCCCCGTGCCCGACCTCGCCGAGCTGCCCGAGGACATCCGGTCCCGCATCGAAGCGGTGCAGGCCAAGTCGGGCTTCGTGCCCAACGTGTTCCTGGCGCTCGCGCACCGCCCGGACGAGTGGCGGGCATTCTTCGCCTACCACGACGCGCTGATGGAGCGCGAGGGCGGGCTCACCAAGGCCGAGCGGGAGATGATCGTGGTTGCCACCTCGGCCGCGAACGACTGCCTCTACTGCGTGGTCGCCCACGGGGCGATCCTGCGTATCCGGGCGAAGTCGCCCACGATCGCCGACGAACTCGCCATCAACTGGCGCGGCGCGGCGATCACCGAGCGGCAGCGGGCGATGCTCGCGTTCGCCGTCACGCTCGCCCGCACCCCCGAGGCCATCGAGTCCGAGGATCTCGAGGTGTTGCGCCGCAACGGGTTCACCGACGACGAGATCTGGGACATCGGGGCGATCACCGGGCTGTTCGCGCTGTCGAACCGCCTGGCCCACCTGTCGGCCATGCAGCCCAACGCCGAGTTCTTCCTGATGGGGCGGATCCCGAAGGGGTAGGGTCCCGGTCTCCTCGGGGAAGGGGTACCACATGCTGTTCGAACTGCGCCGGTACGAAGCCCAGCCGGGCAAGCGCGACGAGCTCGTCGAGATCATGGATGGCGAGGTCATCCCGTTCCAGGCCGGCCAGGGCATGGCCATCCTGGGGAGCTGGGTCGACGAGGAGAACCCGGACGTCTACGTGTGGTTGCGCCGGTTCGACTCCGAGGAGGACCGAAAGGCGTTGTACGCCAAGGTCTACGAGTCCGACCACTGGAAGCAGCACCTCGCGCCGCGGTTCCCGGCGATCCTGCGCCGCGAGAGCATCCAGGTGACGCGCCTGGTGCCCACGCGCAGCTCGCTCATCCGCTGAGCGGCGAGCTCAGCGGGCCCACGCGATACGCCCCAGCTCCACCGGGGCCGACAGGCCCGGGTGCGAGGGCAGCACGCGCACGGTGAAGCCGTAGCGGCCGTTGCGCTCGCAGTGGAACGACCCCTCGTAGACGGCGGGACCGCCGTCGGGCCGGTCCGTGCAGGCGAGCGACACCACCGCGGGGGCGACGAGTTCGTCGCCCTGGCCCACCTGGCCGTGGACGAGTTGCACCTCGACGTCGTGCGGCTGCAGCCGGCCGAGGTCGACCTCGACGCGCACGTCGCGCCGCACGCCCAGTTCGGCCGAGGCGGTGTCGGCATGGACCGCCTGCACGTTGACGGCGGGCCAGGCCTCGGTCACGGCGTGCTTCCAGCGGGCCAGGTCGCGGGCTTGCCGGGCGTCGTCGGCCACCATCGCGTCGGCCCCGGCGGCCGCCGGCTCGTAGAGCCGCTCGACGTACTCGCGCACCATCCGGTTCGCGGTGACCACCGGGCCGAGCGACGCGAAGTTGTGCTTCACCCGCCGCATCCAGCGCCGCGGGACCGGACCCTCGGTGCGCACGTAGTACAGCGGGACGATCTGGTGTTCGAGGAGGTCGAAGAGGCTGTCGGCCTCGATGCGGTCGCGCACCGTGAGGTCCTCGACGCCCTCGACCGAGGAGATGGCCCAGCCGTTGGCGCCGTCGAAGCACTCGTCCCACCAGCCGTCGAGGATCGAGCAGTTGAGCGTGCCGTTGAGCGCCGCCTTCATGCCCGAGGTCCCGCAGGCTTCCTGGGGTCGCCGGGGGGTGTTGAGCCAGATGTCGCAGCCCTGGTAGAGCGCCCGGGCGATGGCGATGTCGTAGTCCTCGACGAACACGAAGCGGTGCCGGACCCCGAGCTCGTTGGCCCACGACTGGATCTCCTGGATCAGCCGCTTTCCGAGGTCGTCGGCGGGGTGGGCCTTGCCGGCGAACACGAACTGCACCGGCTTGTCCGCCGACAGCAGCAACGCCTTGAGCCGATCCGGTTGCGAGAGCAACAACGTCGCGCGCTTGTAGGTGGCGAAGCGCCGGGCGAAGCCGATGGTCAGCACCCGGGGATCGAGCACGGTGGCACACCAGGCCACGTCGCTCGTCGACATCCCCTGCGCGACTCGGGCGGCGGCCAGGCGTTGGCGGACGGTCGAGATCATCCGGTCCTTGGCCTGCTCCTTGGCCCGCCACAGCTCGTCGTCGCGAGCGTCCTCCACCCGGGCCCAGTCGGCGGCGGCCGCGCCGTCCCACTCCGGCAGCACGTAGCGCGACAGCAGGTCGCCGAACTCGGGAGCGACCCAGGTGGGGGCGTGCACGCCGTTGGTCACCGAGGTGATCGGGACCTCGTCGAGCGGCACGTCGGGCCACAGCCCGGCGAACATCGAGCGGCTCACCGACCCGTGCAGCGCGGCGACGCCGTTCGAGCGGGCGGCGAGGCGCAGGCCCATGACGGCCATGTTGAACCGGCCGTCGGGTTCGTCGTCGCGCTGGCCGAGCGCGAACAGCTCGTCGAACGCCAGGCCGCACTGCTGCGCGAAGCCGCCGAAGTAACGCTCCATCAGCTCGCGGGAGAACCGGTCGATGCCGGCGGGGACGGGGGTGTGCGTCGTGAACAACCCGCCGGCGCGCACCGCCTCGAGCGCCTCGTCGAAGCGCAGCCCGCTCGCGACGAGCTGGCGGGCCCGCTCCAGGCCGAGGAAGCCCGCGTGGCCCTCGTTGGTGTGGAACACCTGCGCGTCGAGGCCGAGCGCCTGCAACGCCCGCACGCCGCCGATGCCGAGCACGATCTCCTGGCGGATCCGGTGCTCGGTGTCGCCGCCGTAGAGCCGGTCGGTGACCGACCGGGACGCGGGTGAGTTCTCCTCGACGTCGGCGTCGAGCAGGTACAGCCGGGTGCGTCCGACGTCGGCTCGCCAGACCCGCGCGACGCAAGCCTCGCCGGCGAGCTCGACGGTCACGCGCACGCCGGTCTCGAGCGTGAGGGCCATCGCGTACGGGTCGAGCGTGGGGAACCGCTCCTGCTGCCAGCCGTCGAGCGAGAGGCTCTGGCGGAAGTACCCGTTGCGGTAGAAGAGCCCCACCCCCACGAGCGGCACCGCGAGGTCGCTGGCCGCCTTGAGGTGGTCGCCGGCGAGCACCCCGAGCCCGCCGGAGTACTGCGGCAGCGCCTCGGAGATCCCGAACTCCGGCGAGAAGTAGGCGACGAGGCGCAGCGGGCTGCGGCCGTGGTCGCGCTGGTGGAACCAGCCCGGCCGGCGCAGCTCGTCGTCGAGGTCGTCGGCCACCTCGTCGAGGTAGCGCAGGAAGCCGGCGTCGACGGCGAGCGCCTCGAGCCGGGCGGCCGGCACCGTCCCGAGGAGGCGGACCGGGTCGTGGCTCGTCGCGTCCCACCCGTCGGGGTCCACCCAGCGGAACAGGTCGCGTGTCGCGGCGTCCCAGGACCAGCGCAGGTTCATCGCCAGCCGGGCGAGGGGCGAGAGCGACTCGGGGAGCCGGGGTTGGACGGCGAAGCTGCGCAGCGCTCTCACGGGCAACCGACGCTAGACGACCCTGACCGCCGCCGATCGGCGCTCAGGTCACGGTTCGGTGAACAGCGTGGGATGCCAGCGCGCGGCGGTAGACGGCGACGGTGGCGTCGGCGACGGTGGTCCAGTCGTAGCGCTCGGCCACCAGGGTTAGGCCGCGATCCACGGCCGCTGCGGCGGTCGACGGGTCCAGGGCTCGCTCGACGGCCGCGGCGAGGCCGTCGGGGTCGCCGGGGGTGAACAGCTCGGCGGCGCCGGTTCCGTCGAGGACCTCGGCCAGGCCCCCGGTGGCCGCGGCGACGACGGGTGTGCCGGCCGCGAGGGCCTCGAGGGCGACGATCCCGAACGGTTCGTAGAGCGACGGCACGACGGCGACATCGGCCCGGTGGAGGAGGCCGACGAGCTCGCCGTCGGGGACGAACCCGGTGAAGTGCACCCGGTCGTCCACCCCGAGGCGCCGGGCGAGATCGCGGAGGTCGTCGAGGTAGCTCCCCTTGCCGGCGATCACCACCCGGATGCCCGGCCGGCTCCGCCGCAGCCGGCCGAGCGCGAGCAGCAGGGTCTGGAATCCCTTCTCGTACTGCACCCGGCCCCACGCGACCACCAGGGGCCCGCCGTCGGCGCCGGCCGGCCGGGCCGGCCGGGCCGGCGGGGCCGCAGGAGCCGGCGGGGCCGCCCAGTGGGTGGCGTCGACGCCGTTGGGCACGAGGTGGACCTTGTCCGGCGGCAGCGTGAAGGCGTCGACCACCTCGCGGGCCATGTACCCCGAGCAGCAGATCACCTCTCGGGCCTGGTAGGTGAGCCACCACTCGACGGCGTTGATCGCCGCGGACCGGCCCGGGTGGACCGTGCCCCCGCTGCGCCCCCTCTCGGTGGCATGGACGGTGGCCACGAGCGGCACTTGCCACCGGGCCCGCAGGCCGTCGCCGGTCCAGGCGACCAGCCAGTCGTGGGCGTGCACCACCTCGGCCTGCCAGTCCCCGAGCCGTTCGGCGGCGACGAGAAGCTGGTGGTTGGCCGAGGCCATTCGGGCGACGAGATCGTCCTCGGGGAGCCAGGGCAGATCGGTGCGCGCTCGCAGGACCCGCAGACGCCCGGCGGGCGTGGGGAGGTGCTCGAGATCGGGGACGTCGGGGTGATGGAGCGTGAGCACGACCACGTCGTGGCCTCGGTGGGCGAGGCCGTGCGACAGCCCGTGCACCGCTGATGCGAGCCCGCCGACCACGAGCGGCGGGTACTCCCAGGACACGAGCGCGACCCGCACGGCGCTCGACGCTATCGCCGGTCGCCGTGCGCGTTCAGGGGCCCTCCAGCGCGATCTGCGCCACCGGCGTCCACCGGTAGGTGCGGTCCTGTCGCCGTACCTCGAGCAGGTGCAGCGCGTCGAAGCGGGTCGGCGGGAGGCGGTCCGCTCCGTCGCGCCGGGCGTCGTCGAGCTGCGCCTCGAGTTCGGCGCCGTCGAACTCCGCGCCGGCGTAGGCGACGGTGACGTGCGGCCGGAACGGCTTGTCCGTGCGGGTGCGCCGCCACGGCCCGACGGCGGCCGCGACGGCGGCGAACACGGCGGCGAACGGCGCCTCGGGTTCGAGGGCCCACAGCACGGCCTCCGGCACGACGACGGCGCGTCCTTCGCCGACCGGGGCGGTGAGGCCGGCGACGGCGGCTCGCACCGCCTCGACGAGGTCGTCGAGCTCGCCGGGGGGCACCGGGAGCAAGGACAGCACCGTGGCGTGCAACCACGGCTCGGGTACGGGGTCGAGGCCAGGGCGGCGTAACCGGGTCTGGAGCCGCCGTGCGGGTTCGGCTGCGGTGCGGTCCGGGAGGAGGTACCAGTGGAGCCGGGTCTCGTCGGGAGCCCAGGGGTGGGCATCCCAGTGGGAATGCAGGCGCACCGGCTCGGTCTAGCCGAACCTCGGCGGCGGAAAACGCCGCAGGCGCCGGGGCCGAAAACGCCGCAGGCGCCGGAGGAGGGGTTTCCGGCGCCTGCATCAGGCGTTCCCGGTGAGGTCGGAGGGGGTGACCATCTAGCCGGTTCGCCGTCCACGGGCGTTTGGGGGGGGGGAACCCGTGGGCGTTATGTACTAAGGACGTTACCTGGTCTTCTCCGGATCGTTCGCCATCGGAGCGGAGAAAATCGACGATGAGTCCGGCGACCCAGAACGGGGCTTCCCGATCGGCTCTTCAGGCGAGGCTGCTGCGGGCGTTCCAGCGGTCGCCGACCCGCCGCACGGTGACGAGATCCAGCGGGGAGCCGGTCAGCTCGGCGGCCGGGTCGGCCAGGAACGCCGAGATGTCCCGCGAGCGGCTCGTCAGCGTGTCGGTGCCGACCACGAGCACGGCACACCCACCGACGCCGGCGACGAAGCTGCCGCCGGGCAGGCGTCCGGTCTGGTGGGTCTCGTCGCAGGGAGCCCCGCCGGGCGGCAGCGACGTCACGAATCCGAGCGCGTAACGGGGCACGGCGGTGAACTCGCCCACACGAACCGACCGAGCGGTGAGGGCCTGCACCGCCGCCGCTCGGCGCGCCAGGTCCTCGCCCGCCGGATCGAGGACCTCGAGGCGGGGCCGGCTGCGCGCGGCGCTCTGGAGGGCGCTGAGCGTCCGGGGAAGCGTCCGAACGGCGTCGTCGATGGCCGGGCGCCAGGTCGACAACCATTCGGTGACCCGCCATCCGGCCACGTCGAGGAACGGTGCAGCGAGTCCACCGGCGGCGAAGACCACGGCGAGCGCGGCGTTGCGCACCGTGGCGTCGGCCCGCAACGGGACCAGCTCGACGAGCGTCCAGAACCGTGCGGCGACGGCCACGGCGCGACGGTCGAGCGGTCCGGTCGCCTCGGCGGCGCCGCTCGCCACCGGACCCCGTTCGATCTCGGCGACGAGGGCGAGCACCTCGTCTCGGAACCGCTCGACGGCGACGACGAGCCCGGCGGCGGCGTCCGTGGCCGTCGTCGGCGCCTCGGTGGTCGGCGGCAGGCTCGTCGGGCGGGTGGTCGGGCTCGGCGCGGAGGGCGCCGGGCTCGGCGACGAGGACGGCGCGCTCGGGGCCACCGTCGTTGCGGGGCCCGTCGTCGTCGGGCCCGCCGCCTGCTCGCCGTCGCGGCAGGCCGTCACCCCGAGCGAAACGGTCGCCACCAGCGCCGCCACCGCCCGCCGCGCCGCGATCACGGCGTAGTGGCCGAGATCGCTCCGAGCAGGGCGAGGAACGCGGCCGTGAGCGGGGTCGCAAGCCCGTGGCGGGCGCCGGCGCGCACCACGGCGCCGTAGATGGCGTCCTGCTCCATCGGCACCCGGGCCAGCCGGTCGTAGAGCATCGAGCTGCCGTTGGTGGGCGCGCTGGCGGCGAGCGTGGCGCAGAGCCGGTCGGCGAGGTCGTCGGCCAGCGGGGCGCCCTCGGCCGCTGCGACCGTGGCGCATTCGGCGACGACGGCGCGAGCCAGCGTGGCGATGGCCGGGTCGCGGAACACCTCGAATCGCCGCTCCGTCAACGCGCAGATGCCGTTCACGACGCAGTTCGAGGTCACCTTCGTCCACAGCTCGACCGGGAACCTCTCGCTGAGGCGCACGTGCGCCTTGGGGTCCGGGAACAGCGCCGCGAGCTGCTCGGCGGCCGGTGACGGCGGCACGATCAACAACCCGGAGGCCTGATGCTGCACGTGCCCGGGCGCGAGCAGCTCCGCCCCGCAATACACGACGGCCGGTACGACGGCGGCGTCGCCCACGTACGGCCGCACCCGGGCCTCGTGCTCGGTCCCGTTGTGCAGCACGGCGATCGCGGTGCCGGGTCCGACGAGGCTGCGCAGCCAGCCGGCCGCGCCCTCGGTCTGGTGGGCCTTGGTCGCGAGCAGCACCCAGTCGACCGGCTCGAGCCCGGCCGGGTCGGTGGCGACAAGAGGCCGGCTGCGCAGGACCACCCCGTCGTCGCGCTCGACGACGAGCTCTTCGAACGGGCGCCGCACGCACAGCGTCACCGACGCGGTACCGGCCTCGAGCATATGGGCGGCGAAGTACGAGCCGACGGCGCCGGCACCCACGACCGCAACGGAGGTCATGGTCACGACGTTAGGCCCGGCGGCCCTCCCCGGTGGCTCGTTCGCCCCGGTGCCGCCCTACGGTCACACGCCGTGCGGGTGATCAGCTGGAACCTGTGGTGGCGTTTCGGGCCATGGGCCGAGCGCCAGCCCGCGATCGCCGCCACGCTGGCGGCCGAGACCCCGGACGTCGTGTGCCTCCAGGAGGTCTGGGGTGAGCGGGGCGGCGCCGATCAGGCCCACACCCTCGGTGCCGCCCTCGGCCTGCACGTGGCCCGCAGCGACGGGCCCTGGTGGGAGGATGTCGCGTTCGGCAATGCGGTGCTCTCGCGTTGGCCCATCCGGGAGATCGACACGATCCGGTTGCCGCGGCCCGACGGTGAGCCGGGCCATCGCAGCGCCGTCGCCGCCGTGATCGACCACCCGGCCGGCTCGCTCGTCGCCGTGAGCACGCACCTCGATCATCGCTTCGACGCCTCCGGCGCTCGGCTGGCCCAAGTGGCCGCCCTGTGCCGGTTCGTCGAGGGTCTGCGCGCCCGGGTCGATCCGGAGTGGCCGGTCGTCGTCGGTGGCGACCTGAACGCCGTGCCCGACAGCGACGAGGTCCGGGTCCTCACCGGGCGCTCGGCCCCACCGGTGGCCGGTCTGGTGTTCACCGACGCGTGGGAGGTCGTGGGCGACGGCCCGGGTTGGACCTGGCGCGACGACAACCCCTACCTCGGCGACGCGGCCAGGCCGCGCCGCCGGCTCGATTACGTGCTGGTGTCCTGGCCGCGCACCAAGCCGATCGGTCAGCCGCAGCGGGCGTGGCTCGCAGGGTTGGATGCGGTCGACGGCGTACACCCGAGCGATCACGCGGCCGTGGTGGTCGACCTGCGCGAACCTCCGGCCGGCGCCTGAACGTCGGTCGTTCAGGCCAGGGCGCCGAGCAGCGTGCGGCGCACGGCTTCGAGGCTCTCGCGGTCGGTGAGGCGCTGGCCGGGCCCGCCGTCGGGGTCGGGGCGCACCACGTAGAACACGTCCACCACCTCGTGGCCGAGCGTGGTCACGCGGGCCGCCCGGATGTCGAAGCCGGCCCCGGCGAGCGCGCCGGCGAGCCGGTGCAACACCCCCGGGCCGTCCGGGGCGCGGACCTCGACCACGGTCGCGCTGGCGGAGCCGTCGGGATCGACGAAGACCTCGGGCTGGGCCGGCTGGGCGCCCTCACTGCGGCGCTGGCGGTCCCACGAGCGTTCCCGCCGGGCGAGACGCTTGGCGAGGTCGAGTTGCCCGGTGTAGGCGGCCTGCACGTCGGCGGCGATCCGGCCCCAGTCGGGGTCGCCGCCGAAGCGGGCGGCCACCTGGAACCGGTCGAGCGCGACGCCGTCGTCGGTGGTCCGGACCTCGCCGCTGACCACCTCCAGCCCGTGCAGCGACAGCACGCCCGCGACCAGCGCGAACAGCCCGGTGCGGTCGGGCGCAGCGATCGTCACCCGGTCCGCGGCAGCGCGCAGCCTCGCCGTGCCGGTCCGGCGGGCCTCGTGGACGAGCGCGAGGTCGTCCGAGCTCGGGCGCCGGTCGACTGCGGGCGCCGGGACCCCGGCGAGCGCAGCGGCGGCCGCGTGCGTGAGCTGGTCGAGCAGGAGGCGCTTGGAGTCGTTCCACGCCGCAGGGCCGGTGGCGAGGCTGTCGGCCTCGGACAGTGCCCGAAGCAGCGCAAGCGTTTCGGGATCGCGCACGACGTCGACCACGGACTCGATCGTCCGGGGGTCGCTGATGTCGCGCCGAGTCGCCACGGTGGGCAGGAGCAGGTGGTGCTGCTCGAGTGCCACGAGCGTCTCGACGTCGGCGCGCTCGAAGCCCATCCGCCGGGCGATGCGCTCCACGATCGCGGCGCCGACCACGACGTGATCGCCGGGGAATCCCTTGCCGATGTCGTGGAGCCAGCAGCCCACGAGCAGCAGGTCGGGTCGGGCCACCTTGCGCACGAGATCGTTGGCGCGCAAAGCGGCCTGGCACAGGTGCCAATCGACGGTGTAGCGGTGGAGCGGGTTGCGCTGCGGCCGGGCTCGCACCTGCTCCCACTCGGGGAGGATGCGCGTGAGGAGCCCGTACCGGTCGAGCGCCTCGAACACGGCGAGCGCCGGCGGGCCCGAGCCGAGGAGGGCGACGAGTTCGTTGCGAGCGGCCGAGGGCCAGGGATCGCCCGGCCCGACCGCGCCGGCGGCGAGGCGCTTGAGCGTGCTTCGGGCGAGGGGGAGGCCCGCCCCGGCGGCGGCTGCGGCGGTGCGCAGGATCAACGTCGGGTCGTCGAGCGGCGCGTCGTCGGTGATCACCACTTCGTCCCCGCTCGGCCGGACCCGCACGGCGACACCGGCCGCAAGGCGACGATGGGTGACCGGGGTCGGGGTGGCGTCGGGCCGGCGCCGCAGGAGGCGTCGACGCCGGGTGGGCCCGAGCCGACCGAGCACCCGGGCCCAGAATCGGTCGGAGGACCAGGCGATCGTGCGGGCGGCCTGCGATACCGACCGCATCAGCTCGTCGGCGTCGCCGATGCCAAGCGACGCGGCGACCGCATCCTGCTCCTGCAGCGCAAGGCGATCGCTGCGTCGCCCGGTGGTGCGGTGCAGTTCGACCCGGACGTCGAGGAGCAACCGGGCCGGGCCGACGAGGTCGGCGATCGGTTGCTCGTCGGCGCCGGCGACGCTGCGGTGGCCGGTCTGGCGGGCCCATGCCAGCGCATGGACGTCGCGCAGCCCGCCGCGCCCTTCTTTCAGGTCCGGCTCGAGCAGGAACGCCACCTCGCCCGCCCGTTCGTGGCGCTCCTCGACGCTCTCCCCGAGCGCTCGCAGCCAGTGCTCGGCGCGCTCGGCCCAGTGGCGCCGGGCGGCGCCGGCCACCCCGAGCACGAGCGCCGCGTCGCCAGCCACGGGCCGCAGGCGTATCAGCGCAGTCGCCGTGGCGAGCTCGGAACCGGCGAGTTGGAGCGCCGAACCTGGCGAATGGGTTGCGGCGCTGAGTGCGATGCCGCTGTCCCACAGCGGGTACCAGAGTTGCTGCGCCATCGCTCGCACCTGGCCGTCGTCGGCGCCGTCAGGGTGCAGCAGGATCACGTCGACATCGCTGCCCGGGCAAAGCTCCCCACGCTCGTAGCCGGCTGCGGCCGCTACGGCCCACCCGTCCGGCAGCACGTCGCTGTCGTCGGCGATCCAGGAATCGATCTGGTCGGTGAGCGCCCGGGCCAGTTCGCCGCCACGCCAGGACGTATCGGCGAGCAGGACTCGCCGCTGCTCTTTGCGCGCCTGGCTGCGGTGGTCCGGCCCGGAGGCCCGCTCATATGGCGTCGTCGTCACGTTCGCCGGTGCGGATACGCACGACGGCCGCCACATCCGTGACGAAGATCTTCCCGTCGCCGATACGCCCGGTTCGGGCGGCGGCGACGACGGCGTCGACGATGCCGTCGACCGCGCCGTCCTCGGCCAGGATCTCGATCCGAACCTTGGGCACGAAGTCGATGGTGTACTCCTGGCCGCGGTAGACCTCGGTGTGGCCGCTCTGGCGACCGAAGCCCTGGACTTCGGTGACGGTCATGCCGCTGACCCCGACCGCCTTCAGGGCGGTCTTCACCTCGTCGACCTTGAACGGCTTCACGATGGCGGTCACGAGCTTCATCGGTGATCGTCCTCCGTCGGGTGCTCTTCCCCCAGTCTCCCACGGCGCACCCGGTTGTGGGCGCCTCGAGCCCAGGGAGATGTGGTTTCCCTGCGACGCTGCCTAGGCTCCGCCGCCATGGGGGAACCTGAGGTCACCTATCAGGTCGACGGCGACGTCGGCATCATCACGTTGAACCGGCCCGAAGCGCGCAACGCGCTCACGTGGAAGTCGTACGCACTGCTCGAGCAGTACGTGCGCGAGACCACGGCGCGCTGCCTGGTCGTCACCGGCACCGATCCGGCGTTCTGTTCGGGCGACGACGTGAAGCTGGTCATGGGCGGGGGGGAGCGGCCGCCCGACGTCGGAACGGGCTCCGCAGCGGGTCCGCGGCTCACCCCGGCCGCCGATGCACTGCTCCACACGAACGTGCCCGTGGTCGCCGCGGTCAACGGCGCTGCGGTCGGTTGGGGGATGGAGCTGTCGATGATGGCCGACCTGCGCGTCGCGTCGGAGCGGGCGAAGTTCGGGGAGCTGTTCGTGCTGCGCGGCCTGGTCACCGATGTGTGCGGCCTAGGGCGCCTCGCGTCGCTCGTCGGCCGCGAGAAGGCGGCGGAGCTGGTGTTCACGGGCGAGGTGATCCCGGCGGAGGAGGCCCTGCGGATCGGCCTGGTCGGGCGTGTCGTGCCGCACGACGAGCTGATGCCCACCGCTATGGGCCTCGCCCGCCGGATCGCCGCGAACCCACCGCTGGCGGTCCAGCGGCTCAAGGCCGGTCTGCGCCGGGCGCTCGACCCGGACTGGACCGACCTCGGCGCCTGGGTGTCATCGACCCTCGGCGAGCTGTTCCGCACCGAAGACCACCGCGAGGGCGTCCGGTCGTTCCTGGAGAAGCGACCGGCGAGCTACGTGGGACGGTGATCGGCCGGACGGTGATCGGCCGGCCGATGGAGGGCCGCGACGTGGGCGACCCCGGCGGCGAGGTCGCCGCCGGGGAAGGCGGCAAGCTGCACCTGGAGCCCGGTGGCGACGTCGAGCGCCCGTGACGGGGCGAGCACGCCACCGGGCGCATCGAGCCCGAGGCGGTGGTAGTCGGCGGGATCCTCGAGGCCGAGCACGAGACGCTGTTCGATCGTTGTCAGCAACTCGGCGGGCACGTCGGCAGGTCCGGGCGCGCCGACCACGGCCAGGATCTCGACCCCCCAGCCGGCCCGGACGAGCCGCGTGAGGCGCTCGACGGTGGCGGTCGAGGCGCTGCGCACCACGGCGCCGAGGTCGCCGATCACGACGAGCACCGCCCGATGGCGTTCGCCCGGGTTGCGGTGGTCGAGGGTCCGTTCGAGACCGTCGAGGAGGTCGGCGGTCGCCTGGACGTCCTGCAGGTCGGTCATCGTGACCCGTTGGGGAAGGCCGCTCAGGGCAGCCAGTGGTCCGTCGGGTCGCTCCAGGACGCGCAGCTCCAGCGCCGCGGGTGGGTAGCGGCCGGCCAGGCCCGCAGCAGCGGCGGCGACCGCAGCCGCGCGATCGTCGGTGCTGCCGCCCAGGACCAGCAGGCTGCCGTGGGTGGTGTCCCACCGGTAGACGGAGGGTCGGGCTCGGCCGGCGGCCTCGACGAGCCCGAGTGGAATGGCCCAGCGGCGCTCGGGCTCGAGCCCGATGACCGCCGCCAACTCCAGCCGGTTCGGCAACCCGTCGGGTCCGGGGAGCGGCAGGGCCCGACGCCCGGAGCGCCGGGCGAGGTCCCCGATCGCGCCGACGACCAGGTCGACGTCGGTGACCGACTCGGGCACCACGCTCGGACCGGCCGAGGTGATGCTCAACCGGGTGGTCGGCCGGCGTGAGGAGCGCAACAGCAGCGGCCGCACGTCGAGCGGCGCCCGCACGCCCTCCATCGCCCGGGTTCCCGACACCGCCACCCGCCGGAACGACGTGAGGTCGCCGCTGCCGAGTCGTACGAACCAGCGGTCGTCGACCGGGGCACCCGCGCCGGGCTCGCCGAGGAGCTGCAACGAGGACGGGTTGGTGTCGCGTTGCACCGGCGCGAGCCGCAGGCTGGTGACGGCGCGGATGCTGCCGGCGAGCACGGCGTCGTTGTGCCGGGTGACGAGCACCAGATGCACGCCGACCGCCGCGCCCCGCCGCGCGAGTTCCACCACCGCCGCGACGAGGTCCGGGCTCTCGGCCACCAGGGTGTCGAAGGCGTCGAACACCACGAGCAGGCGACCCGGAACCGGTCGGGGCGCCTCGCCGGGCCCGAGCGGGGCGCGCTGGTCCTCGCGGCGGGCGACTTCGGCGAACAGCGTGCCCATCGCCCGAGCACCGAGATCGGGGCGGGGCCCGACGAGGTGGAGCGCGACGTGCGGCAGTTCGGTGCAGCGCCCGAACGCGCCGGAGCCCTCGGTGTCCACGAGGACGAGGTTCAAGCGGGCGGGATCGAACGTGGTGGCCGCCGCCAGCAGCAGCGCCCGCAGCAGCTCGGTCGTCGACGCTCCGGGCATCCCGGCCACGAACGCGTGGGGCCCGTCGGTGCGCAGGTCGACCTCCAGCACGTCGCCGTCGGAGCCGCGCCCGATCGGGAACGAGGTTCGCCCGGCAGCAGCGCAGACCCGCCATCGGCGCTCGAGATCGTCGGCCATGGCGCCCGACGGCCCGAATCCGAGGAGGTCCACGAGGTGTACCTCCTCTGCGACGCCGGCCGCTGCCGCGTCCTCGAGCACGGCCAGGTTGCGGGCGATGCGGCGGGCGGCCGTGACGGCCAGGCCCGTCGCCAGCACCCCGGACACCTCACGGTGATGGCCCAGGTCGGTGAGCACCGCATGGCCCTGGTCGTCGACGTTCAGGACGGCGCCGCAGCCGGCGGGAAGTTGGTCGGGATGGTCGGCCACGATGAACGCCCGGGTCGGCCGGCCACGTCCGGCCAGCAGCGCCCGCGCGATCGACGAGCGGGCGTCGAGGTGGTCGAGATGGTCGATGACGAGCAGCGTGCGCGCCGGCCCGATGGCCGATTCCGCACCCGGTGGCGGGTCGGAGCGGCGGGCGTCGAGCCCGGCGAGGGGTGCGAGCAGGAGGTTGGACTCCTCGGGGGTGGTGGCCACCCGGAGCTCCCCGGACGGGCCGGCGAGGTGCGGCAGCCACTTCGCCCAGTCCCAGCGGGCGAGGCGCTCCTCGGAGCTGAGGAGGTGGATCCCGAGATCCGCAGGTCCGTGGAGCACGGCCGCCTGGGCGATCAGCCACCGGCACACGGCCAGCGCTGCGGAACGAGGACCGGTGATCCCGATCGCGAGGACCTGTTCGAGCGGGACGGTCACCGGCACGTCGCCGAGCGAGGTGGCCGTGCGGGTGAGCGCCTCGATCTCGGGGAACCCCTCGGGAAGGGGGACCGGTGACCAGGTGCCGGGTCCGAACCCGACGCTGAGCACACCGAAGTCGGGGTGGGCCGGACGCCGCTCCCAGAGGTTGGCGGTCAGCAGCTCGCTGCGGGCGCGCAGTTCGGCCACGTCCGGCGCGTGCTGGCGCTGGCGCCGAATCGCGAGCCGGCGGGCCCGGTCCAGTTCGGCGACGACCTCGGGTGTCACCCGGCCGAGCGCTTCGGCGAAACGCTTCCGGGCCCGGCGACCCGTGCCCGCCTGGGCTGGCCGAGCGGGAAGCTCCACGGGTACCGACAAGCCGGCGACCGCTGCGGTGCGTGGCACCCGGAGGAACGACGCCACCCCGCTCGGCGAGGTCTGCAGGCGTCGGCGTGCGCGTTCCAGGGGTGGGGTGAACCGGAAGGCGGCACCGTCGACGTCGACGACCTGGTCGGTGACGGCCGTCGGGCCGGAGACGAGCACCCCGTCGACGCGCACCGTGACCCCGGGCTCGGGGGTGATCGTGCAGCGGCCCTCGGCGTCGACCGTCACGCCGAACCGGGCCGACGGGACCGGCCCTTCGGCGAGTTCGGCGCGCACCGGCTCGGCAGTGCCGACCGTCCAGCGGCCCGGTACGAGCGGCAGGCTGCCCCCGGCGGCGAGCCCGGCGACCTGGTGCAGTTCGACGACGGGCACCGGCGGGCGCCCCTCGGTGGGGGCGTCGTCGGCGGCCTCGACCACCGACCCGTGACCGAGCCGAACGGCATCGAGCGGGGTGCTCGCCGGCAGGCGGCGCCCGTCGACGACGACATCGTGGCCGGGGGAGCCGAGCGCGACGGCGAGCGCGAGGTCTCCTACCGTGAGTTCGGCCCCGACGAGTTCGACCTCCAGGTCGGTCTCGGCCGCGCCTTCCCGTTTGACGAGCTTCATCGGCGCCGCCGCCGCCGTGGACCACCCGCGTCGTTCGCGCCGACGAATTCGGCCCGCCACGCCACGCCGAGGTCGTCGACGGTGTCGCCGGAGCCGCTGAGCGCAAGGGAGAGATGGGCATCGAGCAGATCGGGCGCGAGGTCGAGGCCGAGCAGCCGTTGCCGGGCGAGCACGGCGGGCACGGCGATCGCCGCGACGCCGAGCCCGCCGCAGGCGCGTTCGGGCAGGGAGAGATCGCCGAGACGGTCGCCGGGATCGAACGGTTCGCCGTCGACGAACAGCACCGCCGGGCCCGGGTCGGCGGCGGTGGCGATCTGCTCCCGTTCGCTGTGCCGGGGGAGATCAAGGTGCACCCGCCAGGTCACCGCACCGTCGACCAGCGCGATCCGCCCGGTCGCGAGCCCGAGGAGCCGAGCGAGACGGGCCAGCCCGACCGGCACGGCGTCGACGGTCGGGCGTGCGGTGCCGGCGTCTTCGACGGCGCGAGCGGCGGCCCGCACCGTGGAACGCAGCGCGACGACCGAGGCCACGTGGCCGTCGGACTCCTCCTGGTGCAACACGATGAGTGCGTCGCCCGGATCGTCGGCCAGGGTCCGGGCCCGCTCGACGAGTGCCGCGGTCGCGTGGTCGTCGGAGGTGTCGACGTCGACGAGTTCGACATCGACCGAGCCGACGACGGCGACCACCGGTTCGAATCGAAGCCCGAGCGATTCCCCGAGACGCCGGACCAACTCGCCCACGGCGACGGCGTCGCGCACCCGGCCGGAGGGCACGGCGCCTGTGGGGAGCCGAAGTTCGGCGGCGCCCGTGACGACGAATCCATCGCGTCGCTCGACGCGCACCGCCCGCACCGCCTGTTCGAGGATCAACATGCCGACGGCCGCACTCGGCCCGTCGGTACGGTCACCTCGCCTACGCACGCGGTCAGGTTAGAGGCCGGGTTCGTGGTGGACAGGTACGGGGGTACCATCCGTCGGGCCGTCGAACCGGGGCAAGGGGATGTCGAACCCAGCACGTGGCACGAACCCAGCGCAGCGTCCGCTTCCGGCGTGGGTCCGGCCCGAGGACCTTCCCGAGGCGGCCCAACGAGGCGCACTGCGCCGCCGTTGGCCGTTCGTGCTCCTGGTGGTTGCGATCACGGCGGGGGCCGCCGGTTCCGCCGTGTGGTTCACCCGGAGCGAGGACGCCGTACCGGCGGCGACGAGCCTGAGCCCGGCGCCGGCGACCACCTCGCTCGGGACCACCTCGCCCGGGACCACCTCGCCCGGGACCACCTCGCCCGGGACCACCGCCGGCGCGACGATCACGACGCTGACCGCGCCGGTCACCACGCCGGCGCCCCCTCGGCAGGCCGTGACGGCGACCCCGGCCGATCCGGCCCAGCCGGTCGCCTCGCGCGAGTTCCGCTTCGACGGGACGCTGTCGTTCACCGGCGCCGTCGGCGATCAGGCCGCCGCCGAGGCCGTGATGGCGACGCTCGCCAACGCCCTCGGCTCGGCCCGGGTGTCGGCCCGGTTGATCGTCGACGATCGCGCCCGTGCCACCGAAGTGCCGGTGCGGGCGCCGACGGTCGCCACCTACGTGGGGGGCACGACGACGTTCACCGAGGGATTCCTGCAGTTGCTCGACGTCGTGTCCCAGGTGATGCGGGCGGTCCCGGGCTCGTCGTTGACGCTCACCGGCTTCAGCGACGACCAGGGCGTGTTCGAGGACAACCTGGCGACGTCTCGGCGGCGTGCCGAGGCGGTGGCCACCCTGCTCGTTGGTCGGGGGGTCGAGCGGAGCCGGATCCGGATCGGGGGCAAGGGCCCGGCGGAGCCGATCGCATCGAACGCCACCGAGGCTGGGAGGTTCCGGAACCGGCGCGTCGAGGTGTCGCTCGCCGGGGTCCTGTGATCAGCGGCCGGTGAACACGGCCTTGCCCGGGCCGTTCTCGAGGAAGCTGCGCACGCCGATCTGGCTGTCCTCGGTGCGGAACACCTCGGTGAAGGCCCGGCGTTCACGGAGCAGGCCGTCGGCCAAGGACGTCGACAACCCATCGTCGATCGCTCGCTTGCACAGGGCTTGGGCCTGAATGGCCCCGCGCGCCACCTCGGCGGCAAGCGCGAGCGCCCGGTCGTGGAGTTGCTCGTGGGGCACGACCTCGTCGGCGAGGCCGATGCGCAGCGCCTCCTCGGCGCGGACCTGACGACCCGTGATGCACAGTTCCTTGGCCCGAGACGGCCCGACGAGCCGGGCCAGCCGCTGGGTGCCGCCGCCCCCGGGGATGATGCCGAGCAGGATCTCCGGCTGGCCGAACACCGCTTTGTCGCTCGCGATCCGGTAGTCGCACGCCATCGCCAGCTCGCAGCCGCCGCCGAGGGCGTACCCGGCGACGGCGGCGATCGTGAACCGGGGCAGCGCTGCGAGGGCGTCCATCACCTCGTGGAACCCGGCGCCGATCCGTTCGGCTTCCACGGCGCCGCCGAATTCGGCGATGTCGGCACCGGCCGCGAAGATCCGCTCGCCCCCGGTGACGACGACGGCGCCGGGCAGGTCGGCGGCCAGGTCGGCGACCGCCGCGTGGATCGCCGCTCGCATGGCGCCGGACAGCGCGTTGACCTTGGGGTTGTCGAGGCGGAGGACCGCCACCGCATCCGCTCGACGTTCGAGGTGCACCAACGGGTCGCTCATGCGGAAAACCGTAGGGGTTCGGGCGCCAGCACAAAGAACTCACTCGCTCCCGGCTCACCGGAGCGACGGGCTCGACGGTGGATCAGAGGTGCCGGCCCGGTTGCGGCGGGATGGTGGGGTGCAACCGGACCGGCGTAAGAGATCCTAATCAAATGTCTTAAACTGTCCACCAAAAAAGCAGTAACTTCCTCCGCAATTTTCGCGGCGGGGTGATCGGCCGGATCCCTCCGGCGTTCCGGCTGGTCAGGCGCCGACGCCGGCGAGCATCCGGTCGGCCGCGGTCCACGGGTCGACCACCCGGTCGAGCACCTCTACCTGGAGCTGGTCCCAGCGCTCCCCGGTGCACAGCTCCCGGGCTCGCCGTTCGAGGCGCCGGGCGACGATCTCCCGGAGCTCCTCGCGCAGGCGTTGCTCGCGGCGACGGGCCAGCAGGCCCGCCCCGGCCGCGAAGGCACGGTGGCGCTCGACCGCGTCCCACAGCTCGGGAACACCGTCACCGGACTGGGCGACCGTGGCCACGATCGGTGGCCGCCAGTCGTCGAGTTCCGACAGGTCCAGCATCAGCTCGAGGTCGCGCCGGGTTTCCTCTACCCCCTTGCGATCCGCCTTGTTGATGACGAACACGTCGGCGATCTCCATGAGGCCGGCCTTGTTGGCCTGCACCGAGTCGCCCCACCCGGGGTTGACGACGACGACGGTCGTGTCGGCCTTGCCGGCGATCTCCACCTCGACCTGCCCGACGCCGACGGTCTCGACGAGCACCCACTCCATGCCCACGGCGTCGAGCAGGCGGATCGCCTCGGGGGTGGCCAACGACAGCCCGCCGAGATGACCGCGGGTGGCCATCGACCGGATGAACACCCCGGGGTCGGTGGCGTGGTCCTGCATGCGGACCCGGTCCCCGAGGATGGCGCCACCGGAGAACGGCGACGACGGGTCGATGGCGAGCACCGAGACCTCGAGCTGCCGAGACCGCAGGTGGCCGATCAGCGCCGAGGTCAACGTGGACTTCCCGGCCCCGGGGGCGCCGGTCAGCCCGACGGTGTACGCCCGGCCGCCGAGCGGGTAGGCGAGGCGGGACACGACTCGGGCCTCGTCGCCCCCGCGCTCGACGAACGACAGCAGGCGGGCGAGCGCCGCGCGGTCGCCCTCGCGAGCCCGGTCGAGCAGCGTGCCGGGATCGCTGGCGCGCAGCGCCATCAGACCGCGACCACTTCGGTGACGCCCTCGACCCGGTCCCGCATGATGCGTTCGATGCCGGCCTTCAGCGTGGCTCCGGAGGCCGGGCAGGTTCCGCAGGCACCGACGAGCGAGACGGTGACGACGCCGGTGGCCTCGTCGACGTCGCGGAGGAAGATGTCACCGCCGTCGGCCTGCAGCGCCGGACGGATCACCTCGATCGTCTCCTCCACCTGCTGTCGCACGCCTCGCTCCTTTGCGCCCCGACGGGCGAGTCGTGAGTCTCGCCTGTGGACTCCTAGCGTTTCCACCCATGACAACACCGGTGCTCGCAGGCGGTGTTCCCGTCCTGGCTCACCAGGGTGGCTGGGACGAGGCCCTGCTGGTCGTGGTACCGCTCCTGGTCCTCGCCTCCCTGCTGGTCCTGGCCAAGCGGCGGGCCCGGCGGTGGCGGGAACGCACGTCCGGCCGCGCCGACCCCCACGCGCAGGGGTGAGCGCCGTCGGCGTCGCGTCCCGTCAGCGCCGCGTCACGTCGGCGCCGAGCGAGGCGAGCTTGCCGGTGAGGTCCTCGTACCCGCGGTCGATGTGGTGGCAGTCGTGGACGACGGTGGTGCCCTGGGCCGCCAACCCGGCGACGACGAGGCAGGCCCCGGCCCGGATGTCGTGGCTGCGCACGTGGGTACCGGCGAGCAACGGCACGCCCCGCACGACGGCGTGGTGCTCGTCGGTGCGGATGTCGGCCCCGAGCCGCAGGAGCTCCTCGACGTAGCGGAACCGGCCGGCGTAGAGGTTCTCGGTGACGATCCCGACCCCGTCGGCCACGGCCAGCAGCGTGATCAGCAGGGGCTTGTAGTCCGTCGCGATGCCGGGATACGGAAGGGTGGCCACGTCCACGGCGCGCAGGCGCGGCGGCCCGACGATCCGCAGCCCGGCGCCGGCTCCGAGTTCGTCGACGCCGACCCCCATTGCGGCGAACTTCTCGAGCAGGAGCGCCATGTGGTCGGCCCGGGCGTTGCGCAGCACGACATCGCCACCCGTGACCGCTGCGGCGGCGGCGTAGGTGGCGGCCTCGAGCCGGTCGGGCACGACGGTGTGGCACGCCGGTCGCAGGCGCTCGAGCGGCACGCCGGTGATCCGCAGCGTCGAGGTGTCGATCCCGTCGATCCGGGCGCCCATCGCGACCAGGAACCGGCACAGGTCGCCGATCTCGGGCTCACGCGCTGCGTTGTCGATCACGGTGGTGCCCGCAGCGCCCACGGCGGCGAGCAGGATGTTCTCGGTCGCGCCGACGCTCGGGAAGTCGAGCGCGATCTCGGCGCCGTGCAGGCCGGCGGGCGCCGTGGCCTCGAGCGCATCCTCGCCGAGCGTGATCCGGGCCCCGAGCGATTCGAGGCCGCGCAGATGCAGATCGATCGGGCGGCCACCGAAGTCGTCGCCACCGGGGAGGCGCACCGAGGCCCGACCGCAGGTTGCGAGCAGCGGTCCGAGCAGGACGATCGAGGCCCGGATCCGCTCGACGAGGGCGCCGGGCGGATCGGAGCGGACGATGGCGGGCCGGTGGATGCGCATCCGGCCGGGAGCCCGCTCCACGGTGAGCCCGAGGGCCGTGAGCAGTTCGGCCATCGTGTCGACGTCGCCGATGGCGGGCGCGCCGTGCAGGTCGGTCGTCCCCTCGACGAGCACGGCTGCGGCCATGAGCTTGAGCACCGAGTTCTTGGCCCCGGCGATGCGGACCTCACCCCGGAGCGGCGCGCTGCGCCGCACGACGATCGCAGCATCGGCGATCGTGTCGGGCGTCGGGGCGTTCACGGTGAGGGACACGAGGCCGCCCATTGTTGCCGACGCAGCCTCGGATACGGTTCCGGGCGATGCCGCGACTGACGTCGAGCTTCGACGCGGACGATCCGGTGGCGGCCCGGCTGTGGGTGGCCCGGGACGATCTCGTCGCCGAGGAGCCGGCCGGTGACGGGGTGTTCGTGGGGCGCGACGGCCCGGTGCGCGCCTACCGGCGTACCGTCGAACGGTCCTCGGACGGCCGGATCGTGTCCACCGTGACGTATCGGCTGGCGATCCCGTGGTTCGGCTGGGTGTTCGCGCTGCCGTTGCGGCGGGCGCTGCGCCGGCCGCCGCTGCCCGACGGTCGCCGGCCGTGGTGGGCCGCTCGGGACCGTCTCGACGGCCGGCAGGTCCAGGTGCTGGGCCTGCTCGCGGCCGCGTCGTTGGTCGTCGGGTACGTGAACACGCTGTTCACCCAGACCGTCGCCCTCGCCGCCGAGGAGTTCGACGTCGGGGAAGCGGCGCAGGGGGTCGCCGGGACCGTCGTGCGGGCCGGGATCGTGCTGGTGTTGCCGCTGTTGTTCCTCGCCGACCGGGTCGGCCGGCGGCGGGTGGCGCTCGGCTGCGCGTTCGCTGCGCCGGTGCTGACGGCGCTGGGCGCGCTCGCACCGTCGTTCTGGGTGCTCACCGCGACCCAGACGGTCAGCCGCCCGCTCGGGCTCGCGCTCGACGTGCTGATCGCCGTGATGGCGGCCGAGGAGATGCCGCGCGACAGTCGGGCCTACGCGGTGTCGCTGCTGTCGATGTCGACCGGGCTCGGGGCCGGGATGGCCGTCGCCGCCCTGCCGTTGGGCGACCTCGGGGTGGGTGGTTGGCGGCTGGTGTACGTGCTTGCGCTCGTGCTGCTCGTCGTGGTCGCCGACCTCGCCCGACGCCTGCCCGAGACCACCCGGTTCGTGGCGACGGAACGCGCGCCGCGCTCGCCGATCGACCGGCGCCGGTTGCTCTTCCTTGCGTCGACGGCGTTCCTCGGCAACCTGTTCGTGGCGCCGGCGTCGTTCTTCCAGAACCGCTACCTGCAGGACGTGCGGGGGTTCTCGGCCGGCATGGTCTCGCTGTTCACCCTTGCGACGGGCACGCCGGCTGGCCTCGGCGTGATCGCCGGGGGCCGTCTCGCCGACACCTGGGGCCGGCGGATCGTCGGGGTGATCGGCATCACCGGGGGCGTCAGCCTCCTGGTCACGTCGTTCTTCGTCGACGGCTGGCTGATGTGGGTGAGCGCCGCGGCGGCCGGGGTGTTCGGTGGGATCGCCGTGCCGTCGCTGACGGTGTACCGGGCGGAGCTGTTCCCGACCACGGCCCGCAGCGGCGGGGGTGGATTGGTGACGGCATCGGCCCTCCTCGGCGGGGGCATCGGCCTGCTCGGCGTCGGCGCCCTCGTCGACGCCGGCTCGGGCTACGGACCGGCGATCGGCGCGACCGCGATCGGGCAGGCGTTCGTGATCCTGTTGCTGCTCACCCGATTCCCCGAGACCGCCCACCGCGAACTCGAGGAGTTGAACCCGGGCCGAGCGCCGTCGCCGCCGTCCTGACGGGACGGGGTGCCGGTCGGTGCGCTTGGATCGGCGTGCCGGGAAGCCGGGTCGGCGGAGCTCTTGGAGGCGCGTCCGTTGTCGGTGATCGGTCTGTCGGTGCTGCTGGTCGTCGGCGTGGTGGTGGCCGCTGGCCGGGGCGACAGCGCGGTCGCGCTCGGTAACGCGACGGGGTCGAACCTCGTCAACCTCGGGGTGATCCTCGGGACCGTCGTGCTCGTGCTCACGGTCGGGGCCGCTCGGGACGAGGTCCGTCGAGATCTGGTCGCCGCCCTGGGCGTCCTGGTGGTCGTGGCGGCCCTGAGCGCCGACGGCGTCCTCGGACGGGTCGACGCGGTGGTGCTGTTCGCGGGGTTCGGGGTGTGGATCGCTGCGACGATCCGCAGCCTGCGCAACCGGCGTGCCGACGGCCCGCGTCCGTTAGCCGACGATGGCGGAGCGGGCCCCAGGGTGGGGGCGCGCACGATCGTCGCGCTCGGCGCAGGGCTTGCGCTCCTGGCCCTCGGTGCGCAGGCCGTCGTGCATGGCGCCGCCGGGATCGGCGAATGGCTGGGGTGGGACGAGTTCGTGATCGGCGTGGTGATCGTCGCGGTCGCCACGTCGACGCCGGAGCTCGCCACCGCCGTCGTCGCGGTACGTCGCGGTCACGCCGATCTCGGCGTCGGAGCGATGGTGGGGTCGAACGTGTTCAACATGTCGGTCGTCGTCGGTTCCGCCGGTCTCCTCGCGCCGATGGTGGTCCCGGTCCGCTCGACGGTGCTGGCGCTTGCGTTCGCTGCGATGGCGACGGTGCTGGCGTGGCCGACCCGGTCGGAGCGGATCCCGCGGTGGCGGGGTGCCGCGCTCCTCGCGGTCTACGCCGCCCACCTCGCCCTGGTGTTGGTCACACGTTGAGGGCGGCGCACCAGTCGACGACGGCCTGTGCCACCCGGGCGTCGGCCCCGGCGAGGTCGTGACGGCCCCCGTCGATCCAGACGTGGGTGACCGGCCCGGGGATCGTTGCGGTCCAGGTCGTCAGCTCGGCTTGTGTGGCGAACGGGTCCCGGGTGCCGTGGACGAACAGGCAGGGCGCCGTGAGCCGGGGCAGGTGTGCGACCCGCAACCGTTCGGGGCGTCCTGGGGGATGCAACGGGTAGCCGATCAGCACCAGGCCTGCGGCGGGGAACCCCTCGGCGATGACCATCGAGCACATCCGCCCACCCATCGAGCGGCCGCCGAGCACCAGACGGTCCGTCCCGAACCCGTGCTCGGCGGCGAAGGCGGTCGCCGAGTCCCGGACGCAGGCGAGCAACACCGGGGCCCGGTCCGGTGCCCGGCGTCCGGCGCGGCGGTAGGGAAAGTCCACCCGGGCAGTCGGTATCGGTGCCACCGCGGCCGCGATCGCCCGCAGGGCCGGGTGGTCGGCGTCGGAGCCGGCGCCGGGGAACAGGACCATCCCCGCCGGGCCGCTCGGCTCCCGCCGGGCGCTCACCGCCGGGCGAGCAGGATGGCGCGGGCCTCACCCAGGTCGCCGATCGCCGACGACGCCGTGGTCTCGTTCCCACCGTGGTCGGGGTGCACCTCCATGAGGCGCTGGCGGAACCGGGCCATCACGTCCCGTTTCGACGGCGCGACCGTGCCGGGTGGGAAGCCGAGGATCTCGAGCGCCCAGGTGACCGGGTCGGCGAAGGCCATCACCGACGACGCCCGGGCCCCGCCGACCCCGGCGAGGTAGGCGATGAAGCTCGGCCCGACCGGTCCCGTCCAGGCCATCGCCCGCCGCATCGTCGTGAGCACGGAACGACGGGGCTCCGGGCCGAGTCGCTCCACGGCGTAGATGACCCCGAGCAACTGCTGCAACGGGGTGCCGTTGCCTTCGAGCTCGAACGCGATCGACTCGCCCTGGCCGACGAGGCGATGGGTCGATCGGCCGAGACCGTGGCGGTCCACCTGGTAGCGGTGGCGCAGGCGGGGCTGCACGATCCGCTCGCCCCGGTCGAGCTGGTTGACGAGGCGGACCAGGTCGGGGACGAGGTCGTCGTCGAGCTGGGGCAGGAACCGGGCGACGACGGCCCCGATGAGCAGGCCACCGAACCCCGGCGGCGGCTCGACCGGCAGCAGGAGGTGACCGAGAGCGATCCGGCGAGTCGGGGCCAGCGGGCGGGAGTGCCACACCTCCAACTCGGCCAAGAGCATCGGCGAACCCTACTGATCGGGGTGCCGGGCCGGTCCGGTCGGAGGCGCGCCGCGTGACGGTCGCCGCTATGGCCCGGTCGTGCGGCGGCGCCCGGAGCTAGACGTACGGGCGGAGCCGGGCGCGCAACGCAGTGGCGAGATCGGCGACCCGCTCGCTGCGCTCGCCGTCGGGCAGGTCGTCGTCGACGAGCACGTCGGCGATGGCTTCGGCCTCGTCCAGGATCGCCGCCCACGCGCGGCGGTCGAGGCCGTAGGGCGCCCGTTCGGGATCGACCGCATCGAGGACTGCGGCGAGCCCGGACACGCCGTCGGGGTCGAGGCCGTCGGACTTGAGCCGGTCGGCGGCCAGGAACAGCTCGGAGAGGTGCTCGGCGGTGTCGCTGTCGTCGCCGTCCTCGGGCGGGAGCTCGTCGGGGTACTCGACGGCGTCGAGGATCGGCTCGACGAGTTCCTCGTCGTCGGCGCGCACGACGAGCACGGCGTCCTCCCATCGATGGGCGATGCCGGCGACGACGATGCGCTCGGTCGCGGCGGCCCGATCGGCGGCCGACCAGGCGGCGAGGTCGTACTCGGTCTGGTCGAGGTCGGGGTCGTCGGCGAGCAGGACCGGGATCGGCGAGATCGGGCCGTGTTCGGCCTCGATCGCTTCGAGCACGGCGTCGGCGGCCGCCTCGTGCTCGACGTGGACCACCAGTTCGGTGCCCACCCAACCGTGTGGGATCTCGGATTCGGCCATCGTCTCGGCGGCGAGCGCCTGGAGCTCCACGGGCCAGCTCTGGAGTTCGTAGACCACCTGGAGCTCTTCGGGGAGGCGCAAGGGATCGTTGGGATCGCCGGCGTTCACGAGAGCCACCCCGCACGCCGGGCAGGTAGAGGTCCAGGACGGGTACTCGGTCCGGCAGGCCGGGCACAGCAGGAGCATGGTCCGGGACGGTAGCGGTGGTCGGGTCAGCGGGAGGTGGCGGCGTGCACGAGGGAGCGGATCGTGTCGATGAACCCCTCGGCCTGCGCATACCGCTGCGGGGTCTCCCAGAGACCGGTCGGGAGCTGAAGCACCGCGACGAGGTCGTCGTCTTCGGAGTAGGCGAGCATGGTCGAGCCGCCGGCATGGCCGATGGCGCTCCAGCGCAGGGTGCCGTCCTCGCCGACCGAGCACGGGCAGAACCCCCAGACCGGACCCAGGAGGGTGCCGGCGTCGATCGCGCCGTAGTAGTCCGGCCAGAGCGGTTGGGGGACCACGGCGCGATCACGGAGGTGCACCGTCCCCCAGCGCAGGAGGTCGTCGACGTCGGTGACGATCCCGCTGGTGGCGAAGTTCGGCTCGTTCACCTCGGGTCCGAGGTGAACCGACGCCGTCATGCCGGCGGCGCGCAGCACCTCGCCGAGCAGGTCGTCGAACGGCCGGCCGGTCACCTGCTCGAGGAGGAAACCGAGCACGAGGTAGCCGCTCGACGAGTACTCGTGGCGGGAACCCGGCGTGAACAGCAGCGGCTCGGTTGCGCTGAGGCGCAGCGCGTCGAGCGGCGTCACGACGGCGTCGTCGCGATACCCGGGGGCCTCGCGGAAATTGACCAGGCCGCTCGAGTGATCGAGCAGCTGACGAACGGTCAGGTCGCTGCCGTACGGGAAGTCCGGCAACGCCCGGAGCGCGGGCAAGGGTGCATCGAGCGCAAGGCGGCCGGCAGCGACTTCGCGCATGACCAGGGCGCTGGTGAAGGTCTTGGTGATCGAGTTGATGCCGAACGTCGAGGTGGGTGACCACGGGCGACCGTCGAGGTCGGTGCCGACGGCGTCGATCCACACGAACTGGCCCGGGCGCAGAAGGCCGAACGACGCGCCGGGCAACTCGAGTGAACCGGTCCAGGTCGCGAGGGCCTGCCGCAGCGAGGCCCCAAGTGCGGCATCCACCGGTGGGGCAAGGTCGGTGTCGGCGCCCAGCGTCGGCAAGGGCGTGACCGCCGGCGCACCCGATCCGTTGGTGGCCGGTGTTGCCGCGCTGGTGGCGGTCGATGCCGGGGAGGCCGGGGCCGGGGTTGGAGCGGCGCTCGTCCTTGCCAGCGCCGGGGCGCGACTCGTGACGGTCCGGGCAACCGTGCTCGCCGGTGTGGCGAGTTTCGGCGTCGGGGGCTGCTGAGACGGGGCGGGCGGCTTGCGGCGGGTTGCGGCTGTCGTCGCCACCGTGGCCCCGGGCGTCACGGCGTCACCCGAGGTGGGATCCCCGGTGCCGGTGGCTGCGGCACCGTCTTCGACCAGGGAGGGGAGTCGGTCCGGTCTGCTGACGGCGAGGCCGGCCACGGCGACGACCGCAAGCCCGATGGCGCCGACCGTGATCGGCGCCCGGCGCGCTCGGACGGTCGCCGATCGTCCGAGCGGCCAGAGCCGGGGGCTTCGGCGGCCGGCGACGTCTTCGATCCAACCGAACAACAGGACCGCCGTGGTGGTCATCGCGGCGAGCAGCGCCAGAAGGAGAACGTCGAACAAGACCTCGGGGAGCCCGGGGTCGGTGACGCGCCACAGCAGTTGGTAGGCCGTGATGATCGTGGCGGAATGCCACAGGTAGATCGTCAGCGACCGCTGGTTGACGACGGTGACGATCCGGCCCGACCGTGGTCGTGATGCCAGCCCGGCCAGCCACCCCCGGACCACGAACGCGAGGCACAACCATGCACCGCCGACGAACAGGTGGGCCGGGTGCGAGTTGTTCACAACGTAGCCGGGCACCGGCTGGCTCAGCACCCACCACAGGGCGGTCCCGCCGCTGAGCACGGTGAGTTGGCACCACAGCCGCCGGCTCACCCCGTCGAGGACGCCGTCGCGATGGGCGACGCCGAGCATGGCGAACCCTCCGTAGAGGACGAAGTCGCCGAGCAGCCACGGCAGGCGCTCCGCATCTGCGGGCAGCCACGACGGATCGCGCCCGACGACGTCGAGCGCCACCACGGCGAGGATCGGCACGACGATCGATGCCGCCCGGTACCGACGGGCGAACGCGACGAGTACCGGTGCGGCGAGCAGCACCCACACCATGCAGCGGAGGTACCACAGCGGATCGTTGAGCTAGCCGGCCTGCCACGGCGAACCGGCCGGGTCGGCGAGTGGGAACAGCCACCAGATCATCCGCGACCACGGCACGGCCGTGTCGGGACCGGTCAGGAACACGTCGGCGGCGACCATCACCCCGACGGCGAACGCCCCGAAGGCCCAGAACGGCAGCAGGAGCCGGCGCATCCGATCGCGCAGGGTTGCGGTAGCGCCCTTGCGGTCGATCGACTGGGCCAGGAGGCTCCCGGTGACGAAGAACATCGCCGGCACGGCCGACACCACGTAGGAGATGGCTGCGTAGCCGAACGCGTGCCACAGGACCACCCGCAGGATCGAGATCGCCCGGACCGTGTCGAGGAACCCGTCCCGGGCCGCACGGGCCTCCTGGCTCCCGGCGGCGCCGATCGCGGCCGGCCGACCGATCGCTCGCACCGGCTCCACCTGGTGCGTCGGCATTGGGGCGAGATCGGCCATGTGCCAGAAAGGTTAGGCGACGGGTTTCGCTCCGAAATCCGTCAAGGCGCTACCGCTCCGCCGGCGAGCAGCGTCCGAAGGCGCTGGGCGAACATCGCAGCGACGGAATGCCGGTCCTCCGGGTTCCACAACCCGCTCGGCACGTCGACGACCACGACCACGTCGTCCACCTCCGAGAAGTTGAGCAGCGTGGTGCCGCCCGAGTGTCCTATCGCTCCGAAGGCGCGGTTGCCGTCGGGATCGATGGTGCACGGGCAGTAGCCCCAGACGGCGCCGACCGTCGACTCTGGGTCGACCGTGGCGTATTCCGCCCAGTAGCCGTCGGGGAACACGGCGTGGTCCCGCAACAACGCAACGCCCCATCGAAGGAGATCGTCGAGGTTCGTACGCACCCCGCTGGTGCCGCCCCGAGGTTCGCTCGGTTCCGGACTGTCGTTGGTGGTTGCGTCGAGGCCGAACTCTTTGAACAGCCCGCCGACGAGGTCCTCGAACGAGCGGCCCGTGAGCTGCTCGAGGAGCATGCCGAGCGCCAGGGAGTTCGACGACGAGTACTGGTGCTTCGTGCCGGGAGGGAACCCGAGCGGCTCGCGGCCGACGGTCCGCAGCGCCGAGGCCGGATTGGTGACCGAGGCAGGATCTGCCAGGTAGGCCGGTGCCACGCGGTAGTTGACCAAGCCGCTCGAGTGATCGAGGAGTTGCCGGATCGTGACGGCACCGGCGTACGGGAACTCCGGCACGGCCGTGAGCCGCGGCAGCGGGTCGTCGAGCCGGATGGAACCCCGGGCGACTTCCCGCATGATCAGGGAGCTCGTGAAGGTCTTCGTGATCGACTGCACGGGGAACCGGTCGGCCATGGTCACCCGGGCCCCGTCCGGCCGGACGCCGGTGACGCCCGACCACTGCACCACCCCGGGCCGGGCGATGGCGACCGAGGCCCCGCCGATACCGTTCTCGGCGGCCCACCGTTCGAGTTCAGCCTGCAGCGAACCGGCCACGGCGCCCGAAGCCGCCGGGGCGATCGCTTGGACCGCAGGGCGGTCGAGCGTGGCGGCTGTCGTTGGGGCGGCCGTCGTCGGGCCGGCCGTCGTCGGGCCGGCCGTCGTCGGGGCGGGCGATGACGTCGCGCTGCGAGCCGCAGCGGGAGACGTCGTTGCGGTCGGGGCCGTCGTAGCGGCGCTCGTGACAACGGGGGTCGAGCTGCTGCGGAACACGGCGGAACGGGGCCCGTCGTACCGGGCGGCGGTGGTCGCCGTGCGCTCGAAGGTCGCGCGCTCGGGCTGGCGGGAGGGGGCCGGCAGCGAGACCCGCGGCGCTGCCGTGGCGGCGCCCGATCCTGTGGCGGCGGTGCCAGCGGTCGTGGCCAGGGCCGGCGTCGACGAGGTCACCACGATCCCTGTTGCTGCGAGCACGGCGATCCCGGCGACGCCGAACACCAGGGCCGGTCCGACGGCGGGAGCGTTCCGGGCGGTGTACGCCCGGTTGGCGAGCGATCGGGGGGCGGGCCACAGGCGGGGGTGCCGTCGCCCGGCGACGTCCTCGATCCACCCGAACGCAAGCACCGCTGCGGTCGTCATGCACGCCACCAGCGCGAGCACCACCGCGCTGAACATCCCGGTCGGCAACCGGTCGGTGACTCGGGAGAGGAACTGGTAGGCGATGATGATCGTCGCGGCGTGCCAGAGGTAGATGGTCAGCGACCGCTGGTTCACGAGGCGCACGATCGGGCCGAGCGTGGGCCGATCAGGGACACCGGCAAGGGCGGCGCGAACCACGAACGCCAGGCAGAGCCAGGTCAGCCCGACGAGAAGGTGCGCCGGCTGCGAGTTGTTGACGACCCAGCCCTCGACCGGCTGGGTGAGGATCCACCCTGCTGCGGCCAGGGCGCTGAGGGCTGCGTACGTCGCCCAACGGCGACGCGAAATCCCGTCGAGCGCGCCGTCGCGGTGCGCGACGCCGAGCATGGCGAAGCCGCCGTAGAGCGCGAGGTCACCGACGAGCCAGGGCAAGCGCACCAGATCTGCCGGCAGCCAGCTCGGGTCGCGTCCGGCGAGATCGGCCACCACCACGACGACGGCGGCACCGAGGAGCGATTCGGCTCGTGCGCGCCGGGCCAGTGCGACGAGGGCCGGGGCGAGCAGGATCACCCACAGCATCGCCCGCACGTACCACAGAGGATCGTTCAACCAGCCGGCCTGCCAGGCCGATCCCGGCGGATCCTCGAGCGGGAGCACCCACCACAGCATTCGGCTCCACGGGAGTTTCGTCCCCGCGTCGTTCAGCACTCGGTCGGCCGCGATCATGATCCCGACGGCGACGGCCCCGAACGCCCAGAACGGCACCAAGAGGCGGCGGAGGCGGTCGCGGTAGGTGGCGTCGATCCCCTTCCGGTCGATCGAGCGGGCGAGGAGGCTCCCGGTGACGAAGAACATCGCCGGCACGGCCGACACCACGTAGGTGATGGCCGCGAAGCCGAAGGTGTGCCAGAGCACCACCCGCAGGATCGAGATCGCCCGGACGGTGTCGAGGAAGCCGTCCCGGTCGGCAGCCGGGCGGGCGGTGTTGCCCGTTTCTCCGGGGCGGGGGGTCGTCAGCGCCGTCATGCCGACAGAGTGAATCGGCAACCTGTGAGCACCCCGTGAGCGACCCGGAATTCATCTTGGCGGCGCTGCGTTTTTTGTCACTCTCGAAATCGTCTCGGAACGAGCAAGTGACCGTGGTCTCGGACAATTGTCACACGAACGGGGTCAGGAAGATCTCCGTACGTTCCAGTTCGTCCGCGGTGAGCGCCGGGCGTGACCAGCCGTGCCCCTCACCGTCGTAGGCGACGAGCGCTGCCCGGCCGCCGGCAGCGGACACGGCGGCGACCAGCGCCTCGGATTGGGCGAAGGGCACCACGTCGTCGGCCGTGCCGTGGAACACGAGCAGCGGTAGGGCGAGCGCGCCGGCGCCGCTGAGCGGTGAGCGGGTGCGGTGCCGACCGTCGGCGGGCCCGACGAGCCGGTCGATCGAGTGGGCTTCGAACCGGTGGGTGCCGGCGGCGAGCGTCGTGAGGTCGACCACCGGGAAGGCCACGACGGCCGCGGCCAGCAGCCCGGGATGGCGCACGGCCACGTTCAACACGGTGAACCCGCCGGCCGAGCCGCCCATCCCGACGATCGCGTCGGGCCGGCCCCAACCGCGGGCCACGGCGGCCCGCACGCCGGCGGCGACGTCGTCGGCGTCGTCGATCCCCCACCGACCGTCGAGTGCCTGTTGGAACCGGCGTCCCCACCCGGTCGAGCCGCGATGGTCTGCCAGCAGCACCGACCATCCCCGTGCGACCCAGAACGCGACCCGGGCGTTCCACTCGACGGGCCACTGGCCGGTCGGCCCACCGTGGACCCAGACGAGCAGGCGTCCGTCCCCGCCCCCGGCCGGCCGGTAGAGGCGGCCCGGGATCGTCGTGCCGTCTTCGGCGGGCCACTCGACGAGCTCGGGTTCGACGAGCCCGGCGGCGTCGACGCCGGCGACCGGTCCGCGGGCGAGGACCCGGCGGTTGCCGCCGTTATACGCCACGAGCTGCGTCGGGGTCCGGGCGCCGGAGCGCACGGCCACCAGGGTGTCGCCCCGCCAGTCGAGGCCGCCGTGCCAGCCCCGCCCGAGTTCGGTCACGGCCCCGGTCGCTAGGCTCGCGACACAGAGTCGGCCGTGCCCATCCTCGTTGCGGCAGAACGCGATCGCGGTTCCATCGGGCGACCAGCACCACGACCGCTGCCCCAGGCCCCATGCGGCGGTGCCGTGCTCGTGGCGCTCGTCGACCACCGCGCCGGTCCCGCCGGTTGCGGGATCGAGGGTGTGCACGACCAGCCAGCCGGAGCGATCGTCGAGCCAGCCGAGCCGGCCGTCGGCGGCGAACCGGGGTTGCTGGGTGGCGACCTCGGGCCCGCCGTGCCGGGCCGTGATCCGCCCGGTCGCCGCGTCGGCGACGACGATCTCGGAGCGGTCCCACGGCATGGCCGGGGTGGACCACTCGTGCCAGGCCAACGAGCGCCCGTCGGGCGACCAGGCCGGGTCGAAGGCGAACTCCCCGTGGGGGAGCAATATCCCCGGGGTTGCCGGGTCGTCGTCGATCGAGCGCAGCTCCACGTGGTGCTGGTCGACGACGTAGGCGATCCGGCCGGTCACCGACACCGCCGGTGCCGACGCCGGTGCCCCGGCGGGTTGGGCGGTGAGGCGGCGGGCCGGTGAGCCGTCGACCGGCTGGAGCCACAGGTCGCCGCCGGCGACGAGCACGAGGCCTGAGCCGTCGGGGAGCCACGCCCATTGTCCGCCCCCGAACGGGCGACCGGACCGGGGTGCCGGTTCGCTCGTGAGCAGCGTCTCGGGGCCGCCGTCGATTCCGAACCGTACGAGCGCGGCGCGACCGTGCCAGCCCACGACGGCCACCACCGCCGTGCCGTCGGGGGTGAGGCGCGGTTCGGACAGTTCTCGGCCGGCGGCGAGCATCGCAGGCGTGATGGCCGGCATGGTCAATGCGCGAACAGCTCGGCGGCGGGACTCGTCCCGGTGACGAGATCGACGGCGAGGATCACCGCCGCAGCGGTGTACGCCGTGGTCTCGGCCTCCGGGAAGGCGACCTCGTGCGGGTAGACGATGCCCGTGAGGTAGGCACCGTCGTCGCAGCGGTGCAACCGGGTGGTGCGCAGCAGTTCGATCGCAGTCGTGTGGTCGCCCACCGCTGCGTGGGCGATCGCGCACTCGGCGGTCTCTGCTGCAGTCACCCAGGGTTCGTCGCTGACGCAACGAACGCCCCGACCGTCGATCACGAAGGTGTCCCAGTGTTGGCGAAGCCGGGCGCGTGCGTCGTCGCCGGTGAGGACCCCGCCGATCACCGGGTAGTACCAGTCCATGGCCCAACGGTCCTTCGGAGCGAAGGCGTGCGGCATCGTCGTGAGCACCTGCGTGAGACGGTCGGCGGCAGCGGCCCACCGTGGCCGGTCCTCGCCGAGCAGTTCGGCGAGCGCGAGCCCGCTGCGCAGCGAGTGCGCGATCGACGACGACCCGGTGAGCAGCGCGTAGTCCCAGGGGGCGTGGTCGGTGTGGCGGGCCCAGACGATCTCGCCGCGAGCGGTCTGCATCGACGTGACGAACCCGAGGGCGCGCTCGACGACGGGCCAGAGTTCCTCGACGAAGCCCTTGTCCTCGGTGACGAGCCAGTGCTGCCATACCCCGGTGGCCACGTAGGCCGTGACGTTGGTGTCGAGCTTTGGGTCCTCGACCTCGAGCCGGCCGTCGATCTCGACGTAGTAGTTGTGCCAGGCGCCGTCGTCCCGCTGGGTCGCAGCGAGCCAGTCGTAGGCCCGTTCGGCCTCGGCGTACCGGCCCGCAACCGTGAGCGCCATGGCGGTCTCGACGTGGTTCCACGGGTCGCAGTGGCCGCCCGGGTACCACGGGATCATCCCGCTCGGGCGTTGCAGCGCGGCAATCGAGTCGGCCGTGGCCGCCAGTTCGGACGCGCTGAGCACCTCGTCGAGGTGCGGCAGGTCGCCGGCCTCGGTCACGCCGGCTTCCTCGCGTAGACGACGAGGCTCTTGCCCAGCAACGGGTTCAGCAGGCGATCGGCGACCCGGGTGGCCGCCGGAGCGGCCACGATGTCCCACTCGAGGAACCTCTTGTAGGCGGCGACCGCAGGGTGGTCGTCGCGAGCGGGACCCACTGCGCAGCGCAGCCACCAGTAGGGGGAGTGCAGGGCGTGCGCGCGATGCGCGCCCTCGGGGCGCAGCCCGGCGGCGCGCAGGCGGGCGTCGAGCTCGATGCGGGAGTAGATCCGGACGTGGCCGCCCGGCACGGCGGGCGCGTGGTAGTCGTCGGAGAGCCGCCAGCACAGCTTCTCCGGCCCTTCGGCGGGGACGGTGACGGCGAGGACGCCGCCGGGACGCAGCACGCGGGCGAGTTCGGCGAACGCAGCGGCGTCGTCGACGATGTGCTCGAACACCTCCGAAGCGATCACCCGATCGAACGAGGCGTCGGCGAATGGCAGCCGGGTGGCGTCGGCCCGCACGCCGCCCTGGTAGGCAGCCGCCGTGAGCTCGCCGGCCGCCTCCATAGCACCGAACGTGCCCGTCACCGACACGAGCTCCGCAAGGGCGTAGTCGACGGCGACGACGTGCCCGCCTTGGCGGCCGGCTTCGAAGCCGTGCCGACCGAAGCCGCAACCGAGATCGAGCACGCGGTCGCCGGGCTGCAGCCCGAGACGGTCGTAACGGACGGTCAGCACGCCGCCGTCCTCATCGGCCGAGCGCGGCGAGCTTGCGGCGGTTGGCCGGCATGGCCAGCACCTCCCGGTACTGGTCGACGGTGAGCTTGGCGCAGTGCTTCCACGACCACCGCTCGACGACCCGGGTGCGACCCGCTGCGCCGATCCGGGCCCGCAGCGCCGGATCGTCGAGACCGCGTCGCAGGGTGGCGGCCAAGGCATCGGCATCGCCGGCCGGGCACGACAGCACGGTCTCGCCGTCGCGACCGGTGACCTCGGGCAGGGCGCCGCCGTCGGTGGCCACCAGGCACGTGCCGGTGGCCATGGCCTCGACGGCCGGGAGCGAGAACCCTTCGTAGAGGCTGGGCACGACCGCGAGTTCGGCCTCGGCGTACAACTCGACGATCCGCTCGTCGGGGACGCCGGTGACGAACGTGACCGCTCCGCCGAGGCCCAGCCGGTCGATCAGTTCGGCCGATGGCCCGCCCGGCTTGGCCCGGCCGATGACGGTGAGTGTGACGTCGCGCTCGGTGCGGAGCTTGGCGAGGGCTTCGAGCAGGTACTGCAGGCCCTTGAGCGCCACGTCGGCCGATGCGGTGGTGATGAGGCGGCCCGGGATCCGCGTCACGTGCGGCAGCGGGGTGAACAGGTCCTCGTCGACGCCGACGGGGACGAGGCGCATCCGGTCGAGCGCGACGCCGAAGTCCTCGTGGATGTCCTTGATGGAGTTCTCCGACACCACGACGATGCGCGGCATGCGGCGAGCCACCCGGCCCTGCATCTTCACGAAGTTGTACCAGCGGCCTACCGACACCCGCTTGCGCCAGTTGGGGGCGTGGGCGATCTCGAGTTCTCGGTCCTTCGTGATCGGGTGGTGGAGGGTGGTGATCACGGGCAGGAACCGCTCGATGTCGAGCACGCCGTACCCGAGGCACTGGTTGTCGTGGACGAGATCGAACTCGCGGGCCCGGGCCCTGAGCACCTTGCGGACACGTAGCGAGAACGCGAGCGGCTCGGAGAACGTGCCGAGCGAGAACTGCCCCACCTCGACGAGATCGGCGAGCGACTTGAACTCCCAGTAGGCCGGGAAGCGGCCCGGATACTGGTCGTTGAAGATGTCGAGGCTGGGCAGCTTGTGGAGCGCGACGCGGGGATCGAGCACCGGGTAGGGCTGCCCCCCGAACACCTCGACGTGGTGGCCCAGGTCGACGAGGGCTTTGGTGAGGTGCCGGGTGTAGACGCCCTGCCCGCCCACGTGGGGCTTGCCCCGGTACGTGAGGTAGGCGAGGCGGAGCGGGTCGTCGGGGCCGGGCGACATGGGAAGCCGAGCCTACCGGCGGGTAATCGCCCTCCCCGTACCCGCGGCGCTGGTCGGATGCTCGACCCGCTCCCGCCGTGATGCCAGGTCGTCGAGGATCGGTAGCACGTAGGTCATCAACCGCGGATAGTCCTCCGACATCGGGAAATGGCCGAGGCCGGTCATGATCTCGTAGACGACCACCCGGAACCGGTCCGTCACGCGCCGATCCTCGAGAAGGTGCCGCCACTGACCGCCGTCGGCCCGCGGGGTGCTGGCACAGCAGCCCGATCCCGGTGCCGGCTTCCTCGTCGTAGACGCGGTGGTCCGCCCAGTCGAGGTCGAGGTGAACGCACCGACCCACGGCCTGGTCGTGGCTGCCGTGCCGGGAGCGGTTCGCCGCCGTCTGCGGTGCCGGGGCGGGGGTGTCGCGCTCGGCGCGGGTGCGTGAGGTGGCGGCGGTCGGCTGGCGGGTCGGTGCCGCGTTGCGGGGGGACCGCGATCCGTGGGTTATACGCTGGCTACCAGTTTCGACACGGTGCCCGAGCCGTAGTTGGCGACCCAGATGTTCGACCCGTCGTACGCCACCCCGACCGGGTTGTTGCCGACGGTGACGAGCTCCTCCACCACGGAACCCGCGGGCACCGGACACCGACGCCACCCGCGGGCGTAACCGGCGGCTCTACCGAAACCCGGGGATGCGACCACGGTGGTGGGTGAACCACCTGCAGCCATCCGGGCTGCAACCGAACACGTCAGGAAACCAACGCCCACGCGCGCTCCCGGGCACCGGGCCGGTCCCCTCGACGGCCGATGGGCAGCCCGCCCCTCGATGCAGAGGAGCGGGCTGTCGGATGCTTGCGGTGCGGGGCAAGCGGACACGGCGGTGGTGAGCTCCCACAGGGAGACGTCCGGATCGGTGAAGATCCTGCGTCGGTATCCACCGACCCCGGTGAACACCGGCGCCGGGGGACCGGTTCCGGTGGAGCGCGACGTGCGCCGCTGAGCACCTGCCGATCTACCGCTGGGGGCACCGGGCTGAGCAGCTCGGTGTGGGTGCGTACCGGGCCGTCGCAGCCTCGTCGTGCCGGGGGTGGGTTGAGCCAACCCCACCGTTGCCGCCGGCGGAGCTCAGGCCAGCGTCACGACCGCTTCGGCTTGTTCGCCGGGGTTTCGACAGCCGTGACGATGTCCGCGCTCAGGAACGTCGTGTCGGTGGCTCGCTGAGTCGTAGGGGTGTGCGCTGTTCGGCCCCCGGACCGCTCGTTGGTGCGGGGCTGGATCGGGACGCTCGTCGCTGGACCTTTCGGCAGCGCCGCGCGGCGCGCTCGTCTGCCGGGGGGCGCGGCGTGCTCGCCGGGTTCTCCGACATCGGACGCACCGGCGTCGAACTCGACGGCGAGGCGGGCGCCGAGAGCGTCGAGCAGCCGCAGAACGGTCGGCAACGACGGCATCAGCAACCCACGCTCGTACCGGCTGATGTCGGCCTGGTCGACGCCGCAGCGCTCGGAGACCGCGTTCTGGGTGAGCCCGGCACGGAGACGGGCCTGGAGCAGGAGCCCGGCAACGGTGTACGAGTCCCGGTACCCGATGGCCTCGGGGGTGCTGCCTTCTTCACGACGCCACCGGGTGACGTACTCCTTGAACGACTCGCCCATCACCTCACCTCCGACCGCACCCTATGGGGAATCTCCCATACTCGGCAAGCCCCCGGGGTGGTGCCGTCCGATCGTGGCAGGCGACGGGCTCAGCGGTGATGCCGCTGCCAGGCGGCGAGGTGCTTGCGGGCTTTCGCGATCTCGCGGTCCTGGCGGCGACTGCTGTCGTCCCCGCCCTTGTCGTACCCGGACAGCAGCAGCACGATCCGGTCACCGTGGAAGTGGCAGAACACCCGCAGCACGACTGCAGGCCGGCGGATCCGGAACTCGTGCAACCCGGAGCCGAGAGCCTTCAGCCACGCAGACTTGACCAGTTCGAGCCCGTTGGGTTCGAGGACCTCGGTGATCGCGCTCAGCATCACGTTGCGACGATCGGGTGGGAGCGACTCGATGAACGACCGCATCGGGCACATGCCGTTGTCGTCCTCGTACCACTCGACGGTCCACCGGCCGGGACGACTGCTGGCCGTGCCCTGCGCCGCTCCGCCTGTTCCACGTTTGCGATCCGCCACCGTTCGCCCTTTCGGTCCCGCCCCGGCAGCCGGACGGTAACAACGTGGTGTCGCGACGAAGCGGACGCGCACGGGTACGACGACGCAGACGGGTACGACGACGCAGACGGGTACGACGACGCAGACGGACGTTCCGAGCAGTCGACGGCCGGGGCAGTCGACGTGGGGCCGTTTGGTGCCCTGGGAGCCGGGTTCGACGGGCACGGTGAGAGGCGAGGAACCCGTCACCCGTGCCCGGGACGGGCCGACGGCGATCGGTGTCAGGCGGCCGGGTCGGGCCAGATCTCTTCCACCGAGACGGTCGCCGACTTCGAACGGGTGCGTGTCGCTACGGACACCGCCGGCAACGACGACGGCGAGCCCGGTCAACCGCAAGAAACCCGCCCGTCCCATGCTCGTCATCTGAGCGGCCCGGTGACCATCGCTCTGGCGTCATCGTCGTTGGCGGCGAACGGCGGTGTCCGACGCACGGAGCGTTCGCCGCTGTGCCTCGGCGGTCGGTGGCGACGTGATCCGTGACTGTCCGCAGCCCACCTGGCACAGTGGGCTTTCGTGGCCGGTGTGCAAGTGGAAGCGGATTATCTCGGTGGGATGCCAGGGTTCACGACCGCGAAGCCGGTTCCCGGCCGTCTCCGGGTCACCGAGGACGAGTTCGTTTTCGACGTCCACGGAGAAAGCCTCGAGCGTCTCTTCGGGGTTCGCTGGAGCGAAGTGAACGGTTGGGAGTGCGGCGGCGCGAACGAAGCCACCCGGACGAGTTCCGCCGGTCGGGTGTTCGCCGGAGCGGTCGTCGGAGGAACCTTCGGTGCGCTGGTCGGCGCGGCGATGAAGAAGACCTCGTTCTCGGCTTTGCTCGCCCTCGAGCTCCAATCCGGCGACGTGGTCGGGTTCGTCGTCCACGGCACCACCCCGATCGCCCTCGCAGGGTCTATACGCGCCATCCCTGCAGCGCAGGCGGTGGAACATGCGGTGGCGACGGGTGCCTCCGGCCCGGCGTCGGTGGTGTCACGGGGGTGGTCGCATCAGGTGGTGGAGCTCGCACAGCTCGACGACGTCGGTGCCGACGGCTGGGAGGCGGTGGGGGTGTGGGTCGACAACGGTGTGGTGCGCGTGCTCTGCAAACGACCTCGCTGACATCCTCGCCGCAAGGTTCCTGTGGTCGTGGGTCCCTGCCATCGAGTCCTGCACGTAGGTACTGACCTACGACCACCACCGCAAGGCGAGCAGCCCGGGACCGCAGGACGCGGGCTGCCGCGCGTGGTTCGCCGACGGTTACGGCACCCGCACAACCCACCACCACACCCCTTGTTGCGAACATCCGTTCTGGCGTACGGTCGGGTGGTGCCGATCCCCGACCAGGAACTGGTGTCGCTGCAACGCTCCGTCGCGATGCTCTCCCCGGGTGCCGACGTCCGGCTGCAACGCGAGACGATGTACGAGGTGCTCACCGAGCTGCTCGAGTGCCGGGCGTTGCTCGCCCGCCGGCGTCGGCTGGGGTCAGGGTGCGGTGTTGCGTGGAGCGGCACGTCGGGCGATCTCGCTGCGTCCGTTCACGGTGAGGCGGTAGGTCTGGTTCGACGGCCGCCGTCTCCGGGCCCGGTGCGCCGCACGACAGCGGGATCCGCCAGGCCTGGCCGTCGCACCTCCGCGTCGCCGAGCATCGCTCAGCCGTCGAGGTGGTAGATGCGCGCGGCGTTGTCGTGCAGCATCTTCCGCAGGTCGCCCTCGGGGAAGGTGCCCATCAGGTGATCCTCGATGTACTGCCGGGGGCTCGGTTGCGTAGGTGGCCTCCCCCGGCGACATGCACGTCGGGTGGGGGAAGTCGGTCTCGTACAGGATGTGGTCGGCACCCAGATGGTGGACGGCGGCCTCCAACGGCTCGCCGCGCTCGAACCAGAAGCACCCGTAGATCTGCCGGGCGAAGTACTCGCTCGGCAACAGGTCGTACTCGGGGTGCTCGTGGTGGATCCCGAAGTTCATCCACTGCCAGTCGAGCGCCTGGAGCAGGAACGGCAACCAGGACACGCCGCTCTCGACCGACACGAAGTTCAGCTTCGGGAACCGGTGACAGATCCCGCCGTAGATGATGTCGGTGACCGCCTGCGCATTCCCGACGAACAACAGCACGGCGAGCCGCGCGAAGTTCGCGTGCTTCCCGGCGCCGGGATAGGCGTTGAGATCGACCGGCCCGCTGCCGATGTGGAAGTTGATCGGCAGGCCCATCTCCTGGGCCTGCGCGAACAGCGGGTTCCAGTGCGGGTCGGGAAGCCAGGGCTGACCCCAGGTGTCGGGCCGGGACGAGAACACGATGCCCTTGTGGCCCAGCTCGGCCGCCCGGCGCATCTCGGCCAGCGAGAGCTCGATGTCCCAGAACGGCAACGCCATCATCGGCACCTGCCGCCCGGTCGGGGCGGAGCCCGCCCACTCGGCCAGGAAGTCGTTGTAGGCCTGGATGCAGGCGAGCATGAGCTCGCCGTCGGCCATGGCCGAGAACCGGCCGGTGCCGAACCCGACCACGTTCGGATACAGGATCTGGGCGTGCACGCCGGCGGCGTCCATCCGGGCGAGGCGGGGTTCGAGCTGCCACGTCTCGGGCCTGGCGTCGGCGAGGGTCTTGGGCGAGTCCGGCGGGAACTTCGGATAGCCGGCCTGCGCCGCCACGGCCACGCCCTGGAGCACCGTCGAGCCCGTCACCCATACGTCCTGCCCCGTCGCCGGGTCGGACACCACGTGCGGAACGGCATCGCCCCACTTGCGGGTCGAGACCCGCGACGTCCACAGGTCGGGCGGCTCGGTGATGTGGGTGTCGGCGTCGATCACCCGGTAGTCGTCGACGGTCGGTGGCATGCGGTCCTCCTCGGGGCGGCTGCGCTGGGCGGAAGGGTCAGTCGAGCTGGTAAAGGCGGGCCGCGTTGTCGTGCAGCATCTTCTGGAGCTCGGCCTCCGAGAAGTGCGGCATGAGCTCCTGCTCGATGTACTCGCGGGGCTCGGTCGCGACGGTGGCCGGCCCCGGCGACATGCAGGTGGGGTGCGGGAAGTCGGTCTCGAAGAGGATGTTGTCAGCGCCGAGGTACTCGACGGCGGCGGTGAGGGGCGCGCCCCGCTCGAACCAGAAGCAGCCGTAGATCTGCCGGGCGAAGTACTCGCTCGGCAACAGGTCGAACTCGGGGTGCTCCTTGAAGACGCCGTTGTTGAGCCACTGCCAGTCGAGTGCCTGGAGCAGGAACGGCAGCCACGAGACGCCGCTCTCGACGGAGACGAAGTTCAGCTTCGGGAAGCGGTGGCACAGTCCGCCGAGGATGACGTCGATGATCGCCTGTGCGTTGCCGAGGAACAGCAGGGTGGTGATGCGCGCCAGGTTGGCGTGCCGACCCGTGTGCTCGAAGTTGTCCGCGCCGACGGCGCCGCTGCCGATGTGGAAGTTGATCGGCAGGCCCATCTCCTGGGCCTGCGCGAAGAGCGGGTTCCAGTGCGCGTCGGAGAGGAACGGCTGGCCCCAGTTGTGCGGCTGGGCCGAGAACACGATGCCTTTGTGGCCCCTCTCGGCCGCGCGTCGCATCTCGGCGAGCGAGAGCTCGACGTCCCAGAACGGCAGGGCCATCATCGGCACCTGCCGCGTCGGGGCGGCGCTGACCCATTCGGTGAGGTAGTCGTTGTAGGCCTGGATGCAGGCGAGCATGAGCTCGCCGTCGGCCATGGCCGAGAACCGCCCGGTGCCGAAACCGGCGACGTTGGGGTAGAGGATCTGCGCGTGCACACCTGCGGCGTCCATGCGCTCGAGCCGTGGGCGCAGCTGCCACGTCTCGGGCTCGGCGTGGGCGAGCGACTTCGGGAAGTCGGGCGAGTAGCCGTCGAAGCCGGCCTGCGCCGTGAGCCCGATGGGCTGCAGGACGGTGGAGCCGGTGACCCACATGTCGAGTCCCGTCTGGGGGTCGGTGACGACGTGGGGTACGGCATCGCCCCACTTGGCCACCGACACCCGTGAGGTCCACACGTCGGGCGTCTCGGTGATGTGGGTGTCGGCGTCGATCACCCGGTAGTCGTCGACGGTCTTGGGCATGTTCGCGCTCCGTGTCGGTCGTGGTTGTCGGTCGTGGTCGTCGGTCGTGGTCGTCGGTCGTGGTCGTCGGTCGTGGTGGTCGGGTCAGTGCGGCGGCGGGTTCAGCCGCGCGGTGCGGGCGCGAGCACGGCGCCGCCGCGGTGGTCGAGCGTCTCGGGTACGAGGGCACCGTCGCGGACCAGGTGACGCCCGTTGACGAACACGTGGTGCATGCCGGGCGGTTGGTCCGCGGTCAGCCGCTCCGAGCCGGCGGGGAAGTCGCGCACCCGGCGCATCGGGCCCGGCCCCACCGTGGCGGGGTCGAACACCACGACGTCCGCGAACGCGCCCTTGCGCACGACGCCACGCCCGTCGAATCCGAACAGGCCCGCCTGCACCGAGGTGAGCTTGCGGATCGCGTCCTCCAACGACAGCACGCCCCGGTCGCGCACCCACGGCCCGAGCAGATCGGTGGGCATCGGCGCATCGCACAGCTGCGAGACATGGGCGCCGGCGTCGGAGAGCCCGAGCGTGCAGCCCTCCTCGTTGAGCAGCAGCCGGATGCCATCCACGTCGTCGTTCGCCATCACGGCCCGAACCCGAAGGTCACGCGGCTCGGGCTCCTCGAGGGCCATCGCGAGGAGCCGGTCGAGCGCGTCACCGGGGCCGGCGACGTCGAGGAACTTGCGGCCCACGAAGTCGGGATGCGCCGTGGACTCCATCACGTCGTAGGTCTCCCAGCGCGGCACGATGCCCTTCCCTGCGGCCCACGCGTCGCGCACCCGTTGGCGCCACGTCGCGTTGGCGTAGGCCGCGCGGCGCTGTTCCACCGAGCCGGAGGAGAGCTCGGCGAACACCGGGTTCGTGTTGAGCGTGAACGGATCCCCAAGGGTTTGGGAGAAGCTCAACGGGCGGCACGACACCTGCGGCCACACCGGCGCCGCGTCGCGGCGCTGGCGATGGATCTCGACCATCTTCAGGTGCCGCTGGTCGGCGGTCGTGAGCAACGCCGAGTACGTGAACGGCACGCCGAGGCGGGCGGCCATGTCGTACATCTGGGCGAAGCCGAGGTTGGTGCCACCGTTCATCGCGACCACCCCACGACCCGACGCGGCCACCGCCGCGCACAATGCCTCGATCTCGGCCACGCTCGCGACGCGGCTCGGGATCGGGCGGCCGTCGGCACCGAGATGGGTGGGGGCGAAGCTCGTCGCGAAACCGGCGGCGCCGGCCGCCATGGCCTCCGACACCAGCGCCGCCATGCGCGCCACCTCCTGCGGCGTGGCTTCGCGCTGCGAGGCGTCGTCGCCCATCACCCAGATGCGCAACGGGGTGTGCCCGATGTAGGCGGCGAAGTTGAGCGCACACCCTCGTCGACGCACGGCGTCCAAGTACTCGGGGAACGTCTCGAAATCCCACGGGATCCCGGCGGTCAACGTGGCCGGGTCCATGTCCTCGACCTTTTCCAGGGTGTGCACCAACAGGTCGTGGTCGGCCGGGTGCGTCGGCGCCAGACTGAACCCGCAGTTGCCGGCGACCACCGTCGTCACCCCGTGGAAACACGACGGGGTCAACGCAGGATCCCAGAAGACCTGCGCGTCGTAGTGCGTGTGGATGTCGATGAACCCCGGGGCCACGACCATGCCCGACGCATCGACGGCGACGTCGCCGCGAAGCCCGGCACCGATCGCATCGATCCGTCCGTTCGCGAGCCGGACGTCGGCGACGACACCCGGACGGCCGGTGCCGTCGATGAGGGTGCCCCCCTTGATCACCGTCGAATCCGTCACGGTGCCCCCGTTCTCCGTACGGTGCTGCGACAGCGCAGCGCTTCCCCGCCGGAACGGTACCACGGTGATTTTCCCGGTACCGCCCGAGAGGCTGCGGGCCGCACGCCCGGAGAGGTCCACGGAACGGGCAGCGTTGTCGCCGTGTCGGCCGATGGGTACCTCCGCCGGCGCTACGGTACCCCCACCGGCGCAGCGCCCACGGGGCGCAGCGGTGAGGCCGGAACGGACCGAGGGGATCAACATGGGAAGACTGACGGGCAAGGTTGCGGTCGTGACGGGCGGTGCGCGCGGCGTGGGGCTCGGCCACGCCAAGCTGCTCGCCGCCGAGGGTGCCTCGGTCGTGGTGAACGACCTCGGCGGCGAGTGGGACGGCAATGGCACCGACGAGCGCGCCGCGCAGCTCGCGGTCGACGAGATCGTCGCCGCCGGGGGAACGGCCGTCGCCAACTTCGACGACGTCGCCGACTGGGAAGGGGCGCAGCGCCTCATCAACCAGGCCATCGACACCTTCGGCGATCTCGACATCCTCATCCTCAACGCGGGGATCCTGCGCGACCGGATGACGTTCAACATGAGCGCCGAGGAGTGGGACGCGGTGATCCGCGTCCACCTGCGCGGCCACTTCCTGCCGGTCCGGTGGGCGGCGGCCTACTGGCGGGAGGAGACCAAGCGCCGGGGCGAACCCCACGGCGGTCGGGTCATCCTGACCTCGTCGGAATCCGGCCTCTACGGCAACGGCGGCCAGATCAACTACGCCGCCGCGAAGATGGGCATCGCGTCGATGGGGATCGTGCTGTCGCGGGAACTGGCCCGCTCCGGTGTCACCAGCAACATCATCGCCCCCCGGGCGCGCACCCGGCTCACCGAGAACACCTTCGGCGCGTTCAACACGGCCGAGGGCGAGTTCGACCAGTGGGATCCGGACAACGTCGCCCCGTGGGTCGTCTGGCTGTGCACCGATGCGGCGAGCCACATCACCGGACAGTGCTTCGTCGTCGGCGGTGGTCTGGTGGAGCTCGTCCAGATGCCCGCACCGGTCAGCAAGATTCGCAAGAACGGCCGCTGGGAGCTCGACGAACTGGACGACAAGGCCAAGGAGCTCTTCGGCGATCGGCCGACCACGCCCCGGCGGATGGTCGCAGCGGAGTCGATGCCGACCGGCCCGGCATGATGGCGCCATGGCGGGCGACGGTGAGCTCCTCATCGAGCGGCTGCTCCGGGTAATCGACGAGGGCCGGCGGACCGCCACCTACAAGCTGGCCCTCCTGCTCGCGCTCGTCGACACGTGCGCGTTCCACCCCGGCGCCGACGAGTTGGCCACCCACGACCTCGCCGTTCGGGTCGTCGAGCTCTACTACCCGCAGAGCCGCAGCTACGCGGCAGCCGACGGCGTGGCCCGGGAACTGCGCCAGATCTCGATGAAAGCCTCGTCGCCGTTGCGTCACGTGTTGGCGCTGCGGATCGCCGCCGAAGCGGCGGGCTGCCGTTCCGTGGCGCAAGCCGCCCGCCGGCTCCCCGACCGGTACGCGGCCACCGTCGACGCCGTCGAGGACACCTTCGTGCGGTACCCGATCCCGCTGCTGCAGGCGGTCGGCGCCACGGTCGTGCCATTCCTCTACGACCTCGACTGGGCCGAGGGAACCTCGGCCCGCACCCTGCGCCGCACCGGGCGCGACCGTGTCCGGCTGCGACCCGGCGTCGCCGAGCGTCTCGTGCAACTCGGCCCGTTGCTGCGGCCCCTCATCGAGCTGCACTGGACCCGCGACGTCGCGCGCTGGTCCCGCGTCGCTGTCGAGGACGACCACCTTCGGGCCCACCTGTTCGGCGCCACCCGCGCCGCCTTCCCCGCCGCGGTGCGCGACGGCCTCGCCGCTCTGCAGGACGGTCGCTGCTTCTACTGCGACGCCCCGCTGCCGCGCGCCTGCGACGTCGACCACTTCCTGCCGTGGTCGCGCTGGCCCAACGATGCCGTGGAGAACCTCGTGGTCGCCGACCGCTGCAACCGGGACAAGAGCGATCACCTCGTCGCCCCGGCCCACCTGGAGCGCTGGGTCGAGCGGTTCGCCCGTTCGACCGAGTTGCTCGCCCTGGCCGGGCACGCCGGGTGGGAGACCGACCCGGCCCGCAGCGCCGGTCTGGTCCGCAGCACGTACGGGCTGTTGCCCGCGGGCACCCCGCTGTGGCGCCGGCGGCGGGAGTTCGAGCGGGCCGACGACACGATCGGCGCGCTCGTCGGTCGGCTCACCCCGTGACGTTGCGCCGGTGCGAGCTCACCACCGCCAGGTCATCGTGTGGTCCACGAGACGGCCCGGCTCGGCGAGCACCGGGGCGAGGGTGATCGCGTCGGGCGGCCCGGACTGCGGCTCGACGCACAGCGCGTGGGTCGGCTCGTCGTAGATCACCCAGTGGTCGCAACTCGACGAGATCGTGACCGCACACCCGTCGGGCCAGTGCAGCACCGGATCGGCGGGCAAGCCGGCCACGCAGTCGTCCCAAGGCCGGGCCGGCGGCGTCACCAGCCGCCCGTCGGGCAGGCCCTCGTGGTCGCGGCGGTAGAGCACGGCCGGGGCCACGTCGAGCACCACGGGCCGCACGAACCACGGGTGCCAACCCACCTGCGCGGGGAAGGGCTCGTCTGGGGCGTCCACGCTCAGACGGCAGGTGAGCTCCCGTGCGCCCAGGACGATGGTCTGGTGCGCCGTGCCGGCGAAGGGCCACAGCGGCCCGAGGTCGGTCGACAGCGACACCGACGTCAGGCTCACGGTGTCGACGGTCCACGGGGTGACGAACCCGGTGCCGTGGATGCTGTGCACGCCGAGCAGACCCGGGGCGAGGCGATAGGAGCGCCCTCGATGCCAGAACCGGCCGTGGCGGACCCGGCCGGCCCACGGCACCATCGGATAGCAGCCCCAGGCGAGCGGCCCGTCGCCGGCGGTGACGAGGCGCTCGGCTCCTGCGAGCACGGCGGACGCGATCCGCCCGCCCGAAGGGGGGTCCATCCGGATCACGTCGTCACCGGAACGCAGCTCGATCACGCCCGCTCCGGCAGCACCCGGGAGCGGCAGTCCCGCTCGACGCGGCGTGCGAGCACACCGGGGTCGGCGTCGGCCCCGGTGTCACCGAGGACCGTCTCGCCCACCACCGTCACCTTGCGGGCGGCGAGGTCGACCGCCCAGCGCGTGCAGGCGACCTGCGACGTCTTGGTGGTCTGCGCAACGAGGACCGCGCGCACTTCGACGCGGTCACGGCCGAGGTTCCACGATGCCACCGGGGAAAACAGCGTCCGGCGCACCCCGCCGAACCGCTCGCCGATGTCCTTGCCGCCGTAGCGTCCAGCGGGCAGCAGCAGCCGGGCATCGGCGAATCGTTGGTCGGTCACCGCCTGGAACAGCTCGTCGGCGAGCTGCTGGACCTGCTGGACCTGACCGTCGCTCGCGAGCCCCGGTGCATTCGTCTGCGACGCCGGCCCGAGGGCGTCCGGGGCCGGCAGCGACAGCGGCGGCGCCTGCGGCGGCGACGCCGATGGGCGCCACGACACCAACCACAGCAACCCCGCCACCAGGCTCACCAGCGCGATCAGCACGAGCACGGCACCGACGATGACGAACCAGCCCATGCCCAGTGAGCGAGTCGGGGAGCGGTCCCGGTGACCCTCGCTCGCACCGGCCCGTTGCCGTCGGGGGGTGCGGACATCCACGGCATGCGAGCGTAGGGGCGCAACCCCCGTCGCGCGGTGCACGCTGGATAACGTCGCACCGTGCCCCCCAGCGTCCCCGGCGATCCGCGGCGCTGGCCGGTCCTGATCGTCGCACTCGCGGGACTGTTCACCGTCGGCTCCACCATCACGCTGCTCGTCGTGTCGCTGTCGCGTATCGCCGTCGATCTCGACTCCGACGTCGCCACGCTCAACTGGTCGATCGTGGCCCCGATGCTCGGTTTCGGCATCCTCGGCCCGGCCTTCGGCAAGGCGGGCGACCTGTGGGGTCACAAGCGCCTGTTCTGCTTCGGCCTCGCCGGTGCGGGGGCCTTCGCCGGGGCCACGGTCTTCGCCTGGGATGCGCTGTCGCTCGTGGCGTTCCGGACGCTGTCGGCGAGCTTCGGCTCCGCCACCGGCCCGAGTGCCCTCGCGATGATCAACCGGCTGTTTCGTGGCGACGAGCGCATGCGCGCTCTCGGCTACTGGAGTCTCGTCGGCGCCGGTGCCCCGGTGATCGGGGTGGTCGCCGGTGGGCCGCTCGTGGAGGCGATCGGCTGGCGGGCGATCTTCGCCATCCAGGCACCGCTGTGCGCCGTGGGCTTCGTCGTCGCACTCCGCCTCATGCCCACGATCGAGCGCGGGAACCGCAGCCGCTTCGACCTGCCCGGCGCGGTCACCCTCGCCCTCGCCGTCACCGGGGTGCTGCTCGCCGTGAACCGGATGCCCGTGCTCGGCATCGGCCACCCGGTGGTGCTCGCCGCGCTGGTCGTCTCTCCGGTTGCCGCGATCGCCTTCGTCGTCATCGAACGGCGGGTCGCCGCACCGCTGCTGCCCCTCGAGTGGCTCGGCCGCGGACCGCTCGTGGTCGCTGTCGCCAGCCAGTCGCTGGGCAACTTCGCGTACATGGGCGGGTTCTTGCTCGCCCCGCAGCTGCTCGAGCGGGCGCTCGGTCTGTCGGCCACCGCGATCGCCTACCTCGTGGTGTGTCGCCCGCTCGCGTTCGCGGTCGCCGCGCCGGTCGGGAGCCGGGCCACGATCCGGTTCGGCGAGCGGGCGAGCGGCATCGTGGGCTGCTCGATCGTCGCGGGTTCGATGCTCGTGTTCACCACGCTCGGGGTCGGCGCGGCCCCCTGGCTCGCGGCGCTGGCGCTGGCCCTGTCGGGCGTGGGGCTCGGGATGTCGTCGCCGGCCATGGCGGCGACGGTCGCCTCGGCCGTCGATCCCGACGACCTCGGTGTCGCCGGTGCACTGTCGCAGCTGATGAACCAGGTCGGGGCCGTGATCGGCTCGCAGGCGATGCTCGCCGTCCAGACCGCCGCCGGCGGCGGCGATCCCGCCCTCGGGTTCCCGGCCGCCTTCGCGCTCGGTGCCGCCGTGGCGGCCGGCGCGGCCGTCCTGGCCACCCGCCTGCCGGTGCGCACCCAGCAGGTCCCCTACCAACCCCTTCCGGAGATCCCGTGATCGCCCTCGTGACCGCGACCGCCGCCCGCCATCTCGACGAGGATCTACCGCCGCTCGAGGCCGCGCTCCGGGCGCTCGGCCGTGCCGTCGAGATCGTCGTCTGGGACGACCCCGCCGTGGACTGGTCCACCTACGACGCTGCGGTGGTCCGCTCGACGTGGGACTACGTGCCGCGGCGCGCCGAGTTCCTCGCCTGGGCCGACGCGGTCGCCGGTCGCACCGTGTTGCTCAACCCGCCGGCGCTGCTCGGCTGGTCGAGCGACAAGCACTACCTCGCCGATTTGGGCGCGCAGGGGATCCCGATCACCCCGACGACGTTCCTCGAACCCCGCGCCGCGTCGGGTGTCGAGTCGGGTGCCGCGTCGGGCGCCGCGTCGGGTGCGGTCTCCGGCGCCGGAACCGCCCGGGGCCCCGGCGCTCCGCCGGACCCGTTCCCCGACGGCGAGTTCGTCGTGAAGCCCGCGGTGTCGGCGGGATCGGCCGACACCGACCGCTACGGGCCGTCGGGCCGACCCGCCGCCCGGGCCCACGTGGCCCGCCTCCTCGAGGCCGGACGCTCGGTGCTGGTGCAGCCGTACCTCGGCGAGGTCGACGTCGCCGGCGAGACCGCGCTCGTCTACCTCGCCGGGACCTTCAGCCATGCGATCCGCAAGGGCCCCATCCTTGCGGGGGACCAGGCCTTCGTCGAAGGTCTGTACGCCGCCGAGGACATCTCGGCCCGCACGCCGGCCGAGGCCGAACTGGCCCTCGGCGCCCGGGTCGTCGAGGCCATCCCCGGTGGCGCACCGCTGTACGTGCGCGTCGACGTCGTGCCCGGGCCCGACGGCCCGGTCGTGCTCGAAGTCGAGGCGTGCGAGCCGTCGCTGTTCTTCGCTCACGCGCCCGGTTCGGCCGACCGGTTCGCCCGCGCGCTGATCGCCCGTCTGGACGCCACACCCCTCCCCTAGGGTGCAGGCGTGAGCGAGATGGAGCTCTACCGGTCGCGCCGCTCGGCCGCCTTCTTCGACCTCGACCGCACCCTGATCGCCGGCTCGTCCGCGTTCACCTTCGGGGTTGCGGCGTGGCGCCACGACCTGGTGCCCACCGGCCAGTTCGCGCGCGATGCCCTCGGGGCCGTGGCCTTCCGGTTGAGCGGCTCCACCGACGGCACCACCGAGAAGGTCCGCGAGCGGATGCTGCGGGCGGTGGCGGGCACCCGGCAGGCCGATCTCGTCGCCCTCAACGCCGACATCATCCCGAAGCTGGTCGATCGGGTCCGCACCGAGGCCCGCACGCTGCTCGACCTCCACCGCCGTGCCGGCCGTGACACCTTCATCGTGTCGGCATCGCCGATCGAGCTCGTCGAGCCGCTCGCCACCGGCCTCGGCATGACCGGCGGGATCGGCACCGTCGCCGAGGTGGCCGACGGGGTGTACACCGGTGAGCTCGTCGGGCCCTTCTGCTACGGCGAGGGCAAGGTCGACGCCATCCGCGAGCTCGCAGAGTGGGAGGGGTACGACCTCGCGCTCTGCTACGCCTACAGCGATTCCGCGAGCGATCTCCCGATGCTCGACTGTGTCGGCCATCCGGTGGCGGTCAATCCCGACGGCCCGCTCGCCCGGGTTGCGAGCGAGCGGGGATGGCCGGTCGTGGTGTTCTCCCGGCGCACCAAACAGCTCATCCGGCGCACCACCGCCGGCGCCGGTGCCGTGGCCCTCACCGGCGCCGCCTTCGCCGCCGGGGTGAAGCTGGGGGCCCGTCGGCTCAGTCCGCTGGCCGGCCTTCGAGGGCGGCGTTGAAGCGCGGCGAGCGCTTCTCCCGAAACGACCGTGCACCCTCTCGGGCGTCGGGATGGTGGTCGGTGATCCCGGTGCGCAGGGCGATGTCTTCGCAGGCGTGGGCGAAGTCGGTCTCGGCGGCCACGTAGACCGCTCGCTTCAGCAGGCGCATCGCCACCTGCGGGCCTTCGGCAAGTTCGGTCGCGAGCCCGAGCGCTCGCCCGAGCAGGTCGTCGGGCGCGCAGACCTCGGACACCAGACCCATCGCGAGGGCTTCGTCGGCGTCGACGATTCGTTTACGAAGCAGGAACTCCATGGCTCGGGCCGCACCGAGTTGTTGCACAAGCAACCAGTGGCCGCCCTCGTCGGGCAACAGCGCGAAGCGCAACGTGGCACTGCCGAGGCGCGCGGCGCTCGAGGCGATCCGCAGATCGCAGGCGAGCGCCAGCGACAACCCGGTCTGGATGGCCGGGCCGTTGATCGCGGCCACGGTGATCTTGTCGAGCGCCCGGATCGCCTGGTTGACCGCCTGCGAGTACACCCGCAGGGCCTCGGCCGTGCCGATGGCCGTGTCGTGCCCGCCGCCGATGCGCGGCACCGTGGCCGGAGCGTCGTGGTGGTAGTCGACGAGATCGTCCCCGGCGACGAAGGCCCGTCCGGTCCCGGTGAACACCACGACCCGGATGGAGTCGTCGAGCTGCGCCGCCGTCAGGAACTCGACGAGGTCGCGCTTCATGGCCTGGGTCATGGCATTGAGCCGCTCGGGGCGCTCGAAGGTGACGAGCGCGACCCCCGGTTCGTGACGGGTGACGGTGAAGCCGGCGGGCATCGCTCAGCGCCCCTCGAACACGGCGGGACGCTTCTGCAGGAACGCCGCAGCGGCTTCCCTCGCGTCGGCGGTGCGGCCGACACGGATGTGGCGCTCGGCTTCGCGGTCGAGCAGCGACGCGAAGTCCATGTGCTGCGCGTCGTTGAGATTGGCTTTGATCGCGGCGAGCGTCAGCGGCGCGAAGCCTGCGGCGCGCGCGGCCCGGGCCCGGACGACGTCGAGCAGGTCGGCGTCGTCGACGACGGCGGTGACCAGCCCGAGGCGCTCGGCCTCGGCGGCGCTGAACTTCTCGGCCATCAGGTACAGCTCCCGGGCCTTGGCCGGCCCGACGATACGGGGCAGGGTCCAGGTGCCACCGAAGTCGCCCGACAACCCTGCGGTCATGAACGCGGTGTTGAACACCGCCGAGCGGGCGGCGTAGCGGAGGTCGCAGGCGCACGCCCAGGCCAGGCCGGCGCCTGCGCACGGACCGTTGATCGCGGCGATCGTCACCTTGGGCATGTCGCGCAACAACTGTGAGGTGCGCATCCGGCTGCGCAACCGGGCGATGTCGGACTCGATCGGCCGGGCCCGGCCGCTCGCCGGATCGGGCGCCCGGGACGCCATGCCGCCGAGGTCGCCGCCGGCGCAGAACCCCCGGCCGGCGCCGGTGAGGATCACCGCCCGCACTGCGTCGTCCGACGCGGCACGCTCGAAGGCGTCGAGCGCCCCTTCGATCAGGTCCGGGCTCATGGTGTTCAGGTGCTCGGGTCGGTTGAGCGTCACGGTGGCCACGCCCCCGTCCTGCTCGTAACGCACGACTTCGTCCATCGGTCCCCTCCTCGACGACGCACCGCATGATCCCACCCCTGCAGGTACGGTCGCATCCGTGGCAGCTCCGACCCTTGCCGGGATCACGTCCGGTTCCCTCGCCGTGCTCGGCGTGCCCCGCCTCGTCGAGGTTGCGCGCGTCGCGGCCGAACTCGGCTACGGCTCGTACTGGACGGCCGAGGCAAACGGCACGGAGTCGTTCTCGCTGTTGGGTGCCGTCGGTGCTGCGAGCCCGGATTCGCTCGCGTTGGCGACGGGCATCGTGCCGGTGCAGGTTCGCTCGGCGCCGCTCGCGGCCATGGCGGCGGCGACGCTGCAGGCGCTGCACCCCGAGCGCGACATCTGGCTCGGCATCGGCATGTCGTCGCCGGTGATCACCGGCCGCTGGCACGGCGTGCCCTATGGCGAGCGACCGCTGGCCCGCATCCGCGAGTACGTGGAGGTGCTGCGGGCCTGCCTGTCGGGCGAGCGGGTCGATCATCGCGGCGACGCCTACCGCATCGGCGGGTTCCGCCTCGGGGTGCGCCTCGGCGAGCGGCGCCCGAAGATCGCGCTCGCCGCGCTCAACGACGGGATGCTGCGGCTCGCCGGCGAGGTGGCCGACGGTGTGCTGCTCAACTACCTGCCGGCCCGCCACATCGCCTATTGCGCCGAGCGGATCGCGGAGGGCGTCGCCCGGTCCGGGCGCACCGACGGTGGCCCCACCGTGTTCGCCTACGCCCATGCCTGTGTCGGCGACCGCGCCGAGGGCGACGGTCCGGCGCGGCGCGACCTGCTCAACTACGCCATGGCCGACGGGTATCGACGCCAGTTCGCCCGGGCCGGCTACGCCGAGGAGATGGTCGAGCTGGAGGCGAGGATCGCAGCGGGGGACAAGGCCGACGCCACGGTCGCCGCAATCAGCGACCGTATGGTCGACGAGATCGACACCATCGGCGACGCCGCCCACGTGCGGTCGTTCGTCGCGGCCTATCGGTCCGCAGGGGCGGTGCCGGTGCTGATGCCGTTGCCCTGGGCGCGCGACCGCTGGGGCGCCACCGTGGCCACGCTGGAGGCCGCCGCCGGCGTGTGATCCGCTGCGGTGCGGGGTGGATCGGCAATTGGCCGGTGCGCACGGACCCGGCGCCGCTACCCTCGCCCGCCGTGGGCCGCTTCTACGTCACCACCCCGATCTACTACGTGAACGCGGCGCCGCACGTCGGCCACACGTACACCACCGTCCACGCCGATGCGCTCGCGCGCTGGCACCGGCTGATCGGCGACGAGGTGCTGTTCCTGACCGGCACCGACGAGCACGGTCTCAAGATCCAGCGAGCCGCCGAGGCAGAAGGCAAGGCCCCCGAGGCGTGGGCCGGCGAGGTGGCCGAGACGTTCAAAGCGGCCTGGTCGTTGCTCGGCATCTCCAACGACGACTTCATCCGAACCACCGAACCCCGCCATCGAGTTGCGGTGCAGACGCTCCTCGAAGCGTGCCGGGCCAACGGCGACATCTACGAGGGCACCTACGAGGGCTTGTACTGCGTGTCGTGCGAGGCCTACTACGAGCCGTCCGACCTCCTCGACGGCGACCGTTGCCCGATCCACAAGCGGCCGGTCGAAGCAGTGCGCGAACCGAACTACTTCTTCGCGCTGTCCCGTTACGAGCAGCGCCTGCTCGACTGGCTCGAGGCCAACCCCGAAGCGATCACGCCGGTGTCGAAGCGCAACGAGGCGATCGGCTTCATCCGCCAGGGCCTCCGGGACTTCTCGATCTCCCGCACGTCGCTCACCTGGGGCATCCCGATCCCGTGGGATCCGGCGCACGTCACGTACGTGTGGTTCGACGCGCTCACGAACTACTGCACCGCAGCGGGCTACGGCGCCGACCCCGGCCGCTTCGAACACTGGTGGCCCGACGTCCACCATCTCGTCGGCAAGGACATCCTGCGGTTCCACTGCGTGTACTGGCCGGCGATGCTGCTGTCGGCCGGGCTGCTGCCGCCCCGGGTGCACGTCCACGGGTTCCTGCTCGTCGGCGGCGAGAAGATGTCCAAGACCGGGTTCGGGCAGATCAGCCCGCAGCTGCTGGTGAACACCTTCGGCGTCGACGGTGTCCGCTATCACCTGCTGCGTGACCTGCCATTCGGCCCGGACAGCGACTTCACCCACGAAGGGATGATCGCCCGCTACAACGCCGATCTGGCCAACAACCTCGGCAACCTGCTGTCCCGGGTGGCGACGGTGGTCGGACGCAAGTGCGCCGGGATCGGCCCTGCGCCCGCAGCCGACAGCCCGCTTGCGGCGGTCGCCGCCGACGCCGTGGCCCGGGCCCGGGCCGCGTGGGACGACGTTGCGTCCCACGAGGCCCTCGAGGCCACGTGGTCGATCGTGCGGGCGACCAACGCCTACCTGGAGACCCACGAGCCGTGGAAGGCCGAACCGGGTCCGGCGCTCGACACGGTGATGGGCGATGCGCTCGAAGCGTTGCGCATCGTGGCGGTGCTCGCCTCGCCCGCCATCCCGGCGACCTCGCAGGCGATCTGGTCCCGGCTCGGGCTCGGTGGCCTCGTGGAGGACTGCCGGGTCCCCGACGACGTGGCCTGGGGCGGCTATCCGGGCGGGTTGCCGGTGACCAAGGGTGAGCCGCTGTTCCCCCGCCTGCAGGGCTGAGCCCCGTGTGGACCGACAGCCACTGCCATCTCGACGACGCCTACGGCTACGACGGCGGCGTCGAGGGTGCGCTTGCCCGCGCCCGGGCGGCCGGCGTCGGGGCGTTCGTCACGGTCGGTTGTGACCGGGCCTCGAGCCTGGCGGCGATCGCCGCTGCCGCTGCCCATCCCGACGTGCGCGCCACCGTGGGGCTCCATCCCCACGACGCCCGCCACGGCCTCGCTTCGATCCGCGACCTGTGGGACACGCCGGGGCTCGTCGCGGTCGGCGAGTGCGGCCTCGACTACCACTACGACCACTCGCCCCGGGACGTGCAGCGGGAGGTGTTCGCCGAACAGGTGGCCGAGGCGCTCGGCCGCCGCCTCCCGCTCGTGGTCCACACCCGCGAGGCCTGGGACGACACGTTCGAGGTGTTCGCCGCCGTGGGCGTCCCGCCGGTGACGATCTTCCACTGCTTCACCGGCGGCCCCGGCGAGGCCCGGCGATGCCTCGAACTCGGCGCGTACCTTTCGTTCTCGGGCATCGTGTCGTTCCGCACCGCCCAGGACGTGCGCGACGCGGCCCGCCTGTGCCCGGCCGACCGCCTGCTCGTCGAGACCGACAGCCCCTACCTGGCGCCGGCGCCACACCGGGGGCGGCGCAACGAACCGGCCCTGCTGCCTGCGGTCGGTGCCGCCCTGGCCGAGGCGCGCCAGGAGGCCCTCGACGTCGTGGCCGAGCACACCCGGCGCAACGCCGATGTTGCGTTCGGCGGGTCGCGTGCCTAGCGTTCAGGCTTCGTCGCTCGGGTGACCGGGAGGCGCCCTGCCCGAAACGGCACCGGCCCGCATACGGTCGGGGTCCCCAGGGCCGAGGGAAGTGAGGTGTTCTGAGGCTCGAACCGGTCGACCGTCGGCGTGTGATAGCGGCGTTCATCGTCACGCTCATCGCTGTGCCGTTCCTGCTTCGTGAAGCAGACGCAGGCTCGAGCGCGCCCGCCGTGGCGAGCGCCGGTCCGAGTGGCGACCTTGCGGCACCCCTGCGAGGTGTGTCCTCCAGCGTGGCGCCGGCGTTCCTCACGACCGACCTCACGACGATCGCTCCGTCGCAGGAGAACACCGTCGCCGTGCCGAGCCCGGAACAAGGCGATCTCGCCCGAGCGGCGTACGGCCCGATCCGGGTCGCGTTGGCGAGCACGAACCGGATCGGCTGCGAGACCACCTGGGTCCGCACGGGGGCACTGCTCAAGGTCAGCAACGTCAACAACGGCCACGCCGTCAACTGCGTGACGGTCGCCCGGATCTCGGACCCGACCGTGCAGGGGCTCGTCATCCGGCTCGATGCCACCGGGTTCTCGCAACTGGCCGACCTGGTCGAATCCCCCGTGACCGTTCGGGTCACCTGTGAGAAGTCCGGCGCAACGCCCGCCACCGGCTGCCAGTGACGTTGACGCGCCGCCAGGCGCAGGAGTTGCTCGAACGGCACGGACTCGCGCCGCGCCGGGCCCTCGGTCAGAACTTCGTCGTGGACGCGAACACCGTGCGTCGCATCGCCCGGCTCGCCGAGGTGGGCCCCGGCGACCGGGTCCTCGAGATCGGTCCGGGGCTCGGCTCGTTGACGCGGGCGCTGGTCGAAACCGGTGCCGCCGTCACCGCAGTCGAGGCCGATGCCGGTCTCGTCGCGGTCCTCGCCGAGGAGGTACCCGAGGTCGCGGTCGTCCACGCCGATGCGCTCGCCGTCGACTGGGCCGCCGTGCTCGGCGAGGCCGAGGGCTGGGTGCTCGTGGCGAACCTTCCGTACAACATCGCCACCCCGCTGATCGCCGATCTGCTCGACGGGGTGCCGGCGATCGAGCGGATGCTGGTGATGGTGCAGGCGGAGGCCGGTGAGCGCCTCGTCGCACGGCCGGGTCAGCCGGCGTACGGCGCCGTGTCGGTCAAGGTGGCGTACCGGGCTCGCGCTGCGCTCGTCGGCAAGGTGCCGGCCACGGTGTTCTTGCCGCGCCCGAAGGTGGAATCCGCCCTCGTCTCGATCGTCCGCCGCCCGGCACCGGCGACGGACGCGCCCCGGGCCGTGCTGTTCGAACTGGTTCGTGCCGGGTTCGGCCAGCGCCGCAAGATGTTGCGGAACTCGTTGGGGGAGCGGGCCGACAGCGACGATCTCGTCGCAGCCGGGATCCGTCCGCAGGCACGGGCCGAAGAGCTCGGCGTCGAGGATTGGGGTCGCCTCGCCACGGTCGTCGCGGCGCGCCGGGGCCAGACTGACGGGCCGTGACCGTCACCGTCCTCGCACCGGCGAAGCTCACCGTGTCGTTCAAACTGCTCGGGGTGCGGCCCGACGGCTACCACCTGGTCGAGGGCGAACTGGTGTCGCTCGACCACGCCGACGTGTTGACGATCGATCCCGACGGCGACGGCCTCGTGGTCACCGGACCGGCGGCGGCGGGCGTACCCGCCGACGGCTCGAACCTGGTCGCCAAGGCGCTTGCGCTCGCAGGCCGGACCGCCGGTGTCACCGTCGACAAGCGCATCCGGCCCGAAGGCGGCCTCGGTGGTGGTTCCTCGGACGCCGCGGCCGTGTTGCGATGGGCAGGATGCACCGACCCCGCAGTCGCCGCCCGGCTCGGCGCCGACGTCGCGTTCTGCCTCGTCGGGGGACGGGCCCGGGTGCGGGGCGTCGGCGAGATCGTCGAACCCCTGCCGTTCGTCGAACGCACCTACACGCTGGTGAGCCCGCCGTTCGGGGTGTCGACCGTCGCGGCGTACCGGGCCTGGGACGCACTCGGCGGACCGGTGGTGGAAGGCCCCAACGATCTCGAGCCGGCCGCCTTCGCCGTCGAGGCGCGACTGCTCGGCTGGCGGGACCGGATCCGGGAGGCCAGTGGCTCCACCCCGGTGCTGGCCGGCAGCGGATCGACGTTCTTCGTCCCCGGAGCGCACCCCGAACTCGTCGCTGCGCTGCCCGAGGCGACCGTCGTCGTCACCCGCACGATCCCGGCGCCGTGACGCGAAGACGACCGCCCGGCCCGATGGGCACGGACGGTCGTTGGAGAACCGCAGGGGGTTCGGTTACTTGTTGCGACGCTGGAACCGCGTGCGCTTCAGCATCTTCTTGTGCTTCTTCTTGCGCATGCGCTTGCGGCGCTTCTTGATCAGCGAACCCATAGGGCTCGTCACCCTACCGGCCGCTCCGGGCCTGTGCCCAACCGCCCCGAGCCTGTGCCCAACCGCCCCGAGCCGCACCCGGAGTCCGCGGTGGCTAGCGTCAGGCGGGCCCAGTCGGGGGTCGTCCAATGGCAGGACTGCGGACTTTGGATCCGCCTATGGAGGTTCGAGCCCTCCCCCCCGAGCGTTCACCAGGACAGTTCGATCTCGATCTCGTTGTCCTCGCCGATCTCGATCTCGATCTCCATGGTCACCTCGTCGGGGACGCGCACGGTGTAGCGCAGGCCTTCCCGGGAGAAGCTGACCTTGTTCTGCCGGGACAGCTGATCGGCGAGGGCCCGGAGCCGCTCGGCCGCCTCCTCCCGTCGCAGCACCGCCCGCTCGCTCACCGAGACCAACTCGTCGCCCATCGCCATCCTCCAGCCGTCGTGTCCTGGCGGCGAGCCTGTCAGCCCGCGGCGACGAGTGCGAGCACGGCGGCGCCGTACCGCTCGACCTTCACCGGCCCGACGCCACTCACCGAGCGCAGCGCGACGAGCGACGTGGGCCGGGTGGCTGCGATCGCTTCGAGGGTGGCGTCGTTGAACACCACGTAGGCCGGGACGCCGGCATCGCGGGCGGCGTCGCGGCGCCAGTCCTTCAACCGGCCGAGCAGGCCGGTGTCCACCCCGGCACCCGGCACCCGGCGCACCCGCGCCGAGCCCGCTGCGACCGGTCGCGGTGCGCCGAGCCCGAGGATCACGTCCGCCAGGGGTGAGACGGTGCGCCGTGCGGTGCGCTCGCCGAAGGTGCGCTGCTCGGCCCAGGTGAGATGCAGTTCCTCGGCGGCGCGGGTGACGGCCACGTAGACCAGCCGGACCTCCTCGGCCCGCTCGGCGGGCGTGGTGGCGCTGCTGTGGGGCACGAAGCCCTTCTCCATGCCGGCCAGCACCACCACGGGCCACTCGAGCCCTTTGGCGGCGTGAAACGTGACGAGGTCGACCGCGTCGGCCTCGCCGTCGAGCGCGACCCCCTGGAGCACGGTGGTGAGCCACTGCCGGAACCCGCCGAGGGTGGCGCCCGGGTCGAGGCGGGCGTGCTCGTGGCCGAGCCGCAGCAGCTGCTCGAGGTTCGCCCGGCGTTCGGCGGGCATGGCCGCCTCGGTGTCGGCCACGGCGCTGGCGAGCTCGCCGAGCCACCCGGCGAACGCCGGCGCTCGCCGCGCCAGCCATGCCTTGACCTCGGCCTGCTCCACGAGGCCGCCTCCGCCTCGCACGCGGTAGGGGATTCCGGCCCGCCGCAGCGCCGCTTCGAGCACGGCAAGCTGCGCGTTGGTGCGGGTGAGCACCGCCATGGCGGCCCAGGCGCGCCCCTCGGCGGCGGCTGCTGCGAGGTGGCGGGCGACGGCCGTGGCCTCGGCCAGCTCGTCGTCGTGGCCCGACATCGTGGGCCGGGGCCCGTCGGGCCGGTGCGCGACCGGGCGGGGCGAGGGATCCGGCAACTCGGCCAGCACGGCGGCGCCGGCGGCGAGGATCTGCGGGCTGGAGCGGTAGTTGTGCCCGAGGCGCAGCACGGTGGCGCCGGGGTGGTGCGCGGCGAACTCACGCAGGAACGAGGCGTCGGCGCCGTTCCACGCGTAGATCGCCTGGTCGGGATCGCCGACGACGCACAGGTCCGGCCGGCCGCCGCGCCAGGCCTCGAGCACGCGGTGCTGGAGCGCGTTCACGTCCTGGTACTCGTCGACGAACAGGTGCGCGAAGCGTCGGCGCTGGGCCGCGGCGAACGCTTCGTCGCGGGTGAAGGCGTTGGCGCACAACGACAGCAGGTCGTCGAAATCGACGAGGCGCAGCTCGCGCTTGCGCTCCTCGTAGCGCAGGTACAACCCGGCGACGTGCTCGGCCGGCAGGGGCGGGACCCGCCCGGCGGCTTCGGTCGCCTCGGCGTACCCCGACGGGCGCACGAGCCGGGCCCGGGCCCATTCGATCTCGGCGGCGACGTCGGCCGCCGTGACGGGCGCGTTGCGCCCGCGCCGGGACTGTGGGCCGAGTAGCGGCCCGAGCAGGCGACCCTTGCGCTCGAGCAGCTCAGGTGGTTCGAACCCCTGCTCGGCCCAGTAGCGCCGCAAGCTGGCGTAGGCGATCGCGTGGAAGGTGCCGGCGGTGACCTGCTCGCGCACCCCGAGCTGGGCCAGGCGGTGGGCCAGCTCGGACGCGGCGCGCCGGGAGAACGTGAGCGCGAGCACGCAGCGCGCGTCGGCCGAGCCGGTGGCCACCCGGTACGCGATGCGGCGGGTGAGCACCCGGGTCTTGCCCGAGCCGGCTCCCGCGAGGATGCACAGCGGCATCCCCGCCGACGTGACGGCCTCGCGCTGGGACTCGTCGAGGCCCGCCACGAGCGGGCCGACCGGATCCTGCGACGCGGGCATGGGCGGCAGCCTAGAGCGAACAGACGTTCCACGCCGATGTGGCGACCGGGGTGGTCGTGCCGGTCGCCGGTCGCGCTGCTACAACCGTGCGCATGACCGATCACCGTCCGCTCTCGGCCGTCGTGCTCGCCGCCGGCGAGGGCACCCGGATGCGCTCGCAGCGGCCCAAGCCGCTGCACAACGTGTGCGGCCGGCCGATGGTCATGCACGTCCTGCACGCCCTCGTCGGCCTCCCCGTGGAGCGGACCGTGGTCGTGATCGGACATGGCGGCGAACGGGTGGCCAAGCGGGTGGCCGAGGACAGCCCGCCGCAGCTCCACGTGAGCTTCGTCGAGCAGCGGGTGCAGCGCGGCACCGGCGATGCGGTCCTCGTCGGCCTGAGCGCGTTCCCCGACGACGACCTCGACGACACCTCGACCGTCGTGGTGCTCCCCGGGGACACGCCGCTGCTGCGGCCCGAGACCATCGCCGCCCTGGTCGAGACGCACCAGGAGACCGGTGCGGCGGCCACGGTGCTGTCGGCCCGGGTCGCGGACCCGACGGGCTACGGGCGCATCGTGCGCGATCGCCACGGCCGGGTCACGCGCATCGCGGAGCACCGCAACGCCACCGCCGACGAGCGGGCCTCCGACGAGATCAACACCGGGATCTACTGCTTCCGGCGCGACCTGCTCGGCCCGTCGTTGCGGCGGCTCTCGCCCGACAACAGCCAGGGGGAGTGCTACCTGACCGACGTGGTCGCCGTGCTCGCCCGGACCGGCCATCGGGTGTCGGCGATGGTCGCACCCGATCCCGAGGAGGCCCAGGGGGTCAACGACCGCTACCAGCTCGCCACGGCCGAGCGGGAGCTGCGCACCCGCACGAACCGGCGGTGGATGCTCGCCGGGGTCACGATGTTCGATCCCTTGCAGACCTTCGTCGACGTCACCGTCGAGCTCGGCCGGGACGTCACGTTGCTCCCCGGCTCGATCCTCCAGGGCGCGACCGTCGTCGGGGACGGCTGTGAGATCGGCCCCGGGACGCGGCTCGTGGACTGCACGATCGGTGCCGACTGCCGCCTCGAGCAGGTCGTCGCCCGGCGGGCGACCGTCGGGGCAGGGTGCTCGGTGGGGCCGTATGCCGTGCTCGAACCGGGGGCACAGCTCCCCCCGGGCACGACGACCGGTCCCTTCTACACTGCGGCGGGCTAGCGGAGTCACCGTCCCCCAGGAGGCGCGCCATGGAGTTGGTCACCAGGAAGCGGTTGGCGCTGTACACGGGCCGCACCCATCCGGAACTGGCCCGGGAGATCGCAGCGCACCTCGGTGTCGAGCTCGGCGACGCGAACCTGGTCGACTTTGCGAACACCGAGATCCGGGCCCGCTATGCCGAGTCGATCCGGGGCGCCGACGTGTTCGTCATCCAGACCCACGCCTGCACCGACAGCCGGTCGGTGAACGACTCGATCATGGAGCAGTTGATCATGATCGACGCCGCCCACCGAGCCTCGGCCAAGCGCATCACGGCGGTGTGCCCGTTCTACGGCTACGCCCGCCAGGATCGAAAGGCGGCGGGTCGCGAGCCGATCACCGCCCGGCTGGTCGCCGACCTGTTCAGCACCGCCGGGGCGAAGCGGATGATCTCGGTGGATCTGCACTCCGGGCAGATCCAGGGCTTCTTCGACGGCCCGGTCGACCACCTCACCGCCATGCCCGTGCTCGAGGCCTACCTGCGGGCCAACGCCCCGGAGGGCCTCGTGATCGTGGCGCCCGACGCCGGCCGGGTGAAGGTGGCCGAGCGGTTCGCCCAGCACCTCGGCGACATGGGCGCCGACCTTGCGTTCATCAACAAGCGCCGGCCCAAGGGCATGGACAACGTGGCGGTGGCCAAGGAGGTGATCGGCGAGGTCGAGGGCCGGATGTGCGTCATCACCGACGACATGATCGACACCGGCGGCACGACCGTCTCGGCGGCCGAGATCCTGCTCGAGCGTGGCGCGACCGAGGTGTGGGCGATGGCCACCCACGGGGTGCTGTCGGGCCCCGCGGTCGACCGGCTGAAGAACTCGGCGCTCGCCCGGGTGGTGATCACGAACACGATCCCGCTGCCGGCCGAGAAGCAGTTCGACAAGATGGAGGTGCTCTCGGTGGCGCCGATCATCGCCGATGCCCTCAACGCCGTGTTCGACGACACCAGCGTCAGCGAGATCTTCGGCGGCGAGAACCAGTCCTGACGCCTCGCCCAGCGGGTCGCCGCCGCGGTAGACTCTCTAGCCGTTCGTTTTCCGCCCCTGTCGGATCCGCCCCGTTGGAGTGCACGCCATGCCGGACATCACCCTCGTTGCCGAGACCGGTCGCACCACCGGATCCCGTCCCTCCAACCGCCTCCGCAAGGAGGACCGCATCCCCGCCGTCGTCTACGGCAACGGCGTGGCGCCCACCCCGATCGTCGTCGAGCGGCGCGACCTGCGGCTGGCGCTGTCCACCCCGGCGGGCATGAACGCCGTGATCTCCCTGTCGGTCGACGGCCACACCCAACCGGTCGTCGTGAAGGAGATGCAGCGCCACAAGGTCCGCCGCACCGTCACCCACGTCGACTTCCTCGTGGTGAACCTCAGCGAGCGGATCACCGTCGAGGTGCCCGTGGTGCTCACCGGCGAGGCGAAGGCGGTCACGGCCGCCGGCTACCTCGTCGATCCGCAGATCAACACCGTCACGGTGTCCTGCACCCCGCAGAACATCCCGAACGAGCTCGCGATCGATGTCACCGACATGAATGTCGGCGACACGGTCACGGTGGCCGACCTCGCCCTGCCGGCGGGCGTGACGAGCCCGCTCGATCCGGCGATCGTCGTGGTGGCCACGCTGGCCACCCGGGCGGCCATCGCCCAGCAGGGTGAGGAGACCGGGGCCGGCGCCGAGTCCTGAGCGTGGGCGCCTGGCTGGTGCTGGGCCTGGGCAACCCGGGTGCCGAGTACGAGCACACGCGCCACAACGTGGGTGCCGACACAGTTCGTGCACTGGCCCATCGCGCCGGGCAGAGCCTGCGTTCGTCCCGCCGGGACCGGTCCTTGGTCGCCGAGGTGCGCCTTGCGGGATCGCCGGTGGTGCTGGCGTTTCCGCAGACCTACATGAACGATTCGGGTGAGGCCGCCCGCCTCCTCGCCCGCCACCACGGCATCGACGCCCTCGGGCGGGTGATCGTCGTGCACGACGAACTCGACCTCGAACCCGGGATCGTGCGGGTGAAGGCCGGCGGCGGTCTGGCCGGCCACAACGGCCTGCGGTCGCTCAAGCAACATCTCCACGGTGACGCCTTCCTGCGAGTGCGCATCGGGGTGGGCAAGCCGCGCTCCGCGGCACAGGGCGCCGATCACGTCCTCAAGCGGCTGTCGTCGGCGGCGCGCACCGTGCTGGACGTGAGCGTGCAGGTGGCGGCCGACGCCGTCGAGCAGATCGTGGCCGAGGGCGTCGAGGCGGCGATGACGGCGGTCAATCGCCGGGAGCCACCGGCACCACCACGGTGAGCGCCGACCGCTGCGGGCGCACCTGGGCCCGGGCCCGGAGCCCCGAGAGCCGGTTGTAGGCCTGCACGGCCACGGCGAGGGCCGCGGCGGCCGCCAGCAGGCACAGGACCCGGCCGATGGCACCGGAGTGATCGCTTGCGAGTCCCGTGAGCCAGGGGCCACCGACGAGGATCGCCGGCCGGGAGCGACGCCAGCCGGCGGCGCCGACGGCCGCCGCCGGCGCCAGCACCATCGGGGACACGACGTCGGGAAGATGTGCGCTCATCGAGGCGAGCCCGAGGGTGCCCGCCACGGCATCGAATACCGCCAGGCCGATCAGCGCCGAGGCCATCCGCCAGTGCGCCGACGCGGCCTTGCGTGCCGTGCGCGCCCCGATCGTGACGGCGGCGAGCGCGAGCGCCAACGTGACCAGGTGCGGAATCGCCCATGCGTTGCGCAGGTCGAACGCCGCTGCGCCCGAGAGCCCACCGCCGACGGCGAGCAGGTGCGCGGCCACGACCGCGGCGACCGTGCCGCTCAGGACGCGCCGGATCCAGCCGTCGTCGATCGAGAAGGTCACCCGAGAGCCCGCCATGGCGGGGACGATCGTAGGAGTCGTTCGGCCCGGTGTCGGGGGGTCGTTCGGACCGTTCGCCCAGCGTGTGGGACCGGCCGCGCACGGCGTCTGCAGGAGCGACTGGCTAGGTTGACCGTCCCCGCATGCGTCCCCCGTCCAACCCCCCGACGTCCAACCCCCCGTTGTCGGCGCTCGCGCCGTTGCTGCGCGATGAGCCCGCGCTCGCCCGCGTGCTCGGGCGGGCGACCGCGACGCTCGTCGTCCCGGAGGCGGCCCGAGCGCTGGTGCTGGCCGGCCTCACGACGCTGACCGGCCGCCGGCCGCTCGTGGTGTGCACGGCGACGGGAACAGCGGCCGAGCGTCTCGCCGACGACCTCGTGCAGTTCCTGCCCGCCGGCGACGTCGAGCTGTTCCCGGCGTGGGAGACCCTGCCGTTCGAGCGGGTGAGCCCGTCGGTGGAGACGATGGGCCGCCGGCTGCAGGTGCGTCACCGGCTCTCGTCGCCCGAGGTGGTCCCGCCGGCGGTGGTGGTCACCTCGATCCGGGCGCTCCTGCAGCGGCTCGGTCCGTACGGGCCCGAGCTCGGGCCCGTCGTCGTGCGCCGCGGCGAGCAGCACGACCCGCAGGCGCTGCTCGAGCGGCTGGTCCACCTCGGCTACCGCCGTGAGGAGCTCGTCGAGCACCGGGGCGAGGTCGCGCTCCGTGGCTCGATCCTCGACGTGTTCCCATCGACGGCCGAGACCCCCGTCCGCGTCGACTGCTGGGGGGACGAGGTCGACCGGCTGACGACGTTCTCGGTGTCCGACCAGCGCTCGACGGCCGACCTCGACGAGGTCGTGATCCATGCCGCCCGTGAGTTGATCCCCACCGACGACCTGCGAGCCCGCGCCGCGCGGCTCGTCGGTGCCGAGCCCTGGGGCCGGGAACAGTGGGAGCGCCTGGCCGAGGGCACGCGCTTCGACGGGATGGAGTCGTGGCTGCCGTGGCTCGTCGAGGGCGAGCGGCTGCTCACCGACGAGCTCCCGCCGTCGGCCCAGGTCCTGCTCATCGATCCCCGGCGGTTGCGGGACCGGGCCGGCGAGCTGCTCGCCGAGGAGGCCGACCTGGCTCGCTCGCTCGCGACCACCTGGGGCGCCGACACCACGACGTTCCCCCGGCTGCACCTCCACGCCGACCGCCTGCTCGGTGGGGTCGCCGCCTCGGCCTGGTCGGTGCTCGGCGTGCCCGACTCGCCCGACACGCCGGCGGTCACGGCCGTCGGCTGGGCTCCGGCCGCCGGCGACGGTCAGGCGCTCGTGGGCCGGCTGGCCGGGCTGCTGCGCGACGGCTACCGGGTCGTCGTGGCCGCCGACGGGGTTGGAAGCGCGCCTCGGGTGGCTGCCCTGTTGCGGGACAACGGGATCGAGCTCAACGTGGTCGACCCCGAGGCGGTCGATGCGGCCCGTCTGGACCGCCCGGGCGGCCGGATCGTCGTGGCCCCGCTGCATACCGGTGTGGTGCTCGAGGCGGTCAAGGTGGCGCTTCTCACCGAGGCCGACCTCACCGGACGTCGCCGCGCCCATCGAAGGCCCCGACCGCGCCGGCGCGACGCGGTCGGCGCCTTCGAGGACCTGAAGGTGGGCGACTACGTCGTGCACCACCACCACGGGGTCGGCCGCTACGGCGGCATGGTCACCCGCACCATCGGCGGCGTCGAGCGGGACTACCTGCTGCTCGAGTACAAGGGTGGCGACAAGCTCTACGTGCCGTCGGATCAGATCGACGCCGTGCGCCACTACGTCGGTGGCGAGGCCCCGAGCCTGCACAAGCTCGGCGGGAGCGACTTCGAGCGGGCCAAGTCCAAGGTCCGCTCGGCGGTGCGCGAGATCGCGCAGGAACTCGTCGTGCTCTACCAGCGGCGGGTGACGAGTCCGGGCTACTCCTACGGACCCGACACGCCGTGGCAGGCCGAGATGGAAGCGGCGTTCCCGTTCGTCGAGACCCCGGACCAGCTCAAGGCCATCGGTGAGGTGAAGGCCGACATGGAGTCCGAGCACCCCATGGACCGCCTGCTGTGCGGCGACGTCGGCTTCGGCAAGACCGAGGTCGCGATCCGCGCTGCGTTCAAGGCGGTGCAGGAGGGCAAGCAGGTCGCGTTGCTCGTACCGACCACGTTGCTGGCGCAACAACATTTCCAGACGTTCTCGGAGCGCTTCGCCGGCTATCCGATCCGGGTCGAGGTGCTGTCGCGGTTTCTCACCGACGCCCAGGCCCGGGTCGTCGTGGCCGGTGTTGCCGCCGGTGAGGTCGACGTCGTCGTCGGCACCCATCGGTTGCTGGCGCAGAACGTGCGGTTCAAGGACCTCGGCCTGCTCGTCGTCGACGAGGAACAACGCTTCGGCGTCACCCACAAGGAGGCCATCAAGCAGTTGAAGGCCAACGTCGACGTGCTCACGATGACCGCGACCCCGATCCCTCGCACGCTCGAGATGTCGTTGACCGGCATTCGCGACCTCACGCTGCTCAACACGCCGCCGGCCGACCGTCAGCCGATCCTCACCTACGTCGGGGAGGACGACGAGCGGGCCGTCAGCGAGGCGATCCGGCGGGAGTTGTTGCGCGAGGGCCAGGTTTTCTACGTGCACAACCGCGTCCTCGACATCGAGGAAAAGGCCGCCCGGGTGCGGGAACTGGTCCCCGAGGCGCGCGTCGCGGTCGCCCACGGCCAGATGGACGAAGGCACCCTCGAACAGGCCGTCGTCGACTTCTGGGAGCAGCGCTTCGACGTGCTCGTGTGCACGACGATCATCGAGACCGGCATCGACATGCCGTCCGTGAACACCCTGGTGGTGGACGGGGCGCACCGCCTCGGTCTCGGCCAACTCCACCAGCTGCGCGGCCGGGTCGGACGTTCCGGGGTGCGGGCGTACGCCTACCTCTTCTACCCCCGGGAAACTGCGCTCACCGAGGAGGCCCATGAACGGCTCCGCACGATCGGTGAGGCGACCGAACTCGGCTCGGGGTTCAAGATCGCCATGCGGGACTTGGAGATCCGCGGCGCAGGGAACCTCCTCGGCGAGTCGCAGTCCGGCCACATCGCCGCGGTCGGCTACGACCTCTACTGCCAGATGGTCACCGAGGCCGTCGCCGAGCTGAAGGGCGAGACGGTGACCGAACCCGCCGAGGTGAAGCTCGACCTCCCCGTCGACGCCCACCTGCCGTCGGACTACGTCCCGAAAGAGGAGCTGCGGCTCGAGGCCTACCGCCGGCTCGCGACGGTGAAGGACCACGCCGAACTCGACGACATCCGGGCCGAGTGGGAGGACCGGTACGGGCCGATTCCCGAACCGGCGCAACGACTTCTCGCCATCGGCCGCCTGCGCGCCGAGTGCTGGCGCACCGGGGTACGCGAGGTGACGGCTACCTCGCGGGAGATCAAGCTCACCCCGGTGAAGCTGAAGGCCTCCGAGGAGATGCGGTTGCGACGGATCGACCGGCGGGCCGTGTACCGGTCCGACGCCGCAGCGCTGTTCGTGCCGCTCGCCCCGAAGGCGGATCCGGTGGACCACGTCCTGCGGTTCCTGGGCGAGTTGATCCCGCCGACGGAGACCCCGCCGTCGTTCGCCGACCCCGCCCGGGTGGTGACGAGCCGCCGCTGACCCAGCGGCCGGCGGCGCGCGACCGGTATCGGCGGAGCTCACGGTTCGATCACACCTGACGATCAGGATGCCGGCATGGACCGCGACACGGGTGATCGAACGCTCGTCACGAAGCTGCACCGCCGGCTCGGCTTCGGGCTGGCGGCCGGCCAGCTCGACGCAGCCCTGGCGCGAGGGGTGGCAGCCGAAGCCGACCGGCTCACCGACCCCGACCGCACCGGGGTGCCCGCCGCGCCCGACCCATGGCGGGACGGGGAGCTCGGCTTCGAGCGCTCCGAGAACGTCGCGCGCGTCAACACCGCGATCGCCGGTTGGCTCGACCGCATGCTCACCACGCCCCGACCCGGCGAGGAACGACTGGTGTGGTTCTGGCACGGGCACTTCGTGTCGTCGGCCGGCAAGGTGCGCGCCGCGCTCACCATGGTGAACCAGATCCGCACGTTCCAGCGGCTCGGTACCGGCGCCTTCGACCGGCTGGTGCGCGCCGTCACCGTCGACCCGGCGATGCTCGACTATCTCGACGGGCGCACCTCGACCGCGAAGGCGACCAACGAGAACTACAGCCGCGAGCTGCTCGAGCTGTTCACGCTCGGGCGGGGCAACTACACCGAGGCCGATGTCGCCAACGGAGCGAAGGCGCTCACCGGCTGGACCGTCACGATCGCCGACGGGAACGCCGCATCGTTCGTGAAGGCTCGCCACGATCCCACCGTGCGCGCCTACCTCGGGGCGACGGCGAGCGACGTCGACAGCGTCGTCGCTCGGGTGGTGGCCCACCCGGCGCTGCCGGGGTTCGTGGCCGGCGAGTGGTGCCGGGCGGTGCTCGGACCGGAGGTCGAGCAGGCGGCCGTCGATCGGGTGGCCGAGGCGTACCGGGCCTCGGGGCTCGAGGGCCGCACGCTGGTGCGGGCTGTCGCCGCCGAACTGCTCGCGGGCACCGACGGCGGCCCGATCGTGCTCGAACCGGTGCGGTGGCTCGTCGCTGCACAGCGGGCCACCGGCGCCACGCTCGCACCGGCAGTCCGCCTCGGCCTGTTGCGCTCGATGGGACAGATCCCGCTGCGACCCCCCAACGTGTCGGGGTGGCCGGACGGCGACGCCTGGCTCGACACCGCCGTCGTGGTCGGCCGGTTCAACGCCGCCGTCGCCCTCGCGGGCGCGACCCCCCGGACGTCGGCCGCCCTGCAGGCCGCCGACGCCGACGCCCTCGCCCGGGCCCTCGGCCTGCCCGGCTCGTTCGGCGAACTCACCCGCCGACAGCTCGAGCGCTCGGCGGGCGCTGCCGAGCGGCTCACGCTCGCCCTCGCCTCCCCCGAATTCCTGCTCGCCTGAAGGACCTTGCCATGAGCTCTCTCTCCCGTCGCCGGTTCCTGGCCGGCAGCGCCGCGGCGGCCGCCGCCGGGCTGCTGTCGTCCTGCCGCAGCGACGCCCCTTCCGTCGGCCCGGCCTCCGCAGCAGCCACGAGCGCCTCGTCGTCGACGACGGCTGCAACGACCACGACGACCGCGGTGCCCGGGACGACGGCGGTGCCCGGGACGACAGCGGCGACACCCGCCAGGGGCGGCGACCGGGTGCTCGTGGTGGTGAACCTCTACGGAGGCAACGACGGCCTCAACACCGTGATCCCCGTCGACGGCCGCTACCACGACCTGCGTCCTGCGATCGGCCTCCCCGACGACACGCTCGTGCCCCTGCCCGGCACCACCCGCTACGGCCTGCACCCGGCGCTCGCCCCGCTCTCGGCCCTCGCGACCAGCGGGCAGCTCGCCGTGGTGCACGCCCTCGGGTTCCCGTCGCCCAACCGCAGCCACTTCGCCGCCCAGGACGACTGGGCGTCGTCGACCCCGGGTCAGGCCTTGACCTCCGGCTGGTTGGGTCGCTGGCTCGACGGCCTGGGCCCCGACGACGCGCACCGCGCCGTCGGGCTGTCGGGGAATGCGCCGATGGTCGTCGGGACGTCCTTCCGGCCCACCGTGGTCACCAACCCGGCGGCGTTCTCGTTCCGGACCAACGGTCGGCGCGACCTCGTGTCGCGGTGGGCCGTCACCGGCGGGACCGGGCTCGAGGCGGCCGTGCGCTCTGCGAATGCCGCCGCGGTGTCGTCGGTCGAGACCTTTGCCGCCCTGCAGGCCGCTGGCGACCACGACACGAACGGCGACGATCCCGACGACGGTGAGTTCACGGCGGCGCTCACCACGGCGGCCCAGGTCGCCTCCCGGGCACCGGGCGTCCGTGTCGTCCATGTCGCGCTCGGGGGCTTCGACACCCACTCGGCGCAACCTGTCACGCACGAACGGCTGCTGCGCGACCTCGCGACCGGGATCGTGCGGTTCCAGCAGGCGGTGGCGGCCGCCGGGGCTGCGGACCGGGTGGTGCTGATGACCGTGAGCGAGTTCGGCCGTCGGGTCGCCGACAACGGCTACGGCACCGATCACGGCAAGGCCAACGTGCAGTTGCTCGTCGGCGCGCCGGTGCGCGGCGGCGTGTACGGCGAGGCCGACCTGGGCCGGCTCGACGACGGCGACCTGCGGGCGGCGACCGACGTGCGGGCCTACTACGCGGGCATGCTCGACTGGCTCGGCGCCGACCCCGTCACCGTGCTCGGCCGGAACTGGGAGGGCCTCGGTCTCCTGCGACCGTGATGCCGCCGGTCAGGCCGGATCGGCGGCGAGATGGGCGTAGGCCTGGCGCAGTTCGCGCTTGAGGATCTTGCCGCTCGGGTTCTTGGGCAGGGCGTCGGCCACCGTCACGTACTTGGGGGCCTTGTATCCGGCGAGGCGATCACGGGCGAAGGCGATCACGGCGTCGGGATCGACCGTCTCGCCGGCCTTGGGCACCACCACGGCGGTCACCGCCTCGATCCAGTACGGGTGGGCGATGCCGAACACGGCCACCTCGGCGACGCCGGGGAACTGGAACAGCACCTCTTCCACCTCGCGGCTGGCCACGTTCTCGCCGCCGGTCTTGATCATGTCCTTCTTGCGGTCGACGATCGTGAGGTAGCCGTCGTCGTCCATCACGCCGAGGTCGCCCGAGTGGAACCAGCCGTTGCGGAACGTGTCGGCGGTCTTGGTGTCGTCCTCCCAGTAGCCGAGCATGGCCTGGGGGCTTCGGTGCACGATCTCGCCGACCGTGCCCGGTGGGACCGGCCGGTCGTCGTCGTCGACCAGCATCGTCTCGACGTTGATCGCCGGCTTGCCCGCCGACCCGGCTCGGGGCAGTTGCTCGTGGGGTCGCAGGATCGTGGCGAGCGGCGCCATCTCCGTCTGGCCGTAGAAGTTCCACAGGGCCACCTGCGGCAGGCGCTGCTGGATCTCCTTGAGCACCTCGACCGGCATGATCGCCGCGCCGTAGTAGCCCTTCCGCAACGACGACAGGTCGACGGTGTCGAACAGCGGCGAGCGCAGCAGCCCGATCCACACCGTGGGCGGGCAGAACAGCTTGGTCACCCGCTCGGCCTCGATGGTGCGCAGGATCGTCGCCGGATCCGGTCCGCCGACGATGATCGAGGTGGCCCCGAGGTAGATGTCGGGGGTGAAGAAGCAGTGCAGTTGGGCGCAGTGGTAGAAGGGCAAGGCGTGGATCTCGACGTCGTCGGCGGTCATCCCGCCGTCGACGATGCACGACACGTACTGCGCGATCAGCGAGCGGCTGGTGAGCGTGACGCCCTTGGGCCGGCTCTCCGTGCCCGAGGTGTACATCAGCTGCAACGGCTCGTCGTCGCCGATCACGATGCCGGGCTCGGCGTCCTCGGCGCCGGACTCCCACGCCGCCACGTCCTCCCAGCCGTTGGGCGCGGCGTCGCCTCGCAACGGGATCCAGCCCCGGACCCCGCCGCGCACCCCGGCCCGCTCGAGGGCCTCGGTCGCAACGGCGCCGAGCGCGTCCTCGACGACCATGCCCGTGGCACCCGAGTGGCCGAGGATGAAGGCCACCTCCTCGGCGTTGAGCATGAAGTTGATCGGCACGCTGATCGCGCCGAGGCGAGCCAGCGCGAACCACAACAGCCCGAACTCCCGGCAGTTGTGCGACAGCAGCGCGATGCGGTCGCCGCGACGGACCCCGCGCGCGGTGAGGCCGTTCGCGCAGCGGTTCACGGCGGCGTCGAACTCGGCGAAGGTCTCCCGCCGGTCACGCCAGATCACCCCGACCTTGTCGGGCGTGCGTGCGGCGGTGCGCCGCAGCAGGGTCCCGATCGAGGCCTCGCGGGCCTGCTCGACGAGACGGGACGTGTGGCTCATCGGATCACCCCAGGTTGGACGAGCGTGGGTAGACGTCGGCGGGATCGGTCAGCACGTTGACGAGGTAGGGCACGCCGGCGGCGAAGGCGCGGTCGAGGGCCGGGCCGAGCTCGTCGGGGCGGCTCACGGTCTCGCCGGCGCCGCCGAGCGCTCGTACGACGCCGTCGTAGCTGCAGCCCGGCTGGAGATCACAGGCGAGGTCCCAGCCGTAGACGGCCTGCATCGGGTGCTTCTCGAGCCCCCAGATCCCGTTGTTGCCCACGACCATCACGCACGGCAGGCCGTGGCGCACCATGGTGTCGACGTCCATGAGGCTGAATCCGGCCGCGCCGTCACCGAGCAGCATCACGACCTGGCTCGACGGGCGCGCGACGCGCGCGGCGAGGGCGTAACCGGGCCCGTTGCCCAAGCAGCCGTAGGGGCCCGTGTCGAGCCAGCAGCCCGGCTGGTACACCTCGACGAACTTCCCGGCGTAGCTCGCGAAGTCGCCGCCGTCGCAGATGACCACGGCGTCGCGTGCGAGCCGCCGACCCAACTCGCCGTAGATCCGTGACGGCTTGATCGGGTCAGCGTCGGCGTCGAGCAGCGCCCGGTCGGCCGCAGCGGCAGCAGATTCGGCGGCCCGCAGCCGGGCGATCCAGTCCTCATGGTCGGCGCGAGGCCCGGCGTGCGCAGCGAACCCGGCGAGCACTGCGCCGAGGTCGCCGGCGACCGTCGGCACCTCGACGTGACCGGCGATCTGGGACGGCGCGTCGACGACGTGCGCCACGGCGGCGTCGCCGAACCGGCCGAAGCCCAGTCGGAAATCGAGTGGGGTGCCGATCACCACGACGAGATCGGCGTCGGACTTGAGCATCCCTCGGGTGCGGGTGAAGGCGAGGTCGTGGTCGGCCGGGAGGCACCCCCGGCCGAGCCCGTTCGCGAAACAGGGGACCCGCAGGTGCTCCACGGCGGCCCGCAGTTCGTCCCAGGCGCCGGCCCAGTAGACGTCGGAGCCGACGATGAGCGCCGGTCGCGAGGCCGCGGCGAGCAGCGCGGCGATGCGGGCGACGGCGTCAGGGTCGGGTTCGTGTACCGCCGGAGTGACCTGCGGTGCGGTGCCGGTGGCGGGGGAGAAGAACACGTCCATCGGCACGTCGAGGAACACCGGGCCCCGGTGCGCCGACCAGGCGAGCGATGCGTACTCGGCGACCATCGCGCCGGCACGGGCCGGATCGGTGATCGTGCCAGCGGCCTTGGTGATCGACGCGACGATCGGGACGTGGTCGAGTTCCTGCAGGCTCCCGGCCCCCCACCGGGCTTGCGGCGCCCGGCCGCCGAGCACGACGAGCGGTGAGCCGTTGAACCACGCCGAGGTGATGGCCGACACCCCGTTGGTCACCCCGGGCCCAGCGGTGAGCGCAGCGACACCGGGACGGCGGGTGAGCTTGGCCCACGCCTCGGCGGCGAAGGTGGCCGTCTGCTCGTGGCGGGTGTCGACGACCTTCCAGGACCGAGCCCGCGCCGCGTCGTAGAGCGGCCACACGTGCCCGCCGTTGAGCGTGAACAGCACGTCGACACCGGCGGTTTCGAGCACGGCGAGCGCCTGGGTGCCCGGATGTCCGTCGATCCTCGTGTCCATACGATCCCCCCGGACGTCCCCCGACGTCCTCGACGTCCCCCGCCGATGCTCGGCGCGATCGGGACGCAACCGACCGGGGGACAGCATGGCACGGTGTGCTTCAGTCGCCCCCGGCGCCTCGCGTTGACCGCGCCGCCGTCAGCCGGTCGGCCAGGGCGCGCAGCAGGGGCAGGTCGCCGAGTTCGACGGTGCTCGCGGGTGCGGGCGCGGCCACGTCGAACGGGCGATCCCAGTCGAAGGTTTCGATGCGCACCGTCGGGCCGTCGGGGGCGCGCACCTCCACCCGCCGGGGGAGCGCCTCAGCGTCGAGCCAGACGAGGACCGGGACGGTGCGGTCGCCTCCGGCGGGCACCACGAGCGCGTACCGGGTGGTCGCGATCCCTCGCACGGTGTCGGGTCCCTCGTCCCGGGCGGAACCGGCGATCCGGCCGAGCGAGGCGAGGACCGTCGGGAGATCGAGTTGGCCGAGGCCGGGCTTGCCGCCCGATCCGCCCGATCCGCGCGGGTCGAGTGCGGGCAGCCCGATGGCGTCGGCGGCGACGCGGACCCACGGCCGGTCGGCGGGCACGCCGAGCACCGGGCCGAGCGAACCGGGTCGCAGGTAGGCGGTGGTGCCGTCGACGAAGGCGTCGACGGTGCCGGTCAGCCCGATGCCAGTGGGCAGGGTGCCGGTGGGCAGGGTGCCGGCGAGGCGGCCGAGGTCGACGGTGACCCGCGCCCGCTCGGCGGCGGGGTCGACCGAGCCCGTGACCACGACCGCGCCGTCGACGCTCACCTCGACGGACGCGCTGCGGGATCGCGCGACCGTGGCGGTACGCAGCAGCGCGAGCGCCCCGCCGGACGCCCCCGCCCGAACCGGGGCGTCGGATGCCGGGGGGGCCGCAGCGCCGACGACGGGTCCCTGGGCCGCCGAACCGCAGCCGACGAACACCATGAGTAGCGATGTGGACACCAAGAGTGTCGTCAGGCGGCATGAACGCATCGGTTCCTCCGGACGTGACGGCGGTTGCACCCGGTAGTCAACCAGCCCGCTGCCCCGATCCGGCGTCGGTCCGTACGACCCGTCGGAATTCCGCCCGCACACACGGTGTCCATGCTGACGTAACCTTCGCGCGATGCAGCTTGTGGACGATCTCGGCGCGCACGGGCGAACCGCCCGGCCGGCGCGCCAGCTCGCCTGGTGGAAAGAGCTCGGCATCATCGTCAGCTTCTACGCGCTCTACACGCTGGTCCGGAACGTGTTCGGTTCGGCGGGCCTGCAGCCGGGGCAGGAACCGATCGAGGCGTTCGACAACGCCCGCAAGATCATCGATCTCGAGCGGTCGGTCGGCCTCTTCGTCGAACCCCACGTGCAGTCGCTGTTCGTCGGCCTACGCGGCTTCATCTGGGTGATGAACGTCTTCTACGGCTCTGCGCACTTCGTGGTCACGCTCGTCGCGTTCATCTGGTTGTTCCGGCATGCGCCCGAACGCTTCCCGACGTGGCGCAACACGCTCGGGTTCACCACGGCGTTCGCGTTGGTCGGGTTCTCGTTGTTCCCCCTCATGCCTCCCCGACTGCTCGACGACACCGCGAGCCTCTACGGCGGCGGCCGGATCTCGGCCGAGCGCAATCTGCCGTCCTACGGGTTCGAAGACACGCTCAAGACCGTCGGCGGGCTGTGGAACTTCGAGTCGACGGCGCTCAAGAAGGTGTCGAACCAATTCGCCGCAATGCCGAGCCTGCACTGTGCCTGGGCGTTGTGGTGCTCGTTCGTGATCTACCCGCTGGTGCGCCGGCGCTGGATGCGTTGGCTGGTCGTCGCCTATCCCGGCGTGACGCTGTTCTGCATCATGGTCACAGCCAACCACTACTGGCTCGACGGGGTCGGCGGGATGGTCGTGCTCGGCGCGGGCTACCTCGTGGGTCGAGCCGTCGCGCAGCGGTTTGCGGCCTGGCGTGGCGCTGGGCTCGCGCTGCTGGCACCGCCGCGCTGAGGCGAGGCATAGCGGCGACGAGCGCGTTCCCGGCGGGTCGTGCGCGACGCTCCTTCGTTCGCCGAGGCTCAACAACGGTCGTTCGGTTGCCGATTGCGGAGGGAGATTCCGTAGGAGCGACCATGAGCCTTCGATCCTTCCTTCGTCCCGTGCTCGCTGCTGCGTGCCTCCTCGCGGTGGCGAGCCCGGCGGCGGCGAGCTACGAGCCGACCGGCACGGTGACGGTCTCCCACACCGCGCCGGCTCCGGGCGCAGCGATCACGGTGACCGGCTCGGGCTATGCCCCGCTGTCGCAGGTCACGATCACGATCGGCACGGCGCAGACGGTGCTGTCCACCGTGATGACGACCGCGGACGGTTCGTTCAGCACGTCCGTCACCATCCCGGCTGCCCTGTCGGGGTCCCAGACCCTCACGGCGACCGGACTGAACTCGGTCGGGTCGACCCGTGTGCTCGCTGCGACCCTGAACGTCGGGGGCACGCCACTGCCCGCGACCGGCTCGGACACGACGGTGCTCCTGGTCGCCGGGGCAGTCGTGGTCGCCGTCGGCGCCGGTCTCGTCGTCACATCCCGCCGCCGCACGCCGGTCCGCTGATGGCGCAGCGCGTCGCCATCCGCCCCGACCGGACCGCGGCGCCGACGGCGCCGGTGGTCTCGGTGGTGCTGCCTTGCCTCGACGAGGCGGGTTGCGTCGCCGAGGTGGTCGGGGAAGCGTTCCAGGCGATCGCCGACGCCGGGCTCACCGGCGAGGTCGTCGTCGCGGACAACGGCTCGCAGGACGGATCCCCCGAACTGGCCGCAGCGGCCGGCGCGCGGGTGGTGCACCAGCCGGTGCGCGGGTACGGCGCAGCGCTCGCTGCCGGGTTCGCCGCCGCTCGGGGGGAGGTCGTGGTGATGGCCGACGCCGACCGCACGTACCCGCTCCATCGCATCGGGGAACTGGTGGCACCGGTGCGCGATGGGCAGGCCGATCTCGTGCTCGGTGCTCGATGGACCGGCGCCACGGCGCGAACGATGCCGTTCCTCCACCGGTTCGTCGGCACGCCGGCGCTCACGTTCCTCGTCCGGCGCGCCGGAGGGCCGGAGCGCCTCACCGACAGCCAGTCCGGGTTCCGGGCCTTCCGCCGCACCGGGCTCGGGGAGCTCGATCTGCGCTCGACCGGCATGGAGTTCGCGTCGGAGATGCTGATCGCGGCCGGACGCTCGGGCTGGGCGGTGCGGGAGATCCCCACCGGTTACCGGTCCCGTATCGGGGAGTCGAAGCTCGACACCTTCCGGGACGGGTGGCGGCACCTGAAGACGATCCTGCTGCTCGCACCGGATCTGGTGCTCGTCCTGCCCGGCTTGCTCGTCGCTGCGCTCGGGCTGCTGCTGAACCTCTGGCATCTCGTCTCTCCGGCGGGCGTCGGGTTCGGCTCGCTGGTCTGGCAACCCCGCTTCTTCGCCCCGATCCTCATCGTGCTCGGTGTCCAGGCGGCCTTGGCCGGCTTCCTGCTCGGCGCATTCGGTCCCGTTCGACCGGGGCGGCGACGTCCCGGCGGCGCCGACGACGACCGTGCCCTGCGTCGGGTCCGACGCAGCGGCCTCGTATCGCTCGCCCTCGGCCTCGGCCTCGATCTCGGCCTGTTGCTGGTCACCGTGTTCGACGGATCGCCCCGCCGGGCCGAAGCGTTCGCCGGGCTGGCGCAGGCGGCGATCATCGCCGGTGCGTCGGTGGTGGCCGGGTGCGGTGTGGTTCGCCTCGTCGTGCACGGTCGGCGCCGGTTCCACCGGGCCGGCACCGAACGCCCGTCGCGCCGGACACCCCGGTCGTCGCCGACCCGGTGACGGGGTAGGCAGCAGGCACTGGTCGAGGAAGGTTCAAGGAACCTTCACGCTCGACGATGTCGTGCCGATCGAATGGCATGGCCGCAGCGGTCGACGACACCGAACCCGGGAGTGAGCGGCGGTCGGTGGTCGTGTTCGCACTCGCGGCTGCGGTGGCGTTCGTGTTCCGGTTTGGCAGCTTCTGGTCGGCCGGCGTGCCGTCGGGATCGGATCCCGGGAACTGGCTGGCCTACGGTTGGGCGGCGCTGGGGCAGGGCGTGCGGCCCCTGCCGACGGCCTATCCCCCGCTGGTACCCGTGCTGACCGTGGCGGTCACGTCGGTCGTGGGCATCCCGATCGGGGTGATGCTCCTCGGGGCTGGCAGCGGCATCGCGCCGGCGCTGGGGACCTGGTGGCTACTGCGTCGTGTCGCCGACGGATGGATCGCTGCCGCGGCCGGGGGCGCACTGCTGTGTGCAAGCGCCATCGGGGAGGCGACGGCCTGGGGCGGGTATCCCCAGCTGCTGTCGCTCGGGTTGTGGCCGGTGGCGCTCGTCGGGCTCGTGCGTTGTCAACACGGGGGGCGCGCTCGATGGATCGACGGCCTGTGCGTGGCCGCGATCGGGGCGACGTCGCACCTCACCCTCGTCGTGGTCGGTGTCCATGCCTGTTTCCACGCCGCTGGCGCGCTCGCACTCGCGGCGGGTCACCGCCGTGTGCTGGCCCGCAGCTACGCCGGTTGGTGTGTGCGGGTGGCGGTGTGCTGCGTCCCGCTCGTGTTCGTCTACCGCGATCTCGTCCGCACGGTGCTCGTGAGCAGTTGGAACCGGATGGAGTCGGCATCGCCCGGACTGGGGGATCACCTCGGGTCGATGCAGCGGCTGTTCCGGGAGGCCGATTTCGGATGGCAACTCGCCGTGGTCGTCGCGGCCGCAGCGCCGGCGCTCCTGGTGGGGCGGCGCCGCGACCCGGTGTGGCTGCTGGCCTCCTCGGGATTCGCCACGTGGGCCACCTGCATCCTGATGTTGCGCGAGTCGCGCTTCCATTACCTGCTGCCGCAGTTGACGGTGGTGGGTCTCGCGGCCTGGTCGGCGGCGGTCGTCGCGGTGCTCGTCCGGGTCGGGTTCGCGTGGGCGAGGTGGCCGCTGCGGGCGGTCGTCGGTGCGCTTGCGGTCGCGGTGGCTTGGCAGGGCGCCGTGTTCTTCGAGCTGCAGCGCAGCTACTACACCGTCGTCGGGCCGGGGTCGTTCGACGGCTTCGCCTACTTGCGCGACCGGACGCCGCCGGGCGCGGTGGTCGCCGTTCCATCCGTGCGGGGCGGGCCGTTCGGATGGTGGGTCGAGGGGGCCGGCCGGCGACCAGCACTGGTCGGATCCCTGCTGGTGTGGCTGAACGTCGCCGAGGAGCGCGAGCGCGCCCGCAAGTCCCAACGCATCTTCGAGACCTTCCCTGACCCGAGCTCGTTCCAGCGGGCTCGTGACGCCGGGGTGTCCTACCTGTTCCTGCCGGCCGCCTGGGACGGGTTCGCAGGGCTGGACCCCGCAGTGCTCGAAGCTGCCGGGGGGATCGTCGTCGTTGCCAATCCCGACGTCCTCGTCGTCGCCGTGGGGACGCCGTGACGCGTCGGCGCCGGTGGTCGTGGCGACGGCAGCTACTGCCGGTCGCGGTCGTGGCGCTGCTTGCGCCGATCGCGACCGTGGGCTGGCGCGCGCACGCCGTCTCCCCGGAGCGGCGTCGGACGGTCGCGCTCAGCGCCACGTCCGCGGACGCCGCCGGTGGGTCGGTGACGTTGGGGACGACGGTCGTGAACAACGACGGGGTCCCACACCGGGCGCGGGTGTGGTTCGTGCTCGCCCCGCCCGGTGATGGGGAAGCGTGGCAGCGGGCCGTGGCGCGTTCGAGCCGCCAGGAGCTCGTCGTTGGGCCGGAGCGCCGGGTCGAACTGCGCTGGGACGAGCCGATCCCCGTGGCGGCCGGGCGCTACGAGGTCTGGGTCTACGTCCACCGGGAGCTCGCCGGCGGTCGGTGGGTCCATGGGGACGGCACCATGGTCACCGGTCAGGTGACGGTCGTGCCGACCGGGCCGGTGCTTCGCCGTGGGGGATCGCCGACCGGGCCGGCGATCCTGTCCGACGTCGTGGCATGGGCCCGCACGAGCGGTCCCTTCGTCCGGGCAACGGTGCGGGGCAGGGTGCGCCTCGACACGGGCGCGGACGATCCGGCTCGGGGCCTCGTCGCTGAGGTCCGGGCGCAACGCGTCGGAGGGATCGCCCGAAACGTGGACCTGGGGCGGGCCCCGGTGACCGGCGGCCCGGTGCAGGCCTCGTTCGAGCTCGACACCGATGTCCCGCTCCCGCCCGGCCGCTACGTGCTCGGCGTGCGGCTCCGGGACGCAGCGGGGGTCATCGACGACGTCGCCGTCGACGGTCCTCCGCTCGAGCTGCCCGGTGACGAGCGCATCGATCGCCTGGGCGCGCCATCGGGTCGCCTCGCGATCATCGATCTGGAAGCACCGCAGCTCGCCGCCGATCGAACCCGGGTCGTGGCGATGGTCGCGAACCGTTCGGACCGATCGGTGACCGGTCAGGTGTGGTTCATCGTCGCACCGCCCGGTCTCGATCGCCCCTGGGAACAGGCGAGCGTCCTGGGCGTGGCGAGGACCGTCACGCTCGCGGCCGGGGCGGCCGAACGAGTCGAGCTCGAGGGCGACGCAGCGCCGTTCGGCGCGACCGCAGAAGTGTCGGTGTGGGTGTGGGAGGACGAGCCCGATCGACGGCAGAGCGACGCGTTGTGGTGGCGAGCCCGATGAGGCCCCTTGGTGTGGCGCTCGAGCGTGCCGCGGTGCGGTCGGCCGCCGTGCTCGCGCCGACCCTCATCGTCGGGTTGGCGGCCTGGCGGTTCGTCGTGCTCGCTCGGGGCCCCTCGCCGGCGACGATCGACATGGGCAACTGGCTGCGGCATGCCGCTTCGTGGCGGGGAGCACCGGGCGCGCCGGCGATCACCGGGTATCCGCCGGTGGTGCCGTGGCTGGCCGGGCTCTTCGACGCGGTGGTCGGCCCTCGCTACGCCGTGGCGGGTCTCGGAGCTGTTGCCGGCGTGCTGCTCGGGTTGGCGATCATCTGGATCGGCCGAGCCGCGGGCCGTACGGCCACTGCCGTCGGCGTAGCTGCCGCCGTCGCAAGCGCAGCCGGGGCCGAGGTCGTCGCCTGGGGCGGGTTCCCACAGGCGATCGGGCTCGCCACCGGTCTCGTCACCGTCCACGCCGCCGCCCGGTACCGGCGGGGTGGTCCGCTCGCTCCGGCGGTGCTGGCCGGCCTCGCCACCGTGGCGACGTCGCACCTCGTCACGGCGGCGGTCGCGGCGGCCGTCGCCGTGGTGGTCGCGCTGCCGGCGCAACCCGCCCGCCCCCACTCGGCTCGCAGCCGGGGACTCGTGGCGCTCGTGGCGCTCGCGGCGCTCGCCGCTGTGCTCCACGGCCCGCTCGTCCTCGCCGCCGCGACGGCGGCTGACCGGCCCCGGGTATCGGTTGCGGCGGCCGAGCGCATCCTGGGCCCGGCCTGGCTACTTGCCGTCGTCGTGGGCGGCGCCGTGGTCGCGCTCGCAGTGGCCGGTGTCGCGCAGCGGCGGCCGACCACGGCGCTGGGCGCGACGGCCTTGGCGTGTTGCGCCGGGTGGTCCGTTGCGCTGGGCGTCACCGGCGAACCCCGGTACCTGCACGACGGGCCCGTGTTGGCGGTCCTCGCCGGGCTCGCCGGGTGGTCCCTGCTCCTCGGGTGCGTCCGAGCGCGACCGCCCCGCCAGCCGCGGCTCGGGCTCGCCGCGGTCGGGCTCGGCGCGACCACCGCCGCCGCTGCGGTCGCACTCGGGATCGGGTCGTTCGGTGCCGCGGTCGAGCGCTACCGCGTGGTCGCCCCCGAGACGGCGGCCGCTGCGGCGTGGCTGCGCAGCGCCACCCCGCCCGGATCCCCGATCGCCGTGTCCGACGTCGGCGGGGCGCCGCTCGGCTGGTGGGTCGGCGCGCTCGCAGATCGGCCGGTCCGATCCGGTGGCGACCTGCGATGGCTGTACGGCCCCGACGAGCGCACGACCGCCGTCGCGGTCAACCGGCTCTTCCGTTCGGCGGCCGATCCGACGGCCGCGGCCCGCGCGCTCGGCACGGCCTACGTCCTGGTCGTCCCCGGCGGCCCCCGGCCCCTCACCACGGCGTTCCCCGCCGTCTGGCAGGCGGGCGGCGCCGCCGTCCTCGCCGTCCCCGAACCGTCGCCTGAATCGTCGTCTCAACCGTCAGCTGAACCGCCGAAGTCATCCGGGAGCCGAACATGACCGCCATCGAAGTGCCGTTGCCCTCCGACCCCTCGGTCCGCGATCGCTACGAGCGGGAGGCGGCCGTCGTCGACCGCTACGGCGCCACGTCGTTCTGGGACCGTCGCTACCACCGCCGGCGCTTCGACGCCGTTGCGGTGCAGGTTCGGCAGGCGAGCGCGCCGGGTCGTCGGGTGCTCGACGTGGGCTGCGGAACGGGGGACTACCTCGCCGTCGCCCGGCACGCCGGGGCCGTCGCCGTGGGCTGTGATCTGGCGGTCGGGTACTGCGAGCGGGCCGCTGCACACGCCGCCGGCCGCGTCGTGGTCGCCGACGGGACCGCGCTGCCCTTCGCCGACCGGTCCTTCGACACCGTGCTGTGCTCGGAGGTGATCGAGCACCTTCCCGCTGAGCGGTTGACCGCACTGCTCGACGAGTTGCGCCGGGTGTGCGCCGGCACGCTCGTGGTGACCACGCCGAACGACCAGGCGGCGTTGCGGCGCCTGGGCCGGCGGCTCGCGCCGGCCCACGTCCGGCGGCTCGACGACGAGGTCGGCCACATCAGCCTGCTCGACCGGGTCGCCCTCACCGGTCTGCTCGCTGCGCCAGGGTGGACGGTGCAGTCCTGCGAGGTCTTCCACGTGCTCCCGCCCATCGTCGGGGAGCTCGGGCGCCTGCCCCAGCGGCTCGCACCCGTGATCGATCGGGTCGAGCGTCTGGCCGGCCGGTTCGCCGCACCGGCGGGCAATGCGATGGTGGCGACCGCGGTGCGCACGGGGGCCCGGTGACGGGCCCGGTGACGGGTCCCGTACGGGGTCGGCTGCTCGTCGTCACCCACTACTGGGCGCCGCACGTCGGGGGTGTCGAGCGGGTCGCCGCCGAGCAGGTGCGCCGTCTGGCCGAGCGGGGCTGGTCGGTCGAGGTGCACACCTCGCGCCTGGCCGGCGACCGGCGCGGCGAGCAGCGCGACGGCGCGGTCGTGCACCGGCACCGGGTCGTGAACGTGCTCGAGTCGTGGGCCGGGGTCCCGGTCCCGGTGCCCGGTCCCGCGGGGGCGCGGGCGGTGGCCGCAGCCGCACGGCGCGCTGACCTCGTCGTCGTCCACGGGCACGTCTACCCCCTCGGAGCGCTCGCAGCCCGGGCGGCTCGCATCGCGGGCGTCCCGCTCGTCGTGTTCCAGCACAACCCGTTCGTCGACTACGGCCCGGTGCTCGACGCCGTCGAGCGCGCCGTCGACCGGACGCTGGGCCGGGCGGTCCTGTGCGCCGCGAACGAGGTGGTGGCGGTGAGCCGGCACACCGAGGCCTACGTCCGGCGGATCGCCCCGCAGGCGACGACGACCGTGGTGGGCAACGGGGTCGATCGGGCACGCTTCTCGCCCGGGCCGGGACGGGACCGCAGCGGACCGTGCCGGGTGTTCACCGTCCGGAGGCTGGTGGCCCGCAACGGTGTCGACGTCCTGATCGACGCATGGGCCGCCGCCGGTCTCGGCGACCGGGCCGTGCTCGAGGTGGCCGGCGACGGTCCCGAACGGACCGCGCTGGCGCGCCGGGCCGCCGAGGTCCCCGGGGTACAACTCCTCGGCCGCCTCGACGACGACGAGATCGTCGCCCGGTACCGCGCCGCCGATGTCGTCGCCGTGCCGTCGCGCAGCGGCGAGGGATTCGGGCTCGTGATCGCCGAAGCGATGGCGTGCGGCACGCCGGTCGTGGTCACCGATGCCGGCGCCCCACCGGAACTCGTGACCGACGGGGTCGACGGCCTGATCGTCCCCGCCGGCGACCCGCTCGCGCTCGGACGGGCCCTGCGGCGGATCATCGACGACGATCCGCTCCGGGCCATGTTGACCCTGGGCGCATGCCGGCGGGGCGAGCGGTTCTGCTGGGAGTCGGCCACGGATTCGCTCGAGGCGGTGCTCCTGCGGGTCGCCGACCGGGCCGCCGCCGACCGGGCCGCCCGCTCAGAAGATCGTGTAGCCGCCGTCGACGGTGATCACGTCCCCGGTGTGCCAACGGCTGGCGTCGCTGGCGAGGTAGACCGCGATGCCGCCCGTGTCGTCGGGGCGCCCCCAGCGGCGTAGCGGGATCCGGGGCTTCACCTTCTCGGCGAACCGCGGCCAGTTGAGCGTGGCGTCGGTCATCGCCGATTCGATCCAGCCGAAGATCAGCGAGTTCGCCCGGATCCCGTCCTTGGCGTGCTCGACGGCGATCGCATTGGCGACGGCGATGATGCCGGCCTTCGACGCCCCGTAGTGCTGGCCGCGTTGCTGGCCCTGGTACGCCGAGCCCGAGGAGGACACCACCAGGCTGCCGCCCCCGCCCCGGTCCACCATGTGGCGCACCGCGGCCCGCAGGGTGAAGAAGACGCCGTCGAGGTTGACCCGCAGGACCCGGTGCCATTCCTCGGTCGTCATCTCGGTGAACGCGATCCCGCGGCCGGACACCCCGGCGTTGGCGAACACCGAGTCCACCCGCCCGAGTTCGTCCAGGGTCCGGGTGAACGCCGCCTCGACGGCCGCCTCGTCGCCGACGTCGCACACCACGTCGAGCACCGGCCGTCCGTGGCGGGCCAGCGTGGCCCGGGCCTCGGCGTTCTTGGTCGGGTTGGTGCCCCAGATGGCGACGGCGGCGCCGTGGGCGGCCAGGGCATCGGCCATTCCGAGCCCGATGCCGCTGTTGCCGCCCGTGACGAGGGCTACTCGACCGCTCAGGTCGAAGAGGTTGTCGCTGCTCACGCCGGTGATGGTAGGCGGCGGCCCGCGACCGGCCCGGAGGTCCGGTGCGGCCATTTCGTCACCCGGCGGTAACGTTTCGGTTGCCCGCCCAACCCCCTGCGAGGGCCCCTGTGGACCTGCTCCGCCGCATCCATGAACCCGCTGACCTGCGGGGCCTGACCCTAGACGAACTGCGTGAACTCGCCGGGGAGATCCGTGACGTGATCGTGCAGGCCGTCGCCGCCAACAGCGGACACCTGGGATCCAACCTCGGCGCAGTCGAACTCACCTTGGCGCTGCACCGCGTCTTCGAGTCTCCGACCGACGCCGTGCTGTGGGACACCGGGCACCAGGCCTACGTGCACAAGCTGGTCACCGGCCGTCTCGCCGGGTTCGAGCACCTGCGCCAGGCGGGCGGGCTGTCGGGGTACCCGAGCCGGGAGGAGAGCCGGCACGACCTGATCGAGAACTCGCATGCGTCGACGGTGCTGTCCTACGCCTACGGGCTGGCAGCGGCGCGCGACGCCGGAGTCGCCGAGGCCCGCCGGCACATCGTGGCGGTGATCGGCGACGGTTCGATGACCGGCGGCCTGGCGTACGAGGCGCTCAACAATCTCGGCCATGCCGGCCGGCGGGTCATCATCGTGTTGAACGACAACGGCCGCTCGTATGCGCCGACGATCTCCAACCTGTCGCACAGCGTGTCGCGGATCCGGATGAACCCGATCTACATGCGCCGGCAGCGCAAGCTCGAGAACCTGCTGCGCGACCTTCCCCTCGTCGGGCGCCAGGCCGAACGCGGGATGGAGGCGGTAAAGGCGGCGATCCGCCAGTACGCCGAGCCGCCGGCGTTCTTCGAATGCCTCGGGGTCCGCTACGTCGGGCCCGTCGACGGGCACGATCTTGCGCAACTCGAAGAGGCGTTCCGCAATGCGAAGGAGTTCGAGGAGCCGATCGTCGTCCACGTGCTCACGCAGAAGGGCCGCGGCTACTCGCCGGCCGAGGACGACGACGAAAAGCACCTGCACGACGCCCCGGTGTTCGACCCCCGGGTCGGCCCTCCCAAGGCGGTCCCCACCGGCTACACGCAGGCCTTCGCCGAGGCGTTCATCAAGGAGGCCGAGGCGGAGCCGCGCCTCGTGGCGATCACGGCCGCCATGCCGGGTCCCACGGGGTTGTTGCCCTTCCAGGACCGCTTCCCGGACCGGTTCTTCGACGTCGGGATCGCCGAGCAGCACGCCGTCACCGGCGCAGCCGGCATGGCCATGGGCGGCCTGCGCCCCGTCGTGGCGATCTACTCGACGTTCCTGTCCCGGGCGTGGGACAACGTCGTCTACGACGTCGGCCTGCACCGCCTCCCGGTCGTGTTCTGCCTCGACCGGGCGGGGATCACCGGCGACGACGGCCCGAGCCACCACGGCATCTACGACCTCGCGCTGCTGTCGAAGGTGCCGGGGATGACCGTGTTCGCCCCGAGCTCGGCCCAGGAGCTCCAGCAGATGCTGCACGACGCGCTCGAGTCGTGCACGGACGGCCCCGCCGTGATCCGCTACCCGAAGGGTCAGGCCCGGCAGGTGCCCGACGACGAGGTGGGGCGAGGGCTGCAGGCCCGGTGCGCCCGCAGCGGCGACGGAAGCGTTGCGGTCGTGGCGGTCGGCAAGCTGTTCGGCGCCGCGGAGAAGGCGGTCGCGGAGCTGGCCGGCGAGGGCATCGAGGTCACCCTGTGGGACCCGCGGGTCGTGCAGCCGTGGGACGAGGCGCTCGTCGAGGACTGCAGCCGGCATCGCGTCGTGGTCGTCGCCGAGGACGGGATCCGCGACGGTGGGGTCGGCTCGCACCTGGCGGCGCGCATCACCGACCACTGCGGTGACGGCCGCCCGGTCCCGACCGTGGTCACGCTCGGGGTGCCGACGCAGTTCATCCCGCACGGCAAGCCCGACCGGATCCTCGCAGCGCTCGGGCTCGACGCCGACGGGTTGGCGCGCTCGGTGCGGGAGTCGTTGGCGGTCAGCCGCCTGGGCTGACCCGCTTCGCCGACGGCTTGCGCCGGTACATGTCGGCGTCGGCCGCCCGGAGCAGGACATCGGGCTGCAGGCCGGGACCCGCCGCCCAGGCCGTGCCGACGCTCGCACCGATGCAGACCGTGCCGACCGTCAACTCGAACGGCTCGGCGAGCACCACCCGGATCCGGTCGGCGAGTTCCGCCACGATCGTGGCGTCGACGAGGTTGCCGGCCACGGCGACGAACTCGTCGCCGCCGATCCGGCCCACGAAGTCCCCCGATCGGATGATCCGCCGCAGGCGTTGCCCGACGGCGACGAGCAACTCGTCGCCGGCCGCATGGCCGTGACGGTCGTTGACCGGTTTGAACCCGTCGAGGTCGATGAAGATCAGCCCGAGCGCGGTGCCGTAGCGGGCGCACGCCTGGCGGGACCGTTCGAGGTGTTCGTGCATCGCGGCGCGGTTCGGCAGCCCGGTGAGGCGGTCGTGGGTGGCGTCGTGCGCGAGTTCGGCCCGGCTCGCCTCGAGTTTGTCGAGCAGCACCCGGTTCCGGTGACCTTCGAGGGCGGCGTCGACCAGGAAGCTCGACGCGACGTGGTGCATCGTGACGGCGGCCGTGAGGGCGAACGGGATGAACAGCAGCATCCACCAGGCCTGCTCGAGCACCCCCGTCGCGGCCCAGACGCCGTTGGCCAACCACATGGGCAGGATCCAGGCCAGCAGGAGCCGGCGGTTGCCGGCGAACGCCACCGTGCCGGCGAAGGTGAGGCTGAGCCCGCCGGCGAGGATCTGCCAGGTCAGCGTCGGCACCGATCGGTCCGCCTCCACCAGGAGCGGCAGCGCGCCCCAGACCGCGCTGGTGAACGCGTTCCCCACGACCAGGGCCCCCAGACGGATCGGACGACCGTCGGCGATCGCCCGCTTCGCCCGGCGCATGGTCACGAGCATCGGGATCACGTAGACCGCCAGCAGTGCCGTCCACAGCGCGGACAGGGCGACGTGGCGGGGGGTGGTGATCGCGAAGCTCAGCAAGCTGCCGGCGCCGATGTCGGCGAGCAGCGACAGCGGGAGCAGCGAGAGCACGTTGCGCGCGATCGTGCCGTCGACGGCGTTCGCCTCGGCCTGGTCGACCGGTCGATTCGTCACCCGCAGCACACCCACCGCTCGACTGATCGGCGGGCCGTGACGCGGTTTGAGGCGTCGGAACGCTCGACCCCCGACGCCTAGGGTCGGCCCCGTGACCGTCCCCGATCGAGGCCCCGACCGCCCGCACGACCGTGCTCCCGACCTCGCCGCCGAGCTGGCGCTCGCACTCGAACTCGCCGATCTCGCCGATGCGATCGCGCTTCCCCTGTATCGCAGCGCGTCGCTCGAGGTCCGCCACAAGGCCGATCGTTCGCACGTCACGCAGGCCGACACGGGGGTGGAGGCAGCGATCCGGGCCCGGTTGGCCGTCGCGCGCCCCGACCATGCCGTGCTGGGCGAGGAGGAGGGCCTCCTCGGGCCGACCGACAGCCCGTGGCGGTGGGTGGTCGACCCGATCGACGGCACGGCCAACTACGTGAAAGGGGTGCCGATCTGGGCGACGCTGATCGCCTTGCAGCACCGCGAGGTCGGGGTGATCGGGGTGGTCTCGGCACCGGCACTCGGTCGGCGCTGGTGGGCGTCGCAGGGCGGCGGCGCCTTCGCCGACGGCGAGGCGATCCGCGTGTCGGACGTCGAGCGCCTCGAGGACGCCCACCTGAGCTACAGCGACGTCGGGTCGTTCGTCGACCTGGGATCCCCGGCGCTCGGCGCGGCGCTCGTAGGGCTCACCCGTCGCGTGTGGCGAGCCCGGGGTCTCGGCGACTTCTGGCAGCACCTGCTCGTGGCCGAGGGCGCGTTCGACGTCGCCTGCGAGCCGATCGTGTCCCTGTGGGATCTTGCTGCGATCGACGTGATCGTCCGGGAGGCCGGCGGCACGTTCACGAACCTGTCCGGCCGCCCCGGACCCGACGGCGGGTCGGCGGTCTCCACGAACGGCCGGCTGCACCCGGCCGCGCTCGAGGCGCTCACCAGCGGCGCCTGAACGGTCGCGCCGGCTCAGACCTCGCGCAGGCGGGGCCGGCGGGCGAGGGCGACGGCGAGGAGGCCGGCGACGATCCCGGCGAGCAGCAGCGTCGGGCGCCGGCCGACGAGCGGTGGCAGCGCCGCGGCGATCCCGGCGGCGAGCGGGAACGAGCCCATCAGCGCGAGGGTATGGACGCTGATCACCCGGCCCATCAGCTCGTCGGGCGTATGGCGCTGCAGGATCGAGCGCTGCGTTGTCATGACGAACCCGCCGCCGAGGCCCCACAGCAGCATCCCGGCGAACGCGACCAGGTAGTACGTCGATATGCCCATCACGACCATCCCCGGGCCGCACGTCGCCGCGAAGAACACGGCGAGCAGTAGGCCCTGGCGCGGCAGGGCGGGCCGGGTGGCGAGCGCGAGCGTGGTGATCACCATCCCGCCGCCGAGGCCGCTGAACAACAGCGACGCGGCGAAGGCGCCTGCGCCCATCTCGGCTTTGGCCACGGCCGGGAGCACGAGCTGGACGAGCCCGCCGCAGGTGCCGCCGACGAGGGCGATCAGCACGACCGTGCCGAGCGGCGGGGTGCGTCGGACGTAGCCGAGCCCGTCGAACAGCGAGGACCGCAGCGCGCCGAGCACCCGCCCACTGCGTTGCCGGGGTCCGGCGGCGACCGCCGGGGTGCACCGCACGACGACGGCGGACACGGAGAGGAGCGCGGCGAGGACCACGAAGGCCCGGGCCAGGCCGAGCAATTGGATGGCAGCGCCGCCGACGAGGACCCCGGAGAGCTGAGCGACGTTCTGCCCGATGCCCTGGAGCGCGATGCCGGTCATCAGCAGCTCGCGCGGCACCAGCGCCGGGACCATTGCCTGCATCGCCGGCTGTACCAGCGCGAGCGCTCCCGACGAAGCGACCGCCAGCGCCGCGGCGGCGGCGAGCGGGATCCGGTCGAGCGCGACGAGGATGGCGGTGAGCGCGAGCACGACGGCGCCGGCGAGGGCGCCGACGCCCACGAGCGAGCGACGGTCGTAGCGGTCGGACAGCACCCCGGCGGGCAGGGTGATCAACGTGACCGGGATGCCGAGCGCCAGGCCGATCACCCCGGTGATGCCGGACCAATTGGTGAGTTCGAGCACCAGCCAGACGAAGGCGAACCGGATCGTGCCGGTGACGATCGAGATGCCCAGCTGGCCGATCCAGAACCGACGGAACCCGGCGTGTGCCAGCACCCGCCGCACCGGACGGTCCGTCGCTCCGCTCTCGGGGGCGGTCGGGTCGGCTGCGGTCTTGTCCGGGTCGGGCGGCGTCGAGGACGCGCGGCGGTGGTCGCGACCGGGTCCATCCACGACCGTCATCCCGTCCCCCGTTCCTGCGTGCCGGGCCGATCGAGCCTGGCTCACGAAAACGGTATCCGATAGTTGGCGCATGCAACAATCGGGTGTCCGTCGGTGGTCACGGCTCGCGTGGTTCAGCGGGCGGTCACCAGGGCGTAGACCCGATTGCGGGCGACACCCAGGCGGGCGGCGACCCGATCCGCCGCGTCGCGCCGGCTCGCGCCGAGCGCGAGTTCGGCCGCCAGTTCGGCGCGGATCGTGTCGTCGTCGGCCGCGATCGGCGGTGGTGCGCCGGCCAGCACGACCACGTGCTCGCCGATCGGCTCGCCGGCACTCGCCCGGTCGGCGGCCTCGGCGAGCGTGCCCGCCCACCGTTGTTCGTGCAGTTTGGTCAGCTCCCGCACGACGACCACGCCGCGCCCGGGGCCGCACGCCTCCCGCAGGTCGGTCAGGGTCCGCGCCAGGCGGTGCGGGGCCTCGAACAGCACCGTCGTGCGCCGTTCGGCGGCGACCTCGGCGAGACGGTCTCGGCGGGCCGACCCGGTGCGGGGGAGGAAGCCCTCGACCACGAACCGGCCGGTGGGCAGGCCCGACACCACGAGCGCAGCCAAGGCGGCCGACGCCCCGGGGACGGCCTGGACCTCGTGGCCGGCCTCGATCGCGGCCCGCACGAGTCGCTCCCCGGGGTCCGACACCCCCGGGGTGCCGGCGTCGGTGACCACGGCGACGGTGCCCCCGCGGCCGAGCACGCCGAGCACCTCACCGATCCGCTCGGCCTCGGTGTGCTCGTTGACCACGATCAGGCGCCGGGCGCGGATCCCGGCGTGGGTGAGCAGCTTGGCGGTGCGACGCGTGTCCTCGCAGCACACGGCGTCGGCCTCGGCGATCGTGGACACCGCTCGGGGCGACAGGTCGCCGAGGTTGCCGATCGGGGTCGCCACCAGCACGAGGCGTCCCACCGTCAGCCCCGGATCTCGACGCGGTGGCCGACCGTGAGCCCCCAACGCTCGAACGCGCCGGCTTCGGCCTCGATCACCGTGCGCGCCCGGAGCACGGGCAGTCCGATCCGATGCCGGCCCATGCGGCAGGTCCGCACGACGACCCCGTCGGCGTCGAGATGCGCGACGTCGAGCGCGAACCGCATCCCGAGGGTGTGGACCCAGCGGGTCCGGGTGAGGACGAGCGCGCCCTCGACCCCGTCGCGACCGAGCAGCCCTCGCCGGCGGTCGCGCCTGTTCGCGACGACCTCGGCGGCAGCGAGGACACGTGCGTCGCTCACCAACCACGCCATCGCCGTGCAGCCTGGCACACGGGACCGGTTTGCCGGCGGCGTGCCGTCGCGGCCATCGTCGCTGGGATGGGACCCGACGACCTGCTGCCCCCCGACGACGGCCTCGTTCCGCTGCACACCCGCGAGTACCAGGTTCGTTCGTACCGTCTTGCGGAGGACCGGCTGCTGCTGCGCGGCGCCGTGCGGGATCGCAAGCCCGCCGGGATGTACGTCGAGGGCGACCCCGATCCGCTCACGATCCACCACATGGTCGTGGAGCTCGAGATCGTGTACCCGGCCTTGGTGATCGAAGCGGCCCGGGTGCTGTTCGAGACCCATCCCCACCGGGCGTGTCCCACGATCGCGGACCACTACGGCCGGTTGGTCGGGTTGTCGATCGCCCGGGGGTTCACCCACAAGGTGCGCGAACTGTTCGGGGGGCCGCGCGGCTGCACCCACACGACCGCGCTGCTCCAGGCGATGGCCCCGGTGGCGATCCAGTCGAACTGGTCGATGCGGGTGTCGGCGTCCCGGGACGTCCCGGTCGAGATGCGCCGGCCGCCGACCCCCGAGGAGCGCAAGGCGATGTTCGCCTTCAACCTGAATACGTGCCACATCTGGGCCGAAGGGTCCGAGCACTCGACGCGGGCGCAGGCCGGGGAGGAGACCGAGATCCCGCTGTGGATCGAGGAGCGGCTCCGCAGCCTCGGTCGCGACCCGTCGGAATGGCGGACCTTCTCGCAGGGGTGAACCGGCGCCCGAGGGGCCCGTAGGCCGGGCGCTTGAGACGAGCTTGCCGCCGTCGTGATCGAACTTGCCGGGGTCCCGATGGGCTCCCGAACCGAACGGGTCGATCCAGGAGCCATGACCCGCTGGACCGTCGCCGTCGTGGTGCTCGCCGCCGCCGTGGGTCTCGGTGCTGCCCCGGCTGCCGCCGAGGGCGCGCCCGCCGAGCCTGCGACGACGGCCAAGCCGACCAAGGAGACGACGGCCAAGCCGGCCAAGGACACGAAAGCCGCGCCGGCGGCCGGCGCATCGAAGGCGGAGGCGAAGGCGTTGACCATCGCCGAGGTAAAGGCGCGCAAGGACGCCTGTGCCGAGGTCGCCGAGGCGAACCTGAGCGCTGCGGCCGAACAGACCGCGGCCCTGCGCAAGGCGACGGACGTCTCGGCCGAGGACCGCAACGCCGAGCTCGAGGCGCTGAAGCGCAGCACCGAGGCCAACAAAGCGGCGCGCACCATCCTGCGGACCAGCGACGACGTTCGGGCGGTCGACGTGGCGTGTCAGCTGACCGCCCGGCCGGTCGGGACGGGGAGCGTCGCCAAGGTGGACACGACCCTGGCGGCGGCCAAGGCGCTGTCCCGGGCGGTAGTCCGACTCGAGGCGATCGCTGACGGGCTCGATCGGGCCGCCGGCCGGCTCGTCGCCCAGGGTGGCAACCTGGCGAAGGCCGCGCCGCTGATGGCCGAGCTCCGCTCGTCGGTCGAGCAGGCCTCGTCGCTGCTGTCGTCGGCGGACGGAGACGCCACGGTGCTGAAGACGGTTCGGGCGGCCTTGGCCGAGGCGCGCCGACAGGCGGCCGAGGCGGTCGCGGCGCTCAAGGGCGTGCGGCCGGGTGAGGTCAAGACGGCCACCAAGCCGACCAAGCCGGCCGAGACGACGCCGGGCGCCACGACGGCCAAAGCGCCGACCACGACGACCAAAGCGCCGACCACGACGGCGAAGGCGCCGACCACGGCGACGACCAAGCCGGTCGCGACGACCAAGCCGGTCGCGACGACCAAGCCGGTCGCGACGACCAAGGCGCCGGCCACCCCGGGCGAGCCCATGCTGGCGCCGGCGACGACCGTTCCCCACGGAGGATGACGACGATGCGACTGGCCTTGCTCGTGGTCGGGATTGCGCTCGCGACCTCGGCCTGCATCGGCGGCGGCGACGACGCTGCCCCGACCTCGACGACGTCGACCACGGTGGCGACGGCCACGGCGACGGCCCGGACCCCGACCGAGATCCTGCCGGCGATCGACACCGACCTCGCCGCGGTCGACGTCGATCTGGCGGAGGCGACCGGCGCGCTCGGCGACTGAGTCCAGCCTCAGCGCCGGTGGTCGTGGCGCAACGTGCGCCGGGCGTGGTCCCGCACGAACCGCAGCAGGCGGAGGTGCTTCTCGGTGTCGAGGGCCATCGCGTCGAGCAGGACCGGCCACAGGGTCGTGTTGCGCACGTCGCGCACCGTCCGGCGCAGGCGTTCGATCTCCCCGAGGTCGTGTTCCTCGATCGCGACGAGGGCGTCGATGCGCGCCAGCACCTGGGCCGGGTCGGGCTCGGGTCCCGGCACCGGCACTGCGCCGACGTCCTGCTCTCGGAGTTCGGCCACAGCGACGAGCGCGGTGGCCCACTCGGAGAAGAGCCGATGGTGGCGGCGCTCGTCTTCGGCGATGAGGCGACCCACGAACTCGATGTACGCCGAGCCGGTGTCCCGGCCGAGCTGCTCGTAGCTCTCCACGAGGCCCACTTCGGTGTCGATGTGCGCGACGAGATGGCGATAGAGGTCGGCCTCGGCCACGGTGAGGCCGGCCGGAGGCGTTCGGGTCAGCACCATGACCCCATCGTCGGGCCCGGTCCGGCTCGCCGATCAGGGGACAAGGTCCCTACGTTCGGGCGATGGCCGCTTCCGCCGAAGGTCCCCTGGGGCCGTTCCCCGCCTGGGTCGACGACGACGACGCCGCCCGGGATTCCTACGATCGCCTGCGGCGCCGGGTCCTGTGGACGGTGCCGTCGGGCCTCTACGTGATCGGCTCCACCGACCGCGCCGAGCGCCGCAACGGCATGGCGCTGAACTGGCTGACGCAGGTGAGCTTCGACCCCAAGCTCGTGGCGATCGGCGTCGAGACCGATGCGCTCACCCACGAGCTGATCGAGTCCTCAGGGGTGTTCAGCGTCTGCTTCGTCGACCGGGAGGACCGAGCGATCATCCGCAAGTTCACCAAGCCGGTCGCCGTCGATCTCGAGGCCCGCACGCTCAACGGCTTCGGGTACCACGAGCGCGCGACGGGAGCGCCCGTGCTCGACCTGTCCGCCTCGTTCCTCGACTGCGCCGTGCGGTCGGCCCCCCGCTTCGGGAACCACACGCTGTTCGTCGGCGAGGTCGTCGACTGCGGGTTCCTGAAACCCGAGGGCACCCCGGTGCTGCGGATGGAGGACACCCGCATGAACTACGGCGGCTGACCGGGCGGGCCGTCGGGCTGCTAGAGATAGGTCCCGATGAAGGCCGTGGTGATCTACGAGAGCTTGACGGGGAACACGCGCTACGTCGCCGAGCGCGTGGCCGATGGTCTGGCCGAAGCGGGTGTCGGGGTGACGGTGTGTCCGGCGGTCGAGGTCGATCTCCAGGCCCTGTCCGAAGCGGACCTGGTCTACGTGGGGTCGTGGACCGACGGGATCTTCGTCGTCGGTCAGCGGCCCGGTCGCGCCGGGCGGATCAAGAACCTGCCGGCGATGCGGGGCAAGCGGGTCGTGGCCTACTGCACCTACGCCCTCAACCCGGGGGGCACGGTCGGCAAGATCGCGTCGATGGTGCGGTGGCTCGGCGGCGACGTGGTCGGCGAGGTCGCCGTCCACCGCAAGCGCATGGACGACGGCGCACGCGACCTGGTCGACCTGGGCCTCGGACGGGTGCGCGCCGCCGCTTCGTGACGAAGGGTGCACCGCCGGCGCACCCGCACCGTCAGGGGGTCGACGCCAGTGCCTCGGCGGCCAGTGCCGCAGTGGCGTCGACGCCGAGGCGGGCCCGTAGCGCCTCGGCCCGAGGCCGCAGGTCCCACCAGACGTAGCGCCCATCCTCCGAGGTCGCGACGGGCGGGCCCAGCTCGGCCGTGGTCGCCGCCTCGATCACCTCGGGTCGGGTCTCCCCCGCCTCGACCGGGACCGTGAGCCACCGGTCGAGCAGCACCGCCTGGAACCCGATCGCGGCCACGGCGTCGTACCGGGCGGCGGCCGGTCGGGCCGCCAACACGAGCGGGTACTCGGGGTGTCGACCGCTCATGAACCCGGTGCTCCAGCGCAGCTCGGGTTCGTAGAGGTAGCCGATCAGGCCGTCGTAGCAGTCGATACCCGACTCGGGGAACACGCGGTGGGGCATCACCCACACCGTCCCGCCGGGGCCGAGCGCGCCGGCGAGGTCGCGGAAGAACGCTGCGGTCGAGCGCCCGGTGGTGTGCTGTTCGTGCCAGCGGGGCACGTCGGCCGCCGAGGTCTGGTCGATCAGGCCGACCGCCAGCACCGCCAGCGGAAGGACACCGAGGAGCCGTCGTGACGGGGCCCGTGCGGCGAGCGCGTCGAGCAGGAGGCAGACGGCGGCCAGCCCGACGAAGGCGAGTACGATCGAGGTGCGGTTCCACGCCCGGAACGTGGCGAGACCGGCCGCGGACGCGACCAGCGACAGCCCGCTGACGGTTGCCACGATCAGGAGCGCAACGGTGAGCACGGCGAGCTGTCGCAGCTGCGGCCAGGGCGCGATGTCGCTTCGGCGCCCCGCCGCGGCGACGACGGCGACGCCGAGCACCACGGCCAGTCCGAGCGCGCCCACCAGGCCGAGCTGCTGGCCGAACTCGCCGCGCAGCACGGTGCTGCGGGCGTCCTCGGTGAGACGGGCGAGCGCGTCGATGCGGTGGTAGTCGCGGGGTGCGAACAGCTGCGAGATCCGCAGGCCGTAGTCCTCGGTCTCGAACACGCCGCGCTGCACCACCGAGGCGTTACGGCCCTCGGTCGCCCAGAACCACAGGCTCGGGGCGAGGTTGAGCAGTGCGGTCGCCGCGCCCACGGCCCCGAGGACCCCGGCCCCGAGCAGTGGCCGCATCCGTCGGTCGCGCAGCGCAGCGACCGAACCGGCCACGACGATCAGCACGGTGCAGAACACGAGGTAGTAGGCCCCGGTCGAGGCCAGCGCGACCATCGCTGCGGTGGCAGCGAGCAGGCGCCGGTCGCGCCAGGACCGGATCGGGTCCGGCCCGAGGAGCCACAGCGCCACGAGCACCCCGACGGGGACGAGCGCGTACGACGACAGGAACACATGGTTCTGCCCCCGCAGGAAGTGGTAGGGGGCGAAGGCGTACAGCACGCCGCCCACCGCAGCCGTGAGACGCCGGACGCCGAGCACCCGCAGCACGGCATGTGCGGCGGCGGCCGTGGTGGCGAAGGTGAGCACGTAGAACACGTTGAGGGCGAACGCCGCGCCGCCCAGCGCGCCGAGGAGGCGCAGCACCAACCAGTGCAGGTTCTCCGCCCCCTCGGGCACGTCGCGCGCGTCCAGGCCGAACGGCCAACCGACCGACGGGTTCGACAGGTAGGTGCCGTGGTCGAGCATCCCCTGGACGAGCGTCTGGTAGTAGATCGCGTCGTTGAACACCAGCCACGGCCGCCGCCAGGACTCGGCTCGCCACAGCTGCAGGTGGACGGCGACGACGGCCACGCTGGCGATCCCGGTCGCGAGGGACTCCAGCAGGAGCGATCGCGGGCGAGGGGCGTTGCCCGGTGCGGTCACACGCGGCGAACGCCGCGCAGGCCGGACCAGGCGAGATCGGTGGCCTGGCGCGCAGCGCGGTCCGGGTCGAACGGCGTGCCGCTCGTGACGAGGTGTCGGGCGACGGTCTCGGCGAGGCCGACGATGGCGCGGGCGAGCAGGCGCTGGTGGTCCGGCTCGATGTCGGCGGTGATCAACGGTGCGATCCCGGCGGCGATCGCGTCCTCGACCCCCCGGGTGGCTTCGGCGAATTCCTCGGTGCGGTGGCTGTCGTCGAAGAGCACTTGGAACGGCGAATGGTCCTCGGCGACGAGCCGGAAATACGCCGCGAAGCCGGCGAACACCTTGTCGTGGCCGTTCTGCTCCGGTGCCGTGGCCTTGGCGATCGTCTCCACCAGCCGGTTGCCGGCCTCGTCGAGCACGGCGAGGTACAGGGCGTGCTTGGAGCCCCAGTGCTGGTAGAGCACCGGTTTCGTCACCCCGGCGGCGTCGGCGACGTCGTTCATCGAGGTGTCGTGGAACCCCTTCCGGGCGAACATCGCCAGGGCCACGTCGAGCAGTTGGGACCGGCGCTCGGGTGCGGGGAGGCGGGACGACATGGCTACCGAACAGTAACCAGCCGGCCTGGGATCAGAGGCCTCGGGCCCGGTCCTCGCGCTCGGCGGCCTTGACCGCGTAGCCGAGCACGATCGAGGGGGCGAGCAAGACCGAACCGACCACGAGGGCGACGGTGATCACCGTGACGACGGCCGGGGTGAAGCCCATCGCGAAGGCGAACACGAACACGGCCATGGCCACCGCCATGCAGAGCCAGCCGATGCGGTTGGCGAGCAGCGTCCAGCGGGCGACCTGGGCGCGGCGGGCCCGGACGGGATCGGACGGGGTGGTCACGACCCGATCGTGGCCCGGACGGCGTCGGGGAGCCAACCGGGCTCGGCCAGCACCGCCCCGATCGCCGCGGTCATGCGGGCCTCGGACAGGTACTCGCGGGCGATGGCACGGTTGTGCTCGAGGTCGGGGGCCAGGGCGGCGGGGTCCTCGAGCGCCCGGGCGAGGGCGGCGGGGTCGACGGGCAGCCACCGGAACCCGAGCGCTCGCAGTTCGGCCGCGACCGGGTAGTCGCCGACGACCACCGGGCGCCCGGTCAGGGCGGCCTCGATCGGCGGGTTGCCGAACCCCTCCCAGGTCGACGGGAACACCACGGCATCCGCTGCGGCGTAGGCCGCGGCGAGGTCGCCGGCGGCGAGCGGATCACGTCGCACCGGGATGCGGGCGGTGGCGAGGATCCGCTCGAGGGTCGGCCCGTACCCCTCCTCGGCCGGCCCCGGCAGCCAGTAGGTGGCCCCGACGGCCTCGGCGAGCGCCACGGCCCGGGGGACGTCCTTGCGTTCGATCGCTCGCACCGGGTGCAGCAGGAGGCGTTCGCCCGGATCGATCCCGAGGCGTCGGCGCAGCGCGGCGGCGGCTGCGGGCGGGGCCGGATCGAGCGAGAACCCATTGTAGATCGTGGTCGCGCGCAGGCCGCGCTCGGCGAACTCGCGCTCGGTGAGCCGGTTGATCGTCACGTGGCGCCAGGCCGGGTCGTCGACGGGGAGCGCCGTGAGGTGTGCGAGGCGGGCCCGCTGCCACGGGGGGTCGTGGTGGTGGAGCAGCGCCGGGCGGCCGGCCAGCACGCCGGCGACGACCTGGGACGCGTCGACGCGCAGCGGGATCGTGAGCAGGTTCTCGACGAGCACGAGGTCGGCACCGGCGAACGCATCGCGCACCTCGTCGGGATGCGGTGCCTCGGTGGCCTCGAGGGCCAACCCGGGCACCAACCGATCGACCGGCCCGTCACCGGCGACGGTTCGTGTCTCCCAGCCGAGACGGTGCAGCGCCCGGATCCATGAGGCCGCCACGACCGACACGCCGTCGGGCCGGCCGAGGCGGAACGAGCAGCACACGGCGAGGGGCCGGCGCGCCATGGTCAGAGGCGGTCGACGGCGGCGAGGACCTTGGCGGTGGTGTCGGCGCCGACGCAGGACTGCACCTTCGGGGTGAGCTCGGTGGTGATCCGGGTGCGGATGTCGGCCGGCAGGCCCCCGATCCGGGTGCCGCCGAGCACGACGTTCACGAGCGAGGGGTTGGCGGCGACCACATCCAGGAAGCCACCGACGACGCAGGCGGTCTGGTCGGCGGACAGGGCGAGCGCGGGGTCGGCCTGCTTGAGCTGGCGCCCGACGGCATCGAGGATCGACGCCGGCCGGCACCCGACCACGGCGCGCACGATCGGGGCGACGAGGGTGCCCAGGTCGGCCTGGGTGCGACCGAAGTCGGCGAGGATCTTGTCGATGGTGCCGGGCGGGAGCGCGCCGGTGACACAGGACAGTTCGGCGTCGGTCGGGTTGAGGCCGCCGCCGAACTGCACGAGGAACTGGCGGATCAGGTCCGTCTCGAGCCCGGGGATCGACACCGCGCTGCCGGTCGGTGCCTTCGTGGTCGGCGCCGCCGCACTGGTGGCCGGCGGCGCCGTGACGACGGCGGTCGTGGTGGTCGCTCCGCCGTCACCCGAGGAGCACCCGGCGAGGGCGAGGGTGGCGAGCGCAGCAGCGACGACGGCGGGGAGGCGCATCCGGCCGAGCCTACGGTCGCCGGTGGTGCTCCCCACCGTCACGAGTGGTCGGCTGTGGTCGAATGTCGGTGTGCGCCAGCCCCACCTCGCCAGCCGACTCCAGGGCTTCGGCACCACGATCTTCGCCGAGATGTCGGCGCTCGCCACGGCGACCGGGTCGATCAACCTCGGCCAGGGGTTCCCCGACACCGACGGGCCTGCGGAGATGGCGGCGATCGCTGCGGCGGACATCGTGGGCGGCCGGGGCAACCAGTACCCGCCCGGCCCGGGGATCGCCCCGCTGCGCCAGGCCATCGCCGAGCACCAACGGCGCTACTACGGCCTCACGCCCGACCCCGACACCGAGGTGCTCGTCACCGCCGGCGCCACCGAGGCGATCGCTGCGTCGTTGCTGGCGTTGCTGGAAACCGGCGACGAGGTCGTTGCGCTGGAACCGTTCTACGACAGCTACGCCGCGTGCATCGCGATGGCCGGCGCGATCCGCCGTCCGGTGACGCTTCGCCCGCCCTCGTTCGCGCTCGACCTCGATGCGCTGCGCCATGCGATCACGGCCCGCACCCGGGTGCTGCTGTTGAACACCCCGCACAATCCGACCGGGACGGTGCTGCGGCGCGAGGAGCTCGCCGCGATCGCCGAGCTGGCGATCGAGCACGACCTGATCGTGGTGGCCGACGAGGTCTACGAACACCTCACCTACGACGGGATCCCTCACGTGCCGATCGCGACGCTGCCGGGCATGTGGGAGCGCACGGTCACGATCGGATCGGCCGGCAAGACCTTCAGCTTCACCGGCTGGAAGGTCGGGTGGGTCACGGCACCCGCGGCGCTCGTGTCCGCAGTGCGGACCGTCAAGCAGTTCCTCACCTACGTCTCGGCCGGGCCCCTGCAGGCGGCGGTGGCTCATGGTCTGCGCCTCGGGGAGGACTACTTCGCCGGCTTCCGCGCCGATCTCGAAGCCAAGCGGGACCGGTTGTGCGCCGGGCTCGCCGCCGCCGGGTTCGAGGTGTTCCGGCCGGCGGGCACGTACTTCGTCACCACCGACGTCCGGCCGTTCGGCACCGATGACGGGATGGCGTTCTGTCGCAGCCTCCCGGAGCGGTGCGGCGTGGTCGCCATCCCGAACGTCGTGTTCTACGACGACGTGCGAGCCGGCCGGTCGTTGGTGCGATTCGCGTTCTGCAAGAAGCCGGAGGTGCTCGACGAAGCCGTCGCTCGCTTGACCGGGCTGCAGGCCGTCGGGATGCCCGACGCGGCCCGGGTTGGGTCGTGAGCGCGGTGCGGATCGCGGCGATCCAGCACGACATCTGCTGGGAGGACCGGGCTGCGACCTGCGCCCGGCTCGAGCCGACGATCGCTGCGGCCGCGGCGGCCGGCGCACGGATCGTCGTGCTGGCCGAGATGTTCGCCGTCGGGTTCTCGATGGCGCCGGAGCGGGTTGCCGAGGACGAGGGGGGCCCGACGTCGCAGTGGATGCTCGCCCAGGCCGCCGGCCACGGCATCTGGCTCTACGGGTCGGCCCCGGAGCGCTCGCCGGGCTTGGGCCGGCCGCGCAACGTCGGCATCCTCGCCGGTCCCGACGGCACGGTGCACCGCTACGCCAAGCTGCACCCGTTCACCTACGGCGGTGAGCACGAGCACTACGACGCCGGATCGTCGCTCGTCACCGTGACGGTCGAGGGGCTGCGGGTGTCACTGTTCGTCTGTTACGACCTGCGTTTCGCCGACGACTGGTGGCAACTCGCACCGGGCACCGATGTCTACCTGTGTTGCGCCAACTGGCCCGAGGTGCGCCGCGCCCACTGGCAGGCGCTGCTGCAGGCGCGAGCGATCGAGAACCAGGCCTACGTCGTCGGCGTCAACCGGGTGGGATCGGGTGGCGGGCTCGACTACTGCGGGGATTCCCGCGTCATCGATCCCCTCGGGGAGATCCTCGCCGGCGGGTCGCGCACCGAGGCGCTGCTCGTGGCCGAACTCGACGGCGCCCACGTCGAGGCGGTGCGCCGCCGGTTCCGGTTCCTGCCCGACCGGCGCACCTACCCGGGCCCCTGAGCGCGGCGCAGCCGGGCCCGACGGGCGGTGCGCGTAGGGTGCCCCCCATGACCGTGCACTCGGAGTCGTTCGGTTCGGTTCGGCTCGTCACCCTCGACCGGCCGTCACGCCGCAACGCGCTCGATCACGAGACGCTCGTGGCGTTGCGGCAGGCGCAGCTCGAGGCCGTGGATGCCGGGGTGCGGGTCCTGGTGCTGACCGGCCGGCCGCCGGCGTTCTGCGCCGGAGCCGACCTCGGCGGGGTGGAGGACGGGGAGTTCGGCCGGGCGCTGTTCGCCGTGCTGCGGGGCTTCGTCGAGCTGCCGTTCCCGGTGCTCGGCGCCATCGACGGCCCGGCGCTCGGCGCCGGGATGCAGCTCGCGCTGTCGTGCGACCTGCGGATGGCGAGCGGCCCCAGCCGGTTCGGTATCCCGGCGGCCAAGCTGGGGCTCTCGATCGACCACTGGACCGTCGAGCGCCTCGCTCGCGACGCCGGGTGGTCGATCGCTCGGGACATGCTGCTCGCCGCCTCGACGTATGACGCCGAGGCGCTGCACCGCAACGGGTTCGTCCATCGGATCGGGACACTCGCCGAGGCGATGGACTGGGCCGAGCAGGTCGCGTCGTTGGCCCCGCTCACGATCGCGGCGCACAAGCTGATGCTGCAGCGATCAGCTCCACCGCCCGAGTTCGATGCCGTCGTCGAAGCGGCCCGGGAACGATCCTGGCGCTCGGCGGACCTGCAGGAGGGACGCCGGGCGTTCCTCGAGAAGCGCCCGCCCCGGTTCACCGGCGTCTGAGCCGTTCAGAACCCTGCGGGCAGCAAGCGGTTCACGTTCTGGAAGAGGAAGTACAGGATCACCACGAACGGCCCGATCCCCACGAGGGCTCCGACCCAGTTCCGGCGGCTCACTCTCGACATCACCCAGGCCAGGATCGCGACGATCGCGAGCACCGAGCCCCACGCTGCGACGTGGGGCCAGGCGGCGGTGTCGGAGAACCAGCTCTGCTCGAACCCGTCGAGGGACTCGCCGGTCGGCGGCTGACCGGTCGACGGGGCGCCCGACGCCGTTCCCGGCGGCCGATCGGGTGAACCGCCACCGGCGGGGCCGGTGGGGTCCGTCGGTTCCTCGGGCAAAGTGGTGACCGAGCCACCGGCCGGTTGACGCTGGGGGATGACCGCAGGCGTCGGCGGTGCCGTATTGGGTTCACCGTCGACGAGCCGCGCCCGCACGATCAGTCGCTTGGCCGCAGTGAAGGGTGGGTCGCAGGTGATCAGCGTGAGCTCGGGCTGTCCGCTGCTCTCGATCACGCCGAGGTCGGTCGGGGCCACCACCCGGCTCCACTGCACGAGGTAGAGGAAACGCCGTCCGAGGACGTCGGTGACTTCGATCCGGTCTCCGGGTTCGAGGTCGTCGAGGTGGCGGAACGGCTCGCCGAAGGTCGTGCGATGACCGGCGATGGCGGCGTTCCCCAGGCCGCCCGGGAGCGGCGTCGTGCGGAAGTGGCCCGGGCCGCTCTGCAGTTCGACCCGCCCGACCCCGGACACGATCGTCTGGGTGACGCCGAGGCGCGGGATCTTCATCAGCGCGATCGGGTCGCCGGGGCGGAACTCGGGCAGCGTCGCGGGCGCCACGGCGACGGCCGGCGCGACCGCAGTCGTCGCCGGGCCGAGCGGCGTCGGGGCTGCGGTCGTCGCCCGGACGGCGGTGGTGACCCCGGCGACGCTGGAGGGTGCGACCGGGGCGGCGGTCCCACCGGGTGCGGGTCGAGCGACCGTCGTCGCCGGGACCGTCGTCGCCGGGCCGGTGGTCGCCGGGACGGTGCTCGCGAGCTGCGACTGCAGTTGGCGGAACCGGGTCTCGAGGTCATCCTGGGCCCGAGCCTGTTCGATGCCGGTGCCCCACAGCTGGTAACCGACGAAGGCGAACAGCAGGAGCCCGATCGCGATGAACGTTCGCCCGGTGCCACCCACCCAGGCCTGCCACTCCCGCCACCAGCGCTGACGCCCTCGGCCCGGAACGATCCGGCCCCAGGGGTTGGGGTCCACCGCAGGAATGAACGGTGGTGGCGGAGGCACGACACGCGCCCGGCGCGTCGGCGCAGCGGGCGTCGGCCCGAGTGGTTCGGGGTTCGTGGGTCGCACGGCTCACCGGACGCTATCGGCGGGGGGCCCGATGATGCGTTCGGCCTGGCCGGGCGCGCCCGGCCCAGGTCCGGGTACGGTGCCGGCGCCCATGGAAGCCGTCGTCGACCTGCACGACGCCGTGGTGCTGCTCGGACGGTTCCCGGCGCTCGCCGGGGTCACCGTGACGATCGGTGCCGGCGAGCTGGTGGTGTTGCGCGGCCCGAACGGTGCCGGCAAGACGACGCTGCTGCGGCTGTGCGCCGGGCTCCTGCCCCGGGTGCGGGGATCGGCGACGGTGCTGGGGTTGGACACCGAGCACGGCGCCCGGGCGCTCGCCCGGCGGGTGGGTCTGCTCGGCCACCGCAACGGCCTCTACGAGGACCTCACGGCCCGGGAGAACATGCGCTTTTGGGGGCGGGCGATCGGCGCCTCGCGCGACGAGCAGAACGCGGCGCTCGCCGCGCTCGGCATCGAGGGCCGCCTGGCCGAGGTGGCCGTCGGGCGGCTGTCCGCCGGGCAACGGCGACGAACGGCGCTCGCGGTGCTGGCGGCGAGGCGGCCCGAGCTGTGGCTGCTCGACGAGCCCCACACCGGTCTCGACACCGACGGCCGGGACCGCCTCGACGGGTTGCTGCGGGCCGCCGTGACCGCGGGGGCGACGGTCCTGCTCGCCTCCCACGACCTCGACCGGGCCGCGGGGCTCGCGACCCGGACGCTCACGTTGGTGGGGGGCCGGGTGGCGGGCGACGAGCCCGCGGCGGTCCCGCCCGCAAAGGGGGGTGGCCCGTGCTGAGGGCGGCGCTGCTCGTGGCCGGCAAGGACCTCCGCATCGAGTGGCGCTCGAAGGTCGGCATCGTCCAGGTGCTGCCGTTCGCCATGGCGGTGCTCGTGCTGTTCGCCTTCGCGCTCGACGGCAATCGCAGCACGTTGCGCGACGTCACCCCCGGCCTGGCCTGGATCGCGATGCTCCTGTCGCTGCTGCTCGGGGTGCAGCGGGCGTTCGGGCCCGAGACCGCCGACGGCGCGCTCGATGCACTGCGCCTGTCGGGCCTGGAGCCGTCGGGGGTGTTCCTCGGCAAGGCCGCCGCGCTGGCCGCGCAGCTCCTGGCCCTCGGCATGCTGCTCGGGATCGGCGTCGCGTTGTTCTACGGCCCCGATGCGCCGGGCGTCGGCGGTTGGGTGGTGTTGGTCACGACCGTGGTGGTGGCTACGACCGGGCTGGCGGCGGTCGGTACGCTCTACGGAGCCTTGTCCGCCGGAATCCGAGTTCGGGACACCTTGCTCCCGATCCTGGTGCTCCCGGTGGTGATGCCGGTGCTGATAGCGGCCACTCGTGCGGTCGAGGCCAGCCTCGGTATCGGGGCGGAACTGACGGATGCGTGGCCCTGGGTGGGTCTGCTTGCGGTGTTCACCCTGGCTTATACGGCGCTGGGGCTGTTGGCCTTCGGTCCGCTCCTGGAGGAGACATGACGGCAGGTACGACGACTCGACCGGGCACCGGCACACGGGGCTCCCGCATCCTCGGGGTCCTCGCCCTGGCCGGTCTGGCGTGGTTGGTGATCTTCGGGTTCCTGCTCTCGCCGGCCGACGAAGTCCAGGGCGACAGCGTCCGGCTCATGTACGTCCACGTGCCCTCGGCGTGGCTCGCCTACCTGTCCTTCGGCGTCACGGCCTTCTGCTCGCTCATGTACCTGTGGAAGCGCACCCGATCGCTGGCCTGGGACCGGGTGGCGGGCTGCTCGGCCGAAATCGGCTTGCTGTTCACGGGGCTCGCGCTCGTCACCGGCATGACCTGGGGCCAGGTGACCAGGGGGCACGTGTGGGACTGGGGCGACGCGCGGCTCGTCACCACGGCATTGCTGTTCCTGCTCTTCGTCGGGTACGTGGCACTCCGGCGACTCCCGGCGGCGCCGAACGTACGAGCCAAGCGGGCGGCGGTCGCGGGCATCATCGCCTTCCTCGACGTGCCTCTCGTCCACCAGAGCGTCGAGTGGTTCCGCACACTGCACCAGTCGCCGACGATCCTGCGCAAGGACCTCAACCCGCAGATCGACGGGGTGATGTTGTTCAGCGTCTTCGTCGGCGTGGTGGCCTTCACGCTCGTGTACGTGTGGCTGCTCGTGCACCGCAATCGCGTGGCGATGATGGAGGCCCAGCTCGAAGCGGGCGGGCTCGAGCAGGCGCTGGCCGAGCGTCGTGGCGAGCCGGTGGGCACGGCGGCGGTGGGCTCGTGATCGCGGCGGTGATCAGCGGCTACGTCGGCACCGTGGTGCTCGGGTACTCGCTGGTGCTCGGCGGCATGGCGCTGTTCGCCCTGCGCGTCCTACGCCGGGGCCGCGTGCTGGCTCGCCAACTCCCCGACGAGGACAAGCCGTGGACCTGACCCCGCGGCCCGTGGAGGCCGCCCCCGTCCGGCGTCGTCGGCGTGGCCTCGTGCCCGGCGCAGTGCTCTCGGTCGCTCTCGGCGGGGGCGCCGTGCTCGTGTTCGCGAACCTCTCGGCGGCCACGATGTACTTCTGCAACGCCGACGAGGTCGGCGTACGTTCGGAGTGCTCCGGGGACAAGCGCTTCCGGCTCCAGGGCACGGTCGTCACCGGGTCGGTGCAGGAGGGCACGCCGCTGCGCTTCGCGGTCGAGTACGGCCGGGTCACGATCCCCGTCACCTACGCCGGTCGCCCCGGAGGGATCTTCCGGGAGGGCATCCCGGTCGTGGTGGAGGGGCGCCAGGAGCCCGACGGCACCTTCGCCGGGACGAACATCCTCGTGAAGCACACCGAGCAGTACCGAGCCGATCACTCCGATCGCACCAAGGACTACAGCAGTAGCGCGTCATGAACGCGGCGCTCGGTCTCGCCGGGGTCACGCTCGCCTTCGGTGCCTCGGTCCTCGGCGGGATCAACTACGTGATCGCCGCTCGCCGCCGCCCGGCGCTCGTACGGGCCGGCCGGGTCTACGTGTGGCTGGTGCTCGCCGGCGCAGCGCTCTCGGTCGGCGCCATGGAACGGGCCCTGATCACCCGCGACTTCTCGCTCGCCTACGTGGCCGAGGTGGGCTCCAGCCGGACCCCGGCGCTGTTCAACGTCGCAGCGCTGTGGTCCAGCCTCGAAGGCTCGATCCTGCTGTGGGGGCTGATCCTCGCCGCGTACACGGCGCTGGTCGCCCTGCGGTTCCGGCGCCGGGCCGACGACGCGCTGGTGTCCTGGGCGATGGTCGTGATGCTCGGCGTGTGCGCGTTCTTCTTCCTGCTGATGCTCGGTCCGGCCAACCCGTTCCGGACCCTCGACGTCGTGCCGGCCGACGGGCCCGGCCCGAACCCGTTGCTGCAGAACCACCTGCTGATGGCATTCCACCCGCCGATCCTCTATCTCGGCTACGTCGGGTTCACCGTGCCGTTCGCGTTCGCGATCGCAGCGCTCGTCACCGGGCGGGTCGGGGAGGGATGGCTGGTCGAGACCCGGCGCTGGACGCTGTTCGCCTGGGGGTTCCTCACCGTCGGGATCATCCTGGGCGCCTGGTGGGCCTACGAGGTGACCGGCTGGGGTGGGTACTGGGGGTGGGACCCGGTCGAGAACGCGAGCCTGCTGCCCTGGCTCACCGGCACCGCATTCATCCACTCCGTCATGGTCCAGGAACGGCGCGGGTTGCTTCGGGTGTGGAACCTGTCGCTGTTGTGCGCCACGTTCTCGCTCACGATCCTCGGCACGTTCCTCACCCGTTCGGGGGTCATCAACTCGGTCCATGCGTTCGCCGAAGGTCAGATCGGCCCGTGGTTCCTCAGCTTCTTCGGGCTCGTGGTGGCGGTGTCGCTCGGCCTCATCGCCTGGCGCGGCGATCGATTGCGCGCCCCGGGCACGATGGACTCGGCCGTGTCGCGCGAGGGCGCCTTCCTCGCCAACAACGTGCTGTTCGCCGTGTTCGCCTTCGTGGTGCTGCTCGGCACGGTGTTCCCGCTGGTGGTCGAGGCGCTCCGCAACGAACGCCTGAGCGTCGGGCGACCGTTCTTCGACACGATGACGATGCCGCTCGGGCTGGCGATGTTGACGCTCATGGCGATCGCGCCGGTGTTGCCGTGGCGGAAGGCCTCCGGTGAGTTGCTGTCGCAACGGCTGTGGTGGCCGGCGTGGATCGGCGCCGCCACCGTGGTGATCGCCGTGGTGCTCGGGGCCACGGGCTGGGCGCCGGTGGCGGCCTTCGGACTCGGCGGGTTCGCCGCCGGGGCCGCCGGGCGTCAACTCGTGCTTGCGACCCGCCGCCAGGGGGTGCGCGGCCTGTTCGGGCGCACCAACGGCGGGATGATCGTGCACCTCGGGGTCATCGTGATCGCGGTCGCGTTCGCCGCGGCGCAGGCCTACGAGACCTCGACCGAACTCGAGCTGCGTCCCGGCCAGTCGGGCACCTTCGACGGGCACACGGTGGTCTACGAGGGCAGCGAGCTCGTCACCCTCGAGCAGGTCACCGAGCTGCGGGCCCGGGTCCGGGTCGACGGCGAGCTGCGCGAACCGGCGCTGCAGACCTTCCGGGCGTCGGGCGCGAGCGGGATCCTGAAGCCGTCGGTCAAGCCGACGTTGACCCGCAACGTCTACGTCACCATCCAGCAGCGCCCCGGCGCCGACGGCGCGGTGGTCATCAAGGTGCTCGTCACCCCGCTCGTGTCGTGGTTGTGGGTGGGCGGCGGGATCATGGCGCTGGGCACGGTCCTCGCCGCGTTCCCGGGCCGTCGCCGCCGTCGCCCGACCGATCCCACCTCGTCACCGGTGCCCGACACGGTCCCGCCGCTCGTGCAGGTGCCGTCGTGAGCGCCGACCTTGCGCCCGACGAGCCAATCGTCTTCGAGGGCCCGCCTCGCCGACGGGTGGCGCCGTGGATCTCGCTCGCCGTGGCCGTGGTCGTCGCCGGCCTCGTGGTGATCCTCGCCACGGGCAAGGGCGAGGAGGTGGACGCTGCCGCCACGCCGCTGCTCGGCCGGCCCGCGCCCGCCGTCGAGGGCCCGACACTGGACGGCCGCACGTTCCGGCTGTCGGACCGCCGGGGGAGCTGGGTGGTGCTCAACTTCTTCTCCCCGTCGTGCGTGCCGTGCGTGGAGGAGCATCCGGAACTCGTTGCCTTCGCAACGAGTCAGGCGCGGCTGACGACCGGGCGGGTCGAGCTGGTGAGCCTGCTGTCCAACTTCCAGGAGTTCGACGACACCCGGCGGTTCTTCGCCGACAACGGCGGGTCGTGGCCGGTGGTGGCCGAGCCGACCGGCAAGGCGTTCGTCGATTTCGGTGTCGCCCGGGTGCCCGAGACCTGGATCATCGACCCGGCCGGGATCGTGCGGCAGCGGATCATCTCCACCGTGACCGCCGACGGGCTCCTGGCCCAGATGAACGCCCTGCGGAGCCGGACGTGAAGCCGCGACTGCTCGGGTGGGTCGCACTGGGGCTGATCGTCGCCGCGGCGCTGGCGGTCGCCGTCGTCCGCGACGAAGGCCCCGCCGACAGCCGTGAACGGATCGAGGCGATCGCCCGCACGCTCAAGTGCCCGACCTGCGAGGCCGAGAGCGTGTACGACTCGCGGGCGACCTCCGCGATGCAGATCAAAGCCGAGATCGCTCGACAGGTCGCCGCCGGGCGCACCGACGCCGAGATCCGCGCGGGGATCGAGCGATCGTTCCCGGGATCGCAGTTCGTTCCGCCGGCCGAAGGGTTCGCCAGCCTCGTGTGGGCGCTGCCGGTCATCGCCGGGATCGCGGCGGTAGCCGGGCTCGTCGTGATGTTCCGGTCCCGCCGGCTCGCCGGCGCCGCGAGCGCCGAGGATCGTGCCCTGGTGGCTGCCGCGCTCGCGGCGCAGCGCGATCGGGAGCTCGAGGAGCAAGAGGCGTGAGCGAGGCCGAGCTCGAGGCCGAGCGGGATTTCCTGCTGGCCTCGCTCGCCGACCTCGAGGCGGAACACGCCGCCGGCGACGTCGACGAGGTCGACTACGCCGCCCTGAAGGACGACTACACCGCACGCGCCGCGGCGGTGCTGCGCCGGATCGAGTCCGGCCGCGCCCCCGCCGCGCCGGCCCGCCCACCCCGCCGCCGGGCCCTGCGGTCGGTGGCGGTCGTGGCGGCCGTCGCGGTGCTCGCCGTCGGTGCCGGGCTGCTGGTGGCCCGCACGGCCGGGAACCGGTTGCCCTCGGAGACGATCTCGGGCGGGATCGGCGAGTCGAACGCGAACCGGCTGGCCAACGCCCGCCAGCTCCAGGGCAGCGATCCGGCGCGGGCGCTCGCGCTCTACGACGAGGTGCTGCAGACCTCGCCGGACAACCCCGAGGCGCTCACCTACCGAGCGTGGCTGTCGATCCGGGCGGCGGCCGCGGCGGGCGCACCGCCGGCGCCCGTCGTCGCAACCGCGCTCGACGGCCTCGACCGGGCCCGCGCCGCGAACCCCGGGTACGCCGACGCCGCGTGCTTCAGCGCCATCGTCCGGTTCCGGTACACGAAGGATCCGGCCGGGGCCCGAGGGCCCTACGTCGACTGCGTGGTGGCCGACCCGCCCGACGTCGTGAGCGGCCTGGTGCAGGCCCTCGGCTCCCAGATCGACGAAGCGATCGGCTATTCGGGCCTCGACGGGGGCGACCCGGCGGTGGCCGATCTGCTGCGCTCGGCCCGGTCGGCCCCCAACGCGCAGGAGGCGATCACCACCTACGACAAGGTGCTGGCCCGGCAACCCGACAACGTCGAGGCGCTCGCGTTCCGGGGTTGGCTCGTGGCCGGGGTCGCGCTGCAGGCCAAGGCCCCGGACCTCTACGACAAGGCCGAGGCGCTCGTCGATCGAGCGATCACCCTTCGGCCCGACTACGCGAACGCGGCCTGCCTCAAGGCCTCGATCCGCATCAGCGTCCGCAACGACCCCGCCGGCGCCAAGGATGCGTTCGGCCGGTGCCGGTCCGGCGCCGTCTCGGCGTCGCTCGCCCCGCTGGTCGCCGATTTGAACAGTGCTCTGGGGGGCTGACCGGCGGCACTACGGTGGCGTCGATGAGCCAGACACCGCCACCGCCCCCCGCCGCCGCCGGTCCGGCCACCGGTCCCGTGCCGCCGAGCCTGGACGGTGTGTTCTACAAGCCGGGATTGAACATCCTGCTCGCGATCGTGACCTGCGGGGTCTGGTCGATCGTGTGGAGCTTCCGCACCGGTGAGGATCTCAAGCAGCACACCGGCGAAGGGCTCGGTGGCGCGATCCACCTCGTCATCGCCCTGTTCGTGGCGCCGGTGACGATGTTCCTCATCCCGATGGAGATCGCCAACATGTACAAGCGCGACGGCCGGGAGAGCCCGGTCCAGCCGCTGCTCGGCCTGTGGTTCCTCCTGCCGCTGATCGGGAACATCATCTGGTACACGAAGGTCCAGGCTGCGCTGAACGAGTACTGGGTGTCGAAGGGTTCGCGCCCGGCCGCCTGAGCCGACAATCGACGGAGCCGGATCACGGGCGGCCGGTACGCTCGGCGCCCGTGATCCGGCTCTACGACTCCGCCACCCAGCAGGTCCGTGAGCTCGCCCTGCGCGAGCCCGGAGTCGTGAGCATCTACCTCTGCGGGCCCACCGTCTACGGCCCGCCGCACCTCGGCCACGGCCGGGCGACGCTCGTCTACGACGTGTTGCGTCGCTACCTGCGCTGGCAAGGCCTCGAGGTGCGCCTGGTGTCGAACATCACCGACATCGACGACAAGATCATCGACCGGGCCCAGCGTGAGGGGCGCGACTCGGGCGACATCGCCCGCCGGTGCGAGGACGTGTGGTGGACGGCGATGGCGCGACTCGACGTGGAGCGACCGACCGACGTCCCGCACGCCACCGACTACGTCACTGCGATGGTCGACATGATCGCCCGACTCGTCGAGCTCGGCCGGGCCTACCCCACCGCCGACGGGATGTACCTGTCGGTCGAGTCGGTGGACGACTACGGACTGCTCGCCCATCAGCGCCTCGAGGACCTGCTCGCGGGCGGTGGGGAGCGGGAGGTGTTCGGCGCCGAGGCCAAGCGCCATCCCGCCGATTTCGCGCTGTGGAAGCTGTCCAAGCCCGGTGAGCCGTCGTGGCCGTCGCCGTGGGGTGCGGGCCGGCCGGGATGGCATTCCGAGTGCGTGGTGATGTCGCTGGAACTGCTCGGGGAAGGCTTCGACCTGCACTGCGGCGGCATGGATTTGCGTTTCCCCCACCACGAGAACGAACGGGCCCAGGCGGTCGCGCTCGGCAAGCGGTTCGCGAACCACTGGATGCACAACGGCTTCGTGGTCGACGCCGAGGGCGAGAAGATGTCGAAGTCGCTCGGGAACGTGGCGAACCTGCTCGACCTCACCGACGTGTACGACCCCCGGGCCTACCGGATGGTCCTGCTGCAGTCGCACTACCGCTCTCCGGTCGGCGTGAGCGGCGAGGTGCTCGAAGCGTCCGTGAAGGCGCTCGGCCGGCTCGACGGCCTGGCCCGCCGCCATCCGGGCGACGGCACCACGCCCGACGCTGCGGTGCTCGGTGCGTTCGCGGCCCGGATGGACGACGACCTCGACACTCCGGGTGCGATGGCGGTGGTGTTCGACGCGGTCACCCGGGCCAACGCAGCCCTCGACGCCGGCGAGCCGGGGATCGCCGCGTCCCTGGCGGCGGCCGTGCGGGTGGCGTGCGACGCGGTCGGCTTGCGGCTCAAGGTGGCCGACGACGTCCCCGACGACGTGGCGGCCCGAGCGGCCGCTCTCGACGCGGCGCGCGCGGCGAAGGACTTTGCCGCCGCCGACGAGCTGCGTGCCGCGCTGCAGGCCGACGGCTGGGTGGTCGAGACCACCCGGGAGGGCACCAAGGTCCGTCGGTAGGCGCGCGCACCCGTGCCGGGCCAGGATGCGTATGCCGGCGCAGGGGGCACCGGGCAGGAGGGGATCGCGATGAGCGGACGGCTCGACGGCAAGGTCGCCGTCATCACCGGTGGGGCGAGCGGCATGGGTCTCGGGACCGTCGAACGGTTCCTGTCCGAAGGGGCCTGCGTGGTCGTCGCCGACCTCAACACCGCCAAGGGCGACGAGTTGCTCGCCGCGTGCCGTAGCCGGGGCGAGCAGGACCGGGTGCGGTTCTCCCGCACCGACGTCGCCGTGGAAGACGACGTCGCGGCGCTCGTGAGCCTGGCAGTGGAGGCGTTCGGTCACCTCGACGTGATGTTCAACAACGCCGGGATCGGCGGGGCGTTCGGAGCGATCACCGAGATCGACGTCGACGCGTGGGACGAGACGTTCGCGGTCGACGTCCGTTCGGTGTTCCTCGGGATCAAGCATGCGGCCAAGGTGATGATCGAGGCCGGCCAGGGCGGGTCGATCATCAACACCGCCTCGATCGCCGGGATCAACGCCGGTGGCGGCGCGACGCCGTACTCGGCGGCCAAGGCCGCGGTGTCCCGCCTGTCGCAGGCCGCCTCGCTCGAGCTCGCACCGTTCCGGATCCGGGTGAACGCCATCTGCCCCGGCGTGATCTACACGCCGTTGATGCACATGGGCGACGAGGCCCGGGCCGACGACTGGCGCGCGGAGCTGCAGCCGTGGCCCGATCGTGGCCTGCCCGAGCACATCGCCGGGGCGGCGCTGTGGCTGGCCGGTGACGACTCGGTGTTCGTCACCGGCCAGGACATCGTGGTCGACGGCGGGCTCCTCGCCGCCGGTCCGCGCATCACCCAGTACAGCCACATGTTCAAGGGCCTCAACGACAAGCTGGCAGGCATGGCCTACGGCACCACCGGCCGCGCGCCGCGGTACCGGCGCATCCGCCAGGAGCCTCAGTAGCGTTGGGGGTCCCATGAGCACCGGGCCCGTCGCGCGTCTGCCGCACCAGCCGGCGCTCGACGGCCTGCGGGCGGTGTCGGTGCTGGTGGTCGTCGCGTACCACCTCGGTTGGGGATGGTTCGGCGGTGGCTACCTCGGCGTCGAGGTGTTCTTCGTCGTCAGCGGGTTCCTGATCACTGCGCTGCTGCTCGACGAGCGTGACGCGACCGGCACGATCTCGTTGCGGCAGTTCTGGATCCGGCGGGCCCGGCGGTTGCTGCCGGCGCTGGGGACCATGCTCGTGGTGGTCGCCGCCTACGCCGCCTGGCAGGTGCCCGATGCGCTCGCCCGGCTGCGCAGCGACCTGGTGGCGTCGGTGTTCTACGTGTCGAACTGGTGGCAGATCTGGACCGGGCAGGGGTACTTCGACCAGCTGGGGCGGCCGCCGCTGCTGCGACACCTGTGGTCGTTGGCGGTGGAGGAGCAGTGGTATCTGGTGTTCCCGGTCGCGTTCGGGGTGCTGGCCGCCCGGGTGGGTCCACGGGTGGGCCGGGCCGGCGCGGTGCTGGCCGGGCTGGCGGTGGCCTCGGCGGCGTGGTTCGTGATCGCCGCCGACCCGACGGGTGATGCCACCCGGGCCTACGTCGGCACCGACACCCGGGCGTCGGGGCTCTTGGCCGGGGCGGCGCTCGCGTGCGTGTGGCGGCCGTGGCGTCATCCGGCGGCCGAGCGTCGGGCCCTGCCGCTGCTCGACGCCGCCGGGTTCGTCGCCCTGGGGCTGTTGGGGATCGCAGTGGTCGGGTTCGACACCTACGGGTTCTTCCTGCCGACCGAGTCGCTCGGACCGGTGCTGTACCGGGGCGGGATGGCTGCGGTATCGCTCGTGTCGCTCGTGGCCATCGCCGCCGCCGTCCACCCCGGAGCGCGCCGGTTCCGCACGGTGCTGTCGACCCCGGTGCTGCAGTGGGTGGGGCGCCGGTCCTACGGGCTGTACCTGTGGCACTGGCCGGTCATCGTCGTGTGCACGCAGGTCGATACCGGGATGTCGGGGTGGCAGCTGCTGGCGTTCCGGGTGGCGGTGACCGTGCTCGCCACCGAGCTGACGTACGCCTACGTCGAGACCCCGATCCGCGAGCGGCGATGGGCCCGGCGCCCGGCACTGGCGGCCGGGCTTGCGATGGCGCTGGTCGTGCCGTTCGTCGGCTCCCGCCTCGCCGGTGCCGAGGAGGTGGACCTCGCCACCGGGCCGGTCCCGGGGGCGGCCGCCCCCGTGACGTCCTCCGTGACGTCCCCCGTGACGTCCCCGGGGAGGTCCCCCGCCACGAGCGCGGCGGGGAGCCCGGCATCGACGCCGGGGCGGCGCACGCTCGCCGTCGTCGGTGACTCCCAGGCGATGACGTTGGTGCGCAACGCTCCCGGCACCGCCACGGCGTCGTTCGGCCTCGTCGACGGCTCGATCGAGGGGTGCGGGCTGTTCCCCGGCGGGTCGATGCGATCGAGCGCCGGGTTCCGGCGCTTCTTCGAGCCGTGCAAGGACGCGCCGCAGCGTTGGGCTCGTTCGGTCACCTCGGCCAAGGCCGACGCCGCGCTCGTGTTGATCGGGGCGTGGGACGTGTTCGATCTCGACCGCAACGGCACGGTCCTGCGGTTCGGCACGCCCGAGCACGACGCGGTGCTCCTCGGCACGTTGCGCGCCGGGATCGAAGCGGTTGCGGCGGTGGGCGCGACGACGGTGCTGCTGGAGGTTCCCTGCTACCGGCCGATCGCCGTCGGCGGATTGCCGCTGTTGCCCGAGCGAGGTGACGACGCGCGGGTGCGGCACCTGAACGACGTGTTGCGGCGGGTGGCGGCCGAGGAACCTCAGCGGGCCCGGTTCGTCGCCGGTCCCCCGGAGTGGTGCGCCGACGAGCAGGTGGCCCGGGGCCTGTCCTATCGGTGGGACGGCGTGCACTACCTCGCGCCGGGCGCGCAGCTGGTGTTCGGTGCGATCACCCCGGCGTTGCAGGCGGTTCCGACGCGAGCGTGACCAGCTCACCGACCAGGCCGGCCAACGCGCCCGCGACGTCGTCGGGCAGTACCACGGGGTCGGCGTCGAAGATCGGACGCGCGGAGGGCACGGCGAGGTGGGCGTCGGTGAGTCGGGCCCCGCAGATCAGCAGCACGAACCGGGCCTGCTCGACGGCGCGCGCTGCGCCGCTACGGCCCGTGGAGGTGCCGATCACGGCGGCGGCGGTGCCCTTCAGGGGGGAGTTCCCGAACGGCCGGGACGCCCAGTCGAGGGCGTTCTTCAACGCGCTCGGTAGGCCGGTGTTGTACTCGGGGGCGGCCACGAGCACCGCGTCGGCGGCGGCGCAGCGAGCCCGGAACGCGTCGACGAGCGGATGGCCGCCGGCGTCGTCGAGGTCCTGGTCGTAGTGGGGCAGGTCGCGCAGGCCCGTCTCCCAGGTGACGGTGGCCTCGGCGGGGAGGTGGCCGAGCGCCGCGCGCAGCAGCGCGGCGTTGAAGGACCCGGTTCGCAGGCTGCCAGCGATGGCGAGAACGTGCACGAGGGCATGCTGCCGTTGACCACACGAGGTTACCCAGTGGTAACTTAACGTTCCGCCCTCCGGCGTCCGTCCGTCACCCCGCCTCGTCACCCCGCCTCGTCACCCGCTCCGGGAGGAGTCCCATGGCCGAGTTCTCGCTGCAGCTCTCCGAAGACGTCCAGCAGGTGCAGAAGTGGGTGCACGATTTCGCCGAGGCCGTGGTGCGGCCCGCTGCCCACGAGTGGGACGAGCGGGAGGAGTTCCCGTGGCCGGTCGTGCAGGAAGCGGCCAAGGTGGGTCTCTACTCGTTCGACTTCATCGCGCAGAGCTTCACCGAACCGTCCGGGTTGATGCTGCCCGTGGCCGCCGAGGAGCTGTTCTGGGGCGACGCCGGCATCGGCCTCGCGATCTTCGGCACGGGTCTGGCCGCCGCGGGGATCGCCGGGAACGGCACGCCCGAGCAGCTCATGGAGTGGGTGCCGCAGTGCTTCGGCACGGCCGACGACGTGAAGCTCGGGGCGTTCTGCGTGAGCGAGCCCGACGCCGGCAGCGACGTGTCGTCGCTGCGGACCCGGGCGGTGTACGACGCAGCGACCGACGAGTGGGTGCTCAACGGGACCAAGGCGTGGATCACCAACGGCGGTATCGCCGACGTGCACGTCGTGGTGGCCACCGTCGATCCGGCGCTCAAGTCCCGGGGCCAGGCGACGTTCGTGGTGCCCAAGGGAACCAAGGGCCTGTCGCAGGGTCAGAAGTACGCGAAGCACGGGATCCGGGCCTCGCACACCGCCGAGGTCGTGCTCGACGACGTGCGGGTGCCGGGCCGGATGCTGTTGGGCGGCAAGGACAAGCTCGACGCCAAGCTGGCTCGGGCCCGGGAGGCCGGCGTGACCGGGGCTAAGCAGCCGGCGATGGCCACCTTCGAGGCCACCCGGCCGACGGTCGGCGCGCAGGCGATCGGCATCGCCCGGGCTGCCTACGAGTACGCGCTCGAGTACGCGAAGGAACGAAAGGCGTTCGGCAAGCCGATCGCCATGCACCAGGGCATCGCGTTCAAGCTGGCCGACATGGCCACCGAGGTCGACGCGGCCCGGTTGCTGGTGCACCGCGCCGCCTGGCAGGCCCGCAACGGCGGTCTGCACCGCGGCGAGGGTTCGATGTCGAAGCTGAAGGCCGGCGAGGTCGCGGTGTGGGTGACCGAGCAGGCCATCCAGATCCTCGGGGGCTACGGCTACACCCGGGAGTACCCGGTCGAGCGCTGGCACCGCGATGCCAAGATCTACACGATCTTCGAAGGCACGTCCGAGATCCAGCGGCTCGTGATCGCCCGGGCGATCTCGGGCCTGCGGGTGGAGTGACCTAACGGGGCGGCGACGCGCCACGCGGCACGGCGCCGACTTCTTCGACCTCGAGATCGAGTGCGTCGTCCTCGGCCGATGCGCCGTTGGCAGAGACGTTGGCGGTGAGGTCGCGCAGCATGCCTCGCGGGTCGCCGGAGCCACCGGGGTGCGGGGGATAGACGCTCAACAGGTGGGCGTGGACCGGGGCGGCGTAGTGGCCCCGCGTGCCGGCCGGAACGCGCACGAGCCCGCCGGGGCCGGCCACGACGGTGGTCCTGCCGACGCGCACGTGCAGCTCCCCGGCGAGCACGTAGACGAACTCGTCGTGCGGATGCTCGTCGGACCACTCCTGGGCGCGCAGCTCCCATTCGAACAGCGCCGGCGACCGGCCGTCGGGGGCTCGCACGACGCGCCCGACCGGTCGCACGGGTCGGGCCCGCATCGGGGTGGCCTCGATCAGTTCGGGGCCGGCGGGCGAGCCGTCGGCATCATCCGCCACGGGCACCGCCCTGGTCCTTCCAGGCGATGAACAGCCCGTCGGCGTCGGCGAAGCGGCCGTCGATCCCGTGACCCTCGGCGCAGATCGTGATCTTTCGCCCCTCGACGGCCTGCTGCCACGCCCGGATCGTGATCTCCGAGCCGACCGGGGCGGGGGCGCGCAGGTTCAACGTGAGCCGGGCGGTGAAGGCCCGGGTGCCCATCGCTCGGTTGACGGCGCTCATCACCTCGTCGAACAGCAACGCCACGATCCCACCGTGCACCCGGTCGGGCGGGCCCTGGAACATGCCGTCGACGACGGTGGTGCAGCGCACCGAGGTCTCGGTGTCGCGCACGAGCAAGAACCCCACGCTCGCGGGATGGAGGCGCCCGCCACCGGCCCCCAGGGGATCGAACTCGAGCTCGTCACCCACCGGGGTGGCCGGCGGGGCGACCGAACCGGGCGCGATGCCGAGCGCAGTCCCCATCGTCAGTTCCTTCGAGCGGGGCGCACCCGATTCCAGCCGTGCGGCGAGCGCATCGGCCGCGGCGGCGAGCGAGCGCAGTTCGTCGTCGGAGGCCAGCCGGCCCGCGAAGGCCCGGTTCACACGACGCAGCGCCGCCGCCGCCTCGGCCATCGCCGCCCACTCGTCGGTCGGTTCGTCGCGGTCGTGATCGGTCGGCACGGCTCCCCCTCGCTGCGCATCATGGCAGCCACCGTGGGGTCGCTCTCGGGCCGGTGTAGCGTCCCGGCGCACGGCGGTGGCCGTCGCTGCGTCGGGACGGGCGAGGGGGACATGGACTGCGCCTCGTGTGGTCACCGCAATTCGGCCGGAACGGTGTTCTGCTCGCGTTGCGACAGCTATCTCGGCTCGAGCTCGGCAAGTCCGGCTCCGGCGGGTCCTGCGCTCGGGGCGTCCTCCTCGCCGGACTCGCAGCAGCCGATCGTCGGGATCCCCGACACGCCGGCCGACGCCCCGACCTGGTTTGCCGGCCGCGCCCGGAAGCGGGCTGGCGCACCGCAGCGTGTGCCATCGACCAGCGCCGGGGCGGTCACGCCGCCCGCCGAGGATCGGCAAGCCGCGGCGTCGCCGCCGGCAGCGGCTCCCGCCCCGGTTGCGCCGCCGCCGGTGCCGCCGCCGGCAGCGGCTCCCGCCCCGGTTGCGCCGCCGCCGGCAGCGGTCCTGTCGCCCACGGCGGTAACGGTGATCCCGGGATCGAGCGCAGAGTTCGCACTGCGGGTCGAGCCGACGGGCGACGCCATTGAGGCCCGCGCCGTCGTCGTGCGCGGCGTGCCCGGTTCCTGGGTGAGTTGCACCCCAACCTCCGGCTCGGTCGCGCCGGGGATTCCGGTCACGTTCCGCATCGCCATCACGCCGAGGGTCGCGTCCACGACCGTCGCCGGACGGATGGCCCTGGCGTTCGAGGTGGTGTCGCCTCTCGACGGCCGGACGATCGGTCGGCACGACGCCACGCTCGAGGTCGTCGGAACGCAAGCTCCCCGGTCGAGCGCGTCCCCGGCCCGCCCGCCGCGCCGTGCGGCTGCCGTGGCGGTTGCGGTCGCCGTTGTTGCGGTCCTCGCTGTCGTCGGTGTTCTTGTCGTGCCCCGGGTGCTCGACGACGCCGAGGAACTCCGCACGGTACCGGACCTCACCGTTCTCGACTTCGAGGCGGCGAGCACTGCGCTGCTGGCCGAGAAGCTCGAGGGTCTCATCATCGACGCTCGCAGCGATCCTCAGCCGTTCGGTCGGATCCTGTTGCAGGCGCCAGCGCCCGGCTCCCGGGTGCCGGCGAAATCCACGGTGAACCTGATCGTGTCGACGGGCCCGGAGCAGTGGGTGCTCTCCGACCTCCGCCGCCGCGACTACCTGAGCGCGAGTGCCGAACTGTCCCAACGAGGGATGCGGATCCAACCGGTGAGCAAGCCGGACAACGCCGTCGAACCCGGCACGATCGTGGCCCAGGATCCGCCCGCCGGCACGAAGCTCAACGTCGGTGACCTCGTCACCCTGACCGTTGCCAAGGCCGACACCTCCGCGGTCGTGCCCAAGATCCCGCCCGGCACCTCCCGTGACGACGCCGTGCGTCTCATCCAACAGGCGGGGTTGCAAGCCAACGTGAAGCCGCCGGTCCCGAACCCCGAAGTACCGGCCGGTCAGGTCATCGAGATCAACCCGCCGGGAGGCCAGCCCACGACGCGGGGTTCCATCGTCTCGGTGACGGTCTCGAAGGGGCTCGTGGTGCCCTCGGTCGTCGGGCAACGCCGCGACGCCGCACTCCAGGTGCTCGCCCAGGCCGGACTGACGGCGCAGGCGAACGAGCGCTGCAGTTCCGAACCGGCGGGCGCAGTCGTGGAACAAACCCCGGCGGCGAACGTCTCGGTCGACAAGGGCGCAAGGGTGACGCTGAGCGTTGCGAAGGCGTGCTGATCAGCCGCCGGAGAAGAACCCGACCTCGGTGACGCCGACGTCGTTGTAACCCTTGCCAGTGGACGGGTAGGTCGAGACCACGGTGATGCGTACGAACGCGATGGGAGAACCGTTCAGGCGGATGACGTTGGGGGTCAACGTCTCGTCGTCGACGAGGGTGCCTTCGAGCGTCTGGCTGCCGGTGGTGAGCCGGAATGCCTTGATCCGATGGTTGTCCGTGTAGGCCGATCGGCCGTTGCGAGGGTTGTACCCGTTGACGATCCGCACCTGGGTGATCGGGAGTTCGGCAGCGAACCGGTACTCCAACCACTGCCCTTCGGGCGGCACCAGGTCGCCTTCGGAGCCGGCCGAGTTCCAGGCCGTCTTCAGGTCGCCGTCGAGGGTGTTCTCGATGCCGTACGTGATCCGGTTCTGGGTGTCCTCGGGAAGCGTCGACGAGGCCGTCGCCTGCACGATCCGGTTGCGGGCGAGGGCGGCGAGCGGACCCCGAGCGGTGGTCGGCGCTGCGGTCGTGACCACGGCCGTGCCGAGCGTGGTCGCCGGCCGCGTGAGCGTGACGGTCGTTGCAGGGGCCGTCGTCGCGGTCGTGGCGTCGCCTCCACGGGACAGCACCAGAACGACCACCGCGGCAAAGGCGATCACGGCGACGACGGCGGCGGCCACGACCAGAGCTCGCTTCGATCGCTTCGGCTCCGACGGCTGGCCCAGGGGGCTTGCGACCTCCAGGGCTTGCCCGCACCCGGTGTTGAAGCAGAACCGCGCATCGTCGGGGCTCTCGTGCCCACAGCTCGTGCAGCGCCGTGCCATACCGGCTCCTCCCGCGTCAGCGGTGCAGCGACCGCAGGCGGCCCAGCGTACGGACCACGACACGCGCGACGCGCTGCTCGTCGGGGAGGCTCAGCGCCGAGGTGGCGATCGATCGCCACTGCGTGAGCTCCTCGGCGATGACGGTGGTGACGTCGGCCTCGCGCGGCACGCCGAGTCGTTGCGCTGGTGATGTGCCGCGCTCACCGAGAAGGCGTCGGGCGGCGAGATGGAGATCCTTCGGCAACTGGTACTGGCCCGACACGATGTCCTCGATCGCTCGCAGCTCGGCGAGTTCGTGGGCGTTGACCTCCACCCGTTCGAGTTCGGCGTCGAGGTCGTCGTCGTCGGTCACCAGTCGTGTCCGACGGAGCGTGTCGAGCACGTCGAGTGCCTGCATCGATCGCAGGACGTCGACCCGTTCGGCGAAGCGGTCGAACAGCACGCTGCGCAGCGATTCCAGGCCGCTCTCGCGGATCAGCTCGGCGGCGAGGTCGCGTGCGGTGACGAACGGGTTCCGTCCGATCCACTCGACGGCGTGCCGCAAACCGTGGAAACCGAACTTCTCGACGAGGGCGCGCCGGGTCGGTGCGGGCAGCGCCATGAGGCGATCGGGTGCGCAGGTGCGAGCGACCGAAACGAAGGCGGCGGCCCGCTCGACGGGCGAGCAGGCGGCGAGGGTCATCAACGCCTGGTACTCCGACTGGCTCAACCCCAGCGCCGATTGGGCCAGCAGACCTGCGACCGGGAGCACGTCGGACACGACCGAGGCAAGGACGTCCGATGCGGCCCAGCGCGCGGCCAGCGTCCGGGCCTGGGCCAGCGCTTCGGGACCGCCCCCCGCGATTTCGTCGGCGCGCGACAACACGGCCACGGCATTGAACGCCGGGACGTCGACGCCGAGGCTGTCGTTGAAGCAGGCGAGGAACTCGCGATCCATCGCATGCCAGTTCCGCAACAGATAGACGACGGCGTCGGCCGGCGCGACGTCGGCGCCGGCGATCAGATCGGCCGTGCGCTGGGAGACCTGCCGGTTCGCCGACCCGAGTCCGGGCGTGTCGATGATCGTGAGGTCGCGCAGTTGCGGGCTCGGGAACTCCACCAGCAGGCGTTCGATCGCCTCGACGGGAGTGTCCCCGATGTCGATTCGGGCACCGCGCTCGTCACGCCGGAACACGGCATGGTCGACGTGGCCGTCCCGGTACACCTTCCACGCCCGGTAGGTGACGCCGTCGTGGTACTCGGTCGGGATGAGCGTGCACTCAGCGGCGTCGGTGGCCGCAACGAGGTCGCCCACGAGCGCGTTGAGCAACGTGGACTTGCCGGCCTTCACTCGGCCGACGAGCGCTACGCGCAACGGGTCCGTCAACCGGGACCGGGCGTCGGCGAGCTGCTCGGCTGCGTCGGGGGTCGTCGCAAGTGGCTCGGCCAGCGCGAGCAGGCCGTCGACGTCGGATCGCAACGTCACGGCCGAACGCCTTGGGCCAGTTCGGCCAAGAGGCGCTCGGCGTGTGCGGTGACCAGTTCGAGCTGCTGGCGGTGCTCGTCGAGTTCGGCCCAGCGGGTTCGGCGGCCGGCCTCGTCGAGCTGGGCGTGTTCCGCGGCAAGTCGCAGCTCGCCTTCGACCCGTTGTTGGAGCCCGAGGACGTTGTCCTCGAAGTGATGGCGGAGCCCGTTGCGCGTGGCGATGAGGTCGTCTCGGATGATCTTCGAGGCCTCGGGTCCGTAACCGTCGAGGAAGCGGCGGATGGCCTGGTGAGCGGCCCGGCGGCGCGCCTCGGCCCGGCTGCGTTGGGCCATCCGGTAGGACACCGCACCGAACACGAGCCCGACCGGGAGGGCCACGGCGCCGGCGGCGACGACGCCCAGCGCACCGCCGACGCCGCCGAGGTGAGCGGCGAGGATCGTGAACAGCGAGGAGCCCGGCAGCGCGCCGCGCACGGCGGCCACCGTCACCGCACCCCGGTCGGCGGTCATGGTCACCGAGCGCTCGATGCCACTGCCCGCCGGGCCGGCGAGCGGACCCGCTGCGGCCGGGGCTGCCAACTCCTCGCCGAACATGGCGGCGATCTCCTGTCCGAGCGTGGTGGCGTCGGTGGCGATGCGGGTACGGACCCGAAGCAGCAGTTCGTCGGCGTCGCGCTGGATCCGCTCCGAGAGTGCCTCCCAGACCTTGGCCGGGTCCGACCGATCGAGTTCGTCCGTCGTCGCGGTGTTGATCTCGGTCAGTCCGGTGCGGAACTCGTGCTCGACGTCGAGCTGCAGCCGCTCGATGCCTTCGTGGAGCCGCTCCCGCCACCGGACTTGTCCGGTGCGGAGCCGTTCGACGGCGACCGAAGCGGCGGTCAGCCGCTCGTGGGTGCGCCGTTCGGCCTCGCGGTCGGCGAGGCCCGCCTGGGCATCACGAACCTGTTCGAGCAAGAACGTTGCGCACTCGCGGGCCAACACCGTCGCTCGGCGAGCCCGCGGCGCACCCGAGCCGTGGGCTGCGAGTTGCTCGAGGGCGGCGGCCAGCGGAAGGGTGCCGGACTCGCTCACGAGCGTGCCGTCGGCGTTGCCGTGCCCCAGCAGTGCCAGCCGGGCCGACACCGGGAACACGGGAACGGCGATACCCGCTCGATCGAGGTGACCACGGTTGGCGGCCAGGATCCGCTCGACGTGCGCGTGGAGATCGACCTTGGTTTGCACGATGCCGAGCAGGGCGCTCTCACGGTGCAGCGCTGCGGCGAGCTCCAACTCGGCCTCGCCGAGCTCCTGGGCTGCGTCGGTCACCAGCAGGACACCCCCGAACTCGCGGTCGATGCCGACCGCAGTGCGCGGATCGAGACCGTCGCTCGGTGTGTCGACCACCGTGATGCCGGCCGGCAACGGCCACGGGGAGACGGCGACCTCGACGACCGCCGACGGGTCCGGTGCCGTGTCGTCATCGGCGACGAGGCGTCCGAGTTCGAACGGTGCCGCCGTGCCGTCCGGCCGCCGGAGGGTGACGGTGGGGTTTCCACCGCCGAGTTGGATCCGGCACGGGGTAGGGACGTCGATGCGTTCGGGGATGACCGGGGCGCCGGCGAGCGCATTGGCGAGGACCGTCTTGCCGGCGTCGCACAACCCGCGCAGGATCACTGCGAACGACGACGACGGATCGTCGAGCAGTCGGCACGCCGGGTCGAGTTGCGCAACGACGTCGGCGTGGCCGAGCAGTTCGGCTCGATACCGGGCGTGGCCGAGGATCGTGCGGGCGTAGACGAGGGGATCCTCCGTCGTCGACATCGCTCAGTGGTGGTGGAAGTGGTCGTCGACGTGCACGTCGTGGAGTCCGCCACCTCCAGGGAGGTCGTGTGGGCCGTGCAGCCCCCCGACGGCGTCGTGCAGGTCATGCAACCCGCCGCCGTGGTGCTCTGCACCGAGGTCCGTGGTGAAGACCTCGTGCACACCGGTGCCTCCCGGCCGAGGCCAGTCGGGCTCGGTGGGCGACTCCGATGGTTGAGGAAACGACGGCGTCGCCGCCCGCGTGACCACCTCGTGCGCCGCAGTGCTTCCGGAGCGGCCTGCGGGCTCGGGAACCTCGGGGAGGGGAGGCAGGGACCGGGAGGCGCCGAGCAGGCGAGGATCGAGCCGGATCGCACCGGTCTGGAGCGAGGCGAGCGAGGGCGTTCCCGGACGCGGGATGGCCGAGGTGCCGATGGCCTCGGGGTGGCCGGCGCCGGAATCGGAGCCGACCAGGCGGGTTCCTGCCGGATCGGTGCGACCGGAGCGATCGGTGCGATCGGTGAGGTCGGGGCCAGCGGGAGAGCCGGCGCGGACCTCGTCGCGGCTCAGCGGGGTGAGCTCCGGCGGGGCGGACCGCGTGAGCGCAGCGTCGACGGCTGCTGGTTTCGTGAGCGGCTGGAGCGGCTCGAGCGCAGCGGGTGCCACGGGTGCCACGGGTGCGGCGGTTCGTGCTGCGGGCGGCGCTGCGTCCGGGGTGATGCCCGCCGGGCTCGGGGCCGCCGGCTCCAGGGCAGCCGGGCCGCTCGCCGCCGCCGAGGGGGCGCTGGCTGCGGGCGGGTGTGGCTCGGGGGTTTCGAACAGGGAGCGGTTCTGGCCCAGGGCCTGGTCCGGAAGGTCCCGGAACGCCGGGAGGATGGTGCCGTACTGGAAGCGGCCCGTTGCGCTGGCGACCTTCACCCCGTAGCTGGTCCCCATCGCTTCCATGGTTCGACCGTCACCGAGGCTGATAGCGACGTGCGCGTGCCGGAGCACGGTGCCCTTGGCGGTCGGTTCCTCGCTGAAGCTGAACAACAGTGCGCCTTTGGTGCGCAGCGCCTCCTCGACGGACACGGTGGCGTTCTGCCCCTTCAGTTGGACGTACTGGTCCTGCGCCGTGCGGTCGAGCGTGATGCCGGCCTCCCGCGCCGCCCACTGCACCAGCGAGGAACAGTCGAACTGCTTGGGGTCGCCTCCGTGTGACGACGCGCCGAGGATGTACTGATCCCCCTGCTGGTCGAGCGCACGCTGGACGAACAAGTCGCGCTCGATCTTGCCCGGCGAGTCCATCCCGAGGGGGTCGGTCTCCTTGGAAGTCATGGACCGCGCTCCGATCGATCCCCGGACGGCGAGAAACCTGCGCCGGGAGCATATTGGACCGGCGCCCTGCCGGAGTCGGCCGGGATCAGGTCCCGCAGACCGGGATCAGGTCTTCAGCGATGTAGACGGTCACGGTCGGGCGTGTGCTCAGAATCGAGTACGACGTACCGGCGGCGGGCGATTGGCTGACGACCTTGCCGAGCTTCGCATAGGTCTTCGTGCAGGTGGAGGCGAACGAAAGCTTGGAGTAGGCGGCGGTGGCCTGCGCCTCGGTCATTCCGATGAGGTTCGGCACTAGTGCGAACAGCGGGATGGTGATGGCCGGCGAGATGGTGCCGATCAGGGAGGGCACCACCGACGGTGCCGACGAGGACGACGAGGACGACGAGGACGACGAGGACGACGAGGACGACGAGGACGACGAGGACGAGGATGTGGTCGTCGGCACCGTCGCTTTGACGGTGGCGCTCGGGCGAGCCGCAGCTTGTGAACCCTGCGGCACTGCGGAGGGGTCGGCCTCGTCGGTGGCGGGCGGTTCGGTCGTGGTGGTCGTGGTGGTCGTGCTCGCGGCCGTCGTCGTCGGATTCGTCGTCGTCGGATTCGTGGTCGCCGGGACGGCCGTCGCCGAATTCGTCGTAGCGGCTGCCGTTTCGGCGGTGGTGCTGGTGGCGTCGACGATGCTCGACGAGGCCCCTGCGGCGCTGCCGTCCGAACCACCGGATTGGGTACGGATGACCAGCAGACCGAGCAGCACGACGATGACGGCGGCCGCAGCGACGAGCACCTTCGCCCGGTTCGAGGGTCGGTCGCCGTCGTCGGCGAGGAGTGTCGGGACGCTCGCTGCGGCGGCCGTCTCGGCCGTCTCGGCCGGGCCGGCGGGTTCGACGGCGGGTTCGACGGCCGCTGCGACGATCGGTTCGGTCGGTGCCGCTGCCGCGACGGGGGGAGCGAATGCCGGGCCGGGAACGTCCGGTGCCGGCACGGGATCGGTGGGCTCGGGGGTGTTGCTGGGGGTGGGGGGTGCGAAGGGGGCGGCTGCAGCGGGTTCGGCTGCGATCACGGCAGCAGCGATCGGCGCAGCGGCCGCTCCTGCTCCTGCGCCTGCGGCCGCGCCTGCGACGCCGGGGGTGGTGGCGCGGTCGGCGGCGAGGATGGCGGCGCCGAGGCAGATGGCGAATTTGGGGTGGGTGTCGACGGCGATCGGGACGTTGTAGGTGGTGGAGATGAGTTGCCCGACGAGGGGCATGCGGCTGCCGCCGCCGACGAGGACGATGGCGTGGAGGTCGGCGGGGGTGACTTTGGCGTTGCGGAGGGCTTCGTTGAAGGTGTCGAGGGTGCTGTCGAGCAACGGTTCGGCGAGGCGTTCGAGGTCGCGTCGGGTGATGCGGATCTCGGCGGGTTGTCCGAGGCGGACGCCGACGGCGACGTCGAGTTCGATGGAGAGGAGTTCTTTGCTGCGGGTGATGGATTCGCGTAGGCGGCCGAGTTCGGTGGCGACGGTGGGGTCGGACCGGTCGAGGGTGCGCAGCGGGTGGCCGGCTTGTTCGAGGACGTAGGTGAGGAGTTCTTGGTCGAGGTCGGAGCCGCCGACGGTGGCGTCGCCGGCGGGTTTGCCGATGGGTTCGAACGTGGTGGTGGTCTTACGGAGGACGGCGGCGTCGAAGGTGCCGCCGCCGAGGTCGTAGACGGCGATGATGGCGCCGTCGGGGATGCGGTCGCGGGTGGCGTAGTAGACGGCGGCGGCTTCGGGTTCGGTGGCGAGGGTGAGGTTGTCGACGGTGGCGGTGATGCCGGTGAGCGCGGCGGCGAGGCGTTCGCGGCGGAAGGATCGCCAGCTGGCGGGGTGGGTGATGACGACGTCGGTGGGGGGTGCGCCCTGGAGTTGCGTGCAGCGGGTGATGACCCATTGGGCGAGGTTGCCGGTGAGTTGTTCGGCGGTGAGGGCGTGGCCGTCGACGAGGATGGGGTGGTCTTGGCCGAGGTCGCGTTTGAACTCTCGGACGAGCCGGTCGGGGCGGGCGGCGCCTCGGGCGAGGGCTTCGTCGCCGAACGACATCGGGGTGTCGACGAAGGCAACCGACGGCACGGCGACCGCGTGGGCGCCCAGCGGGATCGTTTCCAGTCGCCCCGCCGCCGATATCCCTGCGGCAGTGAACGTCGTCCCGAGATCGATTCCGACCGCGTATCCCATCGCCCCGACTCCCTCACCAGCGCTTGAACGGCATCGACCGCGGCCGGACGGATGCTATCGGCCCGATCGGCGGTGCAGCCCGCAGCCGGTCGAGCGCGGCGGTAGTACGTTGCACACGAACTCGACGAGGACGGGGGTCGACCGTGCACGCCTTCGATGACGATGTCGTCCATGCCCCTCGGCCGGCCGCCCGGTCGGGTGCCGATGCGAGCTCGGCCGAACCGGCGCTCGCGCCGGCGCGGGGCCCGGCCACGCCGGGCTCGCTCGTCCACCTGCAACGCACCGCCGGCAACGCCGGGGTCGCGCAACTCCTCCAGGACGAGCGGGAGGGCATCGCACGCGCCACGTCGCACGGCCAGCCCCTCGACGCCGGGTTCCGGGTGCAGATGGAGCAGTCGATCGGTGCCGATTTCTCCTCGGTGCGGGTGCACACCGGCGGCGAGGCGGACGCCTCCGCCAAGCAGCTCGGTGCCCATGCGTACACCGTCGGCGACGACATCGTGTTCGCGTCCGGCCGCTACGACCCGGGGTCCGAGACGGGCCAGCGCACCTTGGCCCACGAGCTCACCCATGTCGTCCAGCAGCGCAGCGGTCCGGTCGAGGGCACGCCGACGGCAGGTGGCGTGCAGGTCAGCGATCCGGGCGACCGCTTCGAGCGCGCCGCCGAGGCGAACGCCGATCGGGTGATGTCGCAACGATCGGCGGACACCGCCGCACCGGCCGTGCAGACCGAACTCGCCCCGGGATCTGCCGTGGTGCAGCGCGAAGGGGAGATGGGCGAGGAGGACGACGAGATGGTGCAGGGCCTGTTCGTGCAACGCGACGAGGCCATGCCCGAAGAAGAAGAGATCACCGCCGAGGGGTAGTCCAGTGAGCCGTCGAGAACTCATCCGCATCGCGAAGCGCAACCTGGAGCACCTCCGGGCCGGCACGCAGGACCAGGCCGAGCAGATCCACGCCGTGCCGGCCCGGAACTATTTCGACCGGGAACGGTGGGCCCAGGAGATGGAGCTCGTGTTCCGCCGGTTGCCGTTGGTGGTCGGCGCGTCGAGCGAGCTGCGCACCCCGGGTGCCTACCTGGCCACCGAGATCCTCGACACGCCGCTGCTGATCAGCCGGGGCCACGACGGTGTGCTGCGTGCGTTCTTCAACTCCTGCAGCCATCGCGGTGCGATCCTCGCGCCCGAAGGGTCCGGGGTCGCCCGCCGGCACACCTGCCCCTACCACGCATGGACGTACGACTCGACCGGCGCGCTCGTCGGCGTGCTCGACGCCGACGACGTCGGTCCGCTGGACCGGTCCTGCTTCGGTCTCACCGAGCTCCCGGTGGCCGAGCGCGCCGGGCTGGTGTGGGTGTATCTGCGCCGCGAGCCGCTCGTCGACATCGACACGTTCCTGTGCGGCTACGGCGACATGCTCGAGCACCTCGGCCTGGCGGACTGCCACGTCGCGGGTCGCCAGACCCTCAACGGCCCCAACTGGAAGGTGGCCTACGACGGCTACCTCGACTTCTACCACCTGCCGATCCTGCACAAGGACAGCTTCGGTCCGCAGATGTCGACCAAGGCGCTGTACGACCGTTGGGGCCCGCACCAGCGCGTGACGGCGCCGACCCGGGGCTTCGAGGAGCTCGCCGAGCTCCCCGAGGACGAGTGGCCGATCAGCAAGCTCAACAGCGGCGTGTGGACGATCTTCCCGCACGTGTCGATCGCGGCGTTCGACGCGAACGGGCGGGTGTACATGGTGTCGCAGCTCTACCCGGGGGCCGAGCCGGGCACGTCGACCACGGTGCAGACCTTCCTCCATACCGTCGCGCCGTCGCCGGAGCAGGCCGAGGTGATGGTGCAGCGCATGGAGTTCAACTTCCACGTGGTCAACGACGAGGACTACTACACCGGCCTGCGGCTCCAGCGGTCGCTGCGCGCCGGCGCGAAGGACGTGGTGCTGTTCGGCCGCAACGAAGGCGGCGGACAGCACTTCCACCGGTTCCTCGACCAACTGCTCCAGACCGACGACGCCGATCTCGCGGCGCTGTTCAAGGCCGCTGCGGGCGTCTGACCGCGGCGGGGTCGCCCTTAGGCGACCCGGAGCTCGATCCGGCCGTCGGTGACGCGCACCGGGTGACACCCGAGGTCGACGAGGGCGGGCGCGCCCTTGGCTTTCCCGGTGGTGAGATCGAAGCGGCCGTTGTGCTTCGGGCACTCGATCGTGGTGCCGTCCACGAAGCCGTCGGCGAGGTGCACCCGGCCGTGGGTGCACAGCCCGTCGGTGGCGAAGTAGCGGTCGTCGGCCGTGCGGTACACGGCGAAGGTGCGCCCGCCGTGGTCGACGCGCACGACGTCGCTGCGGTCGATCGCCCCGACGGCGCCGACCGTCACCCAGGTCTCGCTCACGGCGTCACCGGGCCCGGGGCCGCCGCGCCCGAGGGCACGGGCCGGTCGAGGAAGTAGTTCGGGTCCTTGGCCTGCCGGGCCAACAGCGGGAGGATCTCCCGGTACGCGGCCCGCAGACCCCGGTACGGGGCCGGCATGTCGTAGGCGACGGCGGCGTGCAGCTTGGGCAGGGCGTGGTAGGGCACGTTCGGGAACATGTGGTGCTCGATGTGGTACCCCATGTTCGAGTAGAGGAACCGGTTCACGGGGTTCATCAGCACCGTACGGGTGTTGCGGCGGTGGTCGAGCACGTCCTCGGCGAGGCCGGCGTGCTGGGTGTAGCCGTACACGACGAGCAGCCAGCGGCCGTACAGCGTCGGCAGGCAGAACAGCGCCAAGGGCTCGAGGCTGCGGAGCACCACGCTGGCGACGATCGCGGCCACCCAACCGGCGGCCCACAGGCGACCCCAGCGGATCGCCTTGCGATGCTCGCTGTCGGGCACGTAGTCGCGCTCGGTGGCCGTGACCCGCCCGACGACGTTCGCCGCGAGCTTCTTCGTCTCGGCCCACCAGCTCCGCAGGCCGAACAGTTCGGCGCCGAGCGCCCACAACGACGTCGGGCGGGGTACGGCGATCTCGAGATCACGCCCCACGACGATCGTGTCGTCGTGGTGACGGGCGTGGCTCCAGCGCCATGACACCGGCTCGCGGTAGTCCATGAACGAGGCCACGTAGTACACGACCGAGTTCGCCCACTGGGCCCGGAACGCGGTGCCGTGACCACACTCGTGCCAGCGTGAGTCGCTGGCCGAGCCGTACAGGGTGCCGTAGACGATCAACGCGGGGACCGTCCACCACGTCCACCAGGTGAGGTGCACCACGACGCCGCTCGCGACCAGCAGCCCCAGCCACAGCAGCGTGTCTCGGGCGGCGCGCCCGTTGGTGCGGGTGACGAGCTCGCGCATCGTGGCGCGAGGGACCGGTGTGCGGTACCACTCGGCCGAGGCGAGACCTCGGGCGATCGCCCGCTCCCGTTCGGGTCCGATGATCGAGTAGTCCCGTCCGGTCGTCACGACCCCTCCCTGCTCGTTGCGCCGGTCCAATCCTCGTAGAACGGGGGCATCGCCGAGGCCCGGCCGGTGAAGGCCGGGTCCTCCTTGGCGAGGAACGCCCGCACGCCCTCCTTGCCGTCGCCGATCGAGGTGTAGAACATCGACAGCGAGTCGACCTGGTGCGCTGCGAGCGGGTGGACGGCGCCGACGTTGCGGTACACCATCTGCCGCGTCATCGCGACGGCCACGGCCGAGCGTCCGGCGACGAACTTCGCGGCCAGCGCCCGAGCCGCGGGGAGGAGCTCGTCGGGGTCGAGGACCCGTTGCACGAGACCGCCAGCGTGCGCCTCGTCGGCGGTGAGGATCTCGGCCGAGTACAGCCATTCGAGCGCCTGCGGGATGCCGACGAGGCGCGGCAGGAACCACGTCGAGCACGCCTCCGGGGTGATCCCGAGCCGGCCGAACACGAACCCGATGCGGGCCTTCGTCGAGGCCAGGCGGAGGTCGGCGGCCAAGGTCATCGTGGCCCCGATGCCGACCGCCGCGCCGTTGATCGCGGCGATCACCGGCTTACGGCACTCGTAGATCGCCAGCACCACCCGCCCGCCGGTGTCGCGCACCCCCCGCAGGATCGCCTCGTCGTCGAGACGGTCCTCGAGGTCGGCCCACGTCGGGGTGAGCGATTCGTCGAGGCCGAACACGTTGCCGCCGACCGACAGGTCCATCCCGGCACAGAACGCGCGGCCCGATCCGGTGAGCACCACGGCCCGGACGTCGTCGTCGCCGTTGACCCGGGTGAACACGTCGACGAGTTCGTCGGCCATCTCGACGGTGAAGGCGTTGAGCTGCTCGGGGCGGGTCAGGGTGACGGTGAGTATCCCGCCGTCGTTCGCACAGTCGAGGGTGGCGTAAGGCATCGCCGGGAAGGTTGCCACGCCGGGCGCGGGCCGGCTCGTTGTCGCCCGGGCCGGGCCGATGCCACCATGCCGGCGTGACCACTGGCACCTCGCTGCTGTCGCCCTACCGGGTGATCGATCTCACCGACGGGCGCGCCGACCTCGCCGGGTTCGTGTTCGCCGGCCTCGGGGCCGACGTCGTGAAGGTGGAGCCGCCCGGTGGCTCGCCGGCCCGCTGGGAGGCCCCGCTCGACCCGGACCAGCCCGACGGACTCGCCAGCCTGCGGTTCCATGCGTTCAACCGGGGCAAGCGCAGCGTGGTGCTCGACCTCGACACCGATGCCGGCCGCCGTGACCTGCTCGCGTTGGTGGCGACCGCCGACTTCCTCGTCGAGAACGAGGCCCCCGGCGCGCTGGCGGCGCGCGGGCTCGGCCCGGAGGTGCTGCGCGCCGCCCGACCCGATCTCGTGCACGTCGCCATCAGCCCGTTCGGCCAGGACGGCCCGTACGCCCATCACCTCGCCACCGACCTCACGCTGTCGGCGATGGGTGGCTCGATGGCGCTCAACGGCGACCCCGACCGGCAACCGGTGCGGATCACGGTGCCGCAGGTGTGGCATCACGCTGCGGTCGAGAGCGTGCTCGGCGCCCTCGTCGCGCACCACCGGCGTCTCGCCGGCGGCGAGGGGCAGTTCGTCGACACCTCGGTGCAGACCGCGGTGTTCTGGACCGGGCTCCAGGCGATGATCGCCCACGCCATCAACGGCAAGGACTTCGAGCGTTTCGGCACCGTGCTGCAACTGTCGACGCTGACGACCCCGCTCGTGTACCCGTGCGTCGACGGCGAGGTGTGCCTGGTGGCCACCACGGCCACCGTGCTCGGGATCCTCGACTGGATGGTGTCGTCGGGGGCGGTCACCGAGGAATGGGCCGCCAGCGAGGACTGGCGCTCGTACGAGGCCCGGCTGCTCACCGGCGGGCAGGTGGCGATGAGCCACGAGGAGCTGCGGGCCGCGATCACGCAGTTCACGTTGCGGCACACCAAGGCCGAGCTGTTCGAGGGAGGCATCGCCCGCGGGGTCACGCTCGCCCCGGTGAACACCGTGGCCGACGTGGTCGAGTTCGGGCAGCTCGCCGCCCGCAGCTACTGGGACACGCTGGCGTTGCCGAGCGGGCGCACCGTGCGCACCGCTGGGCCGTTCATCGAGCTGTCCGGCACCCCGGTCGGCTGGAGCCGCCCGACGCCCGGCGTCGGCGAGCACACCGCTGAGGTGCTCGGCGGGCTTACGTCCCCGCCGGTGTCCCCGCCGGCCGCGCCGGCGCCGCCCGCAACACCGGCCACGGTGCAGGTCCGCTCGGAGCCGTTGCCGTTGGCCGGGGTGAAGGTTGCCGACTTCTCCTGGATCGGCGTCGGGCCGATCACGGCCAAGGCGCTCGCCGACCACGGCGCCACCGTCGTCCACGTCGAGACCGACAACCCGCCCGACCGGTTGCGCCTCGTCGGGCCGTTCACCGACGACGTCCCCGGCATCAACCGGTGCCAGTTCTTCGGGGCGTTCAACACGTCCAAGTTGTCGTTGCAGCTCAACCTGAAACACCCCGAGGGCCGCGACGTGGCCCGCCGGCTGCTGGCCTGGTGCGACATTGCGCTCGACTCGTTCACCGCCGGCACGATGGCCGAACTCGGCCTCGGCTACGAGGTGGCCCGCGAGCTGAACCCGGGGATCATCATGGCCACCACCTGCCTGCTCGGCCAGTACGGCCCGGCGGCCAAGCTGGCCGGCTACGGCTACCACGCCGCTGCGGTCAGCGGGTTCTACGAGGTGACCGGCTGGCCCGACCGGGCGCCCGGTGGGCCGTTCAACGCCTACACCGACACCGTCGCCCCCCGGTTCCTGGCGAGCACCCTGCTCGCCGCACTCGACCACCGCCGCCGCACCGGGGAGGGCCAGTTCATCGACCAGGCCCAGATGGAATCGGCGCTGCACTTCCTCGCCCCCGAACTGCTCGACGTGCAGGTGTCGGGGCGCAGCGCCCGCCGCAACGGCAACGTGCACCCGAGCGCCGTGCCCCACGAGGCCTACCCGTGCGCCGGCCACGACGAGTGGTGCGCGATCGCGGTCGAGACCGACGAGCAGTGGGCGAACCTTCGCGAGGTGCTCGGCCGGCCGGACTGGGCCGTCGACCCGGTGCTCGACACCGCCGAGGGCCGGGTGGCGCACCGGGCCGAGATCGACCGCCGGCTCGGGACGTGGACCGTCGACCACGAGCCGCGGGCCCTCATGGACCGCCTGCAGGCGGCCGGGGTGCCCGCCGGAATGGTGCAGCGCTCGAGCGACCACCTGACCGACGACCCGCAACTCGCCCACCGGCGGTTCTTCCGGCGGCTCCAGCACCCGGAGATGGGGTGGGTGCCCTACGAGGGCCACCAGTTCCGGATCACCGGGTATGACAACGGCCCTCGGCTGCCGGCGCCGTGCCTCGGTGAGCACACCTACGACGTGCTCACCGGCCTGCTCGGCCTCGGCGACGACGACGTGTCCCGGATCCTGTCGAGCGGGGCCTGCGGCTGACCCGAGCCGATACAATCAAATGCCGCCCTATCACATCATGTTTGACGTCATAGGATTGTTCACCCCTTGATAGCATGAATGCGTGACCGAGGGTGTGGCGGCGACCATCGTGAAGATCACCTCGAACGGGCAGATCTCCCTCCCGGCGGAGATCCGGCGCCGGTGGGGCGTTGGCCGGGTGGTCGTGCTCGACCATGATGCGTTCGCAGTCGTCCGGGCGGTGCCCGACGACCCGGTCCGGGCCTATCGAGGCCGGTTCGCCGGCGCCGGTCCGTCGTCGGCGGAGCTCCGGGCGGCCGAGGACGCCGCCGACGAGTCCGCCGCGTCGGCGACCGGACGCTGATCCCGGATGGCCGTCGTGCTCGACGCCTACGCGCTCGTCGCGTACTTCCGGGAGGAGCCGGCGGCCGACGCCGTGCAGCGCGTGCTGTGGGAGGAGCGCACCCACCTCAGCGCCGTGCAGGCGGCCGAGGTGATCGACCGGATGTCCCGGGTGTACGGCGCCGACCCCGACGAACTCGAGGTGATCATCACGGCGCTCGGCATCACGGTCGAGCCGCTCGATGCCGCGCTGGCCGTGCGCGCCGGGCGACTGCGGGCCCGCTACCACCGCCCGACCGGGCGCACGTTGTCGCTGGCCGATTCCTGCTGCGTTGCGCTCGCGCTCGAGCTCGGGATGCCGGTGCTCACCGCGGACCCGGTCCTGCTCGAGGTGTTGCGTACTGCGGGCGGCGTCGGACGCCCGGTGTGAGCCGTCGCGTCAGCCGACCTCGGTGAGGAACGTGACGACGGCGTCGTTGAACAGGTCGTTGCGGTCGCCGGCGACCATGTGACCGGCGCCGGCCACGTCGACGAGCCGGGCGTGCGGGGAGAGGGCCAGCATCCGGCGCGCCCCCTCCTCGGAGAGCAGATCGCTCATGCGGCCCCGCACGACGAGCGTCGGCACCGTGAGGGCGCGCGCTGCGTCCTCGAGCCGCTCGGTGTTCACCACCGAGGAGCGGGTCTCGTCCGGGCCGTCCACCCGGCCCTGCATGAACCGGGGATCCCAGTGCCAGAACCACCGGCCGTTGCGCTCGCGCAGGTTCTTGCGCAGGCCCGACAGGTCGCTCGGCCGGGGCCGGTGCGGGTTGTACCGGGCGATGGAGTCGGCCACCTCGTCGAGCGAGCCGAACCCGTCGTCGACGTGTTCGAGCATGAACGCCACGATGCGGTCCCGCCCGATCGGTTCGATGTTGGGGGCGACGTCGACGAGCACGACGGCCCGGCCGACGTCGGGGTGTTCGCCCAGGGTGGCGAGCGCGCTGATGCCGCCGAGCGACGCGCCGACGAGTGCCGGCCGGCCACCGACGGCCTCGCACACTGCGATCACGTCCCCCACGAACGCGTCGAGGCGGTAGTCGCCGTCGTCGGTCCAGGCGCTGTCGCCGTGGCCGCGCAGGTCCATCGAGTACGCCCGCCAGCCCCGCTCGCCGAGCACGCGCAACGTCGTGCCCCACGAGTGGCGGGTCTGGCCGCCGCCGTGGAGCAGCAGCACGGTCGGGCCGTCCTCGGGGCCGGTGACGTCGGCGACGAGCACGTTGCCGTCGCGCCCGGCGAAGCGGACCGTGGTGCTCATCGCGGCCCCCGCATCATGCCGTCGACGATGGGGCGGAACAGGTTGCCGATCAGGTTGTCGAGATCGGGGCCGCGCCGCACGCTGTGGCCGCCGTCGACGCCGAAGCACTGCCCGGTGATCCACGTGGCCTCGTCGCCGGCGAGGAACCGCACGGCGTCGGCGATGTCCTCGGGCGTGCCCGTGCGCGAGATCGGCATCTGGGCCAGGTAGTCGTTGCGGGTGTAGTCGTCACCGGTGAGCCGGTCGGTGGCGTCGGTGGGCACGAGGCCCGGCCGCACGGCGTTCACCCGGATCCCGTACTCGCCGAGTTCGTCGGCCGCGTTGTACACGAGCATCTCGAGCGCGGCCTTCGACACGCAGTAGGCGCCGAGGCCCCGATGGGTGCGCACCCCGGCGATCGAGGAGATCGCGATGATCGAACCGCCCCCGGCGCGCCCGAGGTGCGGCGCGGCGTGCTTGATCGTGAGGAACGCCCCGATCACGTTGACGCCGAGCTGGTCGATCCAGCCCTGCAGGTCGCCGGCCACGATCGGCCCGGCGGTCACCCCGCCGCCTGCGTTGACCACCGCGATGTGCAACGCCCCCAACGGTTCGGCGGCGGCGGCCATGAGCGCGGTCACCTGGGCCTCGTCCTGCACGTCGCACACGACGAACCGGCCGTTCGGGCCGATCTCGGCGACCGCGCGCTCGAGCACGTCGGCTCGTCGGCCGCAGATCGTCACCACCGCCCCGTCGGCGGCGAGGCGCTTCGCGCACCCCAGCCCGATCCCGGTGCCACCACCGGTCACCACTGCGGCCTTTCCGGCCAGTGCGCCTTCTCGGTCCTGCACGGTCTCTCCCTCGCTCGGTCCGATGCTGGCCGGTGCCGGCGCCCTCCCGCCAACGCACGAGGGCCGGCGTCGTACCATCGGCCCGCCGGATCTCGACGAGGGGGAGACACCGTGAGCGAACCGACCGCCGTTCCCGTGAACCTGAGCGGCCACCACCAGCCCGAGACCTACGACTTCGAGCGGATCGTGGCCGACCTCAACCGCCTGCTGCGCCTGCGCACCACGCCGATCGGCATGAAGCTGTTCGCCACGGCGGCCGAGATGGAGGCGATCCCCAAGATCCGCCGGCCTCGCGACATCCACACCACCGACCAGATCGTCGGCCAGGCCAGCCGGCTCGGGTGGACGGTGGGCATCACGAAGGCCGATCTCGTCGGCGACCAGTGCGCCGCGGTGATCGGCCTGCATCCCCGCGACGAGGACTGGCTGTCGGGCCGCCGGATGGCCGGCGTGTGGTTCCAGACCCTCGAGGATTCGGCCGCCCACCAGCACGCCATGGACCTCGTGCCCTTCGGCCGGTACGAGGCCATGGCCGTGTCGCCGCTCGCCGCGGGCCGGCTGAACCCGCCCGACATCTGCCTGATCTACGCCACGCCCGCGCAGATGATCCTGTTCATCAACGGTCTGCAGTGGACCGGCTACCGCAAGCTCGACTGGGGGTGTGTCGGGGAGTCGGCGTGCGCGGATTCGTGGGGCCGCGCGCTCGCCACCGGCGAGCCGAGCCTGTCGATCCCGTGCTTCGCGGAGCGCCGCTACGGCGGGGTGATGGAGGACGAACTGCTCATGGCCATCCCGCCGCACTTCCTGCCCCGGATCATCGAAGGCCTCGAGGCGTTGTCCCGCAACGGGTTGCGCTACCCGATCCCGCCCTACGGCGTGCAGAGCGACGCCCGGGCGGGCCTCGGGGTCAGCTACGGCTGATCGCCGTCAGCGCACGGCGCCGTGGTGGCGCAACGCTGCGATCTCGCCGGAGCTGTACCCGGCGGCGGCGAGCACCTCGTCGGTGTGTTGGCCGGGCACCGCCGGCGGGCTCTGCACTGCGCCCGGCGTCCGGCTGAGGCGCGGCGCCGGGGACGGCTGCACCACCCCGGCCACCTCGGTGAAGGCGTTGCGGGCCTTGGCGTGCGGGTGCTCGGGCGCCTCCGCGATCGACAGCACCGGTGCGAAGCACACGTCGGTGTACTCCATCAGCGCGCACCATTCGTCGCGTGTCTTGCGCCGGAAGATCTCGACGAGTTCGGCCTTGCGGTCGGGCCACGCCGACCGGTCGTTCTGGGCGTCCCACACGGCGGCGCCGAGGCCGGCGAGGCGGCGCAGTTCGGCGTAGAACTGCGGCTCGATCGAGCCGACCGAGACGTGCCGGCCGTCGGCGCACTCGTACACGTCGTAGTACGGCGCGCCGCTGTCGAGCATGTTGGTGCCCCGCACCGGCTTCCACAGCCCGAGGGCGGTGAGGAAGTGGATCGAGGTCATGAGCGTCGACGCGCCGTCGACCATCGCCGCGTCGACGACCTGGCCCCGGCCCGAGCCGCGGGCCTCGAACAGTGCGCACACCATCCCGAAGGCGAGGAACATCCCGCCGCCGCCGAAGTCACCCACGAGGTTGAGCGGCGGGGTCGGCACCTCGCCGTGCCGGCCGATCGAGCCGAGCGCGCCGGTGAGGGCGATGTAGTTGATGTCGTGGCCGGCAGCGGACGCGTAGGGGCCGTCCTGGCCCCAGCCGGTCATGCGGCCGTAGACCAGGCGCGGGTTGCGGGCCAGGCACACGTCGGGGCCGAGGCCGAGGCGTTCGGTCACGCCGGGCCGGAATCCCTCGAACAGCCCGTCGGCGCGCTCGACGAGGCGCAGCACCACCTCGACGGCCTCGGGCCGCTTGAGGTCGAGCGCGATCGAATGGCGGCCGCGCGCCATCGGATCGAGCGGTCGGTCGGCGGGCAGGTCGTCACGCACGTTCTGGGCCCGGTCGACCCGGATCACGGTGGCGCCCATGTCGGCGAGCACCATGCCGGCGAACGGCCCGGGGCCGATGCCGGCGAGTTCGATGAGCGTGACCCCGGCGAGGGGGCCCTGCCGGGTGGCGGAGAGGTCGGACATGACCGGCAGTCTGGCCCGCTCAGGCGGGTGCGAAGACCGGGATCGTCTCGCCCTCGCCGGGGCGCACGAACCGGACCGTGAGCGGGGCGCCCTCGTGCAGCGTCGCAGGGTCGGCGCCGACGATGGCGGCGTACATCCACGGGCCTTCGGTGAGCTCGACGAGCGCCAGCACCGCCGAGCCGTCGGCGGCACCGAGTTGGGGATCGAGCGGCGGGGCGGCGTCGATGCCCCACGTGACGAGGGTGGCGGTCCCGGCCGCGTCGACCCATTCGGCGGTCGTCCCGTCGGCACAGGCGACCTGCTGGGGTGGGTACCACCGCCCGCAGGCGGGGCAGCGGCGCACGAGGAGGCGGCCGTCGGCGGCGCCGTCGAAGAACGGGCCGGACGCGTCGTCGCGCCGCACCGAGTATCCGGGCATGACGGCTCCTCCTAGCGTCGCGGCCCGCGGCCGACGACGAGGCTGGCGTGGTAGTCGAGCAGGCCGCCGTTGCCGCTCGCGATGGCGACGTCGTGACGAGGGACCTGGCGGTCGCCGCCCTGGCCGCGGATCTGGATGACCGCTTCGGACACCGGCGTCATGCCCCAGAGGTAGAACGACGACAGCTGCCCGCCGCCGGTGTTGGTCGGCATCGAACCCCCGGGGCCGAGCGCACCGGATTCGGCCAGCGGCCCGCTGTCGCCCTTGGCGCAGAAGCCGTAGTCCTCGAGCGTGACGAGGCAGGTGATCGTGTAACAGTCGTACAGCTCGCGCACGTCGATCTCGGCGGGCCGCACGCCGGCCATCGCCATCGCCTTCGGTCCGGCGATCGCGGCGCCGGTCCACAGGCCGAGCTCGTTGCCGTGCGAGAACGGTTGACCGTGGTGGCACTGGGCCGCACCCCACAGGTGCACTGGTGGCTGGGCGAGGTCGCGGGCCCGGTCGACGGAGGTGACCACGACGGCGATGCCGCCGTTGGAGACCATGCAGCAGTCGAGCAGCCGCAGCGGATCCATCACGACGCGTGACGCCTGATGGTCGGCGACCGTGATCGGCTCACGGAACCGGGCCAACGGGTTGCCCGCCGCCCACGCCCGCTGGGCGACGGCAACGGCGCCGAGCTGCTCGCTGGTGGTGCCGTAGCGGGCCATGTGGCGGCGGGCCGCAAGGGCGTACCCGGCGTTGGCGCTGCGCATTCCGGAGGCGACGAAGTAGGAGGCGAACCCGGCCGGGGCGGTGGCCGAGCGGTCGTAGGCGGCGCTCGAGCGCTGCTCGGGTTGGAGGGGTGCGTCGGCGTGCACGCAGACCACGGTGGTGGCCTGGCCCGTGGCGACGGCGATCGCGGCCTGCTGCACCATGGCGATCGCCGTGGCGCCGTAGGACGACACGATCGACAGCAGGCCCAGGTCGCGCAGGCCGAGCTCGCGCTGCAGGCGGAGGTCGACGCCGCCCGAGGCGCCGTTCGACATCAACACGCCGTCGACGTCGCTCATCGTCAGGCCGGCATCGGCCACCGCCCGGCGGGCGGCGTCGGCGGCGAAATCGAGGGCGCTGCGGCCGTAGACCTTGCCGACGTCGGTGATGCCGAGGCCCACGATCGCAGCGCGACCGAGCAGCCGACCGAGTTCGTCGTCGCTCACCGGTCCACCTCGTGCGCAAGCTCCATGGTCGCCTCCTGACGGCACGACAGCACGGCGCTTCCGGCCGGCGCAAAACGGCGTCGTCGTCTGGGCTGTCCCTACGATGCGGGTGTGGAGGTCGCCATCGGTCGGGCTCGTACCGACATCACCCCGCAGTGGCCCGTCGTCCTCGGTGGCTTCGGGCAGCGGCTCGAACCGTCACAGGGCGTGCACGACCCGTTGTACGCCAAGGCGATCGCAGTGGTCACGGCCCGCCGGCGGTTCGTGCTCGTCACCCTCGACGTGCTGCACGTACCGGGCGCGCTGTGGGCCGACGCCCTGGCCGCCCTCGGCGCAGCGGGCCTCGGCCCCGACGACCTGTGCCTCGCGGCGTCGCACACCCACTCCGGCCCGGTGCCCTACGCGCCGGCCAGCCCCGCGCCGGGGGTGGCCGAGTACGCACCCGTGCTGCTCGACGCGGTCGTGTCGGTGGCCCGGGCGGCGCTCGCCGACGCCTCCCCGGCCCGGGTGCGCACCGGGGTGGGGCGGCTCACGGGGCTGTGGAACCGCCGGCGCGGCGGCCCGCCCGACGACGGGGTCGACGACCGGGTCCCGGTGTTCGTCGCCACCGATGCGGCAACCGGCGCGTTGCGGTCCGTGCTGTTCGGGGCCGGTTGCCATCCCACGACGCTCGGCTGGGACTCGAACGTCGTGAGCGCCGACTACCCGGGGGTGGCGCAGCGGCTCGTCGAGGAACGCCTCGGGGTGGACGTGGCGCTGTTCGTCAACACGACCGAGGGCGACGTCGTGCCGGCCACGAGCCCGCGTCGCGATGCGCTCGACGCCCGGGGCTACTGCGGCGGCTCGTGGGCGGACTCGCTCGCGCTCGGCGAGCGGCTCGCCGCTGCGGTCGTCGACGTCGTGCACGGCGCACCGACCGAGGAGCTCGCGGCGTTCGGCGCGACCCGCCGGGAGGTGGAGGTGGCGCCGGCGTACGCCGATCTCGATGCCGCAGCGCTCGACGCGCTCGACGAGGCGAGCGGTGCCGTGCTGCGGCACCGCCTCGGCGACCGGGTCGTGCCGCTCGGCGAGCTGTGGTCGGCCGCGTCGGACGTGGTGGTCGGCGAGGACCTCGACGACGACGCGATGCGCGAGCTCATGGTGGCCGTGTGCCGGCGCCTGGTGTCGGCCGGGGTGCGGGCCCGGCGTGGCCGGGCGACGCCGGTGCGGGTGCCGGTGCACACCGTGCGGCTCCACGACCTGGCGCTGTGCCTGCTGCCCGGCGAGGCGCTCGTCGAGGTGGGCCGGGCCTGGGCGGCGCGCGTCGGCTCCGAGCGCGCCTTCGTGGTCGGCCTCGCCAACGACCACCTGCGGTATCTGCCGGTGGCGGCGCACTTCGCCGAGTCCGACGCCGGCGAACGCTACGAGACGCTCACCGCGGCGCTCGCGCCCGCAGCGGTGGACACGATGCTGGCCCGGGCCGCGGTGGCCCTGGCCGCAATGGGGGTGGGTTCGTGATCGACGGGTTCGAGGCGGCCACGGTCGCCGGCATCCACGTGGTGACGGCCGGTGCCGGGTCGCCGGTGGCGCTGCTGCACGGGTATCCGCAGACGCACGAGATGTGGCGCCACGTGGCGCCGGTGCTGGTGGCGGCCGGGCATTCGGTGGTGTGCGCCGATCTGCGGGGCTACGGGGCCAGCCACACCCCGCCGGCGGGTGCGCGCGCCGAGGCGTACTCGAAGCGGGTGATGGCGGCGGAGTTGGTCGAGGTGATGGGGGCGTTGGGCCACGAGCGCTTCGCGGTGGCAGGCCACGACCGCGGGGGCCGGGTGGCGTACCGCATGGCGCTCGATCATCCGGCCGTGGTGACCCGCCTTGCCGTGCTCGACATCCTGCCGACGATCGAGCAGTGGGACCGGTTGCGGGGCAACGCGGCGGTCGGGGCGTTCCACTGGCACTTCCTGGCCCGGCCGGCGCCGTTCCCCGAGCGGCTGATCGGCAACGACCCCGAGTACTGGTTGCGCACCGTGTGCGCCGGGTGGGCCGGTGGCCCGCTCGATCTCGACGCGTACGTGGCGGCCTTCACGCCGGAGGTGATCCGGGCGAGCTGCGACGACTACCGGGCCGGGGCCGGGGTGGACGTCGAGATCGACCGCGCCGACCGGGAGGCCGGCCGCCGCATCGGCTGCCCGACGCTGGTGCTGTGGGGCGCACGCTCGCTCGGCGCCGGCACCCCGCTCGAGGTGTGGCAGCGCTGGGCCGACGACGTGCGCGGGGAGGCCTTGCCCTGCGGGCACTTCCTGCCCGAGGAGGCGCCCGAGGCCACGGCCGCAGCGCTGCGGGCCTTCCTGGCCGCCGACCGGTAGGGTCGGCGACCCGTGACGGACTGGGCAGCGCTCGAAGGGGCCGCAGCGTCGCTGCGGCGGTTGAACCGGCTGGTGGGGGGCTACGAGGTGCCGCCGGAGCTGCTCGCCGAGGTGCAGGCGGTGGCCGGCGCGCTCGCCGATCGGATCGGCGAGGTCCCCATGCGGGACAAGCGCGCCGACATGGAGGAGATGATGCCGGACCTGCGGGGCGGCCCGGTGGAGATGCCGGTCGGTGAGCCGTTCGCGTTCGACGCGATGTCGGTCGCCGGTGGGCGGATGAACCCGGCTGCGCCCGAGTTCGCCGTGCGCCGGGCCGCAGCGAACTCGGCCGTCGCCACGGTCGTGGCCGACGCGATGTTCCAGGGGCCTCCGGAGCGGATCCACGGCGGGGTCGTCGCCATGCTGTTCGACGAGATCATGGGGGCCACCAACCGGGTCTCGGGGAACCGGGGATTCACCGCTCGCCTCGCGGTCAACTACCGGGCCGGGGCCCCGATCCGGCGTCCGCTCGAGTTCCAGGCGTGGGTCGAGGCCGTCGAGGGCCGCAAGATCCACGTGCGCGCCGAAGCCCGGGACGGCGAGGTGGTGTTCGCCGACGCCGAGGCGCTGTTCGTGACGCCGCCCGACGGCATGTTCTGAGGGCTCGGCCCGGCGGCTAGCTTCCGCCGCCAAGGACGAACGAAGGATCGAGGCGACCGTGGAAGCGCCACGTGCAGCAGCGGGGGCCGTCGAGGCTCGCAAGACCTACGGCGCCGGCGACGCAGTGGTGCACGCCCTCGACGGGGTGACCGTGGCGTTCCCGGCCGGGCGGTTCACGGCGATCATGGGTCCGTCGGGTTCGGGGAAGAGCACGCTGATGCAGTGCGTCGCCGGGCTCGACCGCCTCACGTCCGGGCATGCCTACGTCGGCGAGACGTACCTGACGAACCTGAACAAGACGCAGCTGGCCCTGTTGCGCCGGGACCGTCTCGGGTTCATCTTCCAGCAGTACAACCTCATCCCCACCCTGACGGCCAAGGAGAACATCCTGCTGCCGCTGACCTTGGCCGGCCGCTCGCCCGATCCGGAGTGGTTCGCCTCGATCGTGCGCACGGTGGGGCTCGGCGACCGGCTGGCGAACCGCCCGGGTCAGCTCTCGGGCGGCCAGCAGCAGCGGGTCGCCGTGGCGAGGGCGTTGGTGTCGCGGCCCGAGATCGTGTTCGCGGACGAGCCGACCGGGGCGCTCGATTCCCGCACGGGGAGCGAGATCCTCGGCTTCATGCGTTCGATGGTCGACGAGGCGGGGCAGACGATCGTGATGGTCACCCATGATCCGCACGCTGCGTCGTACGCCGATGCCGTGCTGTTCCTCGCCGACGGCCGGATCATCGACGAGATGCCCGACCCCACCGTCGAGCGGGTGCTCGATCGCATGAAGCGCTTCGAGGCCTGAGGTGTTCCGGCTCGGCCTGCGGGGCGTGCGGTTCAACCTCGGCCGGTACGTGGCGACGCTGGTCGCGATCGTCACCGGCGTGGCGTTCTTCGCCGCCTCCGGGTTCCTGGGGGCCCGGGTGGTGTCGGCGCTGGAAGGCGACATCGATCGGCAGTTCGGAGCCGTCGACGCCGCGGTCATCGCCGATGCCCGGGGTGACGACGACGCGGCCGGTGATCTGCGCATCGGCGCTGCGGCCTACGCGCGCTTGGCCGCCCTGCCGCAGACCGCCGGCATCGGCGGGGAACTCGCCGCCGGCGTGTCGTTCCTCGGCGCCGACGGCCGGGTGTTCGCCTCGCGCGCCACGGGCCGGCTGTGGATCGCCGACGATGCGCTCAACCCCGTCGACGTCGCAGCCGGGGCGGCGCCGGCCGCAGCGGGCGAGATCGCCGTCGACCGTGGCCTGGCGGCCGAGCACCGCCTCGCCGTCGGCGACGCGGTCACGGTGCTGACCGCCGCCGGGAAGCGGGCGGCCACGATCACCGGCCTCACCCGCTTCGGCGACAGCGACGGCCAGGACCTGAACGGCACCGTGTCGATCCCTGCGGCCGCAGCGTTCGAGTGGTTGAACCGAGGCCGGGAGGAGTACTCGAGCGTTCTGCTGCGGGCCCGCGGCTCGGCTGCCGATCTCGTGGCGGCGGTGGAACCGGTCGTGCCCGCGGGGTTCCGGGTGCAGTCGGGGGAGGACCTCCGGGCGGAACGCCGCGCCGACGCGGCGGGCTTCGGGCGCTTCCTGACGCTTGCGCTGCAGGCGTTCTCGTCGCTCGCGCTCGTCGTCGGCGGGTTCGTGATCTACAACACCTTCAACGTGATCGTCGCGCAGCGCACGCGTGAACTCGCCGTGCTCGCGGCCATCGGGGCGACGCCCAAGCAGCTGTCGCGGGCCTTGCGGTCCGAGGCGCTGGTGATCGGTCTGGTCGGTTCCGTCCTCGGGGTCGCCTCCGGGTTCGGGCTGACGTTCGGACTCATGGCGGTGCTGTCGCAGTTGGGGATCGATCTCCCCGGCGCCGGGATCCGCGTCGCGCCCGGCACGGTGGTTGTGTCGATGCTGTTCGGCACCCTGATCACGCTCGTCTCGGCGAGCCTGCCCGCTCGGCGGGCCGGCCGGGCCGAACCGCTCGAAGCGTTGCGCCAGGCCGACGCCGGCGTCGTGACGGTGGGCAAGGCCCGCACGGTGCTCGCCTCGGTGCTCGCCGGCGCCGGTGTCGTCGCCATGCTCGTTGGTCCCAGCGCGGCTGTCGTCGGTGCCGGAGCGCTCGTGCTGTTCCTCGGCGTCGTCGGCCTCGGGCCGGTGCTCGCCGTCGGCGGCGGTCGGGTCCTGCGTCCGGTGCTGCGGGTGTTCGGGCTCGAGGGTGCACTCGCCGCCGACAACACCGCCCGGAACCCGCAACGCACGGCGACGACCGCCAACGCGTTGCTGATCGGGGTGTTCCTGGTGACCTTCGTGACCGTTGCCGGCACGAGCGCGAAGGACTTCATCCTCGACGAGATCAATGCGTTGTCGACCGCGGATTTCACGATCACGAGCGACGGCGGGGTGATCGATGCGCCGCTCGTGGCCGACCTGCAGGCGGTCGACGGGGTGGTGCGCGTGACCCCGTTCCGCCGGGAGACCGTGGCGCTCACCGTCGACGGCACGACGCGCGGCTCGACGTCGCTGTCGGCGGGTGATCTCGCGTCGCTGCGCGAGGCGGCCGGGCTCGATCTGGTCGCCGGCTCGTACGAGGATCTCGGGCCCGGCACGGTCGTGTTGCTGCAGACGCAGTTGACCGACGGCGGGGGTGTCGGCTCGACCGCGGTCGTCACCGACGCCGCCGGCCGGTCGGCCAGCTTGCGGGTGGTGGGCGTGGTCGGGGTGTCCCTCGACGCGATGGCGACCGGAGCGGTCGTCACCGATGCCACGCTCGACGATCTCGTCGGTGCCACGCCGCCCACGGTCGCGTTCGTGACCACCGAACCTGGGGCGCAGACCAAGGCCGGGGAGGCGATCAAGGCGGTGACCGACCTGCGCCCGGACCTGTCGTTGCAGGCGGGGAACTTCGTGGGCCGGTTGATCGGGGCGATCTTCGATTTCCTCATCGCTGCGGTCAACGGTCTGCTGCTGATGAGCGTGGTGATCGCACTGATCGGCATCGTGAACACCCTCACGCTGTCGATCCTCGAACGGCGCCGGGAGCTCGGGCTGTTGCGGGTGGTCGGCATGGTCGACCGGCGGGTGCGCCGGATGGTGCGGATCGAGTCGGTCGTGATCGCCACCCTCGGCACGGTCTGCGGGCTGCTCCTGGGGACGTTCTGCGGGTTCGCACTGGTGACGGCGATCGGTCGGCTGTCGGGCGCCGGGATCTCGGTGAGCCTTCCGGTGGGGCTGCTCGGGGGGATCCTCGGTCTCGGCGTTGCGATGGGCGCGCTCGCCTCGTTGATCCCGGCGTACCGCTCGACGCGGCTTGCGGTGCTCGATGCGCTGCGCACCACCTGAGCGGTCGTGCGCAGGCGCCGTCACCGCTGGCGCGGTCGCCGAACGGTCGTGGGCACGAGGGCCGTCGCGATGTCGAGGGTCGGCCGGGGCCGAGCGGGCAGGAAGGCAAGGGCCAGGATCACCCCGGCCGCGGCCGCGCCGGCGGCCACCAACGTGCCGGCCTGCATGCCGTCCACGAAGGCCCCGCGCGCCGCGTCGGCGATGGTGAGGCGGGCGTCCTGTGGTGCCTGCTCGGCGACGGCGAGCGCAGCGGCCATCGACTGCTGGGCCGCCTCGAGGGCGTCGGCCGGCACCGGGAGGTTGCGGAGCGCTTCGAGGAGCTTCGGGCCGAACGTCGAGGAGAACACCGAACCCACCACGGCGACGCCCAGCGTTCCTCCGAGCTCGCGGGTGGTGTCGTTCACCGCGGAACCCACGCCGGCCTTCTCCCGAGGGAGCGAGCCCAAGATGGCCTCCGTCGTCGGCGCCGTCGTGAGGGTGAGGCCGCAGGCGACGAACAGCATCGAGAGCACGACCGGGCCCCAGTAGTTGCTCGAGGGATCCAACGTGCTGGCGACGACGAAGCCGACCGACATCGAACCCAGCCCGGCGGCGACGATCGCTTTGGTGCCGTAGCGGAGCGCGAGCCGGGCGGCGATCGGCGCCGTGACACCTGCCCCGATCGCGAACGGCAGCGTGTGCACCCCGGCGGACAGCGTGGAGTAGCCGCGGACGAACTGGAAGTACTGGGTGATCAGGAAGATGAACCCGAACAGTGCGAAGAAGGCGATTGTCACCGACGCGCTTGCGGCCGTGAACCGCAGGTTCCTGAAGACCTGCACGTCGAGCATGGGGTCGGTTCGCCGCAGTTCCCATCGCACGAAGACGGCGATCGTGACGCCGGCCGCCGCGAACGCTCCCAGGGTGGCGGGGCTGCCCCAGCCCAGCTTGGGGGCTTCGATCACGGTCCAGATGAGCAGGGTCACCCCGACGATGGACAGCACCAGCCCGAACGCGTCGAAGCGCCCGGCGTGAGGATCTCTCGAGGTCGGCACGAGCACCCGGCCGAGGATCAGCGCCACGGCCACGATCGGCACGTTCACCAGGAACACCGAGCCCCAGGAGAAGTGCTCGAGGAGCCAGCCGCCCGTCAGTGGGCCGAGCGCCACGGCGAGCCCGGTGACCGACGACCACACGCCGATCGCCTTGGCCCGCTCGGTCGGGTCGGTGAAGACGTTCGACAGGATGGCCAGCGTCGCCGGGAACACCAGCGCCGCACCGATCCCCATGGCGGCGCGCGCCGCGATGAGTTGCCCGGCCGATTGCGCCGCGCCCGCCGCGACGGAGGTGAGCGCGAACAGCACGAGGCCGAGCTGCAGGGACCCCTTCCGGCCGAAGCGATCACCCAGGCTGCCCATCGCCAGCAGAAGGCTGGCGAACACCAGCGAGTACGCGTCGACGATCCACTGCAGCTCGCTCGTCGACGCATCGAGCTCGCGGCTGAGCGTCGGCAGCGCAACGTTCACGATCGTGTTGTCGATCACGACGATGAACAGCGACAGGCAGAGGACCGGAAGGATCAGCCACCGGCGGGGGTGGGCGACATCGGTAGGCATGGATCTGTTCGGCCGCCGGGGTGGCGCCGATGGGCCTGTATTCGCGCTTCGGTAGCAAGCAGGGCGTGGTGGAGGCACTGTTCGTCGAGGGGTTCGAGGAGCTCCGCAAGCAGTTCGGCTCGA